>Ga0208457_1000079_pt1 | contig 135319 bp, 113 predicted proteins | sample June2015DPH_10_1_FD_185513 | JGI IMG/M metagenome (GOLD analysis project Ga0208457, IMG submission 185513) | Peatland microbial communities from SPRUCE experiment site at the Marcell Experimental Forest, Minnesota, USA - June2015DPH_10_150... | ecosystem: Environmental > Terrestrial > Soil >... | reverse complement strand
AATGTCAGGATCGGACGTCATTGCATCATAGTCTCGCAGACGGGAATTTCCGGGAGCGTCGAAATCGGTGACTACGTGGTGATGGGCGGGCAGGTCGGCATCGGTGATCACGTGCGCATTGAGGACCGCGTCACAATCGGCGGCCAGGCAGGGGTTCTTCCCGGCAAAATCGTTCGCAGCGGCTCAACCATCTGGGGAACCCCCAGCCGCCCCATGAGCGAATTCAAGAGAACCATCGCCCGCTTGGCGAGGCTCGATGACTTGGCAGAAAAAGTGAAGGCGTTGGCGCGGCAGATTGAGCGCTAGGCTCATGGGACCAGGGCAATCCCCTCCCGCGGGAAACGCCCGCCAGGTCCGCGCCTCAGCCGCCGGCCAGAGACTGCAACCTAATAGATTGATAGAGCATCCATTTAGAAGCGCCGGAGAGTGATCCGCCGTCTCCTGTCAAGGGTCACCCCAGCGCAGTCCAATTCTTCTGAGTCTTGGGAGGGCAAAATTTGGCCTACCTAGGGCCCCCATATCCTGTAAGATAGGGGAACTGTGGCTGCTGGGTCGATTCGCCGATTTGGGTACACGCTCGCTGTTTACTCGCTGGTGCTGTTGCAGATCCACCTGGCATGGGTTGCCATTCTCCACCACCATGGCGAGACGGCGACGCGGGGGCATGCTCCCTGGGTCAGCGGATGCGGCACCCAACCGTCGCCCGCGGCTGGAAACAGCCTGCCTTGCACCGCGTGCCAGATTGTTCGCCAGGGAGCAGCTCAACCCGCCGGTGCCGCACCGGTTCATAGCCCGGCGCTCTCCGTTTACTTTGCGCTGTGTCTGACGCACAACAACTATGGCTCGTTGCAGCCGGTCAGCATTCACGGCCGCGCTCCTCCGCTTGTCTAGACCATCCCTCGACTTTTTCTCAAATCACCCTCAGGCTCATCGAAGGCGTGTAAGTGGTGGGCTCTTCTTATCGAAACCTTGACCCTGGTGGTTTGGTGATCATGAACGACAATTGCATTTTCTCAACGATGAGGCGTTTGGGGTTTTTGAGGGCGGTGATTCTCTTGCTGGCCTGGGCGGGAATGGGTGTGGCATCGGACGCGCAGCAGGCTCCGCGATCGTCACGGATTGATCTGGCCACATGCGACTGCATTTGCTCGCGAACATTGTTGGAACGAAACGCCTGGCACGTGCTAGCTTGCTGGCATCAGAAGGTGAGTGATGGACGCGGCCCGAGAGGCGCTGATTTCAGGCCGCGCCACCGAATCTCGCCTTTGCCGATCATCCTAACTCGAATGAGCCTGGAGGATTCTTACCATGCGACGACTTGTGGTTCTGGTCTGGTTGCTTGTTCTCGCGCCCGGAATCCTCGGGGCGCAGGCGAATGATAAGGTGGAGGAACGGCTGAAGGCCGATGAAGATCGCATCAGAGCTTTGGAGGAAGAAATCAAGGTGCTTAAGGCTGCTCTCGTGGCGGTAACACCTGGCGCGCCACCTGCCGCAGTGCAGGTGCCTGCGCCTATCCCTGAGGCTGTGGCCGTGCCCCCGCCGCCTGTGCAGCAGGCTACATCGCAGCCGCCCGCCGAGCCGCAGGCGCCTGCCCAAGCCCCCCTAACCGTCGCGGCGGCTCCCGTCTTGCCGGGCGAAACCGCGGGCCAGCTTCCCGTCTATGGTGGAGCAAGCGCCGCTGCGAAAGCCCTCAACCCTGATATCAGTGTCATTGGCGATTTTCTGGGCGCCGTGGGCAGGAACCCGTTTAACCCGGGGCCGGCGTTGGAAATGCACGAATCCGAAGTGGGGCTTCAGGCGATCGTGGATCCGTACGCGCGCGCCGACTTCTTCCTATCGTTTGGTCAGGAAGGAGTGAACCTTGAAGAGGGCTACATCACCTTTACCTCGCTGCCCGGAGGATTTGTCGCCAAGGTGGGCAAGATGCGCGCCGCTTTTGGCAAGGTCAACACCCTTCACAATCACGTGCTCCCGTGGACCGACCGGCCGCTGGTGACTGAGAGCCTGGTGGGTGGCGAAGATGGAATTGACGATGCTGGTTTGTCCGTAACCCGCATTCTGCCGGCGCCCAAGGGCATCTTCCTGGAAGCGACCGGCCAGGTCTTCGCCGGGGATTCGGCAGACGTTTTCAAGTCGAGCCAGAACCGGGATGCCAGCTTGGTTGGGCACTTGCGCGGCTACAAGGATATTACCGACAACACGAATATCGATCTCGGTTTTTCCTATGCGCGAGGGCATAACGACGCGGGCTTGGCGCTGGCGAGCAATGCTTATCGAACTGAACTCTACGGTGCGGATGCCACTGTGCACTGGAAGCCCCTCCGCCGGTCGATCTACCATTCCTTCGTGGGCCGCAGCGAACTCATCTGGAGTGACCGCGAGGAGCCGGGGCTGGTTCGGCGCGCTTTTGGATTCTACACTTCTGGGGACTATCAATTGGGCCGCCGCTGGTTTGCCGGTGGTCGCTTTGACCGTTCCGACCGGGCGCGCGCTCCCAACTTGACCGATAGCGGCTTTTCCGCCATCCTCACTTACTGGCCAAGTGAGTTCAGCCAACTCCGCGGACAGTATCGCTTCACGCAGTACGCCGACGGGCGGGAAGGGAATGAATTGCTCTTCCAATTGCAGTTCTCCCTAGGTGCGCACGGCGCCCATCCCTTTTAGGAGCTATTATGAATCAACGACCTCACTCATTTCGCTTCAGCTTATGGATTTCCGCCGGCTTGCTCGGGCTGGCGCTCCTTTCCGCCGGTCCTGCGGAAGCCTCGTCGAAGCTGAAGGTGGTGACCGCGACAACGGACATGGCAGCGCTTGCCGAAGCCGTCGGCGGCGACCACATCGAGGTGGAGTCCATTGCGCGAGGATATCAAGATCCGCACTTTGTGGAAGCGAAGCCCAGTTTTCTCCTGAAGCTGCGCAAGGCGGACTTGCTGATTGTGGTCGGCCTGCAACTGGAAATTGGCTGGCTGCCGCCGCTCATCACACAGTCCGGCAACCCCAAAATTCAGGTCGGGGCAGCAGGCTACCTCGATGCCTCTGACCTTGCGGAGATCTTGGAAAAACCGACCGGCGTGGTGACGCGGGCGATGGGCGACGTGCACCCGTTGGGCAACCCGCACTACTGGCTTGACCCGGAAAACGGCCGCCGGGTCGCCCAAGGGATTCAGATGAAGCTCGCACAGATGAGACCGGAGGATGCTGCCTACTTCGAACAACGCTTCCAGGCTTTTAGCCAACACCTCAGCGCGGAGGAGAAGGTCTGGGATGAAGCAATGAAGTCCCTGCACGGGCTCAAGGTGGTTTCCTACCATAAGTCCTGGCCGAACTTCGCCAAACGCTTCGATCTGAACGTGGTCGGCTACATCGAGCCGCGCCCGGGCATCCCGCCCTCTCCCAGCCACACTCTGGAACTCATCGGCATGATGCGTCGCGACAATGTGAAGCTGATCGTGGTCGAGCCTTACTTTGACCTGAAGACCCCGAACAGCATTGGCAGCCAGACGGGAGCACAGGTCCTGGTCATGCTGCCCTCGGTAGGCGGGGAAAAAGAAGTGACGGATTATTTCAAACTTTTCGACTACGACATTGCGCTGCTTAGTAAAGCGGTCGCCGCCGCGCATTAGGGCGACGAGGGAGGTTAAATGGAAATTCTTCCGTTCTTGCTCATGCCGTTCCTGGCCAGTCTCATCCTGACGGGTATCCACGCCTATCTGGGCGTGCACGTGGTCGAGCGCGGCGTTATTTTCGTCGACCTCGCCCTGGCGCAGATCGCGGCGCTCGGCGCCACGGTGGCGATCCTGTTCGGCATGGACCCGCACAACGGCCATACCTACTGGATCAGTCTGGCTTTCACGTTTCTGGGTGCGGCGATCTTCGCTCTCCTGCGCGTGCGGCGCGCGCACATTCCGCAGGAGGCTATCATCGGCATTGCCTATGCCGTGGCCTCTGCCGCGGCGATTCTGGCCATGAGCAAAGCTACCGGTGAAACCGAGCACCTGAAGGATATGCTGGTGGGCAACATCCTGGCGGTCTCCGGGCCGGAGGTGGCCAAGACCGCGGCGCTCTATGCGGCCGTTGGCTTATTCCACTTCGTTTTCCGGAAGAAGTTCTTGCTCATCTCCATCGATCCCAAGGGGGCCGAGGCTCAGGGAGTCTCGGTCCGTTTCTGGGACTTCCTCTTCTATGCTTCCTTCGGATTCGTCGTCACATCGTCGGTCGCCATCGCCGGCGTCCTGCTGGTTTTCTGTTACTTGATCGTACCTTCTGTGGGCGCCATGCTGTTTGCGGATCGGATCGGGCGGCGCCTGGCCATCGGCTGGACTATGGGAACGCTGGTTTCGGCGCTGGGCGTGTATTTCTCTGTCTTGTTGGATCTGCCCACCGGCGCCACCATCGTTTGCACGTTCGGGGGTGTTCTCACGCTTATGTTTCTTGTCCGCGTTCTTCTGTACCACCGCGGCAGGGATCGCGAGACAGGACTTCCCGACGCCGAAGTGGTTTTGGAAGCGCCCGAGGGCAGCCGAAAGCTGAACGCTGGCTAGAGCAGGTCCTCGGTGCAGGTCGGTTAACGAGCCACGGCAGGTTCCCCTGCTGCACGCCCAACCTCCTCCGCGGAGCCTTTTGCCATTGTGATCGTGGCGGGTCTGATTTCGTGTCTGTTTCTGGGATTTTTCGTCAACCCCGTGCTCTACGAAATGGTGGCGCGCGAGGGCGACGTCCTCCAGGTTTAGCAGGCTGCTGAAAAAGCCTCGCGCTGATGTCATCCTGAGCCCTTCGCTGACATCCTGACTCCTTCGCTGTCATTCTGAGCGAAGCGAAGAATCTCGCTCTGCCCGCTCAGGATAAACTGCGCGAAGGATCTTGCTCTGCTGGCTCAGGGTTAACTCCGCGAAGGATCTGCCTGGTTTATTTTCAATAAGAAACAGCAGATGCTTCGTCCGCCGCGGCGGACTCAGCATGAGAGATACCCTTTTTCAGCAGCCTGTTAGGGCTCCCCGCGCAAATCCGGTTTGCTTTATGGGCGGCAGGTTCACTAGAATCATCCTGGGACTGCAAGAGAACTTGTCCTTTCGGGAGGAGAGGAGCCACTTGTACGGAAAACCTTCGAAAGTCCTGTTGCTGGCCTTATTCCTGAGCTTCCGCGGCGCGGCTCCAGGTGACGTGACCCGTGCGCAGCAGCCGCCTGCCGGCCCGGTTCTTAGTGAAGCCACCCGCGACAAAGTGGTGCGCTACATCCATGAGCGCTTTGGCGTGCCTGATACCGTGAAGATGAACCTCGGCGCGCTGCGCAGTTCATTTGCCGCCGGATTCTATGAGGTTACGGTCACCACGGAGGTCGGGAAGACCAAACACGACCAAGTCGCGTGGGTTTCCAAAGACTCCCACTACCTTCTCTTGGGCAACCTGTTTGCGGTAGACGGGCCTTCGAACCCGGAGGTCATCCACCGCATGCGGGAAACCTTCAAGATCCCCGACAACATAGAGATGACGCTCGGGGGCTTCCACGCCTCGCGCGCCGCTTATTTCCAGGAAGCCGCACTCGCCATCGACAACGGCAAGGGGAAACAAGAGTGGACCGTACTTCTGGCCAAGGATGGCCAACACGCGATCCTGGGCAAACTTTACACCCTGGACGTCGACCTGCGGCAACAGGCGCTGCACACTATTTCGCTCCGCAATGGACCCTCCCAAGGACCGGCGAGTGCTCCCGTCACCATCGTGGAGTACGCCGACCTGCAATGCCCAACCTGCGCGACCTTGCACGAGTTCATCGAGACTCAACTGCTCCCTCGCTACGGCAACAAAGTGCGCGTGATTTTCAAGGAATTTCCGCTCGTGGGAATTCACGATTGGTCCCCGAGCGCGGCGGTGGCTTGCCAGTGTGCCTATGGGATGAACCCTTCCGCCTACGTGCCTCTGCGTACGGCGATCTTCCGCAGCCAGCAGGCCATCAACATCACGAACGTCCGGGACCTGCTGCTCGATTACGGCGAGCAGGCCGGGGTGGACCGCGTGAAACTAGCTGCCTGCATCGATGCCAAGTCCTCCTGGCCGCGCATAGAGGCCGATCTGGCGGAAGGCAAGCGCGTGAACGTGGACAGGACGCCCACGGCCTTCATCAATGGAAAGATGATGGTCGGCATGCCTTCCGCGGAAGCTTATTACGAAACGGTGGATGAAGCCTTGCGCGGGGCAAAGTGAGTATTGCTGTCGATGGGTTTCGCCGGTGGTGTGGGCGATGAAGGAATTGCTATTGCGCACACCCCAGCAGCGTGGATCAAGGCGGGGGGAATTGCTCTTGCCCAGGGGCGCCGCGAAGATGCCGCGTTTCCTGGTCCTGGTTTCACGTCGTCGCCTGAGCGAAAGGAGTTCACTATTTCGATGAGTCACCTTGCTCCCGCACTTCGCAGCTCCGCGCTCCTGGGCCTGTTGACCGCAGTTCTCGCGGTTTCCCTGCCCTCGCCGGCCTCCGCCGCGCAGGCGCCGAACCAGGCAGCGACGCGCGAAAAGATCGTCAAGTACATCCGACAGCGCTTCAATATTCCTGACTCGGTCAAGATCACGGTAGGCGACTTCCGTGAGAGCGCCTACGCGGACTTCGACGCCATCACGCTCACACTTGACGACGGCAAGGACAAGCGGGCGCAGCCCTTTTTTGTTTCCAAGGATGGACGCTATTTGGTGGAAGGGAACATCTACACGCTCGGCGGCGATCCGCGGAAGGAAATTGTGCGGCTCATATCGCTTGCGGACGAACCCACCCAGGGACCGGCCACCGCCCCGGTCACGCTGGTTGAATACTCGGACATGGAGTGCCCCGTCTGTGCGCTTTTCCATGAGACGCTGGAGACGGACATCATTCCCAAGTACGGCGACAAGCTGCGTGTGGTTTTCAAGGAGTTTCCTCTCACCAGCATCCACGATTGGGCGCTCACTGCGGCGGTCGCCGCACAGTGCACCTATCAGATCGATCCCGCCAAGTACGTCCCCTACCGCTCTCTGGTCTATAAAAACCAGAGCGCGCTCGACGCGGACCATATCCGCGACAAGCTCCTGCACTTGGCCGCGGAGGCCGGAATTGACAATATGAAACTGGCCTCCTGCATTGACTCGCGGGCCTCGCAGCCCCGCATCGATGCTGACACGCAAGAAGCGCAAGCGCTCGGCATTGCCAGCACCCCCACCAGCTTCATCAATGGGCACGTCGTCGTCGGCGCTCCCGCGCTGGATAATATCTACAAGCTCATCGATGAGGCTCTGAAAGATTCCAAGTAACTTGGCCTGGGCAGACTACGGGCGACCGGCGGAGCCTCTTTTCTGTGGCTGGCGGTTTCGCGTGTTTTAAATATGCCTGCTACGTGAAGTGGCCAGTAACCTCCTGGGCGCGTGTCTCGTCGGAGATATGGAGAGGGAAGGAGGTTTGCATATGCGACGGACGATCGCTCTTGGTACGATGGGTTTTCTTGCGCTGCTCGCCACGGCCCTAGTCACTTGGGGCTCAGACGGACCTGACCGGGTTGGTTGGCAAGGGCAGCAAAGATCTGAGGACCGAGGCCAGGCCGGGGGCTTTGGGCGTCAAGAGACGGGTTGGGGGCACGGACGACACGGATTCGGCCGAGGAGCGGGACTTCTGCATCTGGCGGACAATCCCCGCGTGCGCGCCGAACTGAGTCTGACGGACGAGCAGGTTGGCCGCTTGCATAAGCTCGCCGTGGATTCGGAGAAATCCTCCATAAAGACTCGCGCCGATCTGCAATTGCACCGCATCGAGCTCCGCGAATTGCTGCGGGCTGACAATCCTGACCGCGATGCCATCATGAGTAAAGTCCAGGAGGTCTCCGACCTGCGGGGACAGATGGCGAAGCAGCATATCGAGACGATGCTCTCGGCGAGGAGCGTGCTCACGCCAGAGCAACAAAAGAAATTGCGATCCTTCCGGGAGCAACGTGGCATGGCCGGTCCCGGACACGAACGCAGGATGGAACATGGTGAAGGCCACGCCCGGCCATTCGGTCGCCCCGGCGCTCCGCCTGCTCCGGCCGTGCCGCCCGCGCATTCTGGCGGGCCAGCGGTCCAGTAAAGAAGCTCCCCAAGGCGCTTCCCCTCCTAAGTAAGGAGAGGGCTAGGGACGTTTGGCCTTCGTCCTTGCTCCTAGACGAACCTCCCCCAGCCCTCTCCTCGGCCGAGGGAGGGAGAATTGTGATTTTCACGACAGTCTACGCCCTTCCTCTTTGCACGTTGATTCCCGGCGACATATAATTGCATGTTTGGGCTTGCTGCTCCGGGACTCACTGTGTCTGTCTGGAATTAGGGATAACCTTACAGGCGCGGTGCCTCCCGGTCATGGAGTATGGATTCCTTGAGCACGGGCGACAATCGACTCACTGGCCAACCTTCCGTTGTTGACGCGCCCGGGGCGGCCGGGTCCGCGGGCGGCGACCCCTGGGGGCGGCCGGGCGCCAGCGAGGCGGCGGGGGCTTCAGGGGCTGGCGCGGCCATCGTGGTCCGCGGGGCGCGCGTCCACAACCTGAAGAACATTGACTGCACGATTCCCCACAACAAGCTCACCGTCGTCACGGGGCTTTCAGGCTCCGGCAAATCCAGCCTGGCCTTTGACACTCTCTACGCTGAAGGCCAGCGCCGTTACGTTGAATCTCTCTCTGCCTACGCTCGCCAATTCTTGGAACGCATGGAGAAGCCGGACGTCGACGAGATTGCCGGCATCGCTCCCCCGGTGGCCATACGCCAAAAGAACACCACGCGCAATCCGCGCTCCACGGTGGCGACGGCAACGGAGATCTATGATTACCTGCGCCTGCTTTTTGCCCGCATTGGCATCACCGAATGCTATCGCTGCGGCCAAGTTGTGGAGAAGGATCACGTTGATGCTGTCGCCGCCCGCGTGCTTACTCTCGAGCCGGGCAGCCGCTTTTACGTTCTGTTTCAGGTCAACCCCGGTGTTTTGAGGCAGCCGGGGATTTCCGAGAATAATGCAGGAGAGCATCCCCCTTCCAAAGCCCGGGGCGGCGCCGCCCGGCGCAAGCGGGCCGCGGCAGCCGAGGTCACAACCACGCCGCCCCCCGCGCCCATTCCCGCACCGCCCGGCGACGAGTTGAAGCCGCGGCTCTTCTCCCTTCGCCAGCGCGGTTTCAACCGGCTGTACCAGCAGGGACGCATCTTTGAATTCTCCACGCCGGAGTCGCTGCTGGACGTGGATTTCGCCCAGCCCGTCTACGTCCTGGTGGACCGCCTGGTAGCCGCAGCGGAGATTCGGCAGCGGGTGATCGATTCTGTGGAACTCTGCTACCGCGAATCGGGTGAAGCGGTCCTGGAAGTGGTTTCGCCCGATCCTGCTGTGCCGCCCGAACGCTGGGTCTTCAATGAGCGCTTTGAGTGCAAGCGTTGCAATATCGGTTACCAGGATCCTGAACCAAGTTTGTTCTCCTTCAACAATCCTTACGGGGCCTGCCCGCGCTGCCAGGGATTTGGGAACACAATCGATTTTGATCTCGACCTGGTGATTCCGGATAAGAACCGGACGCTCGCGGGAGGCGCGGTCGAGCCCTGGACCAAGCCTCGCTATCGCCTACCGCAAAATGAAATGCGGCGCGCGGCGCGCGCGCGGGGTGTCCCCCTCGACGTTCCTTTCTACAAGCTCACTTCCGAGCAGCGCCGCTGGCTCGTGGATGGCGACGGCGATTTCAAGGGCGTTCGCGGCTTCTTCGATTACCTGGAGCGGAAAAAGTACAAACTGCATGTGCGGGTTTTTCTCAGCCGCTATCGCGGCTACACCCTGTGCCCGGAATGCCAGGGTGGGCGGCTGCGACGCGAGGCGCTGCACGTTCGCATCAACCAGAAGAATATTACTGACGTCTGTCGCCTGTCGATTCAAGAGGCTTACCACTTCTTCAACCAGCTTCGTCTCTCGCCGGCGCAGCAGACGATTGCGGACAAGGTTCTGGAAGAGATCCGATCCCGGCTGAAGTTCCTCTATCGGGTGGGCCTGGAGTATCTCACCCTGGACCGGCTGGCTTCGACACTCTCCGGGGGTGAGTCGCAGCGGATCCAATTAGCCACAGCACTCGGCTCGAACCTGGTCGGGGCCTTGTATGTACTCGACGAGCCTTCCATTGGCCTCCACCCACGCGACACCGGTCGCCTGATCGAGATTCTCAAAACGTTGCGGGATCTGGGGAATACGGTGCTGGTTGTCGAGCACGATCCCGAGATGATGCGCGAGGCGGATAAGCTCCTGGACCTCGGTCCGGGCGCCGGCGAGCACGGTGGTCGCATCATGTACGAAGGAGATTTCGAGGGCCTCTGCAACGATCCGCATTCGCTCACGGGGCGGTATCTTTCCGGAGAACTGCAGATTCCCGTTCCGGAGGTGCGGCGTCTGCCCGGCAAGGCTTGGCTGCGCATCCGCGGCGCGCGCCAGCACAACTTGAAGTCCATCGACGTCGACATCCCTTTGGGGCTCATCGTGTGCGTCAGTGGCGTCTCCGGTTCGGGGAAATCCACGCTCGTTCATGACGTGCTGTACAACGCGCTCATCTCGCGCCGTGGTCAGCCCGCGCCACGCGCCGAGTGCGAACGCATTGAAGGCGACCAACAGCTTGGGGATATCGTGCTTGTCGATCAGTCGCCTTTGGGGCGCACGCCGCGCTCGAACCCCATCACCTACATCAAGGCCTTTGATGTGGTCCGCGAAGTCTTTGCGGCCACGCCCGAAGCCCGCAAGCGCGGTTACACACCCGGTTACTTCTCCTTTAACATTCCCGGCGGACGTTGCGAGACCTGCCAGGGTGACGGCACCGTGACGATGGAAATGCAGTTCCTCGCTGACATCGAACTGGTCTGCGAGGAGTGCCGCGGGCGCCGCTTCAAGCCTGGCATTCTGGAGATTCAATACAAAGGGAAGGATATCTACGACGTCTTGCAAATGACTGTGAAGGAGGCGCTGGCCTTCTTCTCAAACGTTCCCAAGTTGACCGGGAAAATCCGTGTTTTAGATGAAGTCGGGCTCGGATACTTGCGCTTGGGTCAGTCGGCCACGACGCTTTCCGGAGGCGAGGCCCAGCGCGTGCGCCTGGCTGCTCACCTGGCACACCCGATGAGCGAGAATATGCTCTTCATCTTCGATGAGCCCACTACGGGTCTCCACTTTGACGACATCAGCAAGCTGCTGGCGGCTTTCCGCCGCCTCATAGAGACCGGCGCCACCGTCCTGATTATCGAACACAACATGGACGTTTTGAAAACCGCGGACTGGATCATTGACCTAGGCCCCGAAGGCGGCGATGCGGGGGGATACGTTGTGGCCGCGGGTCCGCCCGAGACCCTGCTGAAGAATGCCCTTTCTTTCACCGGGAAGCACCTGGCGAAATATCTGCCCAATTCCCACGCGCCACGTGGCCCGGCGAAAGCGAGGAACTGATCAACTCCCGAGGTTCGGCGTGCAACGGACCCGCGTCTTCGTGATCGTTTGGCTGGCGACCCTGATGGTCACTCCGGACCTGGCGCTTTTGGCGCGGGCCCGCAAGCCAGTTTCTTCCCCTCAACCCGCGAATGTGGCTGCGCTCCTCGAGACCGCTCGACAAGCTCTCAACCGAAACGACTTTGCCGAAGCGGTGAAGGCGCTGGAAGCCGTTGTGGAAGCGCAGCCTGACATGGCTACGGCTTGGTTCAACCTCGGTTACGCTTACACGGGACTTCACAAGGATACCGAAGCGATCAAGGCTTACCAGAAAACGTTGGAGCTCACGCCCGATCTCTTCGCAGCGCGCCTGAACTTGGGAACCCTGTTACTCGAAGGGAAGCAGCCGCAAACGGCGCTTGAACATTTCGAGAAGGCCACGACTCTCAAACCCGAGCATGCGCGCGCCCGCCTGTATTATGGCCGGGCGCTTGCCCAGTCCGGCCAGCCCGCTGCCGCCCGGAAGCAGTTCCAGGAGGCCATCCGCCTTGACCCGGCGATGGCCATTGCGCAATTTGATCTCGGCCAGCTTGAGCTGCAGCAGAAGAACCCGGCTGAGGCCCTCGCGGCTTTCCAGAAGGCCCTGAGCCTGGATCCGAAACTCTCGCAGGCGGAACTTGGGGCGGCGCTGGCTTCCGAAGGCATGAAGGACACGACGCAGGCCACTGGGCACATCGAGAAGTACCTGGCGATGAAGCCGGACGATTTGGAGACTCGCTTCCACCTGGCGCGACTGTATTTGCAGCAGAACCAGAACGAGTCGGCGCGCGACAGCCTGGAAGCCGTGTATCGCGCCAAGCCGGACCTGCCCGGGCTCGCGGCGGCGCTGGGCGATGTCTACGCGCTCCTGAAGAAACTTCCTGAGGCGGAGAAGTTTTATCGCTTGGCTCTGGCCACCCAGCCGGGCGTGGTGGATCTGCATCGAGCCCTCGGGCAGACCCTGCTCGATGAACAGAAGTATCTGGAAGCGGAGGGGGAGTTTCGTACCGCCCTGAACCTGGACTCGCACAGCCGAGATTCCGCTTACGGGCTGGCTACGACTCTCTACTTCGAAACGCGGTACGCGGATGCCATCCCCCTCCTCGAAACGTTGGCCCGCGCGCCTGACCCGCCCGCGTTCTTGTTCTTCGTCCTGGCCACTTGTTACGATCACCTGCAAGCGCGCAAAGAAGCATTTGCAAACTACCAGCGTTTTCTCGGACTTTCCCACGGCCAGTCCCCCGACCAGGAGTGGCAAGCGCAGCAACGTGCAAAGCTCCTCCGACGGGAGCTCGGGAAATAGCTATAATCTAGTTGTATGCTTTGGCGACGATGGACCTGTTTCCTGGCCGGCTCGGCTTTTGTGGGAGTCGCTCTATTTGCTCCGCCTGTCTTGGGGCGCGAGACCGAGGAGCAACTGCTGGAGCGTATCCGCAACGAACAGAACCCTGTCAAAAAGGCGAAGTTCGAGATTAAGCTCGCCGACTTGATGCTCCAACAAGCCTTGGACACCTACAGTAAGGGCGATGTCGAATCGGGGGCCAAACTTCTTGGGGAGTTTGTCGAGCATATGAAGGCTTCCTGGAAAATCCTCCAGGACTCCGGACGCAAGGCGGCGAAACAACCACAGGGTTTCAAAGAACTGGATATTTCGCTGCGCGAAGATTTCCGCTTGCTGGAAGACTTGGAACGACGGGTGGCTTACTTCGATCGGGGTCCCATCGAGAAGGCCGCGCAAGAAACAGAGGGGATTCGGTCTGAGGTTCTGCAGGCTCTGTTTCCCGCCGCCAAACCCCGGACCCCAAGTCCCCCGGTGGCGCCGAGAAGATTGATACTCCCCCGCGGGATCTCTTCGGAAGTGCGGTGAGCGTCGTATGTGTAGTCGAATGGCATCGATTCTGCTGCTCCTGCCCGCCCTGGGGATGACGCTCGGGGCGCAAAAGGGTGATTTCCTCAGTGAGGATGAAATGGATCAGATTCGGGAAGCCCAGGACCCTTCCGAGCGCATGGGACTTTACCTGTCGTTTGCGCAAGTCCGGCTCGAACGGATCGACGATTACCGGAATCGGCCACCCGACCCGAATTATGACATTGCCAGCTACCTCGACCAGCAGATCGACCAGTATATTCGCATCACGGATGAGCTGAAGAACTGGGTCCAGGAACAGTATGACCATCACAACGATATGCGCGCCGGGCTGAAGAAATTTCTCGAGGTCGGCCCCCATCAACTGGAGCAGCTCCGGCATATTGAACAGACGCCTGATCCTTACATTGCTGATTACCGAAAATCCCTGAACGAAGCGATCGACGATTTCACGGACGCGATCGACGGCGCCACCAAGGCGCTCTCGGACCAGTCGAAACAGTTCGGGGAACTCAAGCGGGAGGAGAAGGCGGATGCGCAGGCCGCCAAAGAACGCGAGAAGGAAGAGAAGAAACGCGCCAAAGATGAAAAGAAGCTGAGGAAGAAGGAGCACCAGAAAGGCATCCCCGGCGCCAAGGACGAGGATTGAGGGCTGAGTTGGCATCCACACCTGTTAGCGAACAACCGGAACAGATGACTTTGCCGTGGGAGGCGCTACCGGACCTCAACGAGATTTTCGCTAGAGTCTTTCGGCGTCTGCGGATCAAGTCTTCGGTGGGAAGTATCTCGGCGGGATTCCATCCCTTCGCGGGGTTGCGGAGCACGATCACTCTGCGGGACGGCGAAGTGATAGCCCGCGTTGCGGACGTGCTGGCGAAGGCTTCACCCCTGGTGCTGGAGGCGTTGGCGGAAATCCTGCTGGCTCGCATCTTCCGGCGCCGCCCCTCGCGCGAGGCGCGGGAGTGCTACCTGGCGTATACGTTCCGGCCGGCGATTCGCAGCCACATCGACGCGACGCGGCGCGAGCGCGGTAGAAAACGCCTGTTGCCGGCGCGCGGCCGGCATTATGATCTGGAAGAGATTTTCCACCGGTTGAATCGCCGTTTCTTTCTGGAGAAGCTTCCCACACCTCGCCTCGGCTGGAGCCACCAACTCTCGCGCACGCTGCTTGGCCACTATGATTCCGGGCATGCCACGATCGTCGTTAGCCGCAGGCTCGACTCGCCCTCTGTTCCTCGCTATCTGGTGGAGTACGTCGTTTACCACGAAATGCTGCACATGCGATTCCCCGTGGAACGGCGAGGCCATCGGAGAGTGGTGCACTCTCGGGAATTCCGCGAGGCCGAGAAGCAGTTCCCCAAATATGAACAGGCTTGCCGCCAGCTTAAGCACTTCTGCGCCTCGTAATTCAAGCGGCGAGGCGCTTCAGGGAGGATCGACCTATGGAACGTACATTTTCCCGCCTGCTCTTCGCCACGACTTGCTTCATCCTTATCTTGGTTTCCACTCCTGGCGCCCGCGCGGCGGACGCGCTCAGCGTGACTTCGCCCGATGGCAATCTGGTGATTTCCTTCGCGCTCAAGTCCAATCCCCAACCCTACCTGCCCGGTATGCGCGCCTATTACCGCATCACTTACCGGGGCGTGGCGGTTTTGACGGACTCACCGCTGGGTCTCGACTTCGATGGCGCGTCCCCGCTGGACCATGACTTTGAAATCATCGACACCGACCAGCATTCCCACGCCGACGCGTGGACGAACCCCTTCGGCGCCCAGCGGAACATCCCCGACCATTACAACCAACTCCGGGTTTCGCTCCAGGAGAAGCAGCCGCCCGGGCGTCGTGTTGACCTGATCTTCCGCGCCTACAACGAAGGCGCCGCCTTCCGCTACTTCCTGCCTCAACAACCGGCTCTCGAAAAGTTCACGCTCCTGGCGGAGAACACCGGCTTTTACTTCGCGCGTGAGGTCTCGGCTTTTGCCTTGAACCTGGGCCGCTTCAACACCAGCAACGAAGGGGAGTACGGCCCGACGAAGCTGAATCTCATCAAGCCTTCCTCCATCATCAACCTCCCGCTGCTCGTGAAGATTCCCGGCGGCCCCTGGGTGGGACTCCTGGAAGCCGATCTCACCGACTACGCCGGCATGTACGTCGGCGGCGTTCCGGGATTTGAGAATGCCCTGGTCAGCAGACTTTCGCCGTCCCGCGACCGCATGGATCAGGCGGTGCTCGGTTCCACGCCCAAGACGTCCCCTTGGCGCGTGCTCCTGATCAACGATCGCCCGGGCGGCTTGATCGAGTCCAACTATCTCATCCTGAACCTCAGCGCTCCGTCGGCCCTGGCGGACACTTCCTGGATCGAGCCCGGCAAGGCGGCTTGGGATTGGTGGTCCGGCAGTTTTGCGCGCAACGTCAGCTTCCAGCCGGGCATGAACACTGCGACCATGGAGCACTACGTCGATTTCGCTGCCGAGCATCACCTTGAGTACATGCTCGTGGATGCGGGTTGGTACCCGGCAAAGGATTACACGCACCCGGACGATATTCTGAGCTACGTCCCGGAGGTGAACGTCCCAGAGATCATCGCTCACGCGAAACAGAAGGGTGTCAAAGTGTTGCTGTGGGTATATTGGGGGGCGATGGACAAGCAGATGGATGAGGCGCTGGACCTCTATGCGAAGTGGGGTGCTGCCGGGATCAAAGTGGATTTCATGGACCACGACGATCAGCAGATGGTGAACTTCTATGAGCGCCTGGTCCGCAAGGCGGCGGAACATCATCTGGTTGTGGATCTTCACGGAGCGTACAAACCCACCGGCCTGCGCCGGACTTATCCGAATCTCCTCACCCGCGAAGGCGTGATGGGCATGGAATACAGCAAGTGGAGCGACCGCGTGACGCCCGAACATGACGTCACCATTCCCTTCACGCGCATGCTCGCCGGTCCCATGGACTACACGCCGGGCTGCTTCAACAACGCCACACGCGAGCAGTTCAAGCCCCGGAATCTTGAACCGATGTGCCAGGGAACCCGGGCCCATCAGTTGGCCATGTACGTGGTTTTCGAAAGCCCGCTCGTGATGCTCTCGGATTACCCCGAAGATTATGACCACAATCCGGGGATGGAATTCCTGGATAAGGTTCCCACGGTTTGGGATGAAACGAAGGTTCTGAACGGCGAGCCCGCGCGTTACGTCACGATTGCTCGCCGCCATGGCGACACCTGGTATCTGGGTGCGATGACGAACTGGGACGCACGTGACCTGGAAATTCCGCTCGGCTTATTGGGCGCGGGCGAATACGAAGCGCAGATTTTCGCGGATGGTACGGATGCGGATAAGGTCGCGACCAGCCTGGCCATCAGCAGGAAAAAAATGAAGATGGCTGACAAGCTCACGCTACACCTGGCGCCTGGCGGCGGGGCGGCGGTGATCTTTACACCGGCCAGGTAACGTGAGTTTTGCGAGCGGAGAACGAGCTTTGCTGGAACCAATTGTGCGTGGTAGAATCATGGGTGAAGTATGGAACAAATATGGGATGAGGGGTGCCGATGAGTGGAGCAGCACTTTTTGATACTGTGCCGAGAGAGGACTATCTAGCGCTGTTTCCGTCCGGGGAAACTGATTACCAGAAGGCTGTAGGACTCCTAGGCTTCAAGAAAAAAGACGTCGCCAGAGCCTCGAACATTCCCGTGCAGTCCGTCCGGTATGACCAGAAGATGCCGAAAGAACTGGAGGACCGGGTGAGGGAATGGGCAGTCGCGCTGGCATTGGTAGCGCAGTATTTCAAAGATGGGCAGAAGACGGTCTTGTGGTTCAAGACCCCCAACCCTCTTTTGGGAAACGTCGCTCCGCGCGACATGATACGGGTCGGCCGGTTCAACAAGCTACATCGATTCATCACGAATGCCCTGGCTGACAACGAACGATCTCCCTCATGAGTGATCCTGAAAAGGTAATTGATTATGGTCTAGTTGCGGACATCCCCGTGTCCAGGGCACGGTACGAGCAGTTGGTTCAGTTCTTCTGGGAATACTACGCTGAACTTGCCTTCCAAAGAAACCAGGTTTACGACTCTTTGAAAAGTTCGCTTCGTGAAGGGGCTGCGCCATTCGAATTCTCAAGATGGCAACGGGTCGTGAAATACAGGTATTCTCTCGATCCGCTCAGCACGAAGGGGAGTGTGGTCGATCCCGGTGGCCGCTTTAATATTGGGGCGATCGACACCGCGCGATATCCAGTCTTTCCCGCGTTATACTTGGCTTCCGACAAAGGGACGGCCCTAGCCGAACTCCTTGGGCGAGACATGCCTGGGAGTTCGCTTACAGCCGAAGAGTTTGTTCTCACCAAACCCGATTCCGTCACCGCCGTGTCAGTGAGTGGAAAACTCGAATCCGTTCTGGATGCTCGCGATAGGAGGAATTTAGCGGGCTTCGTGAATCTAATAAAGGACTTCAGGTTGTCGGGGCCATTAACTGCCAAAGCGAGGAGACTTGGCTTGTCTCCACTACTACGGTTGGTCAGGACGGTCAGCCGAATGGTGGAAGTGCTTCAGGATCTAAACTGGCGAGCCATGCCGATGCGACTTGATAGTCCGTCACCGTCGCAGGTCTTTGGACGGATCGTAATGGATGCGGGAATCGAAGGAATCATCTACAACTCGGTGCTGACGCACAAGCCGTGCCTTGCCATTCATCCGCAGAATTTCCCCAACTCTTCCTCTGTCGTCGAGTTAGACGATCCTGCGCCCACCCAGAACGTCCACACGCGGATCGATGCCGCAACTTTCGAGAATTTCCTTTGAAGGGTTCCATCTTGCTCGTCAATGGGCACTCTTCACTGTTCACTGATCTTCCTGCCCCGCCCGCGCAGCACCCGCCCGGGTTTTGCGCCGGTGTGCTGGTCCTGGTCGATGACCACCACGCCATTCACAATGACGTAAGGAATGCCCACGGGATACTGCAAGGGATTCTCAAAGGTGGCCTTATCTTTCACCGTCTGGGGATCGAAGAGAGTGATGTCCGCCGCCATTCCGGGCCGCAACAAGCCGCGATCGCTCAAGCCCGTGATCGCCGCCGGGAGCGAGGTCATCTTGCGAACGGCGTCGGGGAGTGTCAGCACATTCTTCTCGCGCACGTAGACTCCCAGCACCCGCGGAAACGTCCCGTAGAAGCGCGGATGAGGCTTGCCCACGAAGGTCATTTCCGGGTTGACCGCGCTGCCGTCGGAGCCGATTCCGACCCACGGCTGTTTCATGGCCCATTCCACATCCGCTTCACCCATGCTGAAGTAAATGGCCTCGGCGGACCCGCCTTCCGAGACCAGGAGATCCGAGAGTGCATCCACCGGATCCCGGCCCATCATTTTGGCCACCTCATCCATGCGTTTGCCTTCGTATTTCTTGTTCTCCGGCTTCTGCAGCGACGCCACCAGCACCCCGTGCCATCCCCCCACGCTCTTCACTTCGTTGTCTTCCCAGCCAGGCAGCCCGGTCGAGATGGCTTGGCGAATTTGCTCGCGAACCTTGGGGTCCTTCAGCCGCTTCACCACATCTTCCGAAGTGCCCTCCAGGAGTTTGGGTGGAATGCACATCTCCAGCCCCGTCATCGCCGCAATGTAGGGGTACTGGTCGGCGGTGATGTCCACGCCGCGGTCGCGCGCGGCCTGAACCTCTCTTACTTGCTCCGCCATCTGTCCCCAGTTCGCGTGGCCGTCAATCTTGAAGTGCAAAATGTGGGCAGGCAATCCGGCCTTCTCGCTGATCTCGATGGCTTCGTCCACGGATTTCTTCCAGTGGCTTCCTTCCCCGCGAATGTGGCTGGTGTAGATTCCCCCACACTTCGCGGTCACCTTGGACAGCGCAATCAGCTCGCTGGTTTGGGCAAACAGGTTGGGCGGGTAGATCAAGCCTGAAGAGAGCCCAATGGCGCCATCGCGCATCGCCTGGTCGACCAGCTTTTCCATTTGCTCAAATTCCGCCGCCGTGGGCGCGCGATCGACGTTGCCCAGGACCGCGGCCCTCACCTGCCCGCTGCCGACGTATGAGGCGATGTTCAGGGAAATGCCCTGGCGTTCAACTCGAGCAAAATAGTCACCCAGCGTCGTCCAGTCACGGGTCAAGCTGTAGCGCAGAAGGCCCTGGTCGAACTCCGGCGCGAGAGGTCCCAGGACAGGTCCGGCGGAAGAGTCTTCACCGAGAATCTCCGTCGTCACGCCCTGGCGAACCTTGCTTTGCCCGAGGCCGTCCACAAGCAGGGTGAAGTCCGAATGGCTGTGCAGGTCGATGAAGCCCGGAGCGACCACCAGCCCCCTGGCATCGATCACGCGCTTCGCCGTCGCGTTCCCAAGCCTGCCGACATCCGCAATCTTGCCGTCTTTTACGGCAATGCTGCCCGTGAACCACGGACTTCCGCTGCCGTCCACGATGTGGCCGTTGGAAATCAGTAGGTCGTAAGGCGGCTCTTGCGCCCCAAGTTGAATAACGCAGAGGCTGGAAATTCCAGTGAGCGCCACAAGAGCGGCGGCCAGCGCCAGCCTGCCCATTCTCCGGCGGAAGTGGATGCACAAAGCCACGCGCACCTCCAAAGCGGGGATTCTCGATTGCGGCCGCGGGGCCACCCTATCCCCGGCAGGGTGAAAGACCCGCGCAGCCCGCCCGCCCTATTTATTGCGAAGCTGGATCAAGCTCACGGCAATCGACAGAACGAGTAACGCCAGCGAACCTCGCCAGAAGAAAAGCTGATCGGCGAGGAGGCCGCCCTTTACCAGGCGAATCCCCAGCCCGATCAGCAGTCCGACGGCCGCCAGGATGACGAGTAAGTTGGGAAGCCACCGCATAGACGCCTCCTGGGTAGAGCGGATGGTGAGCCGATAATCCGCGGGACCGGCTCTGACCGCTCAGCCCTAGAATTTCGACCAGCATTATAGCCCTCGAAATCACTCCACCGCAAAAATCCTCTCACAGGCTGCTGATAAAGGGCGCCTGTCATGCTGAGTCCGCCGCGGCGGACGAAGCATCTCGCCTTGGTTCGGCACAAAAACCCAGAGCCAGATCCTTCGCAGAGATTGCGCTGAGCCGGCAGAGCAAGATCCTTCGCGCAGTTTATCCTGAGCGGGCAGGGCGAGATTCTTCGCTTCGCTCAGAATGACAGCGAAGGACTCAGGATGGCAGCGAAGGGCTGAGGATGACATCGGCGGGAGGCTTCTCCAGCAGCCTGCTGAGAGGAAATCGACGCCGCCGGTTCCGGAAAGTTCTATACTGGGAAAGGTAGGCCGAGGTTCCACCATGCCGTATTGTCCTCAGTGTTTCATTGAATACGTGGAAGGGACGAAGAAATGCGAAGACTGTGGTTCCGATCTGCAGCCCGGCTCGCCGCCCGAGGCCCCGCCGCGGGTCGAGATCACCAATGAAAAAGACGTGAAGCTCGTCTCCGTGCGCACTTTTGCAGGGGGCACCGCGCAGATGGACGCCGACTTGGCGCGGAACATTCTTCAGTCGCAGGGAATTCCTTGTGTTCAGTCGGGTCAGGGCGCCGCGAATGTGCTTCCGGTGCTGGACGTTCACATGCTGGTGCGCGAAGAGGACGCCGAGCGAGCTGCTACCGTCCTGGAGGAGTATCTCGACACCGACACCGCGGCGGATACGGACGGGGGCGATTCTACCGAGGGGGGTTAGTCTTCGCAGGGCTATCGCGCGGCCCCACTTCCCTCTGCAAGCGCGCCATGGCTCTTTGGGCATCTTTGGCTTCGGCAGCGTCTTTTGCGGAAGGAAGCTCGTCGAGATAGTGTTTGTAAGCCTCGAGGGCTTTTTGCTTGAGACCCATCCTCTCGTACACCTTGCCCAGGCCCAGGTAGGCGGGGGCGTAATGCGGGTTGACCCTGAACGCTTCTTGGAAGCGGCTGAGGGCTGCCTCAACCTTATTCCTTCGCAAGTAATAGTTACCGACTTCGACGCATTTCGCAGGCCCCTGGCTGACGTATTTCTGATTGTCCTCTATCGAGGGGGGCGGAGGTTCCTCTTTAACCTGCGCGTAAACCGCGGGTGCGGCCAGGGCGAACCCGAGAGCCACGGCCCACCCGATCTTCAGTGCCTGGTGCATACCTGGGATTTTCCTCCGGTGCGGGAACTTGTGTCAACGCTCGTCCCTTTCAGAACTTTAGATGCTCGGGGATAATGGAACGTTGAGGAGCCCGTGAACCCCACGCTTCCGGAAAAAGCCGAAGCTCTGCCCGTACACCCCGGGGTGTACGTGTTCAAGGACGAGGCGGGCCAACCCATCTATGTCGGCAAAGCCAAGTCCCTGCGGCACCGCGTCCGTTCCTATTTCCAGGACTCGCACAGCGGCGATGAGAAACGCGACCGGATGCTCGAGGTGGCGCATGACCTTGAGACCATCCTCGTGGACAACGAGCACGAGGCCATGGCGCTCGAGAACAACCTGATCAAGCAGTTCAAGCCCCGGTACAACATTCTTCTCCGCGACGACAAGAGCTACCCCTATATCAAGCTGACGGTCACCGAGCGGTTTCCGCGCGTTTATGTGACGCGGCGCGTCAAGAAAGACGGGGCGGTTTACTACGGTCCGTACTTTCCCGCCAACTTGGCCTATCGAATCGTGGATTTCATTCATCGGCAGTGGCTGGTTCCGTCCTGTCGCGTGGACTTGACGCGTTATCATCCGCGGCCCTGCCTGCAGTATTACATCAAGCGCTGCCTGGGCCCGTGCGTCGAGAGCTTGACCACGCTGGAGCGTTACGCGGAAGCCGTCCGGGACGCGCGGTGGCTGCTGGAGGGCCGGGAAAACGAATTGGTCCGCAGCCTCCACGGCCGCATGGCGGATGCTTCCCATAAGCTGGAGTTCGAGGATGCCGCCCGCTATCGCGACCAGATTCAGACGGTGGAAGAGGTCCGGGAACGGCAGAAAATGGCAGCGCATTCCGGAGAGGAAGCCGACATTCTCGGTTTCCACCAAGAGGGCCCGCTGGCCGCCGTCAACCTGTTCCATTTGCGCGGCGGGCGCGTGCTCGACCGGCGAGAGTTTTTTTGGGAGGACTTGGGCGAATTCAACCCCGGCGAATTCTTCTCCTCGCTGCTGAAGCAAATCTACCTGGACCAGCAGTATCTGCCGGGCGAGATTCACGCGCCCGTGGATTTCGACGACCGGGAGATCCTGGAGGAGTTGCTCTCTCGCAAGCGCGGACGTCCCGTTCACATCCTGACCCCCCGGGCCGGCCGCAAGCGCGCCCTTCTGGAACTGGTCGCGCGCAATGCCCGGCACTCTTTCGAGCGGCGCTTCCGTATTCTGAAACCCCAACCCCGCGAAACCTTGGAGAGCCTCAGCGAAGCGCTCGACCTTCTGAAGCCGCCTAACCGCATCGAGGCCTTCGACGTCTCCCACACCCAGGGGACTGACATCGTCGCTTCCATGGTGGTCTGGGAAGCAGGGAAGATGAAGAAAGCAGACTACCGGAAATACATCATCAAAACCGTTCCGCAGAATGATGACTTCGCCAGCATGAAAGAAGTGGTGGGGCGCCGCTATCGGCGCTTGCAGGAGGAGAAGAAAACATTCCCGGATCTGGTGCTCATTGACGGCGGCGTGGGCCAACTCCACGCGGCGGCGGCGGCACTGGAAGAACTGGGAATTATCAACCAGCCGCTGGCGAGCATCGCCAAACGGGAGGAAATCCTCTGTGTGCAGGGTCGCGAGAATGAACCCGTGGCGCTGGATCACCACTCCCCCGCGCTGCACCTGGTCCAGCAGATTCGTGATGAGGCGCACCGCTTTGCGGTCACCTTTCATCGCGCCCGGCGCGCCAAGCGCCAAGTCACGACGGAACTCGTCGAGATCCCCGGAGTGGGGGAAAAGACAGCCCGCAAGCTCCTCAGCCACTTTGGAAGCTTGGACAAACTGCGAGGCTTGTCGCGGGAAGAGTTGGGGCAAGTGGTGAAACCAAGCCAAGCCCAGCGAATCTTCGATTATCTTGCAAAGCCACCCCAACCTTAAATACACCGTCTGGCCGGTCTAACAACTATCATGAATATAATCAAAAATTTGCTTTGTATTACATAGATTAGAGTGGTAGATTAGAAGCTCTGAAAGCCGGAGGTGAATCATGGCAAACTGCAACGTCTCAACCAAGGTTGCATATTTCCTGGCAGGGTTCGGGATTGGGGCCGCAGTGGCTCTGCTTTTTGCTCCCCTGTCGGGGGAAGAAACACGGAAGCGTATTGTTGACAAAACCCAGGAAGGCAAGAACTTTGTTGCAACCAAGGGGCGCGAACTCCGCAAGCAAGCGGAAGACCTCGTCGACCAGGGAAAAGAACTGGTAAGCAAGCAGAAGGATCGCCTGGCGGAGGTCCTGGAAGCGGGGAAGCAGACGGCGCGTGAGACCTTCACGCGCTAGCAGAGGGGAGGAAACCAATGAGTGAAGAGAACGGTACATCTAAGGTGGGATTTTTTCTGGCTGGTTTGGGGATTGGCGCAGTTCTCGCCCTGCTTTTCGCCCCGCGTTCCGGAAAAGAAACCCGGGACATGATTGCCCTGAAAGCGGGCGAGGGCCGCGACTTTGTCAAGACGAAGGCTGATGAGCTTTGCCAGCAGGCGGAAGAGGCAGTGGAGAAAGGCAAGGGTCTGGTCACCAAGCAGAAGGAACTGCTCTCCGCCGCGCTAGAAGCGGGTAAGCAAGCGTACCAGGAAGAAAAAACCAAAGGCAAGCAAGGCGCCTGAGGCGGCTAAGCCTCTTGTGAGCTAATCATGGAGCAAAACACTGCGCTGACCGTGGCTATAATTCTGGTGTCGATCGCGGTCCTGATGCAGGCCGGAGCGATGCTGGGAATTTGGCTCGCCATCCGCAAAATTCCCGGGCAGATTGAAAGCGTGCGATCGGACGTCAAGCAGCGAATCGACCCTCTGACCCAATCCGCGCTTGAGATCGCCAACAATTCGCGCGAGCCGTTGCGGAACATCACCGCGAACCTTGCGGAGATCAGCAGAATACTCCGCAACCGCACGATCAATGCGGACGAGGTGGCCGCCGAACTGCTGGAGAAGAGCCGGCTACAGATGGTTCGCGTGGACCGGATGGTGTCCGACTTGGTCGAGAAGGTTGAGACCACGGCGGGCGCCGTCCAGCGCGGCGTGCTCGGCCCCATCCAGGAGATCTCGGCGGTCGTCAAGGGTGTACGCTCCGGCCTGGAGTTTCTCTTCACGCGCCGCCGCGTCACCAACGTGAGCGAAGCGACCCAGGACGAGCAACTCTTCATCTGACGGGCTCGGCCGCGTGCGGCAAGACGACAGCAAGAGAGCTGTCTCTCCACCCGCGCACAGCGCTGAGTGCGGGCCCTCCCAGCTTTCTGGGTGACGCCTCCGCCCACCCAAGCGTTGACCGCCAACCATCATTCCCTATACTACTCACTCCGAAATTCTCCTCCCAGCGCGAACAAGACACTCACCACAGAGTGCACAGAGACCACAGAGAAAAGTACTTCTGCTGGCGCGGGCAGGGATTACGGTTCTTTAGTTTGTTGACCCACAGTTTTCATCTGTGTCTGTTCTCCGCGACCTCTGTGGCCTCTGTGGTGAAACCCTTCTTGGGTTGAGGAATTCAAAGTACCGACGCAATCCACCCACCGCCCAGGACTTCGTCTCCGTCATAAAACACGGCAGCCTGGCCGGGGGTGATGGCGCGCTGCGGCTGGAGGAATTCGACGAGGGCCTCGGAGCCCGCCTGCGCTTCGACTTGCGCCGCAGCTCCGGGATGATTGTGGCGAATTTTGACGTCCGCATCCACGGCGTCGCCCTCTCGCAGCGGCCGAATCCAGTTCACACTACGGACGCGGAAGCGGCTGCGAAAAAGATCACGGTCCTGGCCCACGACGACGCGGTTCTTCGCCGGATCGAGCGCGATCACGTAGAGCGGTTCGCCCACCGCCACACCCAGTCCCTTCCGCTGGCCCACGGTGAAGTCGTGCAGGCCCTGGTGCTCGGCGAGCACACGCCCGTCGGTTGAGACCACCTCGCCCGGCGCCGCTTCGGGTTGGCGTTGTTGCTCGGCCAGGTAGGCGCGAATGAACTGGCGATAGCTCCCCGTGGGCACAAAGCAAATCTCCTGGCTTTCCGCCTTCTCGGCTACGGGCAGGCCCCGGGCGCGGGCCAGGGCCCGCACCTGCCGCTTGGTCATCTCGCCCAGTGGGAACTCGGCCTGCGCCAGTTGTTCCTGTGTCAATCCGAAGAGGAAGTAAGCCTGGTCTTTGGAGCGATCGACGCCGCGCAGAAGCTGGTAGCGGCCGGTCCGCTCGTCGCGACGGATGCGCGCGTAGTGGCCTGTGGCGATGCGCTCCGCGCCGATTTGCCGCGCCGTCGTGATGAACTGCGCAAACTTGATCTCGGAGTTGCACAGGCTGCAGGGGATGGGTGTTTCGCCGGCCAGATAGCGTTCCACGAAGGGCCGCACCACGGTGGCTTCGAACTGCTTCTCCAGGTTGATGACGTAGTAAGGAATGCCCAGGTAGCTTGCCACGGCGCGCGCGTCGTACACGTCGTCGAGAGAGCAGCAGCGTCCGCTGGCGTGGCCGCCCGCGTCTGCTCCCAGGCCGAGCAACTGCGGCAGGCGGCGCTGGTTCCAGAGCTGCATCGTCAGCCCCACCACCGCCGGGGGAGAGCCGGCCGGGCGGAGCGAGTTGTTTTCCGCGAGCAGAGCGGCGGCCGTCGAGCTATCGACCCCGCCGCTCATGGCAATGGCAATGGTCATAGAAAAGCTTTCAGCTATCAGCTATCAGCTTTCAGCGCTGGATGACCGCTGAGGGCGGATGGTCTAGTCGGAAACGCCTCAGCCCTGACCAGCGGGTTCCGTCCTTCCCACGCTAGCCGTTCTTGCTGACCGCTGACTGCTGAGCGCTGACAGCTTCTTTCCGGTAATGCGGCGAGAGTGAGCGCAGTTGTTCCACCACGGCGGGCAGAATGGCGAGGGTGGTGTCGATGTCCTCAGGTGTCGTGAAGCGGCCCAGGCTGAAGCGGATGCTGGCGCGAGCCTGCTCGGGCTTGAGTCCGATGGCCGAGAGCACATGCGACGGCTCGAGCGAGCCCGACGAGCACGCCGCGCCGGTGGAACAGGCGATACCGCGCAGGTCCATGGCGATCACAAACCCTTCGCCCTCGAGGAAGTCAAAGGCCAGGTTGGTGGTAGTGGGCAGCCGCCGGGTGGGGTCGCCGTTCACGACCACCCCCGCTACACGCTCCCGAATGCCCGCTTCCAGACGGTCGCGCAGCGCCGCTACGCGGCCTGCTTCTTCGGCCTGGTGCGCGCGCGCCAGTTCTGCCGCCGCGCCCAGCCCCACGATTCCCGCCACGTTTTCGGTGCCCGGCCGCCGGTCGCGCTCGTGATGCCCGCCGTGCATGAGTGGCCGCAGGAGGGTGCTTTTCCGGACGTACAGCGCACCTACACCTTGGGGGCCGTGCAGCTTGTGGGCGGAAAGCGCGAGGAGATCCACGTCGAGTTTTTGGACATCCACCGGAATCTTGCCTACCGACTGCACCGCATCGGTATGAAAATAGATGTCGCGTTCCCGCGCCAGGCGGCCAATTTCCTCGAGCGGCTGGATCGTACCGAGTTCGTTGTTGGCGTGCATTACGCTGATCAGCACGGTTTCGGGGCGGACCGCGTTCGCCACGTCCTGTGGGTCGATGACGCCACTCGCACCCACGGGCACGAAGGTTACGCTCACTCCACGTTTCTCCACGGCCTGGACGGTTGAGAGCACGGCGTGGTGCTCGATGGCCGTCGTGACCACGTGCTTGCGCTCGCCACGTGCCGCCTCGACGATGCCGAAAATTGCGGCGTTGTCGGACTCCGTCCCGCCGCTCGTGAAGACGATCTCGCTGATCCGCGCGTTGAGTAAGCGGGCCACCTGCTCGCGAGCTTTCTCTACGGCCGCCTTGGCGCGCTGCCCGAACCAATGGATTGACGAGGCGTTGCCATAGTCTTCGAGAAGGTACGGCCGCATGGCCTCGAACACTTCCGGCGCGAGCGGAGTGGTGGCGTTGTTGTCGAGATAAACCCTCTTCATGCTTCCTTCAGAGCGTTGGCAGCCTGCGCCCGATACGGCAGTTGCCATGTTCTCCCGAGATTCGCCCAGAAATCCAGCCTAGCCGACCAACTGCGAGAAGTCAATTCATGCGATCGGGGTGATCGGGTCATCGGGAGATCGGGTGATCGGGTGATCGGGAGATTGAGTGATTTGTGATTTGCGATTTTGTGATTCTCGAAGTCAGCAAATTGATTCATCTTCTCACCTGACACTACCGATAACTGATACGGGGTAGTGTGTCACGCTGGGGTTTGGCCGTCGCCGCTCCCCGCCTTTCCCTTTTCAGACTTCGCCTTCTTCTTGTCACTGGTCACTCGTCACTTGTCACTGCTTTGATGATCGGGTGATTGAGTGATTTGCGATTTTCGAAGTCAGCAAATTGATTCATCTTCTCACCTGACACTACCGATAACCGATGTGGGGTAGTGTGTCACGCTGGGGTTTGGCCGTCGGCGCTCCCCGCTTTGCCCTTTTCAGACTTCGCCTTCTTCTTGTCACTGGTCACTCGTCACTTGTCACTGCTTTTGCCATCGGCCCATCGGGTGATTGAACAGCCCTCTCCCCTCGCGGGAGTGGGTGGACCGGCCGATGCGCCGATGCTTCCTGTCGTACCAGCCCTCGCCCCTTGCGGAAGAGGGTGGCCCGCTGCCGGCGCTTTCACCAGCCGGAGCGGGTGGGGGGCCCCGAGCACCGGGGGTGAGGGGGCACTTCGCTTGGCGTTCACCCCGAGCGCGGAGGGTGCCAAAGGCCGCGAACCTTCCAGACAGGTCCGCGCTATGCTTCCTATCATGCTGAGGAGGTCGTCCGCCATTAGGACCGGCGAACTTTCTGTCCCGGCGACCGGTCCTGAGTGAAACGAAGGAAAGACCCCGGCACTTCTCGCCCTCGGTCCAACGCAGTAGTCATTTAGTTTCATCAACATAATGGAGATGGCACTATAACTTGTGTATTTTCATCAACATAATGGAGAGCCAATAAACTGACATTTTTTCTACATGTGTTTTCAACAACATAATGGAACTTACCTTCATATTTCCCCCCCGCGTTTCTTCGGCGCTCCGCCGCAGTGAAATCAAATAACTACTTTGCTTTCAATTGCATAGACTTTTTTAAGGTTTTGCCTCGAAACGGCTAACCCCATTTGTTTTCTAGTACATAATGGAGGACGGCCGGGGTAAATCGCAGCATAATCAAGTAACTCTTTTACTGTCAATGACATAGATTCTTAAGGATTTTGCCTCTAAACGCTAACAACATTTGTTTTCTATTACATAGTGGAGTAGCGCTGTGGGTCAATGGGATGTAGAGGCGGCTTTCTGCCGCCATCTGGCGAGGCAAACTCCCCGCTCCAGCGTCAAGTTGACCATCGAAGCCGAGCCCTGTTCGGCCGCAGTCCTCACCCTCGTAGACTACCGCCAAGCGCCGGGGGTATGTCAATGGGTGTCAGTTCGATTGTGACTACCGGTAGGCAAAATCGTAACGGAGGGCCGCCTAATTGTCCGAATTATTCCCCTCCTGGTTCAGGAGGGGGGCAGGGGGTGGTCAAGCCAGCGTGGCGCGGACCTCCGCTGTGTGTCCGCGGCTTTTCGGTACTGGTTGCCATTTGCGAGACACGGGCGTTCCCAGGTGCAGTCATTCCCGCGAAAGCGGGAATCTACTCCGCAAGCCATTGGAAATGCGTCGCCGACGGACTGGATTCCCGCTCCCCGCCTTCGCGGGGACAAGCTTCGCGGGAATGACCAGTGTTTCGAAAGGGATTCCATTCCCAATGGCACCAGCACCGCCCTTTCGCGCCAGCCGGGCAACCGGGGTGGTAGAATGCCCACACATCGTAGTAGAAGGTGTGAAAAAATGGGTGCCTTCACCGCAGAGGCGCCGAGACGCAGAGAAAGGGCCTTTTGTTTTCAAACCTCTGCGCCTCCGCGACTCTGCGGTGAGAAGGGTCTTCGGGGATTATTTCACAGCTTCTCGCGCTGTGGGCTACGACCTGTCGCCCGCTGCGCGGGCTGGGGCGAGAAGGCGCGGGCACACATAGCAGAGGTCCGCGGCTTTTCGCGTCGGCTGGGCAAGAGGGGTGGTAGAATGCCGACCAATCGTCGCAGTGATTCCCGCTTTCGGGAGGTGCCGATGCGGCGTCGACCGGTCGTGACCATCCTGATGCTCGTCATAGCACTGATTCTGCCGCTGCCCATGCGGGCGCAACAGAAACCTGTAGCGCCGGGCTTCAGCCCGGCAAAGCCCTTTACCCAGGAGCAGGTCAGCAACATGGTGCGCGCCGGACTGGGAGACGATTCGGGCGCAAAGCTGATCGAGCAGCGCGGGATTGATTTTGCGCCGGCGGAGGATTTTCTCCAAAGCCTCAAGGCCGCAGGCGCGAGCGAGGCATTTCTTAAGGCGCTGCGCGCCGCCAAGCCGCCCGAGCCCGTGAGCGCGAAGAAACCGCTTGACCAAGTGCAAGTTATTACCCTACTCGCGCGTCAAGTACCCAGCCACCAAGTCACTATGCTGGTTCAGGAGCGCGGCATCGACTTTGAGGCGACGGCTAACTATCTTCAGGAAGTCCGCTTGGCGGGCGGCGAGGACGAAATAATTAGTGCGCTCAAGGGTGCCAAGGTAACGAAACCGGAAAACGTTGACCCGGCGCTTCAGGCACGCAAAACGGAAGTCGGGCAACACATCGCACGCGGAGCCGCATTCATGCGGGACAAGCGGTATGCGGACGCCGAAAACGAGTTTCGCGAGGCCGTTCGCCTGGACCCGAATGATGATTATGCCTACTACGGGGTTGGCCAAGCGCTTTGGGGGAAGGGCGACCTGGACGGTGCCATTCCTAAGTTTCGTGAGGCGCTGCGCTTGAATCCGAAAAATGACATGGCGCACGCCTTGTTGGGCGGTATCCTTGCCAACAAGGGTTATGCGGAGGGAGTGATTCCAGACGAAGTGATTACGGAGGAGCGTGAGGCGCTCCGCCTCAACCCAAATAATGAGATTGCGCACGGTTACCTCGGCTGGGCGCTTGGAAACAAGGGCGACGTGGACGGGGCGATAGCGGTATTTCGCGAAGCGTTACGTCTGAACCCAAAGAATGAGGCCGCACTCGCCTACCTCGGTAAGGTGCTTGGGATGAAAGGCGATTGGGATGGGGAAATCGCCGAAGAGCGTGAGGCGCTACGCTTGAATCCGAACGACGACGCTGCCCGTTGCAGCCTCGGTAATGCGCTTGAGCAGAAAGGCGAACGGCGGGAAGCCTTACAGGAGTATCGCGCGGCCTACGAACACAACCCCAAGGAGCCAGACTGTCAACAAGCCTACGAGCACCTTCTCAAGAAGCCGCTCGACCAAGTGCAAGTCATTCTCTTGCTGGCGGGCCGGGTGCCGAGCTACCGCGTGTCGGTGCTGGTAAAGGAGCGCGGCATCGACTTCGATGTGAAGGATGATTATCTTCAGGAAGTGCGTCTGGGCGGCGGGGACGATGAATTAATCAACGCGCTGAGGGGCGCCAAGGTGACGAAGCCCGCGACCGTTGATCCGGCGGCGCAGGCGCGGCAGGCCGAGGTGCGGCAACACGTGGCGCGGGGAGCGGAACTCGAACAGAAGGGAGAGTATGCGGAGGCTGAACAGGAATGCCGCGCGGCCTTGCTGCTCGACTCTGAAAACGCCGACCTTTACGTAGCGCTGAGCGGTATCCTGATTCGGCAGGAAAAGTGGGACGATGCGGCGGCAGCAGCACGTAAGGCGCTCCGCTTGAACCCCAATGATGACTATGGACACAATAACCTCGGCATAGCGCTTGGGGGCAAGGGTGATATGGATGGAGCGCTCGCGGAGGAACGCGAAGCGTTGCGCTTGAACCCTGGTAATGAGAGAGCGCACACGATGCTCGGCCTCGCGCTCGGAGAGAAGGGTGACTGGGATAGTGAAATCGCTGAAGAACACGAGGCGCTGCGTTTGAACCCGAATATTGCAGAGGCGCACTATAGCCTCGGCACCGCGCTCGGACACAAGGGCGACGCGGATAGAGCGATCACGGAATTTCGTGAAGCGCTTCGTTTGAACCCAAAGTACGAGGAGGCGCACTTTCAGCTCGGCCTCGCACTCGGGGAAAAAGGCGACCGGGACGGTGAGATCGCGGAATATCGTGAATCGCTACGCCTGAATCCCAATGATGACATGGCGCACAACAACGTCGGCGTAACGCTCCGAGACGCGGGCGACCTTGACGGTGCGATCGCGGAATTCCGCGAAGCGCGGCGGTTGAACCCGAATAATGAACTGGCGCACAGCAACCTTGGCGACGCGCTCCGAACGAAGGGCGACTTAGACGGTGCGATCAAGGAGTACCGGGAAGCGCTGCGCTTGAACCCAAAGGACGAGGACACGCACCTCGACCTCGGTTACGCGCTCGGGAAGGAAGACGACTTCGATGGGATGATAGCGGAATACCGTGAGGCGTTGCGCTTGAACCCCGATAATAAGAAAGCGCACCTCGTCCTCGGCTTCGCGATCGAGCTCCGAGGGAAGGGCGACTGGGACGGCGCAATCGTGGAATTTCGCGAAGCGCTACGCCTGAACCCCAATGAAGCCAAGGCGCACTACGGCCTCGGGCTCGCGCTGGAGCACAAAGGCGACTGGCGGGGTGCTCTTGAGGAATTTCGCGCGGCCTACATGCTTGACCCCAAGAAGGCATCCTATAAGCAGGAATACGAACGCCTTTTGCGGCAGGTGAATCAATGACGAAGAGCGCAGACCTCAAGAGCGGAGATGTGCGCTACGCTTGCTCTGGTGTTATTCCTCAGAAATGAGGGGTGTGCTACATGAGCATGAGAGACCAGAATGGTAATGTGCTACTCGAGCCCAGCCAGAGAGAAGAAGACGCCGATCGGCCTTTATGGGGGGTCTACAGAGTTGAGTTTGGAGTTCGTACGGCCCAGTGCCTGAAGAGCGGAATGACGCTCTTTGATGCAAAGGAAGAAGCGGACAAACGAAATGCGCAGATCGAACCGGGTATAGGTTACAGGTTCGAAGTGTATCTCTCCCTTAGAACGAAGCGGCTGAACTCACGGAAACCAGGCCCCCGGAAGTGGTGATGCCAACGCAACGTATGCGATAATGGTTTGCTCAGAGGTATGTATGCATAAGGGACGATGTGCGCTGTGTTTGAAAGAGAATCAAGATCTTCAGCGGAGTCATTTCCTAGGAAAGGCGTTTTATCGCCTGAACCGTGAAGGCGGGAAGGCAATCATGGCTACCCCGGAACTCATCATACCGACTGATCGCCAGCTCTGGGCGCATCTGTTGTGCTCGGACTGCGAGCAACGAATTAGCAGGAACGGCGAAGACGCTGCAATGCGACTTGTCCAAAGGAAGGATTCATTTTCGCTTCTCGACAGGCTCGGGTTTTCCTGGCCCGAGGCGAATAACGGAACCACAAGAGTCTACTCCGGTGCCCTAGCCGGCATTGAGACCGACAAGTTGGCCTATTTCGCGCTGAGTGTAATATGGAGGTCGGCCGTTCGTAAATGGAAGACTCTCAGGCAGCAAACCAGTGGCATCTCTCTCGGGAGCGATGAGGAACCGATACGGGCATACTTGGCGGGCGAGACTGGATTCCCGCCGAATGTCGCGGTCCTCTTGACTGTCTGCACGGATATTGGTTCGCGCAACATGGTGGTCGCGCCGTGGCGGTCGTACGCTCGCGAATATCCATCCTTTTTCCTCCTTACCCGAGGCATCTGGTTTCGAGCTTTTGTGCATCCGCAACTACCTCCGGCGATCCGGAATCTGTGCTGTGTAAACGGACCGAGAAATCCGTTATTTGTGGAGGATTGTGAGCACGAGCTTTCGCGGTTGGTGGAATCGATCGACAAGAGTGCCGCCGTGGCGCCAAGCCTTCAGACCTTGTTGGCTGATGCAGCTTGCTGATTCCTGTAGTTTGCGATTTCCCGAAGGGAAAGGCAGGAATGTCGATATAAGATCGCCGCTACAGGCGTATCGCGCTACACCTGCTTGTAGCGGGTAGCCACGGTGTCGCCGCGGCGACCTCTCGTGGGCTTTTCCTTCGATGACGAACCCACGGTCAATTCCCAAGACGAATTGGCCGTGGCTACCAACGGGTCATCAATGGGTAGCGCAGACCTGTTTTCCAAGGTCTGCGGCCTTTCTCACCGACCGCGCCCAAGGGCCGCGGACCTACAAGACAGGTCCGCCCTACGCCTGCTCCTCGCGCAACTGAGAATGCCCGCGCTGCGCCGATTACCCGACAATCCGGTCGTACTCGGCGTGCGGTCCGATCCAGAACCAGTAGATTCCCTCCTTGACGTCAGTCCCCAGTGCCCGGTAATGATCGCCGATGCGGACGGACCAAAGATGGCTTAGCCTTTTGAAGTGCAAGGAAGGGTGACGCGGATCGGACTTGAGGAGGGCAAAGTTCTTGTCAGCTAGCGCCCGGACCTGACTCGGCAACGCTTCATATAACATCCAAAACCGTGGGGACGCAAGGTGACGGTATCTCATCCCCAGAGTCCTGCGCATTTAGCCCAGTTTGTCAATTTTTCCCGGAAGCCGGGATTGAATCAAAGCTCGCGAGCCTTCCCAGCCTTGTAGTCGGCAAGAGCTTCGGTAATGAGGCCATCCAGCTTGCCCGCCTTGGCGTCCGCCTCGATTTGAGCGTCCCAGACGCGTGCATCGAACTCTACAAACCAAGCCCGAAATCTCGCAAGATCCTGCGGGGGCAGGTTCTCGATTCTTTGTTCCAGTTGCTCAATTTCGCTCATGAGGCGGCTCCTTCAAAGTTGCGACCAGATTCATTCTACCCCGATTCCCCCTTTTCGGCGAAGACCATTGGATATACCTTTATAAGAGAGCACGTAACTAAGGTCAATTCTGTTGTGACCGTAGGCTTTTCCTTCGATGAGAACGGTCAATTTCAAAGACGAATTGACCTTGGCTGCCTCCGGGTCACACAATCTCAGGCGCCGTTCGAATGGGTGAATGCAATCACGAGGTGTAGGGGTAGGGCTTGCCCTACCCGGCGTTCCGCATGGTAAATGCGGAACCAAGGGGGCGGCAAGCCGTCCCCGTACGGCGGAAGGCCTTGAGGACATCGGGGTTACCCGCGCCGTCGCGATCCTACTATTCTTGATGCTTTGCAATAAGTTCGCGGACTGCGGGGACAAGGTCATGGGGAACTTTCATTACGGTGTCGTCCTGTTCCACGAATGCCGCTTCATCTTCGGCCACCGCTTCTTCCGGCGTCTGCTGCTGATAGTGCGCGAGGACGCGCTGAACTCGGTCTTCGTCCCATCCAGTGGGAAATCTACTTTGGGTCATATCCGCCTCGTGCGCTTGCGTCTCCGGTAAGCAAGCAAAGGTTTGCCTCTCAGTTCGTAGGCCGTAACTACGAACACGCTTTCTGGCTCCGGGTCGGGAACATAGATGACACGCAGATAACGTCCCGCCCTTGTCTGCCCGACAGCGATTCTCGAACCGTCGCGTCCCGGCCGGTCTTCGCCCGGCGTTTCGAGTACATCCTGAACTTCTTTTTCGTCAACGCCATGCTCAAGGATGTGCGGTTGCCCGGTGGTCGGATCGAGATAAAAGCGAATATTCATCGGCAGCCACAACCAAGCCTACCATGAACTGCCGGGCGCAGACCTGTCTTTTCAAGGTCTGTGGCTCTTCGGCACGTGGGCCTTTCCTATGATGACAAACCCACGGTCGATTCCAGCCGCCTGAGCTTGATGCGGTCGGCGTGAACCTGTGCAAGGTCGTAGTGCGCCTGCTGCGTGAGCCAGCTTTCGGCACTGCCCCCGAAAACCTTCGTCAGCCTTACGGCCATTTCGGGAGAAATCCCGCGCTTCTCGTTCACCAGTTCCGACAGGGTCGTGCGTGTGTCTCCGAGCGCGGCGGCGGCGGCCGTGATCGTCAAGCGCAAAGGCTCGATGCACTGGCGCAGCACGAAGCCGCCGGGGTGGGGTGGATTCTTCATTGGCTCTCCCTCGGCTGGATGCTGCGAGTACGATTGTGGATCGCGCACATGAAATCCGGCCTTTCCCTAGACCCGATGCGCGGCATCAGGCCGGGGCATAGCGCCTGATCGAGATACCTCGTGCGTGCGCTCGCGTTTTCGCCACGTCATAGGCAAGCTGCATACGGAGAAGGTGGTCCATGTCCGGGCCGAACGCCTTTTCGATGCGCAGGGCCATTTCCGGCGTCAGCGCGGCCTTGCCGTGCAGAAGATCGGAGAGCGTGGCGCGGCGCACCTGCAAAATCTCCGCCGCCTTCGACACGCTGAGGCCGAGGGCTTCGATGACTTCGGTTCTAATCAGGTCGCCTGGATGGGGCGGGTTCTTCATGGGCATTTCGGCCTCCTGGTGGTAGTCGATCAGGTCAATGTCGCTGGCGGTGTTGGTCCGTTCGTCGTGGCGGAAAATCAACCGCCAGTTTCCCGTGACCGTCAGGCTCCATAATCCTTTTAGGTCGCCTTTAAGAGGATGCAGCTTCCAGCCGGGAAACCGGCCGAGCTGCTCCAGCGTCTCGGCGGTTTCGAGGGCAAACAGAAGCTTGCGCAGCTTGTCGGCCATCGCGGACGGCACCCCTTTGGCGTTTCCGTCCTCATGGAGCTGCCTTAGCCCTTTGTGGCGAAAGCGGACAAGTTGCATGTTACCCTTTCACCCTTCCAGTATGTACGGCTATACCGTACACGTCAAGCGTTTTCTGGTGCAAGCCGCGGTCACCGCTTTCGTGACCGTGGGCTTTTCCTTCGATGACGAACCCACGGTCAATTCCCAAGGCGAATTGGCCGTGGCTGCCTCCGGGTCACACAACCTCAGGCGCCGTTCGAACTGTAATCTCTGCGCTTGTAGCTTCCCACCTTGCGCAACTCGATCACCAAGTCAAAGGCGTCGTTAACGGCTCTTTCACTGCGAAAGGCCTTGCGGACATCGGGGTTGAAGGGAACGATATTTGCACCGGCGTGGCAGCGCAGGGCGGCAAAGCCGAAAAAAGCAAGTCAAAAGGCAAAGGGCAAAAGTGCGAAGCCTTTGGTGGCGGGGGCCACACGCTGCACCCTAGAACCCCCTCCCCCCGGCCCCTCTCCCCCAAGGGGGCGAGGGGGGGAGTTAATTTGAACTTATAACCCTCGCCCCCTTGGGGGAGAGGGTGGCCCGCAGCCGGCGTTTTCATCAGCCGGGGCGGGACGGGTGAGGGGGTCACTCAGGAACAAATTGTGGAGCAGGTAGCGCAACGCGGCCTGGCGGCGGAAACCAAACAACGAAGGCGACCCATCGGCTCCGGTAGATAATCTATGCTTAGAAACCCTCTGTTTATGCGGCTGCAGAGAAATGGTCCAAAGAAAGCTTGCCAAAAAAACAAGAAATTACGGCCTGGCATTGCAGGGCCCGCGTTACGGCCCCTTCGCTGTGCTCAGGGCAGGCTCTGCGGCTTTTCCAGCGGTGCGGGCTCCTGCCGCGCCGCAAACAAGATAATCCGAATTCTGTCGGGCTGCGCCGTCCAAGGCACGGCGCCGTGGAAAAGCCGCAAGGCTGGAGAACGAGCCTTGCGCTACATCTCCTATTGCGAGCGGCGAGCCACGTTGAGTGCTCTCCTGGGCTTTTGCTGCGATGGCAAACTGGAATACATGCACCTGAATCCCGTTCGGAAAGGGCTGCTGAAGCGGCCGGAAGATTGCCGGTGGTCGAGTTACAACAAATTTGCTTTGGACAATGCAACGGTAGCGGCGCGCCCCATCCCGATTGACTATGTGCGGTTGCCTCTGGGATATTGGCATGAGAAAAGCCCACGGGCAGGACGGTACTGACGGTGGCTGCCCGCTCGCGCGGCTCAACCGGACCGTTGGGCGGACAACGCTGCACGAGGCAATCGAACGGTGCGCTCGAAAACATTGAAGACCCTTGATGCACGGATTCCTGAGCAGTGGCGGAGGTGGCTCGCCGATCATCACGACTCTGAATCGGAGGTGTGGCTCGTCTTCCACAAACGTCACACGGGGCGGGCATCGATCGCCTACGAGGATGCCGTCGATGAAGCACTATGTTTCGGATGGGTCGATAGCCTCATCAAGCGCCTCGATGATGCGCGTTATGCCCGCAAGTTCACGCCGCGGAAGGCTGATAGCAAGTGGTCCACCGCGAACCGCAAACGCTATGCGCAGCTTAAGGCAAGCAGGCGATTGATGCTGGCTGGGCTGAACCGACCGCCAACTGAGCGAAGCTATGATGCGCCAAGGCCATCGCCCTCGAAGCTTCCACAGTACATTCAAGAAGCGCTTAGGAACTGCCCGACAGCGTGGAGCTATTTCGAGAGTCTTGCACCCTCATACCGGCGAATGTACATCGGTTGGATCGATTCCGCTAAGCAACAAGAAACGAAAATGAGGCGGCTGCAGGAGGCGATCCGCCTGCTTGTGGCGGGCAAGAAGCTCGGATTGAAATGAGCGGGCAGACACACGCTATCGCCGCGGCGACTAGTTTTGCCCGTGGGTTCTTCCCTTGATGGCGAAGGCATAGCCTGCTGGAATGGCTTCATATGAATCAGGTGCGGAAAGGGCTGGTGAAGAGGGCGGAAGATTGGCGGTGGTCGAGTTACAACAATTTTGCTTTGGGCAAGGCGACGGCAGCGGCGTGCCCCATGCAGATTGACTACGCGCGGTTGCCGCTGAGGTATCGGGCATGAGAAAAGCCCCCGGTCAGGACGGCACTGACCGCGGCTACCCGCTCTCACGCGCGGTTCACTCCAGCGATGAGGAGAGTTGTTAGACGCAGTCTATTAAGCCGCGCCTTCAAGATGCTGGCTGTCATCCAGAGTGGCGGGCTCCAAGCGAAAATCACTGCGGGCCACGTCGTTTATGAGACGAAAGAAGCCGACGCTTTTCTGCCCCGATGAGGTGACTTCCACCCGTACCAGATAGCGCCCGCGCTCCAATCTCCAGGCTGGATTACGCCAAACCGGGTGGGAGGAGTATGCTTCGTTGTTCCAACCGTAGCAATCCGCGTCGTCGTCAAATCGAGCGGCGACATCTAGGAGTTGGCTCTCAGCAGGGTAGACATCAATCCGTGACTCGGTGGTGAGCCTCATAGGGTCGAATATCTGGATTTGCACTCCGTCAGCAGTGATGGCCTGAATTGGAACCGGTTCGGGAGTGCCGCTCCAACGTACTGCCATCGCTCTACCGAAGACATCCTGCCCGTCGAGGTGATGGAAGGTAATTTTCCCACGGCACTGCAGTGCCGTTGCCCGTTGCAGCCATCGCAACCAGTTTGGCAGGGGTTTGTTGAACAGCTTGAGACGGAGGTACCGCCCGTCCTTGGCCGGCCGGTCCGGATGAAATATCGCGTCGAGTGGGGGGATCTCAATCGAAAACTCGAGGCTCGGCGTGCGAAGGGTTTCTACGACGACTGCGGTCAGTATTGTGATGATTCCGCCGCCGACAACCTGCCACCACATACAGTGCCACCTTTCACGGCATTGTAGCCCTCGCGAGCGGACCGCGCAAGCACAAGGGCGGGTGGCGCAGACATGCCGGAGTATGGGATGTCTGCGATACAAAATCCTGGCGTCCGCTGGAGCATCGCTGCACTCTTAATCACGTGTATTACTTGGCTGCTCTTCATTGATCGCAGACATCGCAAAGGGCGCGATGTCTGCGCCAGCCCGGGTCTTGCCCCAGGGCGCTCATCCCGAATCGCCAATGCGGGATCGCCGGAGCGGGTTAACTGAGCAGGCGGTGCGCGTCGGCTAGCTTGACTGGAATGTTCAGTCCCTGCGGGCAATGCGGGAGGCAGGTGCCGCACACTTGGCAGGCGTCGCCGCGCTTATCGAGTTGGACATAGAGCCGCCGCGCGCGCTCGCGCTCGCCATAATCGGTCGCGTAGCGTTCATAGCGCAGGATATCTGCGATGGCCACGCCCTCGGCGCAATGGCTTTGGCAGTTATTACACAACCGGCAGACTTCGCGATTCGTGTAAGCCGACATTACCTCAATGGCGCGCGCGTCCGCCGCCCGCAACGGCTTACCCGCTCCCGAATAGGTATCGACGAACTGTTCGAGGTTGTTGATTTGAACGATCGCGGCGCTGAGGTCGGTCGAGGTGGTCAGCCAGCGCGCCAGGGCATTGTGTGGCGTAGTGCCTGCCGGGAATTGCTTCATGAATTCGCGGTCGGCTTGCATGCGCGCCGCGCCCGCGGTGGTTTTCATGGCGGTGGTTCCGAACCCTTGGCTCTTGGCGAAGCTGACGAACTTCGTGAGGGCTTCCTCCTCACCAAAGGTGAAGGGAAACTGCGCATGCTCGTAGACACCCTCTGCGGCGACGGCGGTCAGGATCGTGGCCCGATCCTCTCCGCCCGGCACCCGCGCGTTGCCGTTGTAGCTGTGCTGCGAATGGCAGAGGTGGCGCACCAAGCCTTCCTTTTTCAGGCGCTCGTAGGCGCGGATGAAGGCCCGGTTGTTTTTCAGCTCCGCGGTGCTGTGGTAGCCGAAGTGAAACATCATGTCGTCGAAGTAGCGAAGGCCGGTGCGCTCGACGGTCTGCTTGACGAGTTGGTAGTGGGCCTCTTCGTCGATCACTCCGGTTTCGTGATTGCCGCGCACGCGGTCGATGCAGATTTCGCAGTAATGGGCTTCGCGATTCTTCACAATCGCCGGCGGGGCGGACTGGCGAGTCCACTCGTCGGTCTTGTGCCAGTAATTGATCCCGCACAATATGCCGGCCTCGACGGCCTCCGGCGCCCAGGTCGCCGAGCCGATCAGCACGGTGACCTTGCGGCCGGAGCGGTCCAAGGCGCGTTGCGGCAGGCGCCCGACCTTCGCGGCGGCGGCTTCGATTTCGCTCACGGGCACGCGCCCGCAGGCGCTGCCCAGCCCCGCGGCTAGCGCTCCGGCGGAGGTGACGATGAACTCGCGACGGCCTATTCGGTTTTTTCCAGCCATAAGGCCTCCTTTGTCAATCCGCAGCCCTCTCTTTTGGGGAGGGGGCTGTTCCCTTGGACTGACCCCTCACCCCCGGCGCTCGGGGCCCCCTCCCTCGTACTTCGGGCACCCTCTCCCCTGGGGAGAGGGCTGTATTGCCTTAGGGCTACGACGTTTTGAGTTTTTACTTCCCGCCGCTTTTGCTCAGTCTGCTGTTGATTGCGCCGGCCAGGTCGGTCAGGCCTTTGGTGACTTCCGGCGAATCTTCATACGCCACGAGGCGAACAAAGTACGGCCCTTGGTGGAATGTCAAGCTACCCTTGGCAATCCGGCCCGCCTCGCCGACTTCGACCGCGTGGCTTTCCGCGCCCGCTTCGGAATCATAAATCTTCTTCGCGCCTTCGGGTTTGGCCATGACGTAAACGTCAGCGGTCGCGTCAACTTTGTTATTGAACCGATAGTCGCTGGTGAGCGTCTTCACCACGCCCGCTTGGATGTATTTCTCCGCGTCGCCATCAATGTACTCCCACAGGTGGCTGGCTTCGAAGGTGCGAGTGTCGCTGGATTTCACCCAGCTCTCGACCGACTGGCTGGCCGGGAAGAAATCCGCCGGGGCGGAGGGCGCCTTCGCGCGGCAGCCGGCGAGCAGGCCGGCGAGGGCGAGAATCATGGCAAGAGTTGAAATCTTCACGTGCGTGGGCCTCCAGTTTGGCGGTTGAGCAGAATCTGGTTCGACTTCGACCGGCTTTCGCCGATGCTGGTGACGTAGACGGCCGGCTGGTCTTTGATGGGGCAAGCGAACTCGCACGCTCCGCAACCCACGCAACGGTCGGGATCGACGTATGGCTGGCGGACCTGCTTCGAGACCCCCGCCGCGTCCGTTACTTCCGCGGGGCGCAGGTAGATCGCCTTGGGAGACGTGGGGCACCACTCTTCGCACACGATGCATTCCGTGGCCATCGCCCAGGGCAGGCAGTGTCCTCGGTCGTAGAAAGCCGTGCCCAGCCGGATGGGCTTCGAATCCCTGGCGGCGCTGGCGGGCAGCCAGGCTTTTTCCGCCTGCGTGATTTCCCAGATGGCGCCCGTGGGGCAGACCTGTCCGCAGAGCACGCAACTGGGCTCGCAGTAGCCGATGCGGGGTGCGAGTATGGGCGTCCACAGGCCCTCCAGGCCAGCTTCCAGCAGCGCCGGCTGCAGGGCGTTGTTCGGACACACCTTCATGCACTCGCCGCAGCGAATACAGCGGGCGAGGAAGCTCGCCTCGTCGAGCGACCCGGGCGGCCGGATCAGCCGCGGGTCTTTCGCGACCGCGAACCCCGGACTGCTGCGCAGCACGGGCAGCAGCGCGGCGCCCGCCGCCACACCCGCCAGGGTGCGCCGGCGTTCGAGGTTGGGGCCCTCGGTGGTGGTGGGGGTCACGGGGAAGAATTTGAAGCGGAGTCCGCTCTCCGGGCACTCGCCCACGCAATTGAAGCAGAGGTGGCATTCCGCCTTGCGCCACTTCGCCTTGGGAAGGGGATCGTCGCCGCCCTGGCAGTCGAGCAGGCAGCGGTTGCAGTCATTGCAGTGGTCCGGGTACTTTTCCAGGCCCAGGATGGACCAGCGCGAAACGATCCCCAGCAACGCTCCCAAAGGGCACAGGGCGCGGCACCAGAAGCGCGTGACGCGCAGGTTCAGCACCAGGAGGGCAATGAAAATCGCGCCCAGGAAAAACGCCTGGCGGAAATACGGCTGCCGGAAGCTGAGCAGGGTTTCATTCAGGATGAGTTGGGCAATGGTCCCGGCCGTGCGCAGGGGCGGGGACGCGGAGTGATGCAGCGCACCGGCCGCTGCGTCCAGCGCGTAGTTCAAACCGGGAAGCAAGGCCATCCCCAGCGAGCGCACGGTGAACGAGATGGGATCCAGGATCCCCACTATCGAGCCGCCCAGGAGGGCTGAGATCAGACCCGCCAGGAGCAAGTAATACTTCCAGGTCTGCCATTTCTTGTACCGATTTGACTCCAGCCGCTGCGGGCCGCGCTTGCGCTGGGACTTCCAACTGCCCAGGAAGTGGTTCAGGGTTCCCAGCGGGCAAATCCAGCCACAGAAGACGCGGCCCAGGAAGAGGGTGGGTATGAGTATTGTCAGGCTCCACAGCAATCCGCGATAAAGCGCGTGCGAAGTAAGAACATCCAAGATGGCCACCAGCGGGTCCGACTGAAGGAAGATGCTGGGATAAGGTATCCGCAGCCGGATGTCACCGCTCGCGGCCTTGAGCGAGCCACGAAACTCCGTCTCATGCAGATGCAGTAGAAAGAGACCAAGAAAGAGGACCTGGGACAGCCGCCGGAGCTTGGGAAGCTTGTTCTGGGTCATGGCGGAGAAGCTAACACCTCGCTGTTGATCAGGACTTGCAGCTAGAAGGCCAATGCCTCAGGCCAGGCTAAGGATATGTTTTTCAATTGGTTGGCGACGCTACACCTTCTGGTCTCGTGGCAATTCGCCGAATTTGGATTGGGGTTTATGGCGCAATTGGCGGCGTAGCACGGGTAGCCTGCCCCTGGGATTAGGAACTCAGCCCTATTGCACGGCTTGCTTGCCGTAGATGGAGTGTTCCAGTTCGCTGAGGTCGTCGAGGTCGATGAACACCAGGTGGGGCCGCGCGTGGTCGCAACCCGGATTGATGAGGGTGGTCGCGCCAATCCGGTCGAAGAAGGTTCCAGAGAGTTTGGGGCTCTCGTGAATGTGGCCGTGGAGCGTCAAGCGCGGCTGGTGTTTCTCAATCCAGCGCCGCAGAGACTTGCTGCCGATGTGGCGGCCATCGAAAAGCACATCGCAGCGTGTATCGAAGGGCGGCGCATGCACGACCGCCACCGTGTGCGCAGGGTCGTCGACGGGAAGCCGCCGGAGTTCCTCCTCGAGGCTGGGCAGGGAATCCAGGTAAGCCTCGAAATTCTCGATGACCAGGAAGCCGCGCGGCGTCCCCAGGATGCAGCGATAGGTGTACGCCTCGCCGTCTGCGCCCCGCTCCCCGTCCCGGCGCTCAAAGTCTTTCAGGTGAAAAGGCGTGGGAGGCACGAACGAGAGGCCCACCAGTGTGTAAACGCCCAAGGTTCTTGCTTCCTGGTGCAGATTCTCAACGAGCCCGTTCATTTCGAGCTCTTCGAGCGCCGGCAAGATGGTTTGGCAGTCGTCGTTCCCGGGGATGGCGAAGACGCGCAGCGTGGGGTGGGCCTGCTTCCACTCGTCGAGCAGAGGCGAGAGCTGGTAAAGCAGGAACTCCGGCTGCTGGAGCGGCAGGCGCAGAGAAGAACCGCTGGGCGTGCCGGGGCAAAGATCGCCGCCGAGAATCAGGGCGTCAGCGCGCAGGCGGACGGCTGCTTCCCCTGCCGCGCGATACAGGCCGAGGTCCCCGTGCAAGTCGGAAGTATAAACGAGGCGCGTCATGCACCACACCCTGGACGGCACGATATTCTAGGCGCGTGCAGCGACATAGCGCAAGAGGGTTTGGGATCGGGTAGTGGGTCAGTTTGCTGTAGCGGCGCTCTATGAGCGCCGGAATCTATTGAATCAAAAGCCGGCGGTCATAGACCGCCGCTACAAGAAACCAAAGTGACCCACTACCCGGCGGTTCGGGGGCGTGACAGGGACAGCGGACGGCCGCTTACCTGTGTCAATTGTGCCATGCTACCGCGCTCCGGCCTTCAGTGAATAGGAGCTGAGGACCTTCACGTAGTTGGCCCGCTGGAAGGCGGAGGGGTCGGCGACGGCCCGCTGGCTCATGCTGCCTTGCATCTGTTGGATGGACTCGTACTCGTGATCTTCCATCCATTTCACAATCTCCGCGCGCATGGTGGCCAGGTGGCCGATGCCGTGCTTGAGCAATGCGGAAGTCATCATGGCCACGCGCGCGCCGGCCATCATGGACTTCAGCACGTCCAAGCCGGTGTGTACACCGCCCGTGACGGCCAGGTCCGCCTGGATTTTTCCGTAGAGCACCGCCACCCAATTCAGGCGCAGCAGCAATTCATGCGGGGTGCTGAGGATGAGGTTGGGGACGACCTCCAGGTTTTCCAGGTCGAAGTCCGGCTGGTAGAAGCGGTTGAACAGCACCAGGGCGTCGGCGCCGGCCTGGTCCAAGCGCCGGGCCGTATTCGGCAGCGAGCTGAAGTAGGCGCCGATCTTGACGGCCACGGGAATACGCAGGCTGGCCTTGACGGCCGAGACCAGGTCGGTGTAAACCTTTTCGACGTCCGCGCCGCTCATCTCGGCATCCGTGGGGATAAGGTAAATATTCAGTTCCAGGGCGTCCGCGCCGGCCTCCTGGATCTTCTTCGCGTAGTCAATCCAGCCTCCCGTGGAGCTGCCGTTGAGGCTGCCGATAATGGGGATGCCTGCGGCTTGCTTGGCGCGGCGCAGGTGTTCGAGGTACCCGTCGGGGCCGAGGTTATACCCGGTCAAATCGGGGTAGTAGGTCAGCGATTCCGCGAAGCTTTCCGTGCCCTGGTCCAGAAAATGGTCCAGCGTGCTGCCTTCCACGTGGATCTGTTCTTCGAACAAGGACGTCAGCACGATCGCGGCAGCTCCGGAGTCTTCCATGCGGCGAATGTTGCCGAGGTCTTCCGAGAGCGGCGAAGCGGAGACGAGCAGAGGATTCTTGAGCTTCAGGCCCAGGTATTTTGTGGTCAGGTCGATCATTTACTTCACCTCCTTTGCTCCGCCGTTCATCGACATGGCGGCCATATGGGTGTAAAGCCTCCAGCGGTCACGCACGTCTTCCTCGGCGAGCTTGAGCAGATGTTTGGCGGCTTCGGGATCACTGTGCGCCAACATGGTGTAGCGAGTTTCATTGTAAATGTACTTCTCGAGCGGCAGCGAAGGAGGGCGTGAATCCAACTGGAAGGGATTCTTGCCGAGCTTCGCCAGATCGGGGTTGTAGCGGTAGAGCGGCCAGTAGCCGGACAGCACCGCGGCCTTCTGCTGATCGCATCCGTGCACCAGATCGTAGCCGTGCGCGATGCAGTGGCTGTAAGCGATGATGAGCGACGGCCCGTAGTAGGCGTCGGCCTCCAGAAAAGCCTTCAGCGTTTGCATGTCAGAGGAGCCCATGGCGACCTGCGCCACATAGACGTTGCCATAGCTCATTGCCATCAGGCCCAGGTCTTTCTTGGGTCGGGGTTTTCCGCCCGCGGCAAACTTGGCCACGGCGCCGCGTGGCGTGGCTTTCGACATCTGCCCGCCGGTGTTGGAATAGACCTCGGTGTCGAGCACCAGGACGTTCACGTTGCGGCCGCTGGCCAGTACGTGATCCAGGCCCCCGTAACCGATGTCGTAAGCCCAGCCGTCGCCGCCGAAGGCCCACACGCTTTTCCTGACCAGGTTGTCGGCCAGGGTCCCGAGGTCGCGCGCTTCCAGCGCCTTGAGCCCCGCCAGCTTAGCCTGGAGGGCCTTCACGCGCTCGCGCTGCTCGCGAAGGCTGGCTTCGGTGGATTGATCGGCGTTGAGCAGGCCTTGGACTAATTCGTCACCCAGGTTTGCGGCGAGGCGCTGGACCAGTTCCCGCGCATACTGGGCTTGCTGATCGACGGCCAGGCGCATGCCCAGCGCGAATTCCGCGTTGTCCTCAAACAGCGAGTTCGACCAGCTCGGGCCGCGGCCCTCGCGGTTGATGGCGTAGGGAGTGGTGGGCAGGTTGCCGCCGTAAATCGACGAGCAGCCTGTGGCGTTGCCGATCAGGGCGCGATCGCCGTACAACTGGCTCATGAGTTTGATGTACGGGGTCTCGCCGCAGCCCGCGCACGCTCCGGAGAATTCAAATAAAGGTTGCAGCAACTGCACGTCTTTTACCTGGCCCAGGCTGAGGGTGCGCCGGTCCGCTTCCGGAATCTCCAGGAAGAAATCCCAGTTCGCGCGCTCGGCTTCGCGCAGCGGTACCTGTGGCGCCATGTTGATGGCCTTGTGCTTGACCTCGCTCTTCGACTTGGCCGGGCAGATTTCCACGCAAAGCGCGCAGCCCGTGCAATCCTCCGGCGCCACCTGCAGCGTGTACTTCAGCTCCTTGAACTCTTTCCAGCGGGCTGCCGCTGACTTGTAGGTGGGCGGAGCTTTCTCGAGCCGCGCGGGGTCGTAAATCTTGGCGCGGATCACGGCGTGCGGGCAAACCAGCACACACTTGCCGCACTGGATGCAGAGGACCTCATCCCACATGGGAATTTCCAGCGCGATGTTGCGTTTTTCCCATTGCGCCGTAGCGCTGGGGAAGGTGCCGTCGACCGGCATGGAGCTGACCGGCAGGGCGTCGCCTTCGCCCTCGATCATCCTGGCCAGAACGTTGCGGACGAATTCCGGCGCCTGGGCCGGGACCGGCGGGCGCAGGTCGAAGCTGCTGCTCACTTCCGCGGGAACCTTGACTTCGTGAAGGTGATCGAGCGAGGCATCGACGGCGGCGAAGTTTTTCTTCACCACCGCTTCCCCGCGCCGCCCGTAGGTCTTCTCGATGGCGTGCTTGATGGCGGCAATGGCTTCCTCGCGCGGCAGCACCCCGCTGATGGCAAAGAAGCAGGTCTGCATGACGGTGTTGATGCGGCCGCCCATTCCGGCGGCACGCGCCACCTCGACCGCGTCGATGACGAAAAAGTGCAGCTTCTTCTGGATGATCTGCCGCTGCGTGGTGCGCGGCAACTGGTTCCAGACCTCGTCCGGGCCGTAGGGACTGTTCAGCAGGAAGGTGGCGCCGGCTTCCGCGGCCTTGAGCACATCCAGCCGCTCCAGGAAGGAGAACTGGTGGCAGGCCACGAAATTCGCTTGCGTGATGAGGTAGGTGGAGTGGATGGGCTGGGGGCCGAAGCGCAGGTGGGAAATCGTTACGGAGCCGGACTTCTTCGAGTCATAAACGAAATAGCCCTGCGCGTAGTTGTCGGTGTCCTCGCCGATGATCTTGATGGAGTTCTTGTTGGCGCCCACGGTGCCATCCGAACCCAGACCGTAGAAGATAGCGCGCACCGTCTTGGGGTCTTCGGTTGAGAACGTGGGGTCAACTTCCAGGCTGGTGTGGGTGACGTCGTCCACGATGCCCACCGTGAAGTGGTTGCGCGGGGCGGGCTTCGCCATCTCGTCATAGACCGCCTTGACCATGGCGGGAGTGAATTCCTTCGACGACAGGCCGTAGCGGCCGTTGATGATGCGCGGGAAGCTCGTGAAAGGCGCCTGCCCGCTGGTAAGGCCTTCGCTCACGGCGGTGACCACATCGACGTACATCGGCTCGCCGGCAGCGCCTGCTTCCTTGGTGCGATCGAGCACGGCCAGCGTCTTGGTCGTGCGGGGAAGCGCGGCAAGGAAATGCTCAACCGAGAAGGGCCGGTAGAGACGGACCTTGAGCACGCCCACTTTTTCGCCGCGCGCGGTAAGATAATCCACAGTCTCCTGCGCGGCCTCGGCGCCGGAGCCCATGATCACGACCACACGCGCGGCATCGGGCGCGCCCACGTAGTCGAACAGATGGTAAGAGCGGCCCACCACGCTCGAAAACTTGTCCATGACCTTCTGCACGAGGGCCGGGGCCGCCAAGTAGAAGGGATTCACGGTCTCGCGCGCCTGGAAGAAGACATCGGGGTTCTGCGCGGTGCCGCGAATGAAGGGACGGTCCGGTGAAAGGGCCCGCTTGCGGTGCGCCTCCACTAGGTCAGGATCAATCAGGGCGCGCAGATCGTCCTCGGTCAACTGCTCCACCTTGCCGACCTCGTGCGAGGTGCGGAAGCCGTCGAAGAAGTGCAGGAAGGGCACGCGCGTGGAGAGCGTGGCGGCCTGCGAGATCAGGGCGAAGTCCATCACTTCCTGGACGGAATTCGACGCCAGCAGTGCGAAGCCGGTCGAGCGCGTCGCCATAACGTCGCTGTGATCGCCGAAAATCGAGAGGGCGTGCGCGGCCACGGTGCGGGCCGAGACGTGCAGCACGGCCGCGGTCAATTCGCCGGCGATCTTGAACATGTTCGGAATCATGAGCAGCAGGCCTTGCGAGGCGGTAAAGGTGACGCCCAGCGAGCCGGCCTGCAGCGCGCCGTGCAGGGCGCCGGCGGCGCCGCCCTCGCTCTGCATTTCGATCACATGCGGGATGGTGCCCCAGATGTTGGGCAGGCCCTCCGCGGACCACTGATCCGCCCACTCACCCATGGGAGAGGAAGGCGTAATGGGATAAATAGCAATTACTTCGTTGACGCGATAGGCCACATAGGCTGCAGCCTCGTTCCCGTCAATCGTTACCTTGCTTCTGGTCATCGTTATCACTCCATCAGGTATATGTTATTTGTTCAAAACTCGTGCAACGAAACTCGCTTCGATTACCCGGCTGTCCCGTTCGCCGTAGGAGGTTGATGAAAAAACCTGGGCCGTGTCATTCTGAGCCCTTCGCTGTCATTCTGAGCGAAGCGAAGAATCTCGCCCTGCCCGCTCTGCAGAAACTCGACGCGTAAGTCATTTCGATTCCCCATCGCTGGCACTGTCATCCTGAGTCCCGGTTCTTTCGGGACGAAGGATCTGCATTTGTCTTTGTTACTGAAAACCCATGCAGATCCTTCGCTGCTGCTCAGGATGACAGTTCGCGTGATGGGTTCTCCTCATCGAGTTTCTGCCCATCATGGGCAGCCGAAAGGCTGTCAATGCTCAGGATAAACTGCGCGAAGGATCTCGCTCTGGGCCTTTGCGCGAAAGGGCCGAACCAAGGCGAGATGCTTCGCTGCGCTCAGCATGACAGATGCCCTTCTTCATCAACCTGCTAGGGGCGCATGGCCATGCGCCCCTACTACAAACATGCCAAGCGGCGGCCGATATTGAGCGCGGCAGCCGATTCCGCCCGGCGCTCCGGAGGTTCCGCGGCGAGCGCGGCCTCCCACGCTTCCACAGGCAAAAGCGGGTCTTTCTCAAGCCAGGCTGCGATCGCGGCCAAGGCGGCACGTTTGGGATTTGCCTCGCGGCGCAGCGGGAGCCGGACGACGCGGCCGGCGGCGGGAGTCGCATCGATTTGGGAGTCCAGGAGCAGGAGGGTCTTCTCCCCGCACGCCGCCAGCGTTCCGTTCGCACGGAGCTCCTCCCATCCGTCGGCGCTGACCACTATAACCACATCCGGGCTTTCCAGACCGGTGTACTCAATCGGCCGGGGGCTTAACGAAATCTCGGAAAGCGAAAATCCCGAACCCTGGGTCACCGGGTTATCGTTCTTCTGAGTGGAATAGACGCCTGCCGCGAGCGCGGCACGGCACAACGCGGAGGCGGCCGACTGAACGCGCTCGCCCGCGGTGCCGGCTACCACCAGCCGGAGTTCCCCGGCCAGGTTAGCCGGGGAGTGGATGGGGGGAACCTCCGCTATAGGCGCCTGGGGCCGGCGTGATTTCAACTCGTGGTGATAGAGCTCGCGGAAGGTGGGCCGTTCCATCTCGGCTTCCACTCCGCCGACGGTGTAACCCTGGCGCTCGACGATCTCCTCGAGGGCAGCGCCGCTCGCTTGGTTCCACCGCGCTCCGTAGGCAGGGCAAAGCTCCACGATCTCCAGGAGGGAGAATCCCGGGAAGTCAATGGCGCGAGCGATGGTCGTTGCCAATTCCTGGCTGGTGGCAAACTGCCGGGCCAGAAAGCTGGCATGAGCGGTGCGCAGCAGCGCCACCAAATCCAGCGGCGGGGTCCAGTTGCCGTCCGGTGTGGTGGCGGTGACCCAGTTCAAAGGGCTTAGCGCGGAGTGCTGGCCGCCCGTCATGCCGAAAAGGAAGTTGTTGTGAAGCAGTACGGTCACATCCACGTTCAGTTGCGCGGCGTGCACCAAGTGCAGCAGTCCGATCATCGCCCCGCCATCGCCGATCATGACGATCGGTTTCAGCCCGTGGGGTTCGAGAATTGCGTCGGCCAGGGCCATTCCGGTGGCGAACGCCGTGGAGCGGCCGTGCGTGGTGTGAACCGTATGCAAGTAAGGGAACAGCGAGTCGGCCAGGCCCACGCAGCCGATATCGGTGGTGAGAACCACGGAACGCGGTGGCACCCCCAGGTGCTCCAGGGCGCGGCTCAACTGACGCACCACCAGGGCGTGCCCGCAGCCCCGGCAGTAAGGAAGCGTGGCGTCGGGCGCGAGGTAAAGGGCGGGGGCCGTCACGCCATCACCCCCTGCATCGCGTGCGCAATTTCTTTCGGAGAAATCAGACTGCCGATCTTGTTAATCCCGTAAACCTGCTGGCGGGAAAGAAAAGGCGCGAGGGCGGCGCGGTACTGGCCGGTTAGATTCTCCTCGGCGACGAACACAAATTCCACACCACGGGTCGCCCGCTCGAGCCAGCGCTGCGGGATGGGAAACAGGGATTGGACCTGCAAGAAGGAAACTCGTGAACCCTCGCTCCGCAGTTTGCTTAGCGCCTGGCGGGCGGCGCGCGCGGTCACACCATAGCTGATCAGCAGGCAGCGCGCGGCGGGGTCGAGGTCCGCCCGGACCATGGCCATTTCCTCCGCCTGCGCGGCGATCTTGCGCTCCAGGTGCAGCAGCACTTCGATGACCTCCGGGGAGTTCTTGCGCAAGTGCCCGCGCTGGTCGTGAGCCGAGCCCGTCGCCGTGACCTTGATTTCTCCTCCCACGGCGGCGAAGGCGGGCACCCCATCAGGTTCATCCAGCGCATAGGGAGTGTAGTCGGCGTGCGGTGTCGCAACCTTGCGGTGTGCGAGGGCGGGAACCTCGAGGGCCGCGTCGTCAACCACCTCCGAAGTCATACCGACTTCCTTGTCGGAGAGCACCACTACGGGCGTGCGCAGCCGCTCCGACCAGTTGAAGGCGTGCACGGCCAGCTCGAAGCACTCCGCCGCGTTGCTGGGTGAGAACACCGGGAGGGTGTAGCCTCCGGACGTCGAAAACTCCGCCAGCCACACATCGCCCTGCGCGCCCTGAGTGGCGCCGCCCGTGCTCGGTCCAAGGCGTTGCACAAGGGCGACAACCACGGGGGTCTCGGTCATCAGAGCGTATTGGACGGTCTCGATCATCAACGCCCATCCCGGGCCGGAGGTCGCCGTCAGCGCTTTCAGGCCGCGCAGGCTCGCCCCCACACAATAACATAGCGACGAGATTTCATCCGGAGCGGAGAGCGCCAGCCCCCCGCGCGCCGGCAACTCGCGCATCATCACTTCGTAAACTTCTGAGGCGGGAGTAATGGGATAGCCCGCGAAAAAACGACAACCTGCGGCGAGGGCCCCCTCGGCGAGCATCCTATTCCCAGAGCTAAGTCGTCGTGGCATCCCTAACAACTCACCTCATGACGAAGCAACGGGAGGGCCAAGACGGGCACCGCTGGTTTGAGCCTAACTTATTGGAATACTGCCGGTTATTGATGACTTGTGGCGGCCTTCCTCAGGGTTCACGGACACAAGGAGCTAGAAGACCCTGCCGTGGGGTGAAATCCACCATGCGGGACAAAACTGACTGGGACAAAAAGCCCAGTCCTTTCATGTCCGGCAAAGCTGTCATCCTGAGGAGCCGCAGGCGGTCCTGAGTGAAACGAAGGAAGGACCTCTGCATTTGCCTGATTCCACAAATGCGGAGGTTCTTCGCTTCGCTCAGAATGACAGCGGCTACGAGTTTTTCCGCAGCCTGTCTAGTCGAGGTCGCCGCTGCTGGCCAGGAGCGAGCGGCGCTGGGGAGACTCACCCTCCTTGAGGAACGGTATCCAAGTGAAGGAGGGGATCAGGCGGTGGTAAGGGCCGAAGAGCTTGACGATCATCAGGGCATAGGACAAGAAGAATTGAAAGCGCACCGTGAGCCATAGCAGGCGCCAACTTTCAAGGGAGTTGGCCCCGGGATTCTGATGGGGCGAGAGTGCAGTCGTCCGGACCAAGGTGTTGAATGAGACCTGCAAGGCTTTCAGCCACTGGATCGCCAACTGCTTGCGCGCACGGGTGAGGGACAGCGCTAGCTCCGGGAAAGAAAGTTCGTTGCGCAACCAGCGTGCGTCCGAGGGATCGAAGATACACTCGGAGAGGCTGAGCCAGCTCGCATCACCGAAGTGCGGGGCTTGGTCATTGCGAGTGACGCCCTGGTCAGGGTCCTTGGATTTGGCCCTGGTGAAGAAAACCAGGACCAGGACGAGGAAAGCAATCGCAATGGTGACGTAGACTAGGGTTATCATTTGTGTAGGAACCTAGAAAGCGCATTATTGAAACGGGCAAGTTCAAGAACCAATGCTTCCGAGTCGCCACCGGCGGCCGGCAACGCCGCGCGCGTTCCCGGCATGGGCGCATATTCCCAAAGAGCACCCGTCCAGACCAGCAAACAGAGCGTGTAGGCAATGGGAGCAATGACCCAAAGAATACTGGCGTACAAATCCCCAAAGCGCTCCACGCAGGCGAAATTGGCGATGTTCACACCTAGATAGATCGAGAATCCTAACATCAGGCCCGCAACGTTTCTGCCCAGCCTAACACCAAAGTGGCGGGCGGCGTAGATAAGAGCGGCGAGAATGACAGCCTTGGTCAACGAAGCCCGCAAAGCGAAATCGAGAAGCGCCGGGCGCATGCCGCGGGACGATAGAAGCGCAGGCAAGATGTAGGTGAGACCCAGCGCGACAGCAATCAGAATCGTCAGTGAGCGCCCGAGATTACGGATGGCAGGGAAGGGTTGAAAGATATGGTCGGAGATTTCGACCAGAATCGCGAATTCCACAACAATACTAAGTACGTAGCAAAACCAATATACGGAAGCGTGCCAACTGGGCTGCACCCAGTAAACCAGGTAGGCGCCACCCGTACTGCTGAAATCGTACAAGATATAGGCGAAGAAGAGGGGAAAGAGCCTGACACAACGGGACCGCACTCCCCTCCAGATGAGGAGTCCGTCCATCAGCAGCACGCAACAGCTAATGGCGAGTCCGAGAAGGCGCATATCTCTGGCCCAGATGGGCGGAACCGGGGCTCACCAGCTCTGCCCATCTTGGCCATGAGGTCTCTCAGGCCGTCGGGGGCATGGGCATGGGGCCAATAGCTACCCGATTCCTGATCGGGGGCATGGGCATAGGCCCAATGGCTACCCGATTCATACTCGGGGGCATCGGCATGGGGCCAATGGCTACCCGATTCATACTCGGGGGCATCGGCATGGGGCCAATGGCTACCCGATTCTCAAGTGAGCTTAGCATAGTCGTTACCTCCCTTTCCAGCACAATTATCTGCAATAGAGTACTTGGCGCGAATTGAACCGTGTGCAATTCAAGGATATTTGATGTCAGCCAGTTCGGCCACGATTCCGCCTGCTTGAACGCGTTCCAGGGCAAGAAGCGGATGCGCCCCCGCATTCTTCTCCCGACGGCAGAACGGCGCTTTTTGTACCCCTTAGGCAATCGGAAAGGACTCGTCATTGTGATATTAAGCCTTTACAATTAATAAGTTAGGGGATCTGTCGGCCACGCTGGCATGATGGATGGTGTAATGCTAGCCCCCGCGAGGCGAAACTGCCCGCAGGTTCCTGATCTGGTAATGCCGGACTGGACTCAAGATTGTGAAGCATTAGCCAAGGGGTAATGTGCATGCGGTACATAAGCAAAGTTTAAAGTTACTAGAAATCCCCTGTGGCCGCGGTAATGGCGGGCGAAGCACTGCTTGGGGTGCCCTTCTCGTTGCAAGCTGTGAAAGGCGCGTTTGAAAGTGGGGACGCACTATTCCGCGCGCGGTTGCTCAGATTCTGGGGGTTAGTCGGATTCGGAGATGCGGTTGATTCGGGCACCCACCTGGGTAAGCTTTTCTTCGATACGCTCATAGCCGCGATCGATATGATAGACCCGGTCGATCAGGGTCTCGCCTTGTGCAGCCAATCCGGCCAGCACCAGCGAGGCGCTGGCGCGCAGATCGGAGGCCTGAATCTCTGCCCCGCTCAGGGAAGTCTTGCCGCGCACCACGGCGCGGCGGCCGTTGACCATGATGTCCGCGCCCATGCGCACCAATTCCAGAGCGTGCAAGAAGCGGTTTTCGAAGATGGTTTCGGTAATCGCGGACGAACCGCCGGCCTGCGTCATAAGCGCCATGTACTGAGCCTGCATGTCGGTAGGGAAGCCGGGATATTCCTCGGTGGTCATGTCGGCGGCCTGCAACTTGCCTTCGGCTTTGACGCGGAGCGCTTGGTTGCCGTCCGCGCCGGGCTCGTCGGCGGGCAGCACTCGCACTCCCACCTCGTGCAGTTTGGCGACGATCGCCGTAAGGTGCCCCGGATTGCAGCGTTCCACCACGAGCTCCCCGCCGGTAATGGCGGCGGCGGTCAGAAAGGTCGCGGCCTCAATGCGGTCGGGGACCACGGTGTGCTCGGCGCCGTGCAGGCGGCTGACGCCGCGAATACGGATCTGGCCGGTTCCCGCGCCTTCGATGTGGGCGCCCATCTTGTTAAGCAGGTCGGCGAGGTCCTGAACTTCCGGCTCGCGCGCGGCGTTTTCCAGGACGGTATCTCCTTCGGCGAGCGCCGCCGCCATCATGAGATTCTCGGTGCCGGTCACAGATATCCTATCGAAGCGGAAATCGGTCCCCCGCAAGCCGTTCGCCTGCGCGTTGACGTAGCCATGGTCGAAGGTGATGGTTGCCCCGAGTTTCTCGAGCCCCTGGATGTGGAGGTTGATGGGCCGGACGCCGATGGCGCAGCCGCCCGGCAACGAAACGCGCGCCTGCCCGAAGCGCGCCACGAGCGGTCCGAGCACCAGCACGGAGGCGCGCATCTGCTTGACCAGTTCGTAGGGCGCCACCGGATTGAGCAATTGGCGGGTTGCGATTTCAATGCGATTGCCGTGCGCCTCGTGCGTGACGGAGGAATCCACTCCCAGGTCTTCCAACAGGCTGCGCAGCGTGCTGATGTCGCGTACGCGCGGAATGTTGCGAAGAATCACACGTTGGTCGGTCAGTAGCGCCGCGGTCATGGCCGGCAGCGCCGCGTTTTTGGCGCCGCTGATCGCCACCCGGCCCTGCAAAGGCCGCCCGCCGGTTATTTGGAACTTGTCCATGCGATCACCCGGACTGTATCACTGAGTCAGTGAATCACTGAATCATTTCCTCCAATGACTCACTGATTCAGTGATTCACTGATCCAGTTTCTTACTGATTCAGTTTCTCATGCCTTGCCTCGCGGTACGTTGAGAGGCAGCGAAAATCGCCAGGAGCTCGTTCGCTTCCTTTGCGACAGGTGTGACCAGGTCTTGCTGTGCCATACCACTTTCCACGAGAAGCTCCAACCAAAATACAGACTCGTCCGCTTCCTCGACGACAATGCCGATCTTCGCCAAAAACTCCGCTCGGGAGCGCGCTCGGCACGCTGCACGATAGTTTGCGGCCACCGACGTACCAGAACGCAAAAGCTGCCTGGCAATGATGCGGACATCCTCCCCTTTTGGAAGCGAGCGGAACAGCCGAATGATTTCCAACGCAAATCTCTTGCTCCGATTTTTCAGTTCAACGGTCGCGTTCGTCATGGTGTTTTCGTCGATGCCTCATGCCCACTCTAACCCATTTATTCACTGAATCACTGTGCCAGTGAGTCACTGAATCATTTCCTCCACTGATTCACTGACTCACTTCCTCATCGCCTCGCGCAAGACCTTCGCCGCGCTCGGCCCTTGCTCGATCTGGCGAGCGGCTTCGGCCCTGGGAATCTGTTTCAGCAGCATCAGTAGTGCCACGGGCAGGTTGTCTCCGGACTCCCGCAAAGCCCGGGCTGCTGCCATCTCGCTTGCGCCCGTGAGCCTCATCACGATTCCCTGGGCGCGTTTCCGGAGTTTCTGATTCGTCACCTGCACGCAGACCATCCAGTGGGAGAGCACGCGTCCCAGTCGCACCATGGTGGCAGTGGAAAGCATGTTGAGCACGAGTTTCTGCGCCGTCCCGGCCTTCATGCGGCTGGACCCCGCGATCACCTCCGGGCCCACCACCGGGATGATGGAGACATGCGCCAGGGTTTTCATCGGCGCGTCCGGGTTCGAGGTGAGGCCGACAACCTTCGCACCCAGTCTCCGCGCATAGCGCATCCCGCCCAGGACGTAAGGGGTGCGGCCGCTGGCGGCGATTCCTACCAGAAGGTCGCGGCGGTTGAACTTGATCTTCCGGAGGTCGCGCACGGCCTGGCGAGGGTCGTCCTCAACTCCCTCCACCGAGTGGGTCAGCGATGCGGGCGCGCCGGCCACGACCGCGACGACGCGGTCCGTCGCGAAGGTGGGCATCGCTTCCGCCGCGTCCAGCGCCCCCAGCCGTCCGCTGGTGCCCGCGCCCAGGTAAACCAGCCGCCCGCCCTTGCGCACGGCTTCGACCGCCAGGTCAACCGCACGAGTAATTTGGGGAAGTGCCTTGCGGACCGCAGGCACTACGCGGTCGTCCTCGCGGTTGATGATGCGCAGGATTTCGCGCGTGGCCTTGGTGTCCAGCGACTCCGAGGCCGGATTCGTTCGTTCGGTGATGCGTTCACGCGGTTTTGCTTTCATAGCCTGCAAACGTTCGTAGGGGCAGGCCTTGTGCCTGCCCTGGGCGACCACGAGGGTCGCCCCTACCATGGCGTTCCCCAGAGAGATCTACCCCTCCTTCCCCGAGAGGGTCTCCCAACCGCGGCGCGATAAATCCCAATAGATTACATATCCGGAGACAGCGGCAGTGGCCAGGAACAGAGCGCCTATGCCGGTCGAACCCAACAGCAACTTTCCGATGCCGAACAGCGTCATGTAAACCATCAAACAACCGAGCGCCCAATCCATCAAATTATACCAACCATCCCGGGTAGGAGGGATATCCGGCGCCAGCGCGGCGACGCGCTTCCACCCCATCACACCCGGCCGCACCCGCCGATAGAACTCCAGGAGCTTCGATTCCGGTTCTGGCTTCGTCAGGAACGTGGCCGCGAGCCACACCAGCGTGGTGATGCCGACGGTCAGGACCAGGTTCTTCCCGAACAGGTTCGGGTCAGAGGCCGCAAAGGGGCTTGCAAAGCGGAGGACGATTGAGGTGACTGCCGCCGTGGTCATCGCCGAAATCTCCGACCAAGCGTTGATGCGCCACCAGTACCAGCGCAGCAAGTACACCGCCCCCGTGCCCGCGCCGATATTCACCACCATGTCCCAGCCGCCCGCCACGCTTTGCATGATGTAGGAGACTGCCGCGCCCATAACCATCAGGCCCATGGTGGCAACTTTGGAGACCGTCACGTAATGCTTTTCTGTACGCTGGCGCACCAGGAAGCGGCGGTAGAAATCGTTCACGATGTATGACGAACTCCAGTTCAATTGCGTCGCAATCGTGGACATGTAGGCCGCCGCAAAAGCGGCGAGCATCAAACCGCGAAAAGCCGGGGGCATATAATCCACCCAGACTCGAACAAAGCCACCCTCGGCGTCCGCGCCCGGCTTGCTCAGTTCTGGGTAAAGGACCACCACCGCCAGCGCTGTTAGAATCCAGGCCCAGGGCCGCAGGGCGTAATGGGCGATATTGAACCAGAGGGTGGCCAATAACGAGTTCTTCTCATCCTTGGCGCAGAAAATTCGCTGCGCTACATACCCGCCACCGCCCGGTTCGGCGCCCGGGTACCAGACCGACCACCAGTACACGCCGATGTAAACGAGAAAGGTCATCAGGGGCATCCAGGGGGAATGCAAATCGGGAATGAACGAGAGGATGGACCCGGAGCCGCCCGCGGCGCCGCGCGCGGCATCAACCGCGGCCAGTTTGGTCTTCAGCGCGGTCATGCCGCCCACGGCGTGCACCGCGTAGAAGGCCAGGATAATCAACATGGTCATTTTCAGAATGAACTGCACAAGGTCCGTCCAAAGCACGCCCCAGAGGCCGGAGATGGAAGTGTAGACGGCCGTGATAGTCATGCAGATCACGACGGCCCAGAACTTGGGGACATTGAGGGATATCCCCAGAATCTTCTCCATGGCCAGGTTCACCCAGCCCAGGATGATGCAGTTGATGAGGAGCCCGAAATAGAGCGCGCGAAAGCCCCGCAGGAAAGCGGCGGGTTTGCCGGCGTAACGCATTTCGACCAGTTCCACGTCGGTGATGATTTCCGCCCGGCGCCACATGCGCGCGAAGAAAAATACCGTCATCATGCCGCTGAACAGAAAGCTCCACCAGAACCAGTTGGCGGCTACCCCGTGCCGCACCACCTGGCCGGTCACCCAAAGCGGCGTGTCGGCAGCGAAGGTGGTGGCCACCATCGACGTGCCCGCCAGCCACCAGGTGACTTGGCGGCCGGAAACAAAAAAGTCGTCCGTACTGGCGCTGGCCTTCTTGCGGTAGTAGAGCCCGATGAGCAGGTTGATCAGAAAATAGCCGCCCACCACCATCCAATCGGCGAGTGTGAGTTTCATGGGTACAAGGTCCTTCCAGTTTTTTTTAACCTTGCATTGACACAAGGAGCCCGCGAAGTATATAGCAAAGCTCGTAGCGCCGAAAGGCAAACTCGTCCGGGGGAGGCTCGTGGCAGACTGGCGCGTAGCGGATATGTAGGGCCCGGGCTTGCCCCGGCCCAGGCCACCCCAAGGGGTGGCCCTACACACGACGAAAAATTCGAGTGAGGTAAACCGTGATTCAACGTCGCTGGTTCGTGTCTGGTGTTTTGACGGCAAGCTTGTGGGCTGGGCCTTGCTTGGCCGCCGCCGTGGGGCGGCCGGAGGTCGCGGCGCCTTCGCCGGCTTTGAGCGAGCAGCGCCTGGCGGGCATCGCTTCCGTGGTCGAGCAGGCCATCCGTGAGGGGAAATGCCCGGGAGCCGTGGTCCTGATCGGCCACCAGGGCAAGGTGGTCTATCGCCGGGCGTTTGGCGAGCGCTCGCTGGTCCCCGAGCGGCGGCCGATGACCTTGAACACGATCTTTGACATGGCCTCACTCACTAAGGTGATTGCTACCACGACCGCCGTGATGCAGCTTGTGGAGCAGGGGAAAATCCTGCTCAGTGCTCCCGTGGCGGATTACTGGCCGGAATTCAAAGAGAATGGGAAAGAGTTGATCACCGTGCGCGAGCTGATGACGCACTATTCCGGCCTGCGTCCGGATCTCGACCTGAAACCGGACTGGTCGGGTTACGACACGGCGCTCGAGGCGATTGTGGCCGAGAAGCCTATCCTGCCGCCCGGCACGCGCTTCATATACAGCGACATCAATTTTGAGACGCTGGGGGAATTGGTGCGGCGCGTATCGGGAGAGCCGCTGGATGTTTACTGCCGGGAGCACATCTTCAAGCCGCTGGGCATGAAGGACACTTCCTTCAAGCCCCCCGCTTCGCTACGCGAGCGTATCGCGCCCACCCAGTTCCAGCACGGCGAAAGCGGCCCGATGCTTTGGGGCGAAGTCCACGACCCCACCGCCTACAACATGGGAGGCGTGGCGGGGCACGCGGGCCTGTTTTCGACCGCCGACGATCTTGCCATCTTTGCCGAGATGCTGCTCGCGGGCGGCACGTACAACGGTGTGAGCATCCTGAGCCCGCTGACGGTGGAGAAAATGACCACGCCGCAGACCCCCCCCAACAAGATGGTGCTGCGCGGACTGGGTTGGGACATCGAATCGCCCTTCGCTTCGAACCGCGGCGAGTTGTACGACGTGGGCTCCTTCGGGCACACGGGCTTCACGGGTACGTCTCTGTGGATTGACCCGGTAACGAAAACTTACGTGATCATCCTGACCAACCGCGTTCACCCGGATGGCAAAGGTGACGTGGTGCCGCTGCGCACGCAGGTGGCGACGCTCGTGGCGGGCGCATTGGGGCCGGCTTCCGCCGAGCAAGTCCTGGCCAGCCGCCGCTCGCTGACCGGGTATTTTGAGCTCATGAAAGGCTACCGGCTGCAGGGCTTGAGAAACGGCAAGGTGAAGACCGGCATCGATGTGCTGGAGGGGGAAAACTTCGCGCCGCTCGAGGGGAAGCGGGTGGGGCTGATTGCCAATCACACCGGCCTCGCGAGCGACGGGCGCCGCTCGATCGACGTGCTCTATCGCGCGCCGGGCGTGAGGTTGGTGGCGCTGTTCAGCCCGGAGCACGGACTGGCGGGCTCCGCAGCGGAAGGCGCCCCGGTTGACTCCACCCGCGACGCCGCGACCGGCCTGCCCGTCTACAGCCTGTTCGGTGACGTGGAGCGGCCCACGGACGCCATGCTGGAAGGTATCGATGCGCTGGTCTTCGACATTCAGGACGTCGGCGCCCGTTTCTACACTTACATCACCACGCTCGGATATACGCTGGAAGCCGCCAGCAAGAAGGGAATGGAGTTCTATGTCCTCGACCGGCCGAATCCGATCGATGGCGTGGATGTCCAAGGGCCCCTGCTGGACCTGGACCTGCGCTCGTTCATTGGCTACTTCCCCATGCCCGTGCGCCACGGCATGACGGTGGGAGAGCTCGCGGAAATGTACAACCACGAAAACCATCTGGACGCGAAGCTGCACGTGGTGAAGATGCGGGACTGGCAGCGAACGGACTGGTTCGACGAGACGGGGCAGGCCTGGATTCCTCCCTCACCGAACCTGCGGAACCTGACGGAGGAAATCCTCTATCCGGGCGTCTGCCTGGTGGAGGGGGCGAACGTCAGCTTGGGCCGCGGTACCGATTCGCCTTTCGAAATGGTGGGAGCGCCGTGGATCAACGGAAAGGAATTGGCCGCGTACCTGAACGGCCGGGAGGTTCAGGGAGTGCGCTTTCTGCCCATGGATTTCAGGCCGCTCACCAGCAATTTTGCGGGGGAGTTGTGCCACGGCGTGCAGATCGTGTTGCTCGACCGGCAGGCCCTGGAGCCGACCGAGATGGGTGTGGAGCTGGTGGCCGCGCTCTGGAAGCTTTTTCCCAAGGAGTTTAATTTGGATGGCTCACGGCGTTTGATCGGCAGCACCAAGGTGCTGGAATCGATCCGCGCGGGCCGCGACCCCCAGCGCATCTGGTACGACTGGCAGGATGCCTTGGAGAAGTTCAAGAAACTCCGCGCCCAGTATCTGCTTTATCCGTGAGAGATGAAGATTTGCTGCGTCCACCTGTCGCACGGTTCGAGAACAACGATTGCTAATCAACCCCGGTTGAGTCTGGTGCTTTGGTTCGAGAGCGAATCCTTAACGCCAAATCGATTATGGCGGCAACCAGAACCATTACGATTCCGCCTGCAAGCCAAGGGGAGTTCCCCCAAAAAATCACGAACCGAGCAACTGGCCCGGGGAACCCCATCCTTATATCGAATAGAGCAAGTTTCCCCGTACCACTCTGATGGCTTAACTGGAATCGATCCTTGTCCCAAAAATGCCCAAATCGAAACCAGACACGCAAATTGATATCAACACCAGGTCTGATATCTCCTAGCGCGATTGACTTTTGGTCTTCGGCGAGGGGCAGGTTCGCGCTGTTCGACATTACAATTGAGGGCGCACTTGGCAGGTCAACGACGACTTGATGGGCTGGTTCATTGCCATCATTTGTGATCCGACATTGCAGGAGATCGGACGCCGCTCCGAAATTATCCAGCACAGTAAAGTCAGGTACGGGGAGGTGCCCGCTTATCGCTGAAGCGGCCTCCGCCCGTTCGGTCGGAGACCAGCGGGATGATGAGCGCGTTCTTGAGAGCGCATCTTCGATAGCTTTTGGAGACAGTTGAGCCTCAAGTCCTGCCCTCAGCTTTCCGAGCACAAGAGACGGTGGTGGAACGGCGCTGTCGACAATCTGACAGTCTGCAATGATGTGGGGCCCCGGAGGCCATGTGAATCTCGCCAGGGTGAAAAGTCCCACGAGGACTCCGATGAGAGCTCCGACTTTACCGATGATTGCCCAGACACGCTCGCTGGCGATTTGCGATGCAGATGGAGTCTGTGTAGGCCCCTTATCAGGTCTCGGTTGTTCTCTTTCATCCGTCAATTTCCACCTCCGCGCGTCGTGAGTGCACGCCGGCCACTGTCATTCATTCGGAAGGTCTGAGCTGTTCTCCGCTCCGTCCTCGTCAACCTGTGGGGTAATTCGATGGTTATATACACCCTCCGCGGCTGTATGGCAACTGCCGACAATCATGTATGAAGGTAAAGTGTAAATGGAGAAACCAGGACCGTAACCAGTCAAACATAGATGACTTCCGTTCGAAATCAGAGTGCGGAAACTGCAGAAAGGCGGGGCTTTGCAGGTGCCCTGCGCATACGGGTGCTCCTGCCAGGCCTGTTTACTAACTGGGGTATTGTGTTGCCCTCTCAACGGGGAGTAGTATCTTCCCAGTGCGGTCCCACGCATTGGCCACATCGAAGGCCGGTTTACTCGCAGCGGGCGCGTCCTGGGAGGGACCATGAGATCCAAATCGCGGGTACGTCCAATCACTTGTGGGGCTCTATTGACGATCCTGCTCTGCGGAGGCGGCCGTGCCGCTCTGCTGGGTGCGAAGGATAAGCTCCCTGCGGTCAGCTCGGATGATCCAACCCTCCGTCTCTACAACCTGTTGGATTCGAAACTGGGCGGCAAGCTCGAGGATTTCCGCTTGCTGGCGGATACCATCAATGATCCGCAGAACCCGGGGCAGGTGCAGCAGCACGTTCTGCGCGTTGACTACGACAAGGGCCGCGCTTTTGGGAAACTCCGGATTGTCGTCCGGACGGTCGATCAGCTCTCACCCGAGCAGTTGAAGACTTACAACGCCAAGGAAATTTACGATTTTGCCGAAAGCGACGGCGAGAAATTCACGAAAACTGATCCGGGCTCCTTTGGCCGGCCGGGCGACGTCTATTTTCAGCCCACGTCGCCGGGAGGGCCGCTCGGAACCGCTCCGGTTACCGATGAGGTTCAGGCCCGCTATGAGCATTACGTGACGCAGCACATCCTGCCGGCCCTGGAGAAAAAGACGGGCGGGGGAAGCGGGTCGTAGGTCCTTGCTCCGCCGTCAGGAAGCGGGGACGGTGGCTCTTCCCGCGCAGAACATGCGGGCCAGTTCTGCCAGCACATCCCGGCAGGCAAGCACGTCCTCCACATACACAAACTCTTCCCGGCTGTGCAGTCCTGCTCCCCCCGGTCCGAAGATTACCGTCGGGATTCCTGCCCGCGTCAGGATGGCGGCATCGGTCCAGAAGGTAACGCCTCCCTCACGCGGCATTCGGCCCACCCGGGTCAGCGCTGCTCGTAATAGCTTGGGCAGCGCATGTTCACTGGGAATTTCGAATGCTGACCGCTCCAGAATGAGCTCGGCGGAGGCTTCGAACTCTTCGTCCTCCTCTTTCAAAGTCCTCAGGATATTGTGAATCTCGCGGAGAGCGACTCCATCGGGCTCAGCACTCGTGGTGCGTCGCTCGAACTGGAGAAGGCAGTTGTCCGGATAGCTGCTGAGCTCCTGGCCGCCGCTGATCAGGGAGGCGTGCAGCGAGGCGGTGCCCTGGATCGCATGCGGGGGCAGCGCCTGCAACTCACGATCCAGCTTGGCCAGGCGATTCAGCACCTTTCCCATGCGGAAGACTGCGTCCCGGCCCTCCCGCGGCTTGCTGCCGTGCGCAGCAATCCCCCGGGTTCTAACCTCGACCCAGGAGAATCCCCGGTGGGCCAGGGCGATCTCAAGGTCCGTGGGCTCCGTGATCACGGCGCCGTCGGCCCGCCAGCGCCTTGCAACTTCTTGCGCACCCAGGCTGGCGTGCTCCTCATCCGCCACGGCGGCAACGATCAACTTTCCTGCCGGGAGTCCGCCGGAGGACGCGAGCTGGCGCGCTGCTCCGAGCATCGCCGCCACGCCGCCTTTCATGTCTTGCGATCCGCGGCCGTAGAGCCGGCCCTCGCGCGTGAGGGGAGAGAACGGGGTTGCCATCCCCCCCACGCCGACCGTATCCATGTGACCGCAAAACATCAAGGAGCGTCCGGGAGCCTCCCCTTCCAGCACCCCCAGCACATTCGGGCGATGGGGAGCGACTTCGGTCAGTTCGACCTGCATGCCGATCGAACCCATCTCGGCGGCAATGAGGCGGGCAATGTTCTCCTCCCCGGCGCCCCCCGGCACCAACGCAGGGTTGACAGAGTCCGTGGCGACGAGGTTCGAGAGGAGCTGAATGGTAGGTTCTAACATGAGCGTTAAAGCCAATGCTGTTTACTTAAGGGGTTTCAGGAAATTGGATCCGAGCTTCGCCAGGCGTGCCCCCCTCACCCCTGGCCCCTCTCCCCCAAGGGGGCGAGGGGAGCGTTGATTTGATTTTCTTGCCCTCGCCCCCTTGGGGGAGAGGGTGGACCGCAACCGGCGCTTTCTCCAGCCGGGGCGGGACGGGTGAGGGGGTCACCCAGGAGCAAATTGGAAAGCAATTTCCTGAAACCCCTTAAGAGAACAATATTGGCGCTAAAGCGCCGTTCGCACCTTCCCGAGATCTGATGCTGCAAGTCCTCGCATGCAAGGTGGGACTTGCACTCAGGATGTTCATTCTGGCCCCGTGGGCCCAGGCCAGTCAACACCCTGCGACCCGCTGCAGCAGTGAGGCGCCGGGAAGCCTTGAACCATTCGCCCGGGGCTGCTAAAGTTCCTCCTGGCGATTCGTTGCTTGGAATTCCCGGGAGGTGTGATGCGTAGCATAATGAGAAACGTTTGTATATTGTGTATATTCATATGGATGTTTCCGGTTCTTGGCCTGGGCGCCGCGTTGAAAGCCGGCGTGGTCAAGGTGGACATCACGCCGCCCCTGGGCCTGAAGATGTACGGGTACGGTGGCCGCAAGGAAGGCGCGACCAGCATTCTGGATCCGCTCTACGCCCGGGTGCTGGTTCTCGAGGCCGGCGACCAGCGCGTGGCGATGGTGGTCTGCGACCTGGGCCGTCCCTTCGCCCCGGCCTGGATCGAGCGCCTGCGCGACAATGCCAAGAGTTCGAGCGGGATTTCCTACGTCCTGGCGGCGGCCATTCACACGCACGCCGGCCCGGAGATTCCCGATGAGTATCCGCCGCTCGCAGGTCCCGACTGGGAAAGCACGGTGCTCGAGAAGATCTCGCGAGCCATCGCCGAGGCCCACCAGCGCGCCGTGGAAGCGCGGCTGGGCACCGGCTACGGCGTCGCCTATATTGGCCACAACCGCCTGCGCGAGCAGCCCGACGGCCGTTTCGGCTGGTTCATGGTTAACACCACCATGGTGCCCACGGCGCCCGTCGACCCCACGGTATCGATCCTGCGCATCGATAGCGCCTCGGGTGCGCCGTTAGCCGTCCTCGTGAACTACGCCTGCCATCCGGTGGTCTTCGGTCCCGACAACCTGCAATACTCCGCCGACTGGCCCGGCGTGATGGACTCGACCGTGGAGCGCGCCTTCTCAGACGGGAGTCCCGGTGCCGCTCCCCTCTGCTTCTTCCTGCAGGGCGGCGACGGCGACATCAATCCCTTTTACGCTGTCACACCGCTTCCGCAGGATGCCGTCGGCCGCCGCGATTGGACCGGCAACCGAATTGGTGAAGAGGTGGCGCGGGTTGCTAAAAGCATCGTGACCAAGCCGGAGGCCGATGCCAGCCTGCAGTTCACGGAAGACTTGCTCGAAATGCACCTGCGCTGGAACTCTGACAAATGGCGCGCTGCGCTCCTGACCTCCTGGGGCCCGGAAGCGGCGGCGAATTTTGACCGCCACCGCAATGAACCGCTGCGCTTGCCCGTGGCCACCCTGCTCATCAACAAGCGCATCGCGTTTATGACCATGCCCGGCGAACCTTTTGTGGACTTTCAAATTGATTGGCGCAATCGTTGCCCAGTGCCCGACGCCTTCTTCATGGGCTACTCGAACGGCAACTTCGGATATTTTCCCACCGTCCGCGCGGCCAGCCAGGGCGGTTACGGCGCGGCCAGCACCTCGACGCACGTGGAAGTGGGCGCGGGTGAACGCATGGTGAATCAAGCCCTGGTGCGTGTCTACGAATTGCTAGGTCGGCTGACGGACGCGCCGGAGGACCTGAAGAAGTAGGGAACAGGGAAGAGGGACCAGTTGCCAGGTCTTAGGTCCAAGGGTACCTGTATGGTTGCTGGGTGGCAAAAGGCCGAAGCCGCCGTCGAGGGTCGAAAATCAAAAGCAGAAGCTGTGAAGGTGGATTCCCGCTGGCGCGGGAATCCACCTGGGCCTGACAGGATGCAGTCCTTAATGGGCCGGCGGCGCCTGCCCCGCGCAGGTTATGTTGTAATTCACGGGTCCGGAGCTCAAGTTCTGTGCCCCGTGATTGCCCGCCTGGTCTTCCATTATGGCTATTAGCGAAGCGTGGGGGACGCGCGGCGCCGTGCTGAATGTCCCCTCCACGGTGACGGTCTGTGTGCCAGCAGCGCTGAAAACCACCGTTCCCTCGGGCGAGTGGCTTACTGCCCCGGCCAGGAACTTGTACCACACCGTTCCCGGTCCATTGGTCGTGATGTCACCCACCAATTGCACGTGACCTGGGCAGGGGCCCGCGTAGCTGTCAGGGACAAGGTGCATGCGCACCTCGGTCACACGCGCGCTGCCCTGGGCATCTGTTGCCCCCATGCCAGCCATTCCCGCCGGCGCAGATTTCGTGCTGCTTTGCGGACCGCTTGGGCCTGGTGTCACAAGCGTGGCTTCCCCGTGAGTCTGGCCCGTCTTCAGGTCAACCGACCCGGCCCCGTGCACCTCCACGTTTTCCTCAGCGTGCGCGCTGAATCCCGTACTGCTCATCTCGCCTTGGGTTTGGGTGTCGCAGCTCGGGGGTGGAACGAAAAACGAGTCGGCCGGTTTGGCGAAACTCACTTGCTTGACTTCCAGCAGCGTTACGGCTTTGCCGTCCGGGGGAATCATTTCCACCTTGACAAGGAAATTGCCGCTCTCTGCGATCCAGAGCCTGGACTTGCCCTGTTCCGGCGGCCCGTTGATTTCCTCGATTTTGGCGGGGATCCCGTTGACGCTCTCCCTGCCGACCACTTTGGGGTTCTGCTTGGCGATGTCAGCACTTGCGGCGGAGGCTGTCATCGGGTCGTAGCTTGGCATGTCCGCCGACACGTAGCGCATCCAGGAACACTTGTTGTTGACCACATCTTGGATGTACACCTTCCGCGCCTGGACGTCGAACAAGCTGAGCGTATGAACGCCCTTGGAGTTCCCTTCCTGACCAGCAAGCATCACGTCGACAAGTTCCTTGGAACCGTTACGATAGATTTTGAGGTTCGATTCCCTACCACTGAACATGCTGGCTTCCGTCATCCGAGAAACCGCGGTCAGCGAGTACGTTTGCGGAGCCGGTGATTGGCCCGGAAGACGGGCTACTATGAAGCCGCACACAAGAAACAGTCCTAGGAAAATTAGTCGAATATATCGCATGATTATTATGTCCTCCTGCGAATAGCGTGTAGGCCAGGATTTCCTTTCCGGCCTTTCGAGCGCCAAGAGTATACACCCATAGGCCTCCCACCAAGCCCTGTCCCTCCATTTCCGCGGAGAGAAATCCGGGTGAGTAAGCCGGGCAAGCCCTGAAAGCTGAAAGCTGAAAGCTGAAAGCTGAAAGCTGAAAGCTGAAAGCTGAAAGCTCTTCTCTTCCCTGTTGCCTCTCACCTATTCCTTAACCCTCCGAACCCATTTCTGGAACGACTCAAGGTAGGTGTAATAGACGGGTGTGATGTAGAGGGTGATGAGCTGGGAGAAGACCAGCCCGCCCACCACGCACAAGCCCAGCGGGCGGCGTGATTCTGCGCCCGCGCCGAAGCCCAAAGCGATGGGCAGGGTCCCCATGAGGGCCGCCATGGTGGTCATCATGATGGGCCGAAAGCGCACCAGGGCTCCGTGGTAGATCGCTTCTCCGGTGGTCATGCCGCTGTTTCTCTCAGCGTCCAAGGCAAAATCAATCATCATGATGGCGTTCTTCTTGACGATGCCGATCAGCATGATGATGCCCACGAAGCCGTAGAGGTCAAGTTCATAGCCGAAGTACATCAGCGTGAGCAACGCTCCCAGCGCCGCCGAGGGCAGGCCGGAAAGAATCGTCAGCGGGTGGATGAAACTTTCGTACAGAATCCCCAGCACGATGTAAATCACCAGGATTGTGATAACCAACAAGACGCCCAATCCAACCAGGGAGGATTGGAATTGCTGGGCGGTGCCCTCGAAGTTGGCGCTGAGATCGGAGGGCAGAGTCTGGCGGGCGATTTGCTCCACGCGGTTCACGGCGTCACCCAGCGCCGTACCCGGCGCGAGGTTGAACGACACGGTGACGGAGGGCAACTGCCCGGAGTGATTCACCACCAGCGGGCCGAGCGATTGGGTGAGCTTCGACACTGTGTTCAAAGGGACCGACTGCCCGCTGCTCGAATGGAGGTACAGGAGGGTGAGCGCCCGCGGTTCCATCTGGTACTGCGGCAGGAGTTCGATAATGACCCGGTACTGATTGTTGGGGGTGTAGATGGTGGAAATCTGACGTGAGCTGTAAGCCGTCTCGAGAGCGTTTTCCACCTGGAAGGCTGACACCCCCAGGGCGTTGGCCTTGTCGCGGTCGATGTCCACGTCCACCTGCGGGTTCGAGACCTGCAAGTCGGTGGTGACGTCCTGGAGCCCCGGCGTCGTGCGCAACTCCCCTTCCAGCTTCAGGGCTTCGCGGTAAAGCTCCGTGGTGTCCGGCCCTTGCAGCGTGAACTGGTACTGGCTCTTGGTCAGGCGCCCGCCAATCTGGATGGGCGGCGGGTTCTGCATATAGGCCATGACGCCGGGGACCGCGAAAAGCCGCGGGCGCATTTCCTGGATGACCTGGTCAGTGTGAAGGTAGCGCAAAGCCGGGTCGCGCGGGTAGGAGATGTGCAATCGGTCTTTGAACCATTCGAGCATCTGCTCGCGGCCGGTCGGGCGCGGCTTCAAATGCATGAGGAAGAAACCGGAGTTCCCGCCCCCGCCCGGCCCTCCCGCGCCGGCGAAGGAAAAAACGTTGTCCACATTGGGGTCCGCCAGCGTCAGGGCGCTGATGGCCTTCTGGTGCTCCTTCATGGATTCGAAGGAAGTGCCTTGCTGTGCCAGGGTGATGCCAAAGACAAACCCGCTGTCTTCGGGGGAAAGGAATCCCTTGGGCATCCGCACGAAGAGCCAGACCGTGATGGCCACGATGGCCAGCGAAAAGAGCAGTGTGGCAAACCGGAAGCGCAGGACTTTCTTGAGACTCCAATCGTAGGCGGTGAGCATCCCTTGGTGGCCGCGCTCGAAGAGGTTGAACAGCCAGCCGTGCTCCTCGGATTTGGCGTGGCGCAGGAAGCGGCTGCAGAGCATGGGCGTCAGAGTCAGCGAGACGACGCCCGAAACCAATACGGCGGAAATGATGGTTACTGAGAATTCGTGCAGCAGGCGCCCCAGGATTCCGCCCATGAAGAGCACGGGGATGAAGACCGCGGCCAGCGACAAAGTCATGGAGAGGATGGTGAAGCTGATTTCCTTTGATCCATTGAGCGCGGCTTCCATAACTCCTTCGCCCGCTTCCAGGTGGCGCACGATGTTTTCCAGCATGACGATGGCGTCGTCCACGACAAAGCCCACGGCCAGAACCAGCGCCATCAGCGAGAGGTTATCCACCGTGTAACCCAGCAGGTACATCACCGAGAATGTGCCCACAATCGACATGGGCAGCGCCAGGCTGGGGATGATGGTCGCGGAAACGTTGCGCAGGAAGAGGAAGATGACCAGCACGACGAGGGCGAGCGTCAGATAGAGCGTGAACTTGACGTCGTCCACCGAATCGCGAATGGTCACCGAGGCATCGTACAGGGTCGCGAGGTAGACGGACTGTGGGATCTCTTTGCGGAAGGTGGGAAGCAGGCGCCGGATGTTGTCCACCACTTGTACGGTGTTGGTGCCGGGCTGGCGCTGGATGGCCAGCACGAGGGAGTTGGTCCCGTTGTACCAGGTGGCGACCTTGTTGTTCTGCACGCTGTCCACTATCTGACCCAGCGCTTCCAGGCGGATCGGCGCGCCGTTGCGATAGGCGACAATGAGTGGCCGGTAGGCGGCGGCGTTCCGGAGTTGGCCGTTGGCCTGCACCACAAAAGATTTGTGCGCGCCGAAAAGCGTGCCGGTGGGGAGGTTGACGTTGGCGTTCCGGACGGCATCCGTAACTTCGTCAATGCCGATTCCCCGCGCCGCCAGCGCTTGGGGGTCCAACTGCACGCGCACCGCGTACTTCTGCGCCCCGTACAACTGCACCTGCGCCACGCCGCTGATCATCGAGATGCGTTGCGCCATGAGCGTATCGGCATAGTCATCGACGGTGGAAAGCGGAAGTGTGTCGGAATAGACCGCCATGTAAATGATGGGCTGGTCCGCGGGGTTCACCTTCTGATAGGCGGGGGGCGCGGGCATGTCGGTGGGAAGCTGGCCCTGGGAGCGCGCGATGGCGGCCGCCACGTCCTGCGAGGCGGCATCGATGTTGCGGCTCAGGGTGAATTGCAGGGTGATTTGAGTGCCGCCCTGCGTGCTCATGGAACTCATGCTCTCGAGGCCGGCGATGGTCGAAAACTCGCGCTCCAGCACCGTGGCCACGGCGGAGGCCATCGTCTCCGGGCTCGCGCCGGGCAGCCCCGCGCTCACCTGGATGGTGGGGTAATCCACGTTGGGCAAATCACTGACGGGCAGTTCCCGGTAGGCAATGATGCCGAAGACCAAAATGGCCAGCATCATGAGCGTGGTCATGATGGGCCGGCGGATGAAGAGTTCCGCTAAATTCATTTCTGCCTACCCTGCGCCATCCCCTGGCTTGCTCTCGTGCTAGATGGCTTGACACTCGGAACTTGACCATTTATGTCAAGTTCTCCGAAGCCGTCGCGACCGAAAGACCCCTCACCCGGTCGCCTACGGCGACCACCCTCTCCCCACGGAGAGGGTGGGAATCAGGTACACACGAGCCATTCGCAGCCCTCTCCCTAGGGGAGAGGGTGGACCGCGCAGCGGGCCGGATGAGGGGTCACAACTCGTCCACCTGAGGCAACCCCCCCGACCGCCTCAGGAGCCCTTTTTGATTTCCACCTTGGATCCGGGCGCGAGCAGCAACTGGCCGTCGGTCACCACGGTTTCGCCGGGTGTGACACCCTTCTCGATCACCGTTTCGCCATGCACGGTCGCGCCCGCCACCACCGGGCGCAGGTCCGCCGTCTCATCGGGTTTCACCACAAAAACGTACTTGCCCACCTGGCCCGTTTGCACCGACTGTGACGGCACCACCGTGGCGTTGGCCTCGGTGGTCAACCGGATCACCACGTTGACGAACTGCCCCGGCCAGAGGCGATTGTCGGGGTTCGGGAACGTGGCGCGCATCTTGATGGTACCGGTGACCGTGTCCACGGCGTTGTCAATGAAGGCGAGTTGGCCCACGGCCGGCGGCCGCGGATCGTTGGGAATGAGCGCCTCGACCGCCAGCGGACCCCGCGCCTGGTATCTCTTCACTTCGGCGAGATCCTGCTCCGGCACCGCGAAAGTCACGTAGATGGGGTGAACTTGATTGATGACCACCAGCACCGAATCATTCATCTTGGCAATATTACCCGGATAAACTTGATAGCTCCCGGTACGGCCGTCGAGCGGGGAATAGATGGAGCAATAGCTCAGGTTCACCCGGGCGTTCTCGATGGCGGCCCGGTCGGCTCGTACGGTGGCTTCCAGGGCCTGGGCGTTGGTGTGGATCGTCTCGTATTGATCCTTCGAGATGATGCCCGCCTGGAACAGTTTGTTGTTGCGCTCGGCCTGGGCCCGGGCGTTGACCAGTTGCGCCCGATCACGCGCCAGGTTCGCCTCATATTGGTTCAGCGTGGCTTCGAAGGGGCGGCGATCCAGGGTGAAGAGCAACTGTCCCTTCTTCACATCCTCGCCTTGCGTAAAGTAGGCCCGCTCGATTTCACCCGCCATCTGCGTTCGCACCGAAACATTGGAGTAGGCTTCCACATTGCCGATCACTTCCACCTGGACCGGCACGCTCTTCGCCACGGCCTTGGCCACCGTGACCGGAACGCGGAACTCCATTTGCATGCCGGGTGATTCCGCCGGCTGGGATGAGCAGCCCGCGAGCGCCAGGAGGCTGGTGAGGAGCGCTGCCGCCAGCAGTCCATAGGCGGCGCAGCCGAGCGCACGGCGGCTTCTCCGAGATATCATGGCAAGAACTTCCATATCCTGGTTTCTCCTCATTGTGGCCATGGCGCGCAGTCGGCCCTTCTCCGCCCAAACTTGCTTGTGACTACCCAGATTGCAAGAAAAACATTACTCTACTTCGAAGCCCCCGCCACGTCAATGCGGGGCTGGTGGACGCAGGAAGCAAGATAATGAAATCCAGAGGCAAAGGGCGGCCGAGGAAGTCGAAGGAGTCGTAAGTTGAAGAAGCCGGCCTTTCGACTCACCTAACGCACTCCTCGATGTTCAAGGGAAAGCCCTGTCAGGTCCAGCCTCACTCCACGGCGTGCCACCTCGCGCCGTGGCGATCCGCGAGCGCGATGGCGTAGCGAATGGAAACGGCCACGCCGTGCGAGGGTCGCAGCGAGTCCCTCTGGTCAACCACGGCAATTACGCCGCCCTCCCGGCGATAGACCGGGCTGCCGCTGTTTCCCAGCCGCAGGGGAATGTCGAGTTCCAACGCGTCACTGCGGGCGGCGTCCTCGCCCGCGAGATGCGCTTGCCCCACCCGCACCACCCGGCCCGTCTGCGTCACAGGCTGCCAGGAAAACTCCGGATGGCCGCTCACCATCACCGCAGTTCCCTCTGCGACCGCGTGCACATCGAGCGGGGCAAATGGCGGCCTCTCACCGGGCTCTGCCAGGAAGGGTCGCGCGGTCTTTAAGAGAGCCACATCGTGAGCTTCGTCGATTTCCACGACCTCGCAGGGGACGGCTCTGGCCACTCGCGCATCCGCTGTCGCGGGCTTGGCGAGGATCTTTGCTCCTGGCGCTTTCTCCAGGCACCGCCTGGCATCCTCCACCACGTGGGCGTTGGTGATGAGATAGCCCTCTTCATCAATCAGGAAGCCCGTCGCCGAACACTCGCGGTTCTGGCCCTTCTCCGCCGGGCCGACCGCCACCAGTTGCACGACGGAGCGCAGGACGCGGTCGTGCGGCAAATGAGCGTCTTGGCTTGCAGGAACTTGAGAAGGCATCGCGGCGAGGGAGAGTGAAGGACAAACCAAAAGGCAAAGGGCAAATGGCAAAAGGCAAAAGGAAATACGCGCTAGCTTTGGCCGAGGTCGAGGGCGGGCCATGCTATTGATTCTCATTCGGGGCCTTGGCTTTTCCTTTAGCCGTCGCAGCCGCCTTGGATAGCATCGCGCGCAACTGGTTCGATTCATCAATGAGCGCGTCCATCTTTTTGATAGGGATTTTGCCGGATCGCACCAATAACCGCAGCCAATAGCCCGACTCGCGAAGCTCCTTGAGCGCGATCTGCAGTTTATGAGTGAAATCTTCCTTCGATTCTGCACCCTGTGCTTCTTCGTAGTTAGCGCCGACGGACGTGGCACTGCGAAGCAACTGGTCAGCGATGCGTCTTCCCACCAGCGTCGTTGGCAGAGCATCTACCAGCTTAATCACCCGCGCGCTATAGTCCAATAGCCGCTCTCCGATCTTCCGTTGTTCTGCCACTCAATCCTCGTATCTTTGCTTCATGATCTCGCTCTACCACCAACCCCCAGAGGTTTGCCTTTTGACATTTGCCCTTTGCCTTTTGGTTTGCACTCGCCTTCCAGCACGTCACGGCAAGGGTCGTGAATCAAACATCCCTACCAATCCTGAACGCTGCCGTCTCTGCGCCGCGCTGTGGGCAGATAGGCGCGCTTATAGGGATACTTCTTGGCTAATTCCTCATTCACGTCCGTGCCCAGGCCGGGTGTGTCGTTTACCGTCATGTAGCCGTCCTTGAACTCCGGCCCCCCGGGCATGACTTCGCGCGCGATGTCGGGGAAGAAGACCATTTCCTGTACGCCGAAATTGGGAATCGAAATATCGACGTGCACGTTGGCGGCGTGCGTGGGTGGGGCGATATCGCCGGGGCCGTGCCAGGCAGTCTTCACCTGGAAAGCCTCCGCCAGCGCGGCCACCTTGCGCGCGTTGGTGATGCCCCCGATGTGCCCCAGGTCGCAGCGGATGAAGTCAATCAATTGTTCTTTGATGAGCGGCACGCAATCCCATAGGGAGTTGAACAGCTCGCCCATGGCGAGGGGAGTGGTGGAGTGCTGGCGGATCAGACGGAAGCTTTCCTTGTATTCCGGCCGCAGTGGGTCTTCGAGAAAGAACAATTGGTAGGGCTCGAGCTCCTTCGCAAAGCGCGCCGCTTCCACCGGCACGAGTTTCTCGTGCACGTCGTGGAGCAATTCGACTTCTTCGCCGAGCGCCGAGCGCAGGTGTGCGAAGAGCTTGGGCACGGTGCGCAGGTACGGCCCCGGCTCGAAGAGTTCGGTTTGCGGCAGGTCGGCTTGTTGCGGGACGCGGCCCGCGACCTCTTCGGATTTCTTCCTCGCGCCAGTGCCGTAAGTTCCCTCCAGCCCGGGAATGGCCACCTGCGCGCGCACGCACTTGAAGCCGCGTTCGATGGCGCGGCGCGCGGCGTCTTCGACCTCGGTGAAATCGCCGCCGCTGGCGTGCGTGTAGCAGAGCGCTCCCACGCGCGTGCGTCCGCCCAGCAATTGATAAACGGGCATGCCCGCGCGCTTGCCCTTGATGTCCCACAGCGCCAGGTCCACGCCCGCCAGCGCCGTCATCTGCACCGGACCGCCACGCCAATAGGGGCCGCGATAGAGGTATTGCCAGGTGTCTTCGATGGCTTCGGGGTCGCGCCCGACGAGCAGTGGCGCCAGATGCTTTTCGAGCGCCGTCGCCACGGCCAGCTCGCGGCCGTTCAGCGTGGCGTCACCCACGCCGTAAAGCCCCGGCTCGCTCGTGAGGATTTTCACCAGCACGTAATTGCGGTCGGGGCAGGTGACGATGACACGCACGTCGGTGATCTTGAGTGGCGGCAGGCCGGGCGCGGGTGTGAATGGCGTTGCCGATCCACCAGCCGTGCCTTTCGCCAGGGCGGGCGCGGCGAGCGCGGCGGCTCCAGCAAGTTTCAAGAACCCCCGCCGGTTCGCGGAGTGAGTTTGGGATGGCATAGGACCTCCTGTGTGGTGACCTCGGGATGGCTGCGAACGCGGCTTGAAAGGCAGCGCGCTTGTGCCGCTGGCCATTCTACTCCAGCGCGCAAGCGGTAAGTGCAGAAGTAGACGTTGGGGTTAGACGGGGGAGGTGAGGGGCATAGCGTTCGAAGCCGTTACGGTCGCGGCGCGGGTTTGGCAGAAGCGGTGAGGCGCTTCAGCCCGAGGTCCAGGGTTTGCACGCCCGGCTTGTCGAACTTGACGACCACGTCCGTGGGTTCGTAACCCGGCGCTTCGATATGCAAGGTATGCTCACCGACGGGAAGCTGGAAGGGGCCGAGTTTGTCGGTCGTGCCGGCGTATATGCCGTCGAGAGTAACGCGGGCCTGGGGGGGATTGGTGTTGAGGATAAGCGTCCCCACGCTATCCCACTCGTAGCCAGCGGAGGGATTGTAGCCATCCTGGCGCGGATCGGCGAGGGGATAGGGGCTGACCCACCAGTAGTTGGGCAAATAGGTTTGAGGCGCGCCCAGCCCGGGGTAAAATGAATAGGCGCCGAACCCATAACCACCGTAACCTGCCAAGCCCCCGTAGTAACCGCCAGAACGGTAGGAGCTGGAAGCGCGCGCACTCCCATGTGCTGACCCGCGTTGTGCGAAGGTCGGAGCGGCGGCAAGCAACAAAGTCAGCGTGAGAAGAAGAACGGTACGGGAACGGTGGCTCATATGGCCTCCTCAGACGGAGCCCAACTGCCTCTTACCAATCCAAATTCTAGCACCCTTCTGTTTCAAATGCGAGCAACTTGCCCGCCGGGAGGGAGGCCCGGGCGAGGGCCGTAGGTGCTCCAAATTAAGGAGGCTGGTAACTAAATGTATATTGATTGGGACGGGTCTTCCGCAGGAGGGAAGTGACAGGTGGCGGTGCTTCGCGAGGCTGGCTTTCCGCCCAGGCCGCCGCTGCCCTCCCTGCCCGCGATTGGGCTTGACGCTGTTTTCAGTAGTAGGCTAACGTCATAATGTTGCGCTTGCACGCACGGTAGCCCCTGTAGGGAGAGCGGAAATTGCCTTGCGGCGGGCGCCTGAGCGGACTTTTCCATGGATTTGTTTGAATTCACGAAGAACCTCGTCAACATGGGATCGGTCACCGGTCATGAGAAGGCCTGCACGGAATTCGTCAAATCCTACCTCGCGCAGGTGGGCTTCCAGGCGGAACTCATGCCCGTTTCACGCGACCGTTCCAATGTGCTCGCGTGCTGGGGCAAGCCGGACGTGGTGCTGAGCACGCACCTGGACACTGTGCCGCCCTTCTTTCCCGCGCACGAGGACGCGGAATGCATCTACGGTCGCGGCTCCTGCGACGCCAAAGGGATCCTGGCTGCGCAGGTGGCGGCGGCGGAGCGGCTGAAGCAGGAAGGTGTGGAGGATTTTGCCCTGCTCTTCCTGGTCGGGGAAGAGACCACCAGCGATGGCGCGCGCGAAGCCAACCTGCACCCGCGTGGCTCGCGTCACATCATCAATGGCGAGCCCACGGAGAATAAACTGGTGATCGGGACGAAGGGCAACCTGCGGCTCGATGTACACGCGCGCGGCAAGATGGCGCATTCCGCCTACCCCGAACTGGGTGAGAACGCCATCGAGAAGCTCTTGGATGTGCTCGCGGACCTGCGCAAGGTGCCGCTGCCGGTCAGCCCGGTGCTGGGGAAATCCACGCTGAACATTGGCGTGATCACCGGCGGCCGCGCTGCCAATGTAGTGCCCGATGAAGCCCGGGTGCAGATCTTAATCCGGACCGTGGAGGATTCCGGCCCGCTGCGGCGGCAGATTACGGAGGCTATTGCCGGCCGCTGCGAATTTGAATTTGTGCGCGACACGCCGTTGCTTCTCATGGAGAAGCTCGACGGCTACGAGGCGGACGTCGTGGCGTTTACGACCGACTTGCCGGCGCTGGGGAATTGGGGCCGGCCGCTGCTGCTGGGGCCGGGCTCGATCACCGTAGCGCACACCGAGCGCGAGCACGTGCGTAAAGCGGATCTCGTCGCGGCGGTCGATCTCTATTGCCGTATGGTGCGCGACCTGAAAACGCGGGATTCGGGGTCCGGGATCCGGGGTTCGGCGCCCTAATCCCTAATCCCGAGTCCCGAATCCCTGCCCGTAAGGCAGAAAGGTGAAGGTGGATTCCATCCGCCTTATTCGTGGTCATGAAGAAAATTGAAGTAGGAATTCTGGGAGCCACGGGAATGGTCGGGCAGCGGTTTGTCAGCCTGCTCGAGGCTCACCCGTGGTTCGAGCTCAAATGGCTCGCGGCCTCGGAGCGGTCGGCGGGCAAAACCTATGCGGAGGCCTGCAACTGGCGCCTGCGCGATCCCCTGCCGAAAGGCGCGCGGGAATTCAGCGTGCACGAGTGCAAGCCCGGCGGCGCTCCGCAACTGCTGTTTTCTTCGCTCGATTCCAAGGTGGCGGGGGAAGTCGAGAAGGAATTTGCCCAGGCCGGCCACGTGGTGGTTTCCAATTCCTCGAATTACCGCATGGAGCCGGACGTGCCGCTCCTGATTCCAGACGTCAACCCTGACCACCTGGCGCTGGCGCGGCAGCAGCGGAAACAGCGCGGCTGGAAGGGTATGATCGTCACCAACCCGAATTGCACGACGGTGGGACTGGTGATGTCTCTCGCGCCGCTGGAGCGGGCCTTTGGCCTTGAGAAAGTCCTGATGACGAGCATGCAGGCGGTTTCCGGCGCCGGCTATCCGGGCGTGCCCACGCTCGACATCCTGGCCAACGTCATTCCTTATATTGGCGGAGAAGAAGAAAAGGTGGAACGCGAAACGCGCAAGCTACTTGGAAAAATGGTGGATGGCCACGTGAAGATGGGCGACTTCGCCGTGAGCGCGCACTGCAACCGGGTGATGGTGGAAGACGGCCACACGGAGACCATTTCCGTGGCGCTGAAAACCAAAGCCACCCTATCGGACCTCGTGGAAGCCTGGCGCGCCTACCGCTCGGTGCCGCAGGAGCGCAACTTGCCTTCCGCCCCCAAACATCCCATTATTGTGCGCGAGGAACGCGACCGGCCCCAGCCGAGATTCGACCTGAACGCCGAACACGGCATGGCGACGGTGGTGGGGCGCCTGCGCGAATGCCCCGTCCTGCAATTCAAGTATGTCGCGCTGAGCCACAACACGATTCGTGGGGCCGCCGGCGCGGCGCTGCTCAACGCGGAGTTGATGAAGTCGGAAGGGTATCTGGACTGAGGATTCCGAATTCACCGCAGAGGCGCTGAGGCGGTGAGGGTACAGGCTGAACAAATCTTTTGACGGAGCTTTTCTCTGCGCCTCTGCGCCTCAGCGGTGAATGATGATCAACCTCGCTCTGCTCGGTTATGGGAAGATGGGCAAGATGTTGGCGCAACTCGCGCCGCAGCGTGGCTTTGAAGTGCGCCTGGTGATGGATATTGACGCGAACGCGAAGAGCCAGGGCATTGCGCGCGAGAAGTTCCAGGGGGTCGACGTTTGCGTGGATTTCACCACGCCGGACGCCGCGCTGGAGAACATTCGGCGTGTCGCGGGGCTGGGAGTCAATCTGGTAGTTGGAACCACCGGCTGGCACCAGCGCCACGCGGAGGTCCGCAAGGTGATTGAGCAGGCCGGCGTGGGCATGGTTTATGCCGCGAACTTCTCCATCGGCGTGAACCTGTTCTACCGGCTGGCGCGCGCGGCGGCGGAAATCTTCGCGCCCTTCCCGATGTACGATCCCTTCCTCACCGAGGCGCATCACAAGATGAAGAAGGATGCACCCTCCGGCACGGCGCTCGAAATCAAGCGGCAGATCCAGCCCTGCTTTGGAGAGCGGGACGTTCCCGTGGCCAGCGTGCGCGCGGGTTATATCCCCGGCGTACATGAGCTGGGTTTTGACTCGGAGGCGGATACCGTGCTTCTGCGCCACACGGCGCGCGGGCGGCAAGGCTATGCCGAAGGGGCACTCCACGCGGCGCGCTGGGTGGTGGGCAAGAAAGGTTTTTACAGTTTTGCGGAAGTTTTGGAACTGGGAGCAGGCGGCTAGGTATTCGGGACTGGAAATAGTGAAGGGTGAATTGTGAAGGGTGATTTGTAAGGGGTAAAGTGTAAAGGATAACAGTCTTTATCCTTTATCCTTTACACTTTACCCTTGAGAATTCACTATTCCCCAGCCCCCAGCCCCTGTCTTGGAGGTCCCATGAGCTTCGATATTCGTGGTTGCGGCACGGCGCTCGTCACGCCCTTTCGAAAAGACGGTTCGGTGGATGAACCCGCCTTACGGCGCCTCGTGCAGTTCCAGCTTCGCGAGGGGATCGATTTCCTTGTTCCCTGCGGCACCACCGGCGAAACACCCACGCTCGAGCACGGCGAATACCTGGGAGTGATTCGCGTGGTGGTGGAAGAAGCGGGCGGCAAAGTCCCCATCATTGCCGGAGTGGGCGGCAACAATACCCGGAAGGTTTGCGACCTGGCGGGGCAGGTCAAGCCGCTGGGCGTCGCAGCCCTACTCTCCGTCGCGCCTTACTACAACAAGCCGACGCAGGAGGGTCTGTTTCAGCATTTCAAGGCCATCGCGGAAGCCACCGACTTGCCCGTCATCCTCTATAACGTGCCCGGGCGAACCTCGTCGAACATTGAGCCCGCCACGGTCGGGCGCCTTTCCAGGGTTCCGAATATCCTCGGTATCAAGGAAGCTTCCGGCAGCATCGTGCAACAGATGGAAGTGCTGAATGCCGTTCCGCCGGGCTTCCGCGTGCTTTCGGGCGACGACACCTTCACATTCCCGCTCATGGCGTTGGGCGGGGAAGGCGTCATCTGCACGACCTCCAACCAGATTCCGGCGCAAATGCGCAGGCTCACCCACCTGATGCTCGAAGGCAAAATCGACGAGGCGCGCAAACTCCATTTCCAATTGCTGCCGCTCATGCAGGCGAACTTCCTGGAGACCAACCCCATCCCCGTCAAAGCCGGTCTTGCCATGATGGGGATGATCGAAGAAGTCTATCGCCTGCCCTTGGTCCCCATGCGACCCGAGAACCGCGCCAAGCTGGAAAAGGTCCTGACGGCGCAAGGGCTGCTTGCGCGCAGCGCCGCGCTGTAGGAGCAGAGCTCGCCCTGCCGCGGTAGTCCCGGCAGCAGATGGGGTTGCGGGTCCGCTGACCTGCTTTTGGAATTGCCCCTCAGTAGGTCTTAAGGGCGGCTTCATCTCCCAGTTCGTGCAGCAGTTTCTTCAGTCCCTCCATATTTTGCCGCAATCCAACTTCGGCATCCCGGTCTTCACGGTGATTCAGGATGCCAATCGGGCCTTGATAGCCACTGTCGCGCACGATCCTGAGCATCTCCAGTTCGCGATCCCCCTCCCCAAGGTTCAGGATCATGGGGGCGTCTTTCTTCATGCCGTCGAGGTTGACCGCCATCAAGTGCGGTAAGATCTTGGGAAAGAACTCCGCAAAGCGATCCATCTGCTCGCGACCGTGGTGGAAGCTATAGATCATGCCCAGGTTCTTCCTGCCGGCCTTCTGCAGAATGGCAAGCTGGTTCTCCGGTTCGCCGAACCAGCCGCCGTGATTGTAGAGACCCACGGAGCAGCCGATTTTGGCGGCCTCGCCTGCCAGGTACTGCGCGGACCGAGCAGCCTGCGCAACCTTCTCCTCCTGGCCCAAAAGATCGAACTTCTCGGGCGGCTCCAGCAGATACCAGATCTGCGTTTTGAGTTGGCGCCGTTTCAGCAGATTCAGTACGGTCGAGACGTTCTTTTCTTTCTCAGGCTCCAAGCCGGAGGTCAGCCAAAAGGCCTGGAGCTTGATGCCGTGCTCCTTGAGCGCATCGATTTCCTGGTCAAAGGTGGGAATGTCTTTGTCGCGCCAGTCGTATGCGAGCCTGGTGATCCCAAGCCGCTTCAGCATCTCGGCGCGCTCGATGGGTCCGCGGTGCGCGGAGTCAAACGGGACAATACACCAGGCCACCAGATTGTTCTTGGCAAAAATGCTGGGATGCGGGGGTGAGCCGGCTAGGGCGGTGATGACGAGGGCAAGCGCCACCCCCGAGGCAACGGTAACCAAACGATGGTGCATAACTCCTCCCTTCCAATTATGGCCGGATGCTAGCACTTCGCTTTGGACCGGGCAAGGTTGCTGCACCAGGCCTACCGGGCTGGGGTCCGTAGCGTTTCAGAATTCTCGATCTACGCCGCGGCTCGTGGGCCCAAGCTAGAGACAGAGCGCCACCCTCCAGGCCGGCAGGGCTCGGGTTCGCAAACCAGGCGGGGGATTATCAAATTGCCTTTCGGTATAACCTTGGTTATACTACTGCCATGAAAACTGCAATCTCCATACCCGACCCTCTCTTCCAAGAAGCTGAGCGGCTCACGAAACGGCTCCGCATCCCGCGCAGCCAACTCTATGCCAGGGCCTTGGAAGCATACCTCCAGTGCCAAAGGTCAAAAGGAATTAAGGAAGCGCTGGGTCAGGTGTATAGCACGGAGTCATCGGAACTTGATCCTGTGATTTCCCAACTGCAGGCCATGGCGCTCGGCCGGGAGGAGTGGTGATCCGGCGCGGGGAGATCTGGTGGGCATCACTACCGGAACCGGCGGGCTCCGAGTCAAGTTGCCGCCGGCCGGTTTTAGTAGTTCAAACCCATGAGTTTAACGAGAGCGGGCTGCCCACGGCGATCGTGCTCACCATCACCTCCAACCTGCGCTTGGCGGGCGCGCCCGGGAACGTCCTTTGTCACCGAAGGGACACCGGACTGGCCAAGGAATCCGTAATCAATGTGTCCCAGGCTGCCACGGTGAACAAGACTCGTCTGACCCAACGGATTGGAATCTTGCCCGCGACGCTGATGCATGAAGTCGAGGCCGGGATGCGCTTGGTGCTGGGATTGTGACGGTACTCAAAGCAGACACATCGCAAAAGGGCGCGAGGTTGGCGACGCCCGCGAACACCGCACCATGCTGGAGAAAGTGCTGGCCGCGCAAGGGACTGCTCCAGGCGCAGAAGGTATGACTGCGGGTTTATTTCGCCAAGGCGAGTGGCCGCACCCGCAATCAACACCTCGCGTGCCCCTCCTACCAGGAGACACGATGATGGATCAACGTATCCTCTCGGTCCTTTGTGACCCAGTCACCCACGAAGAACTTCAGATGCGGCGTGAGACGGATCTCCGGGGTGCCGAAAAGGTCTTCCTCGTAAACCCGGCCTCGGGCCGGAAGTTCTCAATTCGTGATGGCATTCCCTGCTTCATTGGGCCCGCGGAGGTTTCTGGCCCCAACAAGAAATATCAGGAACTCTACGACCGCATTGCTCGCGGCTATGACCTGGGCCTGAAGCTGTACGGGTTCTTTCGAGGTCAGGATCTTCGGGGGATGCGCCGCGGTTATCTGGAAGAAATCAAGGTTAAAGAGCAAGACCGGGTCCTCGAAGTCTCCGTTGGTACAGGATTGAACATCTCCTTCTTGCAGAAAACTGCGGAATTTTATGGACTCGACATCTCCTGGAGGATGCTGAAGAAGTGCCAGCGCAATCTCGCGAACTGGAAGCGACATGCCCATCTTTTCCTGGGAACCGCGGAGCAGCTTCCGTTCCGCAACGAAAGCTTTGATGTGGTCTTCCATTTTGGTGGCATCAACTTTTTCACCGACCGCGCGGCAGCGATCCGTGAAATGATTCGCGTCGCGAAAGCTGGCACAAAGATCATTATTTCCGACGAAACAGAAAGGCACGTAAAATCCAATTACGAGAAAGTGCCATTCGTCGGAAAGCACTTCAAAGGCCGGAAGGAAGGGGTGCGACCTCCCATTGATTTGGTTCCTAAAGAGATGCTTGACCTCCAGCTCAAAGAATTCCGCGAAGGGACGATGTATTGCCTGAGCTTCCGAAAGCCCCGGGTGTAACGTAACACGAAGCTGGATTTCCGGCGGTGCAGGTGGTTAAATCCTGGCACCCTTCATCGCCGAGGAAGAAGGGGAGGGTCAAAAGGCGGAACTTGCGCTGAGTTGGATTTATGCATCTTCAAACTCGTATCGAAGAACTTTATTCGCGCGAAACGAAGCATTTTGGGGAGGAATTCTTCCGAGCTTTCGACGAGCTGAAGGCAGTGCTCAACGAAGGCCGGGTGCGCGCGGCGGAGCCGGATGCGAGCTCGCCTTCCGGTTGGCGCGTGAATTCCTGGGTGAAGAAGGGCATTCTGCTGGGATTCCGCATCGGGCGAATTGTGGAGATGCCGCTGGCTGTAGCGGCGATGTCCCCGTCGCCCCAAATCCGGATCGCCGGTGGGGACACCGGCGCTACAGAATGGCAATTCCGCGATAAGCACACCTTTCCTTTGAAGCAACTTCCGCCCGACCAGAACATCCGCGTGGTGCCCGGCGGTTCCTCGATTCGCGACGGCTGCTACATCGGGAAGAACGTGACTTGCATGCCGCCCATGTATGTGAACGTGGGCGCTTACGTCGACGACGGCACGATGATCGACTCGCATGCTCTGGTGGGGTCGTGCGCGCAGGTGGGCAAGCGCGTGCACATCAGCGCCGCGGCGCAGATCGGCGGCGTGCTGGAGCCGATTGGCGCGCTGCCCGTGATCATCGCAGACGAAGTGCTGGTGGGCGGCAATTGCGGCGTGTACGAGGGCGCCATGGTGGGCAAAGGCGCCGTGCTCGCCGCGGGGACCATCCTCACAGGTTCGACGCCCGTCTATGACTTGGTGCGCGACGCCGTGTATCGGCGCGAGGGCGGCCAGCCGCTGCGGATTCCCGAAGGCGCGGTCGTTGTTCCCGGCTCACGCGCCGTCACGAAAGGCCGGGGGAGGGAATTGGGGATTTCCCTCTATACGCCGGTCATCATCAAATACCGCGACGAAAAGACCGATCAGGCCGTCAGGTTGGAGGAGTTGCTCCGCTAACAAGACCCCCAGAATAGGGGTTGACGGGGAAAAGGGGGCATGATATTTTACCTACCGACTGGTCGGTATCCAGGGCTGGCCAGGAATTGAGAGAAAAACATGGGCAAGCTTTTTTCCGGCTCCGAAATCCTACTGGAGAGTCTTAAGCGCCAAGGAGTCGATGTTTTCTTTGGCCTTCCGGGGGGGGCGGTCCTTCCACTCTACGATGCGCTTTACAGTGCTGGCATTCGCCACATGCTAGTTCGACACGAGCAGGCGGCAGCCTTCGCCGCCGACGGCTACGCCCGCGTCACGGGGAAACCGGGCGTATGCCTGGGAACGTCCGGACCGGGCGCAACCAATCTGATCACGGCCTTGACCTCGGCCATGATGGATTCGATTCCAGTCGTTGCCCTGACGGGTCAGGTTCCGGCTGGGCTGATTGGAAAGGATGCTTTTCAGGAAGCCGACACCATCGGTATCAGCCTGCCCTCGACCAAACAGTCGTTTCTGGTCCGCTCTGCCGCGGATATCCCTGCCATCATGGATCGCGCCTTCCGGTCTGCTGTTTCGGGACGGCCGGGGCCGGTATTGATTGATCTCCCCAAGAGCGTGCTGATGGAAAAGGCTGAGCCCTGCTACCCCTCCGGCGCCGCCGCTGAACGGCCCGAACGGCAGCGGGAGTGGGTGGATGCCGACCTGGAGCGAGCGGCGGATATGATCCTGGCGAGCCGCCGGGCGGTGCTCTACGTTGGCGGTGGGGCGGTCTCTTCCAATGCCTCGGCGGAAGTTCGGGAGATTGCGGAGCTGACCCACATTCCGGTCACGACGACCTTGATGGGCTTGGGCGCTTTTCCTTCGCGGCACCCGCTCTCCTTGGGGATGCTGGGCATGCACGGTTCGTATGCCACCAACATGGCGATCTGCAACTGTGACTTGCTGGTGGCCATCGGCGCCCGGTTCGACGACCGGGTGACGGGCCGGCTGAACGGCTTTGCCCAGAGCGCCAAGAAAATCCATTTTGACGTTGACCCCTCCGAGGTCAACAAGAATGTGCCGGTGGATTTGGCCCTGGTGGGTGATGCACGGGAAGCGCTGCGGGCCTTGCTTGACGTTTTGAAGCGGCGCCGGGTGGTTCCGGCCCCGGAACGCCAGCAGTGGTTGCAGCGCATTGAGTCCTGGCGCGGCGAACATCCGCTGACCTACGACAAGTACGCGAATACGGTCAAGCCCCAGCAGGTGATTGAGTCCATCGGCCGGCACGCGGATGAGGACGCCATCGTGGCGGTGGACGTGGGCCAGCACCAGATGTGGACCGCGCAGTTTTACAACTTCCTGCGGCCGCGGACCTGGCTCTGCTCCAGCGGGCTGGGGTCCATGGGGTACGGGTTTCCAGCTGCCATGGGCGCGCAGATGGCCTTCCCGGAGCGCCAAGTCGTTGCCATTGTGGGCGACGGCGGATTCCAGATGACTTTGAACGATCTGGCGACGGCGGTGCAATACCGCGTGCCCGTCAAGATCGCCATCATCAACAATCGCGCTCTGGGCATGGTGCGCCAATGGCAGGAAATCTTCTTTGAGAAGCGCTACTGCGATATTGAGCTCGACTTTGCTCCGGATTTTGTCAAGTTGGCCGAGGCTTATGGCATCCGCGCCGCGCGCGTTGAGCACCGTGCGGAGGTGGGAGATGCGATCGCGGATTTCCTGAGTGACCGCGAGCCCCGCTTGATTGACTTTTGGGTGGATCCAACGGAGAACGTGTATCCCATCGTTCCCCCCGGAGCCTCGCTCGCGGAGATGGTCATCGAACCACCCCGAGTTCAGGTGGAAGAAGAAGCGCTGGACGACCTGTGGGCGGTGTGAGTAACCCGGGACTCGGGACTAGGGACTCGGGATTCGCCCCAATCCCTAATCTTCCGCCCCGAGTCCCGAGCCCCGGATCCCGAGGCCCGAGCCCCGAGTCCCGACCCCCGGTTGAGGAGTTGACTATGCAGTGGCTGATCACGCTGGAAACCGAGCAGGATTTGATTGTCACTTGCCGGCTGATGAACATTTTTCGCCGCAAGGGGTTGAAGATCGTGACCCTGGCCATGGCGGCTCGGCCCAACCTCTTCTCCATGATGGCGGTCTTGGAATCGCCGGAGGCGGACGTTGAGCACATCTTCAACCTCTTGCGCCGGACGGAAGGCGTCGGGCGCGTTACTTACTACCGGCACGAGACCTCTCGGGACGCCGCCTTCATCTTCATCGATGCCGATGCTGATGCCTCCCGTGTGGCGGACATCCTCAAAACCTTTCCCCTGTCCAAGCTGATTTTTGCCAGTCATGGCAAATATCTCCTGGAGGTTCCCGCCGAAAGCCGGGGGCGAATCGCCGCGCCGGTTTGCGGCGTTCCGGAGATCCTTCCTTTCGCCTGCGTAAGGACGACTCACAACGTGTCGCGCCCGGAGCTCGTCGCCGCGCCAGCTTAGTGAATTCAGGTTGAGGTCAGATGCGGGCGAAGAAATAAGCGGGCCGGCGATACGCTGGCTTCGTATATAATCCTGTTTTCCAAATTCAAGACTTGACAGAGGAGTAGAGAGCTATGGCTAAAGTCTATTATGAGCAAGATGGTGACCTGAAGAATCTCGCCGGGAAAACCGTGGCCATCCTCGGCTATGGCAGTCAGGGACACGCGCACGCACTGAATTTGCGCGACAGCGGGGTCAAGGTGATCGTGGGCGAGCTTCCGGGGTCGCCGCCATACACCAAGGCGAAAGAGGCAGGCTTCGAGGTCTTTGATGCGGCAGAAGCCTCCGGGCGCGCTGACTTGATCGTCGTGCTCATCCCGGATCCGGTGCAGGCACAGTTGTATAAGGAGGCCATCGCCCCTCACCTCGGGCCGGGGAAGACCCTGGTGTTTGCCCACGGGTTCAACATTCACTACAAGTTTATCGTTCCTCCCCCCACCGTGGATGTCATCATGATAGCGCCCAAGTGCCCTGGGCATCGCTTGCGCGAGCTGTTCACGGAAGGCGTCGGCGTGCCTTCACTCCTGGCGATTGAACAGGACGCTTCCGGCCAGGCCGAGCAGACGGGGCTCGCTTACGCCAAAGGCATCGGTTCGCTGAAGGCGGGCGTGATTCGCACGACTTTCAAGGAGGAGACGGAGACGGACCTCTTCGGCGAGCAGACGGTGCTTTGCGGCGGCGTCTCAGCGCTGATTACGACGGCCTTCGAAACGCTGGTGGAAGCCGGTTATCAGCCCGAGATTGCTTACTTCGAGTGCCTGCACGAGCTGAAGCTTATTGTGGACCTTATCTACCAGGGTGGCATCAAGTACATGCGCTATTCGGTGAGCGACACCGCCGAATATGGAGACTACACCCGCGGGCCCCAGGTGATCGACGCCCACGTGCGGGAAACGATGAAAAAGGTTCTAGCCGGAGTCCAGGACGGTTCCTTTGCGAAGGAGTGGATGGATGAAAACGCCAAGGGATGCAAGCGATTCGAGGGAATGCGCGCTAAGGCGGCGGGGCATCTCATCGAAAAGGTGGGAAGAGAGCTGCGCAAGATGATGCCCTGGATCCAGAAATCCAAGGCGGAGGCCACCGCGGAGCAGGCCCAGGCGCGCGGGTAAACAGGCTGCGGAAAAACCGCTCACCCTGTCATCCTGAGGAGCCGCAGGCGGTCCTGAGTGAAACGAAGGAAGGACCTCTGGATTTGCTTGAAAATTCAAATGCAGGGGTCCTTCGCTTCGCTCAGGATGACAGCATCGAAGCGAGCCTGTATAACTCCCCACGCTCGAATCAACGGGTGGACAATCCAAGGTCCTCCCGTTCGTTTTCTTCTCATGACCTGAGGATCACGATGAAAACCCCAGACAACAAGAGTGTCCGAAGCTCGCACGATTTCGAAGGCCGGGTAAGAAAGCTGGCCATCATTGGCTGCGGGAAATTGGGGGAGGGGCTGCTTTCCAGCATGCTGGGTTCGCAGCTCATCTCCGTCGACCGCATTGAGGCTACCGTCGAGGACCAGCCGAGCGCCAATGCCTTGGCCAAGAAATATGGCGTCAAAGCGCACACCAACAATGTCCAGGCGGTGAAGGCCGCCGATTTGGTATTGATAGCGCTAAAGCCCCAGCAGGTCGCGGGCGTCCTGCGCGAGGTCAAGAAAGCGCTGCGGAAGGACGCCGTGATTATCTCCGCCGCGGCTTCCGTCACCACGGCGCTCATCGAGCGCGAGCTCGGCCGCCCGGTCCGCGTGGTGCGGGCCATGCCCAATACACCTTGCCTGATCCGCCAGGGGATGACGGCGCTGGCCCCGGGCACGCATGCAACGCCCGGAGACGTGGCGCTGGCGCAGGAGATTTTCAGCTCCATGGGCCGTACGGTCGTCGTGATCGAGAAGTACATGGACGCCATCACGGGCCTTTCCGCCTCGGGTCCGGCCTATGTTTACGTGATTATCGAGTCGCTGGCGGAGGGAGGCGTGAAAATGGGTCTGCCGCGCGAGCTTTCCACCGAACTTTCGGCGCAGACCCTGCTGGGGGCAGCGGCAATGGTTCTTCACACCGGCGAACATCCGGCCAAGCTGAAAGACGTGGTCACCACCCCGGCGGGATGTACGATCGATGGTTTGCTGGAACTCGAGGAAGGCGGCCTGCGCGTCACGCTGATCAAAGCCGTGGTCCGCGCCGCCCAACGCGCCAGGGAACTTGTGGAGGGCCAGAATAGCTAACAGGCTGCGAAGAAAATCGCTGTTCCCCGCGCCGCAGGCGCCTTGGAGTGCGGCTGCGAGTGGTTATTTCCGCCCTCTCCCTTGGGGAGAGGGTGGGCCGCGACCGGCGCTTTCACCAGCCGGCGCGGGCCGGGTGAGGGGTCATGAACAGTCACCAACCTAACCCGATGCTTCGCGTCGGCAGTAGTATCTCCATGAAAGCAACTTAGTGTCAGGCGGTTTTCAGGCCCACGGCCCGCGCTAACTTCTTTTGCCGCTCGTCAAAAGTCCAGAAGCGCTCGGCCTTCAGCTCGAGCGCCGAGGCGACGTGCAAGGTGTCGAGAGTCCGCAGGCCCAGCCGGGCTCCGTGGCGGCGGGCCAGTTGAGCGCAAATGTCAAAAGCTGATTCCGGCAGAGCAACTTCCACCCACAAGCCGCTTTCCCGGTGTTGCTGGAACCGCTCGTGTGACTGATCGGCTTCAGTTCGGGACGCCGCCCGCCTGAAGACCTGCTGTTCGACAGCATTCGTCCATTCCGCAACATGAAAAGGTGTCAGCCACACGACTGGACTGGAAGCCATTCGGCGCTCGGCCTCGGGTGAGTGCCGGTCTGGGATGTAGAGCGAAACCAGGAAGCTCGTATCAGCGTAGGTGCTCAATAGCGTGATCGCTCCCGCTCCTCGATCAGCAAGTCCGCTCCAGGGAGGATGCGGTCGCCAAAAATCTCCCGGCGCATGGCGGCGAAGTCTGGATACTTGCGGGGTTTTGCCGGCGGAGCCACCGGAACGATGCGTCCAATAACCGTGTCTCGCTCCCGGAGTTCCACGGTCTTGCCGGCGCGCAGCCAAGCCTTCAGCCGCCGCGTGTCCCGGAGTTGGCGAATGTTTACGTTAGGCATGACGCCATCGTGACACATTTTGTGTCACATTGTCAAACGGCAGCGCGTAACTGGGTCTCGGCGCGATCCAGCCGTCAATCAGGGTCACCTCAGTTGCTGGCAATTAGAGCAGGCTTGGAATGTCACGCGCACTGTGCAGCACACGAACGATTTCGACAGGCTTTCGGGCGGCGTAAATAATCAGGTATGAGCCCGCCGGCCAGAAGAGCACGGGCTTTTCTGTGAGGTCCTCTCGGCTGTGTCCAATTCCTGGGTTGTCGGCAATCCTCTGGCACGTATCAAACATCTGGAGGCGAAGGCGGCGGGCGGCTTTGATACTGTCGGCCGCATAATGAGCTCAGATTTCCCGAATATCCTGGGCGGCTTCAGGCGAAAGCTTGAAGCGCTTCATGTTCGTGTGTGCTTTCGCGCCAACTCGCGTTCTTCCCGCGCCAGAGTCCTGAAGAATTCTTCTCCGTCCACTCCCTCGCCGCGTTCGAGAGAAGCCCAGCCCTTGTTGATTCTCTTCCGGAGTTCCTGAATTTGGAGCTTCCGAATCCGGTCCCTCTCTTCATAAAGCCGCAGTGCCTCGCGGACCACTTCGCTCGCCGAGTTGTACCGGCCGGTCTTCACTTTGTTCTGAACGAGCGTTTCTAGCTCAGGCGTAAGGTGCACGTTCACGGGCAGTCCTCCTGGACCTTCACCCAGAGAGTATCAGCTATGTCCATCCTTGTCAATGTTGGACACTCCCCATGTGCTGGTGTCATTAGGTATGGGATACCTTGCGAAACACTGGTCATTCCCGCGAAAGCGGGAATCCAGTCCGTCGGCGGCGCATTTCCCATGGCTTGCGGAATAGATTCCCGCTTGCGCGGGAATGACTGCGCCTGGGAATCAGCATTTCTGGCAAATGACACGACTACTCGCAAGGTCGGACCAACCCGTTGGGGAAACCACCAAACTGCCGACCCGAAGGTCGGCGCTACGAGCGCAGCAGGGAGCGGTAGCGCAGTTCTGAGCGCGCGGGGAAGGCGTGGGCGAAGTTTTTGATCTTTTCTACGATACCGTCGACGTCCAGGCCGAACTTGGCGTGCAGCAGGTTCGGCGCGCCGTGGGGAATGATGCGGTCGGGGACGGCGATGCGCAGAATGCTGGCGGGGATTTTCCGGTCCTGCAACAGAGTCGCGACGCTGGAGCCAAAACCTCCGGCCTCCGTACCCTCCTCCGCCGTCACCAGGAACTGCTTCTCCGCCGCCAGGCAGCAGATCAACTCTTCGTCTAAGGGTTTCATGAACCGCGCGTTGATGACCGTGGCTTGGATGCCCAGAGTGTCCAGCCGGGTCGCCGCTTCCAGGCACGGATAGGCCATGGTGCCCAGGGCCAGGATGCCAATATCGGAGCCTTCGCGCAGGATCTCGCCCTTCCCGGTTTCCAGGGTCTTAAAATCAGCATCCATGGTGATGCCGATTCCGCTGCTGCGCGGAAACCGGATGGCCGCGGGCGCCTTCAGGCGGATTGCGGTGTAGAGCATGTGGCGCAATTCGTTTTCATCCTTCGGGGCCATCACTACGATTCCCGGCAGGGCGGAGAGATAAACCAGGTCATAGAGCCCGTGGTGCGTGGGCCCATCCGCGCCCACCAGGCCGCCGCGGTCGAGGACGAAAGTAACCGGCGCGCGCATCAGGCAGGTGTCATGCATCACCTGGTCAAAGGCGCGTTGCAAGAAGGTGGAATAAATCGCCACCACGGGGCGCATCCCTTCGCAGGCCAGTCCCGTGGCAAAGGTTACGGCGTGTTGTTCGGCGATCCCCACGTCGAAGAACCGGTCAGGGAAGCGCCGGGAGAATTCGTTGAGGCCCGTACCCTCACTCATGGCGGCGGTAATGGCGACGACGCGCGGGTCTGTTTCCGCTATCTCGCAGATGGCCTTGCCGAACACGGATGTGTAGCTCGGCGCCTGGGCTGGCGCTTTGTGGAAGGCGCCGGTGGAAACATCGAATTGAGTCACGCCGTGATATTTCACGGGCAGCATTTCGGCGTGTGGGTAACCCTTGCCTTTCTGGGTCACGATGTGGACCAGCGTGGGTCCCGGACGCTCTTTGGCCTTGGCCAGCACGTTCAGCAGCTCATCCAGACTATGACCGTTGATCGGCCCGAGGTATTCGAAGCCCAGTTCTTCGAATACCAGGCCCGGGATCAGCATGCTCTTCGCCGATTCCACGAGGCCCTTGGAAAGCTTCAGGAGCCGAGGGCCCAGGCGGGGAAGGGAAAGGATGCGCTTTTCGAATTCCTCGCGCAGCCGGTGATACGCCTGTCCGTGCACGATGCGGTTCAGGTACCCCGCGAAGGCTCCGACGTTGGGTGAGATGGACATCTTGTTGTCGTTCAGGACAACCAGCACTTTCTTTTTTAGCGTCCCGAGATTGTTGATCCCTTCAAGTGCCACTCCCGAGGTGAGTCCGGCGTCTCCCACTACGGCCACCACGTGATAGTCCTCGCCCAGCAGATCGCGGGCCACGGCCATGCCCAATGCCCCTGAAATCGCGGTTCCGGCGTGAGCGACGTTGAAGGTATCGTAAGGACTCTCATCGCGAACCGGGAAACCGGAGATTCCCCCGTACTGGCGAATGGTGGGGAACCGATCGCGGCGGCCGGTCAGAATTTTGTGTCCATAGGCTTGATGGCCGATATCCCACACGATTTTGTCGCGCGGCGTGTCAAACAAGTAGTGAAGCGCGATGGTCAGTTCCACAGTCCCCAGGCTCGAGGCCAGGTGCCCGCCGATCTTGGCAATGACCGAGATCATGTAGTCACGCAGTTCTTCCGCGACGATGGGGAGGTCCTGTCTCGGGACTTTCTTCAGGTCGGCCGGCGAGTCGATGCTCGTCAGGTACTTATAATCCATCAGGAAGTCCTCACAATCAGGTATTGAGCAATGCCTTGTAGAATTCGGGCGCGTTCGCCGTAAGGTTCCAGCGCTGCGCAGGCCTCGGCGGCCGAGCGAGAGGCAACCTGCTTGGACAACTCTATTCCATGCAGTGCGGGGTAGGTGGCCTTGTGCTGTTGCGCGTCTTTACCGATTGTTTTGCCGAGCTCCGCCTGGGATCCAAGCACATCGAGCAAGTCATCAACAATCTGAAAAGCCATCCCGATCTTCTCCCCGTAAGTCGTCACGCGCGCCACATCTTCCTCGCTCGCTTGCGCGTAGATGGCGCCCGCGCGGGCCGCCATGCGAATGAAGGCGCCGGTCTTGGCCGAATGAATGTAGTCGAGCGTGGCGGAATCGCTGGTCCGGTCGTTTGATTCCATATCGATGACTTGTCCGCCGACCATCCCTTTCTGAGTCCCGATGGCATGCGCCAGTTCATGGATGATCCGCAACTGGCAGGCCGCCGCCCCGGCGCGCCCGTCGGAGATGATTTCAAAGGCCAGTGTCAGCAAGGCGTCGCCGGCGAGAATGGCCATGGCCTCCCCAAACACGCGATGCGAGGTGGGCCTGCCGCGCCGCAGGTCGTCGTTGTCGAGAGCCGGCAAATCGTCGTGAATCAGCGAATAGGTATGGATCAGCTCCAGGGCGCTGCCCAGCCGGAGCAGGCCCTTCTCGTCGCCCCCGAACAGGCGCCCCACTTCCAGGCACAAGGTCGGCCGCAGGCGCTTCCCGCCGGCGAAGACGGAATAGCGCATGGCCTTGTGAATACTCGGTGGATACTGCTCGGCCGGTGGAAGTACCAGGTCGAGTTCCGCATCGACGCGGGCGGCCACCTGCTCGAGATGGTTCCGAACTGCTTCCGGGAAAATGGGGTTCATGGTCTTGGAGGAGCATGGGCATCATGCCCATACGCACGGCCAGAGCTTGCCCTGAGCCCGCCGGGGAGGGCGCAGGGATGGGCGTGCTAGGTTCAGCTCGACTCCGTCTCCTCCGGCTCGAAGGGTTCGGCTACGACCTTTCCCCCGGCTTTCTTGGTCAAAATCTCGATTCGCCCTTCCGCTGCTTCCAGTTGTGCGTGGCAGGACTCGGAAAGCTTCATCCCTTCCTCGTAGAGTTGCAGGGCTTTTTCGAGCGGGACGTCAGCGTCTTCCAATTGGTGCACAATAGCATCCAGGCGTTCCAAGTTCTTTTCGAACGGCTCTGGCTTATCGGACTTCCCGGGTTGAGGCATGGCCGTGTCCTTTCCCTGACCCATCGTGTCCTGCCCTTGGTCACATTCAGAGGAGGCGCCCAGGCACGCTCATCCTGAGGAGTGGCAGCGCCACCTTTCCTCAGCGTGGCCAATTGATTAATCTTATCACGGTTGCCGGGCGGACGCTGGCGGCCGGTCCCCACCGAGCGCCTGTGCGACCTCGACAGCCAGGGCGTAACGGCCGAAGGGCGCCGCAATCTGCACCCCTTGAACCTGCGAACGGATTTCTCGCAACGTTTCCTGAGCAATCTTCAGCCCCTCCAGGCGAGCGCGTTCCCCCGCATCGGCCCTGCGCATGCGCTCCATGACGGTGGGCGGAACGGAAATCCCCGGCACTTCGTTGTTCATGAATTCCGCGTTGCGGAAACTGGTGAGCGGCCAGATGCCGGCGATCACGGGAAGGCGCGGTGCGAAGTTCCTGGCCCGCTTCAGGAACTTCCGCAGTTGTTCGACGTCGAAGATGGGCTGCGTGACGGCGAAATCCGTTCCCGCTTCGACCTTGTGCTGGAAGCGGCGAAGCTCTTCCTCCTCGTTCACCGCGTAGGGATTGACGCTCGCGCCGACCAGGAAAGCGGTCTGCGCGCCGACCGGGTTGCCCCCCACGTCCAAGCCGCGATTCAAGTTGTTCAGGATGTTGACCAGCCCAATGGCATCAACTTCAGACACCGCAGTCTCGAGCAGAGTCGAATACTGCGCGGTATCCCGCGTCAGCGCCAGGAGATTGCGCAGGCCCAGCGCATGGGCTCCCAGCAGATCGGACTGGATGGTCAGAACGTTGCGGTCGCGGGAGCTGTAGTGCAGCAGAACCTCAATGCCTGCACGTCGTTCGAGCAAGGCGGCAAGCGCCAAAGCGCTCATGCGCGCCGTGGCGCCGGCGCCGTCGGGGATGTTGACGGCGTCAACACCTTGCTCCGCGAGGTATTGCGCGCCCTCGACTTCCTTGGTCGCATCGCATCCCTTGGGAGGAACAACCTCCACCAGGACGGGAAACTCCTGCCGCGCCAGCTTCTCGGCCAGGCGCGAGCGGCTGGCCATCGGAACCGGTTCCTGCGTTTGGCCGGGCCGCGCCAGGACCTCCACGGCCGACCGGGATCGTTGCGGGTTCAGGGAGCGCACCGCGGCTTTGATGGCCTTGATGTGTTCCGGAGTCGTTCCGCAACAGCCTCCCACCAGGCGCGCGCCGGTCTGGATGAACCGCGTCGCGTAGCTGGCCATGTATTCGGGCGAGCAAAGATAAAGGTTGCGCCCTTCCACGGTCCGCGGTATCCCGGCATTGGGTTGCGCCGAAAGCTTCTTCTCCGTGACCGCCGCGATTCGCTCGAGCGCCTCATGCACGGCGGCGGGGCCCACGCTGCAGTTCACGCCGATGAGGTCGGCGCCCCACGCGTCGAGCGCGCGCGCAAAATCCTCCGGCAGCGCGCCCGTGGGGGTGCTGCCATCGTCCTGGACAGTCATCTGAACGACGACCGGAACCTGGCCCACCTCCCGGGCGGCCCGCAGCGCCTGGTGAGCTTCATTTAAGTCCATCATCGTCTCGACGATGATCAAATCGACGCCGCCTTCCACCAGAGCGGCAACCTGATCGCGAAACGCGGCCAGGGCTTCCTCCCGGGAGGTCGAGCCCAAAGGTTCCAGACGAATCCCCAGCGGGCCGACGGCTCCCGCCACATAGAGGTCCGCGCCCGCTACCTCCCTCGCCAGGCGGGCGCCGGCCAGGTTGATTTCCCGAACTTTTTCCCCCAGGTTGAACTTTTCCAGGCGATATCGGTTGGCCCCGAAAGTGTTCGTCTCAATGACCTCTGCCCCGGCCTTGAGGTAAGCCAGATGGACCTCTTTGACAAGCTGCGGCATGGTCAGGTTCAGCTCGTCGTAGCAACGGTTCAGAGAGATGCCTTTCGAATACAGCATCGTCCCCATGGCGCCGTCGCAGACCAAGGCCCGTTTATCGATTCTCTCGAGAAAAGGTTCGCGCATCCCTTGACTAGTTTAGCATATCCGCCCGCGGGGGCGGGACGGTGCAAAATCGCCGGTAGTGGTGCATTCTCGAAATCATAAGCGACCACCCCACCCTTCGGGCACCCCTCCTGAACCAGGAGGGGAGTCTTGCCCGGCCAGGAAAGGGAGTCCCCTCCTAAGCTTAGGAGGGGTGGCGCCGCAGGCGACGGGGTGGTCTCGAATCCAGATCGTTGCTCGGCGAAAATGCGCGATTCTGAATTGCACCACTACCAAATCGCCACTACGATACCCATCATTGGACTTGCTTGCGAAAGGATGGCCCTGCCATGACGGACGGCCCCGGAATCTGCTTCGCAGAATAGCCGGCTTCGGGCATAATCACGAAAGCCGTGGCCGATTCGATTTTCCACCTTCTGTCTGATTTCTTTGCCCGCTACGGGTACTGGGTAATCTTCTTCGGCGTTATGTTGGAAAACGCCGGCTTGCCCATCCCAGGTGAGACGGTACTTCTGTTTGCAGGGTTTCTTGCCTATCACGGCAAGATCGGGCTCCTGCCGGCGATTCTTACCGCGATTGCCGGCGCCACTCTGGGCGACAGTCTCGGTTTCTGGCTGGGACGGTACGGTGGCACCGCCTTCGTCAATCGTTTCCTGCGGCGGATTGCCTGGGTCCGAAAGCGCTACGACGAGGCGCAGAAACTATTCGTTAAGTATGGACAATGGGCCGTTTTCACGGCGCGCTTTATCACGGGCCTCCGGGTGTTTTCCGGAATACTGGCCGGCGTGCTGCTGATGCCTTACTGGCGCTTTCTGCTTTTCAATTTCACCGGAGCGGTCGCTTGGGCACTGACCATCGGCTGCGTCGGTTTCTTTTTCGGAAGCAACTGGGATCGACTGGTTGGTTTGCTGACACAACTGGATCGATTTGCGCTGGTCGTCGTGGGGATAGGCGGGGTGGTCCTGTTCCTGGTTCACCTGCTCCGGCGGAAGAAAACTTGCTGAGGGGCTGCGGAGGCTGCGGAAAAACCCCTCACACTGTCATCCTGAGGAGGCGAAGCCGGTCCTGAGTGAAACGAAGGAAGGACCTCTGTATTTGCTTGAAAACTCAAATGCAGGGGTTCTTCGCTTCGCTCAGAATGACACCGCCTGCGAGTTCTTCCGCAGCCTCTGCAGCCTATCTTCTGTCCATTCTCTTCAGGTCTTCCTTGGCAGCTTTGAAGTTCGGCCGGAGCTGGAGGGTGGTTTCAATTTCCGTTCTCCCCTCGGAAATTCGACCTTCCCTTTCGAACACCAGACCCAATAGCCGGTGCGCATCGGCCGCATCCGGCTCCTCGCCTTCTGGCTCCTCGGAAAGATATTTCTTCGCGTAGCCCTCGGCTCGCGGGAACTCCTTGCCAATTTCCAGCAGGGCGCGGGCAGCTTCGTAGAAGGGACGCAGATCGTCCGGGACGTTCTTCTCCGAGGCAACGAGGATTGCTTGCAGGTCGCTCCAGCGTTCCTCGAGGGAGAAAACCCGCGCCAGAATCCAACCGGCGTCAGCTCGCGACGGATCAAGTTGCCATGCCTGCTGGGCATATTTAGTGGCAGCATCGAGCTTCAATTGGGGAGGGGAACTGTAGAATCTCGCGAGCGTCGTGAGGGCAGGGTAGTTCTTCGGGTCTGCTTCCACAGCCTTCAGGTAATTGGCCTCCATCTCGGACGGGTTCTTTTCGAGTTCCGCAAGTTCAGCGTGGGCAAGGTATCCCTCGCTGGGACTGAGGCTGGTTATCTCTTCGGCTAGAGCGCGCGCCTGGGTTTTGCTCCCACCCATCAAACCGGGCGCCTGGAACTTAAACTGCATCATGGAATCCAGCGCTTCCAGGTTCTTGGGATCGAGATCCAGGGCGATTTCAACTTCCTTTCGAAACTTCACCGCCAGCGATCCCGCGGCGAAGATGCTGGCCCGGGCCGCCATTTCGCCATAAATCTGGCCCAGTTTCAGGTGGTAGTTGGAATTCTTGCCGTCCAGCTCGACGGCGTGCTGGGCGAGCGGCAGAGCGCCGTCGAAGTCCTTGAACGCCGCTTTCACTTGCGTCAGCAGATAGGCGCTCTGGGGGTCCTGGGGATAGGCTTTGACTTGAGGCTCGAGAATAGCGCGCGCCCTCTTCCAGTGCCCGGCTTGGATAAGGGCTGGCGCGTCGTCGCTGGGGGAGTTAGCGGCGCCGGCGAGTGCAACGCCGAGCACGGCCACCGCCGGTAACAAGGCCATTGCGGACAGAAGGGAAACGAGTGTTGCTTTACGCATTCGGAGCTGTAGTTTAGCAGACTGCTGAAAAACATGTAGCGGCGACGGAACCTGCCCCGATTTCATCGGGACGTCGCCGCCGCCGGCTTGATTCCGTTGCCGCTGTGGCGATGTAAAATCGCCGCGCTGCGCTCCCTGCTCATAACTCAGACATCCCAAAACGATTTCTGCGCCACCCTGCGGCAGCAGGCGTATGATTCTGCCGAGAGGTAAAGTTGAAACCGGAGATTCCGGATAAGGAGAACAGCCATGAAGGGTATTACGCGGCGTGATTTCCTCAAGCGCAGCCAGCGCGCAGCCCTGGCAGCCGGATTCACCCCGGCTCTTTCGGTCCGAGCACTCAAGGCCAGCGATACGATTGGCGTCGGCTTGATGGGCGCGGGCGGCCGCGGCACGCAACTCGTGGAATGGTTTGCTGCCCGGCCCGACGTCGCCGTGATTTCCATTGCCGATCCCGATACTTCGCGCGCGGAAAGCTGCGCCGCACGAATCGAGAAAATCACTGGCCGGAAGCCGGCGGTGACCCAGGACTTCCGCCGCATGCTGGACGACCGGAGCGTGGACGTTATCATCAACGCCACTCCCGACCACTGGCACGCCCTGGGAACGATTCTCGCTTGCCAGGCCGGGAAGGACGTGTACGTTGAGAAGCCCGCCAGCCACAGCCTCTGGGAAGGCCGCAAGACGGTCGAGGCAGCGCGCCAATACGGCCGCGTCGTGCAGGCCGGGGCGCAAAACCGAAGCGCGCAGTATTGCCAGTTGGCCTTCGACTACATCCGGTCGAGCGACTTTGGAGACGTCCACCTCATCCGGGTGCAGAACAGCAAGTTGCGCGACACCATTGGCCGGCTGCCCGACACGGCGGTGCCGCCCGGAATCGACTACGACATGTGGCTGGGTCCGGCGCCGATGCGCCCTTTCAACATGAACCATTTTCACTACAACTGGCACTGGTTCTGGGTTTACTCGGGCGGCGACATCATTAACGACGGCGTGCACCAGATCGACCTCGCGCGGTGGATGTCCGGCGAGACTTATCCCAAGTCGGTGAGCTCGACCGGAGGCATTTTCTTTTACAACGACGATCAGGAGACTCCCGACACGCATATCGTCAACTGGGATTTCGACAAGATGACCATCATCTTCGAGCAGTCGCTCTGGTCGCCGTATATGAGGAAGGTCACGACCGAGATCCGGGAAGGCAGGGGTCTCCCGAACTGGCCCTTCACCGGAACGCGCATCGAGATCTACGGCACCAAGCAGTTTATGTTTCTCTCGCGCCACGGCGGCGGCTGGCAGGTCTTTGATGCCGAAGGCAAGGCAGTGAAGGAGGAACACGGCAAGTTCTCGCAGTCGAATGCCGCACACATCGCCAACTTCCTGGATTGTGTTCGCACGCGCACGCGCCCCCGGGCGGACATCGAGGAAGTCCACATCTCCACGGCCTGGTGCCAATACGGCAACATTGCCTACCGAACCGGGCGGAAGCTGCACATCGACGCCGCGACCGAAGGGTTCGTGAATGACCCGGAAGCCAGTTCCCTACTGAAGCGGACCTATCGCGCCCCGTGGGTCGTCCCCGAAAGAGTCTAAGGAAGTTTCCCCGCCGTGGTTTTAGTAAGAGCAGACGATCTGCCCGCGGGTGGCGCACACGTCGCGATTCTTGCGATGTGTGCGCCAGACCAACCTCTCACCCTCAGCCTTCAGAGCCTGCCCCATTCGCTGCGCTCAGGGCAAGCTCTGAGCGGGGCGAAGGGTCAGCCCTTCTCTCGCTTCCTCTTGTCTCAGCCGCTCGGACAGCAGAACCTTGAGCAGCGATTGATAGGGAACATCGCGCTGGTTCCCCATCCTATGGCACCCCGAGCCAACCGTCCCGAATGGCGGCCTGTTCGGGTGTGGCCGATTGCAAAGGCGCGATCGAGTATTGGTTTCGAATCGGTGGATCGAGCGTTACCGTAACCGCTTCCCGTCGCCCATGCCGTTGCACCGTCATCGGGACCTTGGCGCCTACCGGGTAAGGTTTGAGGCGCACGGAAAGATCCTCCGTGGCCAAAGGCTGATCATCCACATCGATGAGCAAGTCGTCGCGGCTGAGTCCCGCCCGGTCGGCGGCGCCACCGGGTACCACCGCAAAGATTCGCGCTCCTTGGTTGTCGGGTTGTACGAGCACACCCAAGGACGGCGCCGCATCGGCACCCGCCTGGGCGCGAAGTTCGAGGCCGGCCAGCTTCAGGGTCGCGTCGTAAGGGAGCGCTTCGGTTCCCCGGACATAACGTTCAAAGAAAGGCGCGAAATCCGATCCGGTCACTTCGTGCAGCGCTTCCAGGATGTCCGCTTCTTCATAGCCTCGGCCCGGCCCGTAGTAGGTTGTGGCGGGGGCTTCGTAGAACCTGTGGTACATCAAGTGCACGACATCCAGCAAGGATTTCCGTCCCTGGGTGCGCGATCGCGTTTCCAGATCCAGCAACATCCCCAGAAGGGCGCCCTTATTGTAATAGGAGATGGTTGCGTTCGCGAAGTTCGTCTCCTGCATCTGTGGGGATCGATCGTAGAACCAGGCATGGAAGCTGGAGGATTCCGCCGACATGAGTTTGCGCCCGGGTTCTTTCTCCAAATCGTGTACCTCACTCGCCAGACGGTTCAGAAACTGCTCGCGGGTCCAGAGTCCGGACCGCAGCAGGAAGAGGTAGCCGAAATAGGTCGTGACGCCTTCGGCGAACCAGAGCGAGCTCGAGTAGTTTTCGCGCGTGTAGTCGAAGGGTCCGAGCGCTGCGGGGCGGAGCCGCTTCACGTTCCAGGCGTGGAAGAATTCGTGCGCGGCGGTCTCCAGCGCCTCACGGGAGCCCTCGCGCACCGTGCCCGGCGTGATGATCTCGGTGGAATTCAAATGCTCCATGCCATCCCCAAGGGAAACTTCCGGATCGAAATGAAAAATGAAAACGTATTGGGGGAAATCCGGCGGAGGCATCACCGCCATTTCCGCGTGCACGAGCTTCTTTACGCCCTCCAACAGTTGCGAGTGCTCGCTGTCGTCTTCACTGCGGGTGTGTACGGCGACCAGGATATTCTTTCCCTGCTCTTGAAACTGCTCGAGCACGCATTCGGGGGAGATTTCGAGCGGCGTATCCGCCAGAACGTCGTAGTTGGGCGCACGAAAGGTTGACTCGGTGGTGGAAGTGGAAAACCCACTGATCACTTTCCATTGGGCAGGAGCTTCGACTTTCAGAGTGAGGGGGTCGGGTTTATGCCCATCCACGTACATGAAGATTGAGGGGCCATTCAGGTTGGCGTGGGTGCTGTCAACCTGTGAAAACGATCCCGTCAGATCATTGGCAAAAACGCGGTAGCTGACCTTGACCGTGCCCCCTGCCGCCCGCGCATCAACGCGCCAGGTCTGCTTGTCGAGATTGATCCAAGGCAAGGGCCGTCCGTCCGCACCCAGGGCGGAAAACTCCTGAACATTCTTAGCAAAATCGTAAATCGCATAGCGGCCTGGCGCCCAGGCCGGCATAACGAAATCCAGATCGGCGGCGCCCACCCTCTCGACCACAATTCCCACGTCCACCAGGTGAGTTGTGGGGCGGGCGACACGCAACGTGTACTCGAGATCCAGGGGTGATGGGGATGGTCCCTGCGCGGCCGGCGATCGGCCCGCCAGGTTGAGCGTCACACATACAAGGAGCAAGATCTTGAGAAGCAACTGCTGACCGGGCATCCTCTGTGAGAAGGACGCCCTGCTGTGACGAGTTGTGGCGCGGTGTCGCGGCGATCGTTTCATCTTCGCTGATTCCTCTTGGCGATTGAATCACTGTAGCGTCAGGTGCGGCGCGGCCTCTGGTGAAATGATGCAGGGTTCGATCCATTCACGGCCCAGGTTCTAACACCAGCTTGTGGACAGCGCCTTCATCAACGGCCGCATCGCTAAACAGCATGGGGAAGCTCCGCCCGGCGTACCAGGCTTCGAATTGGTCCTGGTAATAAGGGCTGAAAGGCTGGCCGGATTCGCCCAAGGTGATATTCTGCATCGACTGGTCGAAATCTGAGAAATCCACCACCATGCGCATGGAGGGTCCCAATCGAGGCGTCGTCTGCTTCACCGTGGTGCCAGTGCCCGCCTGCGGGAAGGGCCCCACGTCCAGCAGGCGCCCCAAAAGCGGCAGTCCTCCACTCAGCGGGTGGTGGAAGGTCAGTGGGATGGTATCGCCCCACCTCCAGGCGATCTGACTCTGGCTGTGAACTAAGGAGGGGATTTGCCTGACCCCTTGTTCCAGGCTTTTCATCAGGGTCACATGGAAGTCCGCATCCTCGGGGGGAAGCCACCGCGTAAGGTTCTGCTCCAAAACGTTCTCGAGAAAGATGGTGCTCATCGACCAATGATAACCGGAAAGATCCTCGCCGAGCTTCGGTTTCAGGATGCGAGCGAGCAGAGCGTGACGGGTAACTTCCGCGATCAGCGTGGCGGCGGAGTCCGCGCGGGCCTCGCCGTCCCAGGCTCTCAAAACGCCGAGCGCAGCCTGCGCCTCGGAACTTTCCGGCGCGTACTGCGCAGCCGCCGCGAGGAGTTGTTTGGCCAGCCATTCGTCTTCGAGCGCACGGATATCGGTCTGAATCCGCAACATATCCGCAGGATTGAAGGGACCTCCCTCGCGGAGGAGTTGAAATATCCTCGCGGTGCGGTACGGAGCCTCCCAGTTCGCCGTGATGAAAAACGGGTAGCTGTCAGGAACGATGCGCCCGTTTGCCGTGGCGATCATCCCGCTGGGTGGATTGTAGGAGTGGGGAAGATCTTCAAAGGGAATGAAGCCCGTCCAGTCGTAGTCGTCGGTGCTGCCCGGGACGGGGACGGCGCCATTGCCTTGCTTGCGGATCGGGACCAGCCCCGCTGCGTAATACCCGATATTCCCTTCCTGATCCGCATACACAAAATTCTGCATGGGCACGGTGAAATCCCGCAGGGCCGTAGTGAACTCCTGCCAGTTGCTTGCCTGATTCATGCGGAGGAGGGGAAGGCGGATGGCGTGAGGTTCGAGCGCCGTCCAGCGCAAGGCGAGGTCGCGATCGCCGTCGTGGGAAACCACCGGCCCGTGGCGTGTGACCTTGACCGCGAGAGGGTAGTCGCGCTGGTCCCGGACCTTGATGACCTCGTTGCGAACTTCCGCGTCAACCCACTGGCCGTTATGCAAGTACTTGGTGGAATCCCGGAAGTTGAAGTTCTCGGCGTAGAGGTCCTGGACGTCGGGAGCTGTGTTCGTCATGCCCCAGGCGATATGTTCGTTGTGGCCAATGACCACCAGCGGTAAGCCCGGCAGGCTGACACCGCTCACATTGAGGCCGGGCGCCTGGAGATGAATCATGTACCAGACGCTGGGGATGCTGTGGCTAAGATGGGGATCGTTCGCCAGCAGCGGTTTGCCCGACTTCGTGTGGGAGCCATTCAACACCCAGTTGTTGCTTCCCAGGCCGCTTGGAGCGTCATCGTGGGGTGGACACAACCAGGCGCGCAGAGGATCGCCGCCGAGAGGTTCGGCGTCGAGCCCCGTCGTCATTTTCTGCGCGCCCGCAGGGGCCGAGGCCGGAACCGCTGCCACGGAAACGTCAAGGGCTGAGTGGTCCGGAAAAACGTCGGAGGCGAGATTCTTCCCCAACTTGGCGGAAACATGCTCGCGCATCAAATCGTCTTCCCAGCTTTGGCTGAGTGCAGTTGACAGGTTCAGGATGACCGCCACTGAATCGGCCGCACGCCAGGGTTGGGGCTGGTACCGAAGGATCAGGAATTCCATGGGCAGCCGGTCGCGGTGACTTTCGAGAAAAGCATTCACGCCGCGGGCGTACGAGTCAAGGAGTCGGCGCGTATCCGGATCGAGTTCGGCGAGGGCTCGTCCCGCTGCCTGGTTCAGCCCTAACGTGCGGCTCTCCAGGTCATAGCGCAGCGCCCGATCGCCGAATATCTCTGAAAGCTGCCCTTCGGCATGACGGCGGCTCAAGTCCATTTGCCAGAGACGATCTTGGGCGGTCACGTAACCTTGCGCGAAGAAAACGTCGGCAAGCGATCGGGCACGGAGGTGGGGAACGCCATGCGCGTCGCGCAAAACCTCGACCCGGGCGGAAAGCCCGGGCGCCCGCATGGTCCCATCGAGGAGGGGAAGGCTCGACTGGGCGCGATGGTAAAGCCACGCCCCACCCCCCACGATCGTGAGGAGAACGATGAGAAGAACCGCGAGGGCGATACGCTTGAGGAATCGTTTCATGGGTCCAGTATCCACAGGCAGTTCACGCCGGAAACCTCCGCAACGGAGCGCGGATGTCTGCTCCCAACTAAACCGGCACTGAAGCCGCTGGATAGTACTCGAAACACTCTTCTATCGCAACGCCGAGGGGGGCTGCGTAGTGGGTCAGTTTGGTTTTTGTAGCGGGTAGCGCAGAGTCTCTGCCTTTGAGACTCTGCGGCTTTTCCTCATATTCGCGTGCGGCCATCGGCGGGCAACAACACGCGGTCAATCGCGAGACCGCTCGGGGTCGCCGCCGGGCGTTGGGCGCTGCCCGTGTAATCAGGAATGCTTGACCAAGGCCAGTCCTCAGCGCGTTTGACAAGCCCCGCTCTCACCGGGTTGAGGTGAATGTATTCGACCTTTTCGCAATATTCCCCTACGGTCCGCAGGGCGCGATCGAAAAACCGCGGTTGCCAGAACAGGCCAGACTCCTTCCGCGTGGCATTGAGGCGCAGAGTCGAGCCGACCTTGGTCGGTTCCATGAGGCGTGAGGTCACAAAGAAAAATCGGTCGGATAATACCAAGCGCCGCAAGCGAGACATGAAGGCGGATTATACGCCTGATTTCACCCGTACTGTCATTCTGAGCCCGCTCTTTGGGCGAAGAACCTCGGCAGTTTGTTCTTCTGCTGACCCGAGCGAACTGCTGAGGTCCTTCGCGAAGTTTACCCTGAGCGCAGCGAATGGGCTCAGGATGACATGTTTGGGACTTCTTCGTCAGCCTGCCAAACGCTCGGAGTCAGACCGGTGCGCGCGACGATACGTGCGGGTGGTCAAATAATGCAGATGATCGAGGCCGTAATAGTGCTTTAGCTTATACACTCGAACATTATATCGTCCCTGCGTCACATACATCCCGACAAAAACCGGCGGAACGTATGCGCCACCCGCGGGGAGAAGTAGCGCAGAGTTTTGCGCAGCAGCGCAATACTCTGCGGTTCGCCGTTCCGGTTCGCCCGAATCACCATCCGCGACGGACCGCGCCATGATACGCATTTGACCTGCGAGCGATGATCATCGACAGTACAAGCCGCAGAGTCTCAAAGGCAGAGACTCTGCGCTACCTGCTCGCAAAGGCAGCGAGTCTGCGCTACCCGCTTACGACCCCCAGGGAAGTAGAATTACCACGTCAAGTGCCAAAGCCGGGCGTTAATAATACAGTGGATGTTTATCATATTAAGAACCGCAGAGTCTGAAAGGCACAGACTCTGCGCTACCTGCTCCCTTATAGCAATGGCGCCCAGGATCGCCGGATCGACGCGGTTGTTCGCCGCCGCTTCTTGGATCGTCGCCCAGTAGCGCAGAGTTTTGCGCAGCAGCGCAATACTCTGCGGTTCGTCGTTGCGGTTCGCCCGCATTACGATCCGCCATGGACGATGCCATGATACGTATTCCACATGTGAGCGATCGTTATCGACATTGCAAGCCGCAGAGTTTGAACGGCACAAACTCTGCGCTACCTGCTCTACTGCCACCCGCGAAGAAAATCCTTCACACCCGCCGCCCCCTTCATAGATGCGCCACCCGCGGCCGTTTTATTGGAAGCGGTTCTTCCATTTTTGCTCCATTTCCTGCGGGGGCTCGAGAGTTGAAGGCGGCAGTTCCTGCCAGTCGGGTGGAGCCGTCGTCTGTCCTTCAGGGCAGAAGTTTCCGTTCGGTTGGAATACGACAATCCCGCCGAGAAGTCTCTTGTGGAGATGGCGGTTGTAGGAGAACTCGAACGCAACGCCTTTGTGGCGGTCCAGCCAGTAGACGAGGGGTCGGTCGCCATTGGCTCTCGAGCCAGTGCCAAACAACACGTATGCACTAAGGTCCTTGTAATAGTGCCGCACGTCCTCCGGAGTGCTCCTAACCTTGAGACCCTCCTTGGTGTGGTGACGAAGGTCCGTCGCCGCAATCTGAAAGACCCGCCCCTCTCCGAATTGAATGAAAATACTCTGAAAAGTTGGAGAGGCCAAGTCGAGCCAATGGTATTCGGTCCCACATTGAGAGAAGTTGGCGTACTGGGTTTCTTCGTCGATATTGGGCTTGGGAGGAAACAACTCCATTGCGTGCTCGCGACTGTCTCCTAGCTTCAGAAGGCCGATTCTTTGGCCCGGCACGACCAACCACTGGTCCTTCGCGGCAGGGTCGTTGCCGACGTGCGAGCCGCGGGGGTCAAGAAGCGCAGCTTCGTCCTTAGAGGTTTGCCCGTCACCCCACGTGCCTCGACCCTGCAAGAGAGATGCAAGGGCGAGTAACAGGACAACCGCACGCAGAATACGCCTGGCGGTGATTTGGAAACGCACAGTTGTCATCCTCCTTTCGCGCAATCATGGAAAGCAGTAAGCTGCGATTGCCGCCACGTTACTAACGTAGTTACCACCCGTTGTCCCTCTATCGAAGTTTGCCAAGCTGGGGGGCAACGCTCCGAAAGCGCCAGCGTTATAGCTATGAAGAGCCGCGCCCAGGGCCATAGGCGGACTAAACCCCTTATGGAAGTAGCCGAGGAAGCTCGTTGATAGCATTCCCGCCACGTAGCTGGCGGCGGCTGAAGGGTCATATGCTATGCCCGCGGCATCGGGGTGGTATCTGAAGTCAATCTGGAAGATGCCCATGCCCCGCTCGTACGGTCCGTAGTGGGTTTCAGCAATGTTTTGAGCTCCGGTCTCCCTGATCGCAATGGCGCCGAGGATCGCCGGGTCCACACCGTTGTTCGCGGCCGCCTCTTGGACTGTCGGCCAGTAGGTAGAAAGCCTGTCCAGCGCAGACGCGTTCTTCCCCGCCTGTGCAAGCGCTTCCTGGCATTTTTGCCATTTCTCCTGCCCAGGTAGCGGCAATACCGTCAACGTGCTCCCGCACCCGCCTCCGCCGCCGGTGCTCCCGAATCCGGTGTCCCCGATATTGAGCAAATGGTACAAGCCGCTAAGGTCGACCGTGTCTGAGTCGTCCGGCGGGTAATTGTACCGAAACAGCCCGGTCGGGTCGGTGAAAGTCGTCGGGTTATTCAGCGCATAGGCATAGCGGTTGAGCGACTGGGGGTTCGAGACATCGCCGCCGAGGGGGTCGGGGGAGAGCCAGCGGCCCTGGTAGTTGGGGTAAAAGCGATTCGGGGTGACGCCTTCGCCGATTTCCCAATCCCAGCCCTCAATATTTCCGAAGAATTGGAAGTAATCGTTCACGGGGGAGGCCCACATTTGTCCCCAGGGATAGAAGAGGACGTCGTTCGAAACCGTGTTGCCGTCCTGGTGGGTGTTCATCATCGACGAGCCCAGGGCGTTGTAGTGGAAAAAGGTCGTCCCGCCGTTCACATACCACGCTAAGTATATACTGCTCCCCGGGATTCTCTCACCCGTCCAGGCGCCGGTCGAGGGGTCAACCGACCCCAGGTAGTGGCCCGCCAGGTCGGTGAGATCCTCCGAGACGCGGCCGTCCCCATGCCATTCCGCCTCTCGCCCCAAGGCGTTATAGATGAAACTCCGCAGCGCCCCGTTGTTCACCGACTTCAGCCGCCCCTCCGCGTCCCACTGGTAGTTGGTCAAGTTATCGCTCGTCAAGTTCCCCGCCGCATCGGCACCTCCGGAAAGCGGGAATCACTGCGACGATTGGTGGGCATTCTACCACCGCTGTTGCCAGGCCGGCGCGAAAAGCCGCAGACCTCACACCGCGGAGGTCCGCGCTACGCTGGCTCCCACCCGGGCCACAATCGCGCACGTTTTCGCAGGGGCGGTTCGCGAACCGCCCCCGTCACCAATCCCGCGCGCTTCCGCGAGGGCGCTTCGCGAAGCGCCCCTACCCGGTACGCTAAGCTGGCTTGACCACCCCCTATCCCCTCCTGAATCAGGAGGGGAATAAGGAAGTCGCGCTCCACTTTTTCTTGGGCGCGGGTACGGTTCCGGACAATATGGCGTTTTCCCGAAAGATTTTGCCTACCCGTAGTAACAATCGCATTAACACCTATTGACACACCCCCGGCGCATGGCGTAGTCTACGAGCGTGGACACTAGGCCGAACAGGGCTCGGCCTGAGGCGCGTCTCGATCGATTGATCACCCGAGAATCACACCATCCTGATGGCTCCGAACAACGAAAACGTGACGTTCCTGGCAAAGAATGAAAGGTTCCCGCCTGCGCCCGTTGTGGCGGCTCACGAATGTGCTTTTCAAGGTCGGAAACGGGGCGCTGACCCATAGAGATGTTAAAAATGAAGATCGACCCGACTATGTGTATGAAAAAAAAGGCGAGCATGACACAATGACCGATAATTGATCGGGCTTTTTGGCCGAGAATTCACAAATTGTGCGGTAATTCAGGGCGAAAACCAGCATGTTGTCGAAAGGAAATGAGCTTATCGCGCTGTTCTAGCAGGAGAAACCTGGAATTCGCCGTCCTAAGGAGCGGGCAGAGCGAGATCCCTCACTGCGCTCAGGATGACAGCGAAGGACTCAGAATGACAGCAGGGAAGCGTCTTTCCGCAGCCCGTCTGGCCGCGCTGCACGGGTGGTCTTCTCAGAAGCTGCCAGGGGCAACGCTGCGGGTGTAGACTCCCGCCGCCCGGGGGTCCGCAGCGGCGTCCCGGCCACAATACCTGAACGTGGAGGGGTGATTCATGGACAAGGTGCGAGTGGGAATTATTGGGAGCGGTTTTGTCTCCCAGGTTCATGCGGAAGCATTCCAAGAAGTGCCCGAGGCGGAGCTCGTCGCCACTTGCGGGGCGGATCCGGTGGGGGTCGCGGAATTTGCGCGGAAGTGGAAGATTCCTTCCAGCACGACGGATTACCGCCGGCTGCTCGAGCGCAAGGATATTGACTTGGTCGTGCTGGGTATTCCCAACGACCTGCACCGCGAGGTCGTGGTGGCGGCAGCGGAGGCGGGAAAGCATATCGTCATCGAAAAACCTCTGGCGCACACGCTGGAGGCGGGCCGCGCCATGGTGGCGGCCTGCCGGGAGCACCGGGTCAAGCTGATGTACGCCGAGACGATCTGCTTTTCGCCCAAGTACGCCCGCGCCAAACAACTGGTGGAGGAAGGCGCCATCGGCAAGATGTTCATGATCAAGCAAGGCGAGAAGCACTCCGGCCCACACTCCGACTGGTTCTACGACATCCACCGCGCCGGCGGCGGCGCCATCATGGACATGGGCTGCCACGGCATCGAATGGTCGCGTTGGATGTACGGCAAGCCCCAGGTGAAGAGCGTCGTCGCCCATTGCCAACGCGTCTTTCACCAGCGCACCCAGGGCGAAGACAATTCCGTGATCATCCTGGAATTCGAAGGGGGAGGGATTGCCGTCATCGAAGACAGTTGGGTGAGGCACGGCGGCATGGATGACCGGATTGAACTGTATGGAACGAGTGGAGTGGTTTACTGCGACCTGCTGCACGGCAGTTCGATGGAAACTTACAGCGTGGACGGTTACGGATACGCCGTGGAGAAATCCGGAGACACCAAAGGTTGGACGTTTACGGTTTTCGAGGAAGCTCACCTTTACGGTTTCCCCCACGAGATGCGCCACTTCACGCAATGCGTCTTGCATGATCAGCCGGCCCGCGAGACGGGTGAAGACGGCGTGGCGACGCTGGAGATCATCTATGCGGCGTATGAGTCAGCCGGCACCGGACGCAGGATCAGTTGGCCTTACGAGCCGAAGGATCCCCGTGCGATTCCCGTAAACCTCTGGCTCGGAGCCTGACGACCTGACGGTCCTGGAGTGATGGCAGGGTTCCGGCCTGGCGGGCGCGCCTGCCTTTTTTCGTGGAAAGACTAAACGCTCTGGCGCAGGCCGGGAACCGGGTCCCCCTCGGTAAAGTCGGTTACCTTCGTGCCGTTGACATAGACCGTGGTGCGAGGCCCATCGAGCGAGATCTCCAGGGTGTTCCATTCCGGCCCGGGGCGGTCAGCCTTGGTCAAGATCTTAGTGAACGAGTAAAGCGAACCGGTTGCGTAGTAGTCATCCTCGTGCCATCTGGCCGGGTCGTACTCGATGTTCACCTCGTAACCGTAATGCACGGGCATCCAGGCCTCGCGGGGTTCGAGGGGGATTCGAATGAAGACTCCCGAGTCGTCAACCTTGTCCTGGGTTCTGTAGACAACCCGGATGACGGCGTTGCCGATCTTGCCGCCCGTCCACCAGAGCAGGCCCATACCTTTGCCGTAGGTCCGGATCAGCCCGTTCTCGACGCGCATCCCGCCGTCCCCCACGTGTTGCCAACCGCTCAGGTCCCTGCCGTTGAAAAGCTGCTGCCATTCCCGACCTGTTTTGCAGGCGGGCAGCAAGGCGGCAATCCAAACTAGGATTCCGAAAGCCGCCGGGATGAATGAGCGCTTCACGTTTCCACTCCGTTTTGCTGCCGAGTCGTCTCGAAGCCGAGAACCGGCTGCGCTTGAGCCCGGTCCTTCCGTTTCGGGCAGGGCAGGCTCCGGTGCGAAAGTCTCTATTGCACACGGCCGGCTGCTTGCACAGAATGCAGCATGAAATCTGTCATGTAGCCGGTTTCAGAAACGGGTTACGGGCGCCTTGTAGCACCCTCTTCAGGGACAATCAAGGATTTTGTAGGACGCAGCAGCGCGCAACCGCTCTACACGACGTCTGGCGGCCCGCGATGTCGCGGCGAGGGAGAATCCGCGGGGGGGGGTCAGGGGAGTTCTGCGAAGGGCAGGAGCAGGGGAGGCTCGGCCAGGAAGGGCAGGCGGGCAATTTCCCTTGCCGCGCGTGCCAGACGTTTCTCCTGGGTAGGTTCGAGGGTCATCACGAAGGGCAGGTGGTCTTTCTTGCATCCCGGCTCCTGCAGAACGGAGTCGATGTTGATGCGATGCCGTCCCAAAATGGCGCAGACGCGCCCCAGGATGCCGGGCCGGTCGCGGACCACGAGGCGCAGGTAGGCAGCGACCACGTTCTCATCTGGCGTCGCGATTCTGGCCGGGCGCCAGCTCTCGTAGCCGAAGGGAGTGGGGCGCACACCGCCGGCGGCGACTGAACGCACGATCTGCATAACGTCGGAGAGTACGGCGACGCCCGTGGGCTCACCCCCCGCGCCGCGTCCAGTGATACTGGTATTGCCACCTTTGTTGCCTATCAGCAGCACCCCGTTGAGCGGGCCCAGCACGCCAGCCAGGCACGAGGCCGTGGGGATCATCATGGGGCGGACGAAGATTTCCAGGCGGCCGTGCGCGCGACGCCGGGCGCCGGCGATGAGCCGCAGCGTGTGGTTCAGCCGGTGCGCGTAAGCGAAATCGACCTGGTCAATGCGCGTGATGCCCACGGCGGGAATGTCGGAGACGCGCACGGCCTGGCCAAAACACATCATGGCCAGGATGGCGATTTTGTAGCGCGCGTCGTAGCCCTCCAGGTCAAACGTGGGGTCAGGCTCGGCGTAACCTTCTTCCTTCGCCTCGGCCAGGGCCTCCGCGAAGGAGCAGCCGCGGCGTTCCATCTCGGTCAGGATGTAGTTGGTGGTGCCGTTCAGAATACCATACACGGCGGTGAAGCTTTCCCCGGCCAACCCGTCGCGGACGGCGTGTAGCAAAGGCGTCCCACCCGCGACACAGGCTTCAATGCCCAGGCTGACGCGGCGCGCGCGGCTGCGCTCGACCAGTTCCACGCCGTGCTCGGCCATGAGCTGCTTATTGGCCGTGACCAGGTGCTTGCCCGCGTCCAGTGCGGCCAAAGCGATGGCACGCGCGGTCGGAAGAACACCCACCAGTTCCACGACGATGTCAACTTCCGGGTCGCGAATAACCTGCTTCCAGTTGGAAGTACGTTTGACGGACTGGCCCAGCCAGGAGAGATCCTGCCGGTGCACGTCGAGCGAGCAAACCGCCTTGAGCTCGAGCCCGCACCCGAGTCGCCGGCGGATCTCACCCTGGTGTTCCATCAGGACTTTCAGTGTGCCGGTGCCGACGGTTCCTAGCCCGATCACACCCAGGCCAAAGGTACGCTTCTCGAGCGGCGGGCGGGCAGCGTTGGCGAAGCGGATGCGTGGGGAAGCATTCATCAGGTAGACTCCCGGACTTAGAGCTCAACCTTATTTACTTAGCATTGATGCGACCGGATGGCAAGCAATACCGCGCATGCAGTCTCCACGATTCGCAAGTCGTGAAAGAGAGAGCGGCTTAACGACGTCGTTGGGCCCGTCGCGGGGCGGTGGGTTCGAACCAGTGGACAAGCAAGGCGGAACCCCCTAACATTCCAGCGCACGGGGGTGGCGCGCCTTTGAGGTGGAGCCGAACGGGGATCAGTCTGGTTTGAGCACATCCCAGAGACGGGAAAGGAGTTCCCATGCTCAAGGAGTTCAAAGAGTTTGCCATGCGCGGCAACGTGCTCGACATGGCAGTAGGAATTATCGTGGGCGCGTCGTTTGGGGGCATCGTGACCTCGCTGGTCAACGACATCCTGATGCCACCCATCGGGTTGTTGCTGGGCCGCGTGGATTTCTCAAATCTATTCATCAATCTCACGGCCCACCCTTACGAAACCGTGGCGGCTGCCAAGGCCGCAGGAGCAGCCACGCTCAACTACGGTGTTTTCCTGAACACCCTGATCAACTTCCTGGTGGTGGCTTTTGCGATCTTCCTGCTTGTGCGGCAGGTAAACAAGATGCGAGCGAAGCCCGCCCCGGCTCCCGCCGGCCCTGCCATGAAACAATGCCCGTACTGCTGTTTGACGATTCTTGCCGAGGCCACGCGCTGCCCCCACTGCACTTCGGAACTCAAGGCCGCCTAGCGCGCCGAGTGGACGGGAATCAGCCGGACCGACGCGTCCGCCCTGCGAGTTGCGTATCAGCGTGAGGGGCGGACTGGAAATGCCGGCGCAAGACGGACGGGGCCCAAGGGGGTTGACCCCCACGGCAAGTCGTCGAGCGCCGGGGCCGCGGAGGCGGCCTCGGCGCTACGTCGCAGGGTTACTTCTTGGCGGGCGCCTTCTTGGCAGGCGCCTTCTTAGCGGGCTGGTGGGCGGCGGGTTTCGGTTCTCCCATCAGCACGTTCAGGTCGTCGGAGTTATACGGATAGAAGCGAATTGACGTCTGCCCGGTCGTGCTGAGGCGAACGTCCACGCGGCGGTTGTTGGCCATGCGGAAGGCATTCAGGCTTCTTGCCACGCGCTTTCGGTCCTCGGGTGAAAGATTCGGGTTCTGATCCGTCAGTTCCAGGACCTCTTTATCCGTGAGGTTCTGTTCTTTTCCAAATGCCTTGGTTTCAAGGCTGGCGGCAGAAATGCCATGCTCGATCAGATAGCTCCTCACGCGGTCGGCGCGGCGTTGTGACAACGACATGTTGTATTCGGAGGTGCCGCGGCGGTCGGCGTGCGCTTCCAGGATCAAGTGCGCTTCCGGACGAAATCCCAGGTACTGTTTGAAGTTGGTAGCAACCTCATCCAGCCGCTTCTCTTGACTGGAAACCAAGCCGCCCTGGGGATCCGCCTTCGAGGGCACGTTATAGGGGAAGTAAAGGCTGTTGAAGGTGAGCTTGGTTTCGAGGGTGGTTTCGTTCACGGCCGACTGCATCACGTCAATCGAGCCCACAATATGCAGGGTCGCGGTGCGTGTCTCGGAAATCCCGCAGGCGTTGCTGGCATGCAGGGTGTAAGTAACGGATTCATCGATCGGTCCCACCCCGGTCTTGCTGGGCGCAATCTGGATCGTGCGGTCGCCGCTCGTCCCCACGGAACCGAAGGGATCAACGGTAACCGTGTCCGCGTTCCCCGCAGACCAAGTCACCGTGGTGCTGCCCGTTTGGTCAACTTTCTCGCCGATCTTGTGGTAACGCACTTCCGCCGGTGACACGCTCAACGAAGCCTGCACGGCGGAGTTGACGTTCACCGTGGCGTCGGAACTGTAAACTCCACCCGGTCCGGCAGCGGTGAACTTGTAATCGGTGGTCTGCTTGGGCTGGACCGTCTGGTCGCCGGATGCGCCCACGGGTCCTACGCTGCTGATCTCGTTCTTCACGGCGCCGTCGGAGGACCACGTCAGGCGGGCGGAGTCGCCGCAGTTGACTTGTCCGGGACTGGCGGAGAATTGACCCGTGACTTTCTGGATCGCCACTTGGGCGCTGGCGGTGCCGGCCTTGAAGCGCGGCAGTGACTGCAACTGCTGCCCGCGTGACCAGGGCACGGTTTTACGGACACCTTTGTAGGCGTCGACGACGACCCGCTGATTGGCCGGGACATCGACGGTGGTCGTCCAGATCTCCGGATCACCGTGCATCACGGTCAACTCATATTTCCCCGGCGGGACTATCAATTCCTGCTTCCACACCCATTCATTGTTGAACTCATCGCCGTGCCCGACAAAGAAGGCGGGATCCTTACCGTTCAGAAGCACGGCATCACGGTCAGCGCCTTCGATGGTTATACAGCCCCAAGGCCCCGGTACCGTTCCGGGGATGGCCTGCATCGTGACATCCAGCACGGCGGTCTTTCCAGCTTCGATCGTAACCGTGCGGGATTCCGCCTTATAGCCGTAGTTGTAAAGATCAATCTTGTGTTCACCGGCGTCCAAAAAGACGATATGGTGGTTCGCATCGACGACAGGATTACCGTCTGCGAAGATGTATGCTTCGCGGGGCACCACGCGGACGGTCAGCCTGCCTCTCTGCGCCAGAAGCGGCTGCACGCTGACGAGCAGCAGGACAGCCACGGCCGAGAGGAGATAGCTGAGCTGACGAAAACGCATTTGAGTTGCCTCCTTAGTGGTTTGAATCGGGATTTCCATCTTGGGTCCCCGAGTGGCTGACGGTACACCCAGGGTTTCCATTTTTGAGACCCCGCGCAACGATTAAAGCATCCTCGGCGGCGGCGTGTCTGGTCAAAAGCGCTCACTTTGGCGGGAAATCACTTCGGAACTCGGATCTGCCGCTCGTGCGGCCCATACCTCAGACGCCACTCCATCTCTTGCGTCCTTTCTGATGGACCTGTTTGACACCCAAGCTTCGGCTACCCCGTTGGCAACTGCAGCGCCGCAACCCGCCGCAACATGCTCCCAAAGAGCCGCCGCGTGAGATGCCTCTCGGCCAGCAGCAGCCAGTAATAGCGGGCGTGCTTGATCAATCGGCCACCCGTTTTCACCAACCGCTGCTGTAAGCTGGTCAAGGACCAACCGTCGATCCTCCGGGGCAGCAAGCGTAGCGCGGACCTGGTACGCATTGACAGGTTTCCTGTACTGTACTTTGGGACGAAACGGGACGACATTCGCCACGACCACGGCAACATCGCCGGAAAGGTGGGATTGGGAGGACGTCTGGTGCAAGAAACGAACGAATCCCAATGAGGGGATTCCACCCACCTTCTCCGTTATAATATACCTGATATACCAATTGTGGTTAATCAAGACAAGGACCGATGGGAAGTGTTACCCTGGATGCCTCGCAACGTGGCCGGCCGGTCGGCGGCAACCCGTGGCCGGCCGGTCATTTCCATACAGAAGAAAGGAGACTGCTCATGTCGTTAGGAAAGCGGTGTGGAGCGGAGTTCTTCGGCACCTTCTGGTTGGTGTTCGGTGGTTGCGGAAGCGCGGTTCTCGCCGCCGGCTTCCCTGCGCTTGGCATCGGGTTCGCCGGTGTGGCGTTGGCCTTTGGCCTTACCCTGCTGACCATGGCCTATGCCATCGGCCACATTTCGGGCTGCCACATCAACCCGGCGGTCTCTGTCGGATTGTGCGCGGGCGGCCGATTCCCCCTTTCCGATCTGGTTCCCTACATCATTGCTCAAGTCCTGGGGGGGATTGCTGCCTCCGGGGTACTGTACATGATCGCGAGCGGCAAAGCCGGCTTTGACTTGAGCTCTGGTTTCGCGGCCAACGGCTATGCCGACCACTCCCCGGGTGGCTACTCCTTGGGTGCTTGTCTCGTGGCGGAGATTGTGCTCACTTTCTTTTTCCTGCTGATCATTATGGGCGCTACGGATCGTCGCGCACCACTGGGGTTTGCCGGAATTCCCATCGGCCTTAGCCTCACGCTCATTCACCTGATCGGCATACCGGTTGACAACCTCTCGGTGAACCCTGCCCGCAGCACAGGGCCGGCGCTCTTCGTGCACGGGTGGGCGCTGCATCAACTCTGGCTCTTTTGGATTGCCCCGATTATCGGCGCGGCATTGGCCGGAGTTGCTTATTCGCTGCTCTTCAAAGAGGAATAATCCCCTGGCCGCCTGACGAAGGCCCGCCTGCTTGCCGCCCACGCGCCATCCGGGATGACTGTGGACGCTTCCGGGGGAGAAAGTCTAGCGCCGTAGTGTCTTAAAAAGCGTTTCCGTCACGTCCTCAATCCGCAACGAGGTTCGTTGATTATCCGTCCTCCTACATGTAACCTTATGGCATGCCTGACGACACACGATCAGTTAAACGCCGGTCGGAGCGTAAGCGGGTCCAAATGGCTGTGACTCTTGTTATAGAGGGCGACGAGGCTGAATACCTCGCTACTACCATTGACCTTTCCCCTCATGGCTTGCGACTGCAATCCGACGCCACCCTTGCCCCGGGCCAGCCCGTGGGCCTCCTTCTTGCTACCGAGCCCGACTGCTTTATTAAAGCGCGCGTAGTCTGGGTAGGCAAGGCTGACTCGGCCCAAGCTGCTCAGACAGGATTCGAATTCTTGAACCCCCTTACAGGGCCAGTGAGCTGAATATTGAAGAGGTCATACCCTACCCTTTAATGAGATCCTCCATGCGGGATGAGCGGCCTTACCCTTCTCATTGACTCAGCACTGACGCCACTCCAAACAGTGAGCGGGGTTGCTCCCTCCTTACGCTGCTTGGAGCTCCGCCGCGCAGTGGGGACAGCGGGTGGCTTTAAGCGCGATGCCGCTGGAAACGCAATAAGGACATTCCTTGGTGGGCGGCGCTGCGGGAGCCGGCTGCGGCTTCATCATCCGATTCACCTGCTTCACCAGCAGGAAGACCACGAAGGCCACGATCACAAAATCGATGACCGTGTTGAGGAAGGCGCCGTAACTGATCACGGCCGCTCCCGCCTTCTTGGCATCCGCCAGCGAGTCGTAGTGCGTTCCCGACAGGTTAATAAAAAGGTTCGAGAAATCCACGTGCCCCAGGACCAGCCCGATCGGCGGCATGATGATGTCGTTCACCACCGAGCTGACGATCCGCCCGAAGGCTGCGCCGATAATGATGCCGACGGCCATATCGATCACGTTCCCGCGCATCGCGAATTCTTTGAATTCCTTCAGCATGTTCTCCCCCTTGTGGTTATGGCTAAGGTTTGTTCGATAGCCCTTGTGGGTATTCCTGTGGGCTCACTTCGCCGCGTTACCGAAAGTCAGCCGAAGGCCTGTGGAGAGCAACAGGTCATTCGACTTCTTCCCCGGCGGCGGGTCGCTGAGGTAGTAATCGTTGAAAGAGGTCTGCCAACTCAATATCTTTGTGAGCTTGGTAACTAAGCCCAGGCTGAAAGTACTGCGATAATTTCCCGTGGAACTCAGGTTGGGATAGAAAAACAGCGTTTCGTAAAAGGCCGAGGAGGCAAGGAACTTGTGGGAGATAGTCTCGCCCAGCAGGACCTCGGCGGAAGAGCGATTGAACGTGGTGAAGAATTCCCGGTTGAAGTCGCCCCCGAACAGCACGTCGAACGTGGTGCGATTGTTCTTGATGGCATGGTAGCCGCCGCCCGCGCCTACCACCGTCCGCAAATCGAGATCCTGGAAGCGGTCGTTGAATAGATCCACGGTGCCGAAACCAAAGGCCTTGTCGCTCACGTTCAGGTCGTAGCGGACTCCCCCGGCAATGGACTGGGCGGTGGTGGCCGTCACCCCATTTGCGGTGCTGCGGGAGAACGCCGAGTTGGTGTAAAGGCTGATCTTGTCCCGCGTGGACGCGCGCACGGCGTTCAGCCCGAATGTGAAATTGCTGCTTTCCGAGTTGCCGCGCACCAGGCCCAGCCCGGTGTCCAAGCTGCCGGCCCATAAATCCGCCAGGCGCGGGTGTTGCAGACGGTCCAATGCAGCCTCGGCTTTCTTCTCTTCGTCCGCGTTGCGAAGAGAAGTCACGTCGACCTTGGCCACAGCCACGCTGCCGGACTCCTTGGTGGTCACGGCCAGCTTGTTGTCGTTGGTCGTTACCGGCCCCACGATGACTTGCCCGCCTTTCGTTCCCACGTAGAGAGGCTGGCTCGACTCAATCTGTTGCACGAAGTCCCACTTGATGGTCACGACGTCAGCGTACTCCGTTTTTAGGACCAGCGTCTTCGCGTCGGAGGTGATGATGGTGCCGGTCATCCGATCACCGTTCTTTAACGTAATTTGGTCCGCGAAAACCGCCGGAGCCAAAACGACTACCAACAGCACAGCTAGTCGAATTCTTCTCATCAATGAACCTCCCTCGGATGATTCCACCTCCCAGAATATCAACCGGAATTTCCATCATCCACTTCACGCCGACCGATAGCATACTCCTGACCGCCACCGAACGGAATTGTCAGTCGGGTTTGCAGTGCCGGGTGCTTCCACGGGCCGCGCAAGGGGTCATTTTAGCCTCTCCTGAGAACCCCAAAGACTGCAACTGCGCCCCCTTTCGCCCCGTGCCTCCGACACTTTTCCTGCCTCTGCCTCCCTGGTCACTGAAGTCCGCTCCGACGAGCGGGTGGCCTAGCCCGCTGGCAAGGGCAGCAAGTCAATCCGCCGCACCATCGCCGTAAATAACCGCCTCGTCAGATGACTCTCCGCCAACAACAACCAATAATACCGTGCATGTTTCACCAGCCTGCCGCCCGTCTTCTCCAGCCGCTGCCGGAGACTCGTCAGAGACCAGTTCCCGATCCTCTGCGGCAAAACCAGCCGCCGCCAAAGGTTGCCCAGGTTTGTAGGCGATCAGGCTCAGCCAAAGCCGCACCTCGTTAGACCGGAACCGATGGCAGCTCAGCCGCGTCATCTTCACCGCCTGCTTGCCTTCCTTGATCCACTGCTCTGTCGTTCCCAGTTTGTTGTAGAACCGCACCACCTCCCGGCTTGGCAGGGTCAGGTTGGTCACGATGAACCCCACTCGCGGGAACAGCTCCCCCGCATGATGCTCGACCTTCGCTACCACCCGCCGGGCCGTCTTCCAGCTCGCCGCCTGGATTCTCCCGGGGGCGTTCTTCAGCATCCCGGCAAGCCCTGGCATCACCACTCGAACTCGAGGCGCGTGCGGCGGACTGAGAACTCCGCGTAGGGCTCCACCCGCAGCGTCCGAAGATGGCGGGGCTGGTCCGTATAGGCAAGGACAAACGAGAGAAGGTTCCGGCTGCCGGCCGGGGAAAGATACGGCTCGGGGAGATAGAACTCCTTCTGGGGACCGCGGGTTACATAGCGGCCCACGAATTTTCCATTCAGATAGATCAGGGCATCGCAGTCGGCGTCGAAGATGAGTTTCCAAGGCGCCGTCCAACCTTCCGCAGTCGCGGGGAGTCCGAACTCCGCGCGGCACCAGGTGAAAGCCGGGACCGTCGGGGCCGGGGCTGCGCCGGCGAGGAAAGACGCTGGTCCCCAGACGCCGAATTCCGGGTCGATTTCCCGCCCCCGCATGGGTGGGGGAAAACGCTGGATTTGCCAACTCTCGATCGATCGGGCCGACTGCGGATCGGCGCCGATGCGAACCGAGGCGATTCCTTTCAACTCGCCCAGATTCTCATCTCCGTTTGGCGCCCCAAAAAGCTCGTAGGAGATTTCCAGAAGGTTGTTTCCCGCCTGGGCGTAATTCGCGAGTGGGAAATCGACTTGCTTCTTTGAATTTGCGGCTTCTCCCGCCAGCTTGCCGTTGATGAACACTTTCTTCGCGTCGTCGGCCAGAGTCGAGACGAACATCCTGGGCTCGCCGTTGAAATTGAACTCGGCGCGAAACTTGACGTAACCATAAGGCACCGGTCCGAGATCCTCGAGCGCCCGCGCCGGGCCGGTCAGCCATTGACCGGCGCCGGGATCAAACTTCTCGACCCAGGCATTGCCCCCATTCAGATTCAGGGGGGAATACGGCAGGGCGGGTGTCGTCACATGGAGGCGCGCCGTGTGCCAGGGGCGATCGTACTGGAAATCCGTGAGGGCGCCATCCACTCGGCACTTCGCCGGAACCGGCGGGAGCATCACCGCGATCTCGTGCTGCCCGGGAAGAAACTCCAACTCCACCCAGGCGCGGCTCTTTTGCGTGCCCGACCCGGCCAGCGCATACGCGTCGGTCATGATGGGAGCCGCCACAGGCTTCTGCTCCTCCGATCCCGGGACGATCTTGGGTGGGAACTCCCAAAGGAAGGTGTGCAGAGCCTTGTCGCGCGGCAGCACGAGGAGTTGGAGGTGCTCGTTGTACAGAATCATCTTTTCCTGGGTTCCGACCTGCACACCAAAAACCGAGGAGTCGTAATCCGAATCCCAGTACTGATAGACCGTGTCGCCTTCCAGCTTGGGCTCCTTTTCGGTGGCGAGGCCGATTTCCACGACCCGCCCGGGTACGTCGTAAAGGACGAGGAAGTCCCGGTCAAGATTGACCCCGTGCGCCAGAACTTCTGCCGTCGAGTAGCGCAGCATCCCGCCACTGATCGGAATCTGCACTGGGAACATCTTCATCTCGCGCGCCGCGATCTCCAGCTCGCCTTCCCTGGGAATCGCGATCTGGCGCTTGCTGGGGCTGTGGGGGTCTGTGAAGGTCATCTTGAAGCGCTGTGGAGCGTTGGCGTTTTCGCGCACGAAGACCACAGCGCTCTGGCTGTTCACGCGTTCACTCACGCTGACGTGGGCGTTCGTGCTTTGCGCACCTTCCCACGCCTGGGCCCGCGTCAGAACGTTTCCGAACACGCCGAGAGCCTGGACAATGCCGCGAGCGGCGTAGTATTTGTCCCAAAGCCCGCCCGGTTCACGGATAGGCGCGGCGTAGTCATAACTCGTGGTGAGCGTCTTTGCGGCCCAGTCGAAGTTCGTGCCGCCGAAGCCCATGTAGTAGCTGAAATAGGTGACTCCCAGTTCGAGAGCGGTCTTGGTGAGCATATTGATCTGCGCGGCGCTCACACCCTCCTGATCCACCGAGAGCTTGCCGCCGAACTGGCTGAACCAGCCGCCCTGGAGTTCTGTGATCGCTACCGGAGAAGCAGGCTCTTCCTTGCGTAGTTTCTCCAACTGCGGCTTGAGTTCTTTCACGATGTTCCAGCGCGGATAAAAATTGCAGGTATCCATGATGCGCGCCATGTCGGGGTCGCTGTTCTCGCGAGCCTGCTTCGTCCAGCAGGTGATCATGGGCACATCGATGCCGGTGTTCCACACCATCTGCGCCAGAGCGCGAACGTACTCGCGTTTGTCGGCCTCGGGAAAGGGCGGGCTGTAGTCGTACTCGTTCTCTACTTGCACCATGATGATCGGGCCCCCCACCGTAATCTGGTGCTTCTGGATGATCGGAAGGACCTGGTCGAACCAGTGGCGGGAAGTTTTGAGGCTTTCCGGATGCGGCGTCCGGAGTGGGAACCGCTTGGCCGCAACCCAGGAAGGGAATCCCCCGCGCTCCCATTCCGCACAGACGTAGGGCCCCGGCCGCGCAATCAGGAAGAAGCCCATCTCGTGTACCAGTTTTACGAAGGCCTCGAAATCGGCCAGGTTAGATTTGCCCTCTTCCGGCTCGTGATAGTTCCAGAACACGTAAGTTTCAATTGTGTTGAACCCGACCAGCTTGAACTTGCGCAGGCGGTCGCGCCAGAGCGCCTTGGGACAGCGGGGATAATGAAACGCCCCACTCGCGATGAGCGTGTCGCGGCCGTTGAGGGTGAAACAATTGGCGTCGTAGCGAATGATGTGCGGGTTTTCAAACTGCATTTGCCCGGCGGCGGGCAGCGCGGCTGCCTGAATACCGCAAGGCTCCAGTCCCCACCCCTCGAGGCGCGCGGCCAGTGGCGCACTGAGTGTTGCCAGAAGGAAGTTACGGCGGGATGATTTCATCGGCTGGACTCCGTCGTGCGCAGGATGCGGGGGCCCGCCTCGCCCGCTATGGCGGCGGGTTGGTGCGGCGCGGAACCCCCTCGAAAGGTTGAAGTATAGCAGGGTACCGCAGCACGGCCGAGCCGCAATAGAAAACCGCAAAAGAAAACCAAAAGGCAAAGGGCAAAAGGCAAAGGGCAAAAGTGGAAGGCCGCCCCCCCATGGATCATTGCCAAAGCAGCCGCCGGAGGGCGTTGGTTGGAATTTACGACTCTTGCTCCCCAGGGCGAGGGGGGACGTTAACTTAAATTGACAACCCTCGCCCGCTTGGGGGAGAGGGTGGCCCGCAGCCGGCGTTTTCATCAGCCGGGGCGGGACGGGTGAGGGGGTGACCCAGGAACAAATTGACGAGCAACGCAGCGCGGCCGAGCCGGCCACCCTTACCCGTGCGCCCGTCGTTTTTTGCGCACCATATCACAATAGGACAGCGGGACAATGTCAGCCGGGGAGATGGCGAAAAGTTTCTGGAATTTTCTGGCTTGCGCGCGTACCTTGCGGAGGTTGCCCGACTTCGTGATCGCCTCCACTTCCACAAACTTCCCCAGGCCGCGGACCCGGTCGAGATGGATCTTGACATTGCCGGCGAAATAGATCTCCCGGCGCTTGTCCACCACGGCCAGAATCCCCAGGGAGCGCGCCAGAATCGTCCGCACCGAGTTCCGGCGCGGCAGCAGCATCATGTCGATCGTGGAGCGCCGGGCCCGCGCGGTGTTGGGCCGTTGGTAGAAAATCAGGGCGTTTTCGATCCGCCCCTTACGAATCTTCAATCGTCCCGAAGGAACACGGAAGTAGGTATCGATCTGATGGTCCGTTCCCAGGAAGCGTGCGCGCAAGCGCTTGAGGGTGGCACGGATTTGTGACTCGTCATGGAGTCGAGCCTTGAACTCGAAGTTGAGGTGTTTCATGGGCCCTAATCCTTCGAGAGACTGGAGCGTTGCGAATTCGCGAGCAGCCGTGAGCAATTGCCCGGCCCCCCCTCTGAGCCGGGGCGCGAAGTCGCATGTAGGCAGACCGGCAAGAACGCGCTATTCTCTCACTACTGCGGCGCGATGGAAACGAGATTACGAACCCGCTGGGACCTGACCCCTCGTGAGGCGATGCGCCTCCAGGCCGCCTTGCAGCCGCGCGTGGAAAGTGAGGATCGCTTCGAAACCCTGCGCTACGTGGCCGGAGCGGACCTGGCTTTCGACCCGGTGACAAACCTGGCCTTCGCCGGGGTCATCGTGTACAGCTTTCCGCAACTCGCCGAGGTTGAGCGCCGCATGGCGCGGCGCACGCTGCGCTTCCCCTATGTGCCGGGCCTGCTTTCTTTTCGAGAAAGCCCCGTCTTGTTGGCGGCGTTCGAGCGGCTGAGGACTGAGCCCGACGTGATCCTGATTGACGGCCATGGGATCGCGCATCCGCGGCGCTTCGGGATTGCCTGCCACCTCGGCCTGCTCCTGGACAAGCCCACGATCGGCTGCGCGAAATCGATCCTGGTGGGCACTTGTGTCGAGCCGGCCGCGCGGGCCGGTTCCACGGCGCCGCTGATCGACAGAGGCGAAAGGGTTGGAACAGTCCTCCGTACGCGCGAGAATGTGAAGCCGATATACGTCACCATCGGGCACCGCATCTCCCTGCCCTCGGCGGTACGCATCGTGAGGCAGTGCCTGGACGGATTCCGCATCCCCCGACCCACTCGCGAGGCGGATCACTTGGTGCGTGATCTCCGGCGCGCCCACCAGGGGCAGCGCGCCCGGGATGGGGTCTCGACCGCGGCCGCGCAGCAAGCGCAGCAGGCTGGTGGCGACGATGTTATAATCCGCGACAGGAGCCGTTCATGAACAAAACCAAGGTGGCTAACCTGCAAGCTCTGCGGGAGAAGGCACAGTTGATGTCCGCATCGGAGATCGACCGCACGCTGGTACGGCTGGCGCACGAAATCCTGGAGCGCAACAACGGCCTGGAGGGCGTGGTGCTGGTGGGCATCCGCCGGCGCGGCGTGCCGCTGGCGGAGCGCCTGGCGCGCAAGATGGCGGACATTGAGAAATTCTCGCCCCCCGTGGAGACGCTCGACATCACCATCTATCGGGACGATTTCTCCGAGATCGGCGAAAAGCCTGTCGTGCAAGCCGCCAGCGCGAAGTTCTCCGTGCGAGGGAAGACCGCAATTCTGGTGGACGACGTCCTCTACACCGGGCGCACGACACGCGCCGCCCTGGATGCGTTGCTGAAGCATGGCCGGCCACAACGCGTCGAGCTGTGCGTCCTCATCGACCGCGGCCACCGGGAATTGCCCATCCAGGCCAATTATGTGGGTCGCATCATCCCGACCTCCGAGAGCGAATTGATCGACGTCCGTTTGCGGGAGGTGGACGAGCAGGATTGCGTGGTGATGTACGAGCGGATTCCCAGCGGCTTGCCCCCCCCTTGATGCCGCCTCCATGTTGGCATGCCGCCCGGAAAACGAGCACGTCGGGGAAACCCCGCCTACTTAATGTGGCAACTTGCCAAGCCGCGCTTTTCAAGATACTGCTGGTGATGTTCTTCCGCGCGCCAGAACTCCGGCGCCGCCGTGATCTCCGTGACAATGGGCTTCTTGTAGGTCCCGGACTGTTCCAGGCTCTGTTTTGACGCACGGGCCGCTGCTTCCTGTTCGGGTGTGTGGAAAAATATCGCCGTGCGATATTGTTTGCCGCAGTCAGGCCCCTGCCGGTTGAACTGGGTGGGATCGTGGCTCTCCCAGAAGATTTTCAAAAGGTCGGCGTAGGGAACCTGTGAGGGGTCGAAAGTGACCTCCACGACTTCCGCGTGCCCGGTTTGGTCAGTGCAGACGTCGCGATAAGTGGGGTTCTTGAGATTCCCGCCCATATAACCCACCGCCGTGGAAACGACTCCCGGGACTTGGCGGAATGCCGCTTCCACTCCCCAGAAGCACCCCGCTCCGAATGTGGCTCTTTCTGTGGCCATGTTTCCCCCCCTGTGACCCGTTCCTGATGACTTCTCGCACTGTGCCCGGCCCCCTTTGCAAGGTCTTTCGAGACCTCGCGCCGGCCTTCGACATTTTCTGAATTGAAAATAGAGGTCCAGCCCTGTTGGACTCGCCGCCCGGTCACTTCCTGTCATCCTGCCGGGAGCCAGCTTCAGTATATCACTTCATCTGCGCTAAGAAGAGACTCACGAACTCGAGCAGAACTCCATTAGAATGGGGACCACCAGTCTTCTCTGGAGGTTCTGCGATGGAAGCTCTGCCTGTTCCCGTGCTTGACCACTTGGGCGAGTTCACCAGCCCCACTGTGGCCAATGCCATCGAAGTCTTCAACGTTCGGCCGCGCCATGAAGGATTCATGCGTCCGGAGATCCGCTGTGTTTTCCCGCAGCTTGGCGTCATGGTGGGTTACGCCGTGACTCTCAAGATCCGGGCCGCGACGCCCGGGGCGGAAGGTGAAACCGTTCATGCGCGCGTGCATTGGGAGAAGGTTCTGCAGGTGCCCTCGCCGCGCGTGGTGGTGGTGGAGGATCTTGACGATCCGCCCGGGCTGGGCTCTTACTGGGGCGAAGTCAACGCCAATGTGCATCTGGCACTGGGGTGCGTCGGGGTCGTGACCAACGGCGCGGTGCGCGATCTGGAGGAAGTTGCGGCCCTGCGCTTCCATTTCTTCGCGGCCCACATCGCCGTTTCGCACGCTTACGTGCACATCGTGGAGGCCGGAACCCCGGTGCGGGTGGGCGGCCTGACCGTGCGGCCGGGAGATCTGCTGCACGCGGACCAGCACGGGGTGGTAAACGTCCCGCGGGAACTGGCCGCCAAGATTCCGGAAGGCGCCAGGAAGGTGGCGGACATGGAGCACCGGATTATTGCCTATTCACAGTCTGCCGAGTTCACGCTGGAGGGACTGGACGCCCTTTGGCGCAGCATGCGGGGATGAAGGTCGCGGGCCGCTGGCGCCGGCGCGGAGATCTGCATCGGCGAGGTTCTATATATTCAAGCTGCGGAGTACAATTACGCCGTATGCGCAGAAACACATTCGGAGGCAGGCTTCACACACCATCCGATTTCATGCGAAATTGACAGGAGGAAGGAATGGAGACTATGCGCAAAGCGCTCATTTTTGGCGGGGGCTGTTTGGCGGTGGCGACTGCCCTGAGTATGATCGCGACCAGCCAGCCGTCAGCAGCACCTCAAGAGGCAAAACACGAATGGGAGATTCACGACCGCAGCCGGCCACATCCGCCGGTCATCACGCCCGGCACCGCCAGCACGCAGGAAAGGGCGGGGAATCCTCCCTCGGATGCCATCGTGCTGTTCAACGGGACAGATCTTTCGAACTGGGAGAGCGTCAACGGCGGTCCGGCGAAATGGAAAGTGGGCGAGGGCTATTTCGAAACGGCCGCCCAGACCGGTGACATCCAGACGAAGCAGGCGTTCGGCGATTGCCAACTGCACGTTGAGTGGGCTGCGCCCGACCCGCCGCACGGCGAAGACCAGGACCGCGGCAATAGCGGCGTTTTCCTGCATGGACTTTATGAGATTCAAGTTCTCGACTCGTATCAGAATGTGACCTATGCCGACGGCCAAGCCGCGGCCGTCTATGGGCAATATCCACCACTGGTAAACGCCATGCGCCCACCCGGCCAATGGCAGACCTACGACATCATTTTCCACGGACCACGCTTCGACGCAGGCGGCAAACTGCTGCGGCCGGCCTCTGTCACCGTGATCCATAATGGTGTGCTGGTTCAGGATCACGTCGCCCCAACGGGTCCAACCGGGCACCACGTGCGTCCGCCCTATCACCCCACGCCGGAAAAACTTCCGCTCCGGCTGCAGGACCACAACCATCCGGTGCGCTATCGCAACCTCTGGATCAGAGAGCTTGCTGAGGGAGGGCAGTAACCTCGCGTTTCGCGTTACGGCAAACCGGCGGCGTGGGTGTTCCTGGCGAGTAATCTCCGGGCGGCGGGCACGTGGGCGCGGGTCGAGGGATCGTAATGGCCCAGAAACAAGCCGGAGAAAGATACTCCCTGTGGTTGATGCCGAGGGGTGATGTGTACGAGAGGCTCGCGCGAACTCTTCACAGATTGAGCGCCCGCTACGCTGCCCCGGAATTTGCGCCGCACGTCACGCTACTGGGGAGCATCGTCGCGCCGCGCCGCGAAGCCATTCGCAAATCCGCGGCGCTGGCCACACTCATCCGGCCCTTCACGATCCGGCTCGGGGACATCGATTACCTCGACGAGTATTTCCGCTGCCTCTTCGTTCGGGCGACGATTACCAAGCCGCTTCTCAAAGCTCATCGAGTCGCGCAGGAGGTATTCGGGTTCCGCCGCGAGGCTCCTTTCATGCCCCACCTGAGTCTCCTCTACGGGAATTTCAGCCGGAGCTTGAAGGACGAAGCGACAGCGGAGTTGGGGCCGCGAGTCGACCTGGAGTTCAAGGTGCGAAGCCTGCACCTCTACTCGACTCGCGGCGAGCCACGCGGCTGGCGGTGCGTCGAGAAGTTCGGGCTGCATTGAGGTGGCCACAATGTTGAGCCGTAAGACGAAAGCGGCTTCCCGAGCTTCGAAAGGAGTTGAACAGGCTGCGGAAAAACCGCCAAACCTGTCATCCTGAGCGAAGCGAAGGACCCCTGCATTTGTAGAAACAAGTAAATGCGGAGGTCCTTCGCTTCGCTCAGGATGACAGCGAAGGGCTCAGGGTCGGGAGGGAACTATGCTTATCGTTCACGTGTATGTGCAAGTAAAGGCCGATTGCATCGAAGCCTTCAAGGAGGCAACGCTGGACAATGCGCGCCAGAGTGTGAAAGAGCCGGGCATCGCGCGCTTTGATGTGATTCAACACAAGGACGATCCTACCCGCTTCGTCCTGGTCGAGGTCTATCGGAGCGAGGAGGCCACGGTGGCGCACAAGGAGACGGGTCATTACGCAACGTGGCGCGAGCGTGCCGAGCCCCTGATGGCTGAGGCGCGCACGCGCGTGCAGTATTCGAGTGTGTTCCCCGCAGACGAAGGCTGGTGAGGCGCTGATGCAGTTCGAGTTTGCCACGGCGACGCGCATCCTTTTCGGTGAAGGCAGGGTGCGCGAGGTTGCACCGGCGGCGAAGCGCTGGGGACGCTGCGCTCTGCTCGTGACGGGGCGCACGCCCGAGCGGTCAAGCCGTTTGCTGGCCGACCTCGCTGCCGCCGGCGTCGCGGCCAGCACCTTTGTGGCGGAGGGCGAACCTACGATTGATTTGGTTCGCCGGGGAGTGGCATTTGCCCGCCAGGAAAAATGCGACTTGGTGGTTGCCTTCGGCGGCGGCAGTGCCATCGACGCGGGTAAAGCCCTGGCGGGGTTGCTCACCAATCCAGGCGATCTGATGGATTACCTGGAAGTGGTGGGCCGAGGGAAGCCGCTCGAATGCCCGGCTGCGCCCTTCATCACCGTGCCCACCACGGCGGGGACCGGCGCGGAGGTGACTCGTAACGCGGTGCTGGGTGTGCCCGAGCGGCGAGTGAAAGTCAGCCTGCGGAGTCCTTGGCTGCTGCCGCGCCTCGCGGTGGTTGATCCCGAACTGACCCTCGGCTTGCCGCCCGCGGCGACCGCACGCACCGGACTCGACGCGCTGACGCAGTTGATTGAAGCCTACGTCTCCCTCCGCTCGAACCCCCTGACGGATGGGTTCTGCGTGGAGGGAATCGAGCGGGCCGCGCGCTCGTTGCGGCGGGCCTTTCATGAGGGGCATGACCCTGCGGCGCGCCGGGATATGTCGCTGGCCGCACTGCTGAGTGGCTTGGCTCTCGCGAACGCGGGATTGGGTGTTGTGCATGGATTTGCCGGGCCACTGGGTGGAAAGTTCCCGGCGCCGCACGGAGCTATTTGCGCGGCGATCCTCCCGTACGGCATGGAGATCAACCTGCGGGCGTTGCGCGCTCGCGCCCCCGGCAGCGACTCATTGCGCCGTTACGAGCACGTGGCGCGCCTCCTCACCGGCCGGACCAACGCCACGGCTGAGGCGGGCATCGAGTGGGTGCGCGACACCTGCCGCGATCTTGAGATTCCGCCGCTGGCCGTTTACGGGATGAGCGAGCAGGACGTTCCCGCGCTCATCGCGGAGGCTTCCCAGGCGAGCAGCATGAAGGGGAATCCTCTGGTGCTCTCGCCGGAGGAGTTACAGGAAGTCCTGCTGCGCTCGCTCGAAGGCTCTTAATCAGGTCTTGCAGGTTCTGCACTGCTTCCGTTTCTGTCTTGGTGTTCAGAGCACGCTCCAGAGCATCGAGGGTGGGTTTGAGCTCCCGGCCCTCTGCCACGTACAGGTCATACATGAGTGGATAATACCTTGTATAGGTGGCATCAAATGCGAGCCCGGCATTGTTGCTGGCGGCCAAGCATTTGTTGAACGACTTAGGGTCCGGGCTGAGCGCCTTGCACGCCTCCTGGATTTCCGCGAAAATCTGCTGCTTTTGCGCGAGCGCGTTGGACTCTGCCGTCTCGCCGGAGCGGACGCCGGCGTACCACCGGCTAAGGTGCACGTGATAACGATTCACTATTTCGGCTTTGCGTGAAAACAGCTCCGGCTCGCGCCGGAGATTCTGATAGACCTCCGATTCCTCGCCGAATTTCTGCCGGGCCACTTCGCTGGCCGTGAGGAAACCCACCAACGTTGACGCCGCTTCACTCAAAGTGGCCGGCAGCTTCTGCAGTTCCTGGTTGGCGTGGAAATCCTCGTGGGGTACGACGACCAGAAACCGTTCCACGGACTCCCGCGCCAGCGAGGCTGTGACGGGTGTCTTGCCGCTGGCGTTCGCGTCCATGGGGTAAAAAAAGACATCGTATTTCGCGGCATCCAGAGGGCAGCCGGCCTTCGTTCCTTGGAGAAGTTGCAGCTTGTCATAGGAGTCCGGGAGTTCGAGTTTGCCGGTATAATAGCACCGATAGGCGACCGCGGATTCCGCTGACTCCTTGTGGAAGTTCTTTGTCCGGCGGAAACCCAGTTTCTTTTCCAAACGCTTGACGGCGCTCACCAGATCTTTTCGGTCCGCAGCGCTGGGATTTTGGGGTGTGTCTGTGGCAGCAGCGGAACTCGCAAGCAGTGCGATGAGCACGAGGGTCAATAAAAAGAGCCTTGGCGCGGGTTTCGCATTAGGACACGGGGGGAAGGTCATAATCCGAGCCCTCTCCCCCAAGGGGGCGAGGGCAGGAAATTCAAGATAATTTCCCCTCACCCGGCCCGCAACGGGTCTTCAATCTAAAATCCAAAAGTCAAAATTCAAAATCGACAATCCGAAAGCGAAAATCCAAAATCCAAAATTACTAGTGCCCGCCGCCGGTGAGTTCGCGGACGATGTCGCCCACGAAGCCCTTGGCGTCGCCGAAGAGCATCAAGGTTTTGTCCAAGTAGTAAAGGGGGTTGTCGATGCCGGCGAAACCGGGGTTCATGCTGCGCTTGATCACCATAACCGTACGTGCCTTGTCCACGTCCAGGATCGGCATGCCGTAGATGGGGCTGGATTGATCGGTGCGCGCCGCGGGGTTGGTGACGTCGTTGGCGCCGATGATCAGCGCCACGTCGGTTTGCGGGAGGTCCGGGTTGATGGCATCCATATCCAGCAGCCGATCGTAAGGAATATCGGCTTCCGCCAGCAGCACGTTCATGTGGCCGGGCATGCGGCCCGCGACCGGGTGAATGCCGAACTTCACATCCACACCGCGCTTGGAGAGGACGTCAAAAAGTTCGCGCACCTTGTGCTGAGCCTGCGCCACCGCCATGCCATAGCCGGGAACAATCACCACGGAGTTGGCGGCGGCGAGAATCGTGGCGGCTTCTTCCGCCGTGGCGCTGTGCACCGTGCGCGCCTCGTGGGCGGCGCCGGCGGAGGTTTGCACCTGTCCGAAGGCTCCAAAAAGCACATTTGTGAAGGAGCGATTCATGGCCTTCGACATGATCACCGAAAGAATGAATCCGGAAGAGCCATCCAGGGCGCCGGCAATGATGAGCAATTTCGAGTCGAGGACAAACCCCATGGCGGCGGCCGAGAGCCCGGCGTAGGAATTGAGCAGGGAGATCACCGTGGGCATGTCGGCGCCGCCGATGGGAACAATCATCATGACGCCGAAGACGAGCGGGATGCCGATAATCAGGGGAAAGAGCATCTTCTGCTCGGGGTGAAGTACCAGCCTGGCTGCTACCAATAAGGATATTGCCAGCAGTGAAAGGTTGACAAGGTTCTGACCCCGATACGTGATGGGGCGTTGGGGCAGGACTTCCTGGAGCTTGCCGGTCGCCATCAGGCTCCCCGTGAAGGTCAGCGAGCCCAGGATGACTTCCAGGCAAAGCACCGCCATCATGAAGCGCGGAACATCGGGGGCGCGGAGATAGAACTCCGCAGTGCCGACCAGGGTCACGCAAAGGGCTCCGCAAGCGTGGCTGAGGGCGGTCCGCTGCGGCACGGCGGTCATTTGCACCATGCCGAGCGGCACCCCGATGATCGAGCCCACGACCAGCGCGATCAGAATCCAGGTGTAATCCACGATGCCGTGGTGGAGCAGGGTCCCGGCGATGGCCAGCACCATGCCCACTTCTCCAGCTAACACGCCGCGGCGGGCGGTGGAGGGCGCGCTGAGCCATTTCAGGGCCAGGATGAAGAGCGCCGTGGCCACCAGATAGGTGATCTCAATGAGGTGTTGAGTGGCGAAAGGAGTCATGTTTTTTTCGGCTTCGCGGTTTTGAACATTCTCAACATGCGGTCGGTGATCAGAAAGCCGCCCACGACGTTGCTCATGGCCGCCACCACGGCGATCGTTCCCAAGACCGTGGAAAGGGTGCTTTTGGCCTCGCCGGCAATGACGATGGCGCCGACCACGGCAATGGCGTCAAGTGCATTGGTCAGCGACATGAGTGGTGTGTGCAACAGCGGCGAGACTCGCCGGATCACTTCGAATCCGATGAAGCCGGCCAGCATGAACACATACAGACTGTTGATAAGATCGAACGTCACAAACTCCTCCTCGGTGTCAGGTGCCAGGTGTTAGGCGTCAGGGTCGAGGTGCAGGAATGAAGGGTAAAGTGTAAAGGATAAAGGATGGACAGGTTTACCCTTCATCCTTTACCCTTTTCTTCTGCCCCTAGCCCCTAACACCTGACACCTGAAACCAGGCACCTAACTTCCTTGCGCCGGCAGCGAGAAGAATTCCCGCACCCGGGTGTTGACCACTTCGCCGCCGCGCGTCAACAGGGTGTCGCGCGTGATCTCGTCCTCGAGATTGATCTGAAGCTTGCCGTCCTTCCCCAGGTGGAGCAGGAAGGCCGCGAGGTTACGCGCGTACATCTGACTGGCGTGATAGGGCACTGTGCTCGCCACGTTGAAGTAGCCGATGATGGTCACGCCGCTTTCGACGATGCGAGTGCCTGCCTTGGTCAACTCGCAGTTGCCGCCGCGCTCGGCAGCCAAGTCAACGATCACCGACCCGGGGGCCATGCGTCCCACCATCTCGCGCGTCACGAGCACGGGAGGCTTCTTGCCGGGAACGACTGCGGCGGTGATGACCACGTCGCTTTCGGCCACGACGCGCCCCAGTAATTCGCGCTGCCGCTGGAAAAAGGAAGCGTCCTGCTGCCGCGCGTAGCCGCGCGCGTCTTCGGCGTCCTTCGCCTCCAGGGGTAGTTCGACGAAGCGGCCGCCCAGACTGTGGACCTGCTCCTTGGCCGCAGGACGCAGATCGTAAGCGGAGGCGACCGCGCCCAGGCGCCGCGCCGTCGAGATCGCCTGCAGTCCGGCCACGCCCGCGCCAATAATGAATACGCGTGCCGGTGTGATGGTGCCCGCCGCCGTGGTGAGCATGGGAAACATGCGCGGCAGCCGGTCTGCCGCGAGCAACACGGCTTTGTAACCGCAGATGGTGGCCATCGAGGACAGCGCGTCCATGCTCTGGGCGCGTGTGATGCGCGGCATCAGCTCCACGGCGAAGGAGGTGGCGCCGGTAGCCGCGAGTTCCTCGACGGAGCCGGCCGAGCCGAAAGGACGATGAAAGCCGATGACCGCCTGGTCGCGGCGGAGAAGCCGCAAGTCGTCCTTGCCCGTGGCGTCGTTCGACCCGGGGCACAGAACCTGGGCGATTGCGTCCGCGGACTGGAAAACTTCCGCGCGCGCGGCGACAAGCTTGGCGCCTTTCTCCAGGTAGTCGGCGTCGGGATAGCCGGCGCTGGCGCCCGCCCCCGCTTCCACAAGAACCTGGAAACCGGCCTTGATCAAGCTGGGAATCACCACGGGGACCAGCGCCACGCGCCGTTCGCCGGGAAAAGCTTCCTTGGGAACACCCAAGATCATTGAAATTCCCCCCTCTGACAGTTCAGCGCTTTCGGTTCAGCCATTTTACCCGAGGCGGTCGGATGTCGGCCAGAATTGCCTCTTTGGAATTCTTAATCCAATGGCCGCCCGCGCGCAAGGGACTTCTGCTTTGGACGGGAATTGGGGAGGGAGTGCCCGGGAGAATCAGTGGGAGCGCCCAGCCCGCGGCGGCGCAGGCAATGCTGGTGGTCCGGGGTCGCACAGAGCCGGCCAGCAGTCGCTGGTTCTCCGCGGCAAGGGAGGTTCCGCCCGGGAGGTTTTTGGCGAATCAAGCCAGCCTCGGCTCAATCCGGGGAGCAAGCAGGAGGCAAGCGCAAAGTCCCCGTTGCCATAGTGGAAGAGTTTCGGTCTGAGGCGTCAAGCGCGAAAGGGGATAGGAGCAAGCTGGATTCAAAGTGCCCCGGATGCCCTACGACTTGCCGAACTGACCCGATAAAGATTTGTTCGGCGTGTTAAAAAAACCTCTTGCATTTCACCTGGGCTTAATATATCCTCTCTGATTGCGAGCACGAAGGTGGAGCAAGTGAGGGGCGCGCGGTTGAGATTCGATTCAATCGGGCGCATCTGAGGGTTCCACACCGTCTCGGTCGGAATCCTTTGGAGGTGGGTACGCTTAAGGCTTTCGGATGAGGGCTTGAGGCAAGTGGGTCCCTGGTATGTAACCCTCCCGCCTGTTTCAATCCCCGAAGCTCAAAGTAGTTGACCCCAGCAGCCGCAGCGGCGCGCGAGTTGCTTTGTGCGCCCCAGAGCGGAGCGTGGAGGATTTTCGCAAGGTGGTTGAGGCTGGTTTCACGCGAGGAAACGAGTGGAATCAGGCTCAGCAACTTGGCGGCTCGGCGAGCGCCGGGCGCAAGGTTGCGCAAAGAGGCCCAGGAAGACGTGAGTCGGCCTTGGGCACTCGATGATCTTTGAAAACTGAATAGTGTGGCGTCTACCTAAGTAGTAGTAGCTGTCAGCGTTCAGCCTTCAGCTCTCGGTAACAGCGCGAAAATCGCCTAGCGGGGAGTGGAAGGTTGGGTTGGTGGCTACACCCTGCTCGGGATTGGATCCGGGCAGAGAAAGAAAGGCGAATCTGCGAGACGACGCCGGGTTTCGGGACTCGGGGTTCGGGGTCAGGGAGTTTTTCTCCTGGCTTCTGGATTCTGGCTTCTGACTCCTGGTGATGATGTGTTGAGCAGATTATATGGTCAAGCTACTAAGGGCGTACGGTGGATGCCTTGGCGCCAGACGGCGAAGAAGGACGTGGCTACCTGCGAAAAGCCTCGGGGAGGGGGAAGCACCCTTTGATCCGGGGATCTCCGAATGGGGCAACCCTTCCGGGAAAAACCCGGAAACGGCCCGCTGAATCCATAGGCGGGTACGAGCCAACCCAGGGAAGTGAACCATCTCAGTACCTGGAGGAAGAGAAAACAATAGTGATTCCGCTAGTAGCGGCGAGCGAACGCGGACGAGCCCAAACCCAGTCTTCCTTTGAGATATCAAACTTGAGATTTGAGATTTCAAAGGAGGGCTGGGGGTTGTAGGGCGTGCGTCGGTGTAGAACCAGAGAGTTATCAATCCGGCGGCTAGTCGAACGACTTGGAAAAGTCGGCCAAAGAATGTGATAGCCATGTAGGCGAAAGCTGACCGGACTCTCACGCGCGTTC
>Ga0208457_1000078_pt1 | contig 138025 bp, 136 predicted proteins | sample June2015DPH_10_1_FD_185513 | JGI IMG/M metagenome (GOLD analysis project Ga0208457, IMG submission 185513) | Peatland microbial communities from SPRUCE experiment site at the Marcell Experimental Forest, Minnesota, USA - June2015DPH_10_150... | ecosystem: Environmental > Terrestrial > Soil >... | reverse complement strand
TTTAGGTATTTCAAAACCAGGGAAAAACTGAATTAAAATGATTTCTTAAAATTTATGTTTTAAATGGATCAAGTGATTCATAAATTCACCGATGAGGTTGATGGATCAGGAGATGAAGAGAAAAAAGAAAGGGACATAATAGGAAGGAGGTTTGTGATTATGAAATCCTTAATAGCTGTTCTGATGGGTGTAGTCATTATGTTATTAGTTTTTTCCTGTGCCACAGTGCCAACCGAACCTCTCACTTCGGGCGAGCTAAGATTATTAAGTATGCAGGTTCCAAGCCGAATCACAGTAGGGTTTCCGTATGATCTTATTATTATTTTTAGAGCAGACGGTAAACCGGAGATTAGTAAGGCTTGTTGCTCCTGGTCAGGTGGTGGTCCGTACTGTTTTAAGGCAAGGAATTTAAAGTATGGATCCCCAGGAAACTTCATTATAGAACTTCCTCCTGCTGACCCTGGGACATATACAATGGAATGTTATGCTGAATATTTACGGGACGGAGAGACACAACGGACCAACGTGATAAGCTCTCAAATCGATGTTTTTAGTGGAGCAAGATGACCGTACTTTAAAAGGATTTATATCGGCGTATTGGGATTATTGACGTTGATTGGGTTTTAGGTGGATTTTAGGGGGAGCTATTAAAGATTCTGTCCTAATTCCCAATCCGCCGAGACCAAGGATTCTTGAACCTGCTTTTTGATCCCCCAGAGCTTAGACCCCACGTACCTTATAATATGTTGATTGGTGGGGTCAGTACTACCTCCAGGACCAGGACACTCCCATTCAAAGATCAGTCTCAAGTCGATCGCACGATTGACGCCCTGCGCAAGGCGGGGCTGAAGTGAGTGAAAGGAACTTGCAACAAAGTCCCTCTTCATTTAATCATGCACATTTCTACCAGTAATCGTTGACTTTAAAAACTATCTTAGAATGAAGACTTGTAGGTGCAAGTTGCAAGGAGGGTTATCTTGACACTGTCCGTCAACTCAAATGCTGGTCAGGACAGCTAACCCCCTAAACCCTAATCCCTGGTACTATGGCACCACTTTAGAATTTCTTTAAGGGAAAGGGTGTTGAGGACATCCTTGGCTTCGAGCCATCCGCGCCTTGCCACTGCCACTCCCAGACTGACCATCCACATCTGGTCCAGATGATGAGCATCGGTCCCAATCCCAACTCGAATCCCCATCTCCTTGGCTTTCCGGCAATGAATGTCATCTAAATCGAGGCGCTCAAAGTAGGCATTGATTTCCAATGCCTTTCCATATTTCTTGGCGACCTCCATCAATTCATTGATCTCAACTTCATAGGGGTCCCTTGCTCCTAATAGTCTACCGGAGGGATGGGCAAGGATATGAACATAAGGATTTTCTAAAGCTCGAATGATCCTTTTCGTCATTTTCCCCTTATCCTGTTTGAATCCACTGTGAATGGCTGCTACCACGATATCGAGCTTCTCCAATATCTTTTCGGGAAAGTCTAACTTTCCATCAGCAAGGATATCGACCTCTGTTCCTTTTAGAATTTGAAACCCCTTAAGCTTTTTATTGATACGATCAATCTCCTCAATCTGTTTCATCAGCCTTGATTCATCAAGCCCGTGGGCAATCTTAAGGGATTTCGAGTGATCGCAGATCGCCACATATTGATAACCCCTCTTCTGAGCAAATCTGGCAATCTCTTCAATTGTGGAAGTACCATCACTCCATTTTGAATGGACGTGAAGGTCTCCCTTGATTTCGGATTCCTGGACCAATTTAGGAAGACGTCCCTTTTGCGCAGCTTCAATTTCTCCACGATCTTCACGAAGTTCTGGCTCTATCCAATCCATCCCCAGAGAACGATAAACATCCTTCTCTTCTTTTCCCCCGATCTTCTTCTCTCCTTTGAAAACCCCATATTCATTGATCTTGATCCCTTTCGCTTTAGCGATTCCCCTGAGATGAATGTTGTGCCCCTTAGACCCAGTAAAATATTGAAGAGCCGCACCATAGGAATCTTCTTCAACCACACGAAGGTCAATCTGTGTTCCTCTTTCCACAATGACAGAGGCTTTGGTCTCTCCAGAGGCTAAGACCTCTTTGACCTCTGGAATATGGATAAATGCCTGAAGAATCTTCTCCTTATTCGGGCCAGTAGCTAAGATATCAATGTCTCCGATATTCTCCTTCATCCTTCGAAGGGAACCTGCCCATTCAATCTTTTTAGATCCTGTCTTCTGCCTCAAGGTCTCCACGATTCTTTTGGCCACGGGAAAGGCCGCTCCTAAATTCATTCTGCCTTTGCTCTGTTTAAAGAGTTGGATTCCCCGTTTGATGTTCTCAATCTTTTTCTCACCTATTCCAAAAAGGTCCATCAGAGAACCATCCTCCAATGCCTTTTCCAATTGGGAGAGGTTACTGATCCCTTTCTCTTTATAGAGCATCGAAAGGGTCTTGGGTCCCATCCCCGGGATATCCATGATGGCAATCAATTCATCCGATACCCCTTTTCTGACTTCCTCAAATTTGGAGATTTTCCCTGTCTTAAGATATTCCACAATCTTCTGAGCCATACCTTCGCCAATCCCCGGGATATTCTTGAGCTCCCCTTGCTCAGAGATCTCTTCGATGTCTTTTGTGAGATCTCCAATGATCCTTGAAGCCTTTCGGTAGGCACTGATCTTGAAAGAATTCTCACCTTTAAATTCCAGAATATCTGCCATCTTTTCGAAGAGATCAGCGAGTTCTTTATTCTTCATCTTCCTTTCACCCCATATTGAAGATAGTGTTTGAGGCAAATTTGAAAATTCTCCAACACATCCTTTTTGCTGTTGACGATAAAGATATGATTTTGAACATGGAAGAGTTCCTCGATCAGCCTCTCCACAGGATAGAGGGTTTTCGAATCCCTTCCGTGTCTCCTTTCCAATTCCTCCTCAAACATCACAACCAGTTTGTCCTTCATCCTTAGCTGCGTATCATTAAAGAGGAAGGATGCTTCTGGCAGGATATCATCCATTCTGGAGAAGAAAGTAGATATCTCGTTCTGTTCAACTCCTTTCGGAGGAGAAGATTTCACCTCCACATAGAGCAGTCTTTGGTTCCAGGAAGCAATGACATCATAGTCGCCGCCAGAAGGAGTGTTCTTCACACTGACCCCATAGATCGCAGGAGAGGCAAATTCCCTTTTAAACATTTCAGCGATGAACCACTCGAGGGTTGGCCCAAAACTGTAAAGAGGAGAAACCCGAGTTTGATATTTTCCCTTTCCATCTTTTATAATCGCCCCCATTTTACAAAGCAGATCACAATATCCCTGAACCACTTTGGAAGAACAGTAATGGGTCAGATCCTGAATGCGAAACCGATCCTGGTATTTGATCATATCTCTCAGAACGAGACGAAAAGAGTATTTCTTCATCATCTCGTAAAATCGAGTCTTATAAAAAGGGGAGAGATCCGGAGGGAAGAAGAGACGTTCGGTGGGATTTTTTCGAAAGACTTTTATCCTCCTCATCCTGAGAATTTTCTCCACCGAAGAAGGGTCTTCTATCGAAGCGGTCTTGATGGATTCAATCTCTTTGATGAGGGATCGGATTTTCTTTTTAAGGGATTGGATCTCTCGTAGAGCTTCCTGCAATTTCACCTAAAAACCCCGATAGAGTTGGGAGTGCTTAGCCCACTGAATCGCTTCCATATATTCCTTATGGGTGATACGACGGTTAATCTCAGGATATTCATGGGCTCGATATTCAGGCCGATATTGATCCATGATGTTGACATAGGAGTGAACAGAAATCTCCTCAGCGATGAACTTGAGAACTGCTTCTGAAGAAGCCACGTCATTTGGCATCACCAAGTGTCTGATCAAGAGCCCTCTCTCAGCAATCCCCTTAGTACTGGTGGTCAGGTCTCCGACCTGGCGGTGCATCTCTTTGAGAATCTTCTTGATCACCTCGGGATAATCCGGAGCCTTCGAAAATCGCTTTGAATGTTTCTCATCCAGATATTTTACATCGGGCATGTAGATATCGACCACCCCTTCCAAGAGTCGAATCACCTCCATCGACTCATATCCGGAGCAGTTATAGACAATGGGAAGCCGAAGACCTTTCTCTATCGCTTCAGGAAGAGAGCCTACAATCTGAGGGGCATAGTGGGTAGGGGTGACGAAGTTGATGTTGTGACAACCCATCTCCTGGAGCCTTATCATGTTACGCGCCATGTCAGAAGAGGTAATTCGCTCACCACCTCCAAGATGGCTGATGTCGTAATTTTGGCAGAAAAGACACCGAAGGTTGCAGTGGGTGAGAAAGATGGTCCCTGAACCCTGATATCCAACCAGAGGAGGTTCCTCACCAAAATGGGGAAAGGCACTCGAAACCATGAGCTCTGAACCAGCCTGGCAGACTCCAACCTCTCCATCCAGGCGATTGACCCGGCACTCTCTCGGGCAAAGCCGACACTCCTTGAGGAACTCTTTCAGGAGCTTGATCCTCTGGCTGAGTTCTCCTTTTTCATGGAGAGTGATATAGGAAGGTATGGAAGCCATTTCAGTACTGCTTCATGAGAAAAATCTAGTTTCTCAATTATAAACTATTACAAAGTTTAATGAAATTCTATTAAAGAGGGCGGAGGGGGTTTTTATTATTGATATAATAGATTATGGGGATTAGAACAGGGGGACCCTTATGAGGTCCCCCTGTCATTCGGCCCTACAGATCTTGGTAGACTGCCCAGATCCTATAGAAATAGCTGGTAGGGATTTTTTCGTTCCTCTCTTTGAGACTTTTGATATAGGTGGGGCCATAATTATAGGCTGCCAAAGCAAGCCTCGGGTCATTAAATTCTTTAATAAGTTGGAAAAGATAGTAACTCCCTATTCTTACATTCAAATAGGGATTAAAGAGGGTCCGGTCTCCACTCCATTCAATACCCAGTTCATGGGCAAGGGATTTAGCCACATAAGGCATAATTTGCATTAAACCTTTGGCGCCTTGCTCGGAAACAGACCAGTTTTTGAATTCACTCTCAATGGCAATGAGAGCCAAAATAAACTTGGGGTCATGGTTGTAACGATTAGCTTCTTCATAGATAACCTCTGCAAGTTCCTCTTTTGTCACATTGGCCAAACCCGTTGGTTGACTTTCTAAAACCTCCAAGATCTCCCTAATAGTCTGCTCCCTTTGATCAAGACCAGGAATGAAATTGGGGAGGTGGAAGGAGAGGAGGAAAATGAGGACGAAAATGGCAATCTTAGGGAGGATACGAGAGAGGGGATGCCTATTCTTCTTGTGAGTCCCTGAATGAGGGGGGTGCCCCGTACGTATCACCGCTTCGTTAAGTTCCATAAGTTAACCTCCTTGTGATATTCTTTCACAATGTTAGCATACTGAACCACACTTTGTCAAGTTTTAAATCCCCCTGCATCCCTCGACGCCACAAGCTGTAGTAGGTGAGGAAAAAGGTGAGCATATCTATTGTAGGTTAAGCTAAGTAGAGGTCGGGCTGCAGGCTGCATTGGCTACCGCCAGCCTGCCGTATGCATGGAGCGGCAAGCTTCAGAATGGTGTGATTACGCTACCGCAGGTTAGATTAGGATCCCAGATTTATGTTCTATCAACCTTAAAGGGTTTCTTTCGATTCGGGAGAGTATCTCACACCCTCTGGTTTTAACGATGACATCTTCTTTGATCTTGATCGCCCCAAATTTGGGGATAATCGTAATGATTTCAATGGAAAAAGTCATATTTCCCTTAAGAATAGTTTCATCTACAGGACCAAGGATGGGGAGCTCATCCAGTTCGAGACCGTGGCCAATGAACCTCTCCCGTGCCTCGTCGTCGTAACCCATTAAATTCTTTAAACGATTCTCAACCTCTTCAAAACTATCCCCCTTGACAACTGGTTTGATTGTCGCCTCACCCTTTGCGTACCCCATCCTTACAAAAAGGACAGCCTCATCAGTGGTGACGAGTGGGGTCGGGGAGAATATAGTTCGTGTGGAAAAGTTAAGAAACCAGAGGCATCAGAAGATTAAAGGGGGAAGAAGTCTCATCTCCCCGTTCGCTTGTATTCCCCTATGGGACAAAGAGCTTGACATTCAAAGCAATAATAATAACTTCCACTCACCAGGGTCTGCCAGAGTTCCCGGAAGGGATAACTATTAAGTAGGTCAGCCCGCTCTTCTGGAGAAGCATCGAACATCTCTCCTACAAACTTCATCATTCCTCGAAGACCAAACTCGAAGATCACGCGTCCACAGGCCCGTTTATCTATTTTGCCTCCCCCTAAGAGGGCTTTGCTTGGACAACCCAATAGACAAATCTGGCATTCGGATGGACATAGAGATTTAGACTTCTTCTTTTTCGGTTTGAGAGAGGCGGAGGTTAGGACAGCCCCTAACCTCACTCGGGGGCCAAACCTTTTGACCAGCACGAGGCCACTTTTCCCATAACTTCCAATTCCTGCCTCCACAGCTGCCCTCCTCAGATCAACTGAACCCACCATTCCATACTTTCCATCAGACATATCAAGGGGAATATAGGCGGGGATGGCCATGGCTTCATATCCTTGACTCTCCAAGGTCATAGCCAACTCTTTACACACAATCCTCACCTTTTCATAGGTGGCAATGGTATCGTATTGTTTGACCTGAAGATTTTTGGAATCCAAGGCTGCCCGGCTATGGCCACAAGCAATGACCAGAATGGTCTTGGCTGAGGGCAAGATATTTAAATCCACTGCATTGGCCTTTACCAAACTTTCGATTGAGGAGACTCCAGCAGCCACTGCACCCAGACGGATCGCCTTTATTTCGATCTCCATCTCACCCTCCTGTTACTTCACCCGTTTCAGACTAGGATGGCCCTTCGGTGGTTTTCCCTCCTTCTCTTTCTTCCTCTTGAGAACATTTTCATTGAAGAGGGTATTTTTCAAACTGACGGCATTGATGATGCAGTAGATGATCACCGCCTTTTCCCAGTCCTTTGTCCCATCAAAATGCTCAATCTTCAAACGATACTTCTCCCTCAAATTGGCCAGGGAGGCTTCATCGAAGGAAAGAATTTGCTCTGCTAGTCTCTCAAGAGCCTTTTCCACAAAAACTCCTTTAAAAAATCTAAATGTCAAAATCCAAATGCCAAATGAATGCCAAATGACTCAATGCCAAATTTTTTATATTTGAAATTTGGAATTTGAACTTTATTTGAACCTTGAGCTTTGACATTTGACATTGCTTTATCTATTTTGACACTCTTCACAGAGATGATCTTTGAGGGCCCAACGACCTTCTCTTACCCTGTAGTGGCCACAGTTTCTGCAAAGAAATAGATCATCCAGACAAGTGGGACAATAATAATATCCAATATGACCGGGGTGAGATTTCGCACAGGCATTTTCTTTACCGGTGAGATCGAAACAGAGATGTTTTCTGCATTGTTGACAGAATTCAAAAAAGTGCTGATCCAGGACCGCCCCACAGACCTCACAATAGCGAATCTCCATCTCTTTATGTTAGAGGATAGAGGCAATAAGTTGGAGGCTCCATGTTTTTACCCTTTGTGTGTCTTCTATCTTTTGCCTCAAGCCTCCATCCTCTAGCCTTATCCATCCTCTTCATGGTGCAAACCTCGTGACCTGATGGGGAGCCTCAAAGGTTTCATGAAGGGCCCTCATGGCATCCTCTATCTGATCGGCTTGAATCACACAGGAACAACTGGAGATCGAGGTGCTAATAGCCAGGACATTAATCCCCACTGTTCCCAGGGCATTGAACATTAAACCAGAGATCATTGGCCTCTCTCTGAAGTGAGGACCGAAGACGCTGATGGTAGCTACATTGGGATGATAAGAAATCCCCTTTGCTTCAATCAAGGGTTTGACTCCCTCTAAAACTTCTAAGGCTGCCTCTAAATGCTTCTGATCGATACAGAAGGTCATATTCCCATTGCCTTCGATATCAATATCGTGAACAACAAATTCGATATTGATGTTCTGTTTCCCCATTGCATGGAGAATCATCCCTGGTATATCTGGTCGGTCTGGGAATGAAAGGATATTGACTATAGCTAAGCCACTGTTTGCCATAATTCCACCCACCTTGATTTTTCCTTCGCTTCCCATTCCTTCTACTCCCAGATCCTCCGATCATCAATCTTTTTGGCTCGATCCGGAATGCCCCCTCTTACCGTAAACACCACTTCACCTTTCACCTTGAGAACTTCCTCCATCTCCTTCTCCACCCTTCTTTTCAGGCTGGTCTGGTCAGCACCCTCCTCTTTCAATTCGATATAAATTGTCATCTGGTCACGATACTCTTTTCTGGTGACAACAATTTGATAATTCGCCACCCATGGAAATCTTACCATCACTTCATCCACCTGCCAGGGATGGATGAAAATTCCCCAAACTTTGGTCACTTGATCTGTACGACCCAGAATCTTTCCTAAGCGAGGTGAAGTTCGACCGCAAGGACATGGATCTTCGATCAGATAGGAGAGGTCTCCAGTGGCGAAACGAATCATCGGAAAGACCTTGCTGAAGGTAGTGGCTACGATTTCTCCCGTGGCACCGATTTCTAATTGCCTTCCTGTGTCCGTGTCAACGATTTCCACCATCACGTCTTCAGAGATGTGCATCCCTTTCTTCTCCGGACATTCGTAGCCAAGACAACCCACATCCACAGTGCCATAAGCCTGCCGGATGAAGATCTCAAGTTTCCCTTCCAACTTTTGTCGAAGCGATTCCGGAAACATTTCTGCACCGACAAAGGCGGCCTTCAGAGAAAGATCCTTTTTTAGGTCAAGGGACATCCCCTCCGCAGCCTCTATCAGGGACATAAGTAAACTGGGCGTTCCTAGGAATCCTGTCACATGGAGTTGTCGCATCAGTTGGATCTGCATCGAGAGATTTCCTGGACCAACAGGGACGACAGATGCCCCCAGCATCTTGAGTGATTCATCGAGCATGAAAGCCAAAGGGGTAAGGTGGTAGTTGAAGGTATTTAAAACGACATCCCCTTTTCTTATCCCGCAGGCAAAAAGCGCTTGAGCCCATCGGATATCCTTGTAATTCCATTCCCCAGGTTCAAACACCGGTCCAGGTGAGATATAAATTCTTCTCATCCCCTTCTTAGGGGCTACCTCAAACCCTCCAAAAGGAAAAGTCTGTTTTTGAGCGGTGACTAAATCTGTTTTTTTTGTGATGGGCAGTTTTTCCAGGTCCTTTAGATCTTTTACCCTCTCAGGCTTGATCCCCATTGCATCAAACCTTGACCGAATTGCCTTTGAATAGCGATATCCATAACGAAGAATCTCAGAGAGCCTTTCCTTCAAATAAGCCTCTCGTCTTCTCTTCGACATCGTCTCCTTTTCCCTCTGAAAATAACCACGCGCCCGATCAATCATCGCGATCTCCTTAAAAGGCTGCTGGAAAAAGATTCTTTGAAGGCTGAGCAAAAATGCCCAGATGCAAGGCGCCCGAAATTCTGAGGAATGAGGCGTACATGTAAGTACGCTGTAATGACGAAGAATGAGGGGAACGCCGCAGATGGGTGTTTTTCATCAGCCTATTAAGTGCTGTCCATTATAGGATGAATACGGGGTCCACATCAATATCCAGATTGACCCCTTTTCCTTGCAATTGAACATCCATTCTGGATGCTAATTCCTTAGCAAATTGATGAAGCAACTGAGGACTCTTCCCTTTTGCCAGCATCTGCCACCGAAATTTTCCCCTCATCTTGGCGAAAGGTGCAGTGCTTGGGCCTAAGATCTCGATCCCTTTTCTATACCCCTTTTTCAAAAGGGATTGTCCGATCTTCCCCATCTCTTCTGCCATCCCTTTCGTCCTTTTTTCACTGTTCCCAACCAACCTAAAATTAACGAACCGTGAGAAGGGAGGATACTCCAGGGCTTTCCTGAATTGAATCTCTTCTTGATAGAAGCCGATATAGTCATGATCTTTTGCCCTGAGAATACTATAATGGTCTGGGTTAAAAGTCTGGATCACCACTTCTCCAAAAACTTCCCCTCTTCCCGCCCTTCCCGCCACCTGGGTGAGAAGTTGAAAGGTTCTCTCACTGGATCGAAAATCAGGAAAGTGAAGGGAGGTATCCGCAGAGACCACCCCTACAAAGGTCACATTGGGAAAGTCATGGCCTTTGACGATCATCTGCGTCCCTACTAAGATGTCAATACTCCCGGATTCAAGCCTTTTCAGAATCTGTAGATGAGATCTTCGTCGCGAAGTGGTGTCGTGATCCATCCTTCCCACTTGTGCCTCCGGGAATAATGTTCTAATCTCCTGTTCCAGACGTTCGGTCCCAATCCCCATTCCCTGAAGTCGGTGGCCTTCACACTTCGGACAGTCTCCGGGTGCCTGGATTCGATAATCACAATAATGGCATCGGAGAGAACGGTCCCGTAGATGATAGGTGAGCGTCACGCTGCAGTTCGGACACTTGAAAGTGAGGCCGCAATCCGGGCAGAGGATAAAATTGGCAAACCCTCTGCGATTGAGAAAGAGTAAACTCTGTTTTTTATCCTCGATATTTTTCTGAAGTCCTGCCCTTAATTTTTCTGAGAGGAGACCTCCTTCCTTCCTCACATCTACCACCTCCACCCGTGGAAGGGGTTTTCCTTCGATCCTCTCCGGAAGATTGAGGAGACGAAACTTTCCTTTCTCGGCGTTATAAAATGATTCCAGAGAAGGAGTGGCAGATCCTAAAAGGAGTGTCGCCTCAACCTGTTTTGCCCGGACCACAGCCACATCCCTGGCGTGATATTTTAACTTCTCCTCCTGTTTATAAGAGGGATCATGCTCTTCATCCACGACAATGATTCCAACGTTTTTAAAGGGAGCGAAGATGGCAGAGCGAGCCCCCATGGCTATCTTCACCTCTCCCTTCCAGATTCTCCTCCATTGATCATAACGCTCTCCCCTCCCAAGCCCGCTGTGAAGGAGAGCAAGGTTCTCTCCGAATCGATCTATAAATCGTGAGAGGAGTTGCGGGGTCAGGGATATCTCCGGAACAAGGACAATCGCTTCTTGTCCTTGGATCAACACCTCTTCAATGGCTCGAAGGTAAATCTCCGTCTTCCCGCTTCCTGTAACACCATAAATCAGAAACGGAGAAAATCGCTTCGAACGGATCCCCTTTAGGATTTCGCCGAGAATGGCTTCTTGATCAGAAGTGGGTTCAGGTTTTGGATAAGGTTTTAGTTCGGACCGAACAGAGAGATCACGACACACCTCTCTCCTGGAGAGTGAGAGGAATCCCTTGGCTTGAAGGGATTGGATCGGTTTTGAAGGAGATTTAAATCTCTTACTCAATTCGGAATATGAAATCTCTCCTTTCTCTTTTACCCATTTCAGGATCTCTGCCTGCTTTTTCGAAATCGGTTGGTTAGGTTCACCTTCTTGATACTGGACCACCCTCTCGAATTTTGGTTTGACCTCTTTTCCTTCTATCCCGGCTTCAATATTGAGAAACCCCTTTCTCTTCAAGGAAAAGAGTTGAGACCTTGAGACCTCCCCAAGAAATAGTTTCAAGATCTTCTTTAAAGAAACTTTCCCGCATCTTCCAATTTCTTTAAAGACTTTTTCCTTAATCGGTTCCAAACCTCCTTGGGTGAGAGACTCCATCCCATTTTGAGTGAGGCTCAGGATCAGTTCACTTTTCAGGTGAAGTCCTGGCGGAAGACCCGTCTTGACCACTTCTCCCAATGGATAGAGGTAGTAATCTGCGATCCAGCGATAAAAACGGAGCATCTGAGGGTCGATCAGAGGAGCCTCATCAAGTAGAGTCTCAACCTCCCGTAACTTCTCCTCTACGCCTTTTGGAGGTTGTTCCAGAAGATCGATTGAAAAACCGGTAACCTTTCTCCCTTTGAAAGGGACGAGCACCCTCATCCCAATCTGGAGAGATCCTATCATTTTTTCTGGAATGCGATAGTGGAATGTCTTAAAGACAGGAAGGCCGACCGCCACCTCAACAATTTCTTTCATCCTCCCCAAATTATCTTCTTTTGGTTGAGTTTGTCAAATGGTCGCTGTTTGTCATTGCGATCCTGCCTAAGGCTGGAGAAGCAATCTCAAAATTGCTTCTGGCGCCGTCATTTACCCCGTTAGAAATAATGCCCCGCTGCTCTGCAGTGGGGTTACATTTTAAACAATTCCGGCGGGGTTTAACGCCCCGCTGGAATTTCTAACGGGGTTTACTGGCGGCGAATGAAGTTGACAAGTTTGACCTTTACACCCTTTTTCAGAATAACTATAATAGGCTCAATCCCTACAGCAAATTACTCTAATGATAATCCGCTTATTCAGGGTAGAATGAATGCAACTTTTTAAGAAATTGTTTTCGTCTTTAAACAAGGCATCTATAAAATATATGGTGGCGGGCGGCATCGCTGTAAATCTTTATGGGATTGAGAGAGCAACAGCTGATGTAGACATTGTTTTGGACCTTGAAAAACGAAACCTATCAAAATTTATCAAAGTTGCGGAAAAGCTTGGTTTGAGGCCGAAGATTCCTGTTAAGCTTGAAGACTTTTTTGATCCCAGGAAAAGGAAAAGTTGGAGGGTAGATAAAGGCATGCTGGTCTTTAGCCTTTACGACCCTAAGAACCCCTTTTTTCTAATTGATATCTTTACAGAGATCCCTTTTGATTTTGACGATGTCTATAAACAGAGAAGGAAAATAAAATTTGAAGAAATCTCCATTCCGGTTATTCCCATAAAAGAGCTCATAGGGATGAAAGAAAAATCAGACAGGCCACAAGATCGGGCTGATGTTTTTTATCTGAAAAAGATCATGAATGGATGGAAGGATGAGAAATAGGGGGACGGATAATCTTAAGGAGATACCATTATTATATTACAAGACAAAGGAAGAGATTGAGGCTTACCTTGAAAAGTCAGTAGAACTAAGGCTTCAGTGGCTTGAAGCCCAGATGGAATTCTTTTATAAGGCGATGCCCCCGAAGGCAAAGAGGATCAGAGAGAAGTTGCAGAAACCTGGCTTGAGATTATCGATCAGAGGTGCTTTTCTTAGCAGGGAAATACTTAAGGAAAGGAAACAGTCTAAAAGATAAGACTTTTTTTAACTCTTCAACCCTTGCAAAAAGTGTTGAAGGTGTGTTCTAACCCTTTCCCCTCCAATCAGTAGATTGTAATCAATGAAAGAAGCCCTGAACCCAATATCCGACGCATGGAGGGGTGAAAGACGAAAAAATTTGTAAACTATTGGGAATCTCTGGGGCTTCATCCACAGTTTGGTATATGTGCATTGCGTCTATACCGCCCCGTGGGGAGTGTATACGCAATGCAGTTATGAATTATAGGAAATCGCTTCGCGGCTTTTTCTATCCTTAGAATTCTAGCGTGGATATGAGTATGGATGATAAGACAATCAGGCGTCTGATCCCACACCCTCTAGGTGACCGGACAAATCACGTCTTGGACATGATGCTGTCGCCCTTCTTTCTAGGCTACTGGACTTTTTCCAGACCGAAGTTCAAAGGTATAGAGCTTGCTGATACTCTCCTTGTCTGGGACGACGTCTGCCTCCTCTTTGAAGCAAAGACGCGTTCGGTACCTGGTGGAGCCCCCAGAGTGTGGATTAAGACGCAGATACAAAATGCCGCTTCGACCTTAAATAAAAGAGCTAAGATGCTCTCGAGCGGTCAAGTTACTGATATACGTAACAAGTACCGCGGTGTCCTTGAATGGAAGAAACTAAATGTTAGCTGGTACTATGGGGTTATCATACTTCAACATCAATCTGAATCTTATGATGCTCGAGAGATAGCAGAGGACGCCTTCAGGAAGTCTCAAATCCCAATTCAAGTATTCTCTCTTTATGACTTCCTACAGCTGATCCGCGTTATCAACACGCCAGTTGATTTGATTGCTTACTACGAGGTTAGGAACTCATATGCTAGGCAACATGCAGTAAGAGTGCATGAGGAATTCGAAGTTTTTCAGGATATAATTTCCCGATGGCCGGAACTATTACGGGAAAAACCATCTAAGCTTACCAACAAACAGGTGCAAGAAGATCAGGAATTCCTGTTTGAGTTATTGAAAGCAGTCATTCGAGCAAAGAATGCTACCGAAGATAGCTATAAACACTTAGCATGCAGTATGTTGATAGATCTTGCAGCTGCATCTGTAGCTGAAAAGGCGGACGAAAATTCGTCCGGCAAACGAATAGGTAGCCCCGGGCATGACATTCTAATTAAGGGCATAGGAGGGTTATCTGAACTTTCTAGGCGGCGGCGATCATGTTACGGTGCTCTTTGGCTTAAGAAAGCCGAAGAAGGCAAAAGATCAGGTAATCTTGAGTATGACGTAGGATACAGCCCGTCAAGAAACCGATCTTATGTATTCATTTCGGCCCCCGGTGACCCTGCCAAGACAACTGACACAATTGCTGATTTGTCTCTTAAGGAAATGTCAATTCGTGGTTCGAAAGACTGTGTTAGTGTAGCTGCTACTTCTACCAGGATTCTCTCGACCCATCTCTGGTTCTATTCTCTGATCAAAGGCGAGAACCCAAGGGGCTTAAACGTCGATGAGATTTTGGATGCAACAATCTCATATATTGAAAGAAGTTAATTTTAGGGCAGCATAGCGGCGCGACTTCGTTTAACACGGGCTAAAAGATTGACATCCAAGGGCTAACGTTCTTCTCTTAGCCTTTCCGTTATGGGAAATTGGTCGATTGAAAAGGAGTGTTAAAATATGAATGAAGAAGAAAAACTTGAATTTGAGGACCAGGAAGAAGAACAATTAATAGAAATCTTGCCTAAAGAACGTCGTGTTTATTCAGATAAACCTGATAGAAGTATTTTTGAATTATATCGCCAATATCAGAAAGGTAATTTAAACCTACGACCAGCCTTTCAAAGGCTTGACGTTTGGGATAATTCAAAATGCAGTCGTTTAATAGAATCGGTATTATTAGAAGTTCCAATACCTGTTATTTATTTAAGTGAAGAACCAGACACTAAGTATTCAGTTATAGATGGACAGCAGAGACTGAATTCTTTTATCAAATTCCTTGAAAATAATTTGAAGTTAAGCGGATTAACAATTTTAACAGAACTTACTGGTAAATGTTTTCAGGATATTCCAAAGAATCTTCAGGATAAATTTGAAAATTCTACCATTCGCATTATAGAAATTAGAAAAGAATCTCACCCAGATGTAAAATTTGAGATATTTGAAAGATTAAATACAGGATCTGTTCAACTTAATCCGCAAGAATTGCGGAATTGTATTTATCGGGGAAGATACAACGATTTATTAGAAGAACTGACTGAAGACAAGGATTTCCAATTTTTATTGGGACTTAAAGGACCTCATTATCGCATGTACGACCGAGAGTTAATTTTGCGGTTCTTCGCATTTTACCGCAACACTCATTTAAATTATAATCCCTCAATGAAACGTTTTCTAAATATAGAAATGAAAGACCATCAAAATATTGATGAAGAAGAAGAGAAAAAACTTAGAAAAATTTTTAGAAAAAGTGTGAGGCTATCTAAAACTGTTTTTGGAGATAGATCTTTCAGAAGATTTATTCAGGGTAGCAATAAAGACCCAAATGGTAAGTGGGAGACCAACAAAATTAACAAAGCACTTTTTGATGTTGTGATGTATGGTTTTACGAGGTACGAAGAGAATCAAGTTGTTCCAAACAGTGATTCAATTAGAGAGGCGTTAATAAATCTTGTCACTCATGATAGGGACTTTTTAGATACAATCTCAACCTACACTGACAATAAAGATAAGATTCAAATTCGCTTTGACAGATGGCTTTCTGCACTTAAGGAAATTGTAGGAAATTCAAAGACAGAACCCAGAAATTTTTCTTTGCAATACAAAAAACAAATGTGGGAATCTAACCCCACTTGTGCTATCTGTGGACAGAAGATTCACGTTATTGATGATGCTGAGATTGATCATATAGAACAATATTGGCGTGGTGGTAAAACAATACCTGCAAATGCACAATTGACACATCGTTTTTGTAACAGAAGCAGACCATTAAATAGTCCATCTGGCGTTATTGGTAAGGAACACCCAGAACCTCCCCAAAAGCCTCCAAAGACTCCCGGCCCAAAGAGATCTTTAGGCAGGAAAGGGTATGGACAACTGACTGATTACTTAATTCCTACCATTCGCCTCATCAAGAGCGGTATAAAGCACACGGATGCTTTCCATCGAATTGCTAAAGAACTGGATGTGACATACCAGACTGCAAATGCTCAGTGTACTGTTAGGCTTGGTAATATTTCAACTGAACAGTTCGTGGACCTAATAAAGAGCAACAAAATTAAATCCTTCTTGAAAGAAAGATTTCCCGACAAAGCAAGTTTGATAGAACAAAACCTTTAGGTTCATAGGAGGAAAGGTTCTATTTTTTGCAAAAAAACGAAAGAGACTTCAGATTTTATTAACCCAGGGAATAATCAAATTAGCGGCAAGAAATTATCAACCGATCACATTTCGTAGCTGGAAAGAAACACAGGAATCGGGATACCTTGGTGAACCAATAAAATTAATTAGAAAATAGCTTTCAAATCCCCCCATCCTCCCTTTGCTAAAGGGGGGGTAATGCAAAACTCCTTGACATGCCATCATTAACTGTATTATTTTTACAAAAATACATAATATGTAAAGTACAGAGAATCGAAAAGGAGGCATACTTATGCCATTCGTTAAAGTTTTAAGAGGCGGACAAATCACGATGCCGAAAGAATTACGGAAGGTCTTAGAAATCAAAGAAGGAGACATTTTAGAAGTGCAAATGGAGAAAAATAAAGTGGTCTTAAAACCTAAAATACTGGTAGACAAAGACCAGGCTTGGGCAAGGCTTAACCAGGTCATGGCGAAAGTTGGCAAAAGACATGGCAAAATCTCTGAAAAGGAGGTAGAGAGCGATGTCTTAGAGGCCATCAAGACGGTTAGGTCTAAGTGAACCCTTCGACTCCCCGGCCTAAAGGCTGGGGCTTCGCTCAGGGTTCACCCTGAGCGGCGCTTTTCACTCCGTCTTAAAAGACGGAGCTTCGCGCCGCCGAACGGGTGAACTTATGAAACTCCATTCATCTCATTTTTCCACTTGCCTTTTAGATATATGGTCTGTAAAATGGTGGAAAAATTAAATGAGTAGTGTTACAAAAATTGTAAGAGGTGAAAAAAAGATGCAGCAGAAGATAAGTATGACAAAAAGTATATTTGAAGATATTCTGAGGATCAGGGAAGAATTGGACAGTGTCGTTGAAACCATAGAAATAATGAACAACAAGGAACTCAGAGAAGGCATCGAGAGGTCCAGAAAAAATGTCAAGGAAGGCAAGGTCAGGAAGCTCAAGAGTGTGGATGATATAGATGCCTGGTGATATAAAGGTACTGTACACAGATGAGTTTCAGAAAGACGTTGCTAAGATAAAAGACAATCTTATCAGAAACAGAGTCAAAAAACTTGTTCAACGCCTGATTGCTAGCCCAATATCAGGCAAGCCTTTAAAGTATGATTACGCAGGACTTAGAAGTCTGAGAATTCCGCCGTTTCGCATTATTTATGAATTCAACGAAAAGGAAAAGACAATAATTCTTCACAAATTCGAGCACAGAGAAAGAGCTTACAAATAAAGTCACCACTCTTTCGACCATCCGATTTCGAAGTTTTGATGTAACGCCACTGTTGCCCAAAGTAGCTCCTCACCTTTTCATAATCTTCCTGTTCTAAGTAAAGGGATCTGTGTGTTTCAAAAAAATGATTTTATTCTTCTTCTGGTGATTTTTTCTGCGATGGGGGTTGGTATCGGACTTCCAGAATTTGGGAGGGTCTTTGCTCCCTATCCTCTCTACTTCATGATGTTTCTACTGTTTTTCAGTTTTTTAAAGATCGATTTCCTTCAAGTCTTTCATGATATAAGAAAGAAAGCTTTCATTCTTTTCATCTTATGCTTTTTTAAGTTGTGTGTCATTCCAATCGGCCTTTTCTTTCTCACCCAAGCCCTCTGGCCAGAATATGCTGTGCCTGTTTTACTTCTCTCCGGAATTTCCACAGGTGTGGTGGCACCCTTTATTTCGGGCCTTTTAGAAGCTTCCACCTTGCTCGTATTGATGATGGTTGTTGTCTCTTCTCTTTTAGCTCCCTTTTCTCTTCCGGCCCTGGTCTCCCTCTTAGTAGGGCGAACGATCGAAATCTCTTTTTTAATCATGGTAAAGATTTTAGCCATGGTGGTCTTTCTACCCGCTGTGGCAGCCATTCTACTGCGCTATCTTTATCCTTCCTTCTTAGAAAAATTGGAGAGGGTTCAGTTCCCGGTATCGTTAATGACAATTGCTTGTATTAACCTCGGTGTCTTTGCAAAATATTCATCCTTTTTCATAGAGACCCCTGCGAAGGTGGTAGGGACCATCCTTGTGGCTTTCGTTTTATCGGCCATCTACCATGCCCTCGGGTTTTTAGTGACCTGGGGGATGAAAAGAGAAGATCGGTTGGCAGGAGCTATATCTTTTGCCTATATGAATAATGTGTTGATTGTCGTTTTCTCCTCACAGTTTTTCGGTCCCCTTTCACCCACGCTTGCGGCTTTGTATATGTTACCCTTTTTTATCATGATTGTTCCGGCAAGGATCTTTGGGCACCTTATGAAATAAGGCTCCTTATTCCCCAAGATGGGAATCAATAGACCTGTCGGTTGCATAAATTTCTCAGGGAGGTGAACTTCCAGGGCTTTGCAATGCGGACATTCTTTAGATTTATGGGTAACACATGGTTTTTCATATATGGTGAAGTTTGTAAATTGTCTGGAACGTTAGGAGTGCTACACATAAAGGTGCCGCTGCAAAGCCTCTTCAGCTCACCTCTCTGCTCATTGATGGGTGGCATGTTAAGCAACGTTAAGGGGGATTTATCGATGCGGATCACACAGGACGGTTACAAACACTCCAGGAACCCATCTCTTCTTCTGAAATGCCTAAGATATAGAGGATATTCTTAAGGCGGGCTCGGCCCAGACTCATATTGGCCGCTCGCTCGAGTTTTTCCTTGGCATTATAAGCAATGCCCAAGCCAGCTTGGCCTAACATCAAAACATCATTGGCCCCATCGCCAATGGCGACGGTCTGATCTAAAAGCACTCCCGCCTCGCTGGAGACCATATTGACGATCTTTGCCTTGTAAGTATTGTCCAAAATCTTTCCTAACACTTTACCGGTCAGGGCCCCGTTCTTGATTTCCAGTTGATTGGCAAAAGCAAAATCTAAACTTAATTTATCCTTCAAAAAATCAGCAAAGTAATCGAATCCTCCACTCACCAAACCCAGCTTATAGCCCAATCTCTTGAGCGTCTCCACTAAATCTTCAGCTCCTTCGGAGAGTTTCATCTCATGGCGAATCTTCTCCAACTCTTCCACCTTCAATCCTTTAAGAAGCGCCACACGCTGGATCAGGGCTTCTTCAAAATCGATATCCCCTCTCCTTGCCTTCTCCGTGATTCTCGAAACCTCTTTAAAGACTCCGGCCCTTTGGGCCATCTCGTCAATGATCTCCATATCCACCAGGGTGCTGTCCATGTCGAAAAAGACGAGACGTTTGTTTATACGATAGGCCTCCATCTTCTGGAGGGCGAGATCGATATTGAGTTCATGGCTTTTGGCAATCACCCTTTCCTTCAGATGGCTGAGGTTCTTCACTCCGTTCACATCAATGGTCAGCTCCACACAACTTGCACAGTGACGGGTGAGATTGCTGATCATCTCGATATTGGCATTTTCCTCACCAAGGATATTTGAAAGCTCCGACAGAGCCCGGGTATCCCCGAAATAAGTCAGGATGAAAAGGTTCTTGTTATTTCTGGCTTTCATTTCTTTCTCGGAGAAGAGCCTGAAGTTGAGCGTCAAGCGAAGTCGGCTGGCCTCAAAGAGAAGGTCTTTGAGGACGCCATCCTTGGATTGCTTCGCTCCGCTCATATCCAAGAGGAAAGAAAGACCAAGGAAATCTTGGAGGGAGGCCTGTTCGATATCCACAATCTCCACCTGATTATCCACCAGAATCTTGCTGAAAGCGGCTGTGATTCCAGGCTGGTCCGGGCCAGACACGGTCACCATCACAAAGTCTCTTTTCTCATCCATTCACTCATCCCTCTAACATAGACAAAAACCTACTTTTCCCCATTCTATCTAGGAACCTGGAATCTGTCAATCCAAGGGGCGCGATGCGTCTCAAGGGCTTCTGAAGAGAGCTTTGAGAAACTACTATACGCTATCTTGATTACACAGATTTCAAAAAATGATTAAACAGATTTTACCTATTTTCAATGGATTCCTGCCTGCGACAGGCAGGTCTAATTTGTGTAATCGTTTCATAATCTATGGTATCAGAGATTTCCGAACTTTTTCAGAAATCTCTTGAAAGAACCACCTGCCGCTTAATTGGATCGGATCGCTCTCTCATTGCCGATATCCAAATCGCTCTTCAAAGATGGGCGCGATCAAATTGTCCACGGGTACATAATCATCGGTAAGGATCACAGAGTAACGCTCTTTTAAAAATTCTTGCAATCGGTCTTGAGGCATGATGTGGGAGGTCATCTCTCCTCCCCTTCCTTTCACTGCCCTGACGAAATCATCCATGTCTAACCTCTGAGGACTCGCCACCACCACGCAAGTGCTAATTCCGATATGGTCATAATCCGAAGTGAGGGTCAGGAGTTGAACGTTTCCTTTTCCAAATACCTCTTCTAAGGTTCGGATATAGGAAGGCATGAAGGCTCCTTTTTTAAAACTATCGATCACATTGGCCAGAAGCAACCCATCCGGCTTGAGAAGACTTTTTAGTTGCATGGCAAATTCTTTGGTGGTCAGATGATAAGGAATCGAAAGGTCATTGAAGGCATCTCCAAAGATAAAATCATAGGTCCCCTTCTCCTTACAATTCATTACAAACCAGCGGCCATCCTCATTGAAAGAACGAATTTTGGTATTCTCTGAAACGCCCAGATATTTTTCCGCCACTCGGGTAATCTCCGGATCGATCTCCACCACATGGATCTCCGCCCGGGGATACTTTGCCCCGATAAAACGAGGGAAGGTATATCCTCCTCCCCCCAGAAAGAGGGTTTTTAAAGATTTTCGTTTCTTTGCCTGCCATCTCATTATCTCTTCATACATCCGAATGTATTCATACTCGAGATAGAGGGGGTCCTTTAAGTCTGTATAAGAGTGAACCAGATGATCGAGGACTAAAGACTCTAAAGAATTTCCATTGCTCCCTTTGACACTCTTCTTTAATTTAATCGTGTAGTAATCGCTTTCCTTAAAAAAATAGGTCTCTTCTTCTAAGGGAGGCTTGAAGGCATAGCCATAGAATGTCTTAATGGATTCGATGGGAGAGAGGGGAAAGGAAAATTCCTCTGGATCGGTTGTGGCATAGACGTGCAATCCCACGACAGGCAGGAGAACGGAAAGAAAGAGGAAGAGGAAAAAGAGGGCAAGGGTTTTTTTACTCCTGAAAAAACCTCCAAAGATTAAAGCCGAAAGTATAAGAATGATCCCCATCGTCAAAAGGATATAACGAGTTCCCATCCAAGAGATGAGATAGAATCCCGTGGCAAATGTCCCGAGAATGGAGCCGAGGGTGGAAAAGGCATAGATTTTTCCAACGACATTGCCTGTCTTCTCAAGATTATTGAGAGTCAATTTGACTACAACAGGCGAGATCATTCCGAGGAGACAGGAAGGGACAAAAAAGATGATGGTGGTGATCAGCAGGATCCGTGTCATCAGAGTCGTTTGAAATTGGGCCCCGCCAATCAAATTGGTCAGCGGGGAAATGGAAAATGCCCCTAAGCCCGACAGGAAGAGGAGCCAACCGAGTGTGGAGGAGCGAGGATATCGGTCGGCAATCCGGCCTCCCAGATAGGCTCCAATGCTGATGCCTGCAAGGACCACTCCAATGATGCTCGTCCAGGTATAAAGGGAAACCCCGACATAGGGGGCCATGATCCTTCCTGCAACCAGTTCAATGACCAGCGTGCAGAAACTGGCAATAAAGACGACAATATTGGCTTTAATCACTTCTCGTTGCATGAGTTGTCCTCTCTTCTGGAAGGTGAACACTTTATAAAAGATACCATAAAGAAGATCAAGAGACCTTGGTTAATTGAGTCTTTTGAGTTCATTGGGTTTATTGTGTTCATCGACGGGTTAATGAAGAAAACACAATGAACTCAAGAAACCATCAAACCCAAGTAACTTTACTTACCTTTGTACTTCGGTTTACGCTTTTCGAGGAAAGCTGTGATTCCCTCACGTGCATCTGCGGTGCGGGCGCTATTGGCAATCGCCTGGCTTTCATTCTCCATCTGCGTCTCCAACGTTTCAGTCCAGCCGCTATGTAATAACCGCTTCGATACTCCATAAGCTCGCGTCGGGCCAGCTGCAAGCTGGACGGCAATGGCCCGCGCCTGCGCAAGCAATTCATTGTCCGCCACCACGCGGGTCACGAGGCCCCACTGCAGCGCCTCCTGGGCAGAGAACATGCGATTGGTGAGCGTCAGTTCCAACGCGCGCTTGAGACCAACGATTCTCGGAAGAAAATAGGTTGAAGAGCCATCCGGCACCAGTCCAGCTCGTGTGTATGCCACCATGAATCGGGTCGTCTCGGCCGCAACAACAACGTCGCAGGCGATGGCAATGCTCATCCCAGCTCCTGCTACGGCCCCATGCACGGCTGCGACCACCGGCGCGTCCATCCGCGTTAACCGCGATATAGCGGCATGGAGGTAGGTGGTGATCTCTTTAACATGATAGGGTAATTGATCGCCCTTGGCCAAAAAGGCCTTCAGGTCACCGCCACCGGAAAATATCTTCCCTGCCCCGGAGATTAACACCGCCCGAATCTCAGGATCTTCGTCACAACGCAATGCGGCGTGCATCAGGTCCTTGCCCATTTCTTCGTTGATCGAGTTGGCTGCTTCTGGACGGTTGAGCGTGATATGGGCAACATTTTCTCGAATGTCAAACAGAAGGGTAGTAAATTCCATCTTCATAAATCCTCCTTATAATTTCGGAACAGTTTAATGATGTTGAATCAATGTGTCAATGTGAATTTTTAATAACCTACTCTTTTACCCTCCGAAGTTCCATCACCACGGGATTGAATGGATCGGGGCAGGCAATGGTGGTTTTGTCTCGATCCTCTTCCCAGGGGTACTCTCCTCCATGCCGGAGCACCCGCCATGAGGGAAAGATAGCATGAAATGCGGACGGACAAATGGCTCGGGAGTCTCCTGATAGTCCTAAGAAAAAGTCCTTACTCAGATCAAATTCCTGGCCCACACGATGCCCCGCCGCACAGGTCCCTTTCACGGAAACAATTTTTAAGATCACCTTCTCTGGATTTGCCATGAATCGACCTCCTTCCAATCTATTTTTTTTGTCTCCCATGGATTATTAATAGAAATCGAGCCCCTGTCAATCCGAATTTGAAATCATGATTGTTTTGAGAGCAAAAGTCTCAAAGCCCTTTACAAAGAAGAGTCGATAAAATTAAAATAGTTCCAGAGCAAGATATGGCGACGCAGAAGATATTAACCCGAGATTTTGTTCTTTGTTTCTTTGCCCAATTCACTTTCTCGTCTGTATTCTCCATTCTAATACCAACCATTCCAATCTACCTTTCAAGAATGGGGGCCAGGGAGGCGGAGATCGGTGTTCTGGTCGGATCACTCAGTGTCTCCTCTTTAGTCCTCAGGCCTCTTGTTGGAAGAGCCCTTCTAAAATTTCCTGAAAAAAACTTCATGATCGTTGGAGCTTTCTTCTATACCTTATCCTCCATTGCCTACCTCTTTGCACCTCCTTTCTGGCCCCTTTTGGCCGTAAGGGTCTTTCAAGGGATCGGGTTGGCCCTCTTCTCAACCGCCTCTTTCACCTTGGTCGCCAATATTATCCCTGAAACCCATCGTGGCCAAATCATCAGTTACTTTTATTTATCTATCAATTTCGCTTTTGCTCTGGCCCCCTACTTCGGAATGCTCCTCATAAACCAGTTTAACTTCCCCTTTAACTTTAAGGTCCTCTTCCTGATTTGCATCGGTTTGTCTTTATGCTGCCTATTCATCACTCTCAAATTGAAGAAAATGCCAGGCGTTCCGTTGACAAATCTATCATCACAGAAACAACCCTTCTTGAGTCGGGAAGCGCTTCCACCCGCCATCATTGCTTTCTTGATCACCATTACCTGGGGGGCTCTGACGGCCTTTTTCCCTCTGTACGCCCTGAGTCAAGGAGTTGACAATCCCGGTCTCTTCTTCGCGGCTTTTGCCATCACACTCATTTTAGTCCGTGGTTTGGGTGGAAAAATATTGGATATCTATGCCAGAGAAAAAATAATCTTGCCCTGTCTCTTCAATCTTATCATTTCGACGGCCATCCTTGCCTTCTCCACTACCTTAACGATGTTTATTCTTGTTGCAGTCATATGGGGAATGGGAACTGCTTTTCTCTATCCTACCTTGCTGGCTTCTACTATTGACCGTGCGGGTTCCTCTCGAGGACCAGCTATGGGTACCTTTACAGCGCTTACTGACTTAGGGGCGGGCATGGGGTCAGTGATTATGGGCATCATTCTTCAATTGACCAACTATCCGATCATGTTTTTCTGCTTAGCTCTCACGGGCGTCATCAATCTCCTATATTTCTATTTCACCATTAGAAAAAAACCTCAAAACCTTTCTTCACTAACAGAGGGAGGGCCTGCCTGCCGCAGGCAGGAATAGAGGGGAAAGAACGATATGCCAATCTACGAGTATCGGTGTAATGATTGTGGAAAGATCTCTGAATTTCTCTTAATCAAAACTGATGAGGCCTTTATGCCTCAGTGCAAACGATGTAAAAGTAAAAAAATGTCCCGCGTCCTCTCAAGGGTAAGGGTGATCCGTTCGGAGGGGAGCAGAATGGAGAGCTTGGCTGACCCATCGAAATGGGGCGGCTTGGACGAAAAGGATCCGAAGAGCATGGCCAAATGGATGAAACGGATGGGCAAGGAGCTTGGAGAAGATATGGGTGAAGATGTAGATAAGATGGTGGATGAGGCCATGGAAGAAGAGAGGGCCTCAAGGCCAGACGGGGAAGTAGAAGACTAAATCCAAATTTCAAAACCCAAATGTCAAATGAATGTCAAAATCCGAAATTAAAAATTTTTGATATGTGGGCTTTGGATTTGACATTTGAACTTTAGTATTTGAAATTTCAATATTTGGATTCTTTTCGATGTGATTTGCCAAATTAGAAATTCAAAAACTCGAGGGCGCTTGCGGCATAGATTTTTGCCGTCAGCTCAAGATCCTCTACAGAAACCCATTCGTCCTTTTGATGGGGAATCATCCATTTCCCTGCGCCAATGGTGGCAATTGGAATTCCCGCCCATGCGGAGAGAAAAGTGCCATCCGTCGCGCCCAGGACACCCCCGTAAGCTGGCTCTTCTCCAGTGATGGATCGAATTGCTTTCGAAACAGCCTGGACGATCCGTTCCTCTCGAGAGGTCTTGGTCCAGGGCCGATCTTCAAACACATTAAGTTTTGACTGAAACGATATTCCTTTGGAGAGATTCTTTTCAAGCGTCTCTCTCATCTCTTTTAAAGGACCGGAATCGAGACTCGCATTGACTGATCTCTCTTCCTCTTGGACAATATCTTCCAACTGCTTCTTCAGGGCTTCATGGGACTGGCCTGGAATGGTTCGGATGTCGAGGTATGCCCTGCACTGGTAAGGGACGACATTGAGTTGTGGCTCCCCTTTCACAGGTGCCTGAAGCACAGTGGGTGTGATGCTGGGATATCCTAAAAAGACATCTTTCCCCAATCTTTCAATCTCCTCTTCCTCTAATTGCCTCATTTTTTCCAGGATCGATATCATAGGAGGAATGGGATTGAGGCCGGCTAAAGGCATGGCTCCATGGCTCATCTTGCCACTCGTGATCAATTCAGCCCGGAGAGCTCCTTTCTGTGTAATGCAGAGATGATTGTCCACGGGTTCACAGATAATCGCTGCATGGACGCCATTGGCCCATCCTTGACGAATAAAATGTTTCACCCCGGTCATCATTCCTTCTTCATCAACCAGTATTCCCAAAAGAATTTTTCCTTTAAAAGGAACGCCTGATTGATTGATCGCCTGAACGGCCATCACCGCTGCCGCTAAATTCCCTTTGGTATCACAAGCTCCTCTTCCATAGATTCGGTTCCCCACCAACCTCCCATCAAAAGGACCATATTTCCATTCGGAGGCATCGCCTTCGGTGACCACATCCGTGTGGCATTCAAACATCAGGCAGGGACCTTCACTTTCCCCATGAAGCACGGCGATGACATTTGGAGAACCAGGTTCCACTTCCTCAACGACCACATCGAGTCCGATCCCTTCCAAGAGACTGGAAAGATAAAGGGCTACCTTCTGCTCCCCTTGTTCCTGTCGTCGGACGCTTGGTATTCGAATAAGATCTTGCGTGAGTTGAACCAGTTCCCCTTTTTTAATCTCTTTCAACAGGCGATCGATCTTCAATGGCTTTCTCCTCCCCCGCCCTCCCGTTCCCCGAGGCTGTGTTGGAATAGGGAGTAGGCAGAAAATCGAAACCTACCCTTCGGCGCTCTACTAGTTGCCCAGGGGACAGAGAGACGGCTAAGGGAGCTTTAGAGCGGAACCTTTTAGCGAATGAAATCATACGCTTGTTTACCATGCAAACATCATTTTCAACCATTAGGACGGTTGCCCATAACCTTCAAATAACCGCAATTTTAAAGCTTCCGAAGCTGGCTCTCTGTCCCCTCCCCGCCCATTACAACACAGTCTCCTCGTGGGGGAGGGTTGGGGAGGGTGAGTTGTCAAATGATGCTGGAAGCTTGAATCTTTTCAAAGGCTCGATCGATGATTTGAATGGCCTGATCAATATCTCCCTTCTCAATCGTTAACGGGGGTGTGATCCGGATGACATTTCCATAGAGACCGCCTTTCCCAATGAGGAGACCCTGCTCCTTTGTACCTTCGAAGATCTCAGTGACGAAATCCGGGGCAGGTTCCTTCTTCACCTTCACAATCTCCATCGCCTGGATCAAACCCATCCCACGAACTTCACCTATAACTCGATATTTTTCCTTCAAACCGTTTAGCCGGTCTCTTAAATACCTGCCCATCTTCTCAGCATTCTGGACAAGTTTCCTTTTCTCGATGACATCAATGGTTGCAAGGATGGCTGTGGCAGTGACCGGATTTCCTCCGAAGGTGGAAATGTGTGATCCTTTGAGGGAATCTCCCACTTCAGGCGTGGCAATCGTGAGACCGACAGGGGCGCCGTTGGCTGCTCCCTTGGCCATCACCATGATGTCAGGTTCAACTTCCCAGTGTTCGATCCCGAACATCTTTCCCCCTGTCCTTCCCCAACCTGTTTGAACTTCGTCACAGATGAAGAGTCCCCCGTATTTTTTCACGATAGATACGACTTCTTTGAAGTACTCCTTCGGAGGGGTGATAAATCCTCCAACGCCTTGAATGGGTTCAGCGATAAAAGCAGCGGGATGTCTTGAAGTGGTGGTCTCGATCAATTCTTCCACATCCTTGGCGCAATCGAGATCGCAGTGTGGATACTCCTTCCCAAAGGCGCAACGAAAACAGTAGGCGTTGTGGGCGTGTTTGATACCAGGGACGAGGCTTTCAATAAGACGATAATTTGCATGAGCTGTGATATTCATGGCCAGGAGGGTTGCTCCACTGTAACCATGACGAAGCGCGATGATCTCATGGCTTTTTGTATAAAGTTGTGCCAGGAGAATAGCTGTCTCGACAGCTTCTGATCCGCTATTCGTAAAGAAAGATTTTTGTAACCTGCCCGGGGTGATCTGGGCCAACTTTTCAGCAAGGGAAACGATTGGAACATTGGGATAAAAGGTGGAGGTATGCTGGAGTTTTTTCATCTGCTCGCATGTCTTTGCAGTGATCTCATCGTCACAATGACCCACACTGATGGTGACAATGCCTCCAAAAAAATCGAGATATTCCTTCCCATCAATATCATAGACATACTTTCCCTTTCCCCGATCCAGGATAAGGGGTTCTTTATAATAGGTGGCTACACAGGGCACTAAATATTTTTTATGTTTCTCATAAACTTCCCTTTTTTCCATTGATGTTTCCTCCCCGTAAAATTTTCACGATCCTCATCTAATCAGATTAAGTTTGTAGCTGGGGAAAAATTATAGCTGATAATTCTTGTTTAATAAAGGGCAGACATTTTCCCCACGATATTTCTTGCTCCTTTGCTCCATTCTGTCATTCCCGTGAAAACGGGAATCCAGATATAGGTATCACATAAAGATATGGATTCCTGCTTCTGCAAGAATGACAAAGATGTGTATGTTCCCTTGAGAATTGGATCAGGGGATGGCTAATTCTTCATTCAGCAGGTCTGAGATAAACATATGGCCAGGTGCATGAGTGATACAGAGATCAGGTTTGGCTTTCATCACAACAGCCTGTGGCGTCACACCGCAAGCCCAGAAGACCGGGACTTCTCCTTTCTTAATGGTTACTGGATCTCCAAATTCGGGTTTTCTGAGATCTTTAATTCCAATCATTGAGGGATTACCGATATGAATGGGCGCGCCATGCACCCAAGCATAGCGTGAGGTGATCTGAACAGCCTGAGTCACTTTGTTTGATGGAATGGGTCTCATGGTAACGACCATTGGCCCATGAAAGAGTCCAGCAGGCTTGCAGGGGATATGGGTGATGAACATCGGGACATTCTTATTTTCTTCGATATGGCGGACGGGGATTTTCGAATGGAGCATTGCCTCTTCAAAGGAAAAACTACAGCCTAAAAGAAAAGTGACGAAATCGGGTTTCCAAAAGCTTCTGATCTCTTTGACCGTTTTATGTAGTTTCCCTTTTCGGTAAATGTTGTAAAGCGGAATGTCTGTCCTGATATCGGCATCCAAAGACAAAAACTTCGTCCTGAATTCTCCTGGTTCTAAGACTTCAAGCAGGGGACAGGGCTTTGGATTTCTCTGGCAGAAGAGGAGAAAGTTGAAAGCATGTTTCTGCGGAAGGATGACCAGATTGGCCTGAGCATAACCCATCGCCAACCCTGCTGTGGGTTTATCCCATTTCCCTTTTCGAATGAGGTTGCGGATTTCTTTGGGAGTGGGTTGTCGAATATTTTTCATGATAGTCTTAATAATCTATTTTATGTCCGGTCGCAACCTTTAGTGGTGCTATTTTTTTCAATAAAATCATCCGAGGATAAGTTCGAACTTTTGCTCAGTGACTGTTCTTCCCCATTGATTGCCTTCACATTCCTCGCAAAGCTTGAACCCATATTTTTCATAAAGATGGCGCGCTGGATCGAGACCCACAAAAGTCCAGAGATACACTCGGCCAAACCTCTTCTTTCGGCAAAATTCGACGGCCTCTTCAATCAACATCTTTCCGATGCCATGGCCCTGGCTCTCCGGCGCCACAATGAACCATCTCAGGTGGGCCCCTTGGCTATCGTGATTGACCCCATCGATAGCAATGGAGCCTACAATTTTTTCTTCTACCCTGGCTACCCAAAACCCATCATGCATTTCATCAAAGCGCCGCAGAAACTCTGAAAGCTCAATGGCCACTTTAGATTCGAAGAAAAGATGAAAGTCCCAGTGCTGGTAGTAATACGTACCATGGAGTTCAGCAATTCGACCTATGGCACCAGGAATATAACCGGATAATCTTACATCGCTCATAGTCATTAAGAAAAGACCCTAATTTAATTTAGGAATGAGTTAGTTGATACCTATCATATAATGAACAGTTTATCAAAAAAATCTCATTCTAACAAAGGCTTAAGGAATTCTGAGGGGGAATCGGATCATAAGTTACTATTTTGGACAGAAGTAAAGCTATCTTGACTAATTTTTTACTTTATGCTAAAAAGTAAAATGAATTCCTTAGAAAGGAGGTTTTTTATGAAAGCCGTGGTCACTCTGAGCAGTAAAAATCAGATTGCCATTCCCAAATCGGCCCGCAAAAAGTTGGCAATCGGTCCAGGGGATCAGTTGATCCTTGATGTGGAAAAAGATAGCCTCATTCTTAAACCGAAACCGAAAAGCTATTCGAAACATTTGCGGGGGTTACATCGTTCGGTCTGGCAAGGCGTGGATGCTACTTCTTATATAAGAAAAGAAAGGGAAACCTGGGGAGAGAAATGAAACAACTACAGGATTTCCTCAGAAAACACCCAGTAATAGCCCTCGATTCTTCGATCTTTATCTATCACCTCGAGGATCATCCTCGTTATGCTCCTCTAACTGAATTTATCTTCGATGCTTTAGAGAAAGGGGGAAATAAAGGAATCACCTCCTATTTAACACTGATGGAGATCATTACCAAACCCAAAGCAGAAGGCTTTCTGCAGGTGGCCCGTGATTACGAGTATTACTTAACCACCTTTCCAAACCTGACTTTTTATGAAATGGGATTAGAGATAGCACGGAAGGCATCTGACCTGAGAGCAACGGAAAGGATCAAAGGGCCAGATGCCATTCAGCTTGCTACAGCCATCCTTTATGGAGCGACTGCCTTTCTGAGCAACGACAGAATCCTTGAACGAGTTAAGGAAATCGATATCCTCATCCTCGACAAATTATTAAAATAATAATCCAATTGTCGTGACAGTGTCGAGACAATTTGTTCCTCTGGGAAAACCTCTACAAAACGAATCATGTGCCAGAGATTCTTTTCTGAGAATCCTTGACCAAACTCAGCAGCCAATTCTCTACTCACTGCGGAGACAATCTGCTCCCCGTACCCCGCCCTTTTTTCCTTCAGGATGTCCTGGCGGATACGTTTACCTACGCGCCAGTAGAGGAGGACCAGCGCAGAGTTCACCTGCCGCGCCACTACGATCACTATAGATATGTGCTAATGCAAAGCCTACCCCTCTTTGTTTCTCCTTGGCAGAAGTATTGTTGCAAGTTTCTTCCTGTAAGGAGGGGTTTGATTGGATATAAGGTCTTAGAACGGTGTCCATGAACTGAGTGAAACCTTGTTATCCTGTCTCTCATTCAAAAAAATGTCTTGGAAAGATATACGTCTTCCCCGTTTTTCCTATTTCTTTAATTTACTTCCTTGCTTTTTGGGCTGGTGTAGGAGGCGGTTCTCTGCATTCGGACCTGGTCCACTCCTCGCTGAGTCTTCGCAGAATCTCCTGCTGCCCCCGAATCGAGAAGTCCGCATATTCAGGGTCCTTCTTCCGATAAGTCTTCTCAATGAAGGCAATGGAGTCGTTGGTGGCGCGGATCTCTGCGCGGATCTTCTCACACTTCTTCAATCCCCAACGGGCTTCGATCGAATCCTCCGGATGAGGGGAAAACAAGGCTTTTTTGGCTGGTGTCGGAGGTGGTTCTCTGCATTCGGATCTGGTCCACTCCTCGCTGAGTCTTCGCAGGATCTGCTGCTGCTGCCGAGTTGAGAAGTCAGCATATTGAGGGTCCTTCTTCCGATAAGTCTTTTCAATGAAGGCAATGGAATTTTTGGTGGTGCGGGTCTGTGCGTGGATCATCTCACACTTCTTCAATCCCCAACGGGCTTCGATCGAATCCTCCGGATGAGGGGAAAACCAGAGATGGTTCTGATAGACATGATAGAGCGTGACCGAGCGGTTCCCTGAGAGATGGATCGGAATGGCCTCCATCATCCCTTTCGCCATCTCTGGGTCGAGATGGTTCGATTCGATGATCTGTGAAAGATGATCCATCAGGGAGATGATCATTCTGTCACGGCCCGGGGTACTATGAATCTCCCAAAATTCTGAGCCTTCTGGACAGCCCCCATTGCGGCACTGCTGGTATCCTGCCAGAACAATGGGGACCCTCTCCCTGAGAAAGCGGGTGATCGTTCCCATAACCTTTACCATCTTCTCCAGGGGGGCATAGTTTGTTGGATCGATCCTTCTGGCCACGGCCTCGACAAAGTCGGCATAGCCCTTACAAAAACCAGAGGTGTATTGCTCTTCGGAATAGAAGGGGTGCTCTTTGACAGGGAGATATTTCCATTCGCCGTTTTCAGAAACAGGCCATCGGAACTTCACGAGACCTGAGCAGGCTTTGGATTCCGGTCTCGTCGAAAAAAAATATCCCAAGCTCAATTTTTGAACCTTCACCGGAAGTGCCGACTCCCAGGTCTGAAGAGGATGGGCCTGGCTTCCATCGAGGAAGACATGGCCGATGATTCCGGCATGGGATTCTGTCACTAAAAATACCGTTCCCGGTGTGACCGAATCGGGAGAAATGCGGACGGGATAGGTGTCGAGGGGGAGGGTCCCTGTCCAGGTCTTCGGAAGGAGGTAGAGAAGGGCAGCGCGGAAACGTTCGTCCCTGTGCCACTCCGGGTGGGTTGGAAGATGCTTCCAGTCCGTGGACCAGTGGCCGATCCGTTTGCCATCCGTTGTGGTAGCGGCAGCGGGAAGATGGGCGATCCGGGCATAGATCCATCGGATCGCATAGACGGCATCCGCACAATCCGTGGGGATCTTGTAGCGGATGAAGAAATCCTCCGTAATCGTTTCCTCCACCCATTTTTCAAACCGATGCTCTTCTTCAACCGTCCACCGGCGGTCACCGACTTCCCAGACTTGATCAGGGGATTCATTCAGCGTCTGGCTGAAGCACGGGGTGGAGATAAGAAGTGTCAGAAAGAGAACAAAAAAAGGCATGGCTCCATATTAAAAAGAATGGCAGCAGATTGTCAACAGAGAGGACGGGCTAAACTTTGGGTTGCCTTTTTTGTAATTGAATCTGTCAAAGAAGCTTTTAATTGGTAATCATTAGCTCTCTCACTAAATCCAGGTTGAGGATTATAGGTGTCTTCGTTAACCAAGAGATAGTGAAGCCGTATCTGCCAGGTTAAGTATTATTCAGGACAGATCACCTATCCTAAGAATACGCCTCCAATCAATACCTTATTACGATTGCTTCAGAAGGGAAATTATCTTAATCTATGAACTTGATTCACATCTCAAGGCCTGGCACCCCGGCTTTTTTCTTTAGAGACGCGAGAGTTGAAACAATATGGTATAATGGTCTCAGTCAGGAGGCCTTGTGGATTTTTCAGGATTCATGAACGGCATTGTTTCCTTTGCTCAGAACCATACGGTTATCGTAATCGTTCTTGCGCTGGTTCTCCTGTACTTTATGTACCGGAAGCCGAGAGTCCTTATCGGTATTCTCATCCTCTGTCTTTTACTGGCGGGATTGCTCTATTTAATCACGAGCATTTCCGGTTCGGGCTCGGAGCAGGAGAAGAAGCTGATTCACGAAGAGGAAAAGGAGCTCGATACTAACCGCTGATCGCTCTCCGGGTAGGTTTTCCTTATTCCGGACTGATTTCCTATAAGTTCGGTTCTTTCTTGAGGCGGTCCTTGATCTCACTGGTTATCGCGTACAGACCGTACTGGCTCGGAGGAGATCATAGAAAAGGACCAAGTCAAAAAGCGAGGCGGCTGAAATGTATCATTTCAAGACCTGGCTCCTCACTTCTTATTTTCAAGTCACTTAACGCCTCCTCCTTTCTAATCCCCCATTGACAAGTTTTATCCAAACATTTAGATTTCAACTGGTAGTCGATACGGGAATGGATTTGCACTTGCTTTATCCGATTAAATTCTGGTAAGGTTGCCCGAAAAGTGTAGCTACCAAAAGGGTATGCACAGGAAACGGACTCAAACTCAAGACAGGTTTATGAAAACGAAGAAACTGGTACTTCTGTTACCCTTGGTCTGCTTACTCGGTTGTTATGCCGGAAGCGTCAAACCACTGTTAAACCGTCCTGAATTTAAGGCCGAAAACGAACCAATTCGTACCTTGAGAATTCTTCTGATCACCGATGATTCCTATCGGAAAGACGAAATTGAGAAGTTTGTTTCAAAATGCTCGCGCCTTGTTGAGATGCAAGTTGGAATACGGCTTGAAATTCTAGATGGGTACCAAATCAAATGGGAAGATGAGCTAGAGGATATCATCAAAATGGAAATAAGGATTGCCGGGGACACGTGGAGTAAGAGGGACCAGTTTGATATCGCCCTTACTTTTGTGAATTTTGTTCATAATATTGCAGGCGGTAAATTGCCCCTGGGAGCAACCGATACATTTTTTTGGAGGTATCTCTTCGTAAAAGAGCTGGATCCCTATATTCTTCTCCACGAGCTGTTTCATGCCTTTTTGTTGCAGAAAGGTCATTCAAAAGACTGGGTCATGAGGGCTGGAAGGCCCGCTTACGGTAACGAATGGTACTGGCTTACTCCAGAGGATAGAAAGGAGGTTCTTCGCAATAAATGGAGAGATTTCAATGTCATGCCAGCTACCGAGCAAGAAGAAGAAATGAAATCGAAGGAAAGTTGGTTTTACTATAACATTGGGTCAGCCTATCTCCAGAAAAGAGAATTTGACCAAGCCATTTTATTATTTAACAAATCTCTTGGGATAAACCCCAAGTATGCCGCAGCTTACGAAACTCGAGGGATTATTTATAGTCGTAGAGAGCAATTTGATCAAGCAATCGCTGATTTCAATAAGGCCCTTGAGATAGACCCAAAGTATGTTGAGGCTTACATGAGTCGGGGGAGGGCTTATTACTTTAAAGGAGAGTACGATAAATCTTGGGAGGATATTAAAAAGGCACAAGATTTAGGTTACAAGATTCCCGCTGAATTTCTTGATGATCTTCGCAGGGCATCCGGTAAAAATAAGTAAAGATTCAGTATCTCTCAGGTTAAATATTATTCAGGACCGATCACCTATCCTAAGAATATGCCTTCAGATGATTGCCCTCATCGATGTAAGATTTCACTTGATAATCGTTAGCTGCAATACTGGCCTAAAACATTCCTCCATAACTTGTAATCTTTTTGTTTTGACATTTAACCTCGTTTTTCGTATGCTTACCTTAACCCAAAGTGAGTCCTTATCAAAAAAAGAAAGGAGACAGTCATGAAGCATACTGGAATCCGATCAATCTTTGCGCTCTTAATGCTGCTTCTGGTTTTTCCCTTAGCTGCTGGCGCGCAGCTGATGATCATCGGGAATGACGAGAAGATGATCTTCGATGATGCCGGCGTGGTTCGATTCTTCGCGCCCGGGAAGGACACGGTGTCCATTGTCGACATCTCTGCCCCGGAGTCGCCGAAGATCATCGCCAATCTGCCGCTGGAGAACTCGATCTTTGGCCCGCCGACGAACCTGGCCATCACCCCGGACGGCCGGCTTGCCATCGTGGCGAACTCGATCCATCAGGTGCCGGATGGAGTGGGATGGAAGGGAGTGCCCGACAACAAGCTCTACGTCATCGATCTCACGACGAGCCCGCCCAGCCACATCGGCACCGTCGAGGTGGGCAAGCAGCCCTCCGGCCTCGACATCAACCGGGCCGGCAACCTGGCGCTGGTGACCAACCGCGCGGACAACTCTATCAGCGTGCTATCCATCCAGGGGAAGGACGTGAAGCTCATCGACACGGTGCCCATGGGCGAACAGGTGGCAGCAGTGGCTTTCACCCCGGACGGGAAGCGCGCTCTGGCGGTGAAGTTCCCCGGGCACAAGGTGGCGCTGCTGGAGGTGGACGGGCAGAAAGTAACCTACACGAAGTATGACATGAACGTCGGCCTTTGGCCGTACAATATCGGCGTGACGCCGAACGGGAAGCTTGCACTCACGGCAGACCAAGGCAATGCAGGCCGCTCGGATGGACACGTGGATACCGTGAGCGTCATCGATCTGGAGGCCAACCCTCCGCGGGTTATCGATCACGTGGTGGTGGGAGACGCCCCGGAGGGCCTCGAGATCAGCCCCACGGGCAAGATCGCCGTGGCCATGTTTTTGAACGGCAGCGACGGGCCGCACAATGCGTGGTTCTACCACAAGAACGGCCGCGTGGCGGTCCTGAAGATCGATGGCAAGAAGGTGACAAAGGTCGGCGAAGTTGAGGTGGGAGGAGTCCCCGAAGGGGCCGTCTTCAGCCCGGACGGCAAGTACCTCTACGTTGGCAACTTCAACGACCAGGACGTGTCCATCCTGAGGGTGGACGGCACGAAGGTGACGGATACCGGCAAGCGCCTTCAACTACCTGGGCACCCGGTGTCCATGTCCGGGCGGGCCCGCTAAGCTACTTCTGTGTGGCGGTGCTGGGGCAGAGAGACCTGGAACAGGTGTTCGTCGCGAGTTCCAGTCTCGCACATAAGAAGGAAGATCCCAGAGTCGAGCGGATTTGCCGCTCTGCTCCCCCTGGGGCCCCCGATGAAAGTGAAACCGGCTCTGGTGAACCCTCAAGATCTCAAAGTGGTGAGGGAGGAAAAACCAGATCGGCTTTTAGATAGAGTCTGCGCGTCAGCTACAATTGTCAAACATCAAAGGCAGGGTCAGAGAATTGGCCCTGTTTTTTTATGCACATTTCTAACCACAATCATTTACTCTTAGAGTTATCTCAGAGTGGAGAGTAGGAGGCGTACTCGTTAACCGAGTGATTATTTGGCAGTGTTTCTCAGGTTAAGTATTATTCGGGACAGATCGAATATTATAAGAATACGTCTTCGATCAATAACTTATTACGATTGGCTGACGCCAAATCTCTGATCAAAAAAGCTAAAGCGACTGAAATGTGTGATTGTAAGACCTGACCGGATATCTATTTTGTATTCCGCCGCTTCTCTGATGACGGTGATGGGATTGAAAATGATCATATTCTGTGTTATTTTTTGGTTTAACTTAATTCAATCCCTTCCGAGCGTTTCTCCCAAGGTAGTGATCTCATAGCTTTCCCAAAGATCATTCCTGAGATTCGTGTGAGGTTTTTCTGGGGCAAGCCTGCCCTTCGAAAATCAAATGGGAGGTTTTGTTGGATTGAAGGAAAGGAAGACGATGAAACTCGGTCTTGTAGGTTTTGCTCAGGTCGGTAAGCGTACACTCTTTCGGCTGTTGACCGGCAAAGAGCCGAATTCAGAAGGCAAAAAAGGGAACGGTTTGGGGTTGGCGAAAGTGCGGGATGCACGCTTCGATCGCCTCGTGGAGATTTACGCTCCGCGTCAGGAGACCCCTGCCCAGATTGAATTTATTCTTCTCCCTGACTTAGACCAGCAGGCCTCTCGCAATGATCAGATTCTGCGGGGCCTGGAGCAGGTGGATGTCATCTGCCATCTTGTTCGATTTTTTCAGGACGACACGGTCTTCCATATCCATGGCACGGTGGACCCTCGTCGCGATATCCTGCTCTTTAACGAAGAGCTGCAACTGAACGATCTTCTTTTTATTGAAAAGCGCCTCGAGCGGCTCGAAAAAGAACAAAACAAGAAAAAAGACGTTCAAAAGACGGCCATGGAAGCAGATCTTCTTACTCGCATGAAAGGCCATCTTGAAACTTCCCGTTTTTTGAGAAACTTCCTCTTAACTGAGGCCGAAGAGAAGCTCATTGCCAGCTACCCTTTGCTGACCCGCAAAGCGGTTATCATCATCCTCAACGTCGGGGAGGAGGAGTTGGGTGATCAGAATCTGACCAATAAATTGAAGGAAGACTTTCGTGAGCAGGACTTCCAGTGGATTGCCGTATCTGCCAAGATTGAACAGGAACTTTGCCAGCTCGATGCGGCAGAGCGCCAGACCTTTCTCGAGGAGCTACAGCTCGACCAGCCGGCCCTGGACAGGTTGACCATGCTTTGTTACAAAACCCTTGGCCTCATCTCGTTTTTCACTGTTGGTCAGGATGAGGTACGGGCCTGGACAAACCGGCAGGGATCCTTTGCCCCCCAAGCCGCAGGTGTCATTCATTCTGACTTTGAGCACGGGTTCATCCGGGCAGAGGTGACGAAATATCAGGACTTGATTAAACTGGGAAGCGAGCAGAAGGTCAGAGAGGTGGGGAAATATATGCAGGAGGGCAAGGACTATGTCGTTGAAGACGGCGATATCATCAATTTTTTGTTTAATGTCTGAGAAAGATTAACCATCACACCTCATCTCTCAGGAATCAAAAGCATCATCCATTCCATCATTGAACCTCGATCAAGACTCTGTTACGATTGCCTGACCCGAAGTCTCCGCATTCTCTTTGCCATCTTTTAGAGGGAGGTTATGAGCGAAGCACATATTCCGAAAATTGCGCAAGAACTGGGTCTCACTCCCAGACAGGTCCAGACCACATGTGACCTCTTGGGTGAAGGGGCTACTGTCCCCTTTATCGCCCGTTACCGAAAGGAAGCCACGGGTTCTCTGGATGAGGTGGCTATCACGGCGATTCGTGACCGACTCAATCAACTCATGGAACTGGACAAGCGCCGTGAGGCCATCCTCAAATCTTTAGAGGAACGGGGACAGCTCACCGATGAGTTAAAGGAGAAAATCCTGTCGGCGGAGACCATGGTCGTTCTGGAAGATATCTATTTGCCTTACCGGCCGAAACGTCGGACCCGGGCAACAATCGCTAAAGAAAAGGGACTGGAACCGTTGGCCCAGCTTCTTTTTGCACAGAATGACATGGATCCCTTGGCCGAGGCAGCTGCTTTCGTCGATCCTGAAAAAGGGGTTGATTCCGCGGAAGACGCCCTCGCAGGAGCCTGTGATATCATCGCTGAATGGGTCAATGAAGATCAGACGGCTCGGGCCAGGATCCGTGATTTCTATTTATCGAAGGCTGTTTTTAAGTCAAAGGTCATTCCGGAGAAGGAGGCCGAAGGAATCAAGTACAAGGATTACTTTGATTGGGAAGAGCCCGTGAGCACAGCGCCATCCCACAGGACTCTTGCCATGAGGCGAGGAGAAAAGGAAGGTTTTCTCACATTGCGGGTCTTACCCCCTGAAGACGAAGCCCTGGAGATCCTCGATGGCATTTTTGTCAAAGGGGAAGGGCCTGCATCCCAGCAGGTCCAGATAGCAGTGCACGATAGCTACAAGAGACTTCTCTCTCCTTCCATGGAGACTGAGATCCGCCTGGCAACAAAAAAGCGGGCGGATGAGGAGGCGATAAAGGTCTTTGTCGAGAATCTCCGTCAACTTCTTCTTGCCCCTCCCCTTGGCCAGAAGAACGTCCTTGCCGTCGACCCAGGTTTCAGGACCGGATGCAAAGTGGTCTGCCTCGACCGTCAAGGGAAGCTGCTCCATACCGAAACCATTTATCCTCTCCAGTCCGAAAAAGCCGCAGCCGATGCACGTTCAAAGATCCTTGAGATGTGTGAGCGGTTCAGCATAGAGGCCATTGCCGTCGGAAACGGCACAGCGGGAAGGGAGACAGAGACTTTCATCCGCGGCCTCGATCTCTCAAAGAACATTCATCTGGTGATGGTCAACGAGAGCGGTGCATCCGTTTATTCGGCATCCGAGGTGGCACGTGAGGAGTTTCCTGATCAGGACGTGACCGTGAGGGGAGCCGTATCCATTGGCCGGAGGCTGATGGACCCTCTGGCAGAGCTAGTGAAGATCGACCCGAAGTCGATCGGTGTTGGCCAATACCAGCACGATGTGGACCAGGGAGCGTTGAAGAGCAGCCTTGATGATGTGGTGGTGAGCTGCGTTAACCGTGTGGGTGTGGAAGTCAATACCGCAAGTAAACAACTTCTTACCTATGTCTCAGGGCTAGGACCCCAGCTTGCAAAGGGGATCGTGGAGTACCGGAATGAACACGGTCCGTTTCAATCGAGGGAAGGACTGAAACAGGTATCCCGCCTGGGACCCAAAGCCTTTGAGCAGGCCGCTGGTTTTTTACGCATCAGGGATGGAGAAAACCCACTGGATCGAAGCGCAGTCCATCCGGAAAGCTATCCCATTGTCGATGCCATGGTAAGGGATCTGGGCTGCTCGGTGCTGGATTTAATGCGTGAGGAGAAGCTCCGGGAGAAAATCGATCTGGAGCAGTATGTCTCGGAAAAGGTGGGCCTTCCTACATTAAATGATATCCTGTCGGAACTCTCCAAGCCCGGCCGCGATCCCCGTGAGCAGTTTGAAACCTTCCGATTCGAAGAAGGGGTTGAAAAGATAGAGGATGTAAAACCCGGGATGAAGCTTCCTGGAATTGTGACGAATCTTACGGCGTTTGGTGTCTTTGTCGACATCGGCGTCCATCAGGACGGGCTGGTGCATATCAGCGAACTTTCGAACCGTTTTGTGAAAAACCCCGCGGAGGTTGTGAAGGTTCATCAAAGGGTATTGGTAACTGTGCTGGATGTGGACCTCGAAAGAAGGCGGGTTTCCCTTTCCATGAAGAGCAGCCGGCCCGGACCCAATGTGGTTTCAAAGGGGGAGGAGAGAGAGAAGGAAGAGAAGAGACAGGAAAGGAGGCAGAAACAGAAAAGCACCTTTACAAATAACCCGTTTGATGCTGGCTTCAGAAACAGGAATCAATAGATCATCCGGGGCCCAAACCCAAAGCGCAAGGTAAACAAAGTTGAAAGAAAATTCTTATTACATTATTATAGTGTTATGAAAAACGTGACCATTACACCCGATAAAATGGATGGTATACTTTTTTACCCGGATTAAATAAATTGCAGTCTACAGGTAAACAGGGGGAAAAGCCTGATCCCAAGTCCCCTCTGAGTTTCCCAAATCCCAATCAGGAGGAAAAGATGAGAAAAGGATCGCTCTTTATAAACTTGGTTCTGTCCGCTTTTATCCTTGCCGCACTGTCCGGCTGCGGCTATAACACGATGCAGAAGAATGAGGAGGCGGTCAAGGCGGCATGGGGAGACGTCGAGGCAACCTATCAGAGAAGAAATGACCTCATCCCCAATCTCGTTGAGGTCGTAAAAGCCTATGCCAAGCACGAAAGGGAAACCCTCACCGCCGTCACAGAGGCAAGGGCAAAGGTTGGGGCATTGCAGGTGCCCAAGAATATCATTGATGATCCCAAGGCCTTCTCACAATTTCAGGAGGCACAGGCCGGCATGAGCAGCGCCCTTTCGCGGCTGATGGTCGTCGTCGAGCGCTACCCTGACCTCAAGGCAAACCAGAACTTTCAGGATCTTCAACACCAGCTGGAGGGAACGGAGAACAGGATCAATGTCGCCCGGACCCGCTATAACAAGACGGTCGAAGTCTTCAATACTTCCATCCGGGTATTTCCGAACAACCTGACCAACAATTTGTTACTCCATCTGAGTCTAAAAGAGCCCTTTAAGGCCGAGGCTGGGGCAGCAAAGGTTCCGCAGGTTAAATTCTGATATGAAAAAGGTTTTTTCATTCTTTATTTTGTTGTTCTGCTGTCTGACTATTGCTGCTTATGGCCTTGATGTGCCGAAGCTCCAGGGCTATGTCAACGATTATGCAGAGATGATCAGTCCTTCCGCGAAGTCAAAGATTGAGGAAGAGCTGAAGGCCTTTGAACAATCGGATTCAACTCAGATCGTTATTCTTACTATTCCCTCCCTCGAAGGGGAAAACATCGAGGAGTTCTCCATCAAAGTCGCGGAGGTCTGGAAGATTGGACAAAAGCAGAGGGACAATGGGATCCTCCTCACCGTCTCCAAACAGGAAAGAAAGATCAGGATCGAGGTCGGCCGAGGCCTCGAAGGAAGGTTAACAGATTTGATGGCAGGAAGAATTATCGATCAGGTCATCAAACCGCGATTTAAGCAGGGAGATTTTAACGCAGGTTTTATAACGGGTGCCTCTGCATTGATCGATGCAACACGAGGCGAATTCAAAGCCGAGCAGAGGCCGGCTCAACGGAGACAGAAAGGTTTTCCTCCTTTTCTGACCTTTCTCCTGTTTTTCGGTATTTTTGTCCTTATCCTCGGCAGCCTCTCCCGTATTCTCGGAGGGATAGCGGGGGCGATCGGTCTTCCCGCCCTTGTTCATCTTACAGTGGTCCCTGCGGGTATCCTACCCAGCATTCTCTTGGCCTTGGTCGGTTTTGGCTCAGGTTTCTTCCTATCCAGCCTCTTTTCTTCAGGAAGGTCCGGAATAGGTCGTCATAGAGGGCATGGCGGTGGGTTCTTCTATGGGCCATGGATGGGCGGTTCCTCCATAGGAGGAGGGGGCGGCTTTAGTGGTGGTGGATTCAGCGGCGGAGGCGGTTCCTTCGGGGGCGGCGGGGCCTCAGGAGGCTGGTGATGAAGGCATATTCAAAAGCAGACGAATTCTTTACTGCGGAAGAGAAGGAGAGACTGAAGGCCACGATTCAGGAGGTCGAATCCAAGACCATTGGTGAAATCGTTGTCATGGTGGTTGACCAAAGCGATCATTACATTGAGGCAGAGGTCCTTGGCGGTGTCCTTCTCGGGAGCCTTTTGTCACTGATCTTGGCTCTCCTTTTTTTTCACTCCTCCATCTGGTCTTATGTTCCCTTGAGTTTCTTACTCTTTTTCCCCTGCTGGTTGCTTTTCAAAAGAGCGGAGGTATTGAAAAAACTCTTTATTGGAATGAGAAGAAAAGAGGAAGCGGTCAGGCTGAGGGCCGAGAGGGTGTTCTTTGAGAAAGGCCTTTATAGGACAAAGAGGAACACAGGGGTGCTCTTCTTTCTCTCTCTCCTCGAAAGGAAAATCTGGGTTCTTGCTGATAAAGGCATTCACGAAAAGATGGATCAAGAAACCCTGAACCAGTTTGCGAGTGGGGTTTCAAGAGGGATTAGAGAGAGCCGTGCTTGCGAGGCGCTGTCCCAGGCCATCCAGGGGATAGGGGTTTTACTTTCACGCCATTTTCCCATTACCTCTGATGATACCGACGAACTTCCCGATGACGTGATGACGGAAGAATAAAAAAGCTAATCTCATGGTTAGCTTTCTTTTTCTTTTGAAGTTCGCTTTTGCTTTTCAAAAACTCCAGCGGGTTTGTAAAAGTCTTTGAGGGAATCTGCTTTCAGTCCGTCACCCTCGAACCATGAAAATTGCTAATCCCCTCTCGCTCCCTTTAGCAAAGGGGGGCTGGGGGGATTTGAAAGCTATTTTCTGAGGAATCCATTTTCCCTTTCTTGAACCAATCGGCAAAAAAAGCGAGGGGCCTGAAATGCGTCATTTTAAGATTGACCCACGCCGGCTTCTTGAGAGACAGCAGCCAGGATCTTGCCTTGCAGGCGAGTGTACCGATACGCAGCCTCAATAGCCCGGGCTGCTCTCTGCGGCCCTGGGAAGATGGGGATTCCCCGCTCGATCAGGATTCTTACTAAAGGATCCTTTAGGTTCTGAAACGTATATCCGACAAAGGGTTTATCGTGATTCTCAAATAACCGCATGATTGACTCGGAATATGCATCAACCAGCTTAGTGGCCTTTTCTGTAATCTGATCCGGGGGAAGACCCACCTGTTTCATCATGCGTTCGAGCCTCCGGCTAGGCATGAAAAAATAGAAGAGCAGGATGTCTGCGTTCTTCTCATCCAGCAAGGCCTTCGGGATTTCCGAGAAGTAGTCAATGAGGTTCTTGCCAAAGGTGAAATCCACTGGGTTACTTATACTCCCTGTCCGTGGAATGAAAGGGCTCAGTCTTTTGATTGTCTCTGGTGAAAGCGACGGCAATTCAAGACCTGCCCGTCCGCAGGCATCCGCCGCTTCCACTCCCGGTCCTCCAGAATGTGTCTGAATCACGACACGTCGACCCTTGGTTCTGGGAACAGAGCCCAGCATCCAGCAGATATCGAACATTTCCATGACCGACCGTGCCCGGATGATCCCGCTCTGACGGAATATGCCTTCATAGAGCCTATCGGGCCCTGCCAACGCCCCGGTGTGTGAAAGGCCTGCTCGGCTGCCAGCTTCCGACCCTCCGACATAGAGGGCTACGATGGGCTTTTTCGGAACGATCGATCTCGCCGTTTCAACAAACGCTCTGCCCCTACGGATGCCCTCGATATAGAGGGCGATCACTCTGGTATTGGGGCAGGCGCCAAGGTATTCCATACAGTCGACGATATCGATATTGGCTTCATTTCCCACACTGAAGGCTGTACTGAAGCCCAGGGCATAATCGGAAAGATAGCTAAACATCTGGGTTACAAAACTCCCGCTCTGAGAAGCCATACCGATGAAGCCGGGTGCACCTTGAAAGGCCATGAAGGTCGTGTTGAGTTTGTGACGGGGATTTGCCACCCCGATACAGTTCGGGCCTAAAAAGCGCATGCCATATTTGTTGGCAACTGCGACAAGTTCTTTTTCAAGATTTATTCCCTCACCGCCTACTTCCTTAAAACCACCAGAGATCACAATGGCATGTCGGATGCCCTTCCTGCCGCATGCGTCCATGGCCTCGGATACGATACGTGTGGGGAGCACGATCAGTGCCAGGTCAGGGGCGTTGGGGAGATCAAGGACGCTTCGGTAGGCCTTGAGATTCTGCACTCGATTCTCTTTTGGGTGGATGGGATAGATCTCACCTTCGAAGCCCAAATCCAGAACAGAGTCGAGGAGACTTGTCCCCATCGAAGTGACGTTATTGGAGGCCCCGAAAAGGGCGATGCTTTTCGGGTTGGCAATAGGGTACACAGGACTGGCTTCGATCGATTCTATCATTTTACGTCTCTTCTCAGTACAACGAGTGCGTCCGCAGCCACAACGCGACCTTCTGGAGTAATGATCATGGGATTGATGTCGAGTTCTGATACCGTATCAAGTTCCAATCCGATCTGCCCAACCGCGATGAGGGTGCGGCAAAGCATATCCATATCAACAGGTTTCTGTCCGCGGAAGGCGCCGAGAATAGCTTTGAAACGCAGTTCTTCACTCATGTCCTTCGCCTCGATCTTGCCAAAGGGAGCCATGCGGAAGGCGATATCCTCAAACACCTCGGTCATCATTCCACCGATTCCCAGCATCACGCAGGGGCCGAACTGCGGATCGCGGGTCAACCCGACGACCAGTTCACGTTGTCCCGATACCATTTCTTGAACCAGTACCCTTTCAAGCTCCAGGTCGACACTGCTGATAATCCGTCCGTAGGCTTTACGGACATCTCCTTCACTCCTGAGATTCAGCTCAATACATCCACGCTCGCTTTTGTGCATTAGTTCGGGCGAACATGCCTTGAGCACCACCGGAAAACCGAGGTCTGCTGCGGCAGATACCGCTTCGTCGGCACTGCGGGACAATTTTTCTCTCGCGACGGGGATGCCGTAAAGGCTGAGTAACTTTTTTGACTCGTATTCGGAGAGTGCCGGTTGCCCTCTATCGAGGGCAGGCCGTATCAGATCATCTGCTCGCATCTCTTTTTAAGGTCATGGTTTTTGACATTCTGAGATATCAAGATTCTAAACTTATTACTTTTTCGAAGGTGTTGTCAATTGGAGAGTTATCCCTTTTTCAAAAATAATTAAGAGACGATCTGGAGAGAAACAAAAAAGGCTAACCTCAATGGTTAGCCATCTTATTTATTTTGCTTCGTTTAGAACCCGCTTTTGCTTTTCCAAAACTCCATCGGGTTTGTAATTATCTTGGGGAATCGGCTTTCAGTTCCTCACTCTCGAACCATAAAGATTCAATAAATTACGGAAATGCGACACGGACACGGTCACGTTATTCTCCAACTAATCCATTTTTCTTTTTTGAGCCAACGTGCGAAAAAAGTGAGGCGGCTGAAATGGAATATTTCAAGGCCCAGCCCCCAATATATTTTACAGAAATGAAGGAGTTATGCGAAATTGCGGGTGTTGAATAACTCATACCAATAGGCTATTATAAAGCTGACTTTGAGCATCTACTGAGGTTGGAAAGCGGTATACTTCACTCAAAAACGGAGGCAGCATGGAAACCACAAAACGTATTGCACTTGTTGCACACGACAACTTAAAAAAGGATTTGGTGGAATGGGTGAATTGGAACTGGAACCTACTGTTAAACCATCAATTGATATGCACAGGAACAACAGGGAGGTTAGTAGAAGAGGCTTTAGCGGAAAGAATAGATCAAGAACATCCTCTAAAACATAATATAATTAAACTAAAATCTGGACCGTTTGGTGGAGATCAACAACTCGGTGCAATGATTACGGACGGGAATATCGACGTTCTTATATTCTTCTGGGATCCCATGCAACCTCATCCGCATGATGTAGACGTAAAGGCTCTTTTAAGAATATCAGTGCTCTATAACATTCCCACTGCATGTAATAGATCGACAGCAGATTTCTTGATCTCTTCGAAATTAATGGAAAAAGGATACTCTCCGGTGATAAGAGATTATTCTGAGTATCTGGATAGAAAAGTTGATATATAAGAAATATCACAACAAAAAGAACACCTGCAGCTTCGCATAAAGAAGTTGCATCCGCCCTGAACTTCGGCAACCCCCGAAACGTTATGCTCGCTTTCAATCTTATCATGTCTTATTTTGTTGACTTGTGTACTCGTTAACCCAGAGATAATTTGGCAGTGTGTCTCAGGTTAAGTATTATTCGGGACATATCACTGGAGTAAGAATACGCCTTCGATCAATACCTTATTACGATTGCCTGACCCCCTATATCCTCAAACCTGCCTCCTCTTTAATAGCCTTGACATTCGGTGTAGGACAGCGTAATATAATGAATGACATTGCAGAAGGGAGGTTTTTTATGGCAGGCGTTCAGAAGAGCTTACGTCTCCCACCCGAGACCATGAAGGAAATTGAGCAAATGGCCAAAGAGACCGGGCAGGATTTCTCAAACGTGACCAAGGATCTCTTGCAGGAAGCCATTAAGATGAGGCGCTGTCCGGGGATATTGTTTGCCGAAGGGACCGGTGGAAGGAGAGCCCGGGTGGCGGGAACAGGAATTGAAGTTTGGGAAGTGATCGCCACTTACAAAAACGTGAAGGAGGATTTCAAAAGGCTGAAAAAAGCATATCATTGGCTATCCGGGGAGCAGCTCAAAGCGGCCCTTGGATATTATATGGTCTATCCACAGGGAATTGACCGACTCATTGAGCAGAATGAACAATGGAATAATGAGAAGGTTCGAGAGCGTTATCCCTTTATGAGATCGTCCTCATGAAATTTTACCTGGATGAAGACCTCAGCCCTAAGATTGCCGAAATACTTAGAAGAGGTGGAATTGACGCACTCAGTGCTCATGAGGCCGGGATGTGCGAGGCATCGGATCAAAGGCAACTCGACTTTGCAGCCACAGAGAAAAGATGTTTAGTGACCAGAAACAGGGATGATTTCATTAGGCTCACGGTTCGATTCTTCAACGACCAACGCCCCCACTGTGGAGTCCTCATCGTTCCTTACACCCTCCCTGGGGACCAATTCTCTCGAATAGCCAGCCTGGTTAAGAAATTCTCCTCCCGTCATCAAAAAGGATTGGCTCCTTATTCAATTGCATTTCTTCCAATAAAGTAGTGGTGTCTTAAGCCTTAACAAAAAAGCTAATCTTTAGGGTCAGCTTTTTTTTCTTTGGAAGTTCGGTTTTGCTTTTCCGAAAACCCAGCGGGTTTCTAAATGTTCTGGGGAATCGGCTTTCAGTTCCTCACCCTCAAACGATAAAGATTCAATAAATTACGGACATGCGACACGGACACGGTCACGTTATTCTCCAACTAATCCATTTTCTTTTTCGAGCCAATCAGCAAGATCACCTATTCTAAGAATACGCCTTCGATCAATATTTCATTCCGGTTGGCTGACCCCAAAGCCCTTTCTTCTTTTTAATCTTCATACCTTCACCATATATTGACTTTCCTATAGGGATAAATTATTTTTCAAAGAGCTTCAGAAATACCAGCAACGAATCAGAAAGGAGGGAAAAGACAATATGAAGGTTGTTGCGTTTAATGGCAGTCCCAGGAAGGATGGTAATACTACCATCCTCATTAACCACGTCTTCCGTGAACTTGAAAAAGAAGGAGTTGAAACAGAATTAGTGCAGTTTTCAGGAAAGAAAATTCATGGTTGTATTGCCTGTTACAAGTGTTTTGAAAATAAGGATCAACGCTGCGCTGTGAAAGATGACATTGCAAATGAGTGCATAGAGAAGATGATTAAGGCAGAGGGGATTATTTTGGGTTCACCTGTCTATTTTACCGATGTGACAGCTGAAATGAAGGCCCTCATTGATCGTGCTGGTTTTGTATCCATGGCCAATGGTGGGATGTATAAGAACAAGGTTGGTGCGACTGTGGTTGCGGTACGCCGTTCCGGGGCTATACACACCCATGACACCATGAATCATTTTTTTCTTGCTGGGCAAATGATCATCATCGGGAGAGGTATTGGTGTTGGAAGGGATAAGGGGGAAGTGGAAAAGGATGAAGAAGGTATGCAGGCCGTAAAGGCACTTGGACAGAGGATGGCTTGGTTACTTAAAAAACTATATGGTTGAGCTGGATATTTTAATAATAGACTAAAAATCAATACTTCCTGAAAGTCCTCAAGTCGAGAATCCATGTCGCTATGCCAGATCTGCCAGTAATCGTTACCTTTAAAAGTTGTAATACAGTGGACATTAGTACGTCCACTCGTTAACCCAGAGATAATTTGGCAGTGTGTCTCAGGTTGATCTTATTCAGGACATATCACTGGAGTAAGAATACGCCTTCGATCAATACCTTATTACGAATGCCTGTCCCCAAAATCCCTTATTTTTTTAAAACGTTTCCTTTCTAAAAAAGTAATTTTTAAATTTTGTCCCTCAATGCAACATTTCAAGATATAATCTTTGAATAGTAAGGAAAGGAAAGGAGATAAAGGTGACTAAAGCAGAAATGAAGCAAATCGAAAGATTGGCTCGGGCCCACAGTCTGGGAGACTTTAAATGGATGGATCCCAGGACGATCATCCCTCGGCACTGGGTGAGGGAAAAATGCATTTACGGTTGCCCGCGTTACGGGCAGAAGGCCTGCTGCCCACCGGAAGTTCCTTCAGTGGCTGAGTGCAAAGCATTGTTTGCGGAATACCGCTGCGGTCTTTTCTACCATTTAACAAAAAAATTTGGCGATCCGAAGGAACGATTTCGCTGGGCGCGAGAAGCCAACAAACGGGTTTTCGCTTTGGAGAGAGAAGTTTTCCTCTCTGGATTTTACAAGGTCTTTGCCTTTACGGCGGCCCCATGCAATCTGTGTGAACAATGCAAGAACACCAAGCGCGAATGTCGGAACCCTTTGGTGTCGCGCCCCACCTTGGAAGCCTTCGGCGTGGATGTTTATGCCACGGCCCATAAGATGGGTTATCCGCTTCAGGTCGTGAAAGGGTATGAAGAAGAAACGAACCGCTTCGGCCTTTTGCTTGTGGAGTAGGGAGGGTTTAAAAACCCCCTAATCTTACGGCCGCAGGCTGTGTCTCTCAGGTTAAGTATGATTCAGGGCAGATCACCTATCCCAAGAATACGCCTTCGATCAATACTTCATTACGATTGCCTGACCCAAAATCTCTTTCCATCAGAGGATTAGTGTTCAGTTGTGGGTGAAAGAAACAATCCCTCTTTCTCAACTCTTCCTTCCTGTAATCGTGATTTAGGAACTTTCCTTCAAAATAGAAGATTTCAATCAAAAATCAATAAGGACTGGGGAAACTTTTTCACTTTTTTGAGGGAAGTAATTTGAACCTTTGGGGAAAGTCCTTCCACTTTTAATTTTTGACAAGAATACGAAGTTTGTGAAGAACAACATGATTGCGAGAACTTATAATGGTGGTAAATTCTTGGTATAAGAATTGCCTGCTTATGGGTATCTGTATATGTAAATCTCGATAAATTTCGTGAAAATGAGACGGGAACAAAGATTTGAAGTATCTACAGGAGGGGACATCAGAGATTCTTTGACAAGACCTTCGATTTTATATATAAACGACTCTGGCGAATGAAAAGCTACTAAATGGGAATCAGTCATATGAAAAAGATGATAATTTCAATTATTTGTTTGATCCTATTTTTGGTATCATTGGCTTGGGGACGGGAGAAGGTTGAAGCTCCTACTATTAACGTGGGAAGCAAATGGTTTCTTAGGACTGACACTGGACAAGAGTGGAGACTTGAGGCCATTGGGGAAGAAAATGGTAAATATATTCTTCTGAAGTCAATATCTGAAGGGCTCTACAAGGGAGAATGGAAACAGTTCTATGATAAGAAAACTATGAATTGTGTAAAGGTTCTTAATGGTGAGGGGCGAGAGGACTTGGAATCTAAAGGTTTCATTAAAAAATACTACGACTTTCCTCTTTATTCTGGAAAAAAATGGAACTATATTTACACGTCAATGCACGGAATGGGATCTAATAAATTTGTGGACATTCTCAGTAGATTTTTAGTCGTCGGATTTGGGGAAGTTAACGTAACGGCTGGAAGGTTCAGAGCCGTTAAAGTACAGAATGAGCAAAATGCTTTGGGAGGTTGCCATTGTCAGAGCAAATCTTATAGAAAGAATTATTTTTGGTATTCTCCTGATGCAAAAACTATTCTCAAGTTTGAGAGAGACCCGAATGGCTACAGGTTGGGTGCTGAGTATATGAAATATGAATTAATCTCATTTGAATTAAAATAACGGTTCTATTCAATACTGCCTGCAACGGAAGTTAAGACAGCACAAACAAAAGGATAAACAGGATTGTTCTATTTAGGAATGTCTGCAACTGATGGCCAACATGGTGCAAAAGACTAACGGGAAAAAACCCATCGGGCTTCTTTTGCAAGAAATGTTATGCCTATTTCTAACTGTAATCCTTAACCTTCTTTTTTTATGAAATCATTTAGTAGTAGGTGAACTAAACAATTCCCTTTTTCAACTCTTCCTTCCTGAAATGTTGTTTTTCAATTTCTGCCTTCCAATGCAACATTACAATCGCAAATCAGCAAGGGGAGTTAAATTTCCCCGAAAAGCTTTGTGTTGACGGTTAAGCCATTTAAGAGTAATTTTCTAATTGTTGTTTCTCAGATGTTTCCAAAGAACCTCACAATCTAACGCTTCTAAGCTTCTGGAGATCCAGATGAAAGGAAGTAATCATGAGGAACACAATAGCAGTAGCTCTTCTAATCATAGTCGTCGTGGCAGTCACACCCTTTTTTCTCCAGAAGAGACAGGCTGGAAGTGAGAAGATATCGCGTTTTGGCAAATATCAAGGCTACTCGGAAGCAGTCTATAACGGCAACGAACGTCGTTCTGAATACTTAACACTATCCAATGGAACGAGGTTGGCCTATGACCTTTATCTCCCGACGAAGAAGGGAGTTGCTGCTGATAAGCGATTGCCCGTTCTCTTCAAGTACACACCTTATACGCGCGCCTTTACCATTTTTGATAAGGATGGCAAAAATATTATTGCTGGCCTGTTTAACCTCGGCTGGAAAGAAAAGGCCTATCTTCGGGTCCGGTACTGGTTCGGTAAGCGAGGAGCCCTCATGGACGCGCTCTTCAGAACCAAATATCTCGAAAACATGCTCAAACATGGTTACGCCGTCATCGTGGTCGAAAGACCGGGGACTGGGGCATCCTTTGGAGTCATGAATGCCTCCTTCGAGGTAGGGGCCAAAGAGGTCAATGAAATCCTGGATTGGATCGCGGCCCAGAATTGGTGCGACGGCAACATTGGCATGTACGGCGACTCATTCCAGGCGATGATCCAGTTTGCGGCTGTGACTACTGGCAATCCCCATCTGAAAGCGATCTTTCCCACTTCAAGTGGTTTTGACCTGTACAGTTCCGTCAACTATCCAGGCGGAGTGCTGAACAAAACCTTCGCTACCTTTTTCTCCTGGGCAACGTCCTTTATGGAATCAGGCGTACTGACGCCGGTGGATAGCGACAAGGATGGATCATTACTCGCCCAGGCCCGTAAAGAGCGCGCCGGCTCTACGCTCGGAAAACAGTCGGAGGCTTGGTTTAGGGAATTCCCCTTCCACGATAGTACTACTCCTGGTGGAATGAAACTCTGGGAGGGGGCTGCCAATCTCTACCCATTGCTTGATCGGATCAATCAGTCGGGCATCCCGATCTACATGACGAACGGATGGTATGACCTGTTCTCGGGCGCAAGCGACATGTTCCTTTGGTATGCCAACCTTGCGGTGCCCAAACGTCTGCTGGTCCGTCCCGCGGACCACAGCGAAGTTGAAAAAAACCAATTCGACCTCGACTATGGCGCCGAAGCGCACCGATGGTTCGATTACTGGCTGAAGGGCATAGACAATGGCATTATGAATGAACCATCCATTTACTACTACGTAATGGGGAGGTCGAAGAAGGATGCCTGGCGGACAAGTAATCAGTGGCCACTGCCAAACCAGAAACCTACCCGCTTCTACTTCGGCGAGGGAAAAACCGGTAGCGTCGCCTCAGCCAACGATGGTTTCCTGCGGCCAGAGCCCCCAGCTCAAAAAGATGCCGCCGATGCCTATATGGTGGACTATTCGACAACAAGCGGCAAGTACTCGCGATGGTATGCTGTCAACTGGCCCCGTAACTATCCCAACATGCAGGCCAATGACCAAAAAGCTCTAACCTACACCACTGCGCCCCTGGAATCGGATATGGAAGTCACCGGCTATCCTGTGGTGCACCTCTGGTCTGTCACTGACGCCTCAGACTTGGATTTCTTTATCTACCTTGAAGAGGTAGACGGGAACCGCTCGACCTACCTCACCGAGGGGAACCTGAGGGCGTCGCACCGCGCCATAAGCAAAGCTCCCTACAATAACCTGGGCCTTCCCTATCACAGCCATTACAAGAGCGACTTGGCACCGATTCCTGCCGGGAAGCCAGTCGAACTGGTATTTAACCTCCTGCCGACCTCGTATGTGTTCCACGCTGGCAATCGCATCCGTATCACTGTCACCTGTGCCGACGCCGACAATTTTGAGACCCCAGCTCTCGACCCGGCGCCAAAGATCCGCCTGCTGCGGGACGTCGCTCATGCCTCATTCGTCGAGTTTCCGGTTATTCATAGTCGTTAGGAAACCAGGCATGATTGTCGACTATACGGCAGATAGGTGGGATTATAACCCGTTCCACTCAACGTCATACCTCTTCCTTCCTCCTACCAGTAATTGTGTTATAGAAAGAGTAAAAAAAAGAGAGTGAAAGGCAGGAGAACGAACTCCTTCCTGGGTCAAGAACCCTGACTTCAGTGTGTTCCCTGCCTCCCGTAGCCCTGATAAGTTGATTGGGTCAAAGAACCCTTGTCACGGTGGAGGTTTGGTTGGGAGGCATATCCTGCTTAATCTCAGAAGGAGGTGCAAGGATGTACAGTCTTTTGGTTGGTATTGATGTATCCAAAGATTTCTTTGCTACGGCCGGGGTCAATTCCGAAGGAAAGGAATCTTTTTCCAGATCCTATTCGATGGATTCCAATGGGTTTGACGATCTTCTCAAGACGATCACATCTCATTGTGAAGATCTCTCCATGGTCATGGTGGCGATGGAATCTACCGGTTGCTATCACATCAATCTCTTTTCCTTTCTCACATGCCAGGGGATCCGTACGATGGTCGTGAATCCCTTACTGATCGCCAATTTTGCGAAGCTTTCTTTGAGGAAGACCAAGACGGATAAGAAAGACGCTATGACGATTGCGAGATTTCTGATGGATCACCATGAGGAGGTTTCTCATTTATCTCTTTCACAGGATCATCAGGATCTGAGGGATCTTTCCCGGGAGAGGGAGTCGCTTTGTCATCTGATGGCAGCCACCAAGGTAGAGATCAAGAGGGTCTTAAGGACGGTCTTTCCGGAGCTTGAATCGATCGGGAATCTCTACACAGGCGCGATGCTTCGTTTTCTACAGCAGTATCCGTCGGCACGTCTGGTAAGAGGGGCAAAATCGAGGGCCATCGCAAAGGCGTTGAAGGGGCCTTATGTGGGGAACAAACTTACGTTTTCTGCGGAGGATATCCTTCGGGCAGCCAAAACCTCGATCGGGACGGTGAGTCCGGCCAAAGAGATCATTCTTCAGGGGAAGATTGCCACGCTTCTGCACCTACAAGAAAGGCTGGATGAAATGACCAAGCTTCTCACTGATTTATGCAAGGCCACAAGGGTAGATGATCTCAAGATCCTGAGATCCATCAAAGGGGTGGGGCCGAAGACGGCTGCGCCCTTCTTGGCTGAAATGGGTGAGGTCCAAAATTATGCCTCCCACAAAAAGCTCATCGCTTTTACGGGAATCGACCCTTCTCTGCATGAATCAGGAAACTATATCGGGATGAGTAAACTCTCTAAGAGGGGCAATCGGCATCTCCGAAGAGCTGTCTATCTCATGACCGTGGCTGTGGCAAGTAAGAACCCTTTCTTCAAGGCATATTTTCTCAGAAGAAAGAGAGAGGGACTCCCTCCTCAAAAAGCTTTGTTTGCCACGGCCCATAAGTTGATCCGAGTTATTTTTGCCATGCTTACTCAACGAACCTATTTCAAACCAAAGGAGGTAATTTAACAATAGTTGACTGAAAGCGTGATTTTTGAGTTTTCCCCTTCTATACGCCCTTTCAAATGGTAATCAACGATTCTTATTGAAGTTTCTATTCAAAATTAGTAGACTCTTATCCAATCGTAGAGTTTTGACCACCCTCCCAACCAACCTTTGGGGGATTCCATGACCACACAAGAAGTTAAACGTAAACTTACTGCCATTCTCAGTGCGGATGTCAAAGGCTACAGCCGTCTCATGGGTGAAGATGAAGAGGGGACAATCCGCACTCTTAATACTTACAAAGAAGTGATGTCAAGCCTCATCCAACAACAAAGGGGCAGAGTGGTGGATGCTCCAGGAGACAATGTTCTTGCGGAGTTTGGAAGCGTGGTCGATGCAGTTCGATGTGCTGTGGATATTCAGAAGGAACTGAAAACCCGAAATGCTGAGCTTCCAGAAAATCGTAAAATGGAGTTTCGGATTGGTGTCAACCTTGGGGATGTAGTTGAGGATGGAGAGCAGATTTTGGGAGACGGGGTCAATATCGCAGCCCGTTTAGAAAGCTTATCTGACGCAGGAGGCATTTGTATTTCTGGAACTGCTTATGACCATGTGGAGAATAAACTATCTCTGGGGTATGAATATCTTGGTGAGCAGACTGTAAAGAACATCGCAAAACCAGTTCGAGTATATCGAGTCCTGATGGAGCCTGAGGCAGCGGGCAAGGTAATCGGAGAGAAAAAGGCTAAACAAAGGCAATGGCAGAAGAGAGCTTTAATAGTTTTAGCAATTCTTATTATTGTAGCCGCTGCTCTTGTGATGTGGCGTTTATATTTGCACCCTGCGGCACCACCTGCGGAAGTTGCTTCTAAAGAGAAGATGGCATTTCCTCTTCCTGATAAGCCCTCTATTGCTGTGCTCCCTTTTGTCAACATGAGCGGTGATCCAAAGCAGGAATTCCTCTGCGACGGGATGACCGAGGAAATCATCACCGCCCTTTCCAAAGTACCGGGGTTGTTTGTGATCGCCCGAAATTCTGCCTTCATGTACAAGGAAAAGGCGGTGAAGGTCAAGCAGGTAAGCGAAGAGCTGGGTGTCCGGTATGTGTTGGAAGGGAGTGTTCAGAGGTCGGGTGACCGTGTTCGCGTCACCGCCCAGTTGATTGATGCCCTCGCGGGGAATCACCTCTGGGCAGAGCAATACGATCGTGGTCTGAAGGATATATTTGCTCTCCAGGATGACATTACATTAAAGGTTCTGAGGGGCGTTCAAGCGAAGTTAACACTGGGGGCAGAAGTTTTGAGGGCACAAAAATATGCCGAAAAGTATTACAGGGGGAAGCAAGGTCTCGATTGCTATCTGAGGATAATGGAAGGGACTGAGTACGCGGATCGGCGCACGCTCGAGGATAACAACGTGGCTCGGCGCATAGCAGAGGAAGTTCTTGCAATGTGCCCAGGGGTTCCCATGGCGTACCTCCTCATGGCTTATGTCCACAGCGTGGATTATTGGCTTGGCTCCACCCCTCAGGAGTCTATTGAGAAAGGTATAGACATGGTACAAAAAGCCCTTGCTCTGGATGATACCCTTGCCGAGGCCCACAGTCTTCTGGGGTATCTCTATACCCAAAAAAGGGAGTATGATAAGGGGATTGCTGAGGCGGAACGGGCTTTAGCCCTCAACCCCAGTGGAGCGACTGTCCTTTCCAATTATGCCATGATTCTGAACTTCGCAGGTAGGTGGGAAGACGCCATTCCGTTGTGTGAAAAAGCAATCCGACTCGACCCTGCCGGTTCGCTCTTAAATTATCTCCAATTGGGCAACGCCCTCATGTTTACGGGGCGGTATGAGGAGGCGATCTCGGCATTTAAGAAATCACTTCATTACGGCCCTAATTATCTATGGACTCACATCCAGTTGACTGCCACATACAGTATGATGGGTCGTGAGAAGGAGGCCCGGGCCGAAGCCGCAGAAGTTCTCAGGATAAATCCCAAGTTCTCGGTGGATTGGTACCTAAAAAGGTCCCTAATGAAGGAGCAATCGAAAAAAGATAAAACCGCTAACGCCTTGCGTAAGGCTGGGCTGAAGTGAACCGAAGGAACTTGCAGCAAATTTACTCTTCGTTTAATCGTGCATATTTCTTTCCGTAATCGTTGACCTTCAGGGTTATCTCAGACTGTAGAGTAGTAGGTGAAAGCCTTAACATGGCTTTTTTGACCAGCAGGATTTTGGAAAATGAGGACTTCTTCCTGTAATCAATAAAGAGCCCTTTTCGATGCAGATTTCAATCAGATATCTTCAGGTTTGGACAAGTGAAGGTATTGGCAAGATATCTGCAGTTTAGAGTTTAAAATTCTCTACTGCCACCTTATTTGTTTTTTCCTCACGCGATTCAATTTACATACTGTCCAACATTTCAACCTCAAATAAGACATTCTCTTCTCTGTGGTGTACGGTTGGTACTGGGTTCGGCCTCCTTTTGTCGAATTGCGCGTCAATATTGTCGAAATCCACTACTATTTGAAACCAATAAGAAAAACAACTCGACCCGAATAATGATCGACGGATTTTTCCTCTGGTCTTGTCCCAGGATATACCATGGTTTCTTTTAGAGATGAGAGCTACTTGAAAAGCTTGGGAACTACCCACATGAACTTGGGGTAGAAATCCGCGGTAGCCACACCAATCCTCGCTGTTCGGGCAGCCAGCTGGCGTTCAGCCCGGCGCACGTCGGGACGCCGCCGTAAGACGTCAGCTGGTACACCCACGGTGACCTTTAGGGGCGTAACCGGTAACCTTGATGAACCTCCCCGGTTTGAGAACTTTTTTCTAAGTCAGAGTTTACAGATCTCCACTATTGACTTGCCCCCCGGGCATAAATCTCAGCCACAGATTCCACGTAATCGTTACGGATAATAATGTAACGATCATGGAGGGGGATCGTTGTACAGCCATGGCTTGGAATCAATTCGATTTTATCCCCGACGGATAGATCATGGTCTGGGTTTTCTATTCTCAGGTGGCCGTGTTCCTCATTCAGTCTGAAGACAGCGATCCCAGACTCTTTACATATAGGGAGCCCTTCATCGGTTGAAAGAGATTTCATCCCGGAATCGGTTACAGCCCTCTCTCTCTCGGGACGACTGATGACCGTTGTCAAAACTGTGATGGCCTGCTCAAAATCGAGCCCGTAAAACCTGTTATGACTGTCCATGGTGACATAGGACCCAACCTGAATGTCCGTAATTCCGGGATAAAGACCCGTGAAGTTAAACGTATTCGATCCACCGGCCGTGACAATTTCTATGGGGAATCCATTCTTTTCAATGAGGTCCTTTGTCTCTACCAATAATTTATTGCATTCAATGCACTTCTTCTTTTTTGCTTCGATATCATTGATGAATAAACCACCTTCATAACCCATTAAGCCCCGAAAAACTAAATTCTTTAGTCCCATTATTTTTTGTACAAATTCTAATGCTGGTTTCCCAGGCCTGACTCCGCAACGGTTTAATCCGACATTAATCTCTACGAGGAAATTGATCTTCCTACCGATTTTTCTTGCCGCTTCAGAAACATTCCTTCCGTTTTCAAAATTATCAACACAGACGATGAGGTTTCCATAATTGGAAAGATTAATCAATTTCTGAATTTTTCCGTCCCCTACAATTTCATTTGCGATCAGAACATTCTCAATCCCTGCCTCGAGAAATATCTTCGCCTCCCCAAGTTTGGCGCAAGTAATCCCAATGGCTCCTGCCGCCATCTGTTTATGGGCAATCAGCGGAAGCTTATGTGTTTTGATATGGGGCCTAAGTTTGCAAGATTTGTCTGAAAAGAAGCTTGCCATTGTAGCAATATTTCTTTCTACCGCATCCATATAAAGTAAAAGGGCAGGCGTATCCACTTCGGTCTTATGTCGACCAATGATATTCTCCAACATTGGTTTTCCCCCATTCCCTTCGTTAAAGATTAAGCTAAAAGGGCAGAGGATCAAAGCCCTGCCCTTTTTATCTTCGAAGAGGGTTCGTTTTTTTTCTCTTATTCCCCTTTTTGGAGCCTCTCTTCCCAGCTTGGAGCCGGCCAAATCGGCTTAGTACTTCTCATATTCAACGGCCAAACAATTTCATGACGGCCCTTCACGCGTTGCTGTATGACGGCTGAAGCTCGGATGTTTTCACCCGTTGAATCAAATTTGACCCCTTTCCATGGGACGATCACCTGATCTTGACTTAAGTCGGTCTCAGAAAGGGCCTTGATGACGGCCTGGGGATCCGTCGATCTGGCACGGTTAATAGCCTCACCAAGAACTAATAGGGCTTGAAGGTCACGAGCGCCAACGTCACTCATCCGTAGGTCTTGACCAGTTCTCTTCACTCTCTGCTTAAACATCTCGTTTACTTGTTGCATTTTGGGCTGGGTTTCTACAAGTCGTGGCGGGAAGATCCCCGGAGAAAAGATATAATCCGAATCGCTGCCAGTGGCATTTAAGAAATCTGATAGGTTATAAGAATCCGGGTAGGCCATAAACACTTTTGCATCTACCCGATATTTTGCAAATGCCTTTTGTAAAAGGATGGCATTCCCTGAATAGTGATGAAGCAGCAGAATTTCAGGCTGCATGGACTTTATTTTGAGAACATCCGATGTCACATCAGTTACGCCTTCTTGGGTGGCTACTGCCCCTATAACTTTATAGCCTCGTGCTAATGCCTGTTCTGTGCCAGCCTTGGCAAAATCATTGCCCTGAAAAGAAGTATCGTGTGAAAAGACACACCTCTCATATTTTGTACCAAATTCCTTTTGAAATTCATCAATCATGTCATGGGCATTCTTCACATAGGCCGTATTGATGGGTGTCGTACGGAATACGACTTTATAACCTTTCTTGCAAATATCCGGATTTATCGCGTCGGCAACCACAAAAGGGATTCCATACCTTTCTGCTACCGGAATGGCCGCGATGGCGACTGCACTCTGATAACAACCTATAATAGCCACCACCTTTTCAACAGTGATCAAACGTTCTGTTTCTGCCCGGCCGATTTCGGGTTTCCCTTGGGTATCTCCCCATATGATTTCAATTTTAGCTCCTCCCAGATTCGGCAACCCTTCCGTTTGGGCCAAAGGGATCCCTTTAAGGTTTGTTTTGTTGTTGATAATGTCTTTGGCCAACTCAACTGCAACTCTTGCTTCCTGGCCTTCACGTGAGACAGGTCCGCTCAGTGGCCAAATCGCTCCGATTCGGATTGTTTTTTCCGCCCCTTGCGCAGGGAATGACACAAGAAGAAGAAAACCCGCTAGAAATAAACTGATAAAAATTTTCCCTTTCATAATCATGTCCTCTTTTCCTTTGTATTTTTGTATGAAACTCTCTGTTATCCTATCTCCTATTCACCGCCAAGGTAAAGTTTGACGACCTCTGGATTGTTTTGAATCTCCTGTGTGGGGCCCTCCATTCTGTTCTTCCCATTTTCAAGCACATATGCCCGGTGTGATATGGATAATGCACTTTTTGCATTCTGTTCGACAATCATCAGTGTGATTTGAAGTTGCTCATTGATCTCCTTAATCTTCTGGAAAATGCTGCGGACAATGGTAGGGGCTAACCCCAGAGTGGGTTCATCCAAAAGAAGAAGTTCAGGCCTTTGGATCAGAGCCCGAGCGATCTCGAGCATTCGTTGCTGGCCTCCGCTCATCGTACCCGCCAGTTCGTTCTCCTTTTCTCCAAGAACAGGAAACATTTCCAGAGCTGTATTAATATCCTTTTTTATCTGAACTTTGTCTTTTCGTATAAAGGCCCCCATTTCAAGATTTTCTATCACCTTCATCCGGGGGAAAATGCTGTGGTGCTGGAATACATATACGATCCCCTTTTTCATGATTTCTACCACATTCAGATAGGTAATATCATCCTCTTTGAAGTGGACCGAACCCTTTCGAGGACGCAAGAAGCCAGTGACTGACTTAAAAACCGTCGATTTTCCAGCCCCGTTCGGCCCAATGATACAGATACATTCCCCTCTGTCCACTCCCAGGGAGACACCTTTTAGAACATCAAACTTTCCATATGTTGAAAAAATATTCTCTATTTTAAAGAATGAATTAGTATCCAAAATAGGCCTCGATCACTTTCCCATCACGTTGCACCTCGGCACCAGTCCCCTCACATATCTTTTTACCATGGTCTAGAACATAAATACGCTCGCACAGATTCATCACCACCTTCATGTTATGCTCGATGATGAACATGGTTCTCCCCTGATCATGAAGTTTCCTGATCAATGACATGATTTTATTGATCATGACAGGATTGACGCCCGAGGTTGGTTCATCGAGAAGAATTAATTCAGGGTCTGGCATGAGAATCATGGTAAACTCAAGAAGTTTCTGCTGGCCATATGAAACCTCTCCTGCCAATTCGTTTCGCAATCTTGACAGATCTACAAACTCAAGCCAATAGTCTACCAGATCACACAAGGGTTGATCAAAGCATTTCGTTGGTGTTCGAAGGAACTTTTCCCCAAGATGATTCTGGGCCAACACCATATTTTCAAACAAGGTCAAATCACGGAAGACCCGGGCGAGCTGAAAAGTTCGGGCAATCCCTTTTTGAGCAATTTTGTAAGGGGAGAATCCAACGATGTCTTCATTCTTAAACAGGATCTTCCCTTTATCTGCCTCGTAAAGGCCTGTAAGACAATTAAAAAGAGTTGTCTTCCCTGACCCATTTGGACCGATCAAACCGAGGATCTCCCCTTGTTTCACAGTGATATCCACTTCATCAACGGCTATTAAGCCACCGAAACTCTTTGTCAATCCATGGATTTTCAGGACACTCATGACTTATCATTTTCCCCGAAAAGTGCGCTTGAGCCATCACCATATAACTTGAAGGTCTTGCCGAATCTCCTTTTAACAATTTCAATCAGCCCCTTGGGCTCATAGAGAGCTAATAGAACGATAATTAAACCGTAAATCAAGATGTGAACTCCTCTCCCTCCTCCTCCAAAAGTGGTACGTGCATATTCGGCTAAAGGGATCAGAAGTGTTGCCCCCAAGATTGGACCCAATACCGTTCCCATCCCACCCACCATGGGTATGATGATAATAGGAAGGGCAAACTCTAAATTGAGCAGGCTGTCAGGATCGATATAAAGAATGTATTGAGCATAGAATGTACCAGTAAATGATGTGATCACAGCACTGATGACAAAAGCGAGCAATTTATACCTTCGAGAATCGATCCCAAGGCTTTTGGCCCTTTCTTCATCCTCTTTAATGGCCTTTAAATAAACCCCAAGGGTGGATTTATCTATTTTCCAAACAAAAGCCACCACCAAAACGGCCATCGTTAATATGATATAAAAGTAAGGTTCCTTATTTGCCCACTGCACATAATAGGTCGAATTTTTCAGAATAGGAATTTGGAAACCGAAAGCACGATTCACGAAGTTCCAGTTCAGAAATATAATATAGGTGATTTCTGCGAGTCCAAGGGTTCCAATGGCAAAATAATGTCCTCTAAGATCAAAACAGATCTCCCCGATAAAAATGGCAGCGATCGAAGCCAACATAGCACCCGGTATTACGCCTATCCAAGGAGGCATACCAACTTTTAATAACAACATGGTTGATGTATAGGCCCCAAGAGCGAAAAAGATGTGATTCCCCAAAGAGATCTGCCCTGAATATCCTCCAAGGATGTTCCAAGCCTGACCGAGAACCACATACATGAGTAAGATGATCATGATGTGCCTAGGATGGGGGTCGGTGAAAATCCAGGGATACAAAACTAAAAAACCCAGTATCAAAATCACACCCCAAATCTTATAAGTCTTTAGTTTCTCAAGTATCCTCTCCATCCTAAAATCCCATACTGTAATGACACTAAAATTTTCCGAAAAGGCCCTTGGGTCTATAGATTAAAATAAATATGAAGGTCGTGTATACGAAAACCATTTTAAATGTTGGGATAAAGACCGTGCCCAATACGTTTTCAATGACGCCAATCATCATCCCCCCGAGGTAGACTCCCCAGAAACTCCCAAAGCCTCCTAAGGCAACAGAGATATAGGAAATCAGGCTAAACATCCAGCCCGAATATACATGCACTGGGTAGTACGTGGCCAGAAGTACACCCCCAAGGCCAACACACATAATTCCGATTCCCCATCCTATGGCGTTGACCTTATCCGTACGAATCCCCATCTCCATTGCCGCTTCTTTATTCTGTGAGGTTGCCTGGATGGCTTTTCCTAGTTTTGTCTTTTTGATGAATAAGAATAAAAGAGCGGTTGCGGCGAAACTACCGAAAAAGGCTACCAGTTCAGCCTTGGTGATATAAATATTACCAAGATCCAGAATCCCTGACAGTAGATTGTCATTTACTTTTCTAACATCAGCACTCCAGAAAAAATAAGCCCCATAACGGAGGAACAAGCCTAAACCAAAAGTACAAAACATCTGGGCTACCATGGGAGCATCAAGGATCCGGCGAATGACAACTTTGTAAGTCGCTGCTCCAGCGAAAAACCAAATAAACAACACAAAGGGTAAGGTGACTAAAGGATCCCATCCAAGAAGGTAATTTGCCCAAAAAGTTGCATACATTGCTAGCATTAGATAATCTCCATGGGCAAAATTGACGATGTTCATGAGTCCAAAGATAAGAGAGAGACCCACAGCTACCAGGGCATAAATCCCTCCCATCAACAACCCACTAATGCTTGATTGAAGAAGAAGTGGAAAGGATATCATTTCCTATCCTATTAACAGGTTCTCCCATTTCACTTGGAAATGAGGTCACCATAGAAAAAAGGCTGAAGTCTAAGAAATCTCCCAGGAGACTGGATTATCTCCCTCATCAATTCAATCTGATGATTGTGAATTCTTACGTCCAGATAATCGATGCTGGGATTCCTCAAGCCAGAAGGACCATCGATAGCTCCTCGGCTACATGCCGTCTCAAGAATCCGAATCTCCATTTCACTACTTTGAAGAATCTCGGGCTGAGATAAGAGATACGCCAAACAGGCCAAAAAGGCATAGGTGGCATCTTCCGAAATAGCGCCAAAAATGGTTGCCTCGGCAGGATAAGAAGCTCCAATACCTCCACCACAACCACATCGACATTTTTCTCCATAAAAGATCGTCTTTCTTGTCGCTTCTTTTAGGATCCCCATTCCTAACTCATTGCCCAAATCGCCTATCCCAATGGTTAAGCCCCCTCTCTTCCCCACACCTTCGAAAAGTTCATCAATTTTTGCCACAAAATCAGTAATCGATCGTCCATTGGCCATGTGATAAAACCCCTTTTCGTTTCTTCCCGGTCGTTCAATGGAAATGGCTGCCTTGGGGTTCATCTCATCCAATACCTTATTGGCTTCTTCCGGGGCTTTCTGGGGATCCTTGGTAAATGGAAGCACAATAACCGTGTGGGGCATCAATAGACTGGTTTTAAAATCATTTAATACCCTGAGTCCGGCTGCTTCACAACAGCCTTTAATAATATGGACGCTCTCGTCTTCACAAAAAACAACGGGCTTCCCTTTAAATCCAAGATCAACTGCACGGGCAATCAAGGCTGCCGCAACAACTCCATCCGTTTCAGGAGCTAACATATTGCTACTAAAGGTATGTTCCTTGAGGACCTTTCCACCCTCGAGGACATCAAAGGGCCCTACTGGAAAACCGGCCATGATGAAAACGACATCCCCTTCTTTGATCTTATCCACAAATTTCTGGGCTGCACGCATAGTTAAGGGACCATCCGATTTGTCGCGAGCCGCTTGGTAGAGGGGATGAATATGTCCCTGTCCTCGCCAATCGATAGTGATCAATCTATCCAGATTTGCACCAATCGTATTCATAAATTTTTCCCCAACGTTTTTTTTCATTTGTACCATCCTCACAATCAAAAGTATTTTCGGGTTTTGGTCTTCTCATTCTAATTCCATATTTTAAATTTTTCAATTCCATTATATTTTTAGTAGATTTTTATGGGAATCAGTTTCGATCTTAAACAAGTCGTTTCCTTTGAAGACCTTCTCATGTACAAGCTAATCCAGCAGGAAGTCGATAACATATTGTTTGTGGTTGGATTTCACCGCAGAGGAAATTATGAGTTTTATAAATATTTTTCTAATTCCGTTAGAAATCCGTTATAAAATGGCATGAGAAAGGCCAATGAGAGAACGGATTATACCTAAATGACCCACATGCCTTGCTATCTCGACGAAGCGTGAAAAGTTATGGTTGCCACCCATCTTTATCATCTCTGGCGACTTCTGTGACCTTACAAACATTATGTATGTTTCTACCAGTCATCATTGTCTGAGGAGTTATCTTAGAGTGAAGAGCTGTGGTGAACTAAACACCCCCCTTCTCAACTCTTCTTTCCTGAAGTCAACAAGTCGAGATTCCATATCGCTATACCAGATTTCAAGTGATAATCCTCAAAAAGATAATTTTCACAATTTCACTTTTCTGTTGACAAAGTAGTCGCTTTTAGTATTGTTGAATCAACAATCCGAATGGGACCTTCTCTTTCCGAAGGGGTGTGGTGGATGGAGAAAGGCCTTTAAAATCTCCCTGTAGAGATTTAGAGTTGCCAGCAAAAATTTAGCTCTGTCTCTCTCTGACCTCTAAAGATATTTTAAGGGCCTTCCAAAAAAACAAATATAAGTTATGAAGTGAAGTTTCCAAAAGGTGCCGACTTCGTCAAATCATATCAAAAGGTCTAACGAAAGACTAAATAAGAGAAAGGAGGTAAATTATGAAAACAATCCTCGTATTGACAGCAAGCATTGTATTGGTGAGTATTTTGTTTTGTTCTATGGTGATGGCTGCCCCTTCTATGCCAGCTGACCTTCAAATCGTCCAACCCGATCCTTCGTTACCAAAAGAACTATCAGCCTTTTTTGGTAACTGGGAGGGGTCTGGTACCTCCCCGTACTTTCTAATTGTAGAGAAAATCGACGAGGAAAAGGCAAGCCTTTATATTTTGGCAATTGTGAGTACTGAATCAATTGCTGCTCCGACATGGATGAGATATGAAGCCCAAGTAATGAAAGAGCGTGGGAAATACAAAGTTTGGTATTCTGGTCCTTTTGGTAACGTTGAGCTCACCTTAAAAGGAGAATCCTTGAATTATGATAGTAGAACCTTGAGTAGGCGACTTAAACGGGTCCCTTAAGTTGGAAGAGCGAGCCACCGGGCAGGCATACAGAGGCAGGGTCATTTGGCTCTGCCTTTTTTGTTTATTTCCTTCGGTAATCATCAACTCCCAGGTCAACCTGCTATTGCAGATTTGTAGGTGAAGTCGCCAATTTTTACCATCAACCTGCTTCAAAAGATTTGAAAAAGGGAAATCGTTTAGTACTTCCTGAAAGAGTGATTCCTGAAAATTACTCCTCTATACAAGCTATCAAAGGGTAATCCTTAAAAAGATAATTTTCACAACCATATTTGGGGGATTGACAAACATTGTATGCATGGTATCTTCAGAATAAACACTTTTCACAAAAAGCACAAGGCCCCTTCACCGTGGGCCTCTGGGATGGCTCAAGTGAAGGTTTTCGATCTAACTGAAACAAAGGAGGAGACATCATGGCGGAATCTATTCTAAACGGGAAAAGGATCTTGGCTGTGGACGACGAACCGGATGTCTTGAGTCTTTTGGCGGAGGAGATTCAATGGGCAGCTCCTGGTTGTCAGTTTGAGAGGGCGGCGACGTATGAGGAGGGGGCGCAAAAACTAAAATCCCAGAATTATGATGTCGTCATCCTGGACATCATGGGAGTTTGCGGATTCGATCTTTTAGACTTGGCCTTGAAGAGAAATCTTCGTGTAGCCATGCTCACTGCCCATTCTCTCAATCCAGAGTCTCTAAAGCGTTCTATTGAAATGAAGGCTCGAGCTTACATTCCCAAAGATAAGCTTGGTGAGGTTGTCCCGTTTCTCGAAGATATCCTCCAAGAAACGGAATATATGGCGGGTTGGAATCGCCAGGTGAACAAATTAGAAGGGTTTTTCAATTCTCAATGGGGAGAACACTGGAAGAAGTCCGAAGAGAAATTCTGGAAAGAGTTCGACGACAAAAGAGCTCATATAATTAAATTGTGATTGCCACTGACTTTATCAGCGGATGAAATGACCAATGACCGGATTAAACCTAATATTGGAGAAGTTAGAAGAGATCACCTCTTTCTGGAACATATATTAAAGTATAAGCATTTGCTCAATTTAATAGACAGAAGAAAAAAGTCAAGAAAAATTTAATTGATTTCATGGCTTCCATTTATTAATTTTCAACTGAAATGAAAGAACATACTCTATTGAGGAGTTGTTGGAGGCGTAATAACACTAACAACAGCTTCAACACGGACTGGCTTTTCCGCTACGCTCCAAAGCCAGCACGTTAAGCTTTACGTTATACTTGATTTCAATCGGAAATCTTCAGATCATATAGAAAGCCGATCTTCACTCTTTGTAGGTGTTATTCACACCCTCTTTTTCGAGGACTCCTTCCTGTAAGTGTGATTCTGAAAATCCCCCCATCTATGCATGACTTCAAAGGGCAATCCTTAAAAAGATAATTTTCACAATCTCGTTTTTCTATTGACAAAATGGTCACTTTTTGTATAGTTGATTCAACAATCCGAACAAGACCTTCTCTTTCCAAGGGGGTGGTGGATGGAGAAGGACCTTTAAAATTTCTCTTTGATATAGAATTGTCCTCCAGAAAATTTGTTCTCGCTATAATTTCAAATTAATGTCTAACCTGAAAGTTTTTTAAAGGCGTCCCGATAAAAGGAAGAATAAAACGAGATAAAGGTTTGAACGAGTAGGGAGAAATTCGCCCGCCGTCGCTTGACAGGATTGAGAAAGTAGAAGCAATGTTTCCTGATTCGATTCCTCACTTTAGCATAGGTCCTCTTTGTGGTCTAATTGCTAATGGGATGCTTGCTATTCTTTGCTTGGTTACTTTTGCTCTTTATCACCACTATAAGCCTCTCTGCGTCCTCACAGTTTTCTATTTTTTCATAGCGCTGGCCTTTTTAGGATGGGTTATTTATGGGCTTCAGAAATCGCCCCAATCTATTCTCTTAGGGAACAGAATACTTTACGCATCGTTAGCACTTTTACCAGCCACTTGGTTTTGGTTCTATTTATCCTTTTTTAGGCAAAGGCCAACACGTTTAACTTGGACTGTAACTGGATTAAGCCTAATTCTTGGGTTTTTGGCACTATTCGGTAAAGGGCCTTTGTTATTCGGCCTCCCTCTCGAACCGGACCCAATTGCCCCGGACATATTACGCCCCCAGTCATTGCTTCTCAAACCCTTGATTCAATCGTTTTGTTTCGTGGTTTGCATTTCTTATATTTTGTTGATTGGATTAAGAATGTGGCGTTATAAGAAACAAGGGCTATCCTACTTATTGCCTTTTGCAATCGGGCTATTTATCTGGCTTTTAGGAGCAGTCCATGACTCTCTACGAGTGGCAGGGGTTGTCACTTTGTCGAAGGATCACCAATTGTGGCTCGCCTCCTTGTGGCTTTCCGCCTTTCTAACTATCGCAATTGCCCTCCACATCCGTTCCTTAGAACGGGAAATGTCCAACCTTGAGAAGGCCCGAATCGATGCACTTGAGGAATCCCGCAATGAGCATGAGAGACTGAGCAAAGCCAAAAGTAAAGCCCTTGACCATCTCTCCCACGAACTCAGGACCCCACTCTCAGTGATCCAAGGCATTATTCGCCTCTTAAAACGGAAGGCCCAAGCTCAGACATCACCCATCGTAAGGGAAGAGGTCTTTGATATTATGGAGAGAAACCTGACTCGTATCTCCAATATCCAGCACGAAACAGACCAGATCATCCGGTCCTACCAGGAATTAGAAGTGACATCGTCGCCTGAGACAATTGATACAAAAAAAACGCTCTCTATGGAAACTATTTCTCTCTACCCGTTTACTGAACGAATTCTTAATAAGATTAAGCAGAATGCTGCCCATCGGGATCTCCGTATTCAACTCGATGGAACTAATGATCTCAGTTTGAATATGGACTCTGGGGTCCTTGAAGATATTCTGATAGGACTCCTAAGAAATTCCATTGAGAATACACCTGATGAGGGGTTAGTTAGGGTTGTCTTAGAAAAGAAGGGTCAGTGGATTCAACTCAAGGTCCAGGATTTTGGGATCGGAATCATAAAGGAGAACCAGCGACATCTTTTTGACGGTCTCTTCCATATGCTGGACACCGAGCTATATACTTCCAAGAAACCCTATGATTTCGGGGCAGGGGGAAAAGGCCTCGACCTCCTCAAAATGAAGGTTTATAGCAACCGCTTCGGATTCGATATTTCAGCCGGGAGCCAGCGATGTATACATCTCCCGAAAGAAAGAGATCTCTGTCCCGGAAAAATATCTTTATGTAAGTATTGTAAACAACCTGAAGATTGCCTATCCTCTGGAGGAAGCACATTTTGTCTATCCTTTCAATCTTCCCCACTTTCTTGAGAGCTACTTCCTGAAATAGAGATTCTTGAGATTTGCCTTTCTATACAAGATTTCAATTCAATTGGCAATCCTCAAAAAGATAATTTTCACAACCTCATTTTAGGTATTGACAAGAAGGTCACTTTTGATACTTTAATTTTGCTTAGGAGAATCTCAGCAAAGCCATAGGGATTCTCAAAGAATGCGGTGCCGATGGCTGGGTGGAAAAATACGAAAAAGAACTGGCCAAACTTTCATAACAGGTTTTCAACCGTCTTGGTAAGCTGGAGTGCTCATGCACATTTCCATCGGTAATCATTAACTTTCAGTATTATCCTAGACTGTAGACTCGTAGGTGTTATTCGCACCTACTTTCCCGAGGACTCCTTCCTGAAATCGGTGACTGACAGATTTCGACCATAATGCAAGATTTCATTTGGTAATCGTTATCTGCAATACTGATCTAAAACCTTCCTTCATATCTTGGGGTCCCTTCGGCTTGACATTCAGCCCTTTTTTTTCATATATTCAACTCATCATCAAGTAAGTTTTTATCAAAATCAATTCGAGGGGAATCATGGAGATCCGTGGACTTTATGCACTGGTGACAGGTGCTTCCGGTTTCATCGGGGGCCGGTTGGCAGAACGGCTTGCCACTGAAGAGGGGGTGCGCGTCCGTGCCATGGTTCGGAACGCAAAGAGAGCAGAGCGACTGCGGAAACTTCAATTGGAGATAGTTAAAGCAGATCTCCTTGACTTATCCTCATTGCGTGAAGCTATCGATGGATGCGATCTTGTATTTCATTGTGCCGCCTTAGTCCGAGAGACCGGAGACCAGAATGAATTCTTTCAAACCAATGTTACAGGGACTGAGAATATACTTAAGGTATCGAGCGACACCGGAGTCAAAAAATTCATTCACTTCAGCAGCGTGGCCGTATATGGAATGAATCCGCCGGAAAGAACAGATGAAACCACGCCTTACCAACCATGCGGGAATCTATATTGCGACACAAAGATTGCCGCAGAAAAGGCTGTGTGGGCTGCTCATCAAGAGGCAAGGCTTCCGGTAGTGGTAATTCGACCCACCAATGTGTATGGCCCATATTCCAATCCGTGGACAATTCGTCCCATAAAGCTAATAAATTCAGGCCAGATGATACTGATCAACGGAGGGACTGGTTTGTGCAACTACGTTTATATCGATAATCTCATAGATGCAACGCTGGCCGCAACTAAGTGTGATCAATCCGTGGGACAGGTGTATTTGATTACCGATGGGATTGCAGTAATGTGGAAAGAATTCTTTGGATACTACGCACAGATGGCCGGAAAGCCAAAAATCAGATCTGTTCCCGAATGGCTTGGGAAAGTCATCGCTCTATGTATGGAAATAACCTCAAAACTTACTGGTAAGCCGCCGAAAATCACACGTGAAGCCGTTGGCTTTCTGACTCGCCAAGCGCGTTTCAGCATTGAAAAAGCGAGGCGCGAGTTGGGTTATCAACCGCGGTTTTCTTTGGAAGAGGGCATGAAACTGACCGAGCAGTGGTTGAGAGAAGCGGGATATCTTCCAAGGGTTTAGAACATGCAGGATGAGTTAGGTAATGACTCCTAATGTTTGAGAAACATTTCCATGAATCAAGGGGCAAGCTCGTCTTGAAGAGTACTTCCTGTACTCGTGGATTTTGAACTTTAGCTTTCAATGCCACATTTCAACTAGAAATTTGAAATCCTAAATTCATTGGAAAAATTTGTGGGAAAAAGATAATTTTCACAATTTGATTGTTGATATTGACAAAAAATATCTTCCTGATATTAATAAAGTTGCATCACGCTGTGTTTACAAAAAAAGCGATGAAAGCGCTATAAGGGCTGGAGTTGCTTTTTATGATTCATATGGTTGTATATGTGAGGTATTTTGTTTTTAAAAATTTTTATGGAAAGGAGGAATAAAAATTATGTGGATCCTACGAATCAACATGACTGACCGTTCCTACCGTCTTGAGGGGGTCCCAGCAACTTACAAGAACCTGGGGGGCCGCGGGATGACATCCTCTATCGTCCACGACGAGGTCCCCCCGTTGTGCCATCCCCTCGGCCCAAATAACAAACTTGTCTTTGCTCCAGGCATCGTTACAGGCACTGCTGCTCCCACATCGGCCCGTATCTCCGTAGGAGCCAAGTCGCCGCTCACAGGCGGCATCAAGGAATCCAACGCCGGCTCGCCCTGGCCACCAAACCTTGCCTCAATGCAGATAAAAGCGCTTGTGGTGGAAGGTCAACCTAAAGAGAAGGGCAAATATTGGATGGCTCACCTGACCTGGGATACAAAGGCCGGTAAACCCGAAGTGGAATTTCTCCCTGCCGACGAGTACAAGGGTAAAGATCTCGATGAGGTCTACCCGAAAGTGTTTGAGCGGTTTGGCAAGAATCCTTCCATTGCTGGCTTTGGCGTAGCTGCGGAGTACGGCTATGCCAACTCCGGCATCGTATTCAATGATCTCAAGAAACGTCCCAGTCGCTATTCTGGACGGGGTGGCCTAGGTGCGGTAATGGCCAGCAAAGGGCTCAAGTTCATTGTGGTGGATAGTAAAGATGCCCCCGGAGTCGCCATCGCCGACAAGGCCCTGTTTGAGCAGGGTACCAAGAAACTGGCTGATGCCTTGCGTACCCACGATATCACCAAACCCAAAGGTGCCCTGAATACCTATGGCACGGCCGTCCTGGTCAATATTTTGAATGAGGCAGGCGGCTTCCCTACCCGCAACTTCTCTACTGGCCGTTTTGAGGGTGCGGCTAAGACCTCCGGTGAGGCTATCTTTGAAGGGAACAAGTCGCGTCTAGGCAAGGAACTTTATAACCATGCCTGCAGCCCCGGTTGTATTATCCAATGCTCCAATACTTGGTACAAACCGGATGGCACTGAGCATACCTCCTGCGTAGAGTACGAGTCTGATTGGGCCCTCGGAGCCGATTGTGGTATTGACAGTTTAGACGATATAGCCGAAATGGTCCGCCTTTGTAATGCCTATGGTCTAGATACCATTGAGACTGGTACTACCCTGGCCGTGGCTATGGAGGCCGGTGTGATACCCTTCGGGGATGGCAAAAAAGCTATTGGGCTTATCCAAGAGATGGGCAAGGGGACCCCTCTGGGCCGAATCCTCGGTGGCGGTACAGAATTTACTGGCAAAGCGTATGGCGTGACCCATGTCCCCACCGTGAAAGGTCAGAGCATGCCCGCCTATGAACCACGTGCCGTCAAGGGGATTGGTATTACCTACGCCACCACCACAATGGGCGCTGATCACACCGCCGGCTATACCATTTGTCCTGAAATCCTGAGTATTGGTGGAAAGGCGGACCCCCTTAGTCCCGAAGGCAAGGCTGCCCTCAGCCGCGCGTTCCAGGCAACGACTGCATTTATTGATTCCTCTGGCCACTGCCTGTTCATCGCCTTTGCCATTCTCGACATCGCCAGCGGTTTCGAGGGGATGGTCGAGGGATGTAACGGCGTCCTGGGCACCAACTGGAAGCCAGACGACGTGGTCAAGATCGGTTCAGAAATCTTGCGTAAGGAGCGGGCCTTCAACGAGGCGGCTGGCCTTAGCAAGGAGCATGATCGCGTTCCGGAATTCATGCGCTACGAGCCGCTCCCGCCCCACAACCAGGTTTTTGACGTTCCAGATAGTGCGCTGGACTCTGTCTACGGTGAGCTATAGAGCAAATTTTACACAGGCGGGGCAGTTTCTGCCCTGCCTGTGTTTTAAGGCGAACCATGTCTAAGGTGAAAACCGACGAACAAGGTCGGTTGATCCTACCCGATGCATTTTTACAGCGCCGGCACATCTCCCCCAACATTGAGTACTGGTTAGATGAACGGGAAGGCGATCTGATCCTCCATCCACGTTTACCTGATGTTCGAAAGCTGTATATCCAACCAACCACCTGCTGCAACCTTCACTGCCGCACCTGTATCCGCAACGTGTGGGACAACCCCGAAGCCCATATGGATATGAACACGTTCCAGCGAATGTTGGAAAGCCTGGACGAACTGCCGGATCTGACCCGGGTTGTGTTTAGCGGCTTTGGTGAACCTCTGACACATCCTAATATCCTGGAGATGATCGGGGCGGTGCGCAAGCGCAACATAGCCGTGACCCTCGGCTCCAATGGCCTCCTGCTGGAAACCGAAATGGCCCGCGAATTGGTCAGGCTGGGTGTGGACCGATTGGTGGTATCGGTAGATGGTGTGAAACCGGAGACCTATGCTTCCGTCCGTGGTGCCATGCTATCGCAAGTGTTGAGCAACATCAGTGGCCTGAACGAAGTGAAAAGACAACTGGGCTCATTAACTCCTGCCTTAGGGATCGAATTTGTTGTCCTGAAAACCAATGCTACTGAACTGGCTGAACTGAGGGGGTTAGCATCGCAGCTAAATGCGGCTCGTGTCTTGGTCAGCAATGTGGTCCCCTACACCGAGGAAATGCGCACTGAAGTCCTTTATGGCTACGAACCGCGATCTCCGTTCAGCGCTGGGGGCTGGCCCGTGAAGGCTGACGCCTGGGTGATGTGGGGCACTTTGGAACTACCTCGCATGCACTGGGGTGCAGAGAGGCGTTGCCGGTTTGTACAAGACCGGGCAATTGTGATAGGATGGGATGGTGGTGTATCGCCCTGTTACGCCCTTTCGCATAATTACAGTTACTTTACTGTTGATGGCAGAAAAAAGCAGGTGAGTCGATACGTTCTGGGAAATGTGAAGGAGCAGGCCCTGGCAGAAACTTGGATGTCTGAGGATTATGTCCGCTTTCGCAGCGAGGTGCGGGGATTCTACTTCCCTTCTTGCCCGGACTGCGACCTGCGAGAAAGTTGCAATCTCCGTGAGCGTAACGAAGGATGCTGGGGGTGGAACCCATCCTGCGCCGATTGCCTGTGGGCGCAGGACTTCGTGCGGTGTCCATGAGGCAACGATGCAAGTCCGAGTAAAACTTTATGCCACCTTGAGTCGCTACTTCAGCAATGCGGCACCAGGGTTTCCTTTTGAAATCGAGGTACCCGAAAGCGCTACTGTGGCTGACCTGGTGAGTTGGCTGAAATTGCCTCGTGAAGAAGTGAAGTTGTTTTTTGTCAAGGGGCGCGCCCGTCCTATAGATTGGCCTCTGGAGGCTGGTGATGAGGTAGGCATTTTTCCGTTAATCGGAGGAGGGTGAAGGTGGCCGGCATTGCTTTGGACGTGTGGCTGTATGGTGCTCTGGCGCGCTACGGAGGCGGGACAGAACAGGGGAGTTTCGCCAATTTACAGATGCGCCTTCCTGAAGGGAGCACTATGGCCGATCTGCTGGCCCACCTGAGGATGCCCACCGAAGAACGGGGAATCACTTTCATCAATGGGCGGTTGAGTGCCATGCCTGGTCTCCAACCCGACTTAAGTCACGTCCTGCGCGACAGCGACCGTGTGGGCCTATTTGACCTTAAGAGCATGTGGCCCTTCCAGTACCGTCATGGTGCGATGATTACCGACGAGATGGAGCGTGCCCTTGAAAGAAAATACAGCCTGTGTCACACATATAGAAAAGGAAAATAAATGGAGATTGAAGGTCTTAAGTCTATTCCCTTCTATTTCATTTGTTTCAGTATTTTTTATCATTGCTACCAATGGCTTCTACCCCAATATTGGAATGTCAACAAAGGCATAGCAATCAACATGCCATGATTCATGAAGAGCAGGCAGAAAAAATACAGATAAAATGAGTTAGGAGGAGTTCTTCTTCGATAGGCCTCGTTTGTGTCAGAAGCGTTATGCTCGCTTCCAATCCGTAATCTTCGATTCTTGAATATGGTCCCCGGAAATGACTTGTAGGTGAACTCCTCAATTTAGGTTTCTCCAAATATCTTCATCTCTCCCATCCAATCAAGGTCCCCCTTCCAATTCTCATTGACACCCTTTTCCTGGTTTAGTACACTCCAATCAGGCTGAGGCCATCCATCGTTAACCTCTAACCATCGGGTGGGTATATGATGAGGAGATGAATTTAGGCCCCATTTGCGAAAAGGGAATGGGGTTTGAAGGTCAGCCTCACTACTTGATATTGGCCTCGTTTCCTATTCGAGACTGTTTTAAGATGAAAGCCGTGTAGCGTGATGAAAATATGTATTTAAACTATTTCTGAAAGGAGGTTCAAAAATGACTGACAATGATAAGGACCATAAAACAGATAATATTTTTAAAAGACTCCATTGGGGTAGGAGAACCTTTTTGAAGGGGTTAATTGCCTCAGGGGTAGGTGGATTAAGTGGCGCTCTATTTCGGCCTGGCTTTGGAATGGCTTTAGAAGGTAATCGAATAAAAAAGAATGGTAAATTTGTTGTAGAACAAACCAGGAAAGTTTCTATCATTGAAGACGTTGATATCCTCGTGGTAGGAGGAGGGATGGCGGGTGTAGGCGCAGCCGTCGCAGCGGGAAGAATGGGGCTAAAGACACTTCTTGTGGAATACTTTGGATGTTTAGGTGGAAATGGAACATCGGGTATGGTGAATAATTTCTGTGGCTATACTACGAGTGGGCCAAATAGAGTGCAAATCGTACAAGGAATTGGAGGGGAGATACATAAGATGCTGTTCCAACGAAATGGGGTAAGTTCGATGAAGAGTTATACGTTCAATCCAGAAATTCTTAAGATGGTGTTAGATGAAGAAACCGCCGAAGCAAACGTTAAGCTCTTATACTATACCCAAGTGGTTGATCCCATCATGGAAAAGAATACCATAAAGGGGGTATTAGTTGAAAATAAAGCTGGACGTCAGGCCGTCTTGGCCAAGAGAGTATTGGATTGTAGTGGGGATGGTGACGTGTGTGCTTCAGGCGGCGTGCCATTTGAACTGGGAGATGGAATGGGGGGATTTTTAGCCTGTGATATGGTTTTCCACATCGTAAATGTGGGGGCAAATTTCAATCCGAGTAGTGTTAATCCCGCAGCGGCTGAAGCCATAAAATCAGGGGAATATAAGATAACCAGACCCCAGGCGATTATACAGAACATAATGATACCTGGGGCATATTGGGTCAATTGGGCTGGAGTTCCAAGGGCAGTTAATGGCATAGATCCATACAATCTTACTCAAGCTGCCATTGATGGAAGAAAAGTTGTCCGCGAATTACGGAGGTTTCTTAGGGATAAGATAGAAGGCATGGAAAACGCGGAGGTAATCGATACTGCGCCGAAAATGGGTTTAAGAGAGACCCGAAGAGTTATGGGGGGACATTTGTTGACCGGTGACGAAGTCTTAGGAGGGACGAAGTTTAAAGATGGGATTGGCGCATGTGCCTGGCCTATTGAGATCGTAGACCCTGTAAAAGGAAGAAAGTTTGTTTACCTGAAGGACGGGGATTTCTACACGATCCCATACAGGTGTTTGATTCCCCAGAAAGTAGAAAATTTGTTAATGGCTGGACGATTCGTTAGTTGCACTCATGAGGCACAGGCGTCCGCTCGAGTGATGGGGCCCGCAGTAGTCATGGGCCAGGCTATCGGCACCGCTGCAGCGCTTTCAATCAAAAAAGGAGTGTCCCCGAGAGACTTGGACGTAAGTCTTCTACAACAAGAATTGGTAAAGGCTGGAGTTTTTCTGGGATGACAAAGAAGTTGATTCAACTTATGTGCCAAAGAAACCTCGTTGTGTCAATTGGGTCAAATTTAACTTCTCGTTGGGAATAGTTAACATGTCATGCCCAGTTAGTCCAGCAAGAAGCCCTTACCCTGTTACTGGTGGAGAACAGAGAGTATCCCCGATGAAAGGGGATAAGAAATGACGAAGAAAAAAGAAATAGTAGGTTATCGTATCGAAGATGGAAATATTTATTGCGTAGAATGTATTAACAAAAACAGAGAAATAATGGAAAAGATTGAGAAAGCTATTACAGCAGAGGATTCAGAAGAAAGCCTGTATTTTTGTGAAGGATGCGAAAAGCAAATCAAATAAACTGATTTAAAAGCGTTATTTGAAGGGGAGGATGCTGTGGCATTAACAGATGAACAGAAGGGTTTCCTCTTCCTGCTGCTCAAAACCGTGATTGATGCCCTTGACCAAAAGGGTATGAAGTCATAGAGTTCAGCATGGCCTTTTAATCAATCCTGCCAAATAATAAAGCTGTTTTCCTTGCATATTTCTTCCTGAAGTCATCATTTTTAGATTTCGCCTTACAATACAACATTTCAAATGATAATCGTTTGATTCTTGTTGACATTTTTATCGAAAAAGAGTAGTTTTTTTTAAACAGAGGAGTAAAAAACCTTCTAAATAACCTTATTTTTTTCCCTTTCCTTTTATGGAGTTTTTGGGGGAGACTCCATGACCACGCAAGAAGTTAAACGCAAATTGACTGCCATTCTCAGTGCCGATGTGAAGGGTTACAGCCGCCTCATGGGGGAAGATGAGGAGTGGACCCTCCGGACCCTGAACACATATAAGGAAGTCATGAGGAGCCTCATTCAGCAATACCGGGGCCGAGTCGTAAATGCCCCCGGGGACAACGTCTTGGCTGAGTTTGCCAGCGTAGTGGATGCGGTGCAGTGTGCGGTGGAGATCCAGCAGGTGCTGAGGGCAAGAAACGCTTTGCTGCCTGAGAACCGGAGGATGGAGTTTCGGATTGGGATCAACCTGGGGGATGTGATTGAGGAAGGGGAGCAGATCTACGGGGATGGAGTGAACATTGCGGCCAGGTTGGAAGCCTTAGCTGAGGCGGGAGGGATTTGTATATCCGAGAGTGCTTATCAACAGATTGAGAACAAGCTACCGCTTCGATACGACTACCTGGGGGAGCACGAGGTAAAGAATATTGCCAAGCCGGTGCGGGTTTACCGCGCTCGGATAGAGTCGGAGGCTGCCCCCTCTAAATTGGGTGAGGAGAAAAAGCCTGGTAGGAAGCGGTTATCTAAGGCCGTTCTGGCTGTGTTGGTCCTTGTTGTGATAGTCGGGGGTGCAGTCTTCTATCAGTTTGCCCTTCGTCCCTCTCATCCTAAGATGGAAGTTGCCTCCAAGGAGAAGATGGCCTTGCCCCTGCCTGACAAGCCCTCCATTGCCGTGCTGCCCTTCGTGAACATGAGCGAAGACCCGAAACAGGAGTTCTTCAGTGACGGGATGACCGAGGAAATCATCACTGCCCTTTCCAAAGTACCCGGGTTGTTTGTGATCGCTCGGAATTCGACCTTTACTTACAAGGGAAAGGCGGTGAAGGTCACACAGGTGAGCCAAGAGTTGGGTGTTCGGTATGTGCTGGAAGGGAGTATTCGGAGGTCGGGCGACCGTGTGCGGATCACCGCCCAGTTGATCGATGCCCTCACGGGTAATCACCTCTGGGCAGAGCGCTACGATCGTGATCTGAAAGACATATTTGCCCTGCAGGATGAGGTTACCCTAAAGGTCTTGACGGCCATCCGAGTGAAGTTGACGGAGGGGGAACTATCCTTGGGATACGGGAAATATTACAGAGGGAAGCAAGGTCTCGATTGCTATTTGAAGATAATGGAAGGGAATGATTTAGTGGAGCGTCGTAATATCAAGGACAACAACCTGGCTCGGCCCATAGCAGAGGAAGTTCTTGCAATGTGTCCAGAGGTTCCAATGGCTTATCTCCTCATGGCTAATGTACACTCGCTTGATTATTGGCTTGGCTCTACTAAGTCCCCCCGGGAGTCTGTTGAGAAAGCTATTGAACTAGTACAAAAAGCCCTTGCTCTGGATGATACTCTTGCCGAGGCCCACGGTCTTTTAGGTTATCTCTATACCCAAAAAAGGGAGTATGAAAAGGGCATTGCTGAGGGGGAACGGGCTGTGGCCCTCAACCCCAGTGGGGCGACTGTCCTTGTCGATTATGCCAGGAGTCTAAGCTTCGTAGGCAGGTCAGAAGAAGCCATTCCCTTGCTTCAAAAAGCAACCCGACTTAACCCTGTCGGTTCGTCCTTAAACTATCAAGTATTGGGCAACGCCCTCGTGTTAACAGGGCGGTATGAGGAGGCGGTCTCGGCATATAAGAAAGCGCTTCAGTATGCTCCTAATTTTCTATGGACTCATATCATGTTGACTGCTACATACAGTTTGATGGGTCGTGAGAAGGAGGCCCGGGCTGAAGCTGCAGAAGTTCTCAGGATAAATCCCGAGTTTTCAGTGGATTTCTTCACAAAGACATCCCTAATTAAGGAGCAATCGAAAAGGGATGATGTTTGCAACGCCTTGCGTAAGGCTGGGCTGAAGTGAGTGTGGGTAACTTGTAAAAACTCCCTCTTCATTTAATCATGCACATTTCTACTGGTAATCGTCGACTCTGACGATTATCTCTGACTGAAGATTCGTAGGTGTAACAGGTAATGCAAAGATTGGTTCCAGTTGCCCGTTAGTTCGTAAATGACTTGTCTTGACCGATGATAAACTCGATCAAGGCATCATTCTGTTTTCTCAGGGAGTTTTCCTTAAGTCTCCGCTATCCGCCAATAGACGACGGTGAGAATGACCTTATCTCTCGTAACACCCTCCCCTCCATCATCTTACCTCGTCAGAAGATAGATATTTTCCGCTGAATACAGCGAGAAACCTTTAGTCCGATATCATGGCAAATAGGCTGATAAGCCCATGCATCCGACAAGAGAAACGAGGATTATGGGTTGAAATCCGTATCCGGTTGGGCTGCCTACTCGGAATCGAAATCGGATGGTCCGTGATTGAGGGTAGGTTATTTTAACACTTTCACCCCGAAACATAGACGTTGACAATCTTGGGGAAATGGTGAAGATTACTCTTGTAAATCGTCATCAAAATCGGTAAATAGTTTATATCAGCTTGATGGAACGTCACACAACGGAGGAAGAGGCACAACCAGGAGGAAGAAGGAGGGCACCATGCCGAGAAAAGGATCGAAGCACCCATACAAACCAAGAAAGGAATATACGTATACATTAAAGGACATTGCCGAACTTGCTGGAACGACCAGAAATGCTTTGAACGTGGCAAAGGTCCGCGGGAAGATAGATCCAGGAGATTTCAGGAGTGTCGTAAGCTTCCTAACCAGGATAATCATCGAGAAACGTCTCAGAGGGAACCTCTTTGCCTTTACAGCGGAGGCCGGGAGAAGAGTAAAGAAGGCGAAGAGTGGGCCTCGAGTCTTGGGCAGGAGAACCAAAAAGTCTGCTGGCCGTGAATAGAAAGTCCTTCGTGTAACATTGATTTTACATTTTTGTTTCATCATACAACATTTCAAGTCGAAATCGTTTACAATATGTCAGGCTGATGATTGTCACTAAATAATTATTTTTTAAGACAAAAAAGGTCACTTTTTCTCCTTCCATAAAATTTCAACTTTCGAGTAAACCTTTAGAAATCAAAGAATTCAAACATTCAATCTCTTTTGGCACTAAAATTGCTCATAGTATAGATAGGAAAAAAGGTTTTAAGATAGATTGCCGATAAAGCCAAACCACGAGTAATCGTGGGACGGAAAGCCACGGGTCCCGAATGCTCGGGATAGCCGGGTTGCCGAAGCAAAAGGAATTTTGCGGGCCCGTGGTCTATGTTGACACGGGCCCTTCTTTTTAGGGCAGCGCAACTCATTTGAAGGGAGGTGGTTTAGATGGCACTCGAAAGACAATGTTCATTTTATCGAAGTTGTGAAACCCTCCACGTGGGTCGTGGAATTGGGTATTGCGATCTCGATGGTGACCAAACGATTTGTGATGGAGATGTTTACTTTTGTGAAAAACCCGATATCCTAAAAGTATATTTTTTGGTCCAAAAGAGGAGGAAGGAATGGGAGAAGAGAAGAAATGTCCACTCTTCAGGCAACCAGAGGGTCTGAGCTTTGGAAAAGGGATCGGCTACTGCGACATAGACAGTGGCAGTACGACCTGTGAAGGGGATGTCAAATTCTGCGAGAAACCTGATGCCCTGAAGCAGTACCTTCGAAGAAAACTAAGTGAATTTGAGAAGAAGGAAAACAAAGGTGAGTAGAGATTCTTGAAATCAATACCTACCTACTCAAGGCTCTCCATTCTATCTTAACTTCTTGCTAAATCATACAAAAAACCATGCCCTTAAATAAAATAGAGTTTGCATTCACCGCAGACCATAAAACCACTCTGCATTAGGTTCAAATATATCGTTCCTGAAGATTCCTTCCTGTTATCAACGAGCGGAGATTTTTTTAAAGGATACTTGATTTCAATTGCTAATCATCGGTGAGTCTTTTCCCTGACATACATCCTCCTTCCTCATCTTTTCTAACGAGTCTGTAGAAAGGATCCTTTTTATAAAAGACCGTTCGTGAGCCTTGCATTGCCGTTCTGTTCCATAGGACTAATATTTCTTGTAATTCAAAAGCCGCTTCGGAGAAAGAAGCTTCGAAAAGGAGGAGTATTTGGACTCGCATTGAGTGGGGTGTGGATAGGGGAATGATCGAAATCTATCTTATCTTTCCAGTCTCCTCAACAGAGAAAGAGGAAGGGGCATTGGCGTGTATTCGACGTTGTCCGCTGCAAAGCTCGTACGGCCACTCGTACCAGGGTACCCGCTGATAAACAGCTTTTGGGACGGATTCCAGTTCGGAGTTACTTTTGGACCTACTCTCTGCCACCCTTTCTCAGGGTTTAATCCATCATTGTAGAAAAAACTTATTGTTGTACCGTCGTAGTACAATCCAAGCTGACCGAAAGCAACTGCTGTGGGAAGATGCCACAGTTGAAGCGTGTTGTTTGCGAAATAGTTTGCCTCAAAGTATCCCCCGGAACTGACTCTCCCCCGCAACATCCTCACATAATTGTCTGTCGGTCCAAGACCTAACGCCACATAGGAACCCATACCTCGTCCGGGTGGCGCATCGTTGGTAGAGTAAAAGTCATAAAACTCTATTCTGAAGAAACCAGCCGCAAAAGACATCGTCGATACAAGGCTCGCGTGTGCATCCGTTTTGCAGGAGAAATGCAGGCGACCATTGGATTGAGAGAAGAGACCTGGAGTACCAGATATTGTCCATTTGCTGGTATCAATATCATCGCTACTGAAATCATCGTAGACGATAGCCCCTGCGGTACTACAGAACAACAAGGATACAGCGACAAAGGTCGACAGCAGGCAAATTAGAACTTTTGCAGGTGAGCGCACAAAGTTATGTTTCATATTCTTACCTCTTGTTGTTGGCTTTATCTCCGGCAACCCACTGTCTTGCCAATGACTGGGCTGGGCAGGCTAACCGAGACCCGTCGGTTTTCCCTCCCATCTTCGCAGAGGTCTGGTTTTTTCAGATCGTCCCTATCGTTATTCAAAATATATAAACTGTCAAGCGAAACGTGAAGCATGTGAAGAAGTAAATTCTTGTCGCTTTCAAATTGGAATCTTCACTCGGTTTTAGGGGCCGCAAGTAAGGAGTGAAGTCCTCACCCTTCTTTTTTAACTCTTCCTTCCTCGTAATCTTTATGAATAAGATGAGGAAGGAGTGGCTCCATAGGCGGGGGTCTCTCTATAAAATTTTAGATTTCAGATTGCGGATTTCGGATTTTAAATAAATTTCTTAAATCACAAAAATGATTCCAGGGCGGGGTTTCTTCTCCCGCCCTTTTTTGTTTCGCTCTCTTCTTTTTAATTATATTTCTACCAGTTTTCTTCCAGAGGTATCTTAGAGTAAGCATTTGTCGGAAACCAAGAATTCGTATCCCCCATTCATGGAAATGAATCTCTTTAAAGAGGGCGTTGACACACAATCACCTTCCCAGTATACTAAAAGCACCCAATGGCGAGTTCCTATTAAATTCAACAACTCAACAGGTGATCGCAATGTATATGATCATCATACTCTTTTTTGGGTTTTTACTTGCCCTTGTGGTCTACTACTTATGGAAAGTGCGTATTGGTTCAGATCTTGATTACCAACCATCCGTAAAGTTGCCTCAAAGCGTTGGAGAACAAAAACGCAAGCACCCCAGAGCTGATATCAATTGGCCTGTCACGATGGAGACCTCCGATGGGACTATCGAAGCAGAAATAAAAAATATCAGTCTTGGCGGGGCGTTTATCTGCTGTAAGAAGCCATTGCCGATCGGGGAGGTCTTTTGCCTGACTATGATGGGTCCGGATAACGAACCTGTGATAGCTACCGCACAAGTAGTATGGTCGAATGTTAATGTCCCGGACGAAAAGGTCATAAACCGGGGAATGGGCGTCCGATTCATCAAGATGTCAGAAAGGCATATCCAGTTGGTGCGGCAACTCTTCCAAGAGAGTGATTAATTAGCGATCAGCGGCCAGGACAGATAATGCCACTGACCCTCGAGTGACTAAAAACCTCACTTCGATGGTTTGAAGTGGGGAGAGATATTAACGACGATGGACGCCATCAGTGATGATCATGCTGGAACTAAGAGATTTGTTTTATTTGTTACCACATTAGCTGCTTTCCTCTCGCCTTTTGGTATATCCTCTGTTAATATTGCCCTTCCCTCCATCGGGCAAGAATTTCTAATGGATGCCATTTTACTAAGTTGGGTTACGACAGCATACCTTTTGACCTCAGCCATGTTCCCTGTTCCCTTTGGAAAGATAGCGGATATATATGGAAGAAAAAGAATCTTCACTTATGGCACTCTGACATTTACTCTTGCTTCCATTGGTTCCGCCATCTCAAACTCTGTTGCGATGCTGATTTGCTTTCGAATCTTGCAAGGAATTGGGGCCGCAGCGACTTATTGTGTCGGAGCGGCTATTCTCACCTCCGTGTTTCCTTCCAGGGAGCTGGGCAAAGTTTTTGGAATAAATTTGGCTGCCGTCTATATAGGGTATTCTGTGGGGCCATTTTTAGGCGGATTTCTAACGCATCATCTTGGTTGGAGAAGTATTTTTCTTGTCAATGTACTTCTGGGATTAATCATCATTTTTTTCATTTTCTGGAAATTAAAAGGAGAATGGCATGAGGCAAAGGAGGAGAAATTTGATCTCATCGGCTCCATCATTTATAGCATCACCCTTTTGTTCATCCTATATGGTTTTTCTCAAATGTCGACGATGCGGGGTATTTGGCTAATGTTGCTTGGGGCCTTAGGCATTTTTACATTTATTAAGTGGGAGACAAAGGTAGAAAGCCCTGTTTTGGACATAAACCTTTTTAGAAATAACAGGGTCTTTGCTCTCTCTAACCTGGCGGCGTTGATTAATTATAGTGCCACCTTTGCTGTGACTTTCCTATTAAGTCTATACTTGCAGTATATCAAAGAGCTTACCGCTGTCAATGCAGGCTTGATTTTGGTATCCCAACCCATTGTGCAGGCTTTTTTCTCACCCTTTGCCGGCAGGTTTTCGGATAGGATTGAACCTGGAATCGTTGCCTCCATAGGGATGGCGTTGACAGCCGTGGGTCTTTTTCTTTTCATTTTTTTAAATGAGAAGACAACCTTAGAGTTTATCGTTGCAATTCTAATTCTTCTCGGGTTTGGCTTTGCACTTTTCTCGTCCCCCAATACCAATGCCGTGATGAGTTCTGTTGAAAATAGGTTTTACGGAGTGGCTTCAGGAACACTTGGAACCATGCGAATGATGGGAATGGCATTAAGCATGGGCATTACTATTCTGATATTTTCAGTATATATTGGAAAGGTTCGAATTACACCTGAATATTATCCGCTTTTCCTGAGATGCACAAAAATGGCATTTACCTTCTTTACCGTTCTCTGTTTAGGGGGCACCTTTGCATCCCTTGCAAGAGGTAAGGTTCGGTGAAAAGAAGTTCCCATTTCACCCGGGATGGCTGTGAAGGCGGAGATTAAAAAAGGGGAGAGAAGGGTGAATAGGTAAACGAGTCGTTAACCCTCAGGTGATTCCCATTCTCAGTCAATCAGAAGAAATGCTACGCATATTGAACTATGTAATATTCCAAAACCTGATCCTCAAAGCCAACTCTTCCTTCCTGTAATCGAGTTTAAATCTGTTCCCTTTTAAATACAATATTTCACATCGAAATCAACAAAAACGAGTGGGAAAACTTTTTCTCTTTCAGTGGAAGTAATTCGGGACTTTTGGGTAAATCGTTTTTACTTTTTATAGTGTCGGATTTCACAGACTTCTATCTGAAAATCTATAACATATTGAGGGGATTACTGGTTTCTGACAGTAATCTTGGATGGGCATTTGTTGGTATAAGGATTGCACTTTTTATTAACTAGATAAGTACATATAAATCCCGATAAAGCCAAACCCTTCGTGAGAGGGGGACGGAAAGCGGCGGGTCTTTTGAAAAGATGGCCGAGCTGCCGAAGGATGAACCTGCGGTAAGTTCGGCCTTTTGATTTTCGGCGCAAGAAGTAGCTATACAGTGCGAACAAGGATGGAGATGAAAGGCAGGAGAAGTCTCAGCACAATCGCACTAATGGTTTCAATGTGGATCGTTGCCTCGGGGATATCGACAGCTGCAACAGACACAAAATCTATAGTAATAAAAGCAAAGGTCGAAAAAGTGGCCAAAGTAATCGTAGATACAAATACGATTACCTTCCCGAATATGGATCCGGATGAGACAAGACAGGTTCCAGCCATCCCAAATGATATCAAAGTTATTGTTACGGTAAGGACGGGAAGCACAAGTCCCATCAATTTAAATATTATCGCTGACGGAGACCTCGCATCTGGGTCTGACACGATCCCGGTTCAAAATGTAGTATGGCAGGCTTCCGGACAAGGTTTCATGAGCGGGACTTTAAGCAAGTCCACTGTTCAGACTGCAGGATCTTGGAAAGGCAGCGGAGTAAGAGAAGGCGTTTTTCGCTATTATTTGAACAATAGCTGGAATTACCAGAAAGGAGAGTACCAGGTTACCGTTACCTATACACTGACAACGCCATAGAGTTATTCTCGAATCGTTTCCTTCTCCTATCCACTCTCTAACCTAAGTTCCCCGCTTGCCGAATTATGTCCAGGGACTTCAAATATGGGTAAAGCTCAATCCCACTTTCACCTGGTAATTATTAAATATTTATCCTTATTCCTGGTGAGGATTAGTAGGTGTTATCTGCACTGTAAACTCTTCCTGAAATAAACGATTGACAGACCCTCTAACATTTTGTAGGTTACAACCAGTCATAAAAGGGTCTATTCGAGACTGACCAGGAGTGATAATTCGATTCCTTATGGATACTCAGTAATATTTTACCTTATCAGGCATATTTTCCCCACGAATTGTTAAAGAAACATAAAATAAAATGTTAGCGCGCTGTTTAGCAAACATGATTCCAAGACCTATTTGAGAAGGGGCGAATGGGAGAATGAAACACCCAGAAGGATTCTTCAAAGGTGTTCGAGATACCAGTATTTATTTCCAAAGCTGGTTGCCGGAAAGCGAGCCCAAAGCAGTACTACTCATTGTTCACGGGTTGGCTGAACACAGTGGGCGGTATATGAACATTGTCGATCACTTCGTCCCGCTGGGTTATGCCGTGTACGGAATCGATCACCTCGGTCATGGTAAATCGGATGGCATGCGAGTGTACGTGGAACGTTTTGAGGATTATACGAATACACTCAAGATTTACTTTGACATGATACGCCGCTGGCAACCCGAAAAACCGATCTTCTTGGTTGGGCACAGCATGGGTGGACTGATCAGTGCAGTGTACCTGCTCGATCACCAGTCTGAACTGACCGGTGCGGTTCTTTCTGGAGCGGCTGTCAAAGTACCTAGCAATATCACACCGGTTATCCTTGCTGTGGGCAGGATGCTTTCGGCCTTGATGCCCAGGTTCGGGATGCTTGGGTTGGAGGTAGACGGGGTGTGCCAAGATCCAGCGGTGGTGCAGGCATATATCAGTGATCCTCTGGTGCATAAGGGAAAAATCACTGCGCGGTTAGCTGCTGAAATGCTCAAGGCGATGCAGCGTGTCAGTGCTGAAGCCACCAAAATTACGCTGCCGATCATGGTCGTGCAAGGCAGCGCAGACAGGGTGGTCGATCCGGCTGGTGCCCAGATGCTGTATGACGCGGTCAGCTCTGCCGATAAAGAGATCAGAATCTATGACGGCTTTTACCATGAGGTGTTTAATGAACCTAAACATGGTGAGGTGTTGCGCGACGTCGAAATATGGTTAGCAGCGCATCTTGGTTCTCGAAAGTAGACCTTCTGGCAAAATCTGAAATCGCCAATGCGTGTAGAAGAGAGGTAATGGGTGAGCAGACTCATCCCTATTGGATGAAAGGGCATCCTCATCAATTAAATAATAGGCCTCCCCTCTCAGAGAAATGGTCGATAAAGTAAAAAGAACAGTTTCAGTACTGTTACCAACCTTTCTATTATTGGCCTCATTCGCCTTCGCTACAGATGAGGATAAAATTCTCGGTTTATGGAACACCCAGGAAAACGACTGCAAAATTGAAGTCTTTAAGTGTGGTCACCAATACTGCGGGAGAATTGTTTGGTTAAAAGAGCCATTTTACCCGGCTGACGATGATGGGGGCATGGCTGGCAGACCAATCGTTGACCGTGAAAATCAAAATTCAGATCTGCGGACTCGTCCACTGATGGGACTACAAATTATGGAAGGTTTTATTTACATCGGTAAAAACGTCTGGGGAAAAGGAACCATTTACAATCCCGACGATGGCAAGATCTATGAATGCAAAATGACTCTGTCTGCTCCCAATCGTCTGGAAGTGAGAGGGTTTGTCGGCATCCCTTTATTGGGTGGGACTTCTATTTGGACTCGTTAAGCTGAGATCTTTGTCGTTTCAGGGATTATTTCGGCTACCCAAAGCACAGAACCGGTGTAGGGTGACACTTCATCTCGGAGACGGTTTTTAAATCGAAAGTGTTCTTACCTCTCCCTCCCCCATCCCATGTAAAATATTTTCTGCCGTATCCAATATTTCTTTTTCGAGATCCTTCTGAGATTGAATCGAAAGAAGCAAGCATTTCAGTTTCGAAAACTCACTGCTGTCCGTGAAACGTCTCATCACCCTCTCCACTTCTGAAAGAGATATTTCCCTTAAATGGATGAGAGCCCCACGGAGCTCATCCCTTGTCATTCGCTCTTTGATATCATATTCTCGCAATCGCATACAGGATTGGAGGTGATCGATCAATGTGACCTCTCCTGACAAGACAAAGAGGGAGACGCTCCGCATCCCATTCCGAATGACCTTGCGTCTCTGCGCGCGCTCAAAATCGGATCGGGTTTTATAGTCCAGTTCGTATAGACTACGCAGGTTTCTTAGGAGAATGATCTGGTTCTCCTCGGAATGAAACCACGCAAAGGGTATACGAGGATGGGGTGCCCCAAAACGTTCTCTCCGATCTCTCAGTTTTCTCTTTGCTTCTATCTCCTGCAATGTGTATTCGAATTTCGCGTACAAACTCTTAGCCAAAAATGCTAATTCCGTCATCTCTCTTTCACGCTGAGAGTCCCGGTGATAATACTGCCTGTATTTGCCTTCCAGGAGTTGATTGACCCCCCTGATCTTTGTGAGTTGGTCCTGAATCTCCTTATAGGTTTGGCGAATATCGGTACTAATCCCCGTTGGAACAATCCTCTCCGGGGCCACCCTATGGCACAACTCCTGAAATTGATCCATCGCCTCCCTGAGGTCAAAATGGGTATTCTTCATGATTTGTTCTAAGCTTGCCACATATGTTTGAAAACTCCCCCTCTCCATGGTTAACCTTCAAATATGTCTTTTCAGATTTTCTTCCCTAATACGCTAAAGTTCCTTTATGCCATTTCAATTTTTTCACTGACCACCCGTTTAAACGCTCCTACCACTTCGGGATCGAATTGTTTTCCTGTCTTGGCTACGATCTCCTGCAATGCCTCCCAAGGCGGCATACCTTTTCGGTAGGGGCGGTCTGTTGTCATCGCATCAAAAGCATCCGCTACAGCGATAACACGAGCTCCCAACGGTACCTTCATTGTGCCCCCGTTATTCCCCTCAAGCGCATCCACAAAATGCTTGTGGTGGGCGATGACAATGGGGACAACTTCTTTAAGCACTGACCCTACAGCAGAAAGAATATAGGCACCCTTCACTGCATGCGAATCCATAAGCTCTTTTTCCTCCGTGGTAAGTTTAGCAGCCTTTCGTAAAATCTCGCCACTAATTTCGATCTTTCCAATATCATGGAGCAAACCAGCAACACGGATGTTTTCAACCTCTGAACGGGGCAACTCCATGGCAATCCCAATATCCGTGGCCAATTCCGAAACCCGGACAGAATGACCCTTCGTGTAGCGATCTGTTGATTCGAGGTATTTTGAGAGGATTTCCAGGACACCAATATATGCATTTTTTAATTCTTTGACCCGTTGTTCGTTTCTTTCGTACAAAGTCCCGACCGTGATACTTGCCAGGATGAGAAATCCACTCCAGGAGGAAAGCTGTGCCACTCCTCTTAGTATTTCCTTACTCGTGAAGAAACGTTGCGGAAAGGCTAGGGTACAGATCAATACGGCGAGAATGGAGAAGACGGCAGTAAGAACTCCCATCCGGCGGCCAAGGAAATAGCCTGCAACCAGCACGGGGAGGTAATAGAAGTTTAGGATGATAAACTTTTCTTCGACCAAGTATGTTCCAATAAAGGCAGTGGCAAGGATGACACAAACCAAAAGCTTTTCAAAATGTTTCAGAATGAATTGTTTGAATTGTTCCATAATATCTCTCCATTACTTAGGGCCACACCTCGATACAGGTGCGACCCTCAGCGGAAACGTTTCAATGGCTAAATGCTAATGGGTTCGTAATAAACGACCTTCCTTCTTTCGATTGGAAACCTCAAAGTAATAAGGGTCCTCGGTTTCTTCGGATCGACTTCATAGCTCATACTTCCATGATTCTTTTGTAGGATTTCTTTTACTAATTGTAAAATCAACTTTGTGGTTTCTTCTTTTTGGATGGCTGAACTTGCAGGAATATCTTTCGATTGCTCAGTAGGATCCTTGCCACCAATAAAACCAATGGCCGCTTCAATATAACCACCGTTCCTTTCTGGCGAGATCTTCTTGCCAAGCGTTTCATTCAGAAAGTCGAAGGATTTTATTAAAAAACCGATTGTTCCTTCAAGAGGAGCGGAAAGAATTGCATATTGGAGAACAGAATTTAGAATAAATCTCATCTGTTCATCGTGAATAAATGTCTCGGGAAGATCCTTTTCACATTTCTTAAATATCTTTATATTTTTGCACTGAATCTGTTTCTCATTGGCCTCTAATACTTCTTCAAGAATAAGGGAGATGGTATTCGATTTTGTAATGGGGGTATTGATATGGATATAATTTAAAAGACTATTTAGCACGTAATCGATCTTCTTGATATCTTCTGTAATGCTCCTTTGAGAATACTTTCTAAATTCCACATCATTAAATTTATCCGCTGAAAGTTGGGACACGTTCTTAATCGAGATGAGAGTATTTTTAATTGAATCGATCAATTCAACCAGAAAAGAAGATAAAAAAGGAGGGTCTTGTTCTGTTGGAGGGTCCTTCTCTTTAGATTTAGGAGGGTCCGATCCAGCCTTGTTTGGAAAAGAGCCCACCGAGTTTTTCTCCTGTTCTGTCTCAAAAATGTCATTTTCCATTTGGTCACCTTCATGGTTGATTTCGTTCAAGTAAGATACTAGGTCGTTGTTTTCTGTAAAAATAGAATCGGTTTGCATAATATGTCTCCCCGCAATTGTAATGCCATATTAAAGGATTATTATATTTCATGCCCATCATCGAGAAGTTGCTTCAGTTTCCGATGATCTTCCTCCAGTATATGGATGAATTTTAATCCCAATTGGTATCCTTCCCGATTCTCTTGCCAATAGATATCTTTCCACACAATCTCGGCTAATACTTCAAAGTTTGACAATTCGAATCCCTTGGGGAACAAGACTGCGATATTTAATTTTGTACCGGTAGATATGTTTTTAATAGAATGAACAAGAAGCCCTGATTCACTGGCATTGACGACCAGTGCTCCATGAGCATGAGGGGTATCCAAAACCCGATATTCCAGGGGCAAATCCATATTAAACCGTGGATGTTTTCTTTTCTCATTTATGTCATTTGAACCCTGCATGGAATCCTCCCAATGAATGTTTAATTATTCGTCCATTAAAATTCAGTTTGGCTCATGGAATCGAAGATGGCAATTTCCTCCTCCTGTTTCAAATGAGGGATACTGGGCGATTTCAACATTCTTTCTACATTTAGACCTTTCTTTTTTTGGTAGCTTAGAATTGAGTAAAAGTTTTTATATCCAAACTTCCTGCCTACGGCGGCAGGGGAAAGAGAATCATTCTTGTAACATTGGAGCGCTTTAACCAACCTTTCACTTCTTATTGTTGCAAACACTTTAGAAATAAAACCTGATACCTTTAACTGATTCAGATGCCAGTGACAGACCTCATCTTCGATACTTAATATTTGAGTAAGCAGTCTTCTTGGTATCAGATCATCCTTTTCAGCTAACTGTAAAATTTTGCTACAGACTTTACACTGATGAATTTCGTGATGCCGTGGTAATAATTTGGGTCTATTGGTTACATATCCGAATTTTTTAGCCCTTTTTAAAATTTCGTGGACCCTTTGTTTGGAAATGCCATATTTCTTTGCTAATAATGGCATCGTATCGAAAGTGGAGTTGTATCGTTCCACAATCTTCTTATCTCTGTAACTTAATTCTTTTGCAGGTTTTCGCCCTCGACCCATAGATTTTATCCTTTTAAAAACGCAAAACCGGATCACCCTTTTAAATGAAGCCACGGTAATCCGGTCCCGTTATTCTGACTTCGGCAACCCGGCTATCCCGAAATTCGGGATCCGTGGCTTTCCCCGCCTGCTCCATCTTTGGAACAGTGGCCCCCCGCCCGTTACGGCAGGTGGGCGTCCAACGATTACTCGTGGTTTGGCTTTATCGGCCTCTTTTTCTTATTCATTAGAGCAAGGATGATGCCAGACTGCCAAAAAATTTATAACTCATTGAAAAATATGATATTATTAAGATTATTGCTTGACTGGGAGATTTATTAGTATACCAAAAATTGTCTCTCCTCTATGAATCTATTTAAAGTGAGGGAAGAAAATTATCATTGACTTCTCTATAAAAAATTTAATACATTTTAATTAAAAGGAGGTTCTAATGAGTCCTCGGAAGTATCTTACAACGGTGAGAAGGAAATCGAGACAGACCAAGCCAAAATCCAAAAAAGGCATTTTTATAGTCGAGAGAAGAAAAAATCCGAGATTTAGTATTGAGCTTCCTTTGGATTATTCCGTGGAGAGTGTAGATCGCTCTGGGGGTGTTGCCGCCAATGCAAGTAAAGGAGGGCTCCTTGTCTATCTCCCTGAAGCTATTGTAGTAGGGACTTTATTGAAAATTGAGATCCTTTTTGTAAAGGGATCGGAATTGAATTCGATCAGGGCGATTGCAAAAGTGGTTTGGTCAGATTTGCCCCCCAAAGAAATTTGGGGAGAGTACAGATATGGATTGGAATTTCAATCTTTCCAGGAAGGAGACCTCCAGAAGTTGAAGAGGTTACTGAAGGGGGTGGGTAAAACGCATAGCCAATGAGGAGAGAGATAAATAGGTAGACGGGTCGTTAACCCTCAGGGAACTCCCATGCCATCTCAGGCGAAATGCTTTGCCTATTGACCTATGTAATATTCCAAGACCTTACCTTTAGAGCCAACTCTTTCTACCCGAAGTCATGAGTCTTAAGTTTCATGCCACCATAAAACATTTCAACTGGAAATCAATCGTAAAGACCTCTGGGTATGGGATGCGTCTTATCCTTATAATTTTTGTTGAAGTTTCCATTCAAATTTAGTAGGCTCTCAGCTGTCATGAAAGACAGTATACCTAATAGTGCCCTTTAACTTAAAGATTGATGAACCATGGAGGTGGGTGAGATGAGAAACCTTCAAAGATGGAGCGTCATTTTAGCATTTGTGGTGGGGATTTTTGGATGCGCACAGAGGACAACATCCGGTTTCAAACCCAATGCAGAACCCGACGGGTTTGCTGACATCAAGTGGGGCACTGAATTCTCGGAAGTCAAATCAGATATGGTGGAATCGAGGAGCATCAGCGATCCTGCCGAACCGGATGTGAAGATCAAGATTTATTACACCCAAAAAGCGGATAATTTAAAAATGGGAGAGGCGCAGCTTGATAAGATTGAATACGTATTTTGGAGAGGGAAGTTTGCTGAAGTCCGGATTAACGCCACTGGACCTGAAAATTTTAATCACTTGAAGAAATTCTTGTTCGAAAAATATGGGACTGTGGATAAATCCCGGGGCGTATATTTTTGGGACGGGAGTGTTACACAAATTACTTTGAGATATGACGAGCCCACTAAACCCTCTTTGCTAATGATCGCCTCGACAAAAATAGCATCCCAGGAGGTCAAAGAGTTATTTGATAAGGATAAGGACTGAAAACAGGCAGGCAAAATTTCTTCTTCAGCGGTTTCCATTGGACCACGCTCAAACCCTTTCCATCCTCAAAGCAACCAAGTCAAAGCCATGAGGTTTGATTACAGGTCACTCCGTTCTTTTTTAAATTATGGCCTTTCTACCAGAAATCGTTATTTCTTAAGGTTTTCTGAGGGTGAAGAGTAACACCTGAAAGGAATAATCCCCTTTTTAATGCTTCTTTCCTGTCACCTTGATTTTTAAATTTTGTCCCCCGGCGACACATTTCAACTGAGAATCAGTAAGAGACACGTCCGATGTCTTCAATTCTCACCCTAAAAAAGATATAGGAATGCAAAAAATAAAAAAAACCTCTTTTGGCCAAAAGGTTTCGGTGATATAGAATATCACCTGCAAGGTGAAACCAAAAGGCCAAAAGGAGGTTGATAGTCATGATACAGCAAACCATCTTCCCTTTCAAGATAGAGACAACGAAGGAGAGACTAACGGCCCACGGGGGGCTGGCATTGATGGCGGAATTCAATCATGGGATTGGGTTAAGAGAGCTTACGGACCGGTATCTACCATCCCCTGGGAGCAATCGGGGATTTGATCCTTCGGTGATGGTGGACAGTTTGGTGTTAATGTTGCAGGGAGGCGGGAGGAGGCTGGAAGATCTGCGGGAATTAAAACAGGAGGAGGGGTTAATGAGATTAATTGGGTGGGATGAAATTCCGGAGCCCGATACGGTAGGAGATTGGTTAAGGAGAATGGGAGACCCCAATAGGGGGCAAGAGGGATTGAAGGGATTAGGTGAGCTGAGAGATAAGATTAACGGAAGGATTTTGAAAAGAGATGGGATAAAGAAATACACGTTGGATGCGGATGCGACCGAGATTGTCGGGGAGAAAGCCGACGCCTTGTTTACCTATCATGGGAATAAAGGTTATATGCCGATGGTTGGATATTTATATGAGACGGCTGTTTGTCTCGATGATGAATTTCGGGAGGGCAATGTCGCCCCGGCCTTTGGGCAGAAGGAGTTTTACCTTCAATGCAAACAGCGAATGCATTGGGGTAAGAAGATCGGATATTATCGAGCGGACAGTGCTTCGTATCAAGCGGATCTTTTCAATCAGTTAGAGGAAGATGGGGTGACATATGGGATCACCGCTAACCAAGACAAGGCAGTCAAAAGGGTGATTGGGTTGATTGATCAAAAGGATTGGAAAGAGCCAGTGCCAGGGTGTGGCCATCAGATAGCGGAGACGGTTCACTGCATGAATGGGACGAAGAAAGCTTTTCGTCTGGTGGTGAAGCGAGAGATACGAAGGCAGAGGGATTTATTTGAGGGCAAGGGGGGGCCTATTTTTATCATGCTGTAGCGACGAACTGGTTGGAGGAGGAGAAAGATACACGTCAAGTATTGGAGTGGCATAATCAGAGGGGGCAGGCAGAGAACTTTAATAAAGAGGTAAAGAATGGGATCGGGATGGAACGCATGCCTTGTGGGCAGAGTTACGCCAATGCTGTTTTCTTTAGGATCGGGGTCATTGCCTACAATCTTTTTATTGGGTTCAAACGGCTCTCGTGTCCGGAGTCTTGGATGAAACAGACGATCGCTACCTTTCGATGGAAAATGGTGCAGATCGCAGGTCGGATCGTGAAGCACGCTGGCAAGACAGTTTTGAGGCTGATGATTGATCTGGAAAAGTTGGAATTGTTTAAAGGGATCAGGCACAAGTCCTTTGAACTGAGTTTATGTCCAGATGGGTGAAAACAGAGACGAATACAGCGGAAAGAAAAAGGTCAAGGGGGGAGTTTGCTCAAAAACTGAGGAATGGTCATGCTCCGTTGAGACGTTCTTTAATGATACGGGATAAAGAGACGATTTGAAGAACCAGGAATTCTTACTTTAAAAAAATCTCTCTCAATCCTCATGGTTAGTTGTGTCTATTTTTTCTATATCGGGATTTGGGTCTCACCATTCTATTGACTTTCTCATTGGAATAAATTATTTCCCAGATTGGCTTGGAACATTAACAAAGAAATTAAATAGGAGGAGACAGTGAGCATCCTTTTTGAACCGTTGAAAATAAAGAATATGGATTTAAGAAACCGGTTCGTTAGGTCAGCTACGTACGATGGCTGTGCGGACAAAAGTGGCTATGTTACCAAGACCCAGATAGACCTCTACTCAACACTTGCCGAAGGGGGTCTCGGGTTAATTATCACAGGCATTACCTATGTCCACCCGATGGGACAGATCTTCAGATTTCAAAATTCGATTGCAGGAGACGAATTTATACATGAATTTGAAAGACTGACGGCTGCGGTGCATCGCCGAGGGGCAAAAATTGCTATTCAGTTGTTTCATGCAGGAAGAGAGGCGAGGTTTCCCGATCCGAAAGATCGACTTCCCATCGGTCCATCATTTTTTGAAAATGATCCATATTGCAAAGCTCAATACCGCACGATGACACTGAATGAAATCCAGAAGACAGTTTCTGCGTTTGGAGATGGAGCCAGGAGAGCGAGAGAGGCAGGGTTCGATGCTGTTCAGATCCACGCTGCCCATGGATATCTTCTCAGTCAATTTCTCTCTCCCTTTACAAACCGGCGCCACGATGAATGGGGCGGAAACCTAGAAAATCGCCTTCGCATTCACCACGCCATCTATGAAGACATCAGGGGGAAGATTGGAAAGGATTATCCTGTGCTGATAAAGATTGGGGTTCAAGACGCTTATCCTGGAGGACTTGAATTTAGCGAAGGGAAACTGGTCGCTAAATCTCTTGTCGAATGGGGTCTTGATGCCTTAGAGATCAGCCTAGGGTTAAGAGGTCTAAGCTACGAAGAGACAGAATTTAGGACAAAGATCGATCGGCCTGACCGCGAAGCTTATTATCGTAACTGGTGTCGGGATATAAAGAAAGAATTGGACATTCTCGTCATGATGGTCGGTGGACTGAGAAACTTTGAACTTTTGGAAGAGATTGTCCAAAAGAAAGAAAGCGATTTTATCTCCTTGAGCCGTCCCCTTATCAGGGAACCGAACATTATCAATGACTGGAAAAGAGGTGACCGACACAGGGCGAAATGCATCTCCTGCAATAAATGCCTTGAAGAATTGAGAAGAGGCGAGAAATTGCGCTGTTTTCAGGAAGAAAAGGCAGCCCAATGACATTTCAATTGGTGAGATTTAAGGTTAAGTTGAAACACAAATGTTCTAACATCCAGGTCAAAGGCAAGGAGATTCCCTTCAAACCCGGGATGGCTGTGACAGCGGAGATTAACATAGGAGAGAGAAGGGTGAGGGGCAACAGGCTTTAACTCTTTTCGGTCAACGTCTCAAGAATTCCCCTGAGGTAACCGATGCTTCGACTGGCAACAGTTTGAGGGTCAGGACTGAAGTCGAAGACTTCTACAGAAATATAACCCTTATAACCACTCTTGACTAAACTTTTCAAAATCGGGATGAACTCCGTCTCTCCAAAGCCCGGCCCTCTTCCATTGGCATCATTGACATGAACATGACGGAGGTACCCAGAATCCGAGGCCCGGAAAAGGGCTTCAGGGACCGATTTCTCCTGGGCCGATGCGCTTCGACAGTCGAAGACCATTTTGAAATTTGGATGTCTTATCTCCTTCACCAATTGAATGGCTTCTGCCACGGTATTAATGAAGTTGGTCCATGTATGGGCAAGAGGTTCGATACAGTAGAGAACATTTCTTTCCCGAGCTGTCTTAAGACATATCTTGAAGGTTTCCTTGGCAAAATCCCATGACTCTTGAACGTCCCATCCCTCTTGAACCGTCCTCTGATGTGGAGAACCGTGAACCAGGATCCTCCCTCCGATGTCGGCACAGAAGTGGATAAGTGCCTCCATATACTCCTGGGTTTTGATGCGGATAATCTCATCGGGATGGTTGATGTAGAGCCCTTCTGGCTTCGCCAGCAGCCAATGAAGGCCAACGATCTCAATCCCGTTCACCTCTGCGGCATGCCGAATGGCTTTTCGCCTGTTCGGTGGGATTTCAGTAACTGAGTCTGTCAAGGTGTAGGGAGCGATTTCAACCCCATCGTAACCGAGTTGAGCGGCATACTCAAAGACTTTTTCGATCGGCCATCCTTGAAAAAGCTCATTACAAATCGAAATCTTTATCGGGCTTTTTTTTCTCATTTTTTCTTGATCCTCTTTTCTGTCTTCCTTTTTTTTGGTTTGGTGTTTTTTTCCATAAGTCCCTGGAGAGTGGAAACCATGTCTCTCTCGAATTGGTCGTATGCGGATTTAAATTCGGAAAGGGTCTTTTGAACGGGACCGAATTGAGCCCAATCTGAAGATAAAAGGCCTCCCAGACCCAAATCCTCTGAGATTCCTACCTCTTGAAAAATTTCTTTTAGTTCATGATTGATCTCATAAGCCTTTCGGAAATCCTCTATCTGAGTTAACGTATTGAGAGCATCTGGGGAGAAATGGTTGGAGATAGATTCCTCATAATCTTTCAAATTAAATTGAGGTTCTTCAGCCATTCTTCTCACATTCTCCTGGTGGTCTGGAAATTCGGTATGGACGAGGTTTCGAGAAGAGAGAGTCCAATAGGTATCGAAAGGCTTCCGCTTGGAGGCAAGGAGGTAGTGGAGCCGATCCATGATGAGTTGAGCCTGATTGCGGGTGAGACTGTTTTTCTTCATCAGGTAGTTCATCCATTTTTCACGATTCTTTTCAGAAAAGAAGATCTCCCACATCCTTCTTGCCACAAGGGTTCCTGATTTGCCGATGGCCTCCTCCCAGTGTTGAAGGGACTCTCTCGAAGCAACTTCTTTTAAGGCCTCATAGATGAATTCATTGATGGTTTTTTGACCATGGGTATAACGCATGGCAGCGATGACCTTCTCCTCATAGGTTTTTGCCCTGGATACCTTATCCTTTGTTCCATTGGATTCGGAGAGGCGTATGACCTTTTCCATGGCCTTCTCTCTACCCATCTTTTTTCTCAATTCCTGAAATAGTTCTTTGAGCGTTACCTCCCTCAAATGACTTTCCAGACGTCCACCCATGTTGGTCACGTAAAGTTGGGTGGGTCGGATTTCTTTTTTGATCGCCCCTGACATTCCTTCCATTTCCTCAAGGAGGAGTGTGGCTTCCTGACTAACACTGTAATCAAGAGTGATGTTCGAACCAAACCCGAAGGTATTGATTGTCCTGGTGATGATCCTTGCCACAGGGGAGGTGGCAGCGACTTTAATGACCAGATTGGGTCTTCCTCTCTCTCCATTGATCCGGTAACCTGCCAACAGATAATGATCGTAGAGAGTGAGATTTTCTGAAGCAAGAGAGAAAGCAAGAAAAACCTCTCGGATACTCTCTTCAACAAGATGGGCAATGTTTGGATTAAGTTGAAAGCTGACGACCCCTCCACCGGAGGTTTCCCTTAAATTGAAGAAGATGGGTCGGAATACATAAAGGTTATCCCACAGGGACAGAAGTGTTGCAAAGAGTGCGATTTCCTCTGCATAGGGGGAGGGATTAGCCCGCCACTTTTTAAAGTTCGGATGATGTTTTGCTTCTTCTTTAAACATCTCGGCAAGACCTGGTTCATCCTGATAAGCCCTGGCTGCCAGGACGGGGTTGGTTGAAACCTGCTCAAAACCCAGGTGCCTGAGCCACCTCAAACCGAGGGCATAATCATTACCAAATTTGCACCTCCCCTCCTTTACCATTCGGGTGTAAATATTTCCTTTGATTTCCATCTCAGCCTTTTTCAGAAAGGAGAGAAGGAAGTTCTTTTTAAAGTCCAAATTGCCTTCGATGGATAAGGCTGTTCTGGCAACCATGCTATTGCCCTTTTGAACCCTTTTCATCCTGGCAAGCCATTTTTCTACCACGGCTCGTGCGATCGAAGATTCCCCTTCTTTTCGTTCGAGGTTTTCCCATTTTTCCAAGACGGAGAGGATAGATTGGAGACTTTCTGCTTTTTCTTCCTCTTGAAGACATTGACTCTCAAGGCCATAGAAATTAATTGCCGTCTCCAATAGGGTTTCGTAGGCATATTGCCTGAGATGTACTTTTTCCTTAAATAATTCTTCAGCCTCATCAGGAATAGGTTTGGAAGAAGCAAACAAGATATTGAGTTGCTTGATCAACGCAGAGACTGTTTTGGAAAGGATCCCACTCATTTCGGGAAAGAGGAGATGGTCTGCGGCGAGGGTGGTTTGCCCCCACTGAGTCAGTCGGAAGATATGAATGATGTGGTCATCGGAGATCGGTGGCCTTTCCTCGAGTGAAAGCCTCTCAGGACAACTTGAGTTAACGATTTGTTGAATAGTCTCTTGAGTCATAGTCGGTATTTTTGTTTTACCTATTTTTTACTCCAAGAGAGCTCAAATGTTTTTCAATATGTGTCTCAAGCATGGACCAATAATCCTCTTCATATTGCATCAGGGTATGAGTGAGCTTGTCTTTAAAAAGGTGTTTTCCAGCCTTATCCTTTTCATTGAGCAGATATCCATAAGTGATGTGGAGAAGCTGTCTGGAATCCTCCTGGTTCAGAAGGACAGGGAGTTCCTCATCGCTTAGTTCTTCAAGGTTCGGAATCCGGTTGAGGTCGGCTTTTACATGGTAAAGCTTGGATGCCTCATTAAATCTTGAGAGTGCAAATGAATACATCTCTCTGAAGAGGGAAGGATTCCCAAGAGCAATGAGTCGCAATGCTTCGAGCCAACTTGTACCAGCTGTTTTTAAATGGAGAAATCCTTTTGACAACCTTCCCATGTCAGAAAAGATAGAAAATTTATCGCTCCCAGAATGGATTGATATTTTATAGTTCCCGTAATCTTGGGCAATGAGAACATGCTGATAGAATTGCCTGCGAAAGTCATCTCTATCCCCGCGGTAATCGATGCCCTTCTGGAATTCCCCGATGAATCGTGGTGCAAGGGATTGGATATGAACTCCGCGATGGCTCAATTCCAGGGCGAAGAAAAAATGGTTTTCTGGGGAGGTCGGAAAGGGTGTCTCATCTATGGATATTTCAAAATCGATAGAGCCTTGATTTCCCCTTCGAAAACGAATCCATTCATAAACTTCTTCGGTGAAGTCAAGACCTTTACAGAAAAGAAGGGTATTCCGTTTAACACTTTCCTCATCGAATTGGATGGAGAACTGTCCATCAGGGCCTTTGAATACAAATTCTTTGCCTAAAAATAGATGAAAGATAACCTTTGAATCCCCCTCGTCAATCTCCTCTTTAAACTTTTGGTCGATCAACTCTTTTGGTTCCTGGAGGGCTTCAGGATTTATTTTTTCGGACAGATCGAGTGTGGCCATGGAGATCCCGGCATCGAGAGCGCCCTTGATATCCTGAAGGGATTTCAGATGGTCACCGTCAGCTCCGTAGCCTTCCTGGTAATTTTCCTGAAAGACTGCCCAAGCAGCATCCTGAATTACTTCTATAAAATTTCTTCCTGTTTGTCCATTCTCTCTGACGGATTGCTGAGCCAGGACTGGATGAGCCTGAAATTTTTTGATGGCCCGGATATGTCCGGGAGTAGCCATGCCCAGGCGATCTCCGGTGCCAATGGTCATTGGATATTTCCGGAGGGAGACTGGTTTTGTGTAGGGGAAGAGGGCCATCAGGCACTCGGTATTTTCAGCCGAGAGATCGCAAAGCTTGAGCGATGATGATTGGTGATGGCAATTTCCCAGGAAAGCATCTTTGAGGACATGACTTCTCTCCCCCATGACAACAAATTTTTTACCTTCTGAAGTTCGAATCAATCCATAGGCTAATCCATTTTTAGAACAGAAAGACCTTGGATAAATTTTCAGAAGGTCAATAGGAAATGCTTTGAGGGATCGGAGTATTTCATCCCGGGCAGGGGCTTCGTCTGAGCTAATCGATCTCATATCCTTTTTCTTTAAGCATCGCGGCTAGAAGAACTTTCTGTTCTTTGGTCAAGGAATAGGGAGCGCAGAGGGCTTTAAACTTCTCTTGAGAAAGGATCTTTTTTGTTCTTGCTCCTTCCAAACTTTTAAATAATTCTTCAAAGGACTTGAGGTGGGCAAACTCGGGAAGATCCCTCATTAACAATTCTTCCCCCCTTCCAGCCAATCCCCATAAATAGATGAGTTCGGAAACAGGAGAGGCGACCACAGGATGGCAACCTCCTGGGATGGCGAAGATGCTCTTATCCTCGATGAGATAAGCCTTCATTAGCTTTTTACCATCCATGAGTAATTGAACGCCATAGGGCCCGATTTGATCTCCAGTTCCTTTTTTCCAATTGAAACGGTGGTAATAGACCTCTTCGTGACCTGATTCTCCAGATGAGGGCTGATTTTTATCGTGTAGATGGAGAGGCGTCCCTGACCAGAAACCTGGAGGGCTATAAGTCTCACCAATCACCAGGTTCGAACTGGCATCCTTAGGGCTGATCAGAGGGGTAACATTCCTGCGCCAAATCCAATCTCCTCTTGAGACTGGTTTTAATTTCTGATTCGAAAGATAAAATGGAGGCTTTTCTTTAAGGGCAGGGGCTTCAAAGAAGACAATCTCTCCCTTTCCCCAAATCCTCAAATTAGAATTACAGGGGATGTAGAGGGCAGAGACATTCGATTTTTCAAACCCGACTGAAAAAGGTCCACCCATTCTCTTTCCTGAAAATCGTTTTCCATTTACCTCAGCCTCGAACTCCCCTTCCTGAGGGACGAGAACGGTCTCTTTTCCCTTCGTCTCCTTTGTGATGAAACGGGAACTCAGTTGATAAATTCCAAATCCCAAGAGTTCAAGAGGCACATCCTTCCGAAGGGGATCTAAAATCAGTCCACTCTTTTTATCATCGTATCGAATGTGGGGATTGACTTCATTTCGTTCAATCCTCGCAGCATATTTTTTCAGGGTGCTTTGCATGAATGAAACCTCCTCATCCTAGACCGAAATGGACTATCCTATGCTTTTAGGATCAGATTATATTCCTGAAGTCTTTTACCTGTCAATTTTCGATTATCTTGACTTTTCTCCTCTATCTTCATAATAATTGAACAAACGAGAAGGGGACATAGAGGATGATCAGAGAAGGAGTTGCCAGAGCATTAAAGGAACTTTTGAATCTTGAAGAGATGCCCTTCAATGTGCCTCCTCAGCTGGAGTTGGGGGATTTCTCCAGCGCCGTCTGTTTATCCATGGCAAAGCAGAGGAGGGAATCTCCGATGAAGATAGCTCAGGAGATGGCTGAGCGATTGAAATCTAAACTCCCGCCTTATATTAAAGATATCGGTATTTCTTCCCCTGGGTACCTCAATTTCAAGGTGGATTGGCCAGGTTTGGCTCAAGACCTCATTCCCCGAATCCTTCAAGAAAGTGAGTTTTTTGGAAAGCCTGTTTCGCCACCGAAAAATAAGGTCTTTATCGAACACACAAGTGTGAATCCCAACAAGGCGATGCATATTGGTCACCTCAGGAATTCGGTTTTAGGAGATACGGTGGCGAGAGTTCTCGAATGGAGTGGTTTTTCAACAGAGGTTTGTAATTATATTGATGATACAGGTCTCCAGATGGTTGATGTGGTAACGGCTCTGCTTTATCTGGACCCTCCTTTTGACATGGAAGGGTCTGACTTTAAAGCCATCTGGAAAAAAGTCCCGGCAGATCAACCTTTTGATTATTTCTGTTGGGATCTCTATGCCCGTTTCCAAATTGAACTTGAGAAAAATCCATCCCTCCTCGAGAAAAGGGAGGAGGTTCTCCACAAGATCGAAGGAGGAATTCATCCCATTGCTGGTTTTGCTAAGGAATTAGCAATAAAGATTGTCCAGTCCCATTTAGAAACAGTGGCTCAACTCTCTATTTTCTACGACCTTCTCAACTGGGAGTCAGATATCATTGCTCGGGGATTCTGGGAGGCTACGTTCGAACTCCTGAAAGAGAAGGAGACCCTTCGATTTGAAACAGAGGGTCCGAATGAAGGGTGTTGGGTGGTTCCTTTCGGCGGTATTGTCGAGACAGCTGAAGGAATGAAGAGTTTGGATAAGATACTCGTTCGATCAAATGGGAGTGTGACTTACACAGGGAAAGATGTTGCCTACCAGCTCTGGAAGTTTGGTCTTCTCAAGAAAGATTTTTTATATAAACGCTGGTGTTCCCAGGCCAATGGAGAAATGCTCTGGACAACGGCCAAAGATGGTGAACCAGGGGAAAGGCTTTCCAATAGTTTCGGCCATGCTGAAAAGGTCATCAATGTCATTGATACCCGACAGAGTTATCCTCAGCAAGTAGTCGTTGAGTGCCTTCGACAGATGGGCTTTAAGAAAGAGGCGAACGAATCCATCCATCTGGCCTATGAAGTGGTCAACCTTTCTCCACAGGCTGCTCGACTTCTGGGTATGGAGGAGACTGAGGAGAAAAAGGCCTATGCCATGTCGGGCCGCTCCGGAACAGGGGTGAAGGCAAAAGATTTTATCCAAATAGTGAAGCAGAAGGTGATAGAGAAGGCAGATCACCCTCTGGAGGAAAGTATTGCTTCTGCTTTGGCATCAGCGGCCATCCGGTACTATTTGCTGAAATTCACATTGGAGAGCCAGATTGTTTTCGATTTTGATGAAGCACTCAAGACAACAGGGGACACAGGAGTCTATTTAGAATATGCCCATGCTCGGGCGTGTAGCATCCTGAGAAAAGCTCAAGGGCAGAAGATCGATCTTCAATGGAGAAGAGATTGTATTCCGAAACAATTGACCGAGACGGAAAGAGGCCTTCTGGACGCCCTGTCGAGATTTTCTTCTTCAGTTGCTAAAACAGGTAAAACATTTAGGGTTTCTCAATTGACAGAGTATGCCTTTGATCTGGCGACAATCTTTACCAATTTTTATGAGCACCCAGATCCAGGTGCAAATGTCCAGACTCCATTTATTCACCTTCGAGATCAGAGCCTTCAAACCTTTCGGCTTTCTTTGGTCAAGGCATTTCAAACGGTGATGGCCAATATGCTCAACCTGATGGGAATGCCCACGCTGGAGAGAATATAAATCAGTTAAGAGTTATGAATTTAGAATTAAGAGTTTTGATACGTTCGACGGCGCCAAACCCCGATTTTAAAATCGGGGTTGAAAGCGCCGCTCAGTATCAACCCTGAGCATACCCCGGGCTTCAGACCGGGGAGTCGAATGGGTTGATTTGTTAAGAACCATTCACGACTCACGATTCACGAGTCACGAGAGTGAGGTGAAAGCCATGAACCGAAGAAAGAGAATCTTGCCAAGGGGATGGTATCCTTTTGATGGAAAGGATTGTAAAAGGGAGATCGAACCCTATTTAGAGGAATGGACACCTTCTCAACTCCCTTCAAGTAAGGGATTGGGAGGAATTGTCCCCCATGCAGGTTGGTATTTTTCCGGAAAGCTTGCTGCAAGGGTGTTCTATGCCTTGAAATTAAAAAGTAAGGTAGAGGTAGTTGTTCTTTATGGGGGGCACCTTTCCACTGAAGACCTTCCCCGGATTGTGACAGAAGAGGCTTGCGAAACCCCATTCGGTGATATCGAGATTCATACAGGCTTTGTCAAAATCCTGATGAAAAAGATTGATGTTAAAAAGGAGAGTCCGACCAGCGGGGACAATACCATTGAGATTCAACTGGCTATGGTAAAATATTTTTTCCCGGAAGCAAAGCTTGTCGCCATCCGATCTCCTCTATCCCTTAAAGCTGAGACACTGGGAAAAGAAGTGGCTGAGATTGCAAAGGAAGAAGGAATTTCCATCCTTGCGATTGGATCCACTGATTTAACTCACTATGGCCCTAATTATGGTTTTTTAAGTAAAGGGGTTGGCCCGGCTTCTGTGGAGTGGGTGAAGAAGGAAAATGATAAGGGGTTTATTGATCGGGCATTGAGGATGGATGCAGAAGGTCTCCTGAAGCATGCCCTGGAAAATGATAGCGCCTGCAGTGCCGGTGCAGCCATCTCTGCCATGGCTACCTCCAAAGCTATGGGAGCGGAGAAAGGGATACTCCTCGATTACTACACCAGTTATGATATTATGCCCGATGATAGTTTCGTGGGATACGCAGGGATTTTGTACTGATGTGTGGAAGTCAGGATTTGAGGGTGTAGACACTGTGTGGTTCGGTATTGCGCTCATTTCATATTTGATCGTCTTCACCTTATCCAAAATCATTATTAATCTTTTTGCCTTACCGTGTATCTTTGAAAGTTGGTCCGTCTGGATATTGAGGGATATGGTGTTAGTGTTTCAACCCAACCGATTACAATTCTGTCATTTTTTAAACAAAAATGTTCACTCAATTTTCTCTCCTGGAAAAATGATGGTGCTTCATTTTACCCGATTTTCCGCAACCTGTCTCCATTCAAATTCAAGGACAACAGGGATCTTAATCACCCTTTGGCATTTTTTTTGATACATTTTTCTTGGTATTCGATTCTAAATTTCTAAAATATTTTTATACAAGCCATCTTTAAACAAGAATGGTTTGTGAGACAGAAAGGAGGCAAGGCATGAAAAAGTCGATTGTCATTCTTATCTCTTTCGCACTTTTTCTGACACTCGGCTGTAGGGGGGCTATTCGTCACGTTCTTCCCACTCAGAAAGTTGAAATTCCGGTCTATTTACCCAATGAAAACTGCAGGCTCGTTAGTTTTAAGCCTGGTTCAGAACCGGAAGGGTTTAACGGCGTCAAATGGGAGACAAATTTCTCAACGATGGGGGGGTTGAAACATTACAGAACAGACCCAAGCCACGGGGCAATAAAGTTTTACTTAAAAGAAGGGGATGTGTTCAAATTAGGAAATGGAAAAGCTCTCCCCGTTCAATATGGTTTTTGGAAAGGAAGATTTTATGTTGGGATGGTTACTACGGAAAGTCTTCCTGATTGGAATGCTCTTAAAGAAACCATATTCAATAAATTTGGAGAGGGAGCAAAACCATTCAAAAACAAAGAGGAGTATTTATGGGTTGGTAAGAATGCAGTCATGGCGTTGAGATATGATGAATCTTCAAAGGAAGGGCTTTTTTATATAAGGTCTGAAGCGATGGCGAAACAAATGGAAGAGTATCGTGCGGAGGTAAAGGAGGTAAGATAAGATAGTGGAAGAAGAGTGCGAGGCTTAACTGCTTTTTACTCATGCACCTTTCTGCAAGTAATTGTTAAGATTCAGAGTTCAACTTCGTCCCCATTCCTCCTCAATCCCCATCCTTTCCTCCCCTGAAGAGGGGGGAAGGATGGGAGTGGCAGAATGTTTTCAGGACTAATCAGAGCAAGCACCAAATTCCAAGCATCAAATAGCATAGAGCAGAGTGTTAAAGAACCGATAATCTCATAGTTTTATAGTTTTTGAACTATGTGACTAAGGGACCATCAGACTATTTGACCTCTTTGACGCTATGCCCGTGCAATTGGCTGGCCATTTCTGGTGTGAGAATCCAACGAACCGCCCACTCCTTATCCTCTTTCTGATCAAGGCAAACAATGGCTCCATAGTGAAACAATACCAACCTCGCATTTTCATTGCCACAGAGAAGGAAAGAGGTTAGTTTCTCAAGGAATGGAAGATGGCCAACGAGCATAAAGTCTTCTTTCTCATTAGAAATTCGTTCTGCCCATGGCCGGATATCATCGTTTGGATTTAGGCCCTGGGTAGCCTGGACAAATAGGTTCGGGATTTTCAAGGCGCTGGTAATGATTTCTGCAGTCTGTTTGGCTCGCAATTTTCCACTGTGATAGACCTTTGAAGGCCTGATATGGAGACCTATTGCTGCCTTTGAAACGCTCGTCACTTCCTTTTCCCCTCTTACCGTCAATGGGCGCTCTGGATCTTCTACTTCGGGCTTTGCCTCCCCATGTTGGATCAGGTAGAGTTTCATTTTAATACCTCCGTTTGGATTGAATCATCAATTAAATTATGAGATGGAATCTCTTTTGTCAACCTGGAGCGATAATTCTTGACAAGTCAAGCCCTCTATTGGTAAAGTCTCTTCCGTTCAAATAGACATAATGGAGGGGAGAACAATGGAGATCAGGAAAATTTGTGTTCTCGGTGCGGGTTTAATGGGTTCTGGAATTGCTCAGGTTTCAGCGGAAGCAGGTTATGAAGTCTCTATGCGGGACATCGAGGACCGCTTTGTCCAGAGCGGACTGAATATCATCAAAAAGAATTATGAGCGGGCCATCAGTAAAGGGAAGATGACTAAGGAACAGGGCGATGCATTGTTGTCCAAGGTGAAAGGGACGCTCGACTTAGCCGAAGCAGTGAAAGGTGCACAGGTTGTCATTGAAGCTGTTATTGAAAACATCGATCTGAAGAAGCAGGTCTATAAAGAACTGGATCAACTCTGTGCTAAAGACACGATCCTGGCTACGAACACCTCTGGGCTTTCCATTACAGAGATTGCTTCTATGACAAAACGACCCGAAAAGGTCATCGGTATGCATTTCTTTAACCCTGTGCCGGTCATGAAACTGGTGGAGATCATTAAAGGGCAATCTACTTCTGAGGAGACCTTTGCGGTCATCAAAGCCCTGTCCGAGAAGTTAGGGAAGACGCCTATTACTGTGAACGAAGCGCCAGGATTTGCAGTGAATCGTATTCTGGTCCCCATGATCAATGAAGCCATTTTTGTCCTTCAAGAAGGGATCGCTTCGGCGGAGGATATTGATAAAGGAATGGTGCTTGGGGCTAATCATCCCATCGGTCCATTGGCACTGGCAGACCTTGTGGGCTTAGATACCCTCTTGATGGTTCAGGACAATCTTTACAAAGAACTGGGGGACTCCAAATATCGGTCCTGTCCCTTGCTGCGTAAAATGGTCCGGGCTGGTCACTTGGGAAGGAAAACTGGAAAAGGATTCTACGATTATTCCAAGTGATAGGTCTGGAGGCCCCTGATTGCACAGATTTCGAAAAAAGATTACCCAGATTTTCCCTCTCTTCAATGCACTTCTTATCTGTGTAATCGTTTCATAATCTGTGTAATCAAGAGAGCCTGTATTATTTTTCATGGCGTTCTGGATAAATATTATTGACATCTGAAATTCGTTTTGGTAAATAAAACTTCTTTAAGAAGAGTCCGGTAAGAAATCTCGTCAACAAATAATTCTATCTGCTTGGGAGTGGGTAGAATTTTTATCCGTCTTTAGAGAGTCAGGTCTTTTTCAAATGATGTAATGTTCTTAAAGGACGGACCACTATTCTATCTTGACGAAACTAATTTATGGATTTTTCAATTTTAATTCAAGTCATCGTTGCCGGACTGGCAACAGGCGGCATCTATGGTCTGATTGCCCTTGGCTTTGTTCTCATTTATAAGGCTACCAGTGTCCTCAATCTGGCCATGGGTGAATTCATGACACTGGGGGCATTCATCTGCTTCACGGCCCTAACCATTATCCATGTTCCTTTTTATATTGCTTTTGGAATCACTATTGTCTTTGCCGTCCTTCTCGGGATCATCATCGAACCTCTCGTTTTAAGACCCATGATTGGAGAGCCCATCATTTCAGTGATCATGGTGACCATTGGTTTGGGTGCTATCCTCAGAGGCCTCATGTATATGATCTGGGATCCTACTTATCGGGCCTTCCCACAGATTTTTCCACCCAAGCCCTTGAAACTTGGTATCGCCGTGGTTCCCTCAGGGCTCCTCTGGGGCTTCATCTTTGCTGTCATTACCACCCTTCTGTTCATCTTTATCTTCAAATTTTCACGTACCGGTGTGGCCATGAGGGCGGCAGCCAATGACCAGCAAGCTGCCCTTTCCATGGGCGTTAGTGTGAAAAGAGTATTTGCCTTGTCCTGGAGTTTTGGGGCCATTGCTGCGGTCATCGGAGGGATTGTGATTGGAAATATCAGCGGCATTAACATCTATATGGGAGATGTGGGTCTCGCCGTATTATCCGTCATCATCCTGGGGGGTCTCGATAGTATTGGAGGGGCGATCCTGGGTGGTTTTATTGTTGGAATTTTGCAAAATTTAGCCGGTCTCTATATTGATCCACTGGTTGGAGGAGGCGCCAAAGATGTCGCTCCCTTTTTTATAGTCCTGATCATCCTTATGATCCGGCCTTACGGGCTGTTTGGTAAGGTCATCATAGAAAGGGTTTAATAAGCATTTGCGATTTTAGATTTCGGATTGCAGATGGGAAAAGACAAAAACAACAGTTTTAGCCTCCTCATAAACTGAAGAAAGTCAATAAGAATGCGCTGCGGTGATTACAAAGAAAATTACATCAAAGACGAGGAGATCTTCCAATCACGTTTTGTCAAATTCTGGTTATCTCTTTTCTTCATTTTCCTCATCGTCTTTCCCTTTATTGCCAACGCCCACATGCTTTATGTTTCCAATATCATCGGGTTCGCTGTGATCGGGGCCATCGGACTCAATCTTTTGACCGGTTTCACTGGACAGATTTCCCTCGGTCACGCGGCATTTGTTGGTGTGGGGGCTTATACCTCAGCCATACTGATTACCCGTTATGGAATTTCTTTCTGGTTGTCCATTCCTTTGGCTGGTCTTGCCTCCGCCTTGGCTGGTTTGGTGATCGGCATCCCTTCTTTGCGTGTCAAAGGTCTTTATCTCTGCATCGCCACCCTGGCTGCTCAGTTTATCTTTGGATTTATCTTTGTGCATTGGGAATCGATGACAAAAGGCATCACAGGAATCCATATTCCACCGCCTCAGATCGGGGGTTTTCAATTCAGTACTGAAAAAGAATTTTACTGGCTTACTCTTATCTTCGTGGTGCTCGGAGTGGGCTATGCACGGAACCTTGTTCGTTCGAAAATGGGCAGAGCCTTTGTGGCGATCCGCGACCGTGATCTCGCCGCTGAAATTATGGGAATTGATCTCTTTCGATACAAATTGACTGCTTTTGCCATCAGTTCTTTTTATGCGGGTGTTTCAGGGGCCTTATGGGTTAGCTTTTTGAAAGTAGTGACCCCCGATCACTTTCCCTTTACGCTTTGCATTCAGTATCTCGCGATGGTGATAGTAGGAGGGTTGGGGAGTGTCCTCGGCTCCATTTTTGGAGCCATTTTCATGACCCTGATCCCTGAGGTTTTGAATGTCTTAGCCGAAAATGCAAAAAACTATATGCCAGGGATGGAGCAACTGCTGATCCCATTCAAGGATGTTGTCTTTGGTTTTTTAATAGTCAGTTTCCTTATTTTTGAACCCCGGGGTTTGGCTGAAATTTGGAATCGCATCAAAAAGTTTTTCACCCTGTGGCCTTTTTCCTATTAAGGGAAAATATTCGAAAGGAGGTGATCGCCGGCCTCTTCCAAACATTAACCTTTCATCATTCATTTATTTACTTAAGGAGGGACCATTATGAAGAAATTAGGACTTTTTATTCTCAGTTTTATTTTATGTCTCGGACCGTTCAGTATCGCCATGGCCCAGAAATCACCCACGATCTGTGCGGTTCATCCTTTTACCGGGCGATTTGCCTTTGCTGGGATTGAAGGGAGCGCGGCCATGCAGGATGTCGTCGACATGGCCAATGAAGCAGGAGGCATTAATGGGAAAAAGATTCAGTACTATTGGGGAGACGGTGAGTATAAGGACGATGTTGGCATCGCGGCCTTTAAACGGCTTTATGCTCAGTATAATCCGCAGATTATGTTCGGACAGAGCACAGGGATGACCAAGGCCTTAGGACCCGAGATAAAAGCCCGTTATAAAGTTCTTTATTCTGCCTATACCATGACCAGCGAGGCGGCCAATCCAAAGGAGAACCCTTATCTCTTTATCGCTGCGCCAACTTATACAGAGCAGTTTGGGGTTTTGCTAAAATACATCGCCAAAGAAAAGCCCGGTGCGAATATCGCCTTTTTTTATAGCGACACCGAATTTGGCAGGGAGCCCATTGTTGCTGGCCGGGAAATGTGCAAAAAAATGGGATTGAACTTGGTAACTGAAGAGGTTTCTCAAGTAGGAGGAGTGGATATTACGACACAGGTCCTTGATATGAAGGCCAAAAAAGCAGATTATTGCATCTTCCAGGGATTTGTGAGCAATCCCATTGCAGCGGTGATCAAACAGAGCAAGGATTATGGCCTGAATGCCAAGTTTATGGGGACATTCTGGTCAACAGAGTTGCAACTTCTGAAAGAGTTAGGCCCTCTGGCTGAAGAGTATACCGGGGTGACCGCTTATTCATTTTATTTCCAGGAAGATGTTCCCATGGTCAAAAAAATCAGGGAGTGGACGCAGAAGAAATATCCCAAGGTGGAGTACCGCTCACAAAGCTATATGGAAAATTATTTGACCACGCTTCTTTTTGTAGAATGCTTCAAGCGCGCCGACAAAATGGTGGGAGGCATTACCGGAGACAATCTGACTAAGGCATTGCAATCCATCAAAAATTTTGATGTCGGTGGACTCATGCCTCCAGTCAGCATTAAAAGCAACAGCATTCCGGTTGGAAGAGTTTACCGGGGCAATTCAAAGACCGTCAGATTTGATCCGATTTCAGATTGGATCCGTATGGAGTAAAAAAACCTTTCCCTTTCCTCTCTCCTGTTTACGCCTCCTGGGTGGCAGGGGAGAGGAAGGGGGGAGAGAATATTGCATAACAGGATGTAACACATCGTGGAAATTTCAATCCTACCGGCATTATTGAGAAGAAACGCCCTCCAATATGGGGACAACAAGGTTGCTCTGCGTGAAAAGGAGTTTGGGATTTGGCAGACGATTACCTGGAAGGAGTATTATGAGAATGTCAGGGACTTTGCACTGGGTCTTCATCAGCTCGGATTTCAAAAAGGGGATAAACTCTCGGTGATCGGCGACAATCGACCCGAATGGTTTTACTCTGAGTTAGCCGTGCAGTCTCTTGGAGGGGCTGTGGTGGGGATCTATCCAGACAGCCACCTGGATCAGGTAGAGTATATTATCAACCACTCGGATTCCACTATTGTTATGGTAGGAGATCAGGAACAAGCCGATAAAATCCTGAGCATCAAAGATAAATGTCCGAAAATAAAAAAGGCCATTGTGGATGATCCCAAAGGGATGAGAAGCTATGATGACCCCATTCTTGTTTTCTTTAAAGATGTTCAAAAATCAGGCCGGGAACTGGCCAATAAAAATCCTAACCTATTTGACGAGATGATCGATCAGGTCTCCCCAGAAGATGTGGGAACGATTGTTTATACATCGGGTACAACGGGTCTGCCCAAAGGGAGCATGATCACTCACAAGAATATGACCAGCATCGGTCGGTTTATAGATGACGTGGATGAAGCGAAAGAAACAGACAATTATGTCTCCTTTCTGCCTCTTTCCTGGATCGGTGAACAACACTTTGCATTATACTGGAGTTTGACGAAGGTCTTCACGATTAATTTCCCGGAGAAGGTGGAGACCGCTCAGCAGAATATCCGGGAGATTGGTCCCGATATCATGTTGGCTCCGCCGAGGATCTGGGAAAAGATGTGTTCTGATATACAGGTAAAAATACAAGACGCCGCATGGATCAAGAGAATTGTCTACAACATTTTTTTAAAAATCGGTTATCGGATCACAGATTTTAAACTGAAAAAGAAAGTTCCCCCGATTTATTTGAGATTTTTAAAATGGATAGGTTTTTGGCTTCTTTTTCGTTCTCTGAAAAATTACCTCGGACTGGCCAAAGTCCGTCATGTTTTTACAGGGGGTGCACCCCTCGGACCAGAGATATTCCATATGTTTCAGGCATTAGATGTTAATATTAAACAGGCCTATGGCATGACCGAACAATCTGGGGGTACGATGATTCACCGCACAGATGATATCCGCCTGGACACAGTGGGTAAACCCCTTCCTGGAATCGAGATCAAGGTCTCCGATGAAGGGGAATTGATGTTTAGAGGAGATACGATTTTTAAAGGATATTATAAGGAACCTGGAGCGACAGAAAAGGCCCTAAGGGACGGTTGGTTTCATACCGGTGACGCAGCAATCATCGACGAAGATGGCCAGGTCATTATCATTGACCGTATGTCAGATGTGATGAAGTTGGCAGATGGAGGCAAATTTTCTCCCCAATTGATCGAGAACAAACTTAAATTCAGCCCTTATATTATTGATGCCCTGGTGATCGGTCAGGATAAACCATTCATCACAGCGATGGTTAACATTGACATGAACAATGTAGGCAAGTGGGCAGAAAACAACCAGCTTCCCTACACCACCTTCACAGACCTTTCCCAAAAAGATAGAGTCTATGACCTCATCGAAAAAGAGGTGGTAAAAATCAATCAGACCCTTCCCAAAGTGGCCCAGGTCAAGAGGTTTGTCCTTTTATACAAGGAGCTCGATGCGGACGATGAGGAGTTGACCCGAACGAGAAAGGTGAGAAGAAAATTTGTGGCGGAAAAGTATAAACATCTTATTGATGCGCTCTACAGTGATGAGAAAGAATTGGAAGTGGAATTGCATATCCGCTACCGGGATGGCAAAGAGTTTCTAATGAAGACCAAAGTCAAAGTAAAACAGGTGGGAGCTTAGGTTAACATTGCAAATTGCAGATTTCATCAGTCTGTCTGGTTTCTTTAGTTTATTTAGTCTGTTTGGTTAACCAAATAAACCAGAAAAACAAAAGAAACCTAATTAACTATAAAATTTTATGACACAAGAAATTCAACTTCAAATCGAAGATATCCATCTGAGCTTCGGTGGCCTTAAGGCTCTGGCTGGGGTAAGCACCAGCATTAAAAAAGGTGAGATCTTTGCGATCATCGGGCCCAATGGGGCAGGCAAAACCAGTCTTCTTAATTGTATCAACCGTTTTTATAACCCCGAAAAGGGGAAAATTATTTTTGATGGTCAGAATATTTTAAATATGAAGGCCCATAAGGTGGCCTCTTTAGGAATTGCCCGGACTTTTCAAAATGTAGAATTGTTCAAGCACATGACCGTCATCGACAACATCAAACTTGGACGTCATGTCCATCTCAAGTCAGGTTTCCTTTCCGGCGGCATCTATTATGGCAAGACCCGGCGTGAGGAGATTGCCTTGCGCAGGGAAATTGAGGAAACGATTATCGATTTGTTGGAAATCGAGCAAATCCGGAAAAGCATTGTCCATACGCTTCCCTTTGGTCTCCAGAAAAGGGTGGAATTGGCCCGTGCCTTAGCTATGAAACCAAAAATTCTTCTCCTTGACGAGCCAGCAACAGGCATGAATTTAGAGGAGACAGAGGATATCGCGCGTTTTATTCTGGATATTAATGAGGAATGGGGAGTGACCATTATTCTGATCGAACATGACATGGGAGTGGTCATGGACATTTCAGACCGTGTCTGCGTGCTCGACTTCGGCGAGAAGATCGCTGAAGGGAAACCAGCGGAAGTCCGTCAAAATGAACATGTGATCAAAGCCTATCTGGGTGAAGTCGATTTAACCTATTCAAGATTAGGAGCATAGTTTACCCCGTTGTTGCAAAGACATCAACGGCCAAGATCAAAAAAGCATGTCAATTTTTATGGCCGGCTTTGTCTATTTACGACATGGGAATAAGTTAATATAAATCACGATATGAAATTCATTCAATCCATATTATAGTTCAACTACGGGGTGAAGGTGGAACCTTTATTATTGGTCAATAACGTCGAGGTCATTTATCATAATGTCATTCTCGTTTTGAAGGGAATGTCCCTTCAGGTCAACGACGGACAGATTGTGACGATTCTTGGAAACAATGGGGCGGGGAAATCGACCACTCTTAAGGCGATCTCCGGGCTTCTTGATTCTGAGGATGGCGAAGTAACAGATGGCTTTATCAATTTTAAGGGGCAAAGAATTGACAAAACCTCCCCAGAAAAAATCGTTCGTATGGGCATCTTCCAGGTGATGGAAGGACGGCGTGTCTTTGGCGATTTGACGGTGGAAGAAAACCTTATTGTCGGCGGGCATACCAATAAAAACGCCAGGAAAATGAAACAGGATATGGACATAGTATTTAATTATTTCCCACGTCTGGTTCAGCGCAGAAATACGTTGGCGGGCTATATCAGCGGAGGCGAGCAGCAAATGTTAGTCATCGGAAGGGGACTGATGGCCTCTCCCAAATTGATGCTGCTGGACGAACCCTCGATGGGGCTTTCTCCCCTTTTGGTTTCTGAGATTTTCGATATCATAAAACGCATTAACAGAGAAGAGGGGGTGACCATCCTGCTGGTTGAACAAAATGCACGTCTGGCTCTCTCCATTGCTGATCATGGCTACGTGATGGAGAATGGACGGATTGTCTTGGATGATGAGTCAGACAAACTTGAGGAAAATGCCGACATTAAAGAGTTTTACCTCGGCCTGACCGAGGTGGGGAAGAAGAAGAGTTATCGGGATGTCAAGCACTATAAACGCCGAAAACGCTGGCTGACATAAAGAATCGCTGCACAATGCCGAAAGGCGTAGAATGAGGGGGAACCGATGAGAGTAAGAAGTTTTACGGTTTATGACATCTATAAAAGGAATGCAACGCTCTTTAAAAACCAGATCGCCATCAGGTCAGAAAATGAGAAAGTGACTTATGGAGAACTCTTTGATCAGGTCAACCGGGTGGCCGGCTGGCTAACGGGAAAGGGGGTTCGGAAGGGGGATCGGATTGGCATCTTAGCCAAAAACTATCCTCAATTTTTCCCTCTGATGGGCGGAATCGCTGCAACAGGAGCCATCATGGTCCCCATTAATTTTCGGCTCTCAGCCGAAGAGATTGGCTATAATCTTACCAATACTGAACCGATCATGATTTTTGTTGACCCTGATTTTGAGAAGATGATTTCCGATCTTCGATCGACTTGTCCGTCGCTGAGAGAATTTGTAACCTTTGGCTCACCCAATGGCATTTATATTTCGTTCGATTCGCTTCTGAAAAGTCAACCTGGAAACCCAGTTGAATTAGATGGTGACGATCCATTTATTATCATGCACACCGCTGCCGTTCAGGGAAAACCTCGTGGAGCCGTGATCAGTCACCACAATCTTATTTTCTGCACCATTCAAAATATCGCTATCATGGGTCTCACCCGTGAAGAATCCTATCTGAACATTCTTCCTCTATTTCACATCGCAGGGATATTCGGAGCCCTGATAATGATGCATGTAGGTGGGAGAAATGTGATGATTTCGAAATTTGATCCGAAGATTGCGGGAAAGATGATTGACCAAGAGAAAATTACCCTCATCGGTGACTTTCCACCCATCCTTCTCCAGTTGCTTGATGAGCAGGCAAAAGGAGAGTTCACTCTCTCCTCATTGAAACATATATTGGGTATCGATATGCAAGAGACCATCAAGAGATTTGAAAGCCTTGGTCATGGTCAGTTCTGGTTGGTGTATGGCCAGACAGAAACGATGGGATTGACCAGCGTTTGTTCAAATCGGGAAAAAGCTGGATGTGCAGGGAAAGCTGGTCCCTTGGTGGACATAAAGATTGTAGATGAATTTGACCATGAGGTGGAAGCGGGGAGAGTGGGAGAAATCTTGGTTCGCAGTCCTTTAGTATTTCATGGATACTGGGGAGAGGAGGAGTTAACCAAACATACCTTCCGAGAACAGTGGCACCATACAGGGGATGCAGGCCGTATGGATGAAGATGGTTACCTCTGGTTTGCAGGGAGGAAAGCAGAAAAAGAATTAATCAAACCAGGGGGCGAGAATGTCTATCCCGTGGAGGTCGAGAAGGTCGTGCTTGAACATCCAAATGTTCAGGAGGTCTCGGTCATTGGAATACCTGATTTAAAGTTTGGAGAGGGGATCAAGGCTGTTTGTGTCTTAAAACCGAATGCTAAATTATCGGAACAAGAACTAATCGATTTTGTGGCGGGGAGAATCGCTCGCTACAAAAAACCAGGTTATGTCGAATTTGTTGAATCATTACCCAAAAAGGAAGACGGTTCCATCGACCGGGTAAAAGTCAAGGCGATGTATGGTTTGGGTCCTAAAACCTGATCCTTCCCACCCAGCGAATTGAGCTTTTCAAAAAGAATGACTTGCGAAAGCTAAGATTTGACCTTTGGAACGCCGTCAAATTTGGTGTTGATTTCTTCCTGAAGTCCTCACGCCGAGAAACCGGATCGTTATACGAGATTACAAATGATAATCCTCAAAAAGATAATTTTCATAATCTCATTTTAGTATTGACAAAATGGTCATTCTTAGTATTTTTAGTTCAACAATCCTAATTAAATTTTCTATTTCCAAAGGGGATGGTGGTAGTGATAACCCTAATAACATGCAGCTTCTGACGAAAGAGCAACATAAGGCAAAAACAAAAGCTAATTATAAAAAGTATGGGCACTAATGTGAACAAGTTAGCTGCAATTGTTGGCAAAGTGAAAGGGATTAAATAATTCAAAATAGACCCGTCCCATTTAAAATCATAAACAAAAGGAGATGAAATCATATGAAAAAGATGTTGATTCTAGGCTGTCTGGTTCTGTTTTTGGCTCTGGTGGTTTTATTAGGTTGCGCTACAGTTCCTATAAAATCTATCACTCAAGCTGATCTTCCAGACTTAAAGGGGAAATGGAAAGGGTTTTATCAAAGTCGAGACGGATCATATATCCAGCCTGTTGAATTGGAGATATTTAATGAGGGCTTGAAAGGGAAGATTACATATAGTCACGCCGATCGCCCTGCCACCAGTTCCCCATTTAATGGCAAGATAGAAAACGGCAGAATTATCCATTCTTTGGGAGATCAGTATATAAATTTGAACCTTCGCATGGGCGAAGGTAAAATGAAACTTGAAGGGGACTATCGAATTCAAAAATATGAAGGACCAATATCTTTGGATAAAATAAAAGAATGAGAGGAGGCTATAACGGTAGAGACAGGAGGCACACTACTAAACGAGGAAATGGAAATGGGACGGTTCTATTTTTGAATGCCTCCAACGTGCGGCTGATTTAGACGTTCTCCTTTTCCAACCTATCCATTTACTTCAGCACACCCATTGAGATATCAAGGGGGTAGAAGTATCCATTGATCTGGGTTCCCTTTTTCAGAGAACCTCATGCCTGTCAATTTCCTTCTTAACTCTGCCTTAAAAACTCGCATGCACTATCCTCAAAATCAAAAATAGAAATACGGGTTGTGAGGTCCAGGTCAGATTATTAGAGAGGTTTCAGAACAATTAATTTTAGGCCTGTTTCTTTTCTTCCAGGCTTTATGGAAACCGAAGTTCATTGGGCCAAAAATCTGGAGGGATCGGTTCATCTTAAAAAACCTTCGGAAGATGGAACCCCACGAGAGAAAGGAGGAATTGAGCCACTCAAAACCTTCCTGGAGTTTTTCCGGACTCATGCTCCTCGGGGTAAATGTGACATGCTCCATATCGTAGAGATCCCATTTGTCCGTCAATATCCTCCCCTCTTTAGCTTGAGAATAGGCATGGCAACACGAATCAAAACGAGTGACACCTCAGCGAGAGCTGAGAGTGGCCCCAACTCCCGAGCCGGGTATGAAGTAGCCATAGGTCCGAGTTTTTCTAACAACCCAGAATGGGAATTCATGCAACGACGCAAGGAGAATGATTCAACATAGTCAACTACCCCACTTGGCTCGCTTGCAGATAAACCATATTTCTTCGCGGTCCAACGCGGTCGGCTCTTTGAGCTCGACCATGAAACCGGCTTCGGATAGCAGAGTCGTTACTTCTTCGCTCGATCGAAAATGCGATGTGAGATGCAGCGCTTTAAGCCGCCACTCTTCAATCCGGCGCAGCCAGGGGACGCGCTTTCGAGAGGGGACAGTCGTTCGGAGGATCAGTTTTCCTTCTGGCACGATTTTATCATAGAGCCGCTGCAGCGTGAGCCTCAATTCGTCGTCGGAAATCAGATGAATCATATCGAGCATCAACGCCGTATCCACCTGATCCGGGGAAGCCGCAGGCAGATCGGGCGCTTTTCCGACTGCAGCAGACCCCCGGTCACCGAAAGCCCAGTTTGCAATCGTAACACGTCTGCGGTCGGGGTCGAAACCATAAACCTTTGCCTGGGGAAACAAGGATAGCAGCCAGACCGCTGGGACCCCGTAGCCGCATCCGATGTCGATAATATAACGGGGCGAGTGAAGAAAACTTGCAAGTCGGGGGAACATAGGATCCAGTAGCATCTTGAACCGGGCAAAAAGTCGTGGATAGGGCTCCATGTGCCGGTAACGCCTCATCGCCCGCAACCGATGCTGTTTCGAACCTGGGACGATCTCTTCATGGGACCATCGGATCGGCACAAAAACGTGTTTCAAAAGCGGTGGTGTGATGGTAACCGCACCGATAAAAGAATACCCGATGCCCAGTACCAGAGCGATGCCTGCGTTCTTCAAAAGAGTATGACCGGACACAGCCAGGGCACCAAAACCCATGAATGTTGTGGCAAAGCAAAGAAATACCGACAGACGGATCAAACCCAGCGAAGGGTGATCCTCATCCATATAACGCTGATAGGAGCGAACCAGGTAAAGAGCATAATCCGATCCCATGCCGATAACAACCACAGTGACCATGATGGTGGGAATGCCCAGTGGCTCCCCGAGCAGGTTGAGGGTCCCCATAGTACATATCAGTGCAAACAGAGTTGGAAGAAGGCCAAGCAATGTCAACTGCCAATCCAGCAGGTAAAGGAAGGCAACAATAATGGTCATGACACCGACGATCAGGGCCATTTTAATGAAGCTGGACAGCAGCACATCAGCGAGTCTCTGACTGAACAGGACAGGATCAAATATTCTAACCAGACCTGTCAACTTGAACCTTTTGTAAAAGGGTTCTCCCCGGTAGGCTGGCCCCGGAGTGAGGGTGGATACCTGGATCCAGGTTGAGCGGTCACAACTCTTTGATATCCCAAGCAGGCCAAAAAAGGATTGGGGAATTGCCAGGGCTGCCATTTCTTTTGTCTCCACCAGGGTTAAAAAGGGTGCGAAGGCATCCGGCGCAAAGCCCAGTTCGATTGAAACATGGTTCATGGCTTTCCAGAGGGCCGCCGTTCTCTCCGGCTGCCAGAAGGCCCGCCAGGCCGCAAAATTTTGATCTGCCCGCTGTTCACCAGGAAAGATCATGGATGGCACGAAGGCGGAAGCAAGCGTGCCGATTCTGACATCCTGATCCAGAAGAGTCGCTAGGCGGTCGCCTTTCTGCTGTAACTCCTTAACGTCCCGGCCTTCCACCATCACATAGATTTTGCTGAAGAGGTTTCCCCAAACGTCAGCCAAAAGTTTTTCCGCCGCCAAGGTCTCCTTGCTGACCGAATTCATCGCATGATGATCTACATGAAACACCGGTTTTGCGTAAAAAAGCAGGACTATGGCTAAGCCGATGGCCGCATAAGCCTTCTTTTTGCCTGCGGTTGTTGCGATCCAGTTGGCAAACGCCTGCAAGGGGAGGAGGCTTTTGCCTTTTGCCGGCGGCATGGTAGGAAAGATCACGGGATAGATCACATGGACAAAGATATAGGTAAAAAGGACGCCGAGGGCGGTAAACTCCCCAATCTGGGCAAGGGCGGTAAAGCCGGTGACGGCAAGAAAGGCAAAGCTGACTGCGGTGGTCAGCATGGCCAGAAGCCCCAGGGACCAGACTTCTTTGGTTGCTTCCAGTCCGTGGGTTTCATGAGGACGGTCCAGAAACAAGAGATAGGTGATGCCGTAATCGACAGTAAAAGAGATGACGGCGCTTCCGAATCCAATGGCCATCATGGTAATGGACGGATGAAATAGGGAATAGACAAAGAGGGCCAGCAGGGTACCCACCGCTGATGGCAGTAACGCCAGCAGTCCGATAAGGGGCCGCGGAAAAGCGAGCAGCAAAAGCGTAATAATGCCAATGGTTGAGAAAAGGACAGCCCGTTCCGTACCCCGTTTTGTACTGATTTCGTTATCCAGCGCAGCCCTGTAGGTGCCGGCCGGAGTCAGCGTCACGGTCTCCTGCCCTTCGCGGTCTTGATTCAGTTCCCGGTTGATCCCGTCGATCAGGGCAGTTACCTTCCGTGAAAAAGTTGTGTCCACCCCGGAAATCAGAGGCTCGGCAACGATGAGAAGGTGTTTTTTGTCAGCCGACAGGAGGTATCCTTTATAGATCTGAGCGTTCTGGGTGGGTGCCAGGTGAGACAACTGGGAGAAAATCAGATTTCTTAAATTAAGGGGATCCTGAGCGATGAGTGCTGCCTGGCCGACGCTTTCCAGATGACTCAGTTGTGCGAAATGATCGGAGAGCATTGCGCGGATTTTCGCCGGCTCCAGCAGGGGCTTCACTTTTTCTTCCAGTTCATTTGCCGAGAACAAAACGGGCAGACGACCGGTAATGGAAAAGATGAGCCCCGGGATCAGTTGCTGCTCCTGGTCCAGGCTGACGCGCGCGAAGAGACCACTTTCGCGCAGCCGCTTCTCGATTGCTATGGCGGCATTGACCAGTCCTTCTGCATCTGCTTCTGAATGGCCTACATCAATAACTACCCGGTCTTGAATCGGGTGATTGGTGATAATCCGGCGGGCATCCGCTAAGACAGAATCATTCTGAGGCAAGGAGGCCACGAGATCGGTATCGAAGATGAGACGTTGCAGACCGGCAACAAAGACCCCCGTCACCACCAGGAGAACCAGAATAATGCATGACCATCGCAGTTTGTAACGCTGAAGAAACATGAAGATCAGCATCCATAAGGAGCAGCTGTAACTGCGTTCAAAATACAATGCCGATCATACTTAACCTCCCCACAACGGCTCTTAACTCCCTTTTGGGAATCTTGCCGCGGGGTCCCGTGGAAAATCTTCGGCAAGAGCGAACATACAATTATAATCAATTCTTTCCGGCTGGATGAGCTCGATGACCTCAGAAGCATTATCAAAGCTCTGGAGGAGCAGAGATCCGCCGGCATAAATGACCGGTGTAGGCGAGACGACCATGGCGCAGAAGAGGATGTTTCCGTTCGAAAACCCGGGCCCCCTTGGGGTCGCCGGTGGTCTCCGAAGTAAACATGAAGAAGAGGGTGTCATCGTTGTTAGTCAAGATGAGAGATGATTAGAAACCCCTTTTTGTCAATTCAAAATAGCACATCTTGTGAAAGCCGGCAATAGTCCTTCTTATCTTCCCCTCCCCCAGTTTTTCTGCCAACCCTTGGGGAGGAGATGCCTGTAGGGACCGGACCGCTGAGTCGCGTTCTATCGGGGGACTGTATCAAAGATCTGAGGATGGGGTGGCCCAGAGGATCTGGGTGGGTTCCTCGAAAAGGCTTCATCGGCCAATATCTTCTTGAGTTGAGCAAATGGTTTCCAAGGACAAAGGGAGGATGATTAACTGTTGGAGGCCGGTGACCTCACCTATTTGACAAATGGCCTTATGAAACTTGGAGAGGGGCTTGCCCAGATCCTCAGCGAGGACGAAAAACTAGGGCGGGCAAGCCCTTCTTATTCCCATAACCGGTTGACAGTGATAGTGATGAAAGATATAGTGAAAACTTAAGCATTGGCAAAGGTGTATTGCCAAACGGCACCTCGACCCTTCAAGATGTCTACGACAAACCCATGAGCCGTTTCCATACCATAACAATCCTGCTCGTCCTTACTGCTTTGGGTGCCGGGTTAAGCCTCGCAAGCCCAGTTCGCTGGTTCGTCCTTGGGCTATTGCTGGCTGCATATCTCGTCATCTTCATTCTTGGCGTGTCTGTACTGAAACTTAATTTTTTCGTCAGCGCCACTTGCCGGGGTGATTCAACCGCAAAGCGTGTCGCTCTGACTTTTGATGATGGGCCAGACCCGGCGGCAACCCCAAATCTCCTGGAGGTCTTGAGCCGCCATAAGATCAAGGCTGCCTTCTTTCCCATAGGGACAAAAACCAGGGATTATCCCGAAATTGTCAAACAGATCGACCAAGAAGGTCATATTCTAGGGAACCATTCGTTTAGACACGCCTGGTGGACTAATTTCCTCGTTTCTGGGGCACTCGATCGAGAAATTAGAATGGCTCAGGAAGCGATGGGCGCTGCCATCGGTAGAGTTCCCGCCTATTTCCGCCCCCCGATGGGCCTGACCAATCCACATCTCAGGAAAGGGTTGAAGAAACACGGACTGTCGGTGGTAGGCTGGGACGTCAGGCCTTTCGACACCACGGCCAGTACTGAGAAGGTGATAAAAAGGGTACTCAAGAAAATACGTAACGGAAGCATCATCGTCCTCCACGACACGGGACGGGTCCCCGCCGATTTGGCGCGTTTAACCGATGAACTTGTGACCAAGATCAAGGAACGAGAATACACATTCAGTGAACTGGAAGAACTGACCGGTGTCAGAGCTTATCAGACAACAGAAGGAATGAACATGACAGAACCCACCCTATCCATTCAATCCTGGGATGAGTTCGAAGCAGGCCGGCAGCGGGGTAGGTTCTGGCGGTTCTTGGCCCGAAAGTTAGCCTCCACCGCTTATGTAAGGAGAGCCATCGAGAAGCAGGCAACGTTGGATGCTTTCAAGACCTCTCCCTCTCCCAGATTCTTGTTTGGCGTGGGTTTAGTCCTGTTCAGTTACGTATTAGGATGGCCTATGGTTGGGCTGTTTAGCCTTCTGTCGGCCTATTTCCAGGCCCCGGCCCTACTGATATTGGGCCCGGCTTCTTATGGATTCTCCCATTTGGTATGGATGTTCGGGATGTATTTGGCTGGGCGGAATTGCATTAAATATGCCGACATCATGCTTAGCTGGAGCCTGCGCAAGGCAGTAGAAAGGGCTCTGAATCGAGAAACCGGAAGACGCTTGTTGTGATAAAATGATGTCAGTTTTTGAATCCTATTAACCCCAATCCTCGTCCTCTCCTCATCTAATCTTGCCTCTGTGATCCCAAGTTTGAAATGTCACAGAATTCCAAGTTTGAATTGTCCCCCTTTTGTAATGAAGGACGGGTGGAATTTGATTATTGCCCGAAGAAAAATAGAATTCCCAGATTTCTTTTGGGAGGCCATTGCATGGGTTAATTCTGATACTATAGCTGATATAAGTGTCTTGGAATAATATCATATGGTTTTAGATATTTGTGAAAAACAATGTGACAATTCAAACTTGGAAAAACGCGACAATTGAAATTTGGAATAACATGCCTCCCGACTATTTACAAACCGGGACTAATGGATTACAATGGCAAAAAACTTCTATAAGTTAGAAGACGAAACGCCCGCGCTTTGAGGTGGCTAGCCCTTTCCTGATTTATTACCCCCGGTTTTTTCCGGTGGATAGCCAAGGCATCAAGAATAATATTGCGCTCTAGCCCTAAGGCGCGGATCTTTTGGTTTATTGGCTTAAACCAAAAAGAGAAACGCGACGGTGTTTTCCGATGGTTTATTGCCAATGAATTGCCTTATGCCCTTTTTGGGAATACCGGCCTTTGGTATTAGGTTGCTGGAAGGATTTTTGATCTTTTTAATTCAAGATAAGAAATCTCGGCAATCGTAGCCGGAGTATCGATGGTGTGATGAATGCGAGAAGAGGAAGTATTCAAAAGGGTATCTGAATATTTAATGACACAATTTGAAATTCCTCCGGAAAAGATAAATCCTGAGGCCCACCTGTTTAAAGATCTCGGTATGGACAGCATTGACGCATTGGATTGGTTCGCTGCGATGCAGTCCGAGATCGGTCTTCCTATTATCGAGAAAGAGCTCAAGATGATAAGAACCGTCCAGGACGTGGTAGACTATTTGGTCCGGAATTTGAGGTGAAATGCGGATACCCCGGGATAGATGGCTGCCCCTGAAGGATCTCCGGATTACCCCCGAAGGGCGTTGGGAATCCAGCGTGCAACTCGGGCCCTCCTCAGAATGGTTCTCAGGGCACTTCGATGAATACCCTCTGGTGCCTGGCGTGGCGCTCCTCGCCTTGGCGGCTGAAACGGTGAAAAGACAGGGTCGAGAACAGGGACGTCTTCTGGAGGTTTCCGGATTCTCCGGCGTCAGGTTCAAGCGCTTAGTTTTTCCTGATGAGAAACTGCTCATCTCAGTGGTAGCCATGCCCCCTGGGTCTGAGGCAAAGCTCGATTTTCATGTGACCTGCCACGGCAATACAGTTGTCCGCGGTGTATTGAAAGCCGCTGAAGAATTGTCCGGCGGGTGAAGAAGCGATGGAAGAACTCTTGCAGGAACTCAAAAAGAAGATCGTGGAAGAACTCGATCTCAAAGATGTAACCCCGAATGAACTGGCGGATGACACCCTTTTTTTCGACGGAGGCCTGGGTTTGGATTCCGTTGATCTTATGGTCCTCGTAGCCCTCGTGGACAGGGACTACGGGGTAGAGATCTTCAGTCGTGAACTGGGAGAGAAGGTTTTCATCACTCTCTCCACCTTGGCTGAATACATCACGAAGCACCGGAAAAATAAATAGAAGACCTGCGGGGGATTGGGGCTTACATGGCCCTTGGACATGAACGGGCTACTTCCGCTCCTAAAGGGTACCCATAAGGATTGAACGGAGCGGGTTTCACATCGTTTCACATAAAGGAGGTGCACAGACGATGAAAAGACCATGGCTCAAACAATATGAAAGACACGTCCTCCATTCCATCGCCTACCCCGAGATTCCCATCCACCGTTTCCTGTTGGATACTGTTGCCAAACACCCGAATGACATAGCTATCTCATTCAACGAGATCCAAATTCCCTACAAGGAGCTAAACGCGAGGGTAAACATGTTCGCCCTCGCCCTCCAGAAGGCCGGAGTGGAGAAGGGGGACAGGATCGCCCTCCTCTTGGTGAACTCCCCCGTTTATGTCATCGCCTTCTTCGCTGTCTTGAAGATCGGGGCCATTGTGGTCAACCTTAACGTTGGGATTCAGGGAGAGGAACTGATCCGCTGCTTGAATGAATCGGGTGCCAAGGTAGTGGTCACCATGGATCTATTCACCCAAAACATCTATAAGGTGATCAAAAACACCAGGGTGAAAACCGTTATCCTCCACTCTGTGATGGGGTTGGAGAAGAAGATGCGCTTCGATGAAGGGGTCCCTCAACCCCAGCTCTTCCAGGAAGTACTTGCTGCAGCTCGGAACACGGAAGAACCGCCAGTTCAGGTCTCTCCCGGAGATGTAGCGGTACTTCAATATACCAGCGGCTCTACGGGAGCGCCCAAGGCCGCAACCTTGACCCACTCCAATGTCGTTGCCAGCGTGCTCCAGTCCGAAACATGGATCGGGATAGAGAGTGCAGGGAATGCCGCGGTCATGTGTGTCATTCCCTTCTTCCACGTTTTTGGGATGTCGGCTTGTCTCCTCCTCTCTGTGCTCAAAGGATACAGGATGGTACTTCTCCCCCGGATCGATCTGATGGACATCCTCTCCCTGATGAAGACCATAGAGACCTACCGGCCTATCTCCTTTCCGGCCGTGCCAAGCCTATGGGGGGCCATCCTATCTCTTCCTCCTGAGACAGCCATGAACCAGCTCTCCTCCATTCAGGTAGCAACGAGCGGAGGGGCACCCCTCCCGTCCTGGGCCCATGAGAGATTTGAGAAACTTACAGGAAGAAGGATTATGGAGGCCTACGGTCTCTCTGAGGCCTCATCTGCCACCCATTTTACCCCTTATCCCCGCGGGGGTCCTCGGGGCTCCATCGGGGTTCCCCTTCCGGACACAGAGGCCAGGATCATGGACATTGAAACTGGAGAGAGGGAATGTCTGGTGAGCGAGATCGGCGAACTCGTGGTAAAAGGGCCCCAGATCATGCGGGGATACTGGAACAACAAGGATCTCACATCGGCGGCCTTGCGTAACGGATGGTTCTATACAGGGGACTTGGCCCGAATGGATCAGGATGGATTCTTCTACATTGTGGACAGGAAGGATGACCTCATCATCTCCAGTGGGTTCAACGTCTACCCCAGTCAGATCGAGGAAGTCCTGGAGAAACATCCCAAGATCAAGGAGGCTGCGGTCATCGGTGCTCCCGACCGGATCAAGGGGCAGACTATCCTAGCAGTGATCGTCTTGAGAGAAGGCATGCAAGGGGACAAAGAGGAGTTCCTCAACTACTGCAAGGAGAACATGCCCGAGTACAGGGTGCCCAGAACCATCCTCCTTCGCGATGCGATCCCTCGGAATCCGGCAGGGAAGATCCTGAAGAGGGTTTTGAAACAAGAGGCTCAGGTGGTCTGAGGGAGAATGATGAAGGCCTTCATTCATAAGATGGTCATAAGGGTTTCTCTTCTCCTGGGCTCCTGGCCCATCCGGTTCTTCGCCTGGTGGATCGCCACGGGTTACTTCCTATTTCGTTCCTCTAGGAGGAGATCAAGCATCCGCCTCTATCAAGTCATCTTTCCCAACAGAAGGCTATGGTACTATCTCTATTGCACCTGGCGCCAGTTTCACTCCTACGCAGCCACCTTTGCGGAGCGGATTGAAATCGATAGAAAGAAAGAGGTAACCACCTCCACGCAAGGGAAAGAAGGGATAGTAGAGGCCGCAAGAAGAGGGAGCGGGGGAATTATCCTTATGTCCCACCTGGGGAGTTTTGAGATTGCGGCCCACGCCTTTGAGGAACTTGGGCTCAGGCTCCTCCTGATCATGGGCGAAAAGGAGGCAAAGCAGGTGGCCCGCGATCAGCGCGAAGCCATCAAGGCGCGGGGAATCCACATTCAGGTGGCCACGTCACAGGAGGATTTTCTCTTCGGCGGGGTGGAGGCCATCAAGTTCGTGAGAGAAGGGGGGTTCGTCTCTGTCGCCGGGGATCTTGTTTGGACCGAGCAGCGCTCACGTCTACTCGTGAGTCTCTTTGACCATGAGGTGAGCCTACCTGCAGGGCCTCATCTCCTGGCCCTCGTCTCAAGAGCGCCCCTCTTCACCATGTTCACCTTTCGAGTTGAAAAAGGAAGACACCTGATCATAATGTCTCCTCCAAGGGAGGTGAAGGCCCGTTCCCGTTCTGAACGAAGCACGGCCCTTCAGGCGAGCGCACAGGCATACGCCAGCGCTCTGGAAGGGATGGTGCGCCAGCACCCTTTCCAGTGGTACATCTTTGAGCCCCTCTTTCGATCCGCACCGTGTGATCAAAGAGAGTCCAATCATCGTAAAGACTGGAGTTGACGGATTCGATATGTACCATACCCTTATGAATGCCCTTGCCGTAGGCTATGAGAGGATTGTGGCTTGGGCGGACATCCTTGACCGGATCAATGTTTATCCGGTGCCGGACGGTGACACCGGCCGCAATCTCGTCATTACCCTGGGCGCCTGCAGGAATATCAATGGAGATCCCGATTCCCTGAGCCGGGAGATCCTGCTCTCGGCCAGAGGCAATTCCGGGAACATTGCCGCCGGTTTTCTTGCCGGGTTTCTCAATTGCAAGGACTTGTCGTCCCTGCCCGCATCGGCCGAGGCTGGTCGTAATCTCGCGTACCAGGCGGTTCCCAGCCCTCAACAAGGAACCATGATTTCTCTTTTCGATACCCTTGTAACATCCCTGAAGAGGACTCCTCCTGAAGAGACAGGAATATGGGTGGAGTCGGTAATCCATGACATGGAAGAGGCGGTGAGAAATACCAGGGAGCAATTGCCCGAACTTAGGGAGGCAGAGGTGGTAGATGCAGGGGCCCTCGGCATGCTCGTCTTCTTTGATCCTTTGTTGAACACCCTGGCTGGCCGCGCGGTCAGGCCTTCCCTCTTCACTGACGATCTCAAGGATTCCTTCAACCTCTCTGGGACCTGGCAGGACCGGAAATACCAGGGTTACTGCCTTGATGTGTTGCTCAAGATCGAACATGAAGAGCAAGAAGTCATGAAACACATCATGGATGTGGGAGAATCGGTAGTAGCCATGCCCGATGCGGGCTGCCTCAAAGTACACCTCCACGCAACGGACAGAGAGAGGGCAAGACGGGACCTCACCGCCATCGGGGCCATCCTTAGCTGGGCCGAAGATGACCTTGCTGAACAGACCTTTCGGTTCAGTGAACCCAGGAAGAACCAGGCCATCCATATCATGACGGATGCTGCTGGTTCCATAACGAGGGATCTGGCTCAGAGCCTTGGAATCACCCTCCTCAACAGCTACATCGCCGTCGGGAATCGTTTCCTCCCTGAGACCTACGTGGATCCTTCCCAGCTCTTTGCGGCCATGAAGGCCGGGGCCAAGGTCTCCACGGGCCAAGCCTCGGTAGTGGAGCGACATGAATGCTACAACAACGTCATGAAATTCTATGACCGAGTCCTCTATCTCTGTGTAGGCTCCTTCTACACCGGTAATTACAATGTGGCCATCAAATGGAAGGCTGAAAATGATCCCGAAGACCGGATGACCATCATTGATACAGGGGTGGCCTCTGGTAAGCTCGGCCTAATAGCCAGAGCCGCGGCCGAACTCTCCCTCACCGTCAGCGACTTTTCGGAAATCGTCGCCTTTGTAAGGGGGGCGATCCAGAACGTAAAGGAATATATCTTCCTTGACAGGCTGCAATTTTTAGCTTCCGGCGGCCGAATGTCAAAGACGGGCGCCTTCTTTGGCGATGTCCTTCATATCAAACCGATCGTGAGCCCCTATCCAGACGGAGCCCGGAAGATCGGGGTGGTCAGAAACACCAGGGATCAGGTGAAATTCGCCTTCCGCCGTCTTGAGCAAAACATTCTAAAAGATCAAAAGGCTACCCTGCTTCTTGAATACTCAGACAACCGGGACTGGCTTGAAGGGGAGATCAAACCGGAGATAGAACGCAGGTTTCCTCTGGTGCAAGTCATCATGCAACCCTTCTCCCTTACCTCTGCTACCCATATGGGCCCGGGTTCCTGGGGTATAGCCTTTCTTACAGAATACCCCCGAAAGGACGATTCGCATGTCTGAGATATTGCTTCGTAGCATGAAAGGCCTTTTGATGGGAGCCCTTTTCGGCGTGTTTCTCCTTGGCATCTTCTTTGAACTCCTGATCGCATTTCCCATCCTCTGGGTCCTCAACAGAATCCTTGGGCCCCAGCATTACCGGATGCAGTGGACGGTCCGCATCCTCGTGACCCTGTGGCTCTTCTTGCTGAGAGGGTGCGGGCTACTCAAGGCTGGGAAGTCAAAAGGGAAGCCCTTCGATGGATCGTGCGTGATCGTTTCCAACCACCCCGGTCTCTTCGATGTGCTCTTCCTGATCCGGGATGTCCCGCGCATGTCCGTCATGGTCAAGCAATCTCTGGCAAGAAAGCTCCCCCTCGGATCGGTCTTTCGCTCAGCGGGGTATGTCCTCTCCCCCGATTTCGAGCAGAGGGGCCCGTTCCAGTGCCTGGATGAGGCCATTGAGAAGATTCACATGGGATACAAGTTCATGATCTTTCCTGAAGCCACTCGATCCCCCAAAGGGGACCTGGGCAGGTTCAATGCTGGCCCCTTCATGCTTGCAAGGCTATCGAACGTGCCATTGCAGCCCCTGTTTGTAAGGAACGATCCACCTTTTCTCCCAAAGGAAGACAAATGGTATTTCCCGCCCTCCCGGGTCTCAACCCTTGAGATCGAATTCTGGGAGCCGATGGCTCCTCCAAGGGCGGGGCAGGAGCGGGAGTTTGCCAAGGATCTAGAGGCTCGATACAGGAAGGCGTTGGGATTGACCTCAGAGAGGAAAAGCGGACTGAGTGCAGGGAAAGGAAATGGAACAGAACCAACTCCTTCCAGCTGAACCTCTGATCCCGCAGCGCCTCCGCATGAGACTAATAGAGTGGGTGAAGAACCCGACTCAGAACGGTTTGCAGGCTGAGACGACTGTTACTGAGGCATGGCCTCTGAACAGGGACGGAATGGTGAGTTCTCTTATATGTGTTGAACTTGTGGCCCAGGCCATCTCTGCCCTGAGCACATGGCGTCGAGGTGAAGGGGCCAGACCGCGGGTCGGACTGCTGGTTGGCATCAAAGAGGCTGAATTCTCTTTTTCCAGCATCCCCGTGATGACTAGACTCACCATTCAGATTGACGAGCTTTACCATGTCGGGGGCTATGCGGTGTTTCAAGGCAAAGTCAGCTCAGACTTGGCCCTCTTTTGTAAAACCATCATCCAGGTGATGGAACCGGAAGAGGAAGTCCTATCGAACGTCAAGACCTGACAGAGGATCTAACCCTGGGAGAAAGAGAGGGGGAATTGAGGCCTATGCTGTCTAAACAGATTGCCCTCGTGACGGGCGGGAGCCGAGGAATCGGGCGCGCCATCTGTCTAGAGCTGGCAAAGAGCGGCTCTTACGTGGTGGTTAATTTCCGGTCTAACAAGAAGGCTGCCGAAGAGACAATGGAGTTCATTCACCAGGCCGGAGGAATGGGAGAAACGGTCTGTTTCGACGTCGCCAATCAAGAAGAGACCGAGCGAAACATCGAGGCCCTTCTTACACGCCATGATGCGATTGATATTCTGGTAAACAATGCAGGAGAGACCGCGGACAGTCTTTTTGTCCTCATGTCTTTCGAGGAATGGATGAGAGTACTTAACACCTCCTTACAAGGATTCTACAATGTTACTAAGCCTGTTCTTAAGAAGATGGTCAATAGGAAGCGGGGCTACATTGTTACCGTCTCCTCCGTGTCCGCACGGCTCGGCCAACGTGGTCAGACAAACTACTCGGCAGCCAAGGCGGGCCTCGAAGGAGCGTGCCGATCCTTGGCCTCGGAGGTGGCTCGCCTTGGCATCCGGGTCAATGTGGTGGCGCCCGGACTGATTGAAACCGAGATGATCCAGAGCCTTCCAAATGAGATAATAAAACAGATAATACCCATGGGCCGTGTGGGCCTTCCTGAAGAAATAGCAAAGGTAGTTCGATTCCTGTGCTCCGACGAGGCCTCCTACATTACCGGCCAAGTCATCTCGGTAAATGGCGGGATGATTTAGTCGTCTTCTGGTGGAAGGGAGTAGGATGAAAAGATTCCTTTTTTTAAGTGTCTTAGTGACCATGGGCCTTCTCTGCGCTGAAGCAGTGCCTTCCCAGGATTGGACCTCTCTTAAAGAGGCTTTCAGGAACATCCGATCCGTGAAGGCGGAATTCCTCCAGAAGAGATACCTTCAGATCCTCACGAAACCCCTCCTTTCTGAAGGAAGGTTCTTTTTCTACATCTCCGATTCCCTGAGATGGGAGTACCTCAGCCCGCTACGAAACGTGATGCTACAGAAGGGGAATACCATCCAGATTTACAATTTCTCTGAGGGTGTGTGGAAGCCGGAAATGACACAGGCCATTGAGTCAAGACGGATGGTACTTGCGGAAATCAGTCAATGGTTTCAGGGTCGTTTCGATGAAAGCAAGGCATTCAAACATGTCTACTCTCCCGGACCTCCTGCGCGAGTTATTATGGTCCCGGGGGAAGGGATCAACAGGTTTATCCACCGGATTGAGATTGTCCTGTCTGTGAGGCCTGGGGTCATTGACCGGGTGGAGATAGAGGAACCCGGCGGCTCCCGGACCTCAATCGAATTCAGGAACGTGGAGATCAATTCCAGCTTCTCATCAGAAGTCTTCGAGAAACCATGATCCGCAGGAAAGGTCTTGATATCTGTCTCCTGGGATTTCTCATCCTCTCTATAGGGTGTGTCCCCATATCCGAGACAACCCTGGGCCCTGGCTCACCGGATGACCTCCCAGGTTGCTACGCCATCTTCCCGGCTGGGCCCTGGGAGTCTGTCCATAGGATTGAGGCTACCATCAGAGGAGGAGGCTCTTCCTCGCTGTTTGGGGTCACCAAGGGCGAACCGTCGGAGCGTAGGCTTCAGAGCCTCTTGCTTACCCCTGAAGGATTCATCCTGTTTGATGCGGAACGCCGGGAAAGCGGAATTGCAGTACGAAAGGCAGTAGCTCCCTTCGATTCTCCGGCCTTTGCCAGAGGGCTGATGGAGGATGTAACTCTCCTCTTTCTTCCTCCACAGGGTAAGCCCACAACATGGGGGAAGGAAACGGATGGTACGATGATTTGCAACTGGGAAGGCCCTGACGATTCTCACACAGAGATCAGGGGATCGACGGGCAGCGGCTGGCGAATCCTGTGCCGGGACAAACAGGGAGAGGTGATAAAGGAGGTTGTCTTGAAGGGACCCTTTGTCAATGGTCTGGCATCTCGTATGGAACTCCGCGCATTCAAACCAGCGCCCTACAGACTCAGGATGACCTTGCTCCAGGCATTCCCTTGATCCCCTCGGTAACAAACGTTCTCCTTCTGAGCTAGAGAAGTGCACTTTCTAAGGACGCCCGTGCAGTGGATATTATCTGGGAGCTTTTCAACGGTCATCACAGGCGATTAGACTGATCACATACCCATTCCCTTCGCCGTGGGTGACAGGGTAGGTTTTCTCTCGATACCTCATCACCCCTTCTTCCTCAGCCACCCTGACCACATCCACCTCCCGGATGGCCTGAAATAGATGGAGACCCAATGCCTTGGATGCTGCCTCCTTAGTGGTCCAGGCCCGAGTGGCGGTCCTCTCCGGGCCCAAACTGGACAGAGAAACAAGATCCCTTTCCCTGGGTGACATGAAGAGGTGCCAGGTCCTTATCGCCTTCTCTGAAACCATCTCGAGGTCAACACCAATCGGACGCCTGTGTGCAACTGCTACAACTAACCGGGCACTGTGGGAGACCGAGCAATAGATTCGACTCTCGGCGAGGCAGGGCCTCACGTCATCAGGGCCAAGGGTCTCGATCGCTCGGTCAGGCCTGTTTTCTTTCACGAGGTCAAGTTGGCGGGCGAGTCTCTTCAGGGCGACCCTCGCTGCAGTAAAGTCCCTCCGCCTCCGTGGATCCATTCTCATCGCCCTTGCCGCTTCACGGGGGGTGAGGAGATGCTCCTCAACGGACGAAATGTCTTCGATATCGAGGAGCATCATTCCAAGGCAGGCCGATTGCAGCCGTTCGATCCCTGACCAAGGGGGGGAATCCTCCGTAAGAGAAAGAGTAGAAATGAAGCCAGGACTTTTCTCATTCAAGGGCAAAAGAACTCAGCCTCCTTGGGACAATAATAAAAATGATAGCGACCTAGAGAGGTTCATGTCAAGACAACCCAAAAATAACAGGCCGGCGGGTGTCGCAATTGAAAAAGTATTCAAATTATGATAATTTTGATTTTAATAGGGAATGTTATGGAAAGTTCGATTCTTAATAAAATTGGGGAAGTGTTTCAAAGAATTTCTGGGACAAGGCCGCCGTTTTGGATGCATTCCCTTTAGTTCCTATTGAGATATTTTTGTGAGAAGGATGGCCAAATCTGTTTCGACCAGTGTCAGGTTGAAAGTGCCTTATTACGATGTGGACCTTATGCAGATCGTCTGGCATGGTAATTACTTAAAATACTTCGAAGTGGCTCGGCAGGCACTTTTTAGAGAATACGGAGTGGATTTGCGGCGCTACTCGGAAGATAAGAGATACGTGTTTCCGGTAGTCCGCTCCACGGTCAAGCATATCTGGCCTTTGAGGTTCGATGATGAGTTCATCTGCACAGCAGTGGTCAAGGAAGCTCGAGTTAAGATCGTCTTGGATTTTGAGATAAAGCTAATATCTAACGGCAAAGTCTGCGCCAAGGGCCGGAGTGAACAAGTTGCGGTTCTGATGCCGGAGATGGAAATGGCCTTTCAGATCCCTGAAGAAATCCAGAAAGCCCTATCCGGTAATGAACATCTGAAATGATAATAGGACGGCCATAAAAATCGGACCAAGCAGACACTATTCCCAGAAGATTTTTATACGGAAGACTTCATAAAAATGGATAAGAGAAGAGTAGTCGTTGTCGGCATGGGGATAAGGTCTCCTATTGGCAATACCCTCGGAGAGTTCGTAAAATCCCTCAAGGAACGCCGAAGTGGCATATGCATCATGCCCGAGTGGCAAAGTATAAAACGTTTACGAACCCGTGTGGCCGGATTGTGTCATATTGGAGGGGAGGAAGAATTAATCCCCCGGCAATACCGGCGTAGCATGGGCAGAGTGGCAATGTTGGCAGCCCTCTCAGCCATTGACGCAGTGAAGGCATCCGGCCTGAGCGAAGAGGAGATCGCTTCGCAGACCTGTGGAGTCTCTTACGGATCCACCGAAGGGAGCGTTAGGAGTCAAATGGATTATATAGGCAACATGATTCAGAACCGTTCCCTCGAAGGTATACCCGCGTCATGGTACCTGAAATGCATGAGCCATACTTGTGCAGCCAATATCTCCATTCTATTTCATACGAGGGGACCTTTCATAGCCTCCTGCCCAGCCTGTGTTTCTGGTTCCCAGGGGTTAGGATTTGGTTATGAGGCGATCAAGGCTGGAAAGGCTGACATCATGATAACAGGTGGAGCAGATGAGGTCGACATTCTCTCTGCCGCCGTGTTCGACTTAATGCTGGCCACATCATCCAACTACAATGACCGGCCGTCAGAAACCCCCCGACCTTTTGATGAGAACAGGGATGGCTTAGTCGTGGCCGAGGGTGCAGCGACTTTGATCCTTGAGGAGTACGAACGGGCCAAAAATCGAGGCGCCCCTATTTTGGGCGAGATTGAAGGCTTCTGGACGAACGGGAGCGGTATGCATCTTACGAATTCGGATGCTCGGTCTATGGAAGAATGTATGCTCGCTGCGCTAAAAGACGCCAGACGCAATCCGGCTGAAATCCAGTGCGTGAACGCACATGCGACAGGTACAACCCATGGAGATGAAATCGAGGCAACAGTCATCAACAAAATTTATGGGCCGCATGTCCCGACCACCTCCATCAAGGGTTACATGGGTCACACCATGGGGGCCTGCGGAGCTATCGAGGCCATTGCCACTCTTCTCATGATGCGGGAAGGCTTCATTGCTTCTACATTAAATCTTGAGACCCCAGACCCAGCTCTGCCGCCGTTAAACCACGTGATTGGCAAATCATGGGACCAACGTTTTAGTCTTGCTGTAAGCAACAATTTCGCCTTTGGCGGAGTCAACACTTCATTAGTCTTCAGTATGGTCTAAAAGGTGGGTTCTCTCGCGACACCCTCCAGCTCCCCCGTCATTCTTTGAGCGAAGGATGCATCCAGCGAAAATCAGCTATGATGCGAAAAGGAAATATCTCCCTTTTCCTTCCAAGATGGTTTGAAGTCGTTTCATTTCCGTAGTCTTGAGGGGATCAAGATCCTCATGGCAACCAGCCGGGCAAAAGTCCGAGTGTTGCGCCAGAAATCTAGCCACGGTCTGAAGTGGGAGACCCTCTCTTCAGGGGGCCCATAGAGGGCACGCACAGGTGCCTCGATGATAGGAATCCCACTCCACACTGCCCGAACCAGAACCTCCACCTCAAACTGGTATCTCCTGGCCTTGGTCCCAAGGTGCAGGGTTTCAGGAAGGGGGTAAACCCGAAATCCGGACTGTGAATCGGAAAGCCATCTCCCGCATGAGGCCCAGACCCAAAAGTTGGCGAATCTTAGGCCCCAGCGGCTGGTCCAGGGTACATTTCCATGCCCCATCCCCACGCGCTTCCCTATCACAAGGGGTCGCTGCCCCCCTGGGACTGCCTGAATCAGGGAAAGGATATCTTCTGGATCATGCTGCCCGTCGGCATCAATCGTGATGGCCCAGTCCGCTAACTGGAGAGATGCGGCAAACCCTGTAAGCAAAGATGCTCCTTTACCCTGATTCTTCTTATGGCGTATAACTGTTACCCCGGAAAGGGAAGCGAGGACATAGGGAATGGAGTCTGTCGATCCATCATCCACCACAATCACAGGCAGCCGGAGCGGGAGGCATTTCTCGACTACCCCCCGCACCTGTGTCCCATGGTTATAAGCGGGAATGACAATGGTATACCGAAGAGGTATGGTCATGAAATGAGAGATCCTGGAAGCACAGGTGTTCACCTCGGAGGGATCCTTCTATCGATACCGCCTCAAGGCTCTGTCAAAACCTTTCGGAAGCTTGGATCTCTCATGATGGTTTCGATTAACCTGTTCGTCATCCTGTAAGCCCGCTGCTCAAGGGCAGGTATGTTGCGGTCCGTTTTTGCAAGCAGTGGCTCCTGGACGGTGTATTTCTCTATAAAGACGGTTACCCCTCTCTTTTGAACAGTCAACTTCACATGGTAACTCGCATCTGTGATGGAGAGAAGGGTCACCCACATCGCAGGCGCTGTGAGGTCGGGGTTGTCCACCTTGGAAACACCCATCCCTGCTTTTACAAAGGCATCCTGAAAGGCATACCAGAAGTAGTTGTGAATGGAGCTGTTGGGGGAATAGCAAAATTTCTTGTCCAGGCTGTAGTAGTACCAAATACTTGTGTCATTTGCCTGATTATCGAAATTCATGAGGTAGACACGCTTCCCCTTGTACACGCTGTAGTCGTCAGTGAACACAGGATGATAATTACCCAACGACACTACCGCAGCGCGGCAGCCAATTAGGATAATGCAAATAATAACACACATTGATCCAATCATGGTTTTTGTTCGTTTACTGGAATTCATACCCTCCCCTCCTTTGCACCCAAATGGCTTACACTTACAATTCCACTCACTGAGGTAAGATCATAGATATACTGATTGTATGTGTCAAGAGCCACTTGCAATGCTATAGTTCTTACGGGTTGTGATATTGAGGTTAGATTATTAGAGGGCTTTCAGCATGATTAATTTAGGTCTGATTCTCTTATTCTAAGCCGGGTGCATAACAAGTTCTTTAGAGCTACCAACTTCCGCCGCCGCCACCGGAAGAACCACCTCCTCCAAAACCTCCGCTACCACCGCCACTACTTCCTCTCGGTGCAGAGAACACGGAGGAACTAAGGTCCGAAGTGACCCAGTTGAGCGAATGAGTGAAGGCATACGGCGTGAACGTCCCAAATCCCCCGGGTGACACATACCAGTCGGGTGGTTCTTGATAAATC
>Ga0208457_1000075_pt1 | contig 140398 bp, 115 predicted proteins | sample June2015DPH_10_1_FD_185513 | JGI IMG/M metagenome (GOLD analysis project Ga0208457, IMG submission 185513) | Peatland microbial communities from SPRUCE experiment site at the Marcell Experimental Forest, Minnesota, USA - June2015DPH_10_150... | ecosystem: Environmental > Terrestrial > Soil >... | reverse complement strand
ATCTGCAGCAAAAAAAAGGGCGATCACGGCACCGAACTATGTGCAGCGATTACGCTGCTGCGCAGAGCGAAACGCGCCCCAAAAACACCCGATCACTCCACATAGCTCGGCACGCAACATAACACAATCATCCCTCGGGCGACCCGGCTCCGTCGGCTGCGGATATCCAAGTCTCGCGGAAGCTGCGGGAGGCCGCGAACATCATGGACATCGCGCTTCTCGACCACGTGATCGTCGGCACGAAGGAAGACGATCCGGCGGGCCGGGGCTACTACAGCTTCCGCGATGCAGGTCTGATCTAGCAGGCGGCCCTGAAGATAGGATGAGTCTCATGAGGAAGCTCGTGGGTTAGACGGGGATTCGTCACGCTGCACGCAAAGGCTATGTCCTGCTTCTTCGTCTACTCTTTCTCAAATCCGTGGGTGGTGAATTTGAGCGTGCGGCAGTTTTCGCTGACAATTCGCACCACGTTCTCGGGTACGCCTTCGGGAATTGAGGCTTGGATTTCCAGCGTGACGTCGACGTTCGCTGTCAGGAGGCCCACCAGATGTTGGACGACTTCCTGTGAGATCGTCGATGCGTCGCGATTCATTCGGGCCGCGTCGATCTTCACCGTGCCATAAAAACGCTTAGGTGGCGCTGGTGGCGTAGGTTTCGTCGGAGGCTCACCTGGCACCGGCTCTCCTCCTTTGGTACCCGGCTTGGCCGGTTCCTTTCCGCCTCCTGGCGCCGGTTGCTCTCGGGTAAACTGTTGTGCCGCCACTTCGGGTTTCACCACGAGCCCGAAGAAGCCATCGGCGGATACGTTTACGACGACTCCCGCTCGGAGCCCCATATAACGACTCTTCTCCTCGTCGAAGCTCTCCGCGAATGCGAAGGTCTCAGCCTGCCATGTTACGGACGCCACTCCTTCACGGATGGAGCCAATCAATACATCCGAATCCTTGAGGCGTAGTAGGTACGGATATCGAGCGAAATCCTCCACCAGCTGTTTCACGGCGACATGGTCGCCTCGCCATAGAGGTACCTTGTCGAGTTCCTGCCTGAGTGCCGTTGGATGCAGCAACGTGACCAACTGGGCATCGTTCTTGAGCCTCTTCGCCGCTCGCACGGCGAGTGAATCGGCTCCGTTCACTCGTGAGGATTGCCACTCGATAGGAGCCTGGGCGTTGGGCTGCAAGGGGTACAACAGCCACTGATAAGTCTCCGCGAGACGACCGTTCGTCGTCTTGTCCCAATTGTCGCGCTGGGCTGTCGCCTGCGCCTTCTGGAAATTGTCCAAATTGAGTCGCGGCTTGTCGCCCTCGCTGTCCCTGTAGATCGAATTCCACGCGAGGTAGTAACGGGTTGCCGCTTCCAATTCATCTAGACGGGTCCGGTCGGCGGCCAGAAACACGAGCGTGTTGCGGTAAATGCGCGGGCTGTTCCCGCGCATTTCCAGCAAGCCCTTGGCTGCTTGCAGGGCAAGATTGGTTCCCTGCTTCGAGTACGGAACGTCGACATCCAAGACCACGAGCCGTGTTTCCAGTTCGTCGGGCACATCACCCGACGAAGCGGGAAACGGATGAACCTTGGCGAAATCGCCCCGGTCGGAGAGTTCGTCGCGCACGCGCCTACGGATCTCCTCGGCTACCTTGTCGGCCTCACGCTTGAGGCGCTCAGCCCGATCCTCCGCGGTTTTGGTGACCGTCGGCTGGGTCGCATACCAGTAGCGGCCACTGTCCTGATATAGGTAGGTCGCTGATTGCGCTAAATAGTGCAGAGCGTCGCGGAAAATGGCGGGCTCCTCGCCGGGTTGGACGCAGCCGAGCATGATACGGCGATCCTCCTCGCCGCGATTAGCGGCACCTGGGGTCGGCGCCGACCCCAGGAAAAGCGTTCTCGCCACCCGACGGCATGCGGAGAAGCGCGCGAGATTAGGCTTTTCTTGTTCAATTTTGTGTGGGGTCGATTCCGGCCCATCTACGTCATGCTCGATCACCGTGTCCCAGCCGCCGGGCAGGTAACTCGTCATCTGGGCCGTGATCGCGGGATCATCGAGAGGAATGCTGGCAGGCAGAATTAGTGGACTGCGGTCATTGCCAACCCACAGCCGGTGAATCACCCCCGCCATCAGGCGCAATACGCCTCGCGTGCGCTGGAATTTCACCAAGGCTGACCAGTCCTGATAGAGGCGCTCAAACACCTCAGGATGGATGGGATAGGCCGATTTAAGTTTCCGCTCGTAATCAGGGTCGCCACACCCAGGAGGGAATTCCTGATGTTTGTCACGATAGAGATCGCAAAACGCCCTGGCGACAGCATCGCGTGCCTTGGATTGGGCGTTGTCCATCGGCTGGAAAAGACGTCGCCTCACGATTTCGAAGCTCTCATCGGCATTGGCAGGCCGCCAGGCCGTTGCCACGCGGCTGACGACATTGCGTAAACTGGCCAGAGCCTCGCGCCCACGCAGGCCACCAACTTCTTCGTCGTTGGCGTCGCTTGTTGGTGACACCCCTGCAACGCCATCGCTGGAGGCGGGCAAACTCACGACTAGCATCGCGCCCCTGGTCGCTTTTACTACCTCCGTCAGCGTTTGGGCGAAGGTGAATTGGGTCTCGAACGAACCGCCGGGCAAATCGCTCTGTTCGTGGAGCTGCCGGGCGTAGGCGACCCACTCATCGATGAGGATGAGACAGGGCGAGTATTTCCTCAGCAGCTTGCCCAGCGCATCACCGGGATTGGTCGCGGTTTCATCGGCTTCCTTTACCATCGCATAGCCTGCCTTGCCACCGAGTTGCCACGCCATTTCGCCCCAGACCGTCCGTACCACTGTGCCATCGTCCTTTTTGTCGGGCTGGCCGGGCTTGAGCCTGTTGCCTACCACGACGACCCGTTTGACGTTCTTGGGCAGGGCCGCCCCCGACTCCTGCATCACGGGCTCAAGACCGGGCATGTCGGCTACCGGACGGTCGGAGAATAGGTGGTAGAGCGCCAGCATCGAATGCGTCTTGCCCCCACCGAAGTTGGTTTGCAGCTCCACCACGGGCTCGCTGCCTTCACCCGCCAGCCTCCGCACAGCACAAACCAGCAGATCCTTGAGTCCGAGGGTTAGAAATGTGCGGCGGAAGAACTCCTGCGAATCGCGATACTCGGCTGAGCCACGCCCTTGATAAACTTCCCAAAGGTCGGCTGCAAACTCCGCGAGCTGGTATTTGCCCGAGGCAACATCGGGATGCGGCGTCACGACTTCACGCCACGGTTTCACCCCTGCGACCGATACTTCGAAGCCGAGTGTGGCCTGCGTCTTGCGTTTCTCCCACCGTGCCTGCTCGTCGAACTTGATACGTAGAAGCTCCGTGGCCTGCTTGGTCAGTTCGTCCGCCTGCTCTCTGGCGCCTACAGCGTTCACCAAACGCTGCATTGAATCGATGGCCCGATAGGCGTCATCGGTGGTGAACGTCTTCTGATGTGCCCACTTGTTTCGCACCTCGATCAACTCGCTGACGATGCTCCGCTCCGCCCGGCCGAGCGTCTTCGAGAACACTTCGTTCCAGCAATCCCAGAGCACTTTGAGCAGAGCAGCGGCGTCCCATTCCGGGGCGTTTTCCGTGCCCCTGATCTGTGTGCTTGGACCAGCAACCTGATTGACGGTCGCCCACCACTTCGTGCCGTGTGCGGCCTTGAGTTCGCGCTCAACAAATCCGGGCAACCCGGCTTTGAGGACATCCAATGCTTTGCCGATGCGTTCGTGATTGGTGACGGCCATGGTGGTTAATGGTTAGTTGTTGAGAGTGTGAGTAGTGCAGACGGCGTCATCTCAAAGGAGTTCTTGCTGGACGGGTTGCGCAGGTTTCTTCTCCTCCGACACGCGCTTCACGTCTGACCAACTTTGGACGAGGGCGTTGTAGCCGATGGCGTCTTGCGACCACTTGCGCCGCTCACAAATGCTGTAGAGGCGATAGCTGAGATCGCGGGCAGCTTCGGCGTGGCTACCCAGCCTTCTCAACAAATCGGCAGCCTTTTCTTCCCCGGCATCTAGCGCGCGGATCAATTGGTGGGTGCATTCCCAGATGGTCAGGCGCTTGTCTGTCGAAGGATTCCAGTCCGCAGGCAGTTCGTCGCGCCGAAACAGCCACACCTTGCCGCTCTTGGCTGAGAGGATGCCGGCCTCGGCCATGCCTGCTACGCTGGTGTTTTTCGCCGTGCAGAGCGTTTCCGCCATACCATACGGGCCTTCGTTGAATCCATTCTGATCGAACCATGCCAGTGCCCAACGCGTGTCGGAGTCGAATTCACCCTCCTGTTCGGCCAGCACCTCGTCGAGCGTTTGGTTGATGAGCGCAAGCGCGGTTCGGATGCCCATAGGCGAGCCATCCGTCTCTAGCACCTTCGCATAACGCGAGAACACGGCCATACCCGGCCCGATGGCGGCCTGGGCCAGGTCCACTGGCGCGATGTTGCCCTTCTGTAAATTCCGCAACGCCTCGGGCAACTCCCTTTTCAACACAGCCAGGAAATCGCGGCGCGACGCCACGCCTGCCTCTTTCGGTCGTGGCCGACAAACCAAAACAATAGATGAAGCGAGGGCGTTACTACCAAGCTCACGCGTCCGACCTGCTTTTTCGGTTCGCAGAGGCCAAGTGCCATCAACCTGCCATCCCGTCTCAATGAGACCCTGCAAGAACGTCTGCCAACCTGTTGACGCCCGCGAGGTGGTCGATTGCTCGTCTTCGTCGCCTGCATCCTCTTCGCCTTCGGATTGTTTGAAGGCGTAGTAAATCGTCGTAGGAAACCGCGGGTCCGTGTTCTCCCGCATTCGTGCGAAGACTCGACTCATGCCTCGTTCAAAAAATTTTCGTGCGGCCTCCTTCCCGCCTTGCCGGAACGGATCTGCAACCAATTCCTCTGCTTTCGGCACAAGTAGAGTTCCGAGCAATTGCGGATACGCATACTGTAGGTTTTTGCGAAGCCACACGTAAAAGAAGTCGGAAAGGTCGGCGTATGGGACGTTGTCGTAATACGGAGGATCTGTTGAGAACACACAGTTCACCGCAGGAGCGAGGTCGGCAGCATTCAATTGAGTGACGAACGAACGCCCTTTCGCTGGCACGCCAGTCACTGCTTTTTCAATCCACGCCAGGCAAGCATCATTCCAATTGCCACATGAGCTGCTAAATGGATTGGCCTCCGCAAAATCCCAAACCATCGACAAGGCCTGACGTGCAAATGTGCTACGAGTCGCACCAACAGTTGGACGCCATGATGCCAAACTCGACCAAGCATCCGCAGCACGGTCGCACGCGAATGCCAGATACGTTGCAATCGCGTCCGCGTAAGGTTGATCACCACCGGAATCTGCGAGCACTCTATTGCGCACGTCACGGGCCGAGTCACTAAACGCCATCAGAGCCACAAGCTGCCTGTTCGAAAACAAATGCCGGTATCTAGTCATGCCGTAAGTGACTGGCGTGAGATAGCGCATGTCGCCAATAATGTCTGCCTCAGGAACATTCTCTGGCGCGTCAACAGCAAGAGCGACGCGTTGGTGTTCTTCTGTTGGAGAGAGATAAACCCGTCCGCGGATTCCTTGCGCCACGATTGCCATTAAGCGAAAGCCCAAGCGACTTGCTTTGCCCTCGGTCCGTATATGCTCCCTCGTTATTGGACTTGCGGTTAGCACGCAGAAATCGCCGGCCTTACCCATCGTTCCAGGGCCGGGCTCGCCATCGCCAGTACGGACTTCAAACCTGTAGGTCATCGTGCTCTGGTCAACCACGGGCTCCACCCACGCTTTTTTGTCCGCTTTCGTGGAGAGCCAAAACGACCGCACCAACGGTACATGAGCGCCTTTGGCCGCCGGATTGGGACTGGCAACCGTCCGCGCCCACAGCCAAGCAATCACAGTCGCTTCGCCGCCGCCGTGTTCCTTGGGCAGCTTGACCTTGGGATAGAGATGGCCGATGCGCTTCTCCGCTTCATCGCGCATCCATTGGCCGTAGTATCGAATGTCTTCGGCCAATCCTTCGGCTCCTTCGTAGCGGGTCCGTCCCTTGGCCCCAGGATGCACTGGGACCTTGCCGGCAAACTTCGGCGGAATCTCGATGAGCGCCTTCGTGATGAGCACCGGCACCGGATTCAGGTCGCTGGCATGCGCCTCCAGTCCGAGCCGTTGCGCCTCCAAAGGGATTGATCCGCCGCCGCAAAACGGGTCATACACCGGTGGCGGTTTGCCGTTACACGACCTCACGATCTCGGCCCGCGCAGGCTTGAGCACGCGCTCATTGTTCGAGTTCTCCCACTTCACGAGTTCCCGGATGATATCGAACAACCGCTCGCGCTCCGTCTCGACGATGATCGCTTCCAACTTAGGCTCCGGACCGGACTCAGGCGCGGAAATGCTGGCGGCCCGCGCCTTGTCCAGGAGCGCGCAAGCGTCATTCCATGCGTTCTGTCGTTTTCGTAACTCGTTCTCCGCCGCTTTGCGTTTGGCCGTGTTTGCCAGCAACTCCGCGACGCACTCCGACGGGTCGTCTACCAGCGACGCGAACAATACCGCCCGACACGCCGCCAAAGGCCGCCGCGCCCACCACAGATGCAGCGTAGACGGGTGCCCATGCCGGATGGACTTCTCCCGCGCCGCCTCCCGGTTGATGTCCTCCAGCGGCAAAGCGACTTCGATGAGTTTCTTGCGATAGGATGTTGTCATGGCTGGGACGAATTCGGGGCGGTTGCGCGACACGCCACGGCCGATTTTCGCACTACACGGCTCCCGGCAGCCATATTGGCGCTACACTCAATCTTATCTGCAGTCATCGCATCCATCCTGCTGCCTAGGAAGACGGCCTTGAAAAGTCGGCCGAAATCCACCGGGACCAGCCGCGAATCAGGAGATTCGTTGATCGGCTTCCCTTGGGGCCATTGGGCGAGCGACATTTGGGCGACTAGGCGGAGTTCCTTCTCCGAAACGAACTCCGGCCGATCTGCCTTTCTGCATGCCGCGAGGAAGCTGATTTCTGCCGGTACTGGCGTTCTCTCTCCTGAGTAGGTCACCTTATGCAATTGAATGGCGAGATCGGGCGATGGCTGAATGGCGGCTTGCAGCCGTCCCGCGCTCGTTTCGATGCATACTCCTTTCCCACCGCCTCCGAATCGGTTCCACATCTCTTCGCTCTCTGCCGGCGAGCCATACCAACAATGGACGTAGGTCATCATGCGCACCGGATCATCGATGAGCCTCTGTCGCAAAGCCACATCAGTCGCTTTCATCCCAAGCTGCCGCATCACCTTTGTGGTAAAGTTGGAGAAGGTTGTCCTGTTAGCCGCAGGGAGCTTGCCCTCGTACTTGTCCTGAAAGTCATCGATCCGCCGAAACCACAGGGCGCGATTTGCGAGCAGCTTTAGGAAATTGTCCGCATTGACGAAATGCAGCAGCGGTTGCGCAGAATCGACGAAGAGCGCGTTGCCGAGCAACTCCTGCTCGAACGGGTCGAGACGAATCGGATCGCCAATCGAGAACCCGTGTTGGTCAGCCTCTCGAATCATCTGCTGAATAGTCTTCGCCATTTTGGGTAACGAATGGTTTCGGTCACATAAAGAAGCTGTAGATTGCCTCCTGCTTCGGGTCGTCCACGTATTTCAGAATCCGTGCGACTTGGCGCGCGGCCCGCAGGGTGATTGGCTCGAGCGCGGTTATCTGTGAGTTATTCCAGTTCATCTTGGTAAGCGCCAATATTTCGGCGGCGAGCTGGAGCCGGTCACCGGCGCAGTCGTCATGCCGAATTAGGAGTGACCGCGGTACGAACAATCCGGGATATTCTTCGTACATCTGGACGGATCCGTTCGTGTAGAGCAGCGTACGTCGCTCATCCATTGACCAAGCAGTGCCTCGCAATGCCGGATAGTAGCCAGACCGCGATAAGCGAAGACGCGAGCGATCGAGGCTCATCAGGTCCACTTCCGAGATTTGATATTCCGCAAACGCCTGCTTCGCTCCATCAATCTCCGCCGCGCTGAATGAAGAGCTCTTGTGAACAACGACGCGCGCCGGATTGGTGCGATGTTCTGTCCGATAGCGATTCATCGCCAGTTTGAGCAGGTTGTACGCGCCATCTTTGTCGAGATGAGGCGCCCGGTCGTCTTCGCTACGTGTCACGCGCCCGCCACGCACGATCATCCCATGACCGCGTTCATCGAATACCTGCGCGAGCGAACTCTCCAGCCGGCTTTGATCCAGCGTCTCGTAGAAACTGATTCCGATGAAACACGTCGTTAAGTCACTCTGGCGCCGAGGTAGTCGCCACGGATAACCGCGGCCCTTGTAGTAGAGCGCGACAAAAAAATTCCAGGCGCAGGTGGCATCGTCCTGCCGGCGCCTGCCCTTTGCATGTGTGTCCTTCTCACTCCGTCTCAGTTTGGGGTCGCAGGTGGATGGCCGGAGCAGTTGCAGCGGTATGCCCAACGGAATGGCCTTTGCCTTCAGCATATCATGGAAGTTGAAAAGCCCACGGGACGCCTTCCGACGGGCCTTCGGGCTTAACACCGGCGCCAATTGAACCCTATCTTCTTCAAGCTCTTCTCCGTCATTATCGCCTGTCAGCTCCAACAATTCGATCGGAAGCGCGAGAACGAGCACATCCGGCCGCTTTTGCGCCGAATTGGTAAGTGCACCAAGAAACAAATCAACCGCTGCGCGGACGCGGTCGTTGTGCCCCGTGCCCGGCCTTGCCAGCAGCTCAATATCCTTTGATCCAACCAGCGTATTGAAGCTGCTGTCCAAAACGACATCGCAGAGCCACGGAGTCTCATGCGAAAAGCCGGGAAAAGGAGCGAAGAGGTTGATTTTGGGTGATATCTTGGCCGGGATCTCCTCCCGGCAGGATTCAATCCACCGTTCTGCGACTGCTACGGATTGAGGTGTGCCAACGAAACCAATCGTAATTTTCGACGGGCGAAGTGAGGACTGCAGGTCATAGGGACCGAAATTTAAGATCCCGTAGCGAATGTCTGGATGTCGATCACGACCGAATTCCAGTTCAGGTTCCGCGAGGTACTGCAGTGAGGTGTCCATCAGAGAAGAACATCTATCTCATCTTCATCCACGTCCTCGGGCTGCTCGTCGCTTCGAAACCAGATTTCATCCGGAATCGTAACGTTCGCCTGCAACTGGAGAAAATCGTGGAACTTTAGGTGTCGATATTCCTGCGAAAAAAAGTCCTCGGTTCTGGTGAGGATCGTCCGCCACAAAACAATCCCCGGTAGTAATCCCGCTGCTTCTGGAGGATCTTCAGCCGCTGGAGCAACTCCTCATGTCTACGATGCTTCTGCCGGCCATCGGAGCTAAAGAAACAGGTCGGATTAATCTCGAGGTAGTACGATTTTCCGAGGACGAAGAACTCAGCCGTCATGGCAGCGTGCCGACACCGAATAAGTTTCGAATCGCGGAACGTCGGGAATAAAACGCCTTGCTTGCTCGTGCCGGAATCGGAAACGACCGAACGGGAGATTCTGCTCGTCGGCACCCTGTTCGGTACAAAACAGTACATCTCGGCATCCTTGATCCAATGTACCCCTTCGCGCCTCAGACGCGTGTTTAGGCACAGTTGAAGCAACTCTACGGCATATCGTCGTTTGGCCGGATCCGCATGAAATGCGAGATCACGAAATGGCGCCACCTCCACTTTGTCGCGGTCTACTATGCCCTCGCCCAGCAAAGGGTCAGCTAGGTTCATCGGCGACCAAACTTTGCCCTCTTTGATGATTACCTCATGAACCTCCGCCGCCGGAGTCGTTTTCAGTTTCGCAATGAGATCCCTTCGGTCCGTAAAACCTGTTGGTCCAGAATAGACGGATTCTGGGCACTGCGCTTCCAACAGATTCGTTTTCAATATCTCTGGTCGCTGGACCGGTGGCCACGAGAGACCGCGAGTAAATGTCTGCCCCACCCCGTGGAGGCGCCGCTGCCAGTCCTGATTTACACTGAATCGATCTCTTTGCTTGTGGAAACGCACTGTTTTCGATCCAGCCGCTTCTGGCCCTTTGAAGTAGGCCTGCACATGGACGGCGAAATACTCGTCCTCTGCTGGACGACCGACAATGAGCAAGACCGGTAACTTCGCCCCCAACCAGTACGTCAGATCGTTCGGATCAACTGAAAAAGAGAACTCTGTGTCGCTTTCGGCCTGGTATCGCAGCACGGTTTTGACCTGAACGCCCACGTACGCACCGAGCCCTCTACCGGTACTCGGATCGGTTATTTCTATCAGGGCGTCGATCCCCATCTCGATGTGATGGTCGTTCCAAACGAAACCCATCTGATGCACGAGGCGAGCCAATGCATGTCGAGCTTCTTCGTGGCGAAGAGTTTTGGGATCGTAGGTCTTGTTCACGGTCTTCTAGGGCAGGGCATCTGCGCGATTTATTAATTCATGAATATTGATCGTGACGGCGGCAACGCCGAACTCCGGGTGTTGTTGATTGGACACGTAGGGCAGATGTGGTCCCTAAATGGGTTCTGCTGCGGCCCGCGTCAGCAGTTCACTGAGCTTATACGTGACGCTGGCGGTGCCGAACTCCGGCTCCTGGGTGAACGGTTTCGGGATGTAGTGAAGCTGGCGCTCGCCCGAGCGGGACACGAGTACGATGCAGAGGCGATACGCCTCTGGTTGATTCAAGGCGTTCAGAATCTCATTTTTGGTGATGGTCACGGTGGTGGCGTCTTCTTGCCGGCCCTTGACCTCAAGGAAGCGGAGCTTCCCCGTCTGTGGATCGCGGCTCTCGATGTCGTAGCCCCTGTTCTCATTGGAAACGTCACGCGGAATGCAGCCCAAGCGACGCTCGGTCTCCATGACTTTCTCCATCGCGAGGCGCTCGACCTCGCGGTCGCCCGTCCCATAGGGCGCGCCGGTTTCTTGAACCGTCTCGGCGCGACGGAAAAACCCTGCCGGCACCACCAACGCACCGCCGAGAATCGTCGGTGGCCGGGCAACCACGCGTTTTTCAAGGTCGAGGTCGGTCATGCGTTTCTTGAGCCTCTCGGCCAAAGCGTCCGCGCGTTGCTGGGCGTTGGCCGAATTTAACGTGGAACGGCTTTTCCCCGCGGCTTCCTTTTCCCGCAGCTCGTTAGCGCGGTGGTCCCAGAAGGCGATCTCCCGGGTCAACCGCTCTTTCACCTGCTGCATCGTCTTGAGGACATGGGCCTCACGGCGACTGGCGACCTCGCGGAGGTGATCAGGCACGATCTTCTCCACTGCATAGCCGATGGCGCGGGACTCGAGGTTTTGACTCAGCCACGGCTCGTCCAACAGGCCCTTTACTTGCGATAGTTGGTCTGCTGTTGGCGGCTCGTAATCGAGGTAGGGAGCATAGCCTGCCGTCACGAGCGGGCCGTCGGGTTTCACCTCAACAAAAAGCATACGCCGCGAAATCACACGCGGGTTACCGTTCGGATCGAGGGTGGCGTCGGTCAGCGAATGTTCCAAGAAGAGCAAGACCCGGGGCTCCACGCCTTGATCGAGCGGATCGACGAGGATCGCGCCCTGACGAAGCAGATCGCGGTAGCGCTCTAGAGTGAGATCGATGGTCGCGTCGAGGAGCGGGTGTCCCGGGGCGACCAGGGCCGCGGGAGGTTTTCCTTCGACGCGAACGGCTTCTTTCAGAAACGTGATACGCTCATAGGCCTTAAGCACCGGGGCGCGCATCCTGAGCACGCGATCGCGGTGCCGGATATCCCCGGGAACATTGCGAATCTCAAAACGGTTGGGCTCGCGCTTAAGAAGCGTGCCGCCGAAACCCTCGAATGCCGTGGCAAAGAATGAGCCAATGTAGTGCGGCTGAAGCTTGCGCGCCTGCGCTCGCTCCATCGCCTCCCGAATCTCCTGCACCTTCGTGGTTGGGAGCGTCTCCTGGACGAGCTGACGTTCTTCGATCAATTGGCGCAGGTGCTCCCGATCCATGTTTTGGTCGATGACCTGATTCAGGCGGGCTTTGACCTCGGGGCGGTCACCTTTGCGGATGGCTTCGATGAGCAGGTCGCGCAGCGACTGGCCCTGAAACACCTTACCGAGAACGTCGAAGACTGCGCCGCCCAGCGATTCGCGCTGTTGCTCCAGTTTCTTCAGGAGCCGCAGGAAAACATCGCCCTCCCGAGTTTCCTCGGCGACGAGATTCCAAAGGTGGCAGACATCCAGCTGACCGATGCGGTGGATGCGGCCGAAACGCTGCTCGATGCGGTTGGGGTTCCACGGCAAGTCGTAGTTCACCATGAGGTGCGCCCGCTGGAGGTTGATGCCTTCGCCCGCGGCATCGGTGGCGACTAGGATAAGCACCTCGGGATCGTTCATGAACGACTCCTGGATCTGGCGGCGACGCTCGCGAGGAGTCTGGCCGTGGATCGAGACAACCGCCGTGCTTGAACCAAGGAGACTGCTTAACTGATCGACCAGGTAATTGAGGGTGTCTCGTTGCTCGGAGAAGATGACGAGCTTCCGGCGGTTGCGGGAGGCGTCGAACATCTCCGGGTTGTTCTGCAGGGTCTCAGAGAGCTTGGTCCATTTAGTGTCCTTTCGGGACCGGCGAAGCCTGCCAGCTTCGGCTTCCAGATCTTTGAGAATCAGAATCTCAGCTTCGAGTTCCGCGATCGTTCGGGCGGCGGTCGCCAGATCGACGACCTGCTCCTCTGCTTGCTCGACCTCTTGCTCTGGAGCATCCTCCAAGTCCTCCATGTCCTCGACCTCGATGTTGGTCTGGATGTCGATCTCCTCGTCAGCGGCCCGGCCACGCCGCAGGATTTTCTCCTCGCGGAGGCGCTCTTCCAGTCTTTCGCGCCGCCGACGCAGCGATTGGTAGATGGCTTCAGGCGACGAGGCTAACCGCCGCTGCAAAATCGTGAGCGCGAACCCGACCATTCCGCGACGGCGATCACTATCCAAGCGATCCGCTCGATTGAATTCTTCGCGGACGTAGTTGGTCACTTTGGCGTAGAGCGCCGCCTCTTCGGGGGACAATGGAAAAGGAACCGTGTAGGCGAATCGTTCTGGGAAAAGCGGCTTCCCCTCCATGGTGACAAGATTCTCCTTCACCATACGGCGCATGATATCCGAGCAATCGGGGCTAGGGACCCCTTCGCGGTAGCGGCCCTCAAAACGGTCGCCATCGATGAGCGACATGAAAAGCTGGAAATCCTCCTCTTTCCCGTTGTGCGGGGTCGCGGTGAGAAGGAGGAACTGGCGTGTGTGTTGAGAAAGGAGCTGCCCCAAGCGAAAGCGTTTGGTGTAACGCACCTCAGAGGCAAAAAACGAAGCCGACATCTTGTGCGCCTCATCGACCACTACGAGATCCCAATCAACCTGCTTGAGACGCTCTTGGACGTCCTCGTTGCGACTCAGCTTGTCGAGGCGGCAGATGCAGAGGTTGTGCTCGAGGAACCAATTGCCCGTACGGGATGCCTGGATGGCGTCGTTGGTCATGATGTCGAACGCGAGGTCGAACTTCTGGTCTAGTTCGTCCTGCCATTGCTCGACGAGACTGCCCGGGGCAACGATGAGGCACTTGGCCACGTCGCCGCGGATGATCAGCTCTTTGATCAAGAGACCGGCCATGATCGTCTTGCCCGCACCGGGATCGTCCGCCTCGAGAAAGCGAAGCGGTTGGCGGTTCAGCATGGTCTCGTACACCGCGGTAATCTGGTGGGGCAGCGGCTCAATCGACGAGGTCGTGACCGCAATCATGGGATCGAACAAGAAGCCCCACCGCAGCCGTTGCGCCTCGGAAGCCAGGCGAAACAGTTTGGGGTCGGCCGAGAAACTGAGCGGCCGTGTCTGCCGGACAATTTCGAGCGCGGACTCCTGATCGCGGTAGATAAGTTGCGTGCCGGGTCGGCCTTCCGCATCGACGAAGGTCACCTGCATGGCTTGGGAGCCGAACATCTCGGTGTGCTTGATGGTGACGGCCGAGTTCGGGGCGAGTCCCTTGACGATGCTGTTAACGGTAATGTCTTCGAGGCGGGGCATGATTGGTTGAATTTTCTGTGGACTATATCAGGCCATACTAAATGATGTATTCAATTGATGAGTGATTCACTTGTTTCTAATGGTAAGTGTTATGGACAGCGTCCTATCAAAATCCGGGCTTACAGTCGAACGCCTCAAGTCGTTTTGTGAGATCGTTGCGGCTGGATCCATGGTTGCGGCCGCTACCGGGGATCCGGCGAAACAGAGTCATTATAGTCGTCAGATCAAAGACTTAGAGAAGGTATTGGGTTTCAAGTTATTCATAAAGGAGGGCAAGTATCTTCGGCCCAACGACCAAGGGAAGCGGTTGGCGGCACTGACCAACATGTACTTCCATGGGTTGGAGGACTTGGGGGCCACGGCTGATGCTGAACAACCGCGACTCAGAATCGGAGCGATAGAGAGTGCGCTGCGTTGGATTTTAATGCCGCATCTCCAAGAGATCCTGGCTGCCGCCGGCCAGCATCTGCCAGATTTTCTGTCGGCAAGGACTGCAGAGGTGATTGAAGGCGTCCGGACCGGCAGATTCGATCTTGGGGTAGTCCGCGAGGACGCCGTCGATGAGTCACTCGCAGCAGTCGCCTGCGGGGCACTTGAATATGCATTGGTGGTTCCACGCCGCCTTTTGCTCGGGAAAAGTGCAGCGGGCCTCGACCCCCAAAAGAAGCTTCCCATTGCCGCACTGGCTGGTGAGGGCCAGTTCGCCCACAGCTCCATTGAATTGCTCAAACGCAACGGAATTATGCCTCTCGTGCGTCTACGCACGCAGAGTTTCAGTATGATCATTGAGGCAATGCGTGCCGCCGAGATCGCCGCGTTTGTGCCCGCGCCTGCCGTCCAGGAATTTCCGAAGGACCAATTTGCCGTCGTTGATCTGGACGGCATCAGTCGTTTGGGCCGAAAGCTCTATCTCGTCTACGAACCGACCGCGTCATCATTGCGGCCCGTTGCCCGTGCCTTGGGCGGCAAGATTGCGCAAATCTGCCGGCAGACTCAGAGGCGTGATGATTAGAGGCTAAGCTTGGAAACCGCGGTAAAACGGGGCCATCGAAAACGGGGTGCAGCCCAACGGGGTCCATGCCGCACATTTGCCCCTTGCCAGGGGTTGGGTGGGCGGGAAGCCGACATGGGGGGCAGGCTTGAGTTTCCGCGCCGATCGGGACGCCGCCCGGTGGAGCGTTTCCACCCGCCGATGGGGTCGCACCCGGCATCGCCAACGACGAACCGCAAAGAACATTGTTCTCACCAAGCCTTGCGGCCTCGTGCCCGTATTCGCCTGAATCGGCTTTGGACGTTGCGGCTTATGGGCGCCAACCCGTTGGACTGTTGTGTGCTGATTTCCGGACGAGAAATAGAGCGGGTCACAGCGCTTCGAGCGCCACCAGTTCCTGAAGTTCCTCCAATAATTCAGGGTAGCGGTTGCCGAGGAACCGCTTGATCTTGGCGTTTTCGAGCAACCGTTTGACATAGCGCTGGACCGCGTTCAGATGCAGCGAGTTTTCACCGAATTGGTCCTGATAGAGCCGGTAGTCCCGTTCCAGCGCTTCCATTTCCTTTTCCATCCGGGAGATTTCCTCTTCGGAGATGCCGTGCGTGTTTTTCCGCTTGCTGCCGCCCACCAGTTGATCGGCTGGTGTCCCAACGAGGAGCGCTTCGGCATACGCCCAGGTGTAGTTGTTTCCGCTCACCATCAAGTGGGCCATGTCGACCTGACGAATGGGCTTCGCTTTGCGGAAGAGCTTCAACGCCGTGGCCGTGACGGGCTTGTCCTTCAATAGCTCGACCGCTTCGGCATCGATGCCGTCGAGCAGGTTGAGGCTGGCCCTGACCTTGGCGATATCGACGCTGAGTGCCTTCGCAATCTGGTCGGCAGTGACCCCTTGGTCTATGGCCCGCACGATCATGGCGTGCTCCTGGATCAGCGACAACCGATTGACCTTGTCGTTGTAGGTGAAGGCGTCGTCGTCCTTCGCCACCAGACAGAACGCCTCGATGCGGCCCAGCTCGTGCAGGGCCTTCAGCCGCATGTGGCCGTCGAGCAGCAGATAGACGCCGCGCGAGCCCCGCTGGGGATGCACGATGAGCGGCTCGATCACACCCACCTCCCGGATCGAGGCCACTACAGCCTTGTATTTGCCGAACGCATGGTCGGTCGGCTTCACCTGCCGGATCGGATGGATGGCGGAGAGCGGCAGCGTGATCCCGGCGAGGTCGAAGGCTGCGCGGACCGTGGTCTTCATGCGGCCTGCCTCGCCCTTTCCGCCAAGAACTTTGGCATGGTGCCCAGTTCCTCGGCTCGGAGCAGGTTGACGTAATCCTCGTCGGCGACCAACACCGTGAACGCGGCCGACACGGACAACAAGCGCGCCTCGCAAAGTTTGGCCTTCTTGACCATGATTTTTTGCCGCTGGCTCTCCAGCTTGTACGCTCTCACCAGGCTTTCCGCGGTGGTGCGACCGGGTCCGCGATTCTTGCGGGGACCGTAGTTTTTCCCGAAATAGCGGCGCTGATCGACGATGCGCTTGAACACCGACAGCGTCTTCTGGGTCATTGCCCCCCGGTCGTAGGCTTCCACGAGAAGGCGCTGGGACTGTTCGTCGGACATGCCGGATATGCCGATGGCAATGGTGACGGGAATCTTGCCGTGCAGCACCGCCTCCAGAAGCCGCTCCTCCCCATCGCGCAACAGATTAAGGATGTCCTTCACATATTCCTCGCCGAGGCCGGTCTTGGCGGCGATGTCGCCGTGGCTGTGCCCCTGTTCCTTCATCCACTGGATCATCTTCACCTGATCCAGGGTGCGCACCCGGCGGCGGGCGATGTTCTCGATGAGGCTGGCGAGCAGGCTGTCGGTCTTGGACAGGCCCCGGACCAGAGTAGGGATTTCCTGCTGACCCAGGGCGATAAACGCCTCCAGGCGCCCCTGGCCGCACACGAGGTCGAAGATTTCGGTGCCATCCTCCGCAGGTTTGCCGGCCGTCACCGTGATGGGCTTTTTGAGTCCGAGCGCGGCAATGCTCTCCACGATCTTTTCAAACTTCTTCTTGTCCCGCACCCGGGGATTCACGACCCGGATCTTGTCCACCGGGATCATCCGGACGTGTGATTCATCGGTCTCTTTCATGCGGCGGCATCCTCCACGGAAACCCGTTCGGCCATTTCAAAGAAAAACTCCAGGTCATCGAAGCGGTACGCGTCCAACAGGGCGTGGTTGTTCTCCGCCAGCCTGAACTTGGCATCGGTCAGGTCGATGGCCGGGAAGAGGTAGTAGTCCTTGATTGCCTGGTTGGTCTCATCCATGCGGACTGCAATGGTCAGGTCCGGCTGGAGGCCTTCTTCGAAGCGGAGCATCCAGCGGGACGAACCGGCTTCCGTGCGCAGACAGCGGGACAACACCAGCGATACCGTCAGCTCGTGATCCAGAATCAGCAGTTCGGTCGCCGGGTCGCGTTCCACCGTGACGCCAATCCCGGCGAGCCGGGTGATGACCTCCTGCACAATCTCCGGGTGCCGGCCGCGGAGGTAGCGGTTTATCTCCACAAATGAATAGTCCGTCCGCGGCGTGTAGCCAATCAACTGGTAGGCACGGATCAGGCTGCCGAAGCGATTACGGAAGGCGGCGCTGGAGGGCATGCTGTCCTGCTCATCGATCAACAGCCCTGAAATCCGGCCGTGACGTGACCACAGCTCCTTCAATGCGTGCAGCATCTCCTCGTCGGAATATCGCCTGGCTCGCGCCAGAATGGCCTCCTGCACCTGCGCGAAATGCTCCGGATCGACCACCGCTGGAAACGCCTTGTCCGCCCGAATCCACATTTCGGGAGGATTCAGGACGTGCTTGCGTTTCAGTTTGAACGAGGTGCGGTGATAGACGCTGTTGCCGATGTACTTTTCGTTGGTGAGGATCTGGTGGACGGTGCCACGCGTCCAGGCCCGGCCGAGGTCGGTGATAACCTTCCGCGCATTGAGGGCGTCGGCAATCTCGCGCTCAGTTTTTCCCTCGTTGAGAAACGCCCGGTAGATCGAGCGGACCGTTTCCTGCTCCTCCTCCGGGCCCGGCACCAACACCACCCGATCGGTCTGGAGGCTTTTGTGCTCGCCGATCTTGAGCGTGCCTTTCGGTTGACCGGCCTGGTCGATGAGCATGCGGCGCAGGCCGAAACCCGCGGCTCCGCCCTGCTTGAATCCCATCTGGATCAGCCGGCATGCGCCCTGGAAAACCTTCGTCGAAAGTTCCCGGCTGTATTCGCCGGCCATCGAGCGCTTGACGCTCTTGATGATGTTCGATGTCGGGCTGCCGTCGTTTTCGAACTGCTCGGCGCAGTAGTGGACACCGATGCCGGCGCGTTTGCAGATGTATTCGTAATAACCGCTCTCGTCGGCGTCCTGAAACCGGCCCCAGCGGCTGACATCATAGGCCAGAATGCCCTTGAACCCGGCTTGGCCCGACTCCACCTCCGCGATCAACCGGCGCAGGCTTTCGCGACCCTTCACACTGAGCCCGCTTTTGCCCTCGTCGGCGAACACCCGGACAATCTCCATCCCGCGCTGGGCGGCGTATTCCTTGATCCGGTCGAGTTGGTTTGCCGTGGAATACTGCTGGTGCTCCGTCGACATGCGCACATAGGCCGCGACCGGCAGCAGCCCGCCGGTCGCAGCCGCGAGCGGTAGTTGACCCTGTCCGCCCATGGGGCTCTATGGCGCGCACCATCCGTCTCCCGAACGCGCCGGGGGTCGGCTGGAGTCACGCTTTGGGTGTTTTGCCCCGCAAAATGGCATGCCCGCGCAGCATGAGCCGGCGGATTTCCTTGGCTATCACATCTTGTAACGCAGATCCCGTGAGATGGGAAATCATGCCGATTTTCAGAGCGAGATGCGTGTCAATCAAATCTTGTAGCGCAACATATCTCAACGTTGCCGCCAGGCTCTTGGTCAGCACGTAGTCGCTGCGCCGACGGCGCCGGATGCGGCTTCGCCGGCGCCAGTATTTCGGATTCATCTGGCGCCAGGTGCGCACCCGCTGGGTGTCCACGCTGCCGCCAAAATACTGTCGGCCGCCTTTTCTCAGCCATCTCTTTCGAGCGACGATGCGACTGGTCTTGATGCATTCAGCCTTGGCGCAGAAGCGGTGGCGCTTGCCCACCCGCGGATTGATCGTGAAGCGCTGGCCACAGTGAGCACAACGCCGGGTTTGTTTCTGGTGATGAGGTTTCATCACCCTATGCGGCAGGCTCTCGGGGTAGCCTAATGGCGGGGGAAATACGACCCATAGGGTCGTGTTAGGCAAGTTGGAAATACGGCCTAATGGGGCGTGTCCGCTGCGCTCCATTCAGTCACAAAGCGCCGATGGTTGAAATCCGTCGGGGAAAACGTTCGCCGGCAGCGGCGCGCGAGGGGGTTGACGCAGGAGAAACTGGCGGAGCTGGCCGACTTGGCCCCGCGCACCATTCAGAAAATCGAGGCGGGACAGCTGGACATCCTGGCTACGACGATCCACCGGCTGCAGCAGGCCTTGCGCTGCCGCTACGACGACCTGCTGGTGTAGCTCTTGCCACTGCCAGGGCGGACGCATGCGTTCCTCGCGGGACGGCGCCGGCGATTCCTAAGCGGAACAGGGGACCAGAGGCAGACAGCCGGAGTTGCTGTGCGGGCGGACGCTGCGCGGTCCGCCGCGGCGCAACCCCGGCCGACTGCTTGGTCCCGGTGGGGAGGGGAGAACCTGCGCAAACTGCGGCTCGCGCTGCTCGCCGCAGATTGCTCCGGGCTCCCTGTGTGCGGCACCATCTCAAGGGGCGGCATGAATCTCTGTGTCCCGGTGTTCTCCCCCTGCCCGAGCCGCCCAATTTTACGCGCCGGTCAAGACGTTCCTCGCTGTGCTGCGGTCTGTCTTGACTCGACGCGGCGGAGCGGGCGGCTATTCGGGGCAGGTGAGGTGTGGCGGGTGTCTTGTTGGGGATGAAACAGCTTGCCAAGCGTCGGTGAGTAATTTTACTCAGGACTCTGAGTAAATGGTATGAAGCGACCTAAGCTATTTGAGATTATCAAGAAACGAATGACGGAGTCTCGTCGTTTTATTCAGGTTTTGGCCGGACCGAGGCAGGTGGGCAAGACCACGTTGGCGCGTCAGGTCATGGCGGAAGCCGGGATGGTGTCGCATTACGCCTCGGCGGACGAGCCGACGTTGCGCGACCGAATCTGGCTGGAACAGCAGTGGGAAACCGGCCGGCAGCGCGCTCGGGAGCAGGCGGCGGGAGCGATGCTGGTGCTCGACGAAATCCAGAAAGTGCCGGGCTGGTCCGAAATGGTGAAACGGCTTTGGGATGAGGATACGCACGCGGGGCTCGCGCTCAAGGTCATGCTCCTGGGCTCGGCGCCGTTGCTGATTCAACAGGGGTTGACCGAAAGTCTCGCCGGGCGGTTTGAGGTCGTGCCGATACCCCATTGGGCGTTCGCGGAAATGCGCGAGGCGTTCGGTTGGACGGTGGACCAGTATGTTTTCTTTGGCGGCTACCCGGGTTCGGCACCCCTGATCGGCGAACCGGATCGGTGGCGTAACTACATCGTCGATGCGCTCATCGAGACGACGATCTCGCGCGATATTCTGCTCATGACGCGGGTGGACAAGCCGGCGCTGCTCCGCCGGCTGTTCCAGCTCGGCTGCGCCTATTCCGGGCAGGTGCTTTCGTATCAGAAAATGCTCGGCCAGCTTCAGGATGCGGGCAACACCGTGACCCTGGCGCACTACCTGGAATTGCTCCAAGGCGCGGGCATGGTGATGGGACTGGCCAAATATGCGCACGGGCAGGTGCGGCAGCGCGGATCAAGCCCGAAGCTGCAGGTGCTCAATACCGCGCTGATGTCGGCCCCGAGCGGCCAGACTTTCGAAGCCACCCGCAATGACAGCGATGCCTGGGGCCGCTATGTGGAAACGTGCGTGGGGGCCCATTTGGTGAATTCCAGCGTGCACACCGGCATCGAGGTGACCTACTGGCGCGAGCGGAATCACGAGGTCGATTTCGTGCTCCAGCGCGGCGCAGAGTGCGTCGCGATCGAGGTGAAAAGCGGCCGGCGCAAGGACGCGCTGCCCGGCCTGGCGGCGTTCGCGAAGCACTTTAAGCCGAAGAAATCGTTGCTGGTCGGCGCGTCGGGCCTCTCGTTGGAGGAGTTTCTGAGCCGGCCGGCGGAGCACTGGTTCAGTTGAGACGAAAGCGGCCGGGCGCGCATCAGAAGCTCGCATTTTTCGGTGCCGGTCGCAAAACTTCGTGCTCACTTTCAGCCCGGGTGGCGGAATGGTAGACGCTGCAGACTTAAAATTTGCTGGCCGAAGGGCCGTGCCGGTTCGAGTCCGGCCCCGGGCACCAAAAACCTTTGGATAATGGGGCCGTTCCTCACACGTTCCCACGCGGATCTCAATGCGGCACTCGCCAGAATGCATCCTGGCGAGTCGGTGGTATTCATTGTCGGCGCGACGATTTCTGTGCCGCCTCCGAGTAATCTCCCGTCAGTTGAAACTTTCAAGGCAGGTGTATTTGACGCGTTGTCCCAGATCCAAGACGTAAGCAAAGATTCGTTCTTGGTCAGACTGATCGACCGCTATCGCACTAAAGAATTTTGGCAGGAGCTAAAATACAAGCAGGGCCGTCAACTGCCTTTTGAGGCGTTCCTAGGGGCGTTGCATGAGGCCACGCCGAAAGCTGTTGAACAGATTTTTGCCGAGGGGTTTTGTTCGTCGTCATTCCGGCAGCCGAATTTTAATCATCAAGGTCTTGTGGCGTGTGCGCGGAACCTCACAGCGAGAGGGGTGCACGTTGACGTAGTGACGACCAACTACGACCTATGTTTGGAGAGCGCCTTTCAGCAATGCGGCCTGCCCCTTGGCCGGGTGCCACACGGAAGTGGGCGCGCACGTATACTTACGTCGCCCATCGGGGCTGGCGTGACGCTCCGGAAGCTACATGGCAGCGCCGACGATTTTAAGAGCATGGTCCTCACTTTCCGGGCCGTTTCGCAGTGCCGCATCGACCCGAGCATCAAGCGTGCTCTGGAATGCCTGCAGGCCGCAAAGGTGATCATCGTGGCGGGATACAGCGGCTCCGATCTGGACGTCCGGCCTGCAATGGGCGCGATCCTGGCCGAACACGCTGGCACAGAGCTCTACTGGTTGCACCACGATGAGTCCAAATTCTGGGCGGACATCGAGGGTCAACCCTTTCGGCGACGGTTCGTCGAGACGATCGCGAAATGGTCGGGTCTGGTACCATGCAATCTCCTAGTCTCAGACCACCATAACTGCCTCGCCGCGTTTGCTGATACAACTATTGCTACGCAAGGCGGGGCGGACTTTCCTGCAGTAATTGAACGCGCCGTGGGCCAGTTTTCGCCCGATGATGTGCGCCTGTTCTTGGCGTTCATTACCGAATCTCTGGAGTCGTCAGACGCTATTGAGCTTTTGGATAGGCACCCGCGCCGTTTGGCACTGGCGCACCTTGTGCTGGAAGCCCACACGCATAGGGCGGAAAACGACAAGGCGATTGAACTAGGCGGCCAGTTTTTGACCGACCGCAGGCTTCGGCCGTGGCAGCGGGCCCGGCTTGCCGCTCGATGTGCGACTGATCGCATCATGCAGGGAAAATACACGCAGGATTTGCTTCCATTGAATCGGCGCGCGGTGTGGGAGTACTCTCGCGCCTGGATAAAGACGCCTCACTTATGGGGCCTACTGGTTGGCACAGGCCCACCTCGACGCGAATTTCGCGACGCCGATGAAGCTGAGGACTACGAAGCGGCGTTAGATGCGCAGCATTGTTTGCTTCACAACCTCATCCGGGTAGCCGCACTTGCCGCGAAGAGGCCCCGAGGAGTCCTGCGCTCGCTAGTATTATGGCCCTGGCGACCGGCGGCTTGGTGGGTGGTGCGGCGGCTTAAACGATGCGCCAGAAAACGGCCATCACTGCGTGATGAAGGCTCCATGCTGCGCGAAGTTCTAGAAGCCCGCTGCTACACGGGAAAATTCCCGGCTGGCACGCCCAAGGAACAAGCCGAAATCGAGCACGTCTTGGAAATACTGGGACAGGTTGAGGCCGGACATGCAATCGCTTGCGTCCATCTGACCCTCGGTCGGGGATATACCTTTCGGCGGAAGCTCGCGGAAGCGTTGCGGGAGTTTCTCTTCGGGCTCAAATGGGTCGCCGGTGGCGAAGAGCACAATACAATCCGCAAATGTGCGGGGAATGCGGCTCGCTTGGCCTTCTTTCTTCGCGACGGCCAGCCGGCGAGCCATCCCAACAACCTAGCCAAACCCGCGGCGCCGCGGGCGGCTTATGATTACTTGATCAATTCCATCGACGCCTACCTGACGGGAGTAAGTTCCGCGGCTCCTGCCGAATTGCTATTTGCAGAATATCTCGCGGTGACCGACGTCGCCAAAAGGGAAGAAGCGGAGCGTGAGTTTTTGGGAAAAGCGAACCCGTGCGCGTGGCCATTTCTCTTCTGATGCCTTCATCCGTGGCGCTGGCGTCGCACCGGCGAGTTGCACAACAGTCACCGAATACGGCGAATTGGATTGGTGCCGTGCACGAACGCCATCACTTTGGGATAGTCGGCATCAATGGTTGATCTAAACAGCCCGTCTTTTGGTCGTCAGCCGGTGGATTGTGGCTTTATTTTGTTCGCCGTGTACCATTGATAACAAAAACACCCTTGTTCAGACGCTGGGGATTCGGAATTCCTCAGTGCAGGAAAAACGCCGAAAAATACGAAATTGTGCTACACCTTGTGATACTTTGGCGGCGTTTCTGCCCTCGGTATTTGATGCGTACGGAGTTGTAGAAATAAGCCGAGAAAAGACGCGATTTCTCCTCTGAAAAAACGAGTTTGAACAGCTTTGAATCAGGGGCCTAGAAAACTTCACTTTTTCGTTCTTAAAATCCCCTGGCCGCAAGGCCATGCCGGTTCGAGTCCGGCCCCGGGCACTCCGCGCACGCGGCGCCGCGTGCGCAGTTGTTTGGGAAAGGCCGATCTTGCCTGCAAGAGATATGAGGTAGCCTTCCCTTAGCCGGCGGGCCCCAGCCTCCGCCTCATCCAAGTGCCGGCCCGCTCGTTCGCTTGGAGCCCAGCATTGCTGCCAGACTCCCCAAGTAGGCAACAAACATCAGCAGCGAGAGTTGGTGGCTGCCAGTCGCCATGCAGAGGTACTCGCTAAAACCGCCGATCATGGCTCCGATCAAGTTGGCACCAAACAAAGCCGAGGGTCTTACCGAGTCCCGAAAGGTGGTCGAAAAAATCAGCCCGGCGAAGAAAACCGGCAATGGGACCGCCAAGAGCGTCCAGAGCAAACGTCCCAAGAAATCAAGACCGAGAATCTGCTGGCGTGGTACGAGGTAGAGCACGGCCAATGCAGCGAACAGGGGGGCATACATCCAAAGGGAGAATCGCGGGAAGCGCTCCGCCGCCAGGTTGGCCGCCAGTACCATCAGGAGGACACCAGCCACGACCACCATGGTGACAAACCAAGTGGTGCCGAAATACAGCGTGCTGTCGCTGATGCTCTTGGTCTCCAGCAGCATGAAGCCCATGCCGAGAAGGCCAAAGAACACATCCGACCGTCCGAACTGGCGCCGTCGCAGTCCAGCGATCGCGGCGACTGACAGCACGAGCATGCTGCCGATCGCAATCAGGTAATCGGCCGGGATTGTTTCCCTAGAGAGATAGAGGTAGGGCCAGTCATCCGTGGCAACATCGGGGTGGGGAGGCGAATCAAACACCGCTCGGTAGTAATGGTAAATGGCGGGCGGTGCCTTGGGATTTTCCCCTTTGGGGACACACAGGATCATGTTGTGTTCGTGCACGTAGAGGAGCGGCTCGCGCCCCGTTGCGTCCGCCACCATCCGGAACAACTTCGGCACCAGCCAGTCCCGCCAGACAGCAAACGACAACGAGAGCATTCCCCCCTCGTTAACCAGCGCATAGGCGGCCCGAAGGCCCTCCACGGTGTAAACATACCCATCCAGACGGACGTTGCTCATGCTGCTGAACAACGCTTGCGAATCGAGGAAGCCAAAGACAACCAAGTCATAGCCCGGTTGGGCCTTGGAGACAAAGGAACGGGCGTCGTCAATGTGCACGTTCACGCGGGGGTCGGCATAGGGCGCGCCAGCATTGAATCGCCGGGAGATCTGGACGATCACCGGATCGATCTCCACGGCGTCGACACGTTCGGCCCCGGAGGCCAGGGCTGCCTCCACATCGAGGCCTCCTCCCGCCCCAACTACCAAGACCCGCTTGCGTCCCCGGCAGAGGACGTACGGCAGCCGATACCCTTCCCACAGCTGCGATATGTGCCGGGCTTTGGCCGTGCCAGGCGTGTACCGACCCAGGTCGAGCGTGGCATCGAAATGGTATCCGAGCTGATTGACCAGCACGGCATAAACCGGGGGATCGCGCATGGTGCGCAGGTTCGGGACGGGCTCCATTACCGGGATCTCGGGGACTACGAACTTGTGGACAACGATGTGGTAATACGGTGACCAAATGGCTTCACGTTCACGGGTGATGAACAAGACCGCCAGGATGGCGGCGAACACGGGAGCGCTGAACAGCCAGCGGCGAGTAGGCGAGCCGGCCAAGTAAATCACCATCACCACGACGATGCCCAGCATAGGCGAAAAAAGTTTCAGGGAAAAAAGGCCGAAACACAGGGTGCCGCACAGACTGCCACCAAGGTCCCACGCGTAGGCCGAGAGGCGCGGCAGCGAATTGAAAAGAAGGCCCATCCTCTGACCCAGCGGCAGAAACAACAGTGCGTTGAACGTGAAAATCCCGATCAAGACCGCGTAATTCAGTATCTCCGGATGGGGCGCAAAAAACCGCATCTCCGTGCTGCCAGTCCCCAATGCCATATGCCGGCATAGCACCAGCGATACGATATCACTCGCCAGGAAAACAGGGAACCACTCGAAAAGCCGCCATTTCTTCTCGCTGGCCATTGCGCCCACGCCCAGGCCCAGGAATGAACTCAGGAGCATCAGGTTGGCGTAATAGGCAATCAACCGTACCACCGAGGGCACCCAACGAATCACCATCAGTTCCAGAAACAGGGCGGTGAATGAAAGGGCAAACATCTGCCATTTCAGTGAACGTTGGTGCCCGCCTGGAGTCGGAAGGGGATTCATCAAATGCAGAAACATGCCAGATGCGGATTGGATCAATCACAATCACATTCCGCATGGGGATGACCCCTGATCATCCTTCCCTTGGCCACAAGCGTTCTGCGGTACTGGCATGTCAGGGAAACCCATAAGAGCGACGCAAGTCCGGCCATCCTCCGCCATTGCGGAAGGTGTCGGCAGAGTTTCGGTGACAGCGGAGGGCCCTGTTTCAGTGAGCCTTTCTTCGAACGTGCCCGGAGCCGGGCATGTTTGGCCTTGCTCACGAGCGAATCCGTTTTAGGTGTGAGGGCATCCTGGATTGCATGATCTACCACCGCCGCAACCGCAGAAACCTCTAACCCGCACGACGGGCGACTGGCTTGAAGATCGGATTTCTAGGCGGCAGTTTCGACCCGGTGCATTTCGGCCACCTCCTGGCCGCACAGGACGTCTACGAGCAATACCAACTCGACCGACTCATTCTTGTGCCAGCGGCACAGGCGCCACTCAAACCCCAAGAGATGCAGTCAAATCCCTGGGACCGGCTGGACATGCTGCATTTGGCCATAGAATGGGACAAAAGGCTCGAGATTTCCGACGTGGAGCTGCAGCGGGGTGGTGTGAGCTATACCATCGACTCGGCGCGTTATTTCCGGGCGATGTTCCCCCATGACGAGCTGTTTTGGATAATTGGCGGCGATCAGCTGCCCCAAATGAATTTGTGGAAGGATATCACGGAATTGGCGGGGATGCTGGAGTTTATTTTTCTGGAGCGGCCAAGCCATCCCGCCAAGAAGACACCCGACATTCCCGGGCTGCGCCTTCATCGCTGCGACGGCCACCTGATTGAAATCAGTTCCAGCGAGTTGCGGCAGCGAGTACAGCGGGGTTTGTCGCTGCATTATTTTTGTCCGCAAAAGGTCATTGCCTACATTGAAGCCCACAAACTCTACCGCTAAACTGCATGAAAGAATCTGCCGCCGCCCGCAAAAAGATTTCTGACAATTCCCTAAAGTTACTGAAACTGGTGGTGCGTGCGCTCGACGACAAGAAGGCCGAAGACCTGCAAGTGCTTGATGTGACGGCGCAATCGTCGATTACCGACTACCTTGTGCTGGCCACAGGCACATCGGAACCGCACCTGCGGGCATTGCGCGTTGAACTCGAGAAAGCACTCGATGGCGCCCGGGTGCCGATCATAGGGGTGGAGAACACACAAGGCAGCGGCTGGACGGTTTTCGACGCATTTGAGATCATGGTGCACCTTTTCACCACGGGGAACCGGGCCAAGTACCGGCTCGAATCACTCTGGAAGGATGCGGAAGAAATTTCCGTGGCGGCACTATTGGCCCCGCCAGGGGCGGGGAAACCTACCGCCCGAAGGATCTCCCGATCCCCGGGAGCAACACTCCATCGGTCTCTAAAGAAAACCGGGAAGAAAAGATCTGGCTGAAAGGCCTTAAAGCAGGTTAACTTATTGGTTTGCAGATGAGTTAGCCTCATCAAGTCCTGGCATTTTGGGGTGAAGCCCAAGACCGCCTTTTACGCCATTTTGCAACAAATACCCTTGAAGAACGTTTCCGATTGGAATGTGATCTGGGTGCTAATCCTCATTCCGGGGAGTAGTTCTTATCATCAATATATTATCATCCAATACGCATGAATAAACACATTCGATCCAACAAGGGCTTCACCCTTGTCGAAATCATGATAGTCGTGGTCATCATCGGCCTGCTGGCCGCGATGGCCATTCCCGCGTTCCAGAAGGTGCGCGCCAGCTCGCAGGACAAGGCCGTGTTGAACAACATACGCCAACTCGGTGCGGCGGCTGACCAGTACTTCCTGGAGAACGGCACGTCCACGGCGGTCATTGCCGCACTCGTCGGCTCCTCGAACTACATCAAGGCGCTGAACACGGTGGCCAACGAGACCTATCCTACTGCGTTCACCCAGGGGGTCACGATCACGGTGACCAGCATTGCGGGCGTCCGGCCGTATACTTACGCCCAGTAAGTTTTTGGTTTTCAATTGCGAAGCCGCCCGCAGATAATGCGGGCGGCTTTTTTATTCATGTCCAAGCGATCCATCCTGCTGGCGCTCATCATCCTGCTTTCGCTGGTGTTGGGTTTCGTAACCTTCACCCCCCCGCAGGCGGTAAACGTTGTCCGGCATGGCGGCTACTGGTTGGTGCTGCTCGCCTTTGTACTGTTCGCGTGGTACTTTTTCCGCAGCCTGCGCGACGCTTGGCCGGAACTGCGCATCGTGCGCGGCTGGTGGCGCGCCGGCCTGCTGGTGCTGGGCGCGACGGTCTTTCTTCATCTTCACGAGCGACATGAATTCAAGGTCGTGTCCGATGAAGTCGTGCTCGGTTCGACGGCGATGCAGATGCACTTCGAGCGCCAAGCAGCGGTGATCGTGCGCGGCTATGATTACGCCGGCAACTTCACGCCGTTCAACATCTATGTGGACAAACGGCCGCTCGTCTTTCCTTTCCTGCTTTCGCTGGTTCACGACCTCACCGGATACCGGGTGGCCAACGCTTTTGTGCTTAACGGTCTGCTCAGCCTCGCCCTCACGGCACTTTTCTATCTGCTCGGCTGCCGGCTGGGCGGGCCCCCGGCGGGTGCGGCCGCGGTACTGCTGCTTTGCTCCGTCCCCTTGGTTGCGCAGAACGCCACCGGCGGCGGGTTTGAGCTGCTGAACATGGTGATGATCGTGCTCACCCTGTGGCTGGGCCAGCGCTATGCGGAGCGGCCGGAAACCATCCGGTTGTGCGCCTTTGTGCTCGCCGGCGTGCTGCTCGCCCAGGTCCGCTACGAGTCGGCACTTTTCATCCTGCCGGTGGGCGCCACGGTTTTCTACGTGTGGTGGCGTGAGCGCCGCGCCGATCTGCCGTGGCCGCTGATCCTTACGCCATTACTGCTGGTGCTGGTGCCACTGCAGCACAATGTCTTCAATCTCTCGCAAACCATCTGGCAGCTGAACGACGTGGCCGGGGCAACGCAGCCGTTCGGACTGCAGTATTTCTACGAAAACGTGGGTCATGCGATGAACTTCTTTTTCAGTTTTGACGGTACGCAGCCGAGTTCCTGGCTGGTCGCGATCTTCGGCACCTTTGGCGTCGGGTTCTTTGTGCTCACGCTTTACAAACACCATCGCGAGATCTTCGCTCTCGAGCCAGCCACCGCGGTCTTTTGCATCTTTATCATCGGGCTGCTCGCCCACACGGGCCTCATGCTATGCTATTTTTGGGGCAGGTGGGACGATCCCATCATCCGCCGGCTCAGCCTGCCGGCGCACGTGCTCCTGATTTTCGCCTTCATCTTTGTGCTGCCCCGGCTGACCAGCCACCGCCGGCACTGGCCGGTGGTGATTGGCGCCGGACTTGCCTACATCGCGGGGGTGACGGTGCCGGTTTCGGCCATGCACCGTTTCACCCAGGAAAACTTCGCGGCGCGCACAACCAACTGGATTGGAGGTTACATTCGCGCGCTTGGATCAAAGTCCGCGCTGGCTATCGACAACACCACCGGTCTGCAGTGGTTTCTGTACCACAAATCCAGCATCAACCCCGCGCTGCTCTCCCAACGCCCGGCGGCGTTTCTCTACCATTACCGGCGGCATAGCTTCAACGAGATCATAGTCGTTCAGCGGGTGGGACTCGATCTTGCGGCCAATCAACGGTTGGTTTCAGCGGAGGACGACCTCGGTCCCGGCATCCAGCTGGAGTTGATCGAGGAGAAGGCATTCGCTCCAGCCTATCTGGTGCGCATCAGCCGGGTGGCGGGGGTCGATGAAGCGAAGTTTTTGGCTTGGGCCCAAGAACGCAAGAAGCTCACGGAGACCAAGCAGGTCACCTTGGTGCCGTTCACGGTGGATGCCGCCCAAGTGGTGGAGTGGCTGCGCCAGCTGCCCTGAGCGGGCAACGCGCCTGCAAGGCGCGCTCGATTGCATCCGCCAGCTCAGTCGCCGAACCGTCCGCCGCGGCATATCCCTCTTAACCTGACAGCCGATGGATCAAGCGGCTGGTCATCGATTCGAATTCGGCCTTGATCAGGACCGCCTTTCAGCAGTCAGGCTTGCCGGTTGGGCAACCGGCAGATCGTTACAAGGAGCCAGTATTCCATTTCCAGCGAAACGGCTTTGACGATTACTTCGTGGTCCAGCGCGTGGGCGGTAAAAGGTCCAAGAAGTTTGACGCGCCGTCAACCGCAAGCGCGGAGCCTGGGAAGGCCCAGCAGGACTAGGTGGTGGAGTGGTTGATGAATCTGCCTTGAGGCGGACGCGGCATGGAATCAAGAGCCGGAGGCATGCCGGGCGCGATAAGCGAGCTCAATCGCGGCGTTCAGATCATGAATGGTGCCGGTGAGCACGGGTTTTAGTTCGTCGGCGGAGAGGCGGAAGACAAAGAACGTGTGGTTGATCAGGGCATCGGGACGGCGCACGCGCAGGTAGAGACAGAGGCGGGCAAATACCAGGCGATCGATTTCCTTCATCTGGTCGCTGTCGATATTAAGCTGGGGCGGAGCCTGGGCGCCGTACTTGAGCAGCAGTTGGTGGTAACGCCATTCGCGGGCCAGATTCCACGGTCCACGCCATTCACTGTAGACATCCTGCAGCATGGTCGCGCTGACGCAATATAGCCCCCGGGAAAGCACCTGCCAGTGCTTCCATTGCTCTTGCATGGAGTAGGGGGCCAGCCGGTAGGCACTGATGCCGTAGTAGGCGGGGTCTCCGTTGCCAAAATAGGCGAGATAGACGGGTTCGTCGGGGCGGCGGTGGGTGTGAAGCCAGGCGGACAAGGCCGGCAGATCCTGGCCCCAGTCGAGGGAACTGTCGACGAGGTGTTGATAACCTTGGTCAGGACCGCCGGCCAGGCAGTTGAAATAAGCCAGGTAGGTGGGACGGATGCCAAAGGAGGAGACAGCCAGACCAAGGGCAAGCAGCAGCGCGAGAGGAGCACGCCAGCGCCAGCCCGGGCCGGGCCGGGCGATCAAGCCGGCGGCAATGAAGAGCGGGGGATAGACGGGAAGAATGTGGCGGTGGCCGATATTGAGATGACTGGCCAGAGAGAAGGCCCAGTAAACAATAAAGAGGACCAATAATGGCGTGACACGATAAAGGTCGCGGCGGACATGCTGGAGGCAGGCAGCGAAGCTTCCCTGGCGCGGCCACCAGTGCCGCACCGCCAGGACGAGCGCAAAGGTGAAGGCCAGCAGCGTGGCGGGCGGCGTTTTGACCAAGAAAGCGTAGGGAAAGAAATACCACCACCCCGTGTTGCTGTAGGCGTTGTTGAGAAAGCCCCCCCGCCCTTGGGAGAAATGCATGACATGATCGAAGCCAAAAAGGAAAGCCTGCGGTAGCAAATGCCACTGGGAGAAAGCCTGCACGACGCCCGACAGGGGAGGATGGTCTGCAATGACTGATGCCCACGGAGGGTAAAAATCCAGCTGTTTTGGCAGGGCGGAATTGGCGGCGCTGTAACGGAAATCGTAGAACGCCCAAATGATGATCCAGGCGATGAAAGCCTGGGTCAGGGAAGAGGCGGCGAGGGTGGCGAGCTTGGCGGACCAGGACTTCAGGGTATAATGACGGCGGCCCGGGGCAAAGGCGATCGGTTGTCGATCGACGGTCCGCACCAGCAACAGCAGGGTGAAAATAGGCAGAAGCAACACGGCGGAGAATTTAGCCACACAGGCCAGACCGAGAACCGCGCCGCTAAGCAGCCATGAGCCCCACGAAAGCCGCCGACTGTGCCGCCACCAGGCACCCGTGGCGGCGAGCAGAAAGAACACCATGATGACATCGGAAGTGGCGAGGGGGCCGTGGGCGAGGAAGTTGGGGCAGAAGGCGTAGAGGCAGAGGGAGAATAGACCCCCGGCATCGCCCCAAATGCTTTTGGCCCACAGGAAGACTAGCAGGCCGGTGGCCACGCTCCAAACCACCATCGCGGCCCGCGCGCACAGGAGCATATAGTCCACGGAGTTTCCTTCGCGATAGAAGAACTTAAAGCCGGTGCGCCAAACCTCGGACGACCCCCAATCGTCCGATTGCAGGTTGGGAAAGTACAGGGCTTGGGCGAGCAGGGGCAGGGCGGTCCAACGCTGGGGAAGATTCCCGTTTTCCGGCTGGAGCCGATAATCATTGAATTTCCAATAACTGTAGCCAGCGGTGACATGCACGATCTCATCGCTGGTGGTGCAGAAATGGGTGGTGGCGGAGACAGCCAGCCAGGCATGCAGCGCGAGCAGCAGAGCCGTCAGCAAGGTAACCCAGGGAAACTGAGCCAGGGCAAAACGCGGCTGCTTCATGATGTGGATAAAGGGCCGTAGAGCGCGGCAGCCACCTCTTGATCGCTGAGGGCAAAAATGAGAATGGAATAGCCGATCTCGGCGGCCGGCGGTTGGTTTTGCAGGAAGTGGCACAGGCGGGCAAACTGGAAGTCTTCAAAACGCTTGAGGGTATCCAGGGGCGGATGTGGGTCGGGCGAGCTGGCTCGGTTCACAATGGCCTGGAGTTGACGCTGGTAGTCCGCCTCCTTGTCCCGATCCCAAGGGCCGCGGGCCTGGCTATAGACTTGGTCGAATTGGGTCGCACTGATGCAATAAATTCCACCGGTCAACATTGCCGGAAACCGGCGGGGGAGGCGCAGATCAAAATTGTCATCAGCCACACGCGTGGCACGGATGCCATAGTAGATCGGGTCGCCGGAGCCAAAATAGGACAGGAAAACCGGACGGCCCTGCGCGTGGTTATTCAACCAGGCCTTCAGACCGGGCAAGTCCTGACCCCAATCAAGGGAGCTGTCGGCGAGGTGCCGGTAGCCGTTGGCGGGCCCGCCGACCAGCTCGTTGAAGTAGGCAAGGTAGCTTGGCCGGATCCACAGTGATTCGCCGATGAACCATGCAGCAAGCACTGTTGTAACTGCCACCGGCCAGCGCCACCGGAGCCGGCCCAAGGCCGCTGCCCCTCCGGCTATGATAAAAAACACAGGATAGAGGGGAAGAATATGACGATGACCGATATCCAAATGACTGGTGAGCGCGAACACGCCATACACACCAGCCAACACGAGCAGCGGTGACCACGCATAAAGCCGGGTCCTTCGATGAAGCGCAACGGCACCCGCCGGCAGGGCCGCGGCGGGCGGCGCGGTGCCACGGGCTTTCCAAGCGACGAGACCGGCCAGCGCCACCAGTCCGAAAAGCGCCAATGGAGTTTTGACCGCAAACGTGTAAGGGAAAAACCACCACCAGCCGCGGCTCCGATAATCACCGTTGAGGAAGGCGCGCCGATAGCGCGAATAATGAAAAGTATGGGCGAAGCCGTAGAGGTAGGACTCCGGTAGCAATTTAAGTGAGCGGGCAAACTGGAATGCCGCCACCACCGGGCCTCCGTCCTTGGTTAGGACATCCCAGCCGACGAGTGAGCGCACATGGCCGGGTTCGTAATGCCGGTACATCTGATAGCGGAAGCCATAGCTCGCCCAGACCAGCAGTATCGCGAGAGCTGCCGCTGTTAGAGTGGCTCCGCCCAGTGCGGCCGCCTGCCTCCAGCGGCCGATCACGGGGCTGTTCCATGGCCACGCCATGGTCAGCTCGCCGCCTGCGGCGAGGCGAACGGCCAGAAGCACGACGAGCATCAACAGGATAAGCGGCGCGGAAAACTTGGCGAGGGCGAGGGCGCCCAGGGCGAGTCCGAATGTCATCCACGTGCCGGCGCTCAGCCGGTGGAGCATCACCCAAAAGGCGGTGACCACGGCCAGAAAACAGAAGCAGGCCGGCATGTCGGAGGTGATCATCGCGCCATGGGCCAGCATCTCCGGACTGAAGACGAAGAGTACCGCTGCCAGGAGTGCGCCCGCCGCGCCATGCAGCCGGCGCGCCCACCAGAACACCAGCCAACCCGTGGCCACGCTAAATAGCGCGATCATGGCGCGGCCGGCCCACAACATGGTGCCCAGCGGATTGTCCAGCTTGTAGAAAAATTGGAAACCGAGGTCCCACACGTCGGAGATCCACCAGGAATACTGGTCGAGCGAGGGGAATTTGACTCCAGGCATGGCGAGCAGTGGCAGCGCCGCCCAACGCTGCGGCAGGTTGCCGTTTTCCGGTTGCAGTCGGTAATCATCCGTCAGCCAGTAACTGACGCCCGCAGTCAGGTGCGCGATCTCGTCAGCGGCCGTGCAGTGCTGCGATGAGACGCTTGTCGCCATCCCCCAATGGAGCGCCAGCAAGGCTGCAACGGCTAATCCGGTCCAACGCAGCCGGGACAGGTCTAGGCGGAGCCATCTGGGCGGCAGCCTCATCGTGAAGGGAGGGAATTCGGCGTCGTTGGATCGGTCTTGGCTTCAGGCAGACCCGGGGCGTAGATGGTCCACCCAGCGCGGCGGAACGTGCGGTGGAGTTCAGGATAATAGGCCAGCATAGCCTGGGATGCGATGACGTCAGTTTGATAGGCGAGCAGGCGCACATGTGCCGGCACCGCGGCTCGGATTGCCATGGCGTCGGGGGCGGCCCCGGCGGCGAGCAAGTTAAACACGGCGTCGTCGAACGCGTAGAGTTTTTTCTCCGTTAGCAGACCGGCCAAAGGATACCAGGGCAGATAGAGGGTCCCAGGCTGGCTGCGGGCCAGCGCGAGCGTCTGCTCGGCGCGCAGATCCGGCGTCAGGCGCAGCGGGTGGAGCGTGACGACATTGAATATCCCGATCGTGGCCATGATGGCGAGGGAACCGAGGAGCAGACGCCGCCACATCCGTTCGGCGCTTTTTCCGGTGGCGGCTTGTGCGCGCCGTCCCACGGCCATGGCCGAGGCCGCGATGAAGAAGTAGAGCGAATGATAGGAGTTGATGCCGCCACTGAACTTGGCCGCCGCCATGGCACTGGTGGGAATCAGGCATAAGCCGGCGAGCGCGACCAACAACCAGGGTTGCGCGCGAAGCGGTGTGTTGCTCGAACCAGGGACGAGAATCACGCTGCCGCTTTCTGGCCGGCAGGCCGCGACCAGCAACAGCAGAATGAAGGGTGCGCCCATGAGAACCTGCCAATAGATGTGGCGCGCTAACGAGCTGGTCCAAGCCTGATGGGCGGACACCCAGAAGAGATTGAAAACAATTTCCTCTCCGCCAAAAATCCCGGTAAAGACCGCGGTGAGCCCTGTTGCCAGACCGAAAAACCAGATCGCGTAGCGCCATGCGTTTCGCCAGCCCCAGGCGGCGCCGAGGAAAAGAAACTGGGCCAAGACGACAGGCACATCGATCTGCTTCGTCCACACGCACAGCGCGGCCAGCAGGGCGGCGATGACCAGGCGTTTCTCACCCGGTGGCGAGTCGTTCCGCGGAGTCAGCACGAGGCACGACCCAACCCCCAGTCCAAGCGCGAACGCGTCAACATGCACCAGGCTTAATAGCTCCAAAGTAGGCCAGTTGCAGAGGCAGGCAAAGACCGCCAGCAGGCCGCCCAGCACGGAGATCTTTCGTGTAGCCGCGACCGACCAGTCCTGGGTCAGGATCAATGGCAGCAGGGTGAACGCCTGCGCCAGCAGGCCGGCTACCAGCAGTTTGAAGGTGATGCCGGGCAGCAGGGCGGCAGGCAGCAGCAGGAGCGGCATGACCGGCCCATACGTCCAGCCGAGATACGGACCGTGAGTGATCGTACCGTAGAAATTAATGCCATGCAGCAGCGCGACCGAGGGCGTCACCCGGGCGGCATTCCAATCGATGGCGGGGATTCCACAGAGGTTCGACCAGAGGAGCAAAACCAGCAGCGCCATGACTGGCGGTCGCAGTCCGCGAGCGACCCGTTCCTCCCAGTTTTCTTCCGGATGACGATGGGCCGCCACCAGACCGAGCCCGGCTGCCATCAGCAGGAGGAGGGAGGCCAGAACGGGCAGTGATGTCATGAGGAGAAGACGGGAGCCGGCCCGGACGGGTGGGTGGACCCGTGAAAAGATTCCAGTGTCACCACGATGTGCATAATAGGCGGGAACAGCACGAGGGGCACGGTGCCGGAGCCACGGCGACTGGCCACCTAGCCGCTTGGAGGGTGTTTGATGATGTAGAGCGGCCGCCGTTTCACTTCGTCATAGACACGACCGAGATATTCACCGAGGAGGCCGATGCCGATCAGTTGTACTCCGCCGAGCACCACCACCAGCGATACGACGGTGGTGAAACCGGTCAGGGCGGTCTCGATGCCCAACAGCCGTTTGACGACGAAGTAAAGGCCGAGCGCAAAGCCGCAACCGCTGATGAACATCCCCGCATAGGTCAGAAGACGGAGCGGCAGGTACGAAAAACTGAACAGACCATCAAAGGCATAGTTGATCAAGCGCCGCAAGGTCTGCTGGGGTCGGCCGGCGGCGCGCTCCTGCCGGTCGTAAACTACTTCAGCCTGCCGGAAACCCACCCAGGCCCGAAGCCCCGGGAAAAAACGATGCTTCTCGGCGAGCACATTCAGCACGGCCACGGCATCGCGGTTGAGCAGGCTGAAGGTGCCGGTGTTGGCCGGGATGGGCGTGTCCACGAGGGTGCCGAAGAAACGGTGGAACAGGTCAAAGGCCAGGCGGCGCAAACCCCGCTCCTGCCGGGAACGACGCACCGCAAGCACGACCTCGGCCCCCTCCTTCCATGCGGCAACAAGCCGGGGAATCAGCTCGGGCGGATCCTGCAGATCGGCGTCCATGGTCACCACCGCATCGGCATTGGCCGCTACCGTCAGGCCGGCGGCCAGCGCGTTCTGAAAGCCGAAGTTGCGCGAGAGCTCCACGAATTGGAAACGCGGGTCACGCCGCGCCTGGTCAGCGATAAGCGCTGCGGTGCGGTCACGGCTGCCATCGTTGACCAGCACGGCCCGCCAGGCGTAGCCGGACTGTCCGTCGAACAGCGCCGTGAGCCGGGTGAACAACTCGGGCAGCACCGCTTCCTCGTTGAAGACGGGAATCACCAGAGTGACGGAAGACTGGAGGGGCTGGCTGGCTGGATTCATCCGCGGACAAAAGGTGGCGACGCTGAGTTTCCACGGAAGAACCCCAGCAGGGCGAGCGCAAACAGACTGCCGTAATCAGCCACCAGCTAAGCATCCGGCTGGCGGAAAGGGGTGCGCAGCAGGCTGACGCAGCGTCGGAACCGCGCGGCCGCGAAGACGAGCGCCGCCAACGGCAGGACGATGAAAACAGCCAGAGGCAGATCCAACATGTAAATTCCGAAAGCAGCGAGATAGAGGGCGATGAGGGCGAACGCCGCACCCAGACAGAGTTTTTCATCTGCCGCCAATTGCAGATTCGCTACGAGGGGCAATCCCAAGCCCAGGATCAGGCCGGCAAAAACGCAGAGGCACAGCAGCACCCACAGTGTCATGACAGTGCCTTCCTCCTTGCGCGGCACAACTGCACCAAAACCAGCCCCAGCAAACAGGCAAGGGAAGCCACCAATAAGGGTCGGGCGATGGGCCAGTCCCCCACGAAATCGATTCGGTTTAGGTACTTTGCCTCCAAGTTCATCTCCGTGCACAGCCCGTAGGTCGCCGCCAAGGTGCGGCCGGCGTCGTGCATGAAGGACACCCGGGAATGATGGAGATTCTCAAAGTAGAACTGCAGTCCGACGCCGAGAATGAAATCGACCATCAACCCGATCACGAACGCCGCGCGGAGCAGGCGTGGCAGTTCATCAAAATGGGCTGCAAGAAACGCCAGTCCAAGGACGAGCAGGCTTTGCAGGCAAAGATGCGCCACGCCCCAGTGGTCGATGCCACCGTTGGCCGCCGTTCCGAGCACGATCGTGCAGCCCGTGAACCACGCCCAGAAGGTCCAAGGCAGCAGGGCGGAGTCGCGTTTGTCTTCATGCCACGCCTGCCCCAGCAGCCATAGCAAGGCCGCTCCGCCAAAGCTGCCGAACATCAGGGGCAGGTTCACCTGATACAGCAAAAAGATGTAATCGCGCGCAAAGCCGAGCCGGCTGGTCTGGGCGATGAAACCATAATCCACAGCCCGGAAAGGATGGGGGATCAGGGTGGAGAATAGATTGAAGCTTTTTTCCTGCGCGAATGATGCCCACGAGTGCACGGTGGACTCGGCCACGGAGGTGTTTGTCAAAAACGCACCATGGACACCATAGTTGGCGATGGCCCAGATGAACCAGGTGGCCAGCAGCGCCGCCCCGGCGAGCGCGCAGGCCGCGGTGTCGCTCCCAAAGGCCTGGGTGCGCCACTGCCAGCGCCGCCACCAGAAGTAAGCGGGGATCAGGGCGACCAGATAGGGTCCGGCGGAGTAATGAGCCAGGAAAGCGGCGGCCAGGAGCAGAAAGCCGAGCACAAGCCGGCCGCGGCTGGTGACTTCCATGCCTTGAAGCAGGAAATAGAAACCGCTCAGCACGAAGAAAACGGTGATAAGTTTCGTCCAGGCGAATGTGCCGTTTTCAATCACCGAAGGATTCAGCATGAACAGGACGGTAAACAGCGTGACCGCGCGCAGTGATCCGTGACCGAAGCGTTTCGCAAACAGCCACCCCGGCAGAAAGGCCAGCGAGCCAAGCAAGGTGGTGAAAATCTGAAACCAAGGGCAGGCGCTGTCCGTTAACGCCAGAAAAGCGGAGGTCACCAAATTGGCCAGCGGAGGGCGTGAGGGCAGAGGATCGTTGCCGAGAATCAAGGTAGGTGTTGACCAGTGCTGGAGAAAAAACAGCGAGCGCGCGTAATGATCGATCCAGTCCAGCGCCCAGCCTCCGCCGGAATAGTTCCGTACCAGGGCAAGAAACCCCAGCAGCCAGCCGGCAACGCCCAAATAGGCGCCAAGCATGTGCTGGGCGGGCGGGTCGCGCAGAATCGCGAGACAGGGACGCCACCGAAGGGCGAAACCCGCGAGTGCGGCCAGGGGGAGGAGCTGAAAGACAAGCGGAGGGAGGGCACCCCAATAGTCAACCAGGGCGAAAAGATAAATCGCGATGAGCGCCAGCGCGGCGCCAGCGCAGATTTTCTCGTCGGCGCGCAACGGGAGTCCGGCAGCCAAGGGCAACCCCAACCCCATAATCAGGCCGAGAAAAACCAAGCAGGAGCTGAGAATGAAAAGCAGGGGCATGTCTCAGGAGGGGGTATCGGGGGTGCGGGCACTCCCGAGCGATGAGGCTGCGGGGAAATTCAATTCGCATCGCGGAGCGTTGCGCACACGTGCCAACGCGAGCACAAGGAGACACGCCAGCAGCGCGCTGGCGGCGAGCAGCGCCCAAGGTTTGCGCGACATCAAGTAGAGCAGGGGGAAGGCACTGATTCTTGGGGTGAAGGAGCGCGAGCGAAGCGCGCCGTGATTAGCCCGTCCAAATCAAACAGCGTTGCAGCAACCACGGCGATGTGAAGTGGAATGAAGCGGAATTGATGCGCTAGGTTATGCGTAATGAGAATATTGGGAAGCAAGACCGCGACATAGGCTAAGCAGGCATAGGAAAGCAAAGCTGGGCTTGCCCGCCAACCACGCCAGACACCCCAGAACAGGCAGAGCGTTGGCAATGACCCGTACAGAAGCCTTGTCCATACCGCGCGCCTACTTGTGGTAGACTCATGAAACTCTGTAGCGGCGCGCATCCAGTCGCGCAGGGCCGTTTGCTTCTGCTCAAGCGGAAGTGCAGCGATGTACTGCATGGTTTCCGTCACGGGGCGGCCTAAATAGACCCAGGTTTTCTGTCGATCATCGGGACTCATGCAGATCAGACCCGCGGCCTGCAGCTGGGTCCAATCTGAGTCCGGAAGTTCGGCGTGGGCGTCGTCGGCGTCAATTATGGGCTCCGCATAAGCGAGGGCGTTGACGGCCCGATGCCAGATCTGGCGCAGAAAAACCCTCGGTTGGCCGCGCAGCGCTTTCATCACTGCTCGGCGTTGCTCTGCCATGAACGTTTGTTCGCCCACCTGGGCCATGTGGGCATTGATTTGGGAGTTGTACGACGGGTGCCGCAATACCATGTCACTCAGGGTAAGAACGCCGGAATGCCCCCGGGGCAGGAGCGTGAGCGCGACTTCAAACCAGAGGGTGGACTTGAGTGGAATCAGCGCATGGAAGCGCTCATAATTACGCCACCCCCATCCGCCTAGCGCCAGCACGGCGCCAAGGTACACGACCCAATGCCTGCCGGAAAGACTCAAACGCCGGACCGCGGCAAACGAATTCCAATGTTTGCGATTCACAAAAAGGCAAACGCCGGTGGTCACCAGAAAAGCCAGTCCCACTCCGGCGTGGGCTAGCACGGAAAGCGCCCCCAACAGGCTCATGCCAAGTAGACGGCTCCAACTCCATGCCTCGGCGGTGCAAAGCCACAACAACGAAGCCAACAATGCCCAAACGATCCAAAGGTCATCGGCCGCGCTGGCCGCAAGCATTTGCACGAGAGGATAGGCCAGCAGGGCGAACAAGACCATCACCACCAGGCGGCTTGCCCAGCCTGACCGTCCGTGCAGACAGCGCAACAGGGCGAAGAGCGTATAAGCAGCGAGCAGATATTGCAGTGCGATGATGATGCGACTGGCCAGCGCGGTATCGACACCGCAACAACGGTAGATCAGCGCCAGAATTCCCGGCCAAAGCGGCGGCACCCAGGCGGTCGGGCCGGTCGGTTGGGGGTCGGGGTCGGCAAAGCCCCGGCCTTCGGCCAAAGCGTGGGCGACGTTTGTCTGTTCAGCGCCGAAGGGAATCGGGGGCTGCTGCGCCCAGACACCGCCGCCGGGTGCCGTCGCGAGCGCCACGGTCAGAAAAAGAAGACTTAGCGCAAGATCCAGCTTCCAGTTGCTGTGACCAGCTTCCTGTTTCTGGCTTTGCCTTGAATGGGTCACCGGAACACGTTGTATTTCAGGATGGCGTAGAGGGCGCGGACGCCGTCGCGCCAGCCGATTTTCTTTCCCTCCTCATAGGTGCGGCCGTAGTAGCTGATGCCCACCTCATAGATCACCACACGCAGCCTGGCGACCTTCGCTGTGATCTCTGGTTCAAAGCCAAAGCGGTCCTCCTCGAGGGTGATCCTGCCCGGCACTTCGCGACGGAAGACCTTGAAGCAGGTCTCCATGTCGGTGAAGCTGAGGCTGGTTAGCATGTTCGAGAAGAGTGTCAGGAACTTGTTGCCGACCATGTGCCAGAAATAGACGACCCGGTGTGCGCCGCCGCCGGTAAAGCGCGAGCCAAAAACGACGTCAGCCTGGCCATCGACGATGGGCTTGATGAGCCTCGGGTATTCCTGCGGATCGTATTCGAGATCGGTATCCTGCACGAGGATGATGGCGCCGGTCGTGTCGCGGCGGCGAAACCCGGACGCAGCGCGACGCCTGCATAGATTTTTTCCTCGGCGCGCAACGACAGACCGGTCGCTAGCGGCAGCCCCAATCCCCTGATCAGGCCGAGAAACAGCGCGAGGCACAGAATCAGCCGTAGGATGGTCATGCGGCGGGGATACTTCGAAGAGAACGTTGGAGTCGGATCAAAGCGAGCGCTGCCAGGCAAGCCAGCAGCGCGAGCACGAGGCGAGGAGAGATGGGGCCGTCGCCCAGAAACGCATAATGCATCAGGTTTTTTCCAAACACGCTGAAGGCCAGACTGTGATCATAGGTCTTGGACAGCGTGGCGCCTTGGTCTTGGGCCCAAAGGCTGGCGGGAAAATCGAGGTGCTCGGCGTAAAAGTGCAGCGCAATGCCCAGTGAAAAATCCACGATGCTTCCAGCGAGCAACACGCCTAGCAACAAACGGCTCGTCTCCCTCACGCGCGCCGCGAGAAAAGCCAGGCCGAGGATGATCAAGGGCTGCAGACAAATGTGCGCCAGCCCCAGTCGGTCCGGACCCCCGTTGACCGATATTCCAGTCGCTACGACCAGAAGCACAAAGAACACCCAGAAGGTTCGCGGCAAGCCGACCGCGGACAGGGCGGCTTGCCGCCACTGCCGCCATAGCAGCCAGCATGTCAGCACCCCCCCGGCACTTCCCAGCGCCATGGGCAGATTGAGTTGATAAAGGACGAACGCATAGTCGCGAACGAAGAAGAGCAGCGAATCGGGCACCAGGTAACGGTCGAAGAGATGCCGGAAAGGGTGTGGAATGACCGTGTTGAACACATTGGCGCCCTTTTCCAGCAGAGCCGCAGGCAGCGTGGGAGCCTGCATATAAGTCACGGCGGTGTTGGACAGGAACGTTGCCTTGACGCCGTAGACTGCGATCGCCCAAGCCAACCATGTGCTTAGCAGCAACCCGCCGGCAAGAGCGCAAGCGGCTGTTTCCATCCCCCAACGCCGCGTTCGCCATTCGCGCCGCCTCCACCAGAACCAAGACGCCGTCAGCCCCAGAAGATAGGGCGCCGCCGAATAGTGGGCAAGCAGCGCCGCGGCCAGACAGGCAAACGCTCCCACGGCCAGTCCGCCGCGGTCCTCCTCCCGGCTGCGGACGAAAAAAAAGACTCCAGTGAGAACGAAGAAGGCCGTGACCAGTTTCGTCCAGGGATAGGTGCTATTGTGCAGCACGAAGGGATTGACCATAAAAAGGAACAAGAAAAGGCCGGCGGCCCGCTCCGAGGAGGTCATCCAAAAGACGAAGAGTAGCGCCGGGAGAAAGACCAACGAACTGGCCAGAGTCGTGAAAACTTGGTAATGGGCGTAATTGCAATTTGTGAGGGCGAGAAAAGCACCGGTCACCAGATTGGCTAGCGGCGGGCGGGCGGGCAGGGAATAGAGATGAATAAAGCGGAAATCCTTCGGCCAGTGGAAGAGGAAGAATTGCGTGCGCTGGTAGTGTTCGATCCAGTCTCCCACAACACCGCCGCCCATGCCCGAGTAAGTGCGGATGAGGGCAAGGAAGCCCAGGCACCAGCCGGTGGCGATCAAATAGGCTCCCAGGAGTGATTGCGCCCGGGAATCCCGCAGGACGTTGAGACAGGCGCGTCGGCGAAGGACCAACGCGATCACCGCGGCAAGCGGCAGCAACCAGAAGGCGACCGACGGCAGCAGCAGCCAGTAGACGGTGAAAGCGAAAAGATAGATCAGCCCGAGCGCCAGCGCGGCCCCGGCGCAGAGCTTTTCATCGGCGCGCAGCGACAGGCTGGCGGCGAGCGGCAGTCCAAGTCCGAAGACGAGCCCGAGAAACAGGGCCAGGCACCAGACTAGGTTCAGGATGGGCATGGTGGGTGAATGCCCGGGTGGATCTCACCGAAAAACGTTGTATTTCACGATGGCGTAGAGCGCGCGGAAGCCGTCGCGCCAGCCGATCTTCTTTCCCTCCTCATAGGTGCGGCCGTAGTAGCTGATGCCCACCTCGTAGATCACCACGTGAAGCCGCGCGACCTTGGCGGTGATCTCCGGTTCAAAGCCAAAGCGGTCCTCCTCGATCGTGATCTTTTTCAGCACCTCCCGCCGGAAGACCTTGTAGCAGGTCTCCATGTCGGTGAGGTTCAGGTTGGTCAGCATGTTGGAGCACAGGGTGAGCAGCTTGTTGCCGACCATGTGCCAGAAATAGACCACGCGGTGGGCGTCGCCGCCCGTGAAGCGCGAGCCGAAGACGACGTCCGCCTGGCCGTCGACGATCGGCTTGATGAGCCGCGGATACTCCTGCGGATCGTATTCGAGGTCGGCATCCTGCACCAAGACAATGTCCCCGGTTGCCACGGCGAAACCCGTGCGCAGCGCCGCGCCTTTGCCGCGATTGACGTCGTGGTAGATGATCCGGTTCACGAGCGGCGCGACCTCCCGGCGCAGCACCTCCGGGGTGCCGTCGTGCGAACAGTCGTCGACGACGATGATCTCCTGGTCCGGCACGGGGGCCGCGCGCACGCGCTCCACGATCTGCCGGATGGTTTTGGCTTCGTTGTAACAGGGGATGACGACCGAAAGCTTCATGCGGCGGATTCAGACCAGCCTAGGCATAGGGCAGGGCGAAGGAAGACTATTTTGTGAATTGTGCAGGCTGCTGAGGGGACCCACACTGCGACTGGTCCGATGTCGCCAGCTACGCCTGTGCCTTGGTTCAGGTTCGTCCCGCGCAGGGAGTGTCTGGCTTTCGCGCGGGTTTCATGTCGTGAGTTTCTCCAGTAATATCGCCCAACGTTTCGGCTGGTTTGCAGTCGAGCGAGCATTGCGTCTCTGCATTGCATTTGTCATCGGCGTGGCAGTTGCCCGGCATCTTGGCCCGGAGAATTTCGGTTTGCTAAGCTACGCGGTCTCCACGGTTGCGGTCTTCTCGGTGTTATTCACACTGGGAATCGATGGCTTGGTGGTTCGAGATTTGAGTGTGAGTGAAAGCCGTGCCCCGGTGATTCTTGGGACGGCCCTATGCATCCGTTTTTTCGCAGGGTGCGTAGGTGCGGGGTTGTGCTGCGTTTATATGTTGGTCGCGAACTCATCAAAGATGGGAGGGCGCGGAATCGTAATGGTGCAGTCTCTGGTGATGTTGTTTGGCTGGGGCGAGGTGCTCGATTACTGGTTTCAGTCGCGTCCGGATCCCAAAATCGGAGTTTGTGCGCGGATGGGGGCGAATCTGCTGGGCGGTGGGATGCGGCTGCTGTTGATCTGGGCTGATGCGCCGACGATGGCCTTTGTCCTGGCTGGCGTAGTTGAAGTTATGGTGCTGGCGGGCGCCATGTGGCAGGGCTTTAAACTGGAGCGGGTGTGTGTGGCGCCCCTGAGATTCGACAGAGCTCAGGCGGCCGACCTGCTGAAGCGCGGGTGGTCGCTGGCACTTTCCGCGACGCTGGTGATGGGAATCTTGCAGGGTGATCGGATTCTTCTCGGTCGCCTAGCCGGTCGGGAGGAAATGGGTTGGTATGCGGCTTCCGCTCGTTTTCTGGATCTTCTACTGATGCTGCCGATGCTTTTAGGCATGTCCGTGCAGCGGGTGTTCGCGCGGGAAGCGCACGCCGGTCCGCTCGCGCGGTCATCCAGCGTGTGGCGGGTGTGGGTGGTGGCGAACTGGGTGGGCCTTTCGGCCGCAGTTTTGATGTGGGCTGGCTCACGGTGGGTCGTCCCGTGGGTGTTCGGTCCGAACTACGTCGCAGCCGCACCGATTTTGACGGTGCACGCGTGGATTGTGATATTCGTGATGCAGGTTTCCATGCGCACGCGGATGCTGATTGCAGAAGGGCAGCACGTGCTGGTGTTATGGCTCTCGCTGGCCACGGCGGCGGTGCAGTTCACGTTGCTTCCTATGGCCATTCGGCTCGGGGGCGGGGTGGGCGCGGCGTACGCCACGCTGCTCGCGTGGTTTTTCGGTGCGTTGGTTGCGCCGCTTTTGTTCCGAAAGACGAGATGGTTCGTTCTCGCGTTCCCGAGGGCGATTCTGTTCCCATTCCGTGCGTAGATCATGTCGGATACGACTATCCCCAGCCACGAGATCGAACCCCATCCGCTTTCTCTGCGTGATCAGATCGGGGCGTTGTTCTGGTGGCGCGGGCGTCTGATGCGTGAAGTGCCGGCGGAAGCGGAATCGGAGTTCGACGCTTTGTGGGCGAGTGGATTGCTGCAAGAACTGCAACACCGGGGCTGGGCGCCCGGGTGCCAGTTGACGGGCTATCGCACGGAAAGCGGCGGGCGCGTATTGGAACATGCCGTGGTTCCTTTTGTGACCTATCCCACCGAATGGCCGTTTGCTATGCTCCGGGATGCGGGCGAGCATGTTTTGCGCGTGAATGCGCTCGCGAGGAGCCACGGATACGAACTGAAGGATGCCCACGGGTACAATGTCGTTTTCGCGGGCACACGACCGCAGTTTGTCGATGTATCCAGCTTCCAGAGGCGCCTGCCGGGGGCGATCGGCTGGATGGCCGAGCGGCAATTCCGCGCCTTCTTCCTGACTCCCCTCAGAATTTGGTCGCTTAGCGGCCCGTTCATGGCGCGGAGAATGTTGCTTGGCGGCGAGGTGATCACGGACTTTGAAGCCGACCGGCTTCTTTCGTGGCTGTTCCGCCTCCTGCGGCCCGGGATGGCACGCCGGTATCAGCGGGCGCGGGAGCGACTGGGCATGATCTACCACGTGGACGATGAAGTCTTGGTGGCCAAGACGGGGGCCTTGCTCGGACGGCTCCTAAGAACGATGCGCAAACGGAGGTGCGTCCCTTTCCACCGGGAACCGGAGGACGCGCTTGGCCGCGCCCTCCGTCGGCTGCGGCCGGCAGCCGTGAGGACCGAGTGGAGCGGCTACCAGCAGAACTTCAGATACGCGCCCCCCCCTCAACGATTGGAACAGGTCGTGGCGCTAATACGTCAGTTTTCTCCCGAGACGGTGCTGGACGTCGGGAGCAACGAGGGGGAATTCAGTTTCCGTTTTGAAAGCGACACCGGAGCGCGACACGTCATTGCGCTCGATGGCGACTCCCAAGCCATCGATTATCTTTATGAACGCGCCAAACGGGAAGCGCGGCGGATCACGCCGGTCTACAGCGACGCCATGCAGCCGTTGCTGCCCGTGGCGGGTTTCCCGCAGGAATCGCGCCTGCAAGCCGACGTCGTCGTGGCGCTCGCCATCACGCACCACCTGCTCCTGACCCAGTGTTTCAACGTCGACTGCGTTCTGCAACGACTGGCCTCGTTCGCACGCCGGAATCTCGTTGTCGAATTCATGCCGAAGGGATTGTGGAACGGGAAGGAGGCGCCGCCAGTTCCGCGATGGTACACGTTCGATTGGTTCCAGGCCGCGTTCTCGCGGCGGTGCACGGAGGTCGAAGTGGTTCAACTGGAGGAGAACCGGGTGTTGTTTTCCGGGCGCGTGCGCTCCGCGCGTCCGTGAATGCCGGCGGTTGACGATGTGGAACTGCTTTCCTCAGAGTCGTACGGGACAGGATTTCGAACGGATGGCGAGGGCTGTCCCGGCATGCGGAACCTGGATGCGGTGCCTCACGAACCATCGCGAACCTCCTGAAGCGCACCCATCGAGGCCATTCATCTCGCCGTGAGCGCGCGGAAACCCAGAGTTCTCATCGTTAGTTCGGTGGTTCCGGCCGAGGACCGCGGAGGCGGTTGCCTTGCGCTTTATCGCCATTTTTACGAACGGCGCGACTTCGAGGTGGCGGTGGCTAGTCGGTTCTTGCAGCGAGGTGTCTGTGAGCAGGAATATTTGATGCGCGTGCCGCGGCTGTGGGCCCTTGCCAGGAAGACTCCCCTGGGACGTCTGTTGGAGAATATCGATTACCTGAGGGCAGAAAGGATTTTGCCGGCGGGATTGCTGAAATTCGCCCGCCGGTGGCAGCCGGATCTGATTTTCAGCGTCGCGGACGACTTGCATGCCATGATCGGCTACCGATTGGCGCGGCAGCTGACGATCCCGTATGTAGTGGATTTCCAAGACCTGTTTGCGTACTCGAATTTCAATTCGAAGAAACAACGCCCCTATCGCCTCCTGAAGGCGCTGCTGCTAACACGATATCGCAAGCTCCAATCTGAGGCCGACGCGGTCTTTCATACCAGCAAGGGCATGCGGGAATGGTTTGGCACCTCGGCACGCGGCGATGTGTTGTATCCAATTGGCGCGACGGATATCAACGGGCGCCAGACGGAGCATGCGCCGCCGGTTGACCGCTTGACGCTCGTCTATGCGGGCAACTGCTATGGCCCCTACGGGGCGATGATGCGGAAGCTGGCCCAGTTGCTAATCGGGCACTCTCATCTGTCTCTCGCGGTTTACTCCATGGGGGTCGATTGGCCCGCCGGCGACATTGCCCGTTTCACCCGCGCCGGTATCTATCACGGATTCGTGCCCTTCCATCAGCTCGAACAGAAGTTGATAAGGGCCGACGCGTTTCTGGTCGCCATGAGTTTCCGGCCGGAAGACCGCACGTTCGTGGAGACGAGTTTCACTACGAAATGGCTCGATTACGCCGCATGCGCCAGACCAATTCTCGTCTGGGCACCAGCGTACTCGACAGCGGCGCGTTTTGCGCGGGAAACAGGGGCTGGTTTGCTGGTCGATGATCCGGCACCCGCAGCGGTCGTTGGTGCCGCTGAGGCGCTGATGCTTGATCCGAATCGCTGGAACGCCGCAGCGAACGCAGCGGCGCAGGCGTCTGCTGATGACTTGAACTCCGAACGCCTCCACGCTCTGCTGCGTTCAACTCTTTGTGCGCTTATCGACCCCTCTCGGGATCCCCGCACGAAGGCGTGTCCAAACGACCAGAGTCTATGACATTGCTTACCATCGTCACCGTCACGAAGGCCGACGCGGAGGGACTGAAACGAACACTCGCCAGCGCGGCAGTATTCGGCGCGGCTGCGACGGTTGAGCACATTGTCGTGGACGGGGATGGCAGCGCCGAGTCAGCGGCTGCAGATGGAGGTTGCCTGTGGATGCGTCAGACTGGAGCTGGGATCGCCGCCGCTTTCAATGAGGGACTGCAGGCCGCCAAGGGCGAATGGGTGTGGTTTCTCAACGGAGGCGATCGGGTGGATGCGCGGCTCACACCGGAGTTTTTACTCACTCTCCTAAGAAGTTCACAGGCGGACGTGATCATAGGAGGCATGATGTATGAAGAGGAAGCCGAGCCTAGGCCGCATCTGTCACCGAACATGCAGTGGCCGCCCTTTAAGGCCTGGATTCCTCATCCATCAACGGTCGTTCGGCGACGATTATTCGAGCGGTTTGGCATGTTCGATGCGACTTATTCCATCGTCATGGACTACGAGTGGTGGTTACGCGCGCTTTCAGCCGACGTGCCGGTAGATGTGCTGTCAGTGCCGTTCGCGGTGTTCGCCCGCGGCGGCATCAGCCAGCAGATAGAATTCAGGAAGAAATTGGTCCGTGAACAAGGCGATGTTATCCGGCGTTACCAACTTCGTCTGTGGCGGGCCTGGATTCTTTCGGGCTGTCGCCTTTTGAGGGTGTGGCTTGCAGCGATTTTCGTCCGTCGTATTGACAAGCCGCGGGTTCCGGCGGCCGAGCCTTGATCGCATCACCCTATGAGATTTTCCCGTGTCGCTGCATTCATCAAGAGGCTTACCGGCAACAGTGGCTTCAAGGTGGAAGAGCGGTTCAAGAAAATATACGAAGAGAACATTTTTGGGGGAACCGAATCGCGATCGGGCACGGGCGCTTCATTGGCGCAGACCGAACGTTTGCGGCAGGAACTGCCGCAACTACTCGCGGAACTTGGCGTGAAACGATTTTTGGATGCACCCTGCGGTGATTGCCACTGGATCGCTGAGTTGGATTGGGGGACGATCGATTATACCGGAGCGGACGTGGTGGCGGACATCATCCAGGCCAACCGAACTCGATTTGCCGATCGAAAGATGAGGTTCATCATTGCCAACCTTTGCGTCGACGACTTGCCACCGGCGGACCTGATCTTTTGCCGGGACTGTTGGGTCCACCTCGACTACCGCCAGATCAGGGATTGTTTTAGGAATTTTCAGCGAAGCGGAGCGACATACTTGCTGACGACGACGTTTACCTCTCCGGCTAGGAATAGGGACTTGGGCGGTGCCATCTGGCGCCCGCTGAACCTGCAGATTGCTCCTTTCTTTTTTCCTGCCCCCATCAAGTTTTGTGTCGAGGGTTGCACGGAGAATGGAGGAGCCTATGCCGACAAGGCGTTGGGCTTGTGGCGATTGAAAGACATAACGTTTTGAGCGAATCATTCCCTTTGCCGATGCGCGCAACTGGTGTCCGGAAAACGACTGAACATTGGCTGGTGGTTGCTCACGAGGCGTCGAACTCCGGCGCGCCGCGGATGTTGCTGGAGCTGCTGCGGGGGATCCGGGCGGCGCGCGATCCAACCTGGTCGTGCGAGATCCTGCTGGGTCGCGGAGGTCCGCTGACGGAGGAATTCAGAAGCCTGGGTCCAGTCCGGCGACTGACTGATCCGCGAGCGGAAGGGACGGGCTTGGTTTCCAAGTTATTCGACCGTCTGGTGGACAAGCCGATTTTTCAGCCGTGGCGACTGGACCGCATGATGAAGGCATGGCGCCGGGAAGAGATCCGATTGGTCTACGCCAACTCCGCGACCAATGGCCGGCTGCTGCCCGCCTTGCGCACCCTGGGCTGTCCGGTGGTGACCCACGTGCACGAGCTGGACTACTCGTTGAGGCGGTTCAACTCGCGAGCCGACCTGGCCGCCACGCTGAAATGCACGGACCATTTCTTTGCCGTTTCCCGGGCGGTCGTCAGTGACCTCATTGCCTTGGGTGTGCCGGGCGAGCGGGTGACCCGGGTGCCGAATTTTTTGACCGAGCTGCCTCCATCCATTGATCTGGCCACCGCGCGCAACGAGGTCTGTCAACGCCTGCAATTGCCACCCGGCACTCGCCTCATCACGGCCTGCGGGCACATCGATTGGCTGAAGGGACCCGATCTTTTCGTCGAAATGGCAGGATTGCTGGCGCACCAGGTTGTGCCGCCCGTCGCCTTCCTCTGGCTGGGAGGCGAGAGCGATCCTGCCCTTGCGCGCAGGGTGCGCGCCGAGGCCCGGCGCAGAAACCTCGGTCACCTGATGCGTTTCGGCGGGGCCGTGCGGGACCCGGAACGATATTTTGCGGCGAGTGAGATCGTGACGGTGACCTCACGGGTGGAAAGTTTCAGCCGGGTGGCACTCGAAGCCGGCGCCCTCGGCCGTCCGGTGCTGTGCTTCGCCGCGGCGCGGGGCCCGGCCGATTTGTTGGACGCCGAATCCATGGTGCCGGAACTGAATGGCTCCGCCATGGCGGCGGCGGTGGCCGACCTGCTCAATCATCCGGAGGAGCTGGAACGCCGGGGGCGGCGATTGCGCGAGCGGATTGCGGCAGAGTTTATGGCCGGAAAATGGATCGGCGAGATCCTCGCGACCGTGGAGACCTTGCTCCATGCCTGAAAACCCGTCTCCGTCGGAAAACCCGCCGCTCTGCGGGTTGGTGGTGATCTTTCACCCGAACGACACCGTGAGGGAGAACCTTCGCGCGATGGTGCGGGAATGCGGCAGAGTGATTGTGGTCGACAACGGATCGGAGGCGAACTGGCGCGAACCGCTGGGATCGATGGCCGGCATTGAAGTCATGGCCAATGCCGGGAACGTTGGACTGGCCGCAGCGCTCAACCAAGGCATGCGGCGGGCGGCGGAGCGGGGATTCTCCTGGGTGCTGGCCTTCGATCAAGACAGCCAACCGGGACCAGATTTCAGCCGGGCATTGTTCACGACGCTGCAGGCGCACCCGGAAGCCGGCCGGGTGGCGGTGGTCGGGGCCAATATCAGTGAGACGATCGAGGGCGGGCGCGAGCATCGGTGGCTGTGTCCGCATCCGTGGCTGCCGGGGGCCTTCACCAAAAGGTCTTTGCGGGGACACGATCTGCCTTCGGTAACCATGGCGATCACTTCGGGATCCCTTTTCCGGCTGGCGGACTTCGCCACCGTGGGGCCGTTTGCCGAGGAATTCTTCATCGACTACGTGGATACCGACTATTGCCTGCGCTGCCGGGCGGCCGGACGTCTGATCGCGGTGAGTGCCGCCGCGCGGTTGGTGCACTCTTTCGGCGCCCGGGATCGACGGCGGTGGTGCGGCCTGACGTTCGCGCCGACGAATCATTCACCGCGCCGCCATTACTACATCGCCCGAAACCGCCTGGCGATGATCCGACGGCACGGATTGAAGCACGTCCACTGGCTCCTCTTCGATCTGGCGACCGCCGGGCTCCTGCTCGTACGAGTGCTTGCCGTGGAAGAGCGGAAGATGATCAAACTCCAAGCCATGATCCGTGGCACGATTGATGGACTGCGCGGCCGGCGTGGCGAGTGTCCGCCCGGCTGGTTCGAATAAAGCAGCATGCTGGTATGACTCCCTTGCTCTCCATCGTTATCGTCGCCTACCAATCGCGCGAGGAGATCGGACCGTGCCTAGCCTCGCTGCCGCGGGAAATCGCGGACGGGGCGACCGAGGTGATCGTGGTGGACAATTCGCTGGGCGACGGAACGGCGGAAATTGTGCACCAAGATTTTCCCTGGGTCGGATATTCTGCGCCCGGCGGCAACCTCGGTTTCGGGCGCGCCAACAACCTGGGCTGCCGGCAGTCCACCGGCGAGTACGTGCTGTTCCTCAATCCCGATACCATCAGCGAGGCCGGGGCGCTGGAGCATTGCCTGCGACGGTTGCAGACGGAGCCGGATATCGGGCTCATTTCACCGAAGCTTGTGCAGCCTGACGGCGCGATGGACTTGGCGTGCCGGCGCTCGATCCCGACGCTCTGGGATGGGTTTTGCCGTGCGACCGGCCTCGCGGCGGCGTTTCCACGGACGGCACTGTTTGCCGGCTACAACCTGACGCACCTACCCGAGAATGGCACCTACGACGTCGGTGCGATCAACGGGGCCTTCATGATGACCCGGCGCGAGGTGCTCGACCGGGTCGGTTTGTTTGACGAGACCTTCTTCATGTATGGTGACGATCTCGACCTATGCATCCGGATGGCGCAGGCGGGATACCGCATTGTTTACGATGGCCGGGTGCAGATCATCCACCTGAAGGGCATGAGCGTGGCGAGGGACTACGAACGAATGGCCCGGGCGATCTTTGATGCCAACCGTGACGTGTATCTCAAGCACTTCAATCCGCGCGGTTCGACGTTGGTCCGCTGGAAATATCAGCTGGCCTTCGGCGCTTGGAAGACGACCGCTCTGCTGAAGGCGCGGCTTTACGGCCATCGGCGGGTGAAACCCAGGTAACCCAGCGTTCCGGAACCCGGCCTCAGGACCGACGAAGTAATTGTCAACTAATAGTTGACAAATTCCAAGCGGCCCGCCACCCGCAGGCGGGGAGGGGGAATTCACCCGGCAAGGTTGCGCCAGCGCACCAGCGTCAACGCGAGAATCTGCAGGTCGAGCCACGGGGACCAGTTCTCGATGTAATAAATGTCGTACTGGATGCGCTGTTCCAGCGCCGTGCCGCCGCGCAGGCCGTTGACTTGCGCCCAGCCCGTCATGCCGGGTTTGACCAGGTGGCGGGGTAGGTAGTGGGGAATGGCCTCGGCGAGGCGGTCGACGTGGTAGGGTCGTTCCGGCCGCGGTCCGACGAGGCTCATGTCGCCGCGCAGCACGTTCCAGTATTGAGGCAGCTCATCCAGGTTCCACCGGCGGATGAAGGCGCCGATGCGCAGCAGTCGCGGATCGCCGGACTGGGTGCTCACGTTCTCGTGGTCGAGCTCCGCGGCCCCCGGGGTCATGCTGCGCAGCTTGTAGAGCGTGAAAATCCGGTGGCCGGTGCCGACCCGCGGCTGGCGGAAAAAGACCGGCCCGCCGGGCGACTCCCGCTTGATCAGCACAACGAGCAGGGCGATGACCGGCGCGGACAGCAAGAGCCCGATGATCGCGCCGGCAAGATCGATGCCGCGTTTAAGCGCGCGATTGAAGAGTTTGTTGATGGCCAGCTCCTCCACGCCGAGCACGGGCACGCGGCCGACCGTCTGCAGGCGCAGGCCGGAGACGAAGATTTGAAACACCGAGGGGATGATCTTCAGCTCAACGTAGGCGCGTTCACAGAGATCCACGAGGCGGGCCAGTTCGGCGCGCGGCAGGTCGAGGTGGGCGGCAATCAGCACGTCGAGGCTGTGTTGCTCCAGCAGCGCCGGCAGCTCACCGAAGCCGCCCAGCACCGGCAGACCTTCAGGAAAGGGCGGACGACTCTGCCCGGGCGCGGGCAGTTCGACGATCCCGACCAGATGAAAGGGATGGGCCGGCGCCCCCATCACATCGGCGGCGAGCGCATGCGCCTCGGCCGTCCAGCCCAGCAGCGCCACGCGCTGCTGAATCCGGCCGCGCAAGGCGGAGGAGGCGGCCAGCCCGTAGAACAGGCTGCGCCAAACGTACAACAGCACCAGCACGGCCACGCAGGCGAAGACGACAAAGAGGCGCGAGATCGGTGGATTGAATTTCAGCACCAGCGAGACGCCGAGGTAGGCAAAAAACCAAAATGCCGTGCCCTTGAGGATGATGTTGAACGACTGGTAGCGGCGGAGCAGGAGCCGCTCGTCATAGAGGTTGAGGTGGGCGAAGGCGCCGAGCAAAAACGCCGTGCCGAGCAAGAGCAGGGGCAGATAGTCGCGCAGGCGCGCGCCGGACACTTCAATGAAGACCGAACCGAGGGCGGTGTGATAGCGCAAGACATAGCCGACGAGCAGCCCGCCCAATACGCATAGCGTGTCACCGGCGAGCAGCACGACGGGCAGGGTACGCTGACGGAAAGTTTTTTGGGCGAGGTCGTTCATCGTGACGCCGGCGCTGGCTGGTCCAGGCTTTGGAGCAACAACCGCTCCTGAAGATAGCCCTTCGGGGGAAAAAGAAACGAGACGTATTTCTTCGCGAGGAGATTTTCAGGAGAAATGTACAGATCGCTCAAGCGAAAGCCGTCCTGATTCCGCTGGAGCACGCCGTAGCCAGGAAGCTCGTTCCGGATGAACTGCACCAGGGCGGGCTCGTCGTGAAGCGGGTCGGTCAGCAGGCGGATAAAGGAAGCATGCGCGCGAACGAGGCGGCGGTTGAGCGCGGCGGCGAACGCCGGCGGATCCTGGTCAAGTCCGGCCGGAGGGGTTCCATCGCGCCAGGCTGCGTAAAGTTGTTCCCAACTCCGCGCGGCGGCGGGAGGTTCCGGGATATAAGTGCGTTTTTCGATTGGCCCCAGGTTCATGAAAAACCACCGCTGTTCGGTCGAGCCACAGAGGATGAGCACCGCAGGTTCAGGGGAGGCTCCGGACCACCACTGGGTCAGGGCCGCGACATAACGCAACTGATTCTGGAGCATGGCCGGCAATGCAGCCTGCTCCAGCCACCGGTTCGTCAGGCGGGGCAAAGCCGCCACCACCTCGCCCCGGAAGGCGGATAATGGCGGGACATCCCAGAGGGGCGAAGTCATCGCCTGCGGGTTGTTCAGCCATTCCAAAGCGAAAGCGTTGGCGGCGGCGGATTTTTCGTGTCGGGCGAGAGCACTGAGGCCAATGCCCAGATACACGCCTCCCCGGTAGGGCGAGAATCGTGCGGCGGCGCGAAAATGTTTCCCGGCACCGGCCGGGTCATCCGGCAAAAGCAGCCAGCCGAGGTTGTAGTGGCAGTATTCCTGGTCGGGATCGATCGCGAGGGCGCGGCGCAGAAGTGCGATGCATTGCTCCCGCGCGCGGGACTCACCGGTCTGCAGATATTGTTCGCCGTAAAAGGCGGCCAGCTGGGTCAGGTAGAAAGTTTCCCACGGGGCGCTCGCAGCGGCTTTTTCCGTGCCGGCGACGAACGCGGCAACATTTCCCGCTTCGCGGGCGTCGGCAGCGCTGGCGAACAACTGACGGGCGCGCAGGTTGGGCAGAGTGGGCCACAACATGACAGCCAGGGCGGCCAGCAGCATTCCTCCCGTCAGACGCGCCATTAACGGCGGGATGGTGAAGTTGGCGCTGGCGTGGGCATTCTCCACGGCGCACGCCCGCCACAGCACCAGCAGCGCGGTGACAACCACGGCAAACAACGGGACATCGAGCTGGTAATCGGCCAGGCACATCACGGCATAGCCGGCGAAGGCGACAAGCACCGCTTGCGTGCGGAGCCGGTCGGCCGAAACGGCCGCAGGACGGACGCGTTGCCGCCAAGAGTCACACCCCAGCTTGGCCGCGCCGAGGAGCAGCAACCCCAACGCGAGCACACCGGGCGCTCCGAGTTCCGCCCAGAACTGCACGGGCGTGTTGTGGAGTTGCAGGACATCGTCCACACCGCCGGAAAGCAGGGCGCGATAACGGGGATATACCAGCGAGACGGTGCCCGGTCCGTAACCAGTCCACCAGCGATCGCGACCCATCAGCCAGCCGGCCTCGAGCATGGCTGAGCGCTGGCGGTTGCTTTCGCTCGCGATGGCACTCCAGTGCCCATGAATCAGCAGGCTGCGCAGACGGGGATCGAGGCCGGCAATAACGCCGGCGGCCAGCAGCACCCCCACGACGACCAGCAACCGCTGGAAGCGGCTGAGCGAAGATTGTGCCAGCCAAAGCACGGCTGCGCAGGCCAGTGCGGCGATCAACGCCAGTACGCCGCCCCGGCTGTAGGTGGTGGGCACGAGCATAACGGCCAGCGCCGTGGCGACGGACCACCACCCGCGCCGCACTCCCCGCGTGGTCAGCCCGAGGACCGCCAGCCAGGGCACGGCGAGCACCGCGAAGCCGGCGGTATAAACGGAGTGCCCGAGCGGATCCGCATTGCGGATGGACAGGGCTTCGCCAAGCGGCCGACCTGCCGCCCAAGTCGGCAAAACATGGGCAAACAGCCACCGGCCGAGGCTGACCGCCACGAGTAGCAGCATCAGTCCACCGGTGATCCGGGCGAGCAGCCCGATCCGCTCGGCCCGCAGCGCGGAATCGCGTTCGATCCAGTCCAGTCCAAGATAGGCTAGGCTTACTGTGGCGACAGGGATCAACGCGGCGTTGAGACTTTGCGCGTGAAAGGGGCTGAAGAGCGCGGCGGCGACATTGGCCGCCGCCAGCAGGGCGAGGCCGCCATCCAGCCATCCGCCGAAGCGCGACTGGCTGCGGCGCATCACGAGCAGCCGTCCGGCCAGGATCGCGACCGGTGCAATCAGGAGCACCTGCCAGTAAAAAAACCACGGCCACTGGTAGAAACGGGTGGCGGCGTTGGTACTGAGCGAAAGCGCGGCAAAGACGGCCATTGCGAGCAGGCCAAGCAAGGCGGGAATCCTCGTCAGTAAGGAGCCGGGTCGGGTGGCGGTCATGAAGACACCTGCCTTTACTATCGTCTGAAGGTTCGGCGGCAAGGAGGGTTTGCGCAGCCCTTGCGGCCTTGACGCTGGAGGGCGGCAGCGGACATGTTGCCATGATGCCGGAGGCCAAACCCGCTTCGAAAAAAGGGCTGTTCATCAAGGCTGGTGTACTGGGTGCCGTTGTGCTCGCAGCCGCCGTGCTGGTGCTGTGGGGGGTCGATCTGAAAGCGTTGCTGGTCCAGATCATGGCAATCATTGGCGACGCTGGGCCGTGGGTGTTTTTCACGGGGGTGGCGCTGCTCCCGGCATGCGGGTTTCCGCTCATGGCTTTCACCCTGACGGTCGGTCCGGCCTTCGGTGCGCAGTTGGGGCTGGGCGGCGTGCTGGCGGCGTATGGCGCTGCGGTCGGCATCAACCTCGCGCTGACCTACTGGCTGGCGTGCTATGCCCTGCGTCCATGGGTGGAACGGCTGGTCGCGCGCGCCGGATATAAGATCCCGCAATTGGAGGAGAAGGAGCATCTTGAAGTTACGCTATTGCTCCGCATCACGCCCGGTCCGCCGTTCTTTCTGCAGAGCTATCTGCTCGGCTTGGGCCGGGTGACGTTTCTGACTTATCTGTGGGTCTCGTGGACGGTGGCGATGGCCTATGCGGTCGGGGCGGTTTGCTTCGGCAAAGCAATCGTAGAGGGCAGGGCGGGCCTGGCGGTGATGGGAGTGTGCCTGCTGATCGCCGCCGGGATCATTGTCCATCTAGTGCGAAAACATTATGGCAAAGGACGAGTCCAGGCAGTCCGTTGACGATCCGGGCCGAGTGGAGACCGTCAGCGAGTTTACGCGGCGGGTGAAGGCGCTGCTGGAGGAGGGCATTCGACCGGGCTGGGTGCGCGGCGAGGTGTCGAACCTGCGAGCGCAGGCGAGCGGCCACGTTTACTTTTCGCTCAAGGACGCCGGTGCGCAGCTGGCCTGCGTGCTGTTCCGTGGCGACGCCGCGCGGCAGTCGATGACGCTGCGCGACGGCCTGCAGGTGCTGGCTTACGGAGAGATCAGTGTTTATGAGCAGCGCGGCCAGTATCAGCTCATCGTTCGCATGCTGCTGGAAGACGGGGTGGGGCGTTTGCAGCAGGAGTTCGAACGACTGAAGCAGCGGCTGGCCGACGAAGGTCTGTTCGACGCCGCCCGGAAGACGGCGCTCCCGCCGATGCCGGCGACGGTGGGTTTCATCACCTCGCCGACGGGTGCAGCGGTGCAGGATTTCATCCGCATCCTCCAGCGGCGAGACTGGCGCGGTCGGCTCGTGGTGCTGCCGGCCAAGGTGCAGGGCGAAGGCGCCGCCGCCGAGATGATCGCTATGCTGAAGCTGGCGGAGTTGCTGGGCATTTTTGACTTGCTGGTGATCGGCCGGGGTGGCGGGAGCCTGGAGGACCTGTGGGCCTTCAATGAGGAGCCTTTGGTGCGTGCCGTGGCCGCGTGTCCGGTGCCGGTCATTTCGGCGGTGGGGCACGAGATCGACTTCACCCTGTGCGACTTTGCGGCCGACGTGCGCGCCGAGACGCCGAGCGCCGCGGCGGAATTAATCTCCAGCAACTTCCTTGCGGGGGTCGAGCAGACGGCGCGGGCCGCGAAAGGAATGAGCGAAGCGCTCGAAAACACCTTGGAGCGCGCCCGCGAACGGCTCGATCACGCCCGCAGCCGGCTGCGTTTGCTCTCGCCGCAGGCGTTCGTCGAGCAAGGCCATTTGCGGCTCGACGACCTCGCCAACCGGGTGGCCGCTGCGGTGCGCGCCGGCGTGCAGGGGCAACGCCAGCGGTTCACAGCCCTTGCCGGGCGTTACCGCGCTTGTTCCCCCGCACCCCGGATCAGTTTGGAATCCCACCGGCTGCTGGCGCTGGGGAAGCGGCTGCAGGCGGCGAGTCCGCCATCGGTCCTCCACCGCGGTTTTGTGATTGTGCGCGACGAACACGGCCGGCCGGTCCCGCGCCGCGCGGCGGTGCATCCCGGTCAGCGGCTCACGAACGAGTTCGTTGACGGCAGCGTGACGGTGCGCGCTGAGTGATTTTTGTGATTTTCAATCAGTTCGCGGGAGGCTGGCCGCGGTGCCGCCCTCGGATGACCGCGGCAAGTTCCGGCGGCGTAGTATGAGATACCGTGAATCCATCAGGAGGTAGCCGTAGCCTTCGGGTAGCATGAAGCGCTCCAGACGCGGAATGGCGTCGAAGGACATCGCCAATTCGTAGTCTCGCTGGAATTCAGGATATCCACGCACGCGGGTGACATCACGGGTTCGGATAACCAGCCACTGCGGTTTGATGACCCGTGCCAAGGCGAAGAATCCCTTCACGCCGGAATGCCGCAGCGAAACCACCAAAGGAGAAACCAGTCCGGGATAATCAATCACCCGCATCTGGCTGTAATATCCGATATAGCCGATGGGTTCCAAAAAAACGCTGTCTTCCGGCCGGGCGTGTGTCCGCAACCATTCACCGACTTGGGCCCGGGTACCCTCTTCGATTTCGCGCTGCTGGAGGCGCAGTTGAAAGAGCGAAGCGGAAAACAACCAGGCGGATGGACCGATGATGATCGCGCAGGCAAGCAGGGCGACGACCCGCGGCGCTTTCATGATGAGCAGGCCAAGGCTGCGGCCAAGCACGACAGAGGCGAGCAGGCCCATGGGCGGAAAATACCACGGGTAGACGATGCCGGTTGTTCCCATCCATCCGAGATAAAGGCCGATGAACAAAAATCCGATTGAGGCAATTCTCCCAAGGCGGTCGGAGGTGGGCAGCGCCCAATAAACAGCCGCGTACAAACCGCAGCAGAGGGAAAACCACGTAAGCCAGCCGGGCCAGCCTCCGGCTTCGGCATAGATGGGTTCGAAAGCGCGGCGCAGCGCGCGCAAGAAGGCCTGAGGAAACTGCGTCCAGCCGCTGATTCCACCCCAGAATTCCTCCAACACGCCGGCTTTGGCGATAGCGGTATGGGGAATAGGCGAGCCATAGTACCATGTGGCCCATGCGAACCACGGCGCATAGACCACCGCACCAATAAGAACCGCCTTGGCAAGGCCGCACACCTCCTCACGACGGGCTTGGCCATTAAACAAGAATCCGCCCACCACCACTGCGGCGATATAAACAGGCGCGTCCGGTCGCGTCCAAAGCAGCCCGGCCCAGGCCAGGCCGCTGACCAGCGGATGTTTGGAGAATCCTTGCCCCGCCCCCACCAAGGCTAAGGCAAGAAATCCGACCAGAAAGCCGGCCTCCTGTCCGTTGACGGCAAAGGCGGTGGTCTTGATCTGTAACAGGCAGATGACGGGGATGAGAACAGCCAGCCAGACCGGGGCCTGCGGGTTCCGTTGATACTGCTGCCAAACCAGCGCGATGATGCCCAGACTCATCACCATCAGTCCACAGGTGGAAAAGAACCACAGCGTTGGATGATAGTTGGCCGAAGGGAAAAGCATCTGCCACAGGGCGGGCAGCAACACGTTTAGAGGGGAGGTGAAGCCATGAACGCGCTCGCCGGCATTGTAGACGAGGCCCAACCCGTGGGCGGCATTATGGCTGAAACGGAACGTGATCAGAAAGTCTTCCCAGACTTGGCCGGTTGTGAGTGCGAATAATGATGGCAACGCCAGGGTGACGAGCAGCGAGAGGCCGACGGCGTAAGCGGCGGGCCGGTCTTTGCGCAATTGTTGCCAGCGCGGCCAGAGCCTGCCGGCTGATTCTTTCACGGGCGGCGGATCTGATCGGGCAGAGGCGATGGACGGGCGATGGTTCAAGAATCCGTTATACCTCCGGAAACTTCACCCACTTTGCGCCGAGCCGGGCGCTTTTCACCGCGGTTTCGATGAAGGCCAGGCCGATGACACCGTCGTCGATGGTGGGATAATCGAGATCGGGCGGGAGTGGTTTGCCTTCGACCTCGGCCGCGATGGCGCGGAAAGCCTCACGGTAGATGTTGCCGAACGCTTCGAGGTAACCCTCGGGGTGGCCGGAAGGGATGCGGGTGAATTTTCGCGCCTGCGCCCGCAGGTAGGCATGGCCGCGGCGATAAACCTGCCAAGGCTGGTCGGGATGTTTCACAATGAGTTCGTTCGGGTGCTCCTGACACCACTCGAGGCCGGCCTTGGTGCCGTAGACGCGGATGGTGAGATTGTTTTCTTCGCCGCTGCAGATTTGCGACGAATGCAGCACACCCTTGGCGCCACCCTTGAAACGGAGGAGGATGTTGCCGTCATCGTCCAGCCGGCGCCCCGGCACGAAGATGGTGAGATCGGCGCATAATGAATCGATCTGCAGTCCGGTGATGTAGCGAACGAGGTTCTCGGCGTGCGTGCCGATGTCGCCGATGCAGCCGGCGGCGCCGCTGCGCCGCGGATCCGTGCGCCACGCGGCCTGTTTCTGGCCGGTGCCTTCGAGATAGGTGTTCAGCCAGCCCTGCGAATATTCGACCACGACCTTGCGCATGACGCCGAGCCCGCCGCGGCGCGCGAGATGACGCGCCTGCTTCACCATGACGTTGCCGGTGTAGTTGTGCGTAAGCACGAGAACCTTCCCCGACTTCCGGACGATTTCGCGCAATTTGAGCGCCTCCTTGAGGTTAAAGGTCGCGGGCTTGTCGAGGACGACGTTGAAGCCTTGTTCGAGGAAGAGCCTGGCGGGTGGAAAATGCTGGTGGTTGGGCGTGACAATGATGACGAAATCGAGCCGCTGGTCCGCGGGCATTCCGGCCTCCGCCCTGGCCATCTCGGCGTAGCGGCCGTAGACCCGCGCTGGGTCGACGAACAAGTCAGCGCCGGACGCCTTGGAACGAGCTGGATCGGCGGAGAAGGCGCCGGCCACGAGTTCCGCCTTGCCATCCATGATTGCCGCGAGGCGGTGCACGGCGCCGATGAACGCACCGCGGCCGCCGCCGATCATGCCAAAACGAAGTTTTCTGTGCATCGGGGGGAGGAGTGAAAATCGAAGAGGGGGAATGACATCCGACCGGGCGATGACTGCCCCGCTCCCATGGACTATTGGTTTTTCTTGTCGAAGGCCGCGTCGAAGGCGACGGCGCTGCGGGGAAAATCGAGGTGGCGCACGAAAGCCGCTGCTTCGGTGGCGCCGTGCACACGGTCCATCCGGATGTCCTCCCATTCGACGGAGAGCGGGCCGCGATACCCAACGTCATTGAGCGCGACGATAATATCCTCAAACCTGATGTCGCCACGGCCGAGCGAACGGAAATCCCAAGAGCGGCGCCCGTCGCCGAAGCTCGTGTGGCCGCCGAACACACCGACGGTGCCGTCGCCGCGGCCCCACGCCACGTCCTTCATGTGCACATGGTAAATACGGTCGCCGAATGTCCGGATGAACTTCACGTAGTCGACACCCTGGTAGCCAAGGTGCGAGGGATCGTAGTTGAAACCGAAACGCCGGTGGCGTTTCACCGCCGCCACGGCGCGCTGGGCAGAGGCGATATCAAAAGCGATCTCGGTCGGATGCACCTCGAGGGCGAAGTTGACGTTGACCTTGTCAAACTCGACGAGGACGGGGCCGAAACGCCTGGCGAAGTCTTGGTATCCTTTCCCCCAATAATCCTGCGAGGTCGGCGGGAAGGGATAGATCGAGTGCCAGATGCTTGAACCCGTGAAGCCGTTGACAACCGCCGGATGATCGCCCCCCCCTTGCCGGCCGGGCTTGAGATCGAAGAAATTCCGCGCGGCCTTCGCCGTGCGGATCAGTTTTCTCGCGGCGCGACGGCGCACCCCCTCAGGATCACCATCACCCCACACATCGGGGGGCAGGGTGGCTTGATGGCGTTCATCGATGCGGTCGCAGATGGCTTGGCCGACAAGATGGTTCGATACCGCATAGCAGGTCAGGCCATGATCGGCGAGAAGCTGCCATTTTTCCCGGCAGTATTTTTTTGAGGTGGCGGCTTGGTCGACATCGAAGTGATCGCCCCAGCAGGCGAGTTCGAGACCGTCATAGCCCATGCGTTTCGCGAGCGAGGCAAGTTTAACCAAGGGAAGATCGGCCCACTGGCCGGTGAAGAGGGTAACAGGTCTTGGCATGGCGGTGAGAGTCAGGGTTTCCGGGGTCTGCAGCCTCCGAGCCTGTCGAGTGTGCCGATTCCTAGGCAACAGGAAATCCCGCGAAGAGCCCAAGCCATCGGTCCTCGCCGGGGATACGGCGATGCGGGCGGTAATTTTAAGACAGAATGGTTGGCGTTGCGCGTCATAAACCCGAGAGAAGACGCAGGTGTCGTTCTCAGCCGCCACTCATCGATGGGTTATTGCATGCCCCCCAACCCTGGCTTGGTAATATAAGGCTCTGCCTGCCGCCAATCCATCTTCCACCCAAGCAACAGGTTGGGGATTTTGAACCGAAAAGGAAGATCACCGAAGAGCCATGCTGGAACCACCCAAAAATCTGAAGGGCTTCCTGCCGGAACGGTGTTATATTCATCGTACCATTTATCATGAAGATCCGTTTCATTGGGATTGTCTGCGGCGGACTGCTGATGGCAGGAGCAACCTTCGCGCAAATCATGCAACCTCAGCCGGAATGGCAGTCTTTGAAAATCCTGCAGACGGTGGATCCCATTTTCCCTTATCGCCTCCAGGAGGTGGGGGTGACAAACGGCGAGGCGCGCGTGGCGATCAACACGGATGCGACGGGCAAGCTTTTGGAATGGCTGGTGGTTGGCTATACCCGCCCGGAGTTTGCCGACGCAGCCGTGGAGGCCATCAAACAATGGAAATTCGAGCCGGCCCGACTGCGGGGCGAGCCGGCGGGCACCACCGTCGAGCTGCTCTTCTTCTACGAGGCCAAGGGAGTTGTGGTGTCGACCGTGAATTCGATCGACAGAGTCGACGCGCTCATCTCGAAGATCATAGGGGAGCACTATATTTATCAGCCCTGTTCCCTGCGGGAGTTGGACCGGATTCCCACGCCGGTCGTCACCGTGAAGCCACTGTATCCTGGCGAACTGGCCGATAAAGGAGTGAAGGGCAAGGTGACGGTCGATTTCTATATTGATGAGACAGGCGCGGTCCACCTGCCAGCCGTGTCAGTGAAGGACGACGTCGAATTGACCGCCTTGGCCCTCGCGGCCTTGCGCCAGTGGAAGTTCGAGCCACCGACACGCAATGGCCACCCCGTGCTCGTAAAGGCGAGCCAGGTGTTCTATTTTGGTCCTAGTGGCTAGATTGCGATTGATCGTCTGAAATGCAAAAAACCATGATACCAAAGTGTCATGTTTTTTGTTTGATCGGAGCCGGGCGAAACCGCCGGCCGCACCCGGGAGCCACGCCAAAAAATGATTCAGGACTCCACGGTTTCGTGCAACCAATCGGCCAGTTCCTCGCGTAGACGCTGCCGCGCACGATACAGGCGGGTTTCCACTCCGCGTTCCGTACAGCCGGTGATGGCACCAATCTCGCGGTAGGAAAGCCGCTCGTAGTGGTGGAGCAAAATCGCGGTCTTCAGTTCGTGTGGCAGACGATCGATGGCGGCACGAATGGCGGCGCGGGTCTCGTCGTGCTCCAAGGCGGCATTAGGCAGCGGGGCGTCGGAGGGCACCGCCTCGTGGGCGGGGGTCTCGGCATCATCGACGGGCGCGTCCAAGCTCACACTGGGATGGCGTCGCCGCCAGCGATAATGGTTATGGCAAAGATTGGAGAGCGTGGTGAAGAGCCATGCGGAAACTTTCGTGTCGGGCCGAAGCCGCGTTCGTTGCTGATGGAGCCGCACGAACGTCTCGGCGACGAGATCATGTGCGTCGGCTGGGTTTTGCACATAGCGCCAGGCGAAGGCGAACAACGGCCGCTGCCAGCGGGCGATCAACTGGTTGAGGGCGGTATCCTGGCCCTTCTGTAAAGCCTGCAGGCAGACCAGATCGCTGGCAGGTTCGGAATTCACGGGACGACCCGCGGGTGGACCTCAATTCAGGAGGGAACGGCCCGTCCCCTGGAGAACGGGGCCAAGCAGACCGAGATAGCGCGCGCGCTGTTGTGCTGTCATCACGCGGGTTGCATCGGCGACCAATTGCTGGGTGGAGGTGAGGCACTCGCGGTCGACGGCGCGGCGCTGCTCGACAAAATGGGCAAACTCGAGGAAGTCGACCTGCCCTGAGGTCGTCCGCTCGCGCTCAAAGGCGTCGTACTCATCGCGCATGCGCACCACCTGGGCGGCCAGCGCCAGCAGGCGGGGGCTGGATTTCTCATGGATGGTCTTGATGCGGGCGAATTGCTCGTCGGAGAGCTTCAGCTCGGTCTTCATCCATTCGAGCTGGCAATCGAGATTGTTCGCACCGCAAGGTCGCTGCGACATGAACCAGCCCACGTGCGACAGCACACCGGCCGCAATCCCGAGAAGAATGATCAACAGGGTGTGTTTCATGGGCGGTGGGCGGCGACGTTGACCGCGGTTTCATCAATCAATGGATCGATCAGGCGAAGATAGCTCTGGGCAATCTGCACCCCGCGCTCGGCATGCAGACGCGAGAGGCGCACCTCGGCGAGGAAGAGGCCGAGCAGCATGCACGCCGCAACAAAAGCGACGGCAAATGAAGGCCGTGTAAAGGCGGCCTCAATACGAGCGAAGAGACCAGGCCGTTCAGCGCGACTTTCGACGACGGCAATGCGGCGCCAGACTTCTGCCGCCAAATGCGGCGGCAGCTCCGGGGTTTCACGCCAGCGGTCGAGCAATGGATCAAGCGGATCGGATGGAGGATGCATGATGATATTTACCGCCCGGCACTGTCTTCGCCGGAGCGGATACAGTTACATGGCAGATGAAGTTGGCCTATGTCAGGGCACCCGGAGGCGCCCGTGGCAGACAGCATAACACCGCCGACTGGAAAAGCCCTTCAAAACAATCCATCGCACGCTCCTGCTTCCCACTCGTGGTTATTCATCCAGCAGCAGGTGCCGACAGACGGGAAGTTGCGCTGGGGTGGTGCTGAATTTTACCAGCATTGCCCTCTGACAGGACGTATAGCGCCAGGGGCGTCTGCTCCTTTCAATGTCGGAAGGCTTACTTAGCCGGAACCATGCAGTTGTTGGAGCGAGGTTCCTCCTTCGTCCCGCAGGCGCGGGACTACGGCGGACCGGTGCTCGCGACCCGTCCTCCGTAGCCTCGGCGAAGGAGAAGGCAGAGGAGAAATAGCCTGCTTGCCCCGACCCGTCAGGGCAAGCAGGCTCCTACCTTGTTCACCTAATGGTATTCGGAAATACCGGGGGGAAGCATGGTTCAATTGCATGGCCCCGGCTCAGGACATCGGGATCCAGTGGATTCCGCGCCAGGTCGCATCCCGGGCGTAGCTCTTATTCAGGATAGAGCCAGTAACGCCGGATCTGCTGCTGGTAGATCTGTGCGCGCTTGCGCCAGTCGGCGAGGAAACTCTCGACGTCAATTTTGGCGCCGTCGCGCTTGAGCGCGTTCCACCAGGTAGCGGAGCCAACCAGCTTCTTGAACATGGCGGCCCTGTCCGCCAGGGCGTTGGCGAAGGGATTCACCGGGCTCCACTTGCAGGCCAGCCGCATCAGGTGGAAACTCAGCTCCGTCGGCTGCCAGGCATCCCAGTCCGTCACCTCAATGTAAACCCCTGTAAACGGTTTGCCGTTGAGGTCGGGAGCCGAAACCCTGGTGAAATTAAGACCGGGCAGCTTGAGCGCCTCGAGTTCCTTCTGCAGTTGCTCAGCCGTCTTGCCCTTGAAGGAGATGCCACGGAACGGATAGGAACGACCGATGCCGGTGGAAAAGCCGCCGATTTCGCAGCCCAGCCCGGTCATGGCATAGCCCACCACTGCGGCAAAATCCTGGATGTAGGGCGAGGTGGGCGCGAAGGAAAGACCGGTATCGGGCCAGCGCATGGTGCGCCGCCAGCCGCGCATCGGCACGACCGTAAGACGACCTTTCAGGCGCACGGTTTCCGGCACGGCGAGTACGCCGGGTGCCATGGCGGCCATGCGGGCAAGTTCGCCGATGGTCAGACCATGCACATAGGGCACGCGAAACGCGCCGACATAGCTCATCAGGTCGCCGTCGAGCGGTGGACCGTCCACCTTAAGACCTCCGAGCGGATTCGGACGGTCGAGGACGATCACTTCGACGTTGTTTTCAAAACAAGCCTCCATCGCGTAGCGCATGGCGCTTGCGTACGTATAGCTGCGCACCCCGATGTCCTGCAGATCGATCACCAGTGCGTTGAGACCCTTGAGCGTTTCCCTGGTGGGTTTGCGCGTTTTGCCGTAAAGTGAATAGACAGGGAGACCGGTACGACGGTCAACCGAGTCAGCGAGGTTTTTGCCGCTTTCCTCGACGCTATAGAGTCCGTTCTCGGGGGCGAAGAGCGCCACCAGCTTCACGCCCGGTGCACGCCGCAACACATCAATGGTGCTCACCCCGCGGCGGTTGACCCCGGCGGCATGGGTCAGCAGGCCGATGCGCTTGCCCTTGATGGCGGCGAAACCGTCAGTCTCCAGTACGTCGATGCCTAACATGACCGGGAAGATGGCCTCCGGCGGGGAGGGCGGTTTTGTCATGTTAGCCGCCGCAGGCGCGGCCTGCCCGGTTGGGATTGATGCGAGGGGACGCGACGCCGCCGACGAGCAGCCGAGAAAACCAAACAGCAGCGACAAAGTCGCAGTGAGAAAAGATAGCACTCGTGGTCGGGACGACACAGCCATGCGTACAGCCACTTTGGCGGGAAGAGACAACGCGTCGAGTCGGAACCGGGTTGGGGCTGCCAGCCTTTTCCGCAATAAGGCCCCATGAGTCCGCCCGTCAGCGCCCCGGGAAATCGCGAGAGCCGCCCGTTACCCCTCAAAACACGGTCCGAAGAGCGCGAGCCAGCAGCCCGGGTGCTTCACGACTCGCCCGTTCAAAGGGATAACCGGGCGGCGTGATGGCGTGGAGATGCCAGTCCTTGCTAGATGCAGCGGCAGTACAGCTTCCGGCGAACACATGAACCGTCTTTCCCAGTGCGCTCGCGCGTGCCGCCACCGCGCCGGGGCCCTTGCCAGAGAGCGAACTTTCATCGAAACAGCCTTCACCGGTCACGACGATGTCTGCGGATGCAATACGCGCTTTCAGATCGAGCCATGCCGCCACCAAGTCAAAACCCGGCATTAGCCGGGCATCTGCACCCGCCAACAAGCCGAAGGAAAGACCGCCGGCCGCCCCTGCCCCTGGCGTGTCCATCAACGCGTACGGCTGGCCACGGTAATCACAGAGAAGGCGGGCCATGCGTTTCATCGCGACTTCCATTCGGGGCAGGTCCCGAGATCGCAGTCCCTTTTGCGGACCGTAGATCGTCGCGGCCCCGCGCGGACCTAACAACGGATTCGTCACATCACAAGCGATGAAGATCAGGGGAATCGAGGGAAACACTCCACCGTCGAGGCGGGCGATTCGTTTCCACTGAGCAGGGGTCGGCGATCGAATTTTGCCGCCCTTGCAGCCGTGGAATTCCAGTCCCAGCGCGGCCAGCGCGCCTAGTCCGAGGTCATTGGTGGCACTGCCGCCCACGCCAAGCAGAATTGCGGCAGCGCCAAGTTCTACCGAGGCGCGAATGAGCTGGCCTGTGCCATAGGTCGTGGTTTGCCATGGATCATGTTGTTCCCGTGGCAGCAGGTGGAGGCCGCTGGCGGCGGCCATTTCGATGACCGCGACCGGCTTCCCGGATTTTAATACTGGATCCCGCAGCGGCAGCAAATGCCGGACGGAAGCGGAAATCTTGGTTGGTGCCACCATTCCCAGGCTGGCATCAACAAATCCGCCACGCGGCCCGGCCACCTTGAACGACAGGCGCTGGCCACCCACCGCTTTCGTAAGGATGTCAACGAAACCTTCGCCACCGTCGGTGAGCGGGCAGAGGTCGAGTTGCCAGTTGCGGTGCAGGCCCCGCAGCGTCCCGGCCGCAAGTTCGCATGCCTGCGGCGCACCCAGGGAGCCTTTAAATTTGTCAAAAGCAATGAGGACGCGCACCCGGGCAGGCTGCGCGTCCCTGGAAAGGCTGAAAAGACTTAAACGAAATGGCCCGGACTCATACCGTCACGATCCCCGGGCCGGTGGAGCAGAATAGGTCTACTTCGATGAGCACTCCTTCATGAGCTGGATCCAGTCGGCGGTGCGCACGCGGACCCGCGGGAAGGAGACGCACATCTTGTAGAGATCCTCGAACTCGCCGGCAAAATCGCGCGGCAGGCGGTTGCGACGGAGATACCAATCCTCGAAATCACGGACGCTGGTGAGCGCTTTGATTTCGATGACGTTCTTCATGGCGTCGGGAAGCAGGTCGAGAAGATAGGTTTTAACGAGCTCGGCGCGTTCAGCATTATCGCCGGTGACCTTCTCGCAAATCGCCTGGATGTGAGCCGGCTTGATCGTGCGATACTTGGCCTGAAGGTAGTTGTTGATGCGGGAAACCGCGATGCCGGTAAGCTTGTGCAGTTGGACCTGATTGATGCCGTTTTTCTGCATTACCGCATCCAGCAATCCTGGGAATAGTTTTTTATTCATCTTGATATAATACAGTAGCATGCTTCCGCGAATTTACCAGATACAAAATGAGTGCCGGGAAAGCCGTCTTCAGCACATATTCGCTCTTGGAGCGTTCACGCCAGCAGCGATTTCTGAGTCTGTCAACCTTGACAGGGCAGGGTATTTCGCGAATGGAACACATCGCCGGAGCAACCGCAGAAGATTTCTCAGTTTCGCTTAGGGATGAAAGGAAAGGGGAAACAACCGGTGTGGCGTGAACATCCATGTCAGAATGCCCGCGCCTAGAACGGCTGGCCGCCGGCCCTGGTGCCGCAAAGGTGAACCTCGAGACCCAGCTCGGCTGCGAGCGCGGCCTTGGTGTAAAGGGCAAGGTCGGCTTCCGTTGCACTGTTGGCATAGGCGACTTGGATGTGATTGGCCTTGTGCCGCGCCATCATCTGGTCGCGGGTAACGCCGCAGGTGACGGCGTGCATGATCGGCCACTGGATCGTGGTCTCCCGCCAGCGGCGCTCAGTCTCCTCGCGCGGGAGTGATATGGCCTTGGCGCGGCCGAGATCCATCTTGAGGCGGTTGTTCTCGACGAACACTCGCGACCACACAAGTTCGCCCGGTTTCGCGATGCCGCGCAGCGTCCCGCCACCGAGCCGGAAATACATCGGTGGCTGCCGCATCGAATCGCTTCCCGCCCAGCCACCCACATGATGTTCGGCTGGCGCGCTGCCGGAGATGAGGAAGACCCACACGTATTCGTCCGTGCTGCCGCTCTGGTCCCAGTCGCCCCAGCGCAAATCGTGCAAGGTGTTCTCGACCGGCTGGCCGAGGGCTCGGTGTACGCGGTTGGTGAGGAGACCGTCGAGTCCGGCACACTCGTCGACTTCGTTGAAATGCGGGATCGGCTCGCCGGCACGAATGATTTCGCCACGCGCATTTTTCACCGGCGGACGGTCGGAACTATTGAGGGTGCCTTCGGCGAGGTCGGAGGCGGGCAGAAGATCCTTCAGCCCCTGCTGGTATTGAATGCCGATGGTCTCGCAGCCGAATTCGTCGGCGATGCGGCAGGCGGCGATGTAGGTCTTGCACTGCCAGAGCACCTGGCTCTCGGTCAGCTCGGTGGCCTCGTCTTTGCCGAGATGAAATTTGAATCCTTTGGAGAGATACCATTCGTAGACGGCGTGCGCCTCCTCCTCGCTGACTTGGGTGGCGCCATAGTAGAGCGCGGACTGTGAAAGGCGCTCCTTGTAGACGCCGGTCGGGAAAAGGAGAGGGTCGGGGATAATGGCATTGAACATGCCCATGCAGCCTTCGTCGAACACCCCCAGGATCGCCTTGCGGCGGCGGAGATCGGTGGCGATCTTTGACGCGATGGCCTTGGCTTTTGCCGGCACCTGAACCGCAGCAAGCGGTTTCACATGTGCAGTCTTATGCTTCACGACGCCGGTCTTTAGCCAGGCAGCGAGGCCCTTGAGGAAAAATTCGTCATCGAAGTTTTCACTCCAAAGCGTGGAATACTTCACGCCAGCCTTGGTGAGAGAGCCGTTGAGGTTGAGCATGCCAACGAGGCCGGGCCAGGTGCCGGACCAGTTGGCCACGGTAAGGATCGGCGCCTGATGCGAGATGAGGCCGTGGAGAAGGTGGTGCGAGTACTGCCACACCGCCTCGGCGACGATGAGCGGAGTCTTGGGATTAAGGGAGGCGAACACCTCCATGCCTTCTTTCTGCGAGCCGATGAAACCGTGCTTCAAGGCGGGTTTATAAGAATGGGCGCGGACGATTCCATGGCCAGACCGGGCAACCGCGGCGGTGAGCTTCCGCTCCATGGCCAGCTGGGCGGGCCAGCAGACTTCGTTGGCAGACTGACGCAGATCGCCGTTGGCGACGAGAAGAACCGTTTTTTTGGGGGATATGTTCATTAGGAATATTGGTGGGAAAAAGCGGTGGTGGGAAAGTCAGCTACCGCAGGCCTAGAGAAAACTGTCCATGCTTGCCGTACGATGAGCCAGGCCAGGCAACGATTATACCAAGAGGGCAGTGTTGGGTGGAATGGGAAATATAGGCTTAGTGATGGAGATTATTGTCCCAACGGCGGCTTGCTTTGAGCAGCAGCATGAAGCATGGTCCGCCGTGAAGACGTGGCGAATATGGCACCTTTCCCCGCGCGCGCCGGCCTGCTTTCGCAGCAGGTCTCAGGAGGGCGTTATTTTTTTCTGAAGCTTGCCCCGGCGCGCGCCTCCCGCTTCGCGCTGATCTTCGGCGGTTGCGAAACCTGTAACGTCGATTACCTCGTGCGTCGCTCGGCTTTTCTCTATTACGGCCTCGAATACGTTGCCGAAGGAGCGGGCCGGGTGCGCCTCAATGGCAGCGAGAACCGGCTGGTGCCCGGGACCGTTTTCGCTTACGCGCCGGAGACTGATTGCGTGATCAGTACCGACCCGGTCAGGCCGATGGTGAAATATTTCCTATGTCTGGCCGGAGCTGACGTACCGATGCGCCTGACGCGGGTGGGAGTGGCGCCTGGACAAACCCGCACGCTCACTGCGCACGCGGAGGTGCGTAACGGGCTCGAAGATCTAATTCGAGAGGGTCAGCACCACGGACGACTCGCCGCACGGCTGTGTGCCGCGCGCCTGGAAGTGCTATTGCTCAAAATCAAAGATCTCACGACGCATCCGGCGCAATGCGGCAATGCCGCCGAGGAACTCTTTTTGCGCTGCAAGGCGCTGATCGATGCACGGGTGGAGAAACTGGGGGCGCTGAAGGAAATCGCGGCTGCCATAGGGATTGAACCGACGAGTGTCTGCCGGCTTTTTCGTCGCTTTCAAGGAACCAGCCCCTACCAATACCTCCTTCGAAGGAAGATGATTCTTGCTGCAGAATATCTGGTCGAGACGGGTGGACTTGTGAAGGAAGCGGCACAGCGCGTAGGTTTTGCCGATCCATATCACTTCTCACGCTGTTTCAAAGCAGTGCACGGCGTATCGCCACGCCATCTACGCGAGTATCGCCGCCCCAGCTGAACGCACCGCCAACCCGCCCGTCCGATCTTGCCCCCGCCGGGGTCCGGTAGGAGGCCTTTACTACCAGTGGACCATGACCAGGCGAGAAGCAGAATGAATGCGCGCACCGGGAGTCGCCAGATGCAGGATGTCGTTGGTAACCCGGCAGGCAATGTCACCTGAAACGGTACTCGCTGACGATGCATCGCCGGTTGTCGATCATGACAGAAGGGAAGCCGATTTCGCGATGAGGGGGAAGTTCCTTGCTGACCGTCTCGTGCCGGATGGTCTCAGCACTCATGATGTCCGCACGGGCGTGATCATCACCGCGGGGAAAACAATCTTAAGAAATCATACGGCCAGCTCATTCGTTAACATGGTCTCGCTCCGATGAGCCGTCGGTGTCCACGCAGCAACCCGGGCGGTGCCATGCAGGCAAACGGTTTCTTTCCTTATCGGCGCGGTGTTCGGCGGCGATGACGGTTCCCCTTTGCACCGCTTTTTGCTTCCTTGTGTTTGCAGAGGACACACGCGGGAATTTTCCGTAACGGGACACGATTTATGCGAGTAGTGAGGCTTATGTAATATAGTTTGAAAACTCCTAGGTAGGCAAAGAACGCCGTTATCGGCTGCTTCCATATGGCTATCAGGAAGCATAATAGTGCATTTCACGCTATACGTTGTGGTTGACCATAACGTAAACCACAACAGGTAGTAGCCCCCTTGGGGATCATACAGCTCATGCCGCTTAGCGGCAGGCCAGATCCTCAACTCTTTTTATACCCATTTCCTATCATGGATAGCTCTGCTTTGCTGCCCATTTCCCATCCCGCCAATGGACTGCAGGACTTTATAGCCATCTCCCGCTACGCCCGTTACTCGCCCGAACTTCGTCGTCGCGAGACATGGGCCGAGGCCGTCGGCCGTGTCCGCGACATGCATCTCGCTCATTACGCGGACACTTCGCTGGGCGACGCTGCGCTCATGGCGCTTTCAGCCGGCGACGTTGCGGCCGAGGATCTCACGCGCATCGGCCGGCTGGGTCGGCTGCACGAGGTCATTCATGCCGCCTTCGCCGCGGTGGAACGACGCGAAGTGCTGCCGTCGATGCGCAGTTTGCAGTTCGGCGGCGAGGCGATCTTCAACAAACACGCCCGCATCTACAACTGCGCCTTCACCTATGTTGACCGGCTGGAGGCGTTTAGCGAAACGCTCTACCTGCTGCTTTGCGGCTGCGGCGTGGGATTCTCCGTCCAGCGTCATCACGTGGCCAAACTCCCGCCGCTCGCACCGCTTCACGCCAACGCCCCCGTCTCAACCTTTATCGTTCCCGACACGATCGAGGGCTGGGCCGACGCACTGCATCAGTTGATGCTGGCCGCGGTCGAGGGGCGCCGGGTGATCTTCGACTATTCGGCCATCCGGCCGGCGGGCGCGCCGCTGCGCACCTCCGGTGGCAAGGCACCCGGCCCAGAGCCGCTGTTCCATTCGTTGACGCGGATTGAACATATTGTGCAACGCGCCGCCGGCCGCCACCTGCGCCCCGTCGAGACCTACGACATCCTCATGTGGGCCGCCAAGGCGGTGCTTTCGGGCGGGGTGCGGCGCTCGGCGACCATCTGCCTGTTTTCCGCCGATGACGAGGAGATGATCGCCGCCAAGACGGGCAACTGGTTCCAGGATCATCCGCAGCGCGCCGCGAGCAACAACTCCGCCGTCATCGTGCGCGCCCAGGCCACCCGCGCCCAGTTCGACAAGCTTTTCGAGGCGCAGAAGCAATTCGGCGAACCGGGTTTTTATTTTGTGGAGGATCCGGAATACGGCGCCAATCCCTGTGTGGAGATCGGCCTGCATCCACGGCTCAAGCTTGACGCCGCGACCGTCGCGCGCCTGCGCGAACTTGGCTACAAGGGAGAGCTTCGCGAAGGCGACGTGCTCAGCGGCGTACAATTCTGCAACCTCTCAACCGTCTCGGCCGCGGCCTCCGAAACCCCCGCGCGTTTCTACGAGCTCTGTGCGCACGCCGCGGTCATCGGCACATTGCAGGCGGGTTACACCAGCTTCAACTACCTCTCTCCGGTCTCGCGCCTGATCACGGAGCGTGAGGCGTTGCTCGGCGTGTCGATCTGTGGTGTGCTTGACCGGCCTGACGTGCTGCTCGACGCCGAGGTGTTGCGCAATGGTGCCGCGGTCGTAAAGGCGGTCAACGCGGTCGTGGCCCGCGCGCTTGGCATCAATCCTGCCGCCCGTACCACCTGTGTAAAACCCGAGGGCACGGCGAGCCTGCTCCTCGGCACCAGCAGCGGCCTGCACCCGCACCACTCCCTGCGCTACTTCCGCCGCGTGCAGACCAATGTCTACGATCCGATTTTCCAGCATTTTAAGCGCGCCAATCCGCATATGATCGAGGCGAGCGTCTACGACTTGAACGACCGCACTGAGGTCATCACCTTTCCGGTGGAAGGACCCGCTTTCGGCATTTACCGCGAAGATCTCTCGGCCGTGAAACACCTCGAGTATGTGCGGCTCGTGCAGCTGCACTGGGTGCAGGCGGGCCGCAGCCACGAACGCTTTTCGCCGGGCCTTCACCACAACGTTTCCTGCACGATCTCCGTGCGCAGCGACGAGTGGCCGGCCGTGGCCAGCTTCATTTGGGAGAACCGCCAGCATTTCACCGGCGTGGCGTTGTTGCAGGACCAGGGCGACAAGGCCTATGCGCAGGCGCCGCGCGAGTCGGTGGCCACCCATGAGGACATCGCGAAGTGGAACTCGCTTGTCTACCAACCGGTGGATTACACTTTACTGCACGAAGAGGAAGACCTCACCGAGCTCAAGCAAGTCGTCGCCTGCGCGGGTGGCGCCTGCGAACTGGCGTAACCACGCCACCGCGCGCTTGCGCCGCTGCGTTCCGCCCGCCGCAATCAGGGGGATGTTGGCGACGTGTCAGCAAGGCTACGAAAGGCATCTCACCGGCGAGCTCGTCCGGGCGGGTTTCCCTCCGCGCGAGCATGGCGCCGGGTGGGTGGTCTGCGGCAGCGACGCGAGTCGCGAGCCGCCTGACCTTGCCTTTGCCCATCTCGTTCTGCCGGCTCCGCGCGAACTCCGGGCCGGGACGGTTAATGCGCTGGTGCCGCAGATCGTTGATTTTTTCGCGGAGTCGCTGCGCGATGAACGCGTCGAGGCTGCCTGGCCGTGCGGGTGGAGTGGGGCGGCGGGCATGGCCGGCCTGGCGCGGCGTGTCATTGCCGGCGAGAAGACGTTTTGCGATCTGCTGCGGCGCAGGCTTTCCCGTGTTGCCAGGCTGGCGTTGCCCGGGATGCCGCGCGGCGTCGGATCGGTCCGGGGGCTGTATGTCTTCTTCACTGATTTTGACCGCGCGTTCGCGGCGCGCACCGCCGTGCTGGGCGGGCAGCGCCGCATGGCCGACGATCCGGCGTCGCCATCCCGCTCGTACCTGAAGATTGAGGAGGCCTACGGCGTGCTCGGCGTTGCGCCGCGGCCGGGCGAAACGGTGGTCGACCTCGGCGCGGCGCCCGGCGGCTGGAGCTACAGCGCGGCTCAACGTGGGGCGCAGGTCGTGGCGGTCGACCATGGTCTGCTCAAGGGCGGCGCGCGCGGCCATCCACGGATCGAGCACCGCCGCGAGGATGCGTTCGGATTCCGCCCGGCCGCCGGCGGGGTTTTCGACTGGCTCCTTTGCGACCTCATTGAGGAACCACATCATGTGTTGCGCCATCTCGTGCAGCCCTGGCTGAAGCAACGCTGGTGCCGCCGTTTCGTGGTCAACCTCAAATTCGGCCGCGCCGATCCGCTGGCATTCCTCAGTGAACTGCGCGACCCGTCTTCGCCTTTTGCCGCCCACGCCGCCTCCTTTCGTATCCGCCATCTCTATCACGATCGCGAGGAATTTACCGTGGTGGGCGAAGTCAAACGGTAGTTTAATCTGCACCGTGCAACCAAAGAAAATCACCGTTTGCGGGCTGGCGGCGGTGCGGGCGCTGTTTGCCAAGGATGCCGGGGCGATCCAACGCCTTTATTTTGATTATGCGACCGGGCGGAGAATCGGCGTGATCTGCAAGGCCCTCGCGACGGCGCGGAAAATCTACCGCTGCGTCGAGCCGGCCGAGTTGGAGAAGATCGCCGGCACCGTTCATCATGGCGGCATTGTGGCGGTGATCGGGCAGCGCGTGCTGCGGCCGCCACGGGCCGAGGAGGTGCGTCGGTGGGCTCAGGCGGGGGAGCCGCTGCTGCTGCTCGATCGCATTGGCAACGCGCACAACCTCGGCGCCGTCGTGCGCACGGCGGCGTTTTTCGGCGTTGGACGGCTCGTCGTCCCGGTGCATCCGCAGCAGGCGCTGCCGGGTGAGGCGACCTACCGCGTGGCCGAGGGCGGCATGGAACATGTGGAGGTGTATTGCGTGAAATCGCTGGTCGAGTTCATCCGCCAACTGCGGCCTTTTTATACGGTCGTCGGTGCGGGCGTGCACGGCGCGACACCGCTGATCCCGGACGCAGGACCTGGAACCCGGGCTCTAAAATCCGGCGCGGCCTCGCCTCGCCCGGTGGCACTCGTGCTCGGCAATGAGGAGCACGGCCTCGCGCCCGAGGTGGCGGCCGCATGCGAACGGCTGGTAAGGATTCCCGGTGGCGGCGCGGTTGAATCGCTCAACGTCTCCGCCGCGGCGGCGGTGCTCTGCTGGGAGTTTTTTGACAGGCGCTGAGGCGGAATGGCCGCGCCCCTTCAGTACTTGTCCATCACACCGTACATCACCCAGGTGATGCCGATGGTGTAAAAGAACGCCATCAGTCCGCCGACGGCGGGTCCGCTGATCGCATTGAGCCCGAAATAGAACACGAGGTTGCCCCCGATCAGAACAATCAAATAGTCGCGCCGCCGGCGGTTGATCACTCGCGGCATGGGTTTCAGTACGTCCAGCCCCGCCGCGTGTTCGCGCTCGCGGTTCAGCTTGAGGACTTCCTCAACCGTGGTCGGAGATTTGGATGCTGCGGGCGGATAAAAGCCGGGCGCGGTTGAACGCCCCCGGTTGGCGGCCGCGATCAAATCCCGGTGATCCACGGGCGGCGTCGTATCCAGATTCAATTTTGCGAATTCCTTTGCCTTGAACTGGTATTGCGGCCGTTCGCGAAAGACATCGGCGCACCCCGCCGCCTCCTGGATCCTGGTCCACGGCCCGGCGGCGCTCTCGGACACCTCCGTGGCGGGTGTAATAACCCAGAGTTCGGCAAGCTCACGGAGCTGGTCCTTCCCGAAAGGGCCCCGGACTTCATTATTCAGGCGCAAGAAGAGGACGGGCTGATGCGACATGGTGGCTTGGAAGCGGCAGGAGAGCTTGAGACTGGCTTCTGACGGCCGCGCATAAGCTAAGCGCGGCCCGCATCAAAGCAAAGTCTTTTAGAGCTGACGCCCCTGCGGGGGAGGTGAGGGGACGGATTTGGAACCGTGCCTGGCTTGCGCGACGGTTGCCTTGGTGATTTATTGATCGCGTATGATTTCCCTGCACGAAGGCCGCGGGTCCGAGGTGAAGAAGACTCCGCGCGGCAAGGTGTACGCTCTCCGCCTCACCGTGGCGGCCATCCAGCCGCGCGTCTGGCGGCGGCTGCTCGTGCGCGAAACCATGTGGCTGAGCCGGCTGCACGAAGCCATCCAAGTGCTGTTCGGCTGGTACGATTACCAGACGCATGTGTTTTTTTTGGACGATAAGCGTTATGGCAACCCGATGAACCACGACGACGTGGTGATCGAGGACGACCGCGACGTGACGCTCGCCGATGTGCGCTTTCCCGAATACGACCGCCTGGCTTACGATTATCTCTTCGCCGAAGGATGGCACGTGGACATCCGGGTGGAGAAGGCCGTCACAGCCGGAAAGGGCGCCGTCTACCCGAAGTGCGTGGCCGGCGACCGGGCCGGGCCACCCGAGGATTGCGGGGGGATTGTGGCCTATAAGGACATGCTCTACTGTCTGAAGCATCCCCAGACCGATTTAGGCCGCGAATGGCGGGAATGGCTCGGCCCCGGTTACGATCCGGAGAAATGCGACCTCGGGGCGATCAACCGGGCGTTGAAGCGGCTGACGAAGTAAGCAGTTCGCATCAGAGGCAAAGAAACCAGCGATGCCTCGTTGAAGGTGGAGCCGGCACACAAGGATGACCCCAGGGCGGCCAAGGCCGGTCAATCCGGTTTGAGGATATAGTGCGGCGCTTGGCTGACGGCAAAGAGGTCGGCGCAAGTGCCCCGCCGCACGCAGCAACCGCGCTCGAGCAGCAGGACGTCGTCGCACAGCGCAACGATTTCGTCGGCGTTATGGCTCACGTAAACCATGGGAATCCCGAACTCGTCGCGCATGGTATGCAGGTAGGGGATCACCCGCTGCTTCAACTCGGCATCGAGGCCGTCTAACGGCTCGTCGAGCAGCAGCAGGCGCGGTGAGGCCAGCACCGCGCGGCCGAAGGCCACACGCTGCCGTTCACCGCCGGAGAGGGAAGCCACCCGGCGCTCGGTGAGGTCGGCGATGTCGAGCACTTCCACCACATGCGCGTAGGTGATTTGGGGAGGGGGCCCCGGTTGGTCGATGGTGTGGCTGTAGCACAGGTTCTGCCGCACGTTCAGGTGGGGAAACAACGCGTCGTCCTGCGGCACATAACCAATGTGGCGCTGCTCCGCCGCGAGGAAGACGCCGCTCGCTGCATCCGAGAGCACCGCACCATCGAGGACGATCCGGCCGGCGGCGGGCCGGCGCAGCCCGGCGATGACTTCGAGCAGCGAGGTCTTGCCTGAGCCGGAGGCGCCGAAGACGCCGGTGATGTGCGCACCAAGCCGGGCATTCACCTCGAGGGCGAAGGCCGTGAGCGGCAGGTGCAGGTGCGCGATCTCGAGATTCATAGCGACGGTCTTTTGCGCAGCAGGATTTCGCTCAGCCAAAGCGCGCCGAAGGCCAGCGCGACGGATATGGCGAGCAGTCCCCACGCCTCGTTGTCTCGGCTGAGCTGGACGAGATGGTAGATGGAGAGCGAGAGCGTGGCGGTGCGGCCCGGGATGAAACCGGCCACCATGATGGTGGCGCCAAACTCGCCGAGGGCGCGGGCGAAGGCCAGCACCGCGCCGGCCACGAGCCCGCGGGCGGCCAGCGGCAGCGTGATCGTCCAGAACACCCGCCACGGTCCGGCACCCAGCGTGCGGGCCACCTGTTCGTACCTTGGATTCACGCCCTCGAGGGCGAGGCGGGCTGTGCGCACGAGCAGCGGAAAGGACATGACTGCGGTGGCGATCACGACCGCCCGCCAGGTGAAGACGATTTCCACGCCGAAAACGCTTTCGCACCAGCGCCCGAGCAGACCCCGCCGCCCGAACAGTTTCAAGAGCATGAGGCCGGTGGCCACCGGCGGCATCACCAAGGGCAGGGTCACGAGGGTCTCCACGAGGGTTTTTCCCGGCCAGTGTTTCCGGGCCAGCAGCCAGCCCAGGGCAATCCCGGGCGGAAGGATGAGCAGGGTGCCGATGGCGGCGACCCAGGTGGTGAACCAAGCGACCTGCCAGACTTCAAAGGACACGGAGGAAGGGCGAACCCGGTTTCAAGGCTCGGTGATGAAACCGTACTTGGCGAACACGGATTTGCCAGCCGGCGAACTCAGTAACGCGAGGAAGCGTGCGGCGCCTGCCGGATTTTCACCACCTTTGATCATGGCGAGCGGATAGGAGATCCGGGGACCTTCGCCCCGCGGAACTTCATAGGCGATCCGCACTTTTTTGGAGATGAGGGCGTCGGTCTTGTAAACGATGCCTGCGTCCACGTTGCCGCTTTCGACCGCCGCCAGAACCGCCCGCACGTTTTCGGTCGGCACCATCTTGCCGACAACCGCCTCCCAGAGGCCTTGCTTTTGGAGATATACCCGGGCGTAGATCCCGGCAGGCACCGTCTCCGGCTCAGCCAGCGCCAGCCGGCGCACGGTGGCCTTGGCGAGGTCTTGCGCGGACGAGAGCTTCAAATTGCTGTCGGCGGCGACCACGATCACCAATGAGTTGGAAAGCAGGCTGCGCCGCGTCGTCGGATCGATGAGGCCGGCTTGGGCGAGGTCGTCCATTTTGGCCTCGTCGGCGGAGAAAAACAGGTCGGCCGGTGCGCCTTCCTTGATCTGGCGGGCGAGGATGCTCGACGCGCCGAGGTTGAGCCGCACGATGTCGCCTGTGGTTTTCTCGTAGGCGGCGGTGATTTCCCGCAGCGCGTCGGACAGGCTGGCCGCGGCGAACACCGTGACTTCGCCCGCCGCGAGGCGGCCGTGGCATAGTGGGCCGATAAAGATCGCACCAACGATTCGAAGAAGGAGTTGCGAGCGATTCATCCAAAAAACTGGTACAGGTCGCCAACCGTCTATGGCGAAACAGTCAGCACCATCAGCTTCTCGCGCAGATGGGTGCAGCGCTGTTTGGATTCGCTGTTGCGCACGGCCATCATGTAAGCCGCCGGCTCGCCGACGAGGAACACCTTCTTCCGTCCGCGGGTCAGGGCGGTGTAGAGGAGGTTGCGCTGCAGCATCATGAAGTGCGCTTTGAGGAGCGGGATGATCACCACGGGATATTCGCTGCCCTGGCTTTTGTGAATGCTGATGCAATAGGCGGGAGCGACGTCGCCGAAATCGCCGCGCTCGAAGACGTGCCGCTCGCCATCAAAGTCGGCCATGAGCGTTCCCTCCTCGGAATCAACGGAGACGACCGAGCCGATGTCACCGTTGAACAGGCCCTTGTCATAGTTATTGCGGAGTTGGATGAGTTTGTCGCCGGGGCGGAACTCACCCGCGGCGGTGCGCAGACCGTGTTGGTGCGGGTTGAGCGCGCCTTGGAGCTGCTGGTTGAGATTGGCCACGCCGGCCACGCCCTTGTGCATGGGCGCGAGCACCTGCACGTCGTTGATCGGATGGAACCAGCGGTAGTTCCGCGGGATGAACTCGGTGCAGAGCGCGAGCACCTTTTGCAGGCAGTCCTCGGCCGAATCGGCGGCAATGAAGTTGAGGTCGCTCCACGCCTGCACGGCCGCAAAGTCGTGCGCCACGGGCGGGGGACGCGGATCGCCGGCGTTGATGGCGTGGGCGGTGGTGACGATGAGGCTCTGGCCCTGCTGGCGGTAGATGACCGTGAGGCGCGTGATGGGGATGGGGATACCGTCGCGCTCGCCGGCGGCGATGAGATCCTTGAGCACGTTCCCCGCGCCGACCGAAGGAAGCTGGTCGATGTCGCCCACCAGCAGCAGGTGGGCGCGGGACGGCACGGCCGCAAAAAGTGCGGCCGCGAGACGCACATCGAGCATGGAGGTCTCGTCGACGATGAGAAAGTCGGTGGCGAGCGGACTCGATTCGTTAATGGTGAAACCACCCTTGGCGGCGTCGAACTTCAACAAGCGGTGAATGGTCGAGGCAAACCCGCCCGTGGTCTCGGTGAGCCGCTGGGCCGCGCGGCCGGTCGGCGCCGCGAGGTGCACACGCACCTGCTTGGCCTTGAGAATGTCGACGAGCGCGCGCAGGATGGAGGTTTTGCCGGTGCCCGGTCCGCCGGTGAGGATGCTGAGCTTGTGAGCGAGTGCGTGGCGCACGGCGGTGGCCTGCAGTTCGTGAAACGCAAAGCCGGCGCGTTCCTGCGCCCAAGCCAGGGCCGCCTCCACCTTGATCGGCGGCAGGCCCGACGCCACGCGCATCAGCCGCGCCACGACGGCGGCGATCATCTGCTCGGCGCGATCATTGACCGGCAGTTGGAGGAAGGCGGAGCCGGGCAGGGGATGTTCGATGCCGGCGGGCTGATGGCGGACCAGCTGCTTCGACTCCACCAGCGCGCCGATCCGCGCGGTGATCCGCGCGGCGGTGGTTTGGAGGAGTTCCGCCGCATAGTCGCGCAGGTCGGCCTCGCGGGCGGCGGTATGCCCGTCCTCCTGCAAGGTCTCCAGTGAGTAGAGGATGCCGGCATCGAGCCGGGGCGGAGCGTCGTTGGCGAAGCCGAGGTTGATGGCGATCCGGTCGGCGGTCTTGAAGCCGATGCCCTCGATTTCGCGCGCCACGCGGTAGGGCTCGGCCAGCAGCACCGGCTTCGCCTGCGCGCCGTAGCGGTTCACAAGTTTCACGCACTGGGACGTGGTCACGCCGTAGGTCTGGAGGAAGATATGGATTTCGCGCAGCGCCCGCTGCTCCTCCCAGGCCTTCTTGATGGCGGCGGCGCGCTTCGGTCCGATGCCAGGCACGCGGCGCAGGCGTGCGGACTCCTCGCTGAGCACGTGGAAGGTGTCGGCCCCGAACGCGTCGACAATCTTGTTGGCGTAGACCTTGCCAATGCCCGGCACGAGGCCGCTGCCCAGGTATTTGCGGATGCCATGGACGGAGGAGGGCAGCTCGGAGGTGAACGTTTCGACTTTGAATTGTTCGCCGTGCTGGCTGTGACGCGTCCACGAGCCGTGAAGGTGGAGCGTCTCACCGCATTGCACCCCGGGCAGGGGGCCGACGATGGTCACCTTCTCGTCGGTGTCCTCACGACGGAATTCGGCGATGGTGTAGTGGTTCTCCTCGTTGAGGAAAATAATGCGCTCGAGGACGCCGGTGAGGCCGGGGGATGGTTCAACCACGGATTCCACTGATAAGCACAGATGGCCGGAGTGAAAGCGCGGAAAATGAAGAGGCGGCCATGGCCTGTACTGCCGACCAAGGTCAGTCCGGAGGATATCCTGATTTCAGCCGGCGGAAGTGGGAACGGAAAACACCTGACAGACGCCGCAGGCAGGTCTCATGATGGTGACAAAGAGAAAAGAAAGGATCTGCGATGCCGCTTTGTGCCCGTTGTAATGGCAAAGGCACGATCAACTGTTCCCAATGCGACGGCCGAGGAATGCTGGACGAAGGCCAGCTTGAATTGATCCCGGGAACAACCCGCAGTACGCAGATGTGTCCGAAATGCCGGGGCGCCGGCACGGTGACCTGTCCCGACTGCGAAGGAACCGGTGAAGTGGATGATAACGATGATTAAGGACGGAACCTTGAGCCCAAAGGCCGGCGGGGGACGAGCTGCGGTTGGCACTGGGCTTGTCGGCGTCGGCCGCCACGCACAACAACGCCGTGGTGCGGTCAGCCTACCTTAAACGATCTGCGGGGGGAGCCGCTTCAAGGCGCAAGCCGAAAACCTCGCGCGCGAGCGAAGGCAGATCGGGGTAAACATGCTCCGCCCCGGCGGCTTGAAGCTCCTCCAAGGAGTGCGTGCCCGTCGTGACTAGAAAACAGTGGAGCCCTCCCTTGTGCGCGGCTTCGGCGTCGAAAGGCGAATCGCCGACGAGGCAGGCGGTCGCGGCGTCGGCACCGAGCGCGGCGAGCACATGGGCCGTGAGCCGGGGGTCGGGTTTGAGCCAGGGAGTGTCCTGCGCGCCGAAAACACCGCGGAAGAGCGGCGCAATCCCGAGGTAATCGCACACCATTCGTGACGAGGAACCGCGTTTGTTGGTAAGGACCCCCAACGTGCAGCCGCGGGCATGCAGGGTGCGCAGCAGCTCGCCCGCTCCGGGCATCAGCTCCACGCCGTCAAGCATGGTCCGGTCCCAGTAAGCGCTGTAAAGCTGCAGGGCGCGGGGGAGATCGGCTTCGCGGACAAAACGGCGCATGGCGTTTTCCAGACCGCCGCCGATGGCGCGCCGGACCTGTTCGCGGGTGGGCGCGGGCAACCCGAGTTGCGGCAGGGTGTGCGCATAGCAGCGGTGGATCGCCGGCAGGTGGTCGAGCAGCGTGCCATCGAGATCAAACAATACGGTCCGGTAGCGCATGGAGAGGAAAGATTGCCCGCGGAACCCGCGGAATGACACGAAAAAATTCTGGTGAAGAGGGGACGAACGGTTGAAAGTGGGGCCGATGAGCATGGTGCCAACTTACGCTCGCGCCGAGGCCACCCTGGAAGGAGACCGCCTGACGGTGAATCTCGGCGGCGCCTGGCGCATCACCCAGCCCCTGCCGGCCTGGCGGAAGGTACTGGGCGAGAGCCGTCCGCGCGCAGTGCGGCTGCGCATGGACGGGTTGGAACGCTGGGACAGTTCCCTGGTGCGATTTGTTCACGAGGTGCAGAGTTGGTGTCGCACCACGGATGCAGCCTGCGACACGACGGCCCTGCCGGAGACGGTGCGCCGCCTCGTGGAGCAGCTGGCACGGGCGCAGGAGAAACGCGTGCCGTCCGACCATTCCCGGAATTTCCTCACGGATGTGGGGCTGGCCGCGACCGACCTGTGGCGGCAGACGCGGGATTTCGCGGACTTTGTCGGCGAATGCACCCTGAGCGCCATCGGGCTGGTCAGGCGTCCGGGGCGGTTCCGCTGGCGCGACTGCTTTGCCGAAATGCAACAATGCGGCGCGATGGCGGTGCCCATCGTCAGCCTGAGCAGTTTTCTGGTCGGCCTGACGCTGGCCTACACCGGGGCGATCATTTTGCGGCAGTTCGGCGGTGACATCTGGGTGGCCGACATCGTCGGCCTGAGCACGTTTCGCGAGATGGGCGCTGTCATGACCGGCGTCGTGATTGCCGGCCGCACCGGCGCGGCCTTTGCGGCCCAGATCGGCAATATGAAAACAGGGGAGGAAATCGACGCGCTGGAGACGCTCGGCATCCCCCCGGTGGATTTTCTCGTCATGCCGCGCCTCCTCGCGCTCACGCTGATGACGCCGTTGCTCACCATGTATGCCAACTGTCTCGGCATCCTGGGCGGAATGATCGTGTCGGCCAGTGTGCTCGCGATTCCGCCCAGCGCCTACTGGATTGAAACGCAGACCATCATCGACCTGTCCGATATAAGCGTCAGTCTCATCAAAAGCGTGGTCTTCGGCATGCTGGTCGCGGTGGCCGGCTGCTTGCGCGGACTGCAGGCCGAACGTAGCGCGGCGGGCGTGGGCCGCGCGGCCACGTCGGCCGTGGTCACGAGCATCCTGCTGATGATCGTGGCGGACGCCATTTTTGCGGTGCTGTTCAACGTGCTGGGAATATGAACGCGAACCACGAACCGAAAACCGGGAAGCCTGAACCCGAACCCGCCGCCCCGGCGATCGAGGTCGAAGGCCTCGAGTGCCGCTATGGCGACACGGTGGTGCTCAGCGGGATCACCTTCGCGGTGCGGGAGGGCGAGCTGTTCTTCGTCATCGGCGGCAGCGGCTGCGGCAAGACCACGCTCCTGCGCCACCTGATCGGGCTCATGAAGCCGGTGAAGGGTGCCGTGCGCTACTTCGGCGAAAACTTCACCGACGCCGACCTGGCGGTGCGCCGCAACCTGCTCAAGACCTTCGGCGTGCTTTACCAGAACTCCGCGCTCTGGAGTTCCATGACCCTGCGCGAAAACGTCGCGCTGCCGCTGGAGCAGTACACCACGCTCAGCCGGCGCGAGCGCGACGAGATCGTGGCGCTCAAACTCGGGCAGGTGGGGCTGGCCGGCTTTGAGGACTACTTTCCAGCCGAGTTGAGCGGCGGCATGAAGAAGCGCGCCGGCCTCGCCCGGGCGCTGGCGCTCGATCCGCGCATCGTGTTTTTTGACGAGCCGTCCGCCGCTTTGGACCCGGTCATGTCGCGGAAGCTCGACGAACTCATCCTGCAGATTCGCGAGACGCTCGGCACGACGATGGTCATCGTGTCGCACGAGCTGGCGAGCATCTACGCGCTGGCCGACCGCGTGATCATGCTCGACCAAGACGCCCAGGGCATCATCGCCGAGGGCCAGCCGCGCAAGCTGGCGGCGACCAGCGACGATCCGCGCGTGACGGAGTTTCTGACTCGCGGCGGGGAGGAGGTCAGGACAGCATGAACTTGGGCCCGCGCGAAGAAAGCCGCCGGCAATGCCGCCGGGGTGAGACTTTGGGCGTTGCCACCCACGGTTCTCTTCATTCCTTGTAATTGCCACTAGCCGTGAAAACCAGGGTCAGTCCCACGGTGGTCGGTTTGTTCGTGCTCGGCGCGATGCTGCTCGTGCTGGTCGCGCTGCTGTCGTTTGGCGGCGTGAACTTCTTCTCCAAGCCACAGCGGTTCGCGGTTTATTTCGACGAATCGATCCATGGCCTCGACTTGGGCTCGCCCGTGAAGATGCGCGGCGTGCGCGTCGGCCGCGTGGTCGACCTCAGCGTCCGTTACGACGCCGCCAGCAACAAGTCCGTGGTCGAGGTGGTGTGCGAATTCAGCCGCAACATGATCATCGACGCCCAAGGTCAGGCCATCGATGTGTCCGACCGGACCGCGCTGCAGACGCTGATCGACCACGGTCTGCGTGCGCAGCTTGGTGTGGTCGGTCTCGCCACCGGCTTGCTCTTCGTTGAGCTCGATTTCTACGACCCGCACCAGTATCCGGCCGGGACCCAGGTCGCCGACACCAAGCACATCGTCGTACCCTCCGTCCCCTCGACCATCTCAGAATATCAGGCCAGCCTCACCGAAATCCTCTCTGACCTGAAACGCGTGGATTTCGCCGGCCTGTCGCGCAACCTCAATGCGACGCTGGTCACGGCCAACCAGAAACTGCAGGCAGTGGACACGGCACGCCTGAGTGAACGCTGGGCGAAGGCGGCCGAGGCAGTGGAGACCATGGCGACCGACCCAGAGATCAAAAAAGTCTTCGTTAATCTGAACGCCGCCAGCAACGACCTGCGGGCGCTGATCGCCCGGCTCGACACGCAAGTGCAGCCCACGAGCGACAAGCTGGCGCAGACCCTCGAGGAGGCGCGCAAGTCGCTCGCCGCCTTCAATGCCGCGGCCACCAGTGCGCAGCGCTTCATTGCCGCGCAGAGCGGAGTGGGCGAGGAAGCGAACCGGACGCTCGAACAGCTGCGCGAGGCGGCGGCGGCGGTGCAGCGTCTGGCCGACTTCCTCGAACGCAACCCCAATGCAGTCATCACCGGGCGAAAACCCGAGTGAGGATGAACCACCGAGACATGGAGGGCATAGAGATGAAGTTAAAAGTCGAAGGGCTAAGGTCGAAAGCCGGGGTCACAGCATCCGGTTTCAAACGTCTGACATCGGACGCCCGGGATCTGCTCTCCGGTTTCCGGTCTCCGGTTTTCGGTTTTTGTATTCTGGCATCTATTTTTTGTCTTCTGGCTGCTTGCTCCATGTCCCTGCCCCTGCCCCAGGCGCAGGCCGACCTGACGCGCTATTACCTGCTCACCTCGACCGACATTCGTCCGGAGACGGACGCCTCGGCGGTTTTGAGGCGGTGGGTATTGGGAATGCGCGCGGTCGACGTACCGGCCTACCTGCAAGGGAAACCGTTCGCCATCCGCTCCCACGCCAACGAAATCGTCTTTCTGGATTTCATCCGCTGGGGTGAGCCGCTTGACCAGGGTATTGCCCGCGTATTGGCGGAAAATCTGCGGACACTCAAGAATGTGGCGCGGGTCTCCACGCAACCGTTCCGGGCCGATGAGCAGCGTGATTTTGAAATTCTGGTGCATGTCAGCGCCTGCGAAGGCACGGCGGACGGCGCCGTGCGGTTCGCCGCCACCTGGCGGATTCTGGCGCCAGCCGGATCCGCGGGAACGGTGGCCGAGGGGAACTACGCCGCGTCGGGCCTGCGCTGGGATGGCCGCGACCACGGACAGCTGGCCGCGCGGCTGAGCGAGGCCCTGGCCGGGCTGAGCCGCGAGATCGCCGCGGCCCTGCCGCACAAGGCGGCGGAATAGGGAGCGGGAAGGCGCCAGTCCGGGGCGGGAGAGGTTTGGGGCTTGCTTTCTACTACAGACGTATGTTTTATAACTACAATAATAGGAGATGAGCGTGAAGAAACCCCAAGCCAATCTTTCCCGCCTTGAACTTGAGATCATCCACCCGCTTTGGAAGCTCAAGCAGGCGACCATCCGGGAAATTCGGGAGGCCCTGCCGGAGGCCAGCCGGCCGGAATACACGACGGTGCAGACCATCATTTATCGCCTCGAGGAGAAGGGGGCGGTGGAACGGGTGAAGAAGATCGGCAACGCCCATGTCTTTGCACCGTCAATCTCCCGCAAATCCACGGTGGGTGCCCTAGTTGAGGATTTGATCCGACGGCTCGGGGGCACGGCCGAACCGGTCATGGCGCATTTGGTTGAATCGGGTAAAGTCGGGCTCAAGGAGCTGCGGCAACTGGAAGCGTTGCTGCAAAAAACGAAAGGCGGACGCAAAGAATGAAGGGACCCAGGCATGAATTTCATCTTCAATTTCTGGTTCCACGCCATGCTGCCTCATCTCTGGCAGGCTTCGCTCTTTGGGTTGGCCATCGCCCTCTTCATCGTGTCCCTGCCACTGGCACCAGCCCGGCTGCGATATTTCGCCGGATGGCTGGCCCTCTGCCGATTTATACTACCGGCCAATCTGCTCGCACCGCTGGTGGGAATCCTTCCACAGATTTCACACGGTAGTTCGTGGATGCCTGCCGGGTTCCGTGATTTTTGGCTGCCAGCCTTCATTGTTTTCGGGGATGGATCCGCGAGGCATCCGGCGGCGGCCACGGTCACCTCTTTTTCGACTCCCACGACGCTATGCGGCATTTGGGTTGGAGGAACGGTATTACTCCTTGTCGCAGGACTGCTTCGCCTCATGCGAGGTTTGCGTGAGGTAAGCCGGCAGGCGGTCCCGTTTTCTTCCGGCGATCAATTGCGGTTGGAGGCCTTGGCGAGCCGGATGGGTCTCCACTCCGGCAGCGTGACCGGTTATTATGTCCCACCGGGCGGCTGGTTGGGTGTCGTCGGTCTATTTCGATCCAGAATAATCGTCCCCGAAGGATTGTTTCCTGCGCTAGATGATAAGGAAGCAGAGTCGGTGCTGCTGCATGAGCTCGTGCATGTAAAGCGGCACGACAACCTACTGCGGATCTTCCAGGCCGGAGTGGTAGCCGTCTTCTGGTTTCATCCGCTTGTCTGGTGGCTGGACCGGCGGCTGCGCTGGGAAAGCGAACGTGCCTGTGACGAACAGGTGCTTCGCCTGACCGGCGAAAATCAGGCCTATGCCAGCGGTCTGTTCAAGGCCATGCGGTACGCGCTGGGATTGGATCTCCCGGGGGTGTCAGGCATGTCGCGGATGCGGTTGAAATCCCGCATCCAAGCCGTACTCAACCATCAAAATCGAAAGGATTCCCCTGTGAAACTCGCAATAACGACTTCAGCACTGATTGGTCTTTTTGGACTGACCACGTTGTTCGCAGCCGCCCCTGTTCCCGGCCCAGCGGAAGGAACGGCGGCCGCCACCCCAAGCAAAACTGCCGAGCAGTCCGTCGACCAGAGCAAGGCCGCGCCTGACCTCGGTGCCACCACCCCGTCACCCGCTGGCAAGGTTTGGAACATCACTGAGCTCGATCAGATTCCTATCGTCCGCCTGCAGACCCAACCGGTTTTCCCTTCCGAGCTAAAAAAAGCAGGCATGAAGGCGGAGGTGATTGTCTCTTGGGTCTTGGACCTGGACGGAAACGTCGGCGAGGTGAAGGTGTATAGCTCGACCGATCACCGGTTCGACCAGGCATCGATGGATGCGGTGCGTCAATGGAAGTTCCGCCCCGGGATGAAAGACGGACATCCCGTGAAGGTGGCCATGACGTGCCCGATCGTGTTTACATTCACTCCGTAGCCTGCCGGCGATAGTATCAACAAAGCCATCCTACGTCGTCTAATTGTGGCATTTTAACTAACGGCGGGTTCTAAAAAAGAGGCCCCATGCCGCGGCGCTCCTGTATTCCAATGACACCATCTCGACTCCCCGTTCTACTGATCGCATTCGCGTTAATTGCCGGTTCGACATTCGCCGCCAGTTTTTCGCCGGCGAATTGGCCTGCTGATGAGCGAGCGGTATTGGAACGTCTTGAAGAGAGAACCAGCCCGGAAACAAACCGAGTTGTGGAAGGCGGCAATGGACTGGTTGCCGGAACCATGTCGCCGATCTCGGTGCGCGTCGGGATCGATGTGCTGAAGCAGGGAGGCGACGCGGCCGATGCGGCAACGGCGGTCGCCCTGACGCAGGTCACCCGCTCACTCGGTTCGTTTGTTTCCTATGCGGGAATCGCACAGATTCTCTATTTCGACGCCAAATCGGGCAAAGTCTATTCGATCGATGCCGGTTGGGCGTCTTATCTGGGTGAAACCGATCCGAAGACGATTCCCGGATCGTCTTCCACCGACCACGATCAAGGTCGCAAAACCCTCGTCCCCGGGTTCATGGCCGGCATGGAGTCGATGCAGAAGCGCTTCGGCGTTCTTCCGTTCAGCGACCTGTTTGAACCGGCCATCTGGTATGCCGAGAACGGGGTAACCCTCTCACGCTCTCTGGCCGGCTATTTTAAGTATCGTGAGAAGGAACTCTCGCGAACGGAGAGCGGCCGGCAATTCATGCACCAAGGTGGCAACCGCCTGCCGGCCGCCGGAGACAAATTCGTGCAAACCGAGCTGGCGCGAACCTTAAAAGCCGTCGCCCAGCAGGGCGCCCAGTACATGTACTCCGGCGCGTGGGGTCAGCATTATGTCGATGCCGTGCGCCGCGAAGGAGGAAAGGCGACGCGTGAAGACATGGAGCATTACCAACCGATCTGGCAGGAGCCGCTCAGCACGACTTTCGCCGGATGCACCGTTTTCGGGCCGGGTCGAACTTCGGAAGGCGGTTATCAAATCCTCGAAACCCTCAACCTGATCGAGGAGCTGAAGATCGACCGGATGCCGCCGTATTGGAAGGACCCGGAATCGTTCCTGCATCTCGCGCGCGTCTTAAACGTCACGAGTGTGATTCCAAGCTGGATGATCGAACGGGCGCGAACCAAAGGCGTCGATCTGGAGTTGAAAGACCGGGCGTCGAAGGACTTCGCCGCAACCCTGGCTCCCCTGGTGGAGGATTTCTTCAGGTCGCCGAAGAAGAACGAATCCTCTCAACACTCGGCCGGCATCGTCATCGTCGACCGCCAGGGCAATGTCGCCGCGATTGTCCACTCGATCAACACGGTGAACTGGGGCACGACAGGCATCGTTGTGGATGGAGTTCCGGTCTCTGACCCGGCCGCGTTCAGCCAGGCCGCCTTGGCTGCGATCAAACCGGGAGATCGGATGCCCGACTGCATGATTCCCGTTATTGCGACGCGGAACGACAAGCCGGTGCTGGCAGTCGCGGTCACGGGCCCTGTCCTGCACGACACGGTGAGTATCGTGCTCGGGCTGCTGGGCTACAAGGCCGACGCAAAGACGCTCATGACCGCGCCGCCTTTGATCACGGAAAATGGAACCCGGCGCGTCGAATTCCTGATTCCCGAGCGAGGCTACAATGCGGAGTTTCTCGCGCGATTGCGTGCAGCGGGAGCGACTTTTGAAATTGTCCCGCAAAAGGCCAAACGGCTGAGGGACCCTGAAGTCTTCGGTGCCATCGATCCTGAGACCGACCACCGGTACAGCGTCGAAGTTTCCGATCTCCCCGCGTTTTCTTCAGCGTATTGATGTGTTATGCGATCCTTTATACCTCTTCGCCGATTTCTTTCTACTGCATTGATAGCCTGGTTCGCTCTCACGGCCCTAGCGTCGCCAACGCTGCCGGGGGTGGGATCGGCGATGCAGGCGATCGTTGATCGGCGGGAAGTTGCGGGAGCTGTGACGCTGGTCACGACGAAAGACAAAATCGTGCACCTTGAAGCCACCGGATTCGCCGATATCGCAAGCGAAAAGCCGATGCAAACGGATACGCTTTTCTGGCTCGCTTCGACGACGAAGCCTTTCACCGGCGTAGCCATTCTCATGCTGCAGGACGAAGGCAAACTTAACATCGCCGATCCCGTCGCGACCTACATCCCCGGTTTTGCCAAGCTCAAGACTCCCTCTGGCAAACCGGCCAATATCACCATTGGCCAACTGCTGACCCACACGTCAGGTTTAGAGACCACGGAACGCTCCGCCTATGCGGCCACCAATAATCTCGCGGGATTGATCGATGGCATTCTCGCCATGCCGATGCAATTCGAGCCGGGCGAGGACTGGAAATACTCCAGTGCGGGCTTTGACGTCGCGGGGCGCATCGTCGAGATCGTCAGCGGAAAATCGTTCGACGTGTTTCTGCAGGAACGCCTGTTCGATCCGCTCGCCATGAAGGATACAACGTTCTACCCCGGCGAGGCTCAACAAAAGCGCCTCGCCACCGGTTACCTGAAAAGCCGCAAGACTGGCTTGCTGCGCGTTCAGGCACTCCCCTTCGACGCGACCGTGCTAAAGAACCTTCCTCCCGTACCCGCCGGTGGACTTTTTTCCACGGCCGGCGATCTGGCGCGATTCTGCCAGATGCTGCTTAATCGCGGCATGCTGGACGGGAAACGTTATCTGAGCGAGACGTCCTACTACGCCCTGACAACGATACAAACGGGGGATTTGCCCAATCATGCCCTCGGCTGGGGCCTGGGCGTCTATGTCGTCCGCACGCCGCACGAAGTCGTGTCGGCCGGCTTGTCCGCAGGGACGTTTGGCCACGAGGGTGCGTGGGGCACGCACCTCATCGTCGATCCAGTGAAAGGACTCGCCTACGTCATGCTCGTGCAGCGCTCAAACCTACCGGACAACTTTGCCAACGAGCCAATCCGCGCATTCCTGCAGGCCGCTGTCCGTCCGTGAACACACGCGGCAAGAAGATGAAAGCCATCCTCGTCTTTCCAATTTTACCCTTGGCGCTGTCCATTTGCGGCTGCCAGCACGAGCGATCCGCAGCCGTTTTGCAGGGGCACACCTCGTTTGAGATACTTGAGCCCGCCACGAGCCCTCCTCCTCCGGCGGCGCACATGAAGGTCGTTCCGTCCGAGTTCGAAGTGGAGAATATCCCCGGATGCTTCGCGGAGAAGGATCTCGTAAAGCCGGTATATCCTGCGGACGCGCTTGCCGCCAACGCCGGGGTTCGCTTCGTCACCGTCGCCGTGTCGTTCGACGAAGACGGAAAAGTCACGGACGCGTCTCCCAGCCTGCGGCAAATTTTCTTCGCGGATAAGTATGGCGATGAGTTTCTCGAGGCAGTGAAGGCAGCGGTCATGCGCTGGAAAATAACACCACCCCACAACGTCTACTACCAACGTGAGCCCGACGGGCAGAGAAGGTACCTTAGGACTGAAGCACTGGCTACATCGATAGATGTCAAATTTACCTTTGAAGCCTCAGGGCGGGTGCAACAGGGCACTCCTCGCTCAGAAGGGAAACCATCTGGGCAGCCGACGCTCCCGCCCTGATCTGACGTTGCTACATGCAACGGTGCCACGTCGAAGAGGCCTTCCGCACTCTCAAGGGGGATCTCGGTCTGCGCGCCCTCTTCCATCAGAAGCCTGGCATCATCTCTTTCTGGGTCGAAATCCCGGTCCCTCGCGGACCGGGAAAACTGCGAAAGACCGCCGCCTCACCACGGCGGTTTTTCTTCGGTCGTGCGACTACTCACTTGAGCGCGGCGGCGATGCGATCGAGTGCCGCCGTGACGTTTTCACGGCTGTTGAACGCGCTGATGCGCACGTGGCCTTCGCCGCACCGGCCAAAGCCGGCGCCCGGCGTGACGACCACGCCGGCCTTGGTGAGCAGCAGGTCGAAAAACTGCCACGAGTCCCGGCCGACGTTAACCCAGATGTAGGGGGCGTTGTCGCCGCCAACGCACGGGAGACCAAGGCGCGCCAGGGTGTCGCGGATGAGCTTCGCATTGCCAAGGTAGAAGTCGGCGAGAGCGTGCGTCTGCTTTTTGCCCTCCTCGGTGTAGATGGCGGCGGCGGCGCGCTGCACGGGGTAGGAGACGCCGTTGAACTTGGTTGACTGGCGGCGATACCACAAGCCGTGGAGCGGATGGGCCGTGCCGGCCGCGTCGTAGGCCACCAACGTCTTGGGCACGACGGTATAGGCACAGCGCGTGCCGGTGAAGCCGGCGGTCTTGGAAAAACTGCGAACTTCCATGGCCACCTCGCGCGCGCCGGCGATTTCATAAATGGAGTGCGGGAGCTGCGGGTCGCGGATGAACGTTTCGTAGGCGGAGTCGAAGAGGATGACGGCGCGGTGGCGTTTGGCATACTCGACCCACGCGGCGAGCTGGGCCCGAGTGGCGACAGCCCCCGTGGGATTGTTGGGAAAACAAAGGTAGACCAGATCCGCCGGCTGCGCGGGCGGCGCGGGGACGTAGCCGTTGGCGGGCGTGGAATCGAGATAAATGATGCCCTCGTAGCGGCCGTCGCGGTCGTGGCCGGTGCGACCGGCCATAACGTTGGTGTCGAGATAGACGGGATAAACGGGATCGGGAATGGCGACGCGGGCGTCGGCGGCGAAGATTTCCTGAATGTTACCGCAGTCGCACTTCGCGCCGTCGGAAACAAAGATCTCATCAGGCTCGATCTTGCAGCCGCGCGCGTGATAGTCGTGCTGGGCAATGGCCTCGCGGAGGAAAGCGTAGCCTTGGTCGGGACCGTAGCCTCTGAAAGTCTCGCGCTTCGCCATCTCGTCGGTGGCGGCGTGAAGCGCCGCGATGCACACCGGCGGCAAGGGCTCGGTGACGTCACCGATGCCAAGGCGGATGATGGACCGGCCGGGGTTGGCCTGCTGGAAGGCGGAGACCCGACGGGCGATATCAGCGAAAAGGTACGACGCCCTGAGCTTGGTGTAATGTTCGTTGATGCGGATCATTGAGCTTAAGAGAGGTGGGAAAAAAGACGGGCGACGTGCGGAAGGCAGCCGGGTGTTCCGAGCAAAGGACTTGATTAAAGTTGGCGGCACCGGGATAGTTCAAGCTTGGTCTTTTCCGCGCTCCGCCCAGTCCGGCGCGACGCCTCCCGCCATGCAAGTGATCGCTTCCGTCTTCGACATGCAGTCCACCGCGGTGAACCTGCGGTCCAAAGGCCGGTTGATCGGTCTCGTGCCGACGATGGGTGCGCTGCATGAGGGGCATCTCAGCCTCTTCCGGCTCGCCAAGGAGCGTGCCGACACGGTGGTCGTATCGATCTTCGTCAACCCCGCGCAGTTCGGCCCCAGCGAAGACTATGCAAAGTACCCGCGCGACCTGCCGCGCGACATCGCCCTGTGTGAAAAGACGGGTGCTGACATCGTCTTCGCGCCGACGGTCGACGAGATGTATCCCAAGGGCTACTCGACCTATATCACCGAGGAGCTGATCTCGAAACCCCTTTGTGGTGTCTCACGGCCGACTCATTTCCGGGGGGTCACCACCATTGTCGCCAAGCTTTTTAACATTGTGCGACCCGACATCGCCGTTTTCGGCCAGAAGGACGCGCAGCAAGTGGCGGTGATCAAGAAGATGGTCAACGATCTCCACTGCTGCATCGACATTGTGACCGCTCCGACCGTGCGCGAGCCCGACGGCCTTGTGATGAGTTCGCGCAACCGCTACCTCACGACGAACCAGCGCGAAGATGCACTCATCATCTCACAGGCGTTGAAGCGGGCGAAGGAGATGGTCGATAGCGGCGTGCACAACGTCGACCGCTTGGTTGCCGAAGCCACGCACCTTATGGCCACCCGGCGTCGCGTGCGCGTGATTTACGCCTCGGTCGTGGATCGCTGCACCATGGAGACCGTGCGCGAGGTGTTACCCGGCAAGGCCATGATGGCAATCGCCGCTTGGGTCGATGAAGTGCGGCTGATTGACAACATGCTCCTGTAGGACAAGCCGAGGGCTTCAAGCCGCGATGGGTGTCCCGCGCCAACTCCGGGTCACGCGACTCGGTTGTGAGGAAGAGCTGATTTCGCTCTGAAAACGCCTCTGAAAAACCCTGTGAATAACTTGTCAGCAAGGATGGTTTTGCGATGGCGGTGGAGTTCGCACGCGCTGCCACTTCGACCAACCCGTCAGCTGGGGAAACAGTGTATCACGCGAAGGTTGGAAGCGGGGTAACACGCCTGAGCAGATCGAACCCGACCGTGGAACTCTGTGCAGCAAGGGTCTCGCGAGTGGGGGAATCACAAAAGCATCTCAGATCAAATTTTTAGATGAGTCATTAAGTTATTGGAGGCAAGTGACATGAGAGATATTTTTTCAGGCATATACGTGCTGGAAGGTATAACAAGCGTGAGACGAATGGCAGTATTTGGCGCGGCCAGGCAGGAAGAAACCTATGGAGAACCACCCCGGCGGAAACGCCGGATGGAAAGGGCTTTTATTGCGAAAAGGAGAAATTTTATTTTTACTCCTGAAAACGGCCGATTCTTAGCGTTACGACAACGTAACGAGCTCCTGTGAAGAAGTCTGGGATTTGAGATCGGAATTCGCCGCGGTCTGGTTCCGTTCCCAGCAGCGATTATGACGCCACCGCTGCTTCAACCGGAGCTACGACGACCTCGATCCCTTTGGTCCTGAGGGTGGCCACCAGGGTTTCTGGTGCGCGTCCGTCGGTCACGACTGAATCGACCGGCTCAAAATCCGAGAGGAAGAAGGTCGAGCGTCGGTTAAATTTCGAGTGGTCGAGACAAAAGATAACTTTCGCCGCCCCGGCCATCATTGCGCGCTGAATATCCACGAGCAGAGCGTGCGAGTTATAAATGCCCTCTTCACAAATACCGCTGCCGCTCAAAATAGCCACGTCGGCATGAACGCGGGAGAACGTTTCCACGGCGTGAGGACCCACGAGCACACCTAATCGTGGGTAGATGATGCCCCCGGAGATGAGCACTTCATGCCGGCTCGAACTGGAAAACAGGTTGGCAATGGGCAGGGAGTTTGTGATCACCTGCGCAACCCCATCGCCGAGATGTCTGGCAAAATGGTAACAAGTCGTACCGCCATCGATGATGACATTTTGGCCGGGCTGGATGAGCGATGCACAGGCTGCGCCAATCGCTTCTTTTTCGTCAACCTGACGCGTGTCGCGAATGTTAAAAACAAACTCATCCGATTTTGGCTGTAGCGTCCGGGCTCCTCCATGGGTGCGTCTGGCTTTCCCGGTACGCTCCAATTCGGTCATGTCACGGCGAACGGTCGACACAGACATTCCAACACGCTGCGCAAGCTCTTCAAGCGACGCGAATTCAGCCTCCTGTAAATAGGCTTCGATCTTCGCCTGACGCTCCTCGGGATGCATTTTATGAAAGAGATTGGAAGATTATGACAGATAATGCAACTTTTTATTTGACTATTATCATTATAACTCCCAAAAAATGGCTGAAATCTGTCATCAGTTTTCATGCTTCCTTCCCCATCTTTGCCGCATCGCGCCGAAGTCGAGCACGTGGTCCGCCGCGTTCTTTATGAACGACTAGGGCGGAAGCCTCCGCGCGTGGCGCTTGCTCCGAATCCGCTCGTTGTAAACGTGAGCGCGCGTCATTGCCACCTGACACCGGCGGCGGTCGAGGCGCTTTTCGGCAAGGGTCGCACACTCACCCCGATGAAGTGGCTCTATCAGAAAGGACAGTACGCCGCGCAGGAAACGGTCACACTCATCGGTCCGCGCAGCCGTGTAATCTCAAATCTCCGCATTCTCGGTCCGTGCCGCGACTTAAACCAAGTTGAACTTGCGCTAACCGACGCCATCGCACTCGGTTTCGAGATTCCCGTTCGTCTGTCGGGCAATATTGCCGGCACGCCAGGCTGCATGCTGATGGGGCCGAACGGGTTTTTCGAGATGAAGGAGGGCGTCATCCGCGCCGCTCCGCACGTTCACATGAGCCCCGACGATGCCGCTTTTTATGGCGTAAAGCAGGGAGACTACATGAAGCTACGCGTCAGCGGTCCGTGCGCGACGATCTTTGATCGTCTCCTCGTGCGTGTACATGCCGACTTTCGTCTCGAGGTCCATATCGATACGGACGAGGGCAACGCCTGCGCGCTTCAATCCGACACTCCCGTCGAACTTTTGAAATAATCACCCACGACTTTTCACGACAACCTCAACCCTCATCCATCCACCCACATGAGTGATTCCATCGGCATGATAGAAACCCGTGGCTATGTCGGCTCAGTCGAAGCCAGCGACGCCATGGTCAAGGCGGCGAGTGTCACGCTCACCCGCCAGATTCAGATCGGCGGCGGTTATGTGACCGTCGTCGTCAAAGGTGACGTCGGCAGCGTCAAGGCTGCTGTCGAAGCCGGCGCTGAAGCCGCCAAGCGCGTCGGCGAGCTTGTTTGCTCGCACGTCATTCCACGCCCGCATCCCGAGCTGCTCAAGCAGGTCGGTCTGTGATCCGGCGCAACCACCACCTCAAAATTTTCCCATCATGACACAAGAAGCACTAGGCATGATCGAAACGAAAGGTCTCTGTGCGTTGCTGGAGGCCGCGGATTCCGCCCTCAAGGCCGCCAACGTCACCATGACCGGCTATGAAGCGATTGGCAGCGGCTACGTGACCGCGTTCTTCCGCGGTGACGTCGCCGCCGTGAAGGCGGCCATCGACGCCGGCGCCGAGGCGGCCGGCACAGTCGGCGAAGTCGTCAGTGTGCAGGTGATTCCCCGGCCCCACGAGGAACTCGCCCAACTCGGTCGCTGGATCACTGGCGCGGTTTGAGCCGTTCTCGTTCCTTCGGTGGGACCGCGAAACGCCCGCGCCTTTCGCCGGACCACCCGCTGCCGTCCATGAACATTCTCGTCGCCAATCTTGGCTCGACCTCCTTCAAGTTCCGTCTCTTCCGCTTCGACGGAGCGGAAGCAACGTTGCTGGCCAAGGGCGGCTACGAACGGGTCACGGATTACGGCAAAGCGATCGACGATTGTCTCGCGGAGCTCAAGGCCGCAGGCCACGTCCAGTCCGCCGCCGATCTGCACGGCGTTGGTTTCAAGACGGTGTTGGGCCGCAATCTCACCGGCTGCGTCTCTGCCGACGAGCGCGTGATTGCCGCGCTCGAGGGCTTCAAGGAGATTGCGCCCGCCCACAACCCGCCCTATGCCGCCGGCATCAGGCGATTTCAGGAAAAACTGCCTGGCGTGCCGCTCGTCGCGCTCTTTGAAACCGCCTTCTACCAGTGGATGCCCGAGGCCGCGACGCGCTACGCCGTGCCCGAAGCGTGGTATCAGGCGGGCGTGCGGCGCTACGGTTTTCACGGTGCGAGCCACAAGTTCATCGCCGAGCGCTCGGCCGAGCTGCTTGGCCGGAACGACATCGCTGAGCGTGTCCGCCGTCTTTACCAGATCGGACCCGTGACTCTGCGCCCCGACAAATCGGGGCTGCGCGTCATCTCCTGCCATCTCGGCGGCAGCAGTTCCATCACCGGCATCCGTGACGGTCTGGCCATCGGCACCAGCATGGGGCTCAGCCCGCAGTCCGGCCTGCCGCAGAACAACCGCGTGGGCGACCTGGATTCCGCGGCGGTGCCGTATGTGCTCAAGACGTTCGGCCTGCCGCTCGCCGAAATCGAGCGCCAGATGACGAAGGAGAGCGGACTATTCGGTCTTTCCGGCATCGGCAACGACCTGCGCGATATCCGCGCCGCCGCCGCGCAGGGCAACGCTCGCGCCCAGCTCGCGCTCGATGTGCTGGTCCATTCCGTGCGGCACTGGATTGGCGCATTGCACTTTGAGCTCGGCGGCTGCGAAGCGATCGTCTTCACCGCCGGCATCGGGGAAAACAGTCCCGACCTTCGCGCCGCCATCCTGCGCGACCTCGACCAGCTCGGCATCGTGCTCGATCCGGCGCGGAACGACGCGCTCCGCGGCACCGAGGGCGAAATCTCCGCGCCGACGTCGCGCGCGAAAGTGCTGGTCATTCCCGCCAACGAGGAACTGGTCGTCGCGCGCGAAACGCTGCGCTGCCTGGCCGCGCGCAATTGATTTTCACACCCACCGCAACCTCCAACGCCCATCATCCTATGTCCAAAGCCATCGGACTCCTCGAAACCCGGGGCCTCACCGCCCTCGTCACCGGCACTGACGCCATGCTCAAGTCGGCCAACGTCACGCTGGTCGGTCCCGTCAAACAAGTCGGCAACGCGCTCGTGAGCGCTGTCGTCACCGGCGATGTCGCCGCCGTCAAGGCCGCCACGGACGCCGGCGCGCAGGCGGCGCGCGCCGTCGGCGAAGTCGTCAGCGTGCAGGTGATTCCGCGCCCGCATGACGACGTCCAAACCGTGCTGCCGAAGCCCGCGGCTCCGAAGAAATAACCACCTTTGCGCAAAGGCGGGGCCGGTCTCCGGCCGCTCCGTTCAGATGACGGTTCCCGCCACGCGCCTATCACCATGTTCCTCGCACGCGTCATCGGCCAGGTCGTCGCCACGAAGAAGGATGAGGCGATGAAAGGCCGCAAATTGCTGCTCCTTCGACCGATGCTGGTCGACGAAGCCATTCCCGGGCAGTTTCGTCCGGGCGCCAACACCGTCGTGGCCGTCGACACCCTCGGCGCCGGCATGGACGAACTTGTGATGTTCTGCCAGGGCAGCTCTGCCCGGCAGGCGGCCGGCATGAAGACACTGCCGGTCGACGCCGTTGTCACCGGCATCGTCGATGTCGTCGATGTCCTGAATCAAAAAATCTATCCCGCGAAGAAATAGGCGGTCCGGACTGCTGCGCACGATCCGCCTGACGACTCGCGGCTCATGAGTTCATCCACCGATGAGCACGCCACTTCAACTCGATGAGAACACCCTCCGCACCGTGGTGGAGGAGGTGTTGCGCGGACTCGGCCGGGCACCCTCCGCGGGCGGTGACAAACCGGCGGCGCCTGCCCCTGTCCCGGGCAAAGTCGAGGGACCGAAGGCCGCCGCTGCCGTCCCGAGCCAGCCGGGCGGCTCGTCCCGCGCAGCGTCGCGCGGGCGGCGTTTCGGCGTGTTCGCGGACGCCAGGGAAGCCTGTGCCGCAGCGCACGAAGCCTTCCTGCAGCTCAAGGAGCAGGGCGTCGCCGCTCGCGCCAAGGTCGTCGACATCGTCAAGGAGATGGTCACCGCCAGGGCGGTCGAGTGGGGCCGGCTCGAGTTCGAGGAGACCAAGATCGGCCGGCTCGAGCACAAGATCGAGAAACTCCAGATCGTAAAACTCGTGCCCGGCGTCGAATGGCTGAAGCCTTATGGCCTCAGCGGCGACCACGGCATCACGATGGAGGAAAACACGCCTTTTGGCGTCATCGGCGCCATCACGCCCATCACGCACTCCATCCCCACGCTCAGCGGCAACATCATCAACATCGTCGCTGCGGGCAACTCCGTCGTCTTCAATCCGCACCCGGGTGGCGCGCGCTGCGCCGTCACGGCGGTGCGCGCCTACAACGAGGCGATCCACGCCGCCCTCGGCATCGAGAATCTTGTCTGCGTGATCGAGAAACCGACGCTCGAATCGTTTGACGCCTTGGCGAAAAACGAATTCATCCGGCTGCTTTGCGTTACCGGCGGTCCCGGCGTTGTGCAGGCCGCCATGCGTTCGGGAAAACGCGCCATCTGCGCCGGCCCCGGCAATCCGCCCGTGCTCGTCGACGGCACCGGCTGCGTGAAGAAGGCCGCGCGCGACATCATCCAGGGCGGCGCCTACGACAACAATCTCCTCTGCATCGGCGAAAAACAGGTCTTCGTCCTCGAATCGGTCGCCGACGCCTTCATCGAGGGTCTGCAGGCGGCCGGGGCGGTGAAGCTCAGCGCCGCGCAGCTGGAAAAGCTCACCGCCGCCGCGTTCACCATGTCAAAGGACGCGGGTGGCTGCTCCCATCCGGTGCTCAACCGCGCGCTTATTGGCCGGGACGCCGCCGTCCTCGCCCGGGAGGCCGGCACCGCCGTGCCCGCCGCCACGCCGATGCTTTTTGCCGAGACCCAGCTCGAGCATCCGTTTGTGATGGAGGAGCAGATGATGCCCATGCTGCCCGTCGTGCGCGTGCAGAGCGTCGAGCAGGGCATCGCCTACGCCCTCCGCTCCGAGCACGGCTACAAGCATTCCGCCATCATCCATTCACTCAACGTGGACCACATGACGCAGATGGCCCGCGCGCTCGACACCACGCTGTTCGTCAAGAACGGCCCGAGTTTGGCTGGCCTCGGCCTCGGCGGCGAGGGCTACCTCAGCTACTCGATCGCGACCACCACGGGGGAAGGGATCACCAACCCGCGCACCTTCACCCGCACGCGCCGCTGCGTGATGGTCGACAACCTTCGCATCTACTGACCGCCATGATCCTTGCCCGCGTTGATGGAGTCATCGTTTCAACGGTCTGCCACCCGAGCCTGCACGGCTGCCGCACGATCGTCTGCCAGCCGCTCGACGAGCAAGGCCGCGACGAAGGCCCGCCCATCCTCGCGATCGATCCGCACGGCGCGGGCCGGCACCAGCGCGTCATTCTCTCCACCGACGGTTCCGCCACGCGCGACTTCGTGAAGGATCCGAAGTCGCCGCTGCGCAACATGATCATCGGTATCGTCGACAACGGCACCGCCTGATCCCAACCCCGCATCGCCGGCTGCCTGATCCAACCTCAAGCCCTACCCCCCTCACCTCACGCCTCATCCATGCGCCTCGGCTACGTCATCGGTAGAGTCACGCTTTCGAAACAGGATCCCGCCTACAAGGGCGGCCGCTTCCTGCTCGTGCAGCCGCTGTCGAAAGAACAGTTCAAGGGCGCGGCGATGGCTCCCCTCGCCAAGGGCAGCAGCCTGGTCATTTATGACAATCTGGGCGCGGGTGTGGGGCACATCGTGGGTTTCACCGAGGGGTCCGAGGCGGCGATGCCGTTCGCTCAGCCCACGCCGGTCGACGCCTATAACGCCACCATCGTCGACCGGATTTTCTACACTCCACCCGTCTGATTCATTTTCACCATGCGCAAAGTCATCACGGCCAGGGAAGCCGAGGAACTCCTCCGCAAAGGCGCGTCCGCACCCGCCGACGCCATTCTCACGCCCTCCGCCCGCGACCTGCTGCAGAGCCGCGTCAAACTGAGCGGCCAGCCCGGTGCCCGGACCGCTCCTGAGCCGACCGCGCAAAAAGAGTATAGCGTGCCCGATTACGAGTTCAAGTGGACGCCCGGCAGCGACCCGAAGACGTCCGGCGAGATCGAGCGGTTCTTCAACGCCCCCGCCATCCAAACGCTGAAAAAACTGATCTGCGACATCGGGCGCCGCATCTGGGAGAAAGGCTACGTCGACGGCAACGGTGGCAACATCACCATCCGCGTGGGTGACAATCTCGTCCTTTGCACGCCGACCCTCATCTCGAAGGGCTTCATGACGCCCGAGGAGATCTGCCTGATCGACCTCGACGGCAAGCAGCTCGCCGGCACGCGCAAGCGCACCAGCGAGGCCATGACCCACCTCGCGATCATGAAGCGCCAGCCCCATGCCAAGGCCTGCATCCACGCCCACCCGCCGCACGCCACCGCTTTTGCCGTCGCCGCTGTGCGTCCGCCCACCTGTATGATTCCCGAGGCCGAGGTGTTTCTGGGGGAAATCGGCTACGCCAAGTACCAGACGCCCGGCACCCCCGCCGTGGCCGAGGAAGTTGGCCAGGTGGCGGTCGATCATTATTCCGTCATCATGGAGAATCACGGGGTCATTGTCTGGGGCAAGGACGTCGAGGACGCTTACTGGAAACTGGAGAACACCGACGCCTACTGTCAGACCGTATGGATCGCCTCGCAACTCGGCGGCAGCCTTCACTCCATCGGGGCCGAGAAACTCAGGGATTTGATCACGTTACGCAAGAGCCTCGGCATGCAGGATCCGCGTGAGGGCCTCAAGGAATGCGAGCTGTGTGACAACAGCGAGTTCCGTCCTGGCGTCGTCTGCGCGGTGCCAGCCCGCGCCGATGGCGAAGGTGGCGACGGCGAGAAGCCGGATCCGCAGGTCGAGGCGCTCGTGCAACAGCTCACCGAGCAGATTCTCAAGCAGCTCGCGGCGAAATAAGCCGCCGATCGCATCGGAATTTGCATCACGGATAATACGGAGGGTCGCGGATTTGGTTTTCCTCATCCGTGTCCATCGGTGTAATCCGTGGTTGATGTCTTCCAGAATTGCCATTGTCGGCGCCGGGGCGATCGGCACGTTTTATGGCGCACGGCTGGCGCTGGCTGGCGCCGACGTGCATTTCTACGTGCGCAGCGGCCTTGCGGAAATGCGTGCCCGGGGGATCACGCTGAGAGAAGGCGGGGGGGTACAGACTCTGCCGCCAGAGCGTACGGCGGTTTACGGTTCCACCGCGGAGATCGGTCCGGTCGAGGTGGCCATCATCACGCTCAAAACCACGGCCAACGATCTTCTCGCCGCGCTCCTGCCACCGCTGCTCGGACCGCAGACGGTCATTCTTACGCTGCAGAACGGGCTCGGTTCGGATGAACTTCTGGCCGGACTGTTCGGCGCGGAGCGCGTGGTCGGCGGCCTGGCGTTCATCGCGGCCGTGCGGGAGGCGCCGGGCGAGATCCGCATCTTCACCCCGGGCTATGTGACCCTGAGCGAATACGGACGGCCGGTGAGTGAACGCGTGCGGCGGCTCGTGACGCTTTTCCAGCGCGCCGGCGTGAAGTGCGAGGCGGTGGAAAATCTGGCCGAGGCCCGCTGGCGGAAGCTGGTTTGGAACATTCCCTTCAATGGATTGACCATCGCCGCCGGTGGCGTGCCGACCGACCGGATTTTGGCCACGCCCGAGCTGGAGCGGGAGGCGCGGGCGCTGATCGACGAGGTCATCGCGGCCGCGGCGAAGTTCGGGCATGTGATTCCCGCGGATTTCATTGAGCAGCAATTCGCGCACACGCGGCGCATGGGCGCCTATCAGCCGTCGAGTCTCGTTGACTACCTCACCGGCCGTGAGGTCGAAGTCGAGGCGATCTGGGGTGAGCCGTTGCGGCGCGCGCAGGTCGCCGGCGCCACCCTGCCGCACCTCGAAAAGCTTTACACCCGGCTTAAGCAGCTCACCGCCGCGCGGACGAACATGTCAACTATTAGTTGACATGTTGCAGGTGAAGAACACGCGTGGCGCGGGTATCGCAACGACAAGCGTACTATTCCAGGTCTACTTTAACTGGACGTCCCAGACTTTGGAACGGCGCGACTTGCCGTCCGGTCCCTCGACTTCCAGCACGACGACCAGGTTGCCAGGCTGCTTGTATTGATGGATCGGATTCTGCTCGGTCGAGGTCCCGCCGTCGCCGAAATCCCAGTTCCAGGAGGTGATCTTGCCGACGGACAGATCCTTGAAGGCGACCAGACGGCGGTCCATGTCGACCACTTTCCAGATCCATTGCGCCTCGATGGGTTTGCGGAACTGCGGTTCGAGCGGCATGAGCTTGAACGCGCACAATTCCGAGGCGTTCCCGTACATCGTGTGATGACGGGAGAGGTTCCAAAAGCCGTTGTTGCCGCGTTTGTTCACGTCGTCGTAGTCGATGATCGCAAAGCTCAGGCCGATGATCTTGTTCTCGGTGAGCACGGACTCCACGGCGCGCTGCGGGCCCTCGGGTCCGGCGTAGTCGAAGGGCGTGATCCAGAATTCGAGCACCAGCCGGCCGGACTCGCCCGGCTTGAAATGGTAGGCGCAGGCGGCGTTCGCCCACGGCAGCTCCTTGATCCATGTTGCGGAAGTCCATGCCATGCACCAGTCCTTGCCCTCTGCCGGGGTGAAGATGTGGTAGTTTTGTGCGTGGACGCCGTGGATGGCCCAGTGGGCTTCATCCACGCTGATCCGGTCGTCAGGCGCGGCCGCCGCCGCGCCCACCTGTTCAGGCGTCCAGAATTCGCGGTGGCCTTTGTCGATCAGTGGTCCCCCGGAAGCGTCGCCATCCACGACGACTTCGAAGGTGTCATTGTGCAGGTCGGGACGGGCAAAGTCCCAGTAGTCGTCGTAGGCCTCGTAGAGAAAATAGAGCCGGTTGAGACCCTTTACCCAGCCGACGCGGATGCGGACATCCAAGTTCTTCGGATCGGGCTTTAGATGCTTGTCGCTGTCATCCACAAATTGGTCCATGCCGATGACGTAGTCGTCGGGCACCATGGCCCAGTCGTCGTTGTTGCCGTCGATCCGGGGAATCTTGTCGGCGGGAAACTGGAAAACCTTGAAGGTGACGTCCGGCCGGTCGAGGGCCACGGCGGTGGAGGCGAAAACCAGGACGAAGAACGCGAGGAGCAGGGCGCGCGAACGTTTCATGGATCCATTATTTCTGAGGGCACACGACAGCCGCAACCTCGAACACGATTAAGGGGTAGGGGCGCGATCTTGTCGCGCCCTCTGGAATGGGCGCAGCAAGCCTGCACCCCTACGAGTCGGCCAATCATTTTAAGACCATGGCTAATCCTCGTCCGCGGCGGTGTGGGCCCAGGCGGGCGGCGCGCCGTGGCGAAACTCGGCGTGGCGAATCTTGCCGCCGACAAACGCAAGGAAACCGCCGAGGCCGAGCGCGGCCACGGCCGCGATCGTCGTGAGCATCAGCGCCGTGCGGTGCAGCCGGGGGAACTTCCAGAGTCCGACGAGGGTGAGGGCGGACAGTCCCGCGGTGGCGTAGTAAACCCAGACGATGCGTTCGGCGAGATACTCATGCCAGTTGAGCCATTTTTGCGCCGCGTCGTTCGACATGGCATAGACGCGGTCGTAGGCCGCATGACCGAAGTGCGCGACCAGCCATGCGGAAGCCGCGGTCAGCAGGATCAGCAGAAGGGCGATGGTCTGGCCCGAACGGCTGCGGGCGGCCAGGGCCAGCAGTAGCGAAAAGAAACCCGCCGCCAATCCATAGATCGGCAGCGGGTGCAACAGGACGTGGACGTATTCCGGCTGGCGCAGGGTCGCGAGGAAATCCGTCCACAGGGACTGCATGGATCAAAGGGTTACTTCACGATCTCGATGTTTTCGAGCAGATTGATGCCGTCGCGGCTTACGAACTTGCCCCTTACGGTGATGGTCTTGGCGGCGTACTGCGCCAGCTCCTTGTTGGCCGGCATGTGCTCGCCGATCAGCAGGTAGACCGTGCCGTCCGTGCTCTTGAGGCCGACGGGCAGACCGCTGGTGATGCATTTTTCGGCGCACGAGGCGTGACCTTCGCCGTGCGCGCCGTGGTCGAGGTAGCAGGCCATGTCGAGGACTTCGCCGGTGACGGTGATTTCGCTGCCGCTTTTGGCCATGTCCATGTGGCCCATACTGCCGCCGGACACGGGCATGTCGCCAGCGTGCGCGGCGAGCGGCAGGATCGTGAAGGCCGCGCCCGCGGCCAGCAATACGAGGAGTTTGGAGAGAGGACTGAGGTGCTTCATAATGAGTTGCGTTGAGGTTGAGGACGGCTGGAAAGGCAATTTGCGAGTGGAACTTCAGGCCGGCTGGGAGAAAAGTCCACGTGCTCTCAGTCGGCGCTGCTTATGCGAATTGCCGCTAACATCCGTCATGTGGTTGGAGAATGCAAACGGCGCGCTTATTCCCAAGTTCCGGCGGCAGCCGGAAGGGCGGTCTCTGCTAGGCGCCGTCCGCGCCAGACGTAGAAGACCTCCTTGTCATCGAACAGGTCGTCGTGGTGGGCATCCATGACCACGTCACCTTCGCGGCGGCGGCCGGGCGGGCGAGTTCGAGCGCGCGCGGTATGGCGCGGTGTGCGATGACGGTTTCGTGGTAATCTCCAACCAGGGCGATGGCGGGGTTCATTCGGAAGGATTGCAAACCTTCAGCGTCGTGCGGCCAATTTTCAATGCGGCTGCCTTGTTTTCCGGAGTGAAAGCAGTGGCTGCCGCGTCTTTCCTGACCGCGCCCCGGCCGCGCTGCGTGGTGATGACCACGACGGACAGGACGATCACCGCCGCGGCCGCGAGCGTGCGAGCCGTGATGGGCTCGCCAAGGATCAGCCAGCCGAGGAAGACGGCGACAATGGGGTTCACATAGGCGTAGGTCGAAACGCGCGCCGGCGTGCTGTGCTTCATGAGCCAGACGAAGGTGGAGAAGCCCACGAGTGAACCGACGAGGATCAAATACACGAATGCCAGCCACGAACGCGCGGAGACAGCGGCGGGTGAAAACCCGGCAAAATCACCGTGCGCGAAGGCCGTAAGCATGAGCGCCACTCCGCCGCAGAGCATCTGCAGCGCCGACGCGGTGAGGGGCTCGGCGGGTTTGCGCACGCGCCGGCCGTAGATTGAGCCGAAGGCCCAAAAGACGCCGCCGACCAGGATGGCCGTCACGCCACCCGGGTTGAGCCCGCCGGTCGCGGCGTTCTCCCATGGCGCGGCCAGCCACGTCACGCCGGCGAAACCGAGCAGGAGGCCGGCCCCGGTGAGCACCGTGGGACGATGCCCGCCGCGCCACGCCCATTCGGTGAGCACCATCATCATCGGTTGCGAGCCAATGATGAGCGCCGTGAGTCCCGACGGGATGTACTGCTCGGCCCAGGCCACGAGACCGTTGCCGCCGAGCAGGAGGAAGGTGCCGATGATTGCATTGTCGCGCCATTGATGCGTGGTCGCGCGGAAGCCGCGGGTCACAGCCAGCCAGCCTGCGAGCACACCGCCGGCCACAATGAAACGCGCGCCGGCCATCAGGAACGGTGGCAGCGTTTCCACCGCGACACGGATGCCGAGGTAGGTGCTGCCCCACACCAGATAGATGGTGGCGAAGGCGATGACGAAAGCGGTGCGGGAGGGCGTGTTCATAGCGGAGCGGACCGGTCAGACCGGCTGGGCAGAGCGGCTGATTCCATATGGGCATGGGGGACGGTCGTTAATGGAAGCGGCGAAAAGCGAGGACGATTTTCAGGCAGGGAATTTGGCTAGAGCTGCTTTTTGGCTAGGTCGCCGAGAGTCTTGAGCGCGGCGTCGATCTCCGCGGTCCACGGGATGCCGCAGTTCATGCGGAGACAATTACGGTAGCGGTCCTTCACGGAAAACAGCGGACCGGGCGCGGTGTTGATGCGATGCCTGAGGGCGTCGGCGTGAAGCTTGAGCGTGTCGACGCCCGCGGGAAACTCGACCCAGAGGATCATGCTGCCCTGCGGGCGGCTGAAGCGCGTGCCCTCGGGGAAGTGGCGCAGAATGGCCTGCGAGAACAGATGCATCTGGTTCTGGTAGGCACGGCGGATGGAACGGAGGTGGTGGTCGTAGCCGCCGTCGCGCAGGAAGTCGGCGAGCACCTTTTGCAGCACGGCGGGCGTGCCGATCGTGTTGGTGAATTTCAGGTGGCGCACGCGCTCGAACTGGCGCCCGGGCGCCGTCCAGCCGATGCGGAAACCGGGCGCGAGCGTCTTGCCGAAGGAGGAGCACAGCATGACCAGGCCGTCGGTGTCCCAGGCCTTGAGCGGCTTGGGGCGGCGGTCACCGAACTGCAGGTCCCCGTAGATGTCGTCCTCGATGGCGGGCACGCCATAATCAGTGAGCAGGCGGTAGAGCCGCGCCTTCTTCGCGTCGGGCATGCAGGAGCCGAGCGGGTTCTGGAAGCTGGGCATGACCAGCACGGCCTTGATGTCGTTCTGCTCGAGGGCGGTGCGCAGGGCGTCGAGGCAGATGCCTTCGCGCGGGTCGGTGGGAATCTCGAGCGCCTTGAGGTTGAGGCTCTGGATGATGTCGAGAAATCCGAAGTAGGCGGGGGTCTCGAGCGCCACGATGTCGCCGGGCCGCGTGACGGCGCGCAGGCAGAGGTTGATGGCCTCGGTGCAGCCGACGGTGACGACCAGCTCGTTGTGGTGCAGCGGTGCGCTGGCCAGCAGATAACGCCGGGCGATCTCGCGGGCCAGTGGTTCGAACGCCCAGTTCATCGCATACCGGCCGACCAGGGTCGGATCAGTCCGGCTGACGGACCCGAGCAGCCGGGCGAGCTTTTTGGTGGGGAACAACGAATGGTGCGGGCAGGCGGTGGCGAACGGAACATAGTTCGAATCGAGCGCCAGCTCCCGCATCTGCGCGGTCAGGTCGCCGAGACTCACGTAGGCGGGCCGGACCATGGGCCGGGCCATGCGCGGTTCGGGCACGCTGAGCAGCGGTCGCGGCCGCACATAGTAGCCGCTCTGCGGGCGCGCCTCGAGATAGCCGCGATTTTCGAGCATGGTGTAAGCCTGCAGCACGGTGGAGATGCTCACGCCGCGCTGCAGCGACATGCGCCGCACCGACGGGACGCGATGGCCGGGCCGCAGCGTGTCCTGTTCAATAAGCTGCTGCAGCGATGCCGCCAGCCCGGCGTAGAGTGGCTGGGACGACGCCAGATCGCCGGCGCGCGGGACGGGCGCGGGACGGCTGAACGGCACGGGAAGACGCCGTGGCTGGACGGCGGCAGGGCCACCGGAACCCGGCGGACGGGCAAGGGTGAGGAGGGGCGGAGTCATGGCTTGGAGTGAAAAAGGTAACACTGTACCGCGGCACGGGGCAGCAACAGTGGCGAAAGAATGCAACCAGTACAGTTTTCGACAATTAAAACTGTGACCATCACAATTTGCCATCGGTGGCACTGCCCGCCGGACTGTTGATGAGCTATCATGCCTGCATGAACACGAACGCCTCAGAACCAACGACCCGCCGGAAGCCCGCGCCGTGGAGGTGGGCGACGGGGCGGCACATCGTGTCGATGTCGCCTGAAAATGGAACGGCTTCACGCCTGCGCCGGTGGATCCGCGCGGTGTTGCAGGCGCTCAAACCGGCGCCGGCTACGATTCGGCCGGAAACGCCGGCGGACCGCACGCCACGCGCTCCCAACGCGGCGTTTCTCGACTCGCGCGAGCTGTCACCCTGGAGTCCATTCTCGCCGCGGTTCTGACCGCGGCTTTTGCCCACGGTCTGTTCGGCCGTATGTCCGGCTTAAAGCTCGCCGCACGGGGCGGCCGAAAGTAATCTCGGCGCAGACCATGAAAGCCAGGCTTTGCACATTCTTGATGTTATTTGCGACCATGGGTGCGGCGTCGATCCTGCGGGCCGAAACAGTGCTGGTGCCCAAGGCGGTGTCGGTGGCGCCAGGGGCGGAATTCACCGTAAAACTTCTTTGGACCAACACCGGCGGGGAGCCGTTGCTGCTGCACCCGCCGCGCACGGTTGCCGGGCGGCTGCACGCCGGCACCGCGCGGTCGGAGGACGTGCGGCTGGTCGCGAGCGACGCGCCCGACGAGTTGACCGTGGCGCCGGGCGCCTTCGCTCAAGTGGACTACTCGTTCCGATTGCCGCCGACGATCGTCGGACCGGTGGTGCTCGAAGTGGTTGCGCTCGGCGCGCAGCCGGTGATGTTTTCCGTGGAGGAACCCGAACTGTCGGCTGCCGCCCGGGAGCCCTCGAACATTGCGCAGCACGAAGCGGCCACCAAGGCGGCCCACGAGACGGCGCTGCGGCGCAGTACGCGGCTGCTGCCGGGTATCACGGGCTACGAACCGGTGTATTTCGGCTTGGGCGGACATGGCGGTCTCAACGCCAAGTTCCAGATCAGCTTCAAATACAATCCATTCGATCTGTGGCCGTTTTACCTCGGCTACACGCAAACCTCGCTCTGGGACCTTCATTCCAACTCGAAACCGTTTCGCGATACGGCCTATCGCCCGGCGTTGTTTTACCTCAACGACCATGCCTGGAGTTCCGCCGATGGCCGCCTGCGCTTCGGCTGGCAGGCGGGCCTCGAGCATGAGTCCAACGGCCGCGACGGCCTCGCTTCGCGCAGTATCAGCACGATCTTCGTGCGTCCGCGACTGGAGTGGCGGTTCAGCGACGACGTGCGCCTGACCCTCTCGACCAAGTTTTACGACTACCTGGAAAAGGCGGACAATCCCGACATCGCCGACTACCGCGGCTATGCCGACCTGCAGATCGGCCTGCTGAGTTATGACTGGCGCCTCACCACCACGCTCCGCAAAGGCACGGTTGGCTCCAAGGGCAGCATCCAAGTGGACGCGGTGCTGCCACTGCGCGTGACCGACGAAATCCTCGCCCGGGTGGGCGTGCACGGCGTCAACGGCTATTTCTTCCTGCAATATTTCAACGGCTGGGGCGAGACGATCCTCGACTACAACCGCAAACTGCTGTGGCAAATGCGGGCGGGTTTGATGCTGGTCCCGTAAACTGATGCCCGCCGCTCAGACGTTCAGCGCTCCGCGCAGGTAGGTGACGACGCGACCGGCGATACCGACGCGATCGCCCCGCAGTTCGCACCAGAGTTCACCACCCCGGGCGGAGACTTGCCGCGCGTGCAGACGCGGCTGGCCGAGGTGCTCCGCCCAATAGGGCGTGAGCGTGCAATGGGCCGAGCCGGTGACGGGATCCTCGGGGACGCCGGCATCGGGGGCGAAAAAGCGCGAGACAAAATCGCAATCGTCGCCGGGGGCGGTGACGAGCACCCGGCCCGGCGTCACTTGGGAGAGGCACGCCTGGTCGGGCCGCAAAGCGCGGACATCGGCGGCCTGCGCGAAGACGCAGAGCCAGCGGGTGCCGGCCCGGCCGACGAATTCCGGCTGGCGGCCCAGACCTTGGATGAGGAGGTCCGGCGCCGTTGCGGGCGCCGCGGGCTGGGATGGAAAATCCAGCTCCAGTCTGTCTCCCGCACGGGTCACGTGGAGCGGACCGCTGCGCGATGCAAATGTGATCAGCTCGGCGCGTTCGCCAAGTTCCGTCCACAACACATGCGCGCTGGCCAGGGTGGCGTGGCCGCAGAGTTCGACTTCAATGGCCGGCGTGAACCAGCGCAGATGGTACTGGCCGGGACCGGTACGGATGAAAAAGGCCGTCTCCGAAAGTCCGTTTTCGAAGGCGACGCGCTGCATCACGTCATCGGGCAGCCAGCGTTCCAGCGGCACCACACCGGCGGGGTTGCCGGAGAAAACCCGGTTGGTGAAGGCGTCGATCCAGAAGAAGGGAAGGCTCATGGGTGGAAGAGCAGGGGTGGAAGTCGGGCAGGGCAAGCCTGACCACGCTGTGCCACGCGCATTTCACCGGCGCTGGCGCCCCCTTCCTTTCGCGCTGGCGGCCCCCTGCGGCAAGGGAACATGGAAATCAGCGGTACTGGGCGAGGGCGGGGCCGGTGAGACGGCAGATGCGCCACTCGCCCATCTCGACGGCGCCGAGCTTCCGGTAGAAGCCCTTCGCGGATTTGTTCCAGTCGAGCACCGTCCATTCCATCCGGCCGCAGCCGCGGGCGTTGGCCAACCTTGCGCAGTGCAATAGCAGCGCCTTGCCGATGCCATGGCCGCGCAGAGCGGGCTCCACAAAGAGATCCTCAAGGTAAAGGCCGGGCTGCGCGAGGAACGTCGAGTAATTGTGAAAGAAGATCGCAAAGCCGGCGGGCCGGTCGTGCCAGAACGCGAGGAGGCACTCGGCCGCCGGCCGACCGGCCGGGGGAAACAGGGTGGCGCGCAGCCGTTCCTCCGTGGCCTCGACCTCCGGAAGCAGCTGCTCGTAGGCCGCGAGGTCGCGGATGAATTGCAGGATGAGGGGAAGGTCAACGGCGGTGGCGGTGCGGATGGCGATCATGGGAGGCCCAATTCCAAACGTTAAATTCCAATCAAGTCGACCGCTCAAAGCAGACGATTACAACGCCGGGCCCGCCCAAGGCCATCGGCCCAGGGTCGCGCTTGGGGGATTTTCCTGCGTCCCGTGAGCGACAGTGCTGTTGCACTGTTTGTGCCCTCCGGCTATGCCAAGCGCATGCCCTTCTGGAAAGGTGTACGCTGGGTCTGGACCACGGTCTGGTTCGGCGGGCGAAAGCGCGGGCAGCAGGCTCTCGAACTGCCGCTCGGGGAGGCGCGTTACCGCACCCTGTTCGACAATACGCCCGTGCAGATTCTGGAGGAGGATTTCACGGCGGTGGTGGGGGTTTTCTCCCGGCTGCGGGCCGAAGGCATCACCAATCTCATGACCCATCTGGCCGCCCATCCGGACCTGTCGCGTGAATTACTGGGGCGGGTGCGGCTGAGCGACGCCAACCAGCCGGCCATCGTAGCCGCGGGGTGCGCCAGCAAACCGGAGATGATCGCGCGGTTTCCGCAGCTCACCGTCGCCCCCTATCCGGAGATTTTCGACCACCAGTTGGAACGGTTGTGGACCGGACGCCGGCTTTTCGAAGAGGAGTTTCGCTACCTTGATGCGAACGGCCAGGAGTGCGCGTGCTTGATGCAGTGCAAGGTGAGCGAGCGCGAGGAGCAGCCGGACCCGTCACGCGTGGTGCTGGTGCTGCTCGATATCACCGCGGCCAAGCGGACGGTGGCAGCGCAAATGGAAAATCAGGAAGTGCTGCGTCAGATCCTCGGCCGCGCCAACATCCTGCTGTGGTGGGCAAGCGTGCGTCGCGAAGGCGGTCACATGCGGTGGAAGATCAATGTTCCCTCCCAGTCGTTCGACAGTCCTATTGTCCAACTGGCAACCGCCCGGGAACGGGGCGGGTTGTGGGAAGTCGACCACGCCCCCGATCTACCCGAAACGTCCCGCCGTGCCGAACAAGCCCTGCTCAACAACAGCCCCGGTTACCAGCAGGAATTCCGCGTACTCTCCCAGGAGGGCATCACCCACTGGTTGAGCGAGGAAGTGGGCATCAGACGGCTGGGGGAAGATGACTGGAATCTGGTGGGCGTGGTCACGGACGTGACGGCGCGGCATGAAGCCGAGGAGGCGCGCAAGGCCAGCGAAGCACAGTTGCACCAGATTCTGAGCCGGGCGGACTGCATGTTGTGGCAGGCCCATGTGACCGAGACGAACGGCCGGTTTCTGTGGCAGTTCCAGGTCCCCGCTTCAGGCCTGCAAAAACGGATTTTCGACAGCGATGCCGGTCTCGTTCGCGAAGGAGTGACGGGGGATAAAACGAAAGGGTTCTATCGGGATTTCACCATGCCGGAACAAGCCGAGATGGATGCGCGCAGCATGGCGGCGATGCGCTCCGGCGCGCCGGGCTATGAACAGGAATTCCGATTGGTCAAGGACAGCCAGACCTTCTGGCTGCACGAACGGGTATCAATCACCCCCGCCGGTCCGGCGCAGTGGGATCTGGTCGGCATGATCGTCGATGTGACCGCGCAGCACGAAGCGGAGGAGGCGCGCCAGGCGAGCGAGGCGCAATTGCAGCAGATTCTGGCACGGGCGGACTGCATGTTGTGGCGGGCGAAAGTCGTGCGCGATGGTGCGGCCACACTGTGGCGGAATTTCGACCTGCCCACTTCGGGCCTGTACACGCGGCTCCAGAACGTCGGGATCATCCCCGGCGACGGGAGGCTCTGGCCGCGAGAGTATGTGCCGGAACGACCCGCGATGGATGCGCGCGCCACGCGGGCCATTCTCTCCGGCGCTCCGGGCTACGAGCAGGAATTTTATGTTACCAAGGGCCAGCAGTCCTTCTGGATGCACGAGCAAGTCATGATCACCCCGGTCGGACCGGACGAGTGGAGTCTCGTCGGCGTGATCATGGACGTAACCGCGCAGCACGAAGCGGAGGAGGCGCGCAAGGCGAGCGAGGCGCAATTGCGGCAAATTCTGACCCGGGCGGACTGCCTGCTGTGGCAGGCCCACGTCGTGGAGAACGCGGCGGGGGCGTTAGACTGGTTCCTCTACATTCCCCAATCGAGCCTTTACCGGGAGTTGTTCGGCGAGGATCCCTCGGAACACCCGAACTTGATGTGGAGTGAGCTGAATGTGCCCGAACTGGCGGAAATGAATGCACGCAGCAGGGCCGCCATCCGCGGCGGCGCGCCGGGCTACGAACAGGAATTCCGCGCCCTGCGGGAAGGGCGGACTTATTGGCTGCACGAACAGGTATCGATCACCCCCGTCAAACCGGGCCATTGGAACCTAGTCGGCGTCATCACCAACGTGACGGCACGGCGCGAAGCCGAGGAGGAGCGCAAGAAGAGCGAGGAGCAGTTGCAGCAGATTCTGACCCGGGCGGACTGCATCCTATGGCAGGCGAACATCGTGCGCGAGGGCGACGGCGTGCGGTGGCGTAATTTCGAAATGCCAAGCTCCGTGCTTTACCAACGCCTGTTTGGCACCGAGCATCCCATCTCGGGGACCGGTCTTTGGCTCCCGGTGGATACACCGGATCTGCCGGAGATGAACCGACGCAGTACGGAGGCCATTCTCTCAGGGGCGCCCGGCTACGAGCAGGAATTTCCCGTGCTTCGAGCGGAGAGGACGCTGTGGCTGCACGAACAGGTATCGATCATGCCTGTCGGACCCGACGAGTGGAATCTGGTGGGCGTATTGATGGATGTGACCGAGCGGCGCAAGGCGCTGGTGGCGCTGCGGGAATCGGAAGCCCGCTACCGCCTGCTCTTCGAAAACATTCCCGTTGCGATTCTGGAACTGGATTTCCGCGAAATGGGCCGGCAGTTGCAGAAACTGCATACCGCCGGCGTGAAGGACCTTTTTGCGCACCTCTCCAACCATCCCGAGGAGTCCGCGGTGCTGCTGGAGAAGATGCGTGTCGTCGCCGTCAACGACACGGCGGTGCGGCTGTACAAAGCGGAATCGAAGGAGGTATTGCAGGACGAATTTTCCCGCCTCTACACCGCGGATGCAGAGCGGGTGGTGGATCTTTTCCTCAAGGCGGCGTGGGAAGGACGCAATGACGGCGAGGAAGAGATGGAAATACTGGATTTCGCGGGCGGGCGGCACCACGCCTACCTGCGATGGTGGATGCCGCGCGAGGAGGAGTGGCTGAAGCTGGAGCATGCGGTCGTCGCCTTGGTGGACCTGACCGAGCTCAAGCGCGCCGAGGCCGCGCTCGCCGCCGAGAAGGAGCGCCTGACCGTGACGCTGCGCGCCATGACGGAGGGCGTGATCACCACCGACACGCGGGGGGTAGTGCAATTCATGAACCGCGCCGCCGCGGGACTCACCCAGCAGGAAGCCGCGACCGCCGTCGGCCGCCCGCTGGCCGAGGTCTGCATCCTCCAGGAAACGCCCTCGAATCGGGCCTTCACCCTGCCCGTCATCCGCGTGCTCGAGGATGGCGTCCTCGTCGACCTGCCGCCCCAGATCATGCTGGTGGGCCGCAAAGGGGCGACGTGCCTCGTCGAGGGGTGTTGCGTGCCGGTGCGCGAGGCCAACAGCGAGCTCATCGGCACCGTGCTGGTCATCCGCGATGTGACCGTCCGCCAGCGCTTCGAGCAGGAATTGCAGCGCGCCTCCCGTCTGGAGTCCATCGGCATCCTGGCCGGCGGCATTGCCCATGATTTCAACAACATCCTGACGGCGATCATGGGCAATCTCACGCTCGCGCTGCTCGACGCGGAAGCGCTTTCCAGGGTCGAACGCTATCTGCGCGAAGCCGAACGCGCGACCCTGCGGGCGCGTGACCTTACGCAGCAGCTGCTGACTTTTGCCAAGGGTGGAGATCCGGTGCGCTCCGCGGTGCGGTTGCCGGAGATCATCACGGAGGTTGCGCAGTTTGCGTTGCACGGTTCGCGCGTGAAGTGCGAGTTCGACCTGCCGGCCAACCTCTGGCCGGCCAACGCGGACAAAGGCCAGCTCGGCCAGGTGGTGCAGAACCTCGTGATCAATGCCGTCCAAGCCATGCCGGAAGGCGGCACCATCCGCATCAGCACGCACAACGAGGCGGTGACGATTGATACGCATCGACCCCTCATCCCCGGCGATTACGTGCACATCTCCGTGGCGGACACGGGCACGGGCATCAAGGCGGAACATCTGGCCAAGATTTTCGACCCCTACTTCACCACCAAGCAGCAGGGCAGCGGCCTCGGCCTGACCACCGTGTACTCCATCATCCGGAAGCACAACGGCCACATCGAGGTGGAGTCGGAACTCGGCCGCGGCACGACGTTCCACCTTTGGCTGCCGGCGCTGCGCGAGCAGCAGCTCGACCTGCCCGAGGACCGCCCCGGGACCACGAGCTCCCTGCAGGGCCGCGTGCTGTTCATGGATGACGAGGAGCCCATCATCGAGATGGCGGGCGTGCTGCTGCAACGGCTGGGCTTTGAGGTGGAGGTGGCCCGCGACGGTTCCGAAACCGTGCAAAAATTCGAGGCCGCGCATGCGGCGGGCCGGCCGTTCGATCTGGTGGTGATGGACCTCACCGTGCCGGGCGGCATGGGCGGACGCGAAGCGATCGAACTTTTGCGGCGGATCGATCCCGGCGTGAAGGCCATCGTCTCGAGCGGCTACTCCAGCGATCCGGTGCTGGCCAACTACCGCACGTACGGTTTTCGCGGCATGGTGGCCAAGCCCTACAAGATCGATGACTTTACCCGCGTTTTGCGCGAGGCGCTGCGCGAAAGCCGTTCCCCCATTCCGGGAAAACTTCCGGGCCGGCCGGAAGGCCGGTGATCCCGGCCGGTCCCGCTTTTTAGCGGAGACGCACCTCCCGGCCGGTGGCGGCGGAGAGATAGATGGCGTCGAGGATCTTCTGGACCGCCAGCGATTGCTCGGGAAGCACGTAAGGTTTCTCCCGCCCCTGCAGTGCGTTGATGAAATGCACCATGCGATCGGGGTTCACGAAGACGGGCCGGGGGTCGAGCGCCTCGACGACGTAACCCCGCCGGGTTGATCGAAAGAGCCGCAGCGGATTGGTGGTGGCCCCGGCCTCGGTGCCGAAGAGCTGCGTCCCGTTGAAGTCGGGCACCGGTTGATGGGCGGCCCACGAAGTCTCAAGCAGCACGGTTCGGCCGCTCTTGAGCTTGATCAGCGCGACGGAGAGGTCGTCGACGTCAAAGGGCTTGCGCGGGTCGATTTCACTCTTGCCCCAGGAGCTGTTACCCCGGCCGCGCGGGCCGAACCGGGCGTAAGTCTGGCCGAAGACGGCGGAGGCCTCGAATTCATCCATGAGATAGAGGGTCTGGTCGAGCATGTGCACACCGATGTCGTAGGTGCAGCCGCCGCCGGCGAATTTCCTCTGGGTGAACCACGAGCCGATGCGCGGGATGCCGCAGCGGCGCAGCCACGCCGCCTTGGCGTGATAAACCTCGCCGAGCACTCCGCGATCGACGAGTTGCCTGAGCGTCTGGACGGCGGGCGAGAAACGCTGGTTCTGGCCGACCATGAGCAGCCGCCGGCGCCGCTTCGCCTCGGCCACGAGCCGGGCGGCGTCGCGTGCGTTGGTGGCCATGGGCTTGTCGAGCAGCACGTGCTTGCCGGCTTGGAGCGCCGCCAGGGCGACGGGTGCGTGCAGGTAGTTGGGCAGTGCAATGGAGACCACGTCGATGTCCGCGCGCTTCAGGATCGCGCGATAATCGGCGTAGAGATCGGGGATCTTGAAACGGCTGGCGACCTCCCGGCCCCGTTGCGAACTAATCTCGGCGAGGGCGACCACCCGCGCCGCCGGATGCTTCCGAAAACTGGCGATGTGCTCCCGGCCGATGCTGCCGGCGCCGATCACTCCCACATGGTAGATGGACTTCTTCATTTTGCCTGGTCCCATGACCGCAGGCCGGCGCCTGCCGGCCAATAAAAAAATGCGGAGACTTCTTTCAGGCGGAGGATGTCCCGGCGGCGGGGAGGGGAACCCCGAGCTATCTGCGGGCTCGTGGCACTTTCGTGCGGCCGACCAATTCGCGCCGGAACTGTTCCCCTGATGCGCGGTCCATCGCGCCGTGCCTTGATTACTAACCTCGAGGAATCGCGGCAGCCGGTTGACCGCCTGCCGTCTCCCCGGGCAAATTTGCGCCTGATCTCACAACTATCATGAAAACTACGATGAACTTCCGGCTGATGCTGGCGGCGGCGATGCTGGCGGCGTCGTTGACAGGCTGTGTGGCGGTGGTCGCAGGGGCGGCCGGGGCAGGCACGGTGGCCTGGGTGCAGGGCCGGTTGGAAGCCGTGCTCGACGCCAATTATGAGAAGGCGGTGACGGCCGCCAACCTGGCGATCAAGCAGTTCCAGTTTTCCAAGATCAGCGAGAAGAAGGATGCGCTCACGGCCATCCTCATTGCCCGCACGGCGGAGGACAAGAAGGTCGAGATCAAGGTTAGCAGGGTCGGTGACCAAACTTCCAAGGTGCGGATCCGCGTGGGCTTTTTTGGCGATGAGGCGCTGTCGCTGACCATTCTCGACAAGATCAAGACCAACCTCTGAACGGGTTTCATCGTCCGGCCGGAGGCAGGCCTTCGCCCATGCCTGCTGGTGCGGGCATTCGGTTGTCCGGACGGGACGGATGCGAACTGGATCATTGACCGCCGCGGGCGGACACGGCATCGGGGAGGGGACACCCGGCCGTTCGCCCGATGACTCCCCTATGCACGAACAGCCGCGGCGCGGCGATGACGCGCATTTGTGCGCGGTGTGGCGGCGCCCGCGGCGGCTTTGCACTACTGATCACCGTCACGCTGCTCGCGTTTGTGGTGGTGCTGCTGCTGAGCCTCGCCACGCTCATCCGCGTCGAGACGGCGATTGTGGCCAACACGCAGCAGGCGGCGCAGGCGCGGCAGAACGCGCTCATGGCGCTGCATCTCGCCGTGGGGCGGCTGCAACGCTTTGCGGGCCCCGACCAGCGCGTGACGGCGCGAGCCGACCTTCTGCCCACGGGCAGCGCTAATCCGTATTGGACGGGCGTCTGGGACGCCGCGGCCACCTCGCTTCTGCCGCTCACGTGGCTGGTGAGCGGCAATGAGACCCAGCCGCTCGCGCTCGTGCCGGCCGTCCCGGTGGCCGATCCTGCGCCGGACAACGACTCGGTGTGGCTGCTGTGCACCCCGGTGGGCGCGCCGGGCCAGCGCATCAAACTCACGCGCCAGCCCGTCCGCGCCGCGGACCTGCCGGGTCTGGAAGGGGCGCGGACCATGGGGCATTACGCCTGGTGGGTGGGCGACGAAGGCGTGAAGGCGAAGTTCAATCTGGTGGGTCCCGGCGCCGGGACCGGCACGCCGGACAATGCGCTGCTGTTCATGTCGGCCCAGCAGTTTGGCATTGAAAAAATCGCACCCGGCTTTGCGGTCTACGCTGCGTCGAAGGGTGACACCGCCGCCGGCGTCGCGCTGCGCGGCCGTCTCAGCCGCGTGCTCGCGACGAACCAGATTCCCTATGCCGATCCGGGCTTCGGACTCGCCACCCTGCGTGACCGGTTCCACGACGTCACCACGTTTTCTTTCGGCGTCCTGGCCGACGACCGCGACGGCGGCCTGAAGAAGGACCTCACGCGCGGCCTCGAGGCGCAGGCGCCCCTCCCGGCCGGCGAGGTCTTTCCCGGCGGGCCGACTTGGGATCTCGTGCGCTCTTATTATCAACTGCGACCGGTCCGTGCCGACGGACGCTGGCAGATCGCGCCGCGCGCACAGGTACCGCCGCAGCACGGCGTGCATCCCGTGGTGCTCCTCGTGCAGATCGTGTGGGGCGGTGACCGGACCGGCGGAAATTTCCGGCTCCTGCTCCAGCCGATGATCGTGCTGGGCAATCCCTACAGCGTGGCGCTCTCCCCCGCGGATTACCGGCTGGTGTGGCGGCAGACGGGAGCCATCGAATTGCGGAATCCGCCGGGTGAGGCGGATGCGCCGTTTGTCGCCGGCACGCCCGCGCAATTGCTCGGCGAAGATCCGCAGTTCCTGATCCCGCAGGCCGGCTTTCTTCCGGGCGAAGCCAAAGGGTTTACCCTGGCATCGGCGGGCGGAGACGACGTTCCCTGCGAACCAGGCACCGGACTGACGATGGCGGAGGGCTGTGCCGCCGCCCGCCATGCTTATCATGATCTCGTTGTCGCCGCTCATCCCACCGCGCCGGAGATGCTGGTGCGCGTATCCGGCGGCACGGTCGGGTTCGAGTTTTCCCTCGCCGGAAGCGGGCCGCTGCAGGAGATCGCCGGCTGCGAGGCCAACGCTCCCGAGTGTTCGGGGGTGATTCCGTTGCTGGGCGTTCCGGTCCGCACCGGTTTGCGCATGTCGCACGACAGCGTCAACGCACCCGGTGACGCCACCGGCATGCGCTGGCTCGCCGACTTCAACCTGCGCGCGCCGGTGATCGGGCCGTTGCCGGCGTGGGACCGCAATCCACTGTACAACACCGCCACGCCACGCGACGGCGGCGACAACACGATCCTGGACGGCAGTTACGCTTTCTGGGGACCGGGCAACCGCGCGGACGACGGCGGGCAGCCGTTCGTCACACTTTTCCACCTGCCGGGCGCCGATCTGCATTCGCTCGCACAGTTGCAGCACGCGAACCTCCAACCGGCCGGTCCCGGGCCGGGTTACACCGTCGGTCATTCCTACGCCGATCCGCACACGCCCGACGGCACGGCCGATTTCAACCACCGCCTCAACGAGGCGCTGTGGGACCGGTTTTTCTTCTCCACGCTGCCGGCGGAAACCGGTGCGCTGCCGCCCAACCGCAGGATGGTCTACCACTGGCGCGACGGCGTGCCGCCCGACCCGGACACCGTGCGGAATTACGACACGGCGGCGGCCCACCTGCTCGTCGACGGACCCTTCAACCTCAATTCCACCTCGGTGGAGGCGTGGCAGGCGCTGCTCGCCTCGTTCAACGGCCAGCGCCTCGCTTGGGATGATCCTGCGACCGGCGCCACCACCACCGCCACCGTGGGCAGTGCGTTTCTGCGCGGCGCGTTCGTCAACGGCGGCGAGAACGACGGCTGGCGCGGTTTTCGCGCGCTCACCGACGCGCAGTTGCACAGTCTCGCCAGCGCGATCGTGGACCGGGTGCGGGCGCACGGGCCGTTCCGTTCGCTCGCGGAGTTTGTCAACCGTCCGCTCGACGCGCCAACGGAGGGCGGGCGTCTGAGCGGCCTCCTGCAATCGGCGCTCGACGCGGTCGTCAATCCGCCGCCCTCGCTCGCGCCCGCCGCCGGCCTGCCGGCGACGGCGGGCCCGAGTCTCGGGTTGGCCTGGCCGGCCGCGTCGCAGGGCCACCGCTCCACGCTGGCGCCCGGCTGGCTCTCGCAGGCCGACGTGCTGGGCGCCATCGGCCCGGTGCTGGCCGTACGCTCCGACACGTTTCTGGTGCGCGCCTATGGCGATGCGGTGAACCCGGCGACCGGCGCCGTTGAAAGCTGCGCCTGGTGCGAAGCGGTGGTGCAGCGCGTGCCGGATTACGTGGATCCGGCGAACGCTCCGGAGACGGCCGCCGGTCTCAGCGAAACCAACCAGACCTACGGCCGGCGTTTTGAAATCGTGCGGTTCCGCTGGCTTGCACCGGAGGACGTCTGAGCAAGGCCGGCGCCCCGCTCCCCCCTTGCCACGCGCCCGGCCGGCCGTCACAGTCGATGGCCTCCACCGTCCTCTCGTGAACGACCCCGCTCCCTTTGCCACCTTGCCACGTGGGGCGTCATCCGCGTCTGCCTCCCGCCCGGTCGCCACTTGGCGCACGCTCGCGTTGTTTGGGCTGGCGCTCGGACTTGTCACCCTGCTCACCTACAGCAACTCCTTCGAGGCCGGCCTCACCCTCGACAACACGGTCGTCCTGACCCAGGACCCGCGCATCCGTGAATGGAACGGGCAGAACCTGCGGCTCATTTTCCAGGAGAACTACTGGTGGCCCTACACCGCGAGCGACCTGTACCGTCCGCTCACCACGCTGAGCTACCTCTTCAACTACGCCGTGCTCGGCAATGGCCCGCGGGTGGCCGGGTATCACTGGGTGAATTTCCTGCTGCACTGGGCCAACGCCTGGCTGGTGCTGGTCATCCTGCACCGGCTCACCGCGCGGCCGGGCGTGGCGCTGCTGGCGGCGGCGCTCTTCGCCGTGCATCCAGTCAACGTCGAATCGGTCACCAACATCATCGGCCGCGCCGACCTGCTGGCGGCGCTTTCCATTCTGGCCGGCGGCTGGTGTTACCTGCGTGCGGCCGGGGTGCAGGGCCTGCGCAAGCTGCCCTGGTTGGGCGGAGTCGCCCTTATTGCCTGTGTCGGCGTGCTCATGAAGGAAAGCGCGGTGATGATCGGCGCGTTCGTGCTGCTCTATGACTGGTTGTGGCGCTGGCCTGAACTGCCCGGGAAGACCTGGCGGGAGCGCCTGCCGGCGGCGGCCCGCGAGTTCGGTCTCAAGGGCTGGATCGCGCTCGTCCCGGCGGTCTGCCTGCTGCTGTGGGCGCGCCACCGGCTGCTTTACGCCTCGCCGGTCTACGGGCAGTCGTTTGTCGACAATCCCATCGCGTATGCCGGCGCGTTCCCGGGTTTCATGACCGCCCTGAAGGTCATCGGCCGCTACCTCGGCCTGCTGGTGCTGCCCGGCACGCTGTCGTGCGATTATTCCTACAGCCAGATTCCGCTTTTCGGAGAGGCGGCGCACTGGTGGGAGGACCTGTACGCGTGGGTGTCGCTCGCGAGCATGGCGGCGCTGGTGTGGGCGGCGGTGCGCGTCCGGCGCAGCCACGTGCTTTTCACCTGGGGAACGCTGTTCTTCTTCCTGCTGCTGCTGCCGACTTCCAATCTGCTCGTGTCCATCGGCAGCATCATGGCGGAGCGCTTCCTGTATCTGCCCTCCCTCGGCTTCTGCCTCGTGGCGGCGCTGGCGCTGCGGCCGATGGGCGGGGCGCTCGCGCGCCTCGGCGTGAAGGATCCGCGCTGGCAGCCGCGGGCCGCGCTGGCGCTGCCGATGCTCGTAGTGGCGGTGTTCGCGTTGCGCACCCACGTGCGCAACGCCGACTGGCGCGACGATCTCGCCTTGTGGAAGAGCGCCGTGGCCGCCGCCCCCGACAGCTTCAAGACCCACAAGGGCTACGCCAACGCGCTCTGGGACGCCGGCCGCAACGAGCCCGCCCTCGACGCCGCCATCGCGCGCGCCGAGATGGGTCTGGCCGTGCTCGACCGGAGGCCGCTCGTCAAGGAGCGCCGCGACAACACGCTCTTTTACGACCTCGGCATGTATTACCGCCTCAAGGGGGATTTTCTCAACCAGCGCGGCCAGCCGGGAGAGGCGGGGCGTTTCTACCAGAAATCCGTCGACATCCTGCTGCGGGCGCAGGAAGTCGACCACTGGGTCAACGAGGCATCGCACCGGGCGTCGTTGCGCCGCGGCCGCCCCGCCGAGGAACTGGCCGACGTGGGCAATTTTCGAATCTATCTGCAACTCGGGCAGTCCTGCCTGCAGCTGGGCAACTGGGCCGGGGCGGAAACGGCCGGCCGCTACGCGCAGCGGCTCGCGCCCAACGACATGGGGGGGTACATGCTCGTCAGCGCGGCGGTGTTTGCGGCGGGACGTCACGATGCGGCCGCGATTCTGACGCTCGAGGCGCTCGTGCTCCAGCCGGCGAACGCCGAGGCGTGGGCCAACCTCGCGAAGTGTTACGCGGCGCTCGGCCTCGTGCCGGCACCCATCGGATCGCAGGGTTCGAACCACGTGCTCGATGACAGCAATCCCGTCCTGCGCCGGCAGCTCAACGAGGCGTGTGTGGCCCTCTTCCGCAACTTCGAGCAGGCCAGGCAGCCGCAGGAGGCGCAGGCACTCCGCGAGCTGGCGATAACGCGTTATCATGTGCCGGCCGGGGACTTTGGAGCGCCGGAGAAGCGCTGAAGCACCGGGACTCACCGGCGGAAATACATCGCCTGTACCGCAGCGCGGTTGAAACTTGGTGGCGGCGAAAGCGTCTGAAGTGGCAGCCGCGCGCCGTGCCGCGCCGGACTCGACAAGCATGGTCGTGCGGCGTTTAACTTTCAAACCATGAAGCCCGCGTCTCGTGTTTCCCGCTTTGCCTGCCGCGCCACCGGGGCCTTCACGCTCCTCGAGATCCTCGTCGTGCTCGCCATCATCGGCCTGCTGGTCAGCCTCGCCGTCACCAACGTGGGCAATCTTTTCAGCGGCAGCCAGAAGGACATCGCCAAGTTGTTTGTGACCCAGAGCCTGCAGGCGCCGCTCACGGCCTACAAAATGCACATGGGCGACTTTCCCACGACGGCGGAAGGCCTGCAGGCGCTCATCACGCCGCCCGCCAACCGGGCCGATCGCTGGCGGGGACCTTACCTGCAGGACAACAAGCTGCCCGTCGATCCATGGGGTGAACCCTACCAGTACCGCTATCCCGGCGTGAAAAACAAGAACGGCTTCGATCTGTGGTCCAAGGGACCCGACAAGACCGACGGCACGGATGACGACATCGGGAACTGGTGACGCAGGCCGTGCCTGCGAGTGAAAGTGAGAGGGAAAAGTGAAAGGCGACACGCCGACCCCGTCATCAGTGTCCGCTGGGAATGGTGTTTTTCCCCCTCACCTTCACTTTTTCTCCCCGCTTCGCCGGAACCGGCGAAGCGGCTTCACGTTGCTGGAGATCCTGCTCGTCCTGGCACTCATCGGCCTGATCGGCGCGCTGCTGGCGGCGGGCATCACGCGCGTGTTCAGCAACGATCACCCCGCGCCCGAGGACGTGTTCTGGCAGGCGTGCCGCTCGGCCCAGAAGCTGGCGTCGCTGAGCGAGCGCGAGGTGAGCCTGGGCTTTGACGAGAAAGGGAAAAAACTCGTCTGGAGCAACGGTCTGGAGACCGACGAGGCGTCGTTCGATGCCACGGGCGGCGAGGTCGGCGTGCAGTTTCTGCAGGCGCTCAAGGGGGGCAGCCTGATTCTCGTCGCCGGGCAGGTCGTCGAAACACAGGAGGTGCCGCGCGTCATGTTCTACCCCGATGGCACGTGCACGGCGTTCCGCGTGCAGTTCCGGGTGGGCGCGAACGCCTGGCAGCTCGCCATCGACCCCTGGACCTGCGCCCCGGTGCTGGAAAAAACGGAGAAAGGGACATGATTTTTCATTTTCCGTTTTCAATTTTCGGTTGGCGCGGCGCTCGCCGCGCCGCGTTCACGCTGCTGGAGGTTCTCGTCGCCCTCGCCATCTTCGCGCTCGCCGCGGTCGTGCTCGGCGCCACCTATGTGAACGCGCTTAACGCCTATGAGGCGGCCACCCGGCGCAACGAATATGACGGGGACCTGCGTTTGGTGCGGGCCACGGTGCTCACCGAGCCTGACCGCGACAAGATCGAGGAGGGCGGTGACGTGGACCTCGGCGGAAACAAACGGGCGCGCTGGCAGGCGGATATCGCCGCGACGGACACCATCGACCTCTTCTCGGTCACATGGACCTGCGAGATCACCGATTCCGCCCGCCGCGAACCCTACCGCGTGACCCAGACGTTCCTGCTGCTGCGGCCCACGTGGTCCGACCCCGTCGCGCGCAGCACACTCCTCGATCAGGTGAAGCAGCGCATTCTCCAAATCCAGGGGGTGGCGCCATGAAGAGCAGATTTGCGATATCGGATACCGGAAAGAACCCTCGTCGCCCGAGGGGAGCGCGGACGGGGCTGTCAAATCTATCCGGTCTCCGATCTCCGGTCTCCGGTATCGGCGCCGGTTTCACCCTGCTGGAACTCCTGCTCTCGCTGGCCCTCATCGGCATGCTGCTCGTGGCGATGAACCAGTTCATCTTCTCGATGGGCGAACTGTGGGGCCGCGGCGCGGATGTGCGCCTGTTCGACCGGCATGTGCGCGCCGTCACGCGGTTCATGGACAAGACGCTGCACTCGACGGTGCTGCCGTCGGCCAAGGGGGTGCAGGCGCTCGCCATCCAGGATGTGCGGCTGCCGGATGGACCCACGGAAACCCTGCTTACCTTCGAGCTTCCGGCCGGCAGCCGCGTGCTGCCGTGGCCGGCGGCGCCGCTGCCGGATGTCGTCTGCGCGCTGGGCGTTCACCCGGAGCAGGGGCTCGTTCTCTACTGGCACTCGCGGCTCGAGACCCGTTTTGCCGACGACCCGCCGCGGGCCACGGTGCTTTCACCGCTCGTCACGGCGCTCAGCTACGATTATTACAACGCCGGCTTCAACAGCTGGCAGAACTACCCGTCGCTGCAGCGCGACAGCAGCGGCCAGTGGCAGTTGCCGACCCGCCTGCGCCTGCGTTTCACCTACGGTACGATGACCCGCGAAACCATCGTCACCCTGCCGATGGCCAGCCAGGCGCTGCCGCTTTTCTGACCATGCCGCCAACCCCCAACACTGGTCGCGGGCGCGCCCGCCGGAACCCGGACGAGGCTGGTTCGGTCATTCTCCTGGTGTTGATGACCCTGCTGCTCACCGCCTTCGCGCTGACCAAGTATTTGGAGAAGACCACCGTCGACCTGCTCGCGGACGCCCGCGACGTCCGGGCCGAACGGCTGCGGGTCGAGGCGTATTCGGCGCTGGAGACCACGCTCGCGGTGCTGCAGGAGTTCCGGACGGTGGACGGCGGGTTGTACAGTCCGACGGAAGGGTGGGGCACGCCGCTGGACTTTGCCGGCTATGCGCCGCCGGAAGGCCTCGTGGTCGAGGCGGCGATCGAGGACGAAAGCGGCAAGATCCCGCTGCCGCATGTCGACTTCCAGACGCTCCGGGATCTCTTCCTGCTTTTTGATCTGAAACAGTCCGATGCCGAGCGGCTGGCGGACGCGCTGCTGGTGTGGATGCAGCAGGGTTACGAACCGGTCGATTCCTTCAGCGCGCGCGCGACCGACTATGAGCGCGCCGCCCTGCCCCACGACCCGCCCGCCCGCTCCCTGCACTCCTTTGCCGAGCTCGCCTCCATCCAGTTCGCGCGCGATCTCCTCTACGATGACCAGGGCCGGCCCAACGACCTCTGGCGGCGCTTTGCCGACAGCGTGTCGCTTTATGACTTCACCCAGCCGAACCTCAACGGCGCGCGGGACACCACGCTGGCCGCGCTCGGCGGCTACGATGCCACGAGCATCAAGATGATCACCGACTATTTGGGCGGACTCGGCTCCTATGCCCGGCAGGGTCCGGCGTATTTCCACACGTCGCAGGACGTGGCGGGGCTGGTGGGGCAGGCGGCGATGTCACCGCGGCTCGGCACGCAGGTGCGCTGCCTGCGCATCACGGTAACGGTTCACGAAGGACCAACGTCGTTTCGCTTGAGCGCCGTCGTGGCGCCGCCGGGCGGGGCCAGTCTGCCGCCGGCCGACGCACCGACCGCCACGACCAGCAGCAGCACCACCACCACAAATCAGAATGCTTCCGGGACGAACGCGTCCGGCAGCACCACGTCGGCCACGACTTCCACCTCCACCACCAGCACCTCGACCCAGCCGTCGCTGAATTATCCCTTTACCCTCCTCGAAATCCGCGAGAATGATGAGATCGTCGGAACCGCCCCGCCTTCCCAACCCGCGTCCGCATGAGCGTTGTGCAGAAATTCAAACTATCCAGCCCGGCGATAAAAAAGGTCGTGCTGCTGCCGGACCACGCTTTTTTCACGCGCGTGATGCCGCTGGCGCCCGAAACGCCCCCGACCGCGATTCCGGCGCAGGTCGAGCTGGCGTTGGAAGGGTTGTCGCCGTTCCCCGTCGCGCAGCTTTGCTATGGCTACTTTCATCCGCCCGGCGCGGACCGGATGCTGGTCTACGCGGCCTACCGGCGGCGCTTTACCGTGGACGACGCGGCGGAGTGGGCCGACGCCGACGCGGTGTTGCCGGCTTTCGCCGCCTGGCTGGGCCTCGCCTCCGCCGGCCCCACCGCGCTGCTCGTGACGGGCGCGGATTTCATCACCGCCCTCGGCTGGGACGGGCATGACGCCGTGCCCGCCGTGGTGGCGACCCACCCGGTGGCGCCGGACGCGCCGCCCGGAGAGCGCGCGGCGGTGCAAGCAAAGCTCGCGGCGCAGTTGAAGAATCTGCTCCCGCCGGTGGAGGTGGCGGCCGCCGCCGGCACCCGTTCCCGCGAAGGCGATGACGGGCTGGAATTCACTGCCGGCAGTTTCACTTCGCGCCTCGAAATCGCGCAGCTCGACATGCTCGACGTGCGCGACAAGGCCGCGCTGGCCGCCCGCCGCCGCGACCGGGCGCGCAATCTCTACCTCTGGCGGGCTTTTCTGGGCTGCGCCGCGGCGCTCGGGCTCGCCGCCGTGCTCCAGCTCGGCTTTAAAGGCGGCCGGCTCTGGCTGGACAGTCGCGCGGCTTTGGCCGCCGCGCGGGCGCCCGCCGTGCAGGGCATCGAGACCAAGCACAACCTCGCCCACCACATCGAGGAACTCTCCACGCGCCGGCTCCTGCCGCTCGAGATGATCACGCTGGTCGGCGGGAAGCTGAAGGGCAGCAACATCCAGTTCCTGCGCACCAGCACCACGGGGCTCTACACCCTCGAGATCGAGGGCCAGACCAACGCCACGCCCGACGTCTTCAACTATCAGGCCGCCCTCAAGGAGCTGCCGGCCTGCGAGCAGGTCGAGCTCGGGCAGACCACCGAGCGCGGTGGCATCACGCGCTTTACCCTGAGGGTCACGTTCAAACCGGAGGCGCTCCGGCCCGCGCCCCCCCCGTCATGAAAGGCTTCTTTTTCACCCGTCATCTCCGGGAAAAACTGCTGCTCGTCGCGCTGCTGGCCCTGGGCGCCGCCACTTGGCTGACAGGCCTCGCCCGGCGAGGTCGCACGTTCTGGATGGAATGGCGCGCCACGTCCATCGTGCTGGCCACGCAGCAGCAATGGCTCGACAACCGGGCGAGCATTGAGGCGGCTGCGGCCAAGGCCATCGAGCATCTCGATCCCGCGCGCACCTTCAGCAGTCCACGCCTGCTGGGCGAACTCAGCATGATCGCCGACCAGATCGGCGTGCGCAGCAATACCTCAAGCGAAATCCTCGGCACCGAACGCACCAGCCAGTTTGCCGTCAACACCGTCCAATTCTCGCTGCGGAACACCGACTGGGAGTCGCTCAAACGCTTCTACCTCGAGCTCTCGCGGCGCTCGCCCTACCTCGGCATCGAGCAGTTCTCGCTCACCGTCAGTCCGGGCAACCCGGCGCTGCTCAACGTCATGCTGCGCGTCTCCTCGGTCGAGATCATGCGCTGAGGCGCAAAGAGCTAGGGGCGGGGGGAAAAGGCAGAGCGCCAGGGGCTGGGCGCCGAGTGCCCTTACCACTTCGCGCTTGGCTTTGGGCTTCCTGCACCGCCTCAGAACTTGAAACTCGCGCTGAGCGAGAACACCGCCGAGAAGATCGCGTAGCCGAGGAAGCCCACGAAGCTGAACGCAAACAGCAGCACGCCGGTGGAGACGACGCTGGTGAAGACCTGCAGGCGGTGGCTTAAATCCTTCTGATAGGTGCGGGCGATCTCCTTGAGGCTGGGCACCACGTTGCCGGTGTTCTCCCCCACGGCGAGGCGGTCGAGCACCAGATGGGGGAAGCAGCCGGTGCGGGCGAGCGCGAGCGAGAGGCCCTCGCCCTCGAGCACGCGGCCGGTGGCCTCGATGAAGGCGCGCCGGTGCGTGCGGTTGGCGATGACCCGCTCGGTCATGCGCAGCGCCTCGGCCGTGGTGATGCCGTTCTCGATCAGTACGGCCAGCGTCTGGCTGAAGTTCATGACGGTCGCGGTGGTGACGAAGGATCCGGCGAAGGGGAGGCGCAGCACCCATTCGTCGGTGCGCTCGCGGCCGGCCTCGGTCTGCCGCCAGCGCCAGAAGGAGACGGCGGCCAGGACCAGGCCCACCAGCGCCAGCAGGCCGTAGTTGATGAAGAAATGGGAGGTGTCGATCAGCAGCCGCGTGGCCAGCGGCAGTTTGCCGCCCAGCGCCGAGAGCAGCGACTCGATCTTCGGCAACAGCCCGAAGATGAAAAAGATGATGACGCCGATCGCGAAGCAGCAGATGAACACGGGATACGCCATGGCGGTGAGCAGCTTCTGGCGCAGCTCCCGCTGCTCGGTGAAATGCTGGATGAGACGCTGCAGCACGTCGTTGAGGCTGCCGGTGGCTTCGCCCGCCTGGATGAGATTCACCGTCGAGTCGTCGAAAACCGCGGCGAATTCCGCCATGGCGCGCGAGAGTGGCAGGCCCTCGCTAAGGCGTTCCCACAGCCCCTGGCAGAGCGCGCGCAGCGCCGGTTCCTGGAGGCGCTGGCTGAGCAGCCGCACCGCCTCGCCCGCGGAGAGGCCGCTGCCGGTGAGATCGGAGAGCGCCTGCAGGAACGGCAGACGCTGGGCGCGGGAAAGGTGCGCTGGCGATTTCGGATTTCGGATACCGGATACCGGAGAGGTATTGACTGCAGCGGCTTTCTTTCCGCTTTCCGGTTTCCGGTTTCCAATATCGGCAGCCGATTCGTCCAAGCGAAGCGGGGTCAGCCCGCGGGCGGCGAGCACATGCAGCGCCTCCTTGCGCGAGGACGCGTCAAGCCCGGCCGAGACGGACTGGCCGGAACGGTCGCGGGCGGTGTAATTAAAGCGGGGCATGGCGCAACCAGAAGTCAGAGGTCAGAAGACAGAGGACAGAACCACGCGTGGCCAGGCAATGCTGGATACTGAATTCCATCCCCTCATTTCTCCGCGACCGTGATGATCCGCAACAGCTCCTCCAGCGTGGTGTAACCGGCCTTCACCTTCTCCCAGCCGGAATGCTGCAGGGTGAGCATGCCGTGCTCGCGGGCGCACTTGGTGAGGACGCGGGCCGACTCGCGCTTGAGGATGAGATCGTGCAGTTCGTCATTGGGCCGGAGGATTTCGAAGATGCCGATGCGGCCGCGGTAGCCGCTGCTGCGGCAGCGGTCGCAGCCGACGGGCGCCATGAGCTCGTTGACGGCGTCGGCCCCGGCGGGATCAAGGCCGAGGATGGCCAGCGTGTCGCGGAGTTTGGTCCGGTTGACGGGCGCCGGCCGCGCGCAGGCGGTGCACAGCCGGCGGACCAGGCGTTGGGCGATGATCAGCTCGATGGCCGAGGCCACGAGGAACGGTTCCACGCCCATGTCCACCAAGCGCGTGTAGGCGCCGGCGGCGTCGTTGGTGTGGATGGTGCTGAAGACGAGGTGGCCGGTGAGCGAGGCGCGGATGGCGATCTCGGCGGTGTCGAGGTCGCGGATTTCGCCGACCATGATGATGTCGGGGTCCTGGCGCAGCACGTGACGCAGGGCGCCGGCGAAGGTGAGGCCGATCTCGGGGCGCACCTGCATCTGGTTGACGCCGGGCACCTCGTATTCGATCGGGTCCTCGATCGTGACGATGCGCAGGTCGGGCGAGTTGATCTGGCGGAGAAAGGCGTTGAGCGAGGTCGACTTGCCCGAGCCGGTGGGACCGGTGACGAGGATGATGCCGTGCGGGTAGTCGAGCACGCGGATGACCATGGCCTGCTCCTCGGCGTTCATGCCCAGCCGGTCCATGGTGAACGCCTCCTTCTTTTGGTTCAGCAGGCGCAGGCTCACGCTCTCGGCGTAGATGGTGGGGATGGTGGAGACGCGGATGTCGAGCGCACTGCCGATGGTCTTGAAGTTGATGCGACCGTCCTGCGGGAGGCGGCGCTCGGAAATGTTGAGGCGCGCCATGATCTTGAGGCGCGAGATGATGGCGTCCTGGAAGCGCAGCAGGTTCTCCGGCAGCGGCACGGGCACGAGCAGGCCGTCAACGCGGTAGCGGATGCGGAGCTGGCCCTCCTGCGGCTCGAAGTGGATGTCGGTGGCGGCGTCGGCGATGGCTTGGCTGATGACGTCGCTCACGAAGCGCACGACGGCGGCGTCCTCGTCGACCGTCTCGTCGGTGCCCGGCAAATTCTGGGCCGGGGCGAACTCCTCGCCGGAATCCTCGAGGCTGCCGGAGCCGACGCCGTAGTGTTCGATGATAAGCTGGTGCACGCGGTCGGGCAGCGCCAGGTGCCAGCGGAGCGGCCGCGGGGTGAAGGTGCGGACCCAGTCGAGCATGACCTCGTTGGGCGGCCAGGTGGTGGCCAGATGCAGATCCAGTTTTGAGTTTTGGGCTTCGGGTTTTGCGTCGTCATCGGCCTCCACGGGCGGGCCCGCCCCGGGTTCGACAATGGGAACGACCTGGTAGTCGTGCACGAGACGCGCCGGCATGAGACTCAGCGCGGTCCGGTCGGGGCGGATGTCGCTGGCGATGTCCAGCCCCGTGGCCTCGGCGACCAGCGCGAAGGCGGCGGGCTCGGTGAGACCGAGGGCGGCGGCCAGCGCGGCCACCCGCTGGCCGCGGGGTGCCTCCAGCACGGTCTGCCGCTGCTCGTCGGTGAGTCGCCCGGCGAGCGCGGCGGGCAGGGTTTCCTGGATCAGCGCGTTCATGGCAGCAGGCGCCGGCAGGCGTTCATTGCGTCAACTGCTTGATCAAGCTTTCCTTCTGCTGCTTCGAAGGGTTTTGCAGGTACTGCTTCACCTGATCCTTGTTGGTCAGCGCATCGATGCTCTTGGCGGTGTCCTTGGTGCTTTCGCCGGGCGGAATGATGTGCGGCCGGACAAACAGCAGCAGCTCGGTCCGGTCCTCCTCGTGGTTGCGGCCGCCCAGCAGCTGACTGATGATCGGAATCTCGTAAAGCAGGCCGAGCTTGTTGCGATTGGTGCTGTGCTTGGCCTGCTGCAGACCGCCGAGCACGATCATCTGGCCGTCGCTGACATTGACGAACGAGGTGGCCTCGCGATGGCCGATGATGGGTTGCGCATTGCTGTCGATGGTGACGTTGCCGACGACATCGTCGACCTTCTGGTCAATTTCGAGCTGGATGCTGCCGTCGTCGCCGATGAGCGGCGTGACCTTCACGTCGATGCCGATGTCCTTGTAGGTGACGGTAGAGCTGGTGGTCAGCCCGGTGTTGGTGGTGGTGGCGCTCGGGGTGGAGGTGGTGCCAGTGATGATGGGCTGCTGCTGGCTGACCACGAATTCCGCCTGCTTGTTATGCGTGGTGACGATGGTGTTGGCGGACAGGACGTTCACTTTGCTGTTGGCGCCGGTGTTGCTGAGCGCGGCCTGGAAGGACAGCGGATTGACCACTCCGCTGGTGACGGCCCAGCCGGTGATCTCGCCGGCGGAGGTGCCGGTGCCGGTGTCGAAATTGGTGATGTGCGTGCCCCGGACACTGTCGGTGCCGAAGGTGAGATTGAGCGCGGTGATGCCGCTCTTGTCGGTGTCGCTGAGCGTGACCTCGGCGATGACGACTTGGATGCTCACCTGCGCGAGCAGCACGTCGACCTTGTCGACGATCTCGCGGATCAGGCGGATGTCGTCGATGGTACCGGAGACGACGATGGAGTTGCTGCGGTCGTCGGCCAGGACGGTGATGAGGCTGCTGAAACCGGAGGAGGTGCTGGCCTCGGCCAGCAGATTCGCGATGGCCGGCTGCCCGGCCGCGGGCCCGGCCTGCGTGCGCAGGCCCGCCTGTCCGGGTGTCTGTCCGGGGGTCTGCCCGGGCCGGGCGGCCGTCTGATCGGTGCGGCTGGCGGCCTGGCTCTGACCGGACACGAGATTAGTGAGCAGCGTGGCCACGTCTTTGGCGGTGGCGTGCTTGAGATAAATGACCTCGTTGCGCGTGTTCGGATCGGACTTGACGTCGAGCTTGGCGATCAATTCGTCGAAAAACGGATACTGGCGCGGGTCGGAGATGAGGATGATCTGGTTGGTGCGGTCATCGGCGCTGACGCTGGTGGCGGAGCTGATCTGGTTGCTGATGGGCGGCTTGAGAATGGCGCTGATCTTGTTGACGAGGTCGCTGGCCTTGGCGAAGTGCAGCGGGTAGAATTTCGGCTGCAGGCTGGCGGTGGCGGGCCGGTCGAGCTGGTGGATGAGCTGCTCGATGCGCTGGAGGGTGCTGAGCGTGTCGGTGATCAGCACAGCGTTGGTCTTCTCGAAGATCACGGGACCGCCCATGTTCGGGTTGAGCAGCGGCGCGACCTGGTCCTTGAGTTCGCCGACGCGCAGGAACTCGAGCTGGAACAGCTTGGTGGCCACCCGGCCGCTCGGCGGGAGGGCGAGGGTGGAGCTTTCGATCATTTCGGGTGCTTCGGTTTTGGCCTGCCCAAGGGGCACGACTTTCAGGAATTTGTCGCCCAGCGGACTGACCGCGATGCCGCTGAGACTGAGCATCGTCTCGATGGCGAGGATGGTCTCGCTTTTCGGCATGAGCGGCAGGGTGATGGTATAGCCTTCCGTCGCGGGCAGCGCCTGGGGCCGGATGATCGAGCGGCCGGTCAGCTTGCCCAATTGCACGAGAACGGCGTCCAGCGTGTCGCCGCGCATTTGCAGCGGGCCGATGAGCTCCTCGCTGGATGCCGGGGACACCGCCGGCTCGGCCGGCGGTGGGTTGTTCGGCGTTGGGCTGGCTGGTGTCGGTGCGGCCGGCGTCGGTCCGGCGGTCTGGGCGGTCAGCGAAATCGCGGCGGCAAACAGCAGCGTCGCTAGCGCGGCAGCAGGAAGACGGTGGCGGTGATGGTACGACATGCGGCGCAAAGTAAGGAGAGGGTGGCGGAGGCGGGCGGCGCGGTGACGGTCGCGCGGGAAGACAATGACAAGGCAATTCCTGGATGATGTAAACCGCGTTATGTCGCGAAGGCGCGAATGAATCTCGGATCTCGAAGTTGAACCGGGTGCGTGCTTATGACGCTGCGATCCCGGCCAAGTTTCAGGACCTTGCCGGGCCCGTCCCGGTTCCATCGATTCCGCGCGGGGCCGTGATGCTTTTGCCCGCCGCGTGTAGGAGCTTGCTAGCCGCTGGCCGACAAATCACGCTGACGAGCCGTGCCCAACTCCTTCGGCAAACTTTTTACCGTCACCACCTGGGGCGAAAGCCACGGCGGCGCCGTGGGCGTGGTGGTCGACGGCTGCCCGCCCCGCCTGCCGCTGGAAGCCGCCGAGATTCAGGCCGAGCTCGACCGCCGCCGGCCCGGGCAGAGCGACCTCGTCACGCTGCGCCAGGAGGAGGACAAGGTCGAGATTCTCTCCGGGCTTTTCGAGGGACGCACGACCGGCGCGCCCCTCTCGCTGCTGGTGCGCAACACCGACGCCCGCCCCGGGGCTTACGACGAGATGAAGGAGAAGTTCCGCCCCTCGCACGCGGACTACACCTACCAGGCCAAGTTCGGCATCCGCGACCACCGGGGCGGCGGGCGCTCGTCGGCGCGCGAGACCATCGGCCGCGTGGCCGCCGGCGCCATTGCGAAAAAAATCCTCCGCCTCGCCGGCGGCGTGGAGATCCGCGCCTTTGTCACGCGCCTCCATGACATCGAGGCGCCGCGCCTCGATCATTTTCCCACCCTTGAGGAGATCGAGGCTTCGCCCGTGCGCTGTCCGCACGCCGCCACTGCCGCGCGCATGATCGAGCGCATACAGGCCGTGCGCGCCGAGGGCGACTCGGTCGGCGGCCTCATCGAGTGCCGCGTTCGCGCCGTGCCGCCGGGGCTGGGCGAACCGGTCTTCGACCGGCTCGAGGCCGACCTCGCCAAGGCCATGCTCTCGCTGCCCGCCACCAAGGGCTTCGAGATCGGCAGCGGTTTCGCCGGCACGCTGCTCAAGGGCTCCGCGCATAACGACCCCTTCGAGAGCCGCGAAGGCCGGGTCCGCACCCGGACCAACCACAGCGGCGGCGTGCAGGGCGGCATCAGCAACGGCGAGGAGATCTACTTTCGCGTCGCCTTCAAACCCACCGCCACGATCCTCCAGCCGCAGCAAACCGTCGACGTGGCGGGCCGCGCCGCCGAATTGAAGGGCCGCGGACGGCACGACCCGTGCGTGCTGCCCCGCGCCGTGCCCATCGTCGAGGCCATGGCCGCGCTCGTGCTGGTCGATCACTGGATGCGCCAGGGCGCGCAGAACCAGACCTTCAAGTTTTAGACGTGCTTTTGTAGGAGCGTGCTTGCTCGCGAGGGCGGGGAACAATCGCCTGCCAGCAGGCTCCTACATTCGCTAGCGATGAAACCCTTGGTCTATCTGATTCTCGGCACGGCCGGCTCGGGCCGGCGCGAAGTCGTGGCCGACCTCATCGACGGCGGCCTCGCCGCCGGCTCTGCTGGCCAGCCCGTCGACTTGGCTCAGAGCAGGCAGAGCGCGCTCGCCCTGCTCCCGGCCGGTGAGCGGGCCGGCGATGCCGACGCCGGTCTCGGCCGGCTCGCGCGCTGGTCGTGGACCGACGGTCGCATCGAGTCGCCGGGGCTCGAAGGCGCGACGCACGTGTTTTTCTTCACCGACGGCCGCCGCAATCCCGTCGACCAGGTCGAGGCCTTCCAGGCGTGGCTCGCCGCCAGCGGCGGCGAACTGGCGCGCATCCTGTTCGTGGTGAACTGCGGCCTCGCCGCGCAGCACAAGGAGCTGCTCGCGTGGTTCGACGCATGCGTGCACTTCGCCGACGTCGTGCTGCTCAACCGGCGCGACGGCGTGCCCAACAAATGGATGTCGGATTTTCAAGGGCGCTACACCGCACAATTCCTGCCGTGCCTGTTCGAAGTGGTGAAGGCCGGCCGGGTGAAGAACCCCGCGCTCATCCTCGATTCGCAGGCGCGGCGCATGTCGCACCTCTTCGACGCGGAACCGAACTGGGAGGTGACCGGCGCCGACGAGGAGATCGAAGCGCAGCCCGAGGAGGATCCCTACCTCCAGCGCCGGGCGGGCGGCCGGCGCGTGAAGGAGATTCCGGACATCGCCAAATACCTTGCCTGAAAATCGGCGGAATTCGCCGCGCGGGTTGCGCTACACTGGGCGAAAACTTTCCGCCATGATCGATGCCACCTTGACCCCCGCCGCTCCAACCTCGCTGCCCTCGTCCCGCGTGATGTACCGGGCGCTGACCCGCCGCGATCCCGCCTACGAGGGCGTGTTCTTTGTCGGCGTGAAGACGACCGGCATCTTCTGCCGCCCCACCTGCCGCGCCAAGAAACCGCGCCCTGAAAACGTCGAGTTCTTCCCCTCGGCCTCGGCGGCGCTGCACGACGGCTACCGGCCCTGCCGGATGTGCCGGCCGATGGACCGGGTGCAACCGCCGCCGCCGGTCGTCGCGAAACTGCTGCGCGCCGTGGAAGCCGATCCCACCCTCCGGCTGACCGACAAGGAACTCGTCGCGATGGGCATCGATCCCTCGACGGCCCGTCGGCGGTTTCGCGCCTATTACGGCCAGACCTTTCAGGCCTACCAGCGGGCCCGCCGCCTGGGCCTGGCGTTGCACGAGGTGCGCGCGGGCCGGCCGGTCATCGACGTGCAACTCGACGGCGGCTATGAGTCCACCAGTGGATTTCGCGCGGCGTTCCTGCGCGTGTTCGGCAAGCCGCCGCGCGGCGCGCGCGCCGACGACTGCCTGCTGGCCCGGCGCATCGACACGCCGCTCGGCAAAATGCTGGCGCTGGCCGACCGCCAGGGGCTGCGTCTGCTTGAGTTCGTGGACCGCCGCGGGCTGGAGAACGAGATCGCGCGTCTGCGCCGCCGGCTGCGCTGCGCCGTGGTGCCGGGCACGAACGCCGTGCTGGAGGCGACGGAGCAACAGTTGCAGCGCTACTTTGCCGGCGAACGGCTCGAATTCGATCTGTCGCTGGCGCCGGTCGGCTCGCCGTTTCAGCAGAAAGTGTGGACGGCGCTGCGGCGCATCCCGGCCGGCGCGACGCGCTCCTACGCGCAGATCGCGGCAGAGGTCGGGCGCGCGGGCGCGCAGCGGGCCGTCGGCCGGGCCAACGGCTCCAACCTCCTCAGCCTCGTCATTCCCTGCCACCGCGTCATCGGGTCGGACGGCTCGCTGACCGGTTACGGCGGCGGCGTGTGGCGCAAGCAGCGCCTGCTCGATCACGAACGGGCGCATGCCGCACAGGTAACCACTAATCCACACTAATTCTCACTAATCTTTTTGGGACGTCCTAATCCCCATTAGTGTCCATCAGTGATTAACAAAGATACGGAATCCCGCTTGCGCGCTATTTCACGCCGGCCGCAGCCACGGCCTTCACGAAAGCCTGCGCTTTCGCGGTGATGACGGCCCAGTTCTTCTCCTTGAGCGCCTTGCCGTCGACGAGCGCGCTGCCCGCGGCGCCGGCCATGGCGCCGGCCTTGAGAAATTCCCCGATGGTCTCCGGCGTCACGCCGCCGGTGGGCACGAGCTCGATGTGGGGCAGGGGAGCCTTGACCGACTTGATGTAGGCCGGGCCGAAGAACTCGGCCGGGAACACCTTCACGGCATCCGCGCCCGCCTCCCACGCGGCGACAATCTCCGTCGGCGTGAGCGCGCCGGCGAACACCGGCACGCTGTAGCGGCGGCAGAGGGTGATGACCCCGGGCCGCAGCGCCGGCGTGACGATGAACTTGGCGCCGGCGAGGATGCCCGCGCGCGCCGTCTCGGCGTCGAGCACCGTGCCGAGGCCGAAGAGAAAATCCGGAAATTCCGCCGTGGCCTTCTCCAGCATCGGGATGGCGCCCGGCGTGGTCATGGTCAGCTCGATGCTGGTCAGCCCGCCGGCGGCGAGGGCCTTGGCGCAGTCGAGCAGGCCGTGGGGACTGTCGGCGCGGATGATGGCGACGACCTTCTCGGTTTTGATCTTCGCGAGGACGGCTTCCTTTTTCATAAGCGGCGACCAGTCTGGCGGCCGGCGGGCGCAAAGGGAAACCGATTCTGCGGCGGAATTCCGCGAGTGCACGAGCCGGTTTTTCCCGGTCATTGGGCTCTTCATCAAAGATTGGGGACACGGGCAAATGAGCCACCGTGTCCCCGATGATGATTAACCTAACGCTTCCTGGATACCGCATCGTCCGGGTGGAGAGCAACACTGAGATGCACGTTTACCTCG